>CDZV01022486.1_pt1 | contig 395861 bp, 346 predicted proteins | sample 554851 | NCBI WGS metagenome assembly CDZV01 (sample SAMEA3182090, study PRJEB8094) | gut metagenome | biome: human; feature: gut; material: Stool; isolation source: human stools | place: Canada | collected 2013-03-12
CTCCCGTACCTCCCACTGATGCACCCATCACTGATGCACCCATCACCGATGCACCCATCACCGATGCACCCATCACTGATGCACCCATCACTGAGGCACCCATCACTGAGGCACCCATCACCGATGAGCCTGTAACTCCCGCACCCGGTGACGTTATCTTCAGCGTCGGCGGCGTACACTATGTTGCAGCAGGCAGCCAGGTCAGCGTCGATCTCACCATCGACGGTGAATATGAGGCAAACGGCATGAACATCTGGGTACAGTACGACGCAGAGAAGCTCACGCTCAACAGCGTTGACGAAGGCGAGATTATGAAGGCCATCAAGGATCTTGGCGGCATGAACATCCTCGACTTCCAGAGCATCCCCGGCAGCGTACGCCTCGGCTCCATGCTTCCCACCGACCCGGTAAGCGGCAGCGGCAAGATCTTCACCATGAACTTCACCGTTGCGGAAGGCCTTGAGGACGGCACGGAAATGCCCATCGAGATCCTCGTTAAGGAATTCTTCAACATGCCCGTAGGCGAACACGAGAACACGCCCATCGCGTTCTTCGCAGAGAACGGTTCAATCGTGGTCGGCGAAGCGCCCGTCACCGAAGCGCCCATCACCGATGAGCCCACCGCAGTTCCCACCGATGCTCCCAATCCGCCTATAACCGGCGCAATGAGCCTCATCGGCGTTGGTATTGCAGCGATCGTTGCGAGCGCAGGCGTTGTTATCTTCCGCAAGAAGGAAGAAGACTGAGCCTAACCTCGGTGCAGTGCAGCCGAAAGGCCGGCATTGCAGCAAACTGAATTGATTCACCCCGACTTTGTCGGGCGGCGGACCCCGCAGAGCGCAAGCCCTGCGGGGTTCGTGCGCTGCGGAGGGGCAGAGTGCGAAAATTCTCAAAAATAATGGGTAAAAACTTCAAATTCTTATATACTTGCTATGAAATGCGGTGCATAGTATAATGAATTGTTAAGAACAGCCGCAGTTCGGCGGCGTTGATACGGAATAACTGATGATTAAAATAAATGACGTTAAATATTCATACGAGAACTCCGAAACGGAGGCTCTCCGCGGGGTCAGCATAAGCATTGCGGACGGTGAATTTGTTGCAATTGTCGGGCATAACGGCAGCGGTAAATCCACCCTTGCAAAAATGCTCAATGCATTGCAGCTGCCGTCGTCCGGCAGCGTGACTGTGTTCGGAATGGACACGGCGGATGAGTCGAAAACGCTTGATATACGCAAAAAAGTCGGCATGGTTTTTCAAAATCCCGATAATCAGATCGTGACGACAGTGGTTGAGGAGGATGTCGGATTCGGTCCGGAAAATCTTGGCGTACCCACGGAAGAAATCCTGCGCCGCGTTCACGATGCACTTGAGGCTGTGGACATGCTTGATTACGCAAAATCCGCGCCGCATATGCTTTCGGGCGGGCAGAAACAGCGCATTGCAATTGCGGGAATGCTTGCAATTGAGCCGCAGGTACTCGTTCTTGATGAAGCAACGGCGATGCTTGACCCGCTCGGACGGAAGGATATCCTTCGAATTGTTAAAGACTTAAACCGCAAAAAGGGTATTACGGTGATTATGATAACACAATACATGGAGGAGGCAGTGATTGCGGACCGCGTGATTGTGATGAATGAAGGCCTTGTTGCGTTTGAGGGCACACCGGCGGAGGTGTTCAGGCGCGGTACGGAATTGCGAAAAATAAATCTGGACGTTCCGCCGATGGTTGAGCTGCGCGATGACCTTGCGGCAAGCGGCATCATTAAGCCCTGCAATGCAATGACCGTTGAGGAGATGGCAAACGAATTATGCCCATTATTATTGAAAATCTGACTCATACATATATGCCCGGCAGCGTAACTCAGTTCACCGCGCTGTACAATATTAACCTTACCGTTGAAGACGGCGAGTTTTTCGGCATCATCGGGCACACCGGCAGCGGCAAATCAACGCTTATTCAGCAGCTGAACGGTCTGATTCAGCCCACAAGCGGAAGAGTTATTGTTGACGGCTTTGACATGAACGAAAAAAAACAGCGAGCCGCAGGAAGAAAACTTGTCGGCATGGTTTTTCAGTATCCGGACTATCAGCTTTTTGACAGCACGGTTTATGATGATATTTGCTTCGGCTTAAAAAACTTAAAACTTCCGGAAGAGGAAATACGCACTCGTGCATATGAGGCAATGGAGCTTGTGGGGCTTGATACAAAGCAGGATGCGGAAAAATCGCCCTTTGAGCTTTCGGGCGGGAAAAAACGCCGTGCCGCACTGGCGGGCATTATTGCGATGCGCCCAAAATACTTGGTTATGGATGAACCTATGGCGGGGCTTGATCCCAGCGGCCGCAGGGAAGTTATGAAAACTATCGAGGGTTTGCGCGCAGAATTGGGCTGCTCCGTGATAATGGTCAGTCACTCAATGGAGGATGTTGCCCGCTCCGCTGAGCGCATTGCGGTGTTGAATAACGGCAAAGTATACGCAGTCGGCACGCCGACGGAGATTTTCTCCCGCACGGCGGAGCTTGCTTCAATCGGCCTTGACACGCCGGCAACCGCGCAGCTTGTTGAAAAACTCCGCGGTATGGGCTGTAAAATTCCGGATGGACTGTACACAAACGAAAAGTTCGAAAAGTGGCTGAAAGAGGTATTGCATAATGCTTAAAGATATTACTTTGGGGCAATACATTCCCGGCAATTCCGTCGTTCACAGGCTTGATCCGCGAACAAAGATTTTGCTGATGATTGCATATATCGTTGCGGTGTTTATCGTTAAACGAATTGAAATGTTTATACCTGTGATTCTGTTCACGGTGCTTATAACGGTGCTTGCAAAAGTTCCTGCGAACTATATGCTGAAAGCTCTTAAGCCCATGCGGCTGCTGCTGCCGCTGATGTTTGTTATGAACCTGTTTCTTATCAAAACAGGGAAGACGATTGTTGATTGGTGGATCATTCATATATATGCGGACGGTCTGACAAATGCTGTTTTTGTCGTTCTGCGCCTTGCAACGCTTGTTTGCGGCACGAGTCTTCTGACGCTTACAACAACGCCCATCGCACTTACGGACGGGCTTGAAAAACTGCTTTCACCGCTCAAAATTATCAAGTTTCCCGCACATGAACTTGCAATGATGATGACGGTTGCGCTGCGCTTTATTCCGACGCTTATTGAGGAGGCGGATAAAATTACAAAGGCACAGCTTGCACGCGGTGCAGATTTTGAAAGCGGCAATGTTTTTAAACGTGCAAAGTCAATGCTGCCGATTTTGATACCGCTGTTTGTCAACTCATTTCGCCGTGCCGATGAGCTTGCAATGGCAATGGAAAGCCGTTGTTATCACGGAGGCAAAGGGCGGACGCGGATGCGCGTGCTCAAATTTCATATGGGAGATCTTGCTGCGGTCATTATCTTTGCGGCATTTATCGCGGCGGTTGCGCTTGCACAAAGATTTTTGCCCGCTGTAAAACTCTTCTGATTTAACTTAACTGATTGGAGATATTTGCGGGGATGAAGAACCATTTAAGAAAAAGTCCCGGAAATGTACCGGACGGTCACCAAAAAATCGAACCTAAAACAGCGCGGACGCTGCTTGTTATTGCTGCCGCACTGCTTATCATTGCACTTGCCTGGCGGTTTTTTCTCGAAAAAAACAGTTTTTCGGGCGGCATTGTGCGCAGCCTCGCCCAACACGGCTGCAATATCGAGGCGGATGAGCTTTATAAACACAATTTCGCCAAAAACACCTCAATTCGCGCACTTGTCGGTGACACGGATATGACTCGCGCTGCGGATGCTTCCCGCGAATGCGGATTTGATGCCGACATTGACAAAACAGGGGATGTTTACGTTCTGCTTGCCAATCTTGGTGACGAACAGGTGCTGACGGTTTATGTTGTTGATGAAACGATTCAGCTTGCCTTCATTCAAATTCCGAATTCGGACTCCGTGCTCCCGATTTCGGCTTGCGGCGATGCAGAGCCGACATCGGCCGCTGATTGAACCGTGTGAAATATATTGAACCGAAATCGAAAAAAAGTGTTGACATCAGCTGAAAATTGCGTATAATATTAATGTTCAAGCAGAAGCCGCCCGCTTCTCACTTGCCGCAGGTATTTATGCAGGCAGAGTAACGGCAACAAATACATTTTATTTGTGCGTGCGCGGTGCTTAGGCAGCGCGTTTTTTGTTTGAATAATTCTTTCAAGGTGGTGAAACCCATAGCAACTCAGGAATTGTTGATCAATGAGGAGATCCGTGACAAAGAGGTTCGACTCATCGACGAAAAAGGCAAACAGCTTGGTATTGTCAAGATTGAACATGCGTTGAGAATCGCAGACGAAAAGGAACTCGATCTTGTTAAGATAGTTCCCAACGCAAACCCGCCCGTCTGCAAAATCATGGATTACGGCAAGGCTCGTTTTGAGCAGATCAAGCGCGAAAAGGAACAGCGCAGAAATCAAACCGTTGTCGAAACAAAGGAGATCCGTCTCTCTTCAACTATCGATACGCACGACATGGAGGTCAAGGCCAAGGCGTGTGTCAAGTTCCTGAAGAGCGGAAATAAGGTCAAGGCTTCCATCCGCTTCCGCGGCAGACAGATAAGCCACGGCAGCGTCGGTCTCGATGTTATGAACGCATTCTATGAGATGGTTCGGGATTATGCCGTGATAGAACGCCCGGCAAAGCAGGAAGGGCGCAACATGGCAATGATTTTGGCTCCCAAACCCGCAGCAAAGAACTGATTATTTTTTAGGAGGAATTCCCATGCCGAAAATTAAGACCCATAGGGGCGCCGCAAAGCGTTTCAGCTTCACCAAGAGCGGCAAAATCAAAAGGGGCAAGGCTTATAAGAGCCATATCCTTACCAAGAAAACTACGAAGCGCACCCGCAACCTTCGCAAGATCGGCTACATCGCTGAGGAAGAAGTTTCCAAGATTAGCAAGCTGATCCCCTACAAGAGATAAGGAGGATTATTCACAATGGCAAGGATTAAAAGAGCAGTAAACGCAGTTAAAAAGCGTCGTAAAGTTTTTAAACTCTCCAAGGGCTACTACGGAGCAAAGAGCAAACTCTATCGTGCGGCAAGCCAGCAGGTCATGAAGTCCATGGCTTATGCCTATGTCGGCCGTAAGCTCAAAAAGAGGGAGTACCGCAAGCTTTGGATCGCTCGTATCAATGCGGGCGCAAGGATCTGCGGAACCAACTATTCCAACCTCATCCACGGCCTCAAGGTTGCCGGTGTTGATGTGAACCGTAAGGTTCTCGCCGACCTCGCAATCAGCGACATGAACGCATTCAACCAGCTCGTTCAGGTTGCAAACAAGGCTCTGAATGCATAAGTTTATCCGTTTGGCGGCATAAACATTATTCATGAAACGAATATCGTGCGCGGCTCGCAAGGGTCGCGCATTTTCGTTTTGACCTCAGAATACGAAGATTCAGCTCCGATTTGCTGTCTTGCAGCAGAAAGCAGCATCAGCTGAGACAGCTTTTGGCAGAAATCAGGAAGTTCCCGAAAGAGGGAAGCGGCTGACACGTTAATGCCGCATAGTGAGAAGTGTGCCGGAGCCGCTTATAATTTACCTTGGAATACTGATGAAGAACCTGCGGCAGGAGAGCGTATCGATAGACATGGGCAGCCTCATTCGTCAGATAAAGTCCCTCGGGGATCAAACACGGCTTGAGATGCTTTGCAGCATAAAGGATAAACCTACATACGGGCAGGAACTTTCAAACAAATTTTCCGTATCGTCAACGACTGTGCACCCTGCTTCTCGATTGCGATATAAAAGATGTTTCGATGAATCTTTGACGGGTATAGTTTGCGATGCCGCCGAAAATAACGAATCGCGTCATCGAACACCGACTGAAGCGGCAAGCGAAATTAGAAGTGAACAGTGACTGAATCAAAAAAAAGAACTCCGAACGCGCAAGGCCGAAAACATGCATCGGCAAACGCATTCGGAGTTTTTGAATATTACGTTTGAATATTCTTTAGCCGGAGTTTGTTCAATCAAAACTGCCCGAAAACATTTTTTTCGCTGCGCCCGGTGTATTTCCGCCGCAGCCTGCCGAATCCCGCAGCAAGCGGGGGGCGTTGCTCAATCGGGAATCAGCAGTGCCGTTCAATCCTGCATTTTGGGAACAACTATCGTGCCGTCGGCAAGCATGTATATAACCTTCGCAAGGTCGCCGCTGCCCTGAAGAGTGACTTTATAGGCCTGCCTGTCGGACAGCAGTGCATGGGTCACGGACTGAATCGTATAACCGGGATATTCTTTTTCGACTGCGGAACGAATTTCCGGAACGTCCTCGGGTTTGACAACTTTGCCTTCCCGAAAATCGGCAATCTGCCCGCTGCCGTCCTCGGTGGGCTTTTCACTGTCGGGTGCATCGGTTCCTGCGGGTGAATCAGTGCCGGGTTCGGCCGTGTTCATGCCGTCGGTCGTGCGGGCATCCGTTGCGGCGGGAGTTGTGTTCAGCTCCGTCGTGCCGGGTGCGGGTGCGGTGTTCTGCGGACGCGGCGTGGGCTTATTGCTGTTGCCGCCGCATGCGGTGCAGCAGAGAACTATGCAAAGCACTGAAAGGACTGCTGCAATAAGCTTTCGAAATTTTCGTGAATGATTCATTCTTTCCTCCGAAAATGCCGTTTTACGGCAAGATGAGCGGGCAGCAATTCGCTGCCTGCCGAATCATATTCTTGCCGAAAATGCGGAGCATTATTCCAAGCGGAAAGAAAATGCGAAAACGCATTGCGAAATATCCGATTCCGAATTTTAAAATACAAATTCAATTTTTGAATCGGAACGGCGAACAATTTGCTTTTGCGGTCAAAAGTCCGGGCAGGTTCCTGCCCTTTCGCAAAAAACAAACGGAGCTGTCCGACGCTGCCCGTCAGTTTTTGCCGCCGGAAGGAATATATGGCGCAATGGAGCCCGCAACGGCATTAATGGGCATGGTTTGAAGCAGAACCTTGCCCGGTCCCGTCACAACGGTGTTGAAAAAGCCTTCTCCGCCGAAGAGCACATTTTTGACTCCGCGGACGGTTTGAATATCCATTGTGCAGCTCGCACTCATTGCGGCAAGATAGCCGGTGTCTACAACGATGGACTGCCCGGGGCGGAGGTCGTATTCAACCGCATGGCCGTCAATTTCTATGAAAGCTTTGCCGAAACCGCTGAGTTTCTGCATTATGAAGCCCTCACCGCCGAACAGCCCTGCGCCGAAACGCTTTTGAAAATGGACGGAGAGCTCAACCGTGCTTTCGCTTGCAAGGAAGCCGCTCTTTTGAACGATGAGCGGGTTGTTGGGTGTGATGTCAAAGCAGCGCACCGAGCCGGGGAAGCTTGACGCGAATGCGATGGTGCCCGTGCCGCCGACGGCCGTGTAGCGATTTTGGAACATAGCCTCGCCGGAAAACATCCTGCCGAAAACTTTGCCGATGCCCCCGTTGGAAGTGGTTTCCATTTTCATATTCGGGCTCATCCAGCACATGCTGCCGCGTTCGGTTATCATGCTTTCATCTGCGTTGAGCGTGCAGACAACTGCAGGGAAGGGTTCGCCGATAATGTTATAATTCATGGTAAAAGACCTTTCTGTTTAATTTATTAATTTAACACTTTTATTTCCGGTGCTTCCGGCAGCGTACCGCAAAAAGCGGAATCTGCTGTGATAAAAGCATAACATATATTCGAAAAGCTTGCAAGTATCTTTTCGGGGATGTATAATATTATTTGAGAAAATAAGGAAGAATCACCCGCGCGGCTCTGCTTTTCGGAATCCGCAACCCTTGCGGGAAATGAAACACGGTACCCGGTGCGGCGGCACGGCCGAAAACGACGGTGAGCTTCCTGCTGAAAAGGAGAAAATAAATGAGCAATACAAAGGTTCGTTACCCCGCGGTGGAGCAGTTTATCGATAACAATAAGGATGCGCTTGTTCGCTCCGTTCAGGAAATCGTTCGTTTTCCGAGTGTTGAAGCCCCTGCGGCAGGTCCCGGAGCACCCTTCGGAGAGGCGGTTCGCGGCGCGCTTGAAAATGCATTGAATCTCGGCAAATCATTCGGCTTTGAAACCACGAATCTTGACGGTTACGCGGGCTGCATAGACTACGGCTGCGGAGAAGAGATGCTCGGCGTTGTTGCGCATGTTGACGTTGTTCCCGAGGGCGAAGGCTGGATTCATCCGCCTTATGCTGCGGAAATTGCGGACGGCAGGATTTACGGCCGAGGCACAATGGACGACAAAGGTCCCGCCGTGTGTGCGATTTATGCACTTGCCGCAATCAAGGCAGCCGGCATTCCCATGCGCCGCCGTGTCCGAATCATTCTCGGCACGAATGAAGAAACGGGCTGGGGCTGCATGGATCACTATCGCAAGGTTGCGGAGATTCCGACGCTGACTTTCTCACCCGATGCGGATTATCCCGTTGTTAATTCCGAAAAAGGCATTTATCATGCCACAATGCGCTGCAATGCAAAAACAAATATCCGCATTAACGGCGGCACGCGCGCAAACGTTGTCTGCGGCAAGGTGAAGGCGTTTGTTCCGGTTGAAATTACGGAGGTTGAAAAGCACGTCAGCGGCATTCTTGCAAAGGGCTTCGGCGTTGAGCTTGAAGCACTTGCAAACGGAACGGAAATCACCGTTATCGGCCTTGATGCACACGGTTCAATGCCCGAACTCGGCAAAAATGCAATGCAGGCAGCTTTTGCAATGCTTGCGGAACTCCCGCTCACGGGCGAGGACAAACGCGTTATCGACATTCTTCACAACAGGTTCGGATTTGACATGCACGGCGAAAGCATCGGTCTGGATGTTTCCGACGCAAGCGGCAGGCTGAGCATGAATCCGGGCGTTATCGCTTGGGACGATGACGGATTCGAAATTTCAATCGATTTCCGCTACCCCATCTCCCTTGACGTGAACGAAGTCCGTTCAAAACTCAAGGCGGCACTTGCGGAGTTCAACCCCGTCTGCACGCATGAAAAGCAGCAGGACGGCCATTATATCCCTGCCGACAGCGAGCTTGTGAGCAAACTTTTGAAGGTCTATGCCGACAGGACGGGCGAATATAAGGAACCCCTTTCGATCGGCGGCGGAACTTATGCGCGCGCATTCCCCAATGCGGTTGCGTTCGGCAGCGAACAGCCCGGAATTTCGGGCCCCGTGCATATGCCCAATGAATTCATCGGCATTGACGAGCTGATGTTCAACGCTCATATGATAGCGGATGCAATAATCGCGCTTGCCTGCGAGGAATAAAACAGTCGGTGCTTTCGGCGTTGGCGGAATAAATCGTAAACAAACCCGCAAATTCAAACAGCACACGCGGTGTTCGATATAAATGCGGACACCGCGCCCCATTAAAAAACAGAAGAAAACAAGGAGAAAAAAATGAATTCAGAATGGTCATTGGATGAACTCTATAAAGGCTTTGACGACCCGAAGTTCGCTGCGGATCTTGCAAAATACGACGAAATGATTGCAAAAACAAACGAGTTTGCAGCAAAGATTTCCGACATGCAGCCGCTCGACGCCCTGAAGACCTATATTGCCGGCAGCGAAAGCTCAATGCAGCTTTTAACGGACATGTATTCATATGCCATGCTGCGTTCCTCCGTGAACACAAAGGACACCGAGGCGGCAAGCATCAGCGGCAGGCTCATGGCAAAGATGAGTGCAACAACAAAGGCGGAAACGATAATCAAAAAGTTCATTTCCGAAATTCCGAACCTTGATGAGCTTATCGAGTCCGATCCCGTGCTGAAGGAATACGAATTCCTGCTTAAAAACATCCGTGCGGATCAAAAACATACCATGAGCGATGAATGCGAAGAAGTCGCCGCACTTTACAACATCAGCGGGGCAAGCGCATGGAGCGATCTGCACAGCTACCTGACGTCATCCGTGACTGCGGATTTCCGCGGCGAAAAACTGACCCTTTCTTCCGTGCGCAACCTTGCGTATTCCGCTGACCCGGCGGTTCGAAAGGAAGCATACGAGGCGGAACTTGCCTGCTATGAAAAAATTCGGGATTCTGTTGCATTTTCGCTCAACAGCATCAAACTTGAAGTTATCAACAACGCACGTCTGCGCGGGTTTGAGTCGCCTTTGGCACAAACTCTGTACAATTCCCGCATGACGCGCAAAACCCTTGATGCGCTCATGGCGGCAATGGACGAACATTTGGATATTTTCCGCCGCTACCTGAGGCTCAAGGGCGAAGTCCTGGGTCATAAAAACGGGATTCCGTGGTACGATATGTTTGCGCCCATGGGCACAAACACCAAAAAATATACCGTTGAGGAGGCAAAGGCATATCTGCTGAAAATCTTCCGCGGCTTTGATAATGACCTTGCAAATATGGTTGAGCGTGCGTTTGATGAGGCATGGATCGATTTCTATCCCCGCGAGGGAAAGGTCGGCGGTGCATTCTGCGCAAATCTGGACGGACACAACCAGAGCCGTGTGCTGACGAATTTTGACGGCTCGTTCTCCGACATCGTAACGCTGGCACATGAACTCGGTCATGCGTTCCATAATCTCAACATCGCCGGGCACCGTCCGCTGAACAACGATTATTCAATGCCCGTCGCGGAAACGGCATCCACGTTCAACGAGAACGTTATCATGAACGCCGCCATTGAAGCAGCGGAAACCGATGAGGAGAAACTCTTCCTTATCGAAAGCCAGCTTCAGGACGCCGCTCAGATAATGTGCGATATTTACTCACGCTATCTGTTCGAAACTTCCGTTTTCGAAAACCGCGAAAATGATTTCATGCCCGCGGACAGGCTTTGCGAACTGATGCTTGATGCCCAGCGCAGGGCATACGGCAACGGACTTGACCCCGAAACGCTGCATCCGTACATGTGGCTCTGCAAAGGGCATTATTACAGTACCCTCTCGTTCTATAATTTCCCGTATGCTTTCGGCGGACTGTTTGCAAGGGGACTTTATGAAAAGTACATGCAGGAGGGCGCGGCATTTGTTCCCGTTTACCGCAAGCTGCTCTATGCAACCCCGGTATGCACCGTTGAGGATACCGCAAAAGTTGCCGGAATTGACCTTACAGATAAGAAATTCTGGGAAAACAGCATGCTTTCCTACAGGCACAATGTTGACGAATTCGAACGGCTTTCCAAAAAACTGAATAAATAAGCACGGATCATCTATCGGCTTACAGGCTTATTGACGAACGGCAGGATGAATCGCATGATTGCGGAACGTCCTGCCGTTTTTTGTTTTCTGCACGGACAGAATGAATATATTGTGTTGTCGGGACCGCTTCTAAACGAACAGAAGCAGCTTGTCGCCGTCCTTAAAAGGTTCTGCGGAGTCCGGGTTCAGTTCGCGTACACGCTGCGACGGAACACCGAAACGTTTTCCGATGTCAAAAGCATCCTCACCCGCACATGCATTGCAAAGAATAATGCCCGTGCTTTTTCCGTCGGCGTCGTTGGAATTATCGGTTTCCGCAACGCCTGCAACGGCTGAAACGGCGGATTCGCTGAAATATTCTGCCGAAACATCGAGATTGTAGGAAACCTGTGCCGTGCGCCCGCTGCCGCCGGATATGCTTGCCGAGGCGTTCAGTCGAAGCTGAGCAAAGTTTGCTTCCGAAGGTGCGGCCATGCGAAGCACGAAGGGAACATCATCGCTGAAACTGTAGATCCTGTTGCTGCTGCTGCGATATATGATACGCGTGAACAGCAGTCCCTCAACGGTCATTGTTGAGTCTTCAATTGAAACATTTGTTGCGATCGGGCGCGCCGCCGCGTTCAATGCGGCAAAAATATCGGCCATTCCGTCCGGAACGGACAGATTTTCGCGCAGCGAATGCTGCGCAAACGAGCCGCCGCAGGCATTTGCAACGGTCATTTTTTCGTACATGCAGCTGAAATTCAGTGACGGCGAATAAGCGTCCGTCGGAATGTCAATAACGGAGCGGCGAATGCCGAAAATGCGGAAGTCAATATCCGCATCGAAAGCCAAAAGGGAAAACTCCGTGCCGAGTGCGCGCAGGCTGACGTTTTTAAGCTCCGCAACGGTATAAATCTCATCCGCACCGACTGCGGCCAAAAGGCTTTCGCGGAACGGAACGCCGCGAGTCAGCTGCATCAATTCTCCGTCGGAAGTTTTCAGCAGCGCATTCAGTGTTATTATGCCGCTGACGGATGTGCCGCCGTTTTCAATGGCCGTGTCGCGCACGGAGATTTGCGCCGAGAATGAAAGCACGCTGTCCGCACCTTCGCTGCTCAACTCTTCCGAAAAACGTATTGTTTCGCTTCCGATTTCAACACGACGCGCTGTTCTGTACTGCATTGATTTGATTTCCATATCGGCCACTCCCGAAACTCCGGATAAAACGCGAACGGGTGCCGCCGATGTAACTATGAAGTCAATGTTCACATTTGCGCTGAAAGCTGCCGCACCGTCCGCTGCAAGCCGCATATCCAGCACAGCCACGGCGGGGAGTGCATTTGAAAGCATTCCGGCGGCAAAATCCGCATTCTCCGTGCAGTGGGAAAACGGTATTTCGCCGACAAAGGCAAATGTGTCGCCTGTTTCGTCCGCTGCGGCAATTGTGATGCAGAGTCGACCTTCAAAATTCAGCTTCCCGGTTTCCGTTTTGCAGTTTGAAATTTCAACTTCGGCGGAACAGTCAAGCAATTCCGCTGCGCGGCATCCGCCGGGCGGCGGGATGCTGCCGGCAACTTCAACCTGTTCCGTGCTCCTGTGAATCAGTCGGAGCACGCTGAGATCATTCCATAACAATTCCATGTCGTTCACCTTTCATGTGTTTTTTGCTGCTTTTATAAAAGAATACTCGCTGTTTTACGCAGATATGACGTGCTTGGGAAAGAAAGTCGAAACAAGAGTGCAGCTTGCTTTGCGAACGGGCGGTGGAAACACTCGTTCGACACAATGCTTATTTTTTATGAATTGGATGCAGCTGCGGAAAGTATTTACATATGTCCGCAAGAAATACTTGTAGGTTATCCATGCAAAAAAACGGGAAGTTATCCACATTATCCACAAGGTTATCCGCTTTTGGGGCTGAACAGGCGGTTTTTTATGTTGATAACGGGTGTGACTCAATTTGAAATATGAACAAATTATATTGTGAAACGCACTTGACATTTGTCAAGAGGCGCATATGCTGTAAATTAATTTCAACATATATAAACGCGAATAGAACATATATCAAACGGCAGACAAATCGGAGCAGCAAAAATGCGGCGAACCGCGGTCGGAGGTTAACGCGGTCGCCGCAAGGAGTGGGGGGACAGGTTAATAAACATCGGAAAAGTCTGCCCTGTCGGGCGCGATGCCCTGCGCCGCTGCTTCAGCGGACTTTGGTTATTTTTCCAGCGGGAGTCATTCGGCGGCAGCGTGGGCAAGCACCGTGTCGCGTCCGTCCTCAATTATCAGCTTGTCCGCAACAAGTGCAACAAATTCTCCGTTGGTGGGCTTATCGTTTTTTCCGTATACGTTAAATCCGAAGAGTTTGTTGATGTTTTCGATTTTGCCGCGTGTCCAGCTTACCTCAATTGCATGACGAATTGCGCGTTCGACTTTGCTCGGGGTCGTGTTGAACCGTTTTGCAATGCCGGGGTAAAGCTCCTTGGTGATTTTGCTGATAAGCTCGGGTTTATAATAGACCATGCGAATAGCTTCGCGGAGAAAATGGTATCCCTTAATATGAGCGGGAATGCCGACGGAGAGGAAAACGGAGGTGATTTTTTCATCAAGGCTTTTGACTGCGGAAGGCGGTGCAAAACCGATGTCGCGCTCGTTGACACAGGTTTCAAGCAAATCGCGCATCCTGCGATACAGAAATTCAGGTTCCACCGGCTTAAGCATGACATAGCCGGCACCTTTGGCGAATGAACGCTGAAGCAGGTTGTCATTCCGCATGTACGAAACAACGATGATTACCGATGGTCGGTGCGCCGACTCAATACGAAGCTGATCCAAAAGATCCAGCCCGTCCAGTTTCGGCATTACCAATTCCGTGATAAGAACGTCAAAATGTTCTTCACGCATCTTTTCAAGAGCGGCCTGCCCGTCCGTCGCTTCTTCAACGCGGATAATTTCTTTGTCCGTTCGGAAGAATTCTGCGGTTGTGTGACGGAACTGAGCGTTCCCGTCCGCGATGATAACCCTGTATTCTGACATTGTCATGTCCTCCTCGGTGTTTTTTGTTATGGTTGAATTATACCGCAGAAAAACGCACATTTCCACCAAAAAGTTTGTATTCTTTTGCGTTAAAAAAGAATATGACTTGTGCAATTTTGTATCCGTTCTACAAAAGAAATTGAAATTGCGCACTTTTTTTAATTGTTTCAACCGTTTTGAAATCCAAAATGCATAAAAAAACGACCCTGCGCTGCAAAAAAAGCCGAGTATATATGGGGTTTTTGTGTCGATTCAATAAAAAGCAATGCGAAAACCAAAAAGGAAGAGCGAAGCGGGAAGGTCGGGACAGTCGAAAAAGCGGATTTGAAATCAATATAAAAATCGCTCGCATTGTTCCAAACGGTGCGGTAAATGAGTTGTGTCGGATTTGGTCAAACAAAAAAATTCACAGACTTTGAAATGCTTATGCCTGAAGTGCAGCAAAAATAAACATTCAAACAGCAAAAATATTAAACAATATCAAAATAATTTTACAAATTCTTTACATTTACCCCGTTGACTCGGCGCAAATGCGGTTGTAACATGTTATTTGTCCCATTTTGCGCAAAAGCGCGGGGCAGGATATAACGACGCAAATATTGCCGCCGATGCCGCGGGGAAACGGCACGGCGTGCTGATTCGGAGGAATGTATGACATTTTTTGACGTGCTGTCTTTGGTTGGCGGCATTGCTCTGTTCCTTTACGGAATGGATGTTTTGGGAAAATCCCTTGAAAAAGCAGCGGGAAGCCAGCTCAAAAGCATACTGTCGAAGCTTACCAACAGCACAATAAAGGGACTGCTGCTCGGCGTTGCCGTCACGGCAGTCATCCAATCATCCGCGGCAACAACGGTAATGGTTGTCGGCTTTGTAAACTCGGGACTTATGCAGCTTGGGCAGGCTGTCGGCGTTATTATGGGTGCAAACATCGGAACGACCGTCACGGCATGGATTCTCAGCCTTACCGGCATAAGCGGCAGCAGCTTTTTTATTCAGCTTCTGAATCCGATGAGCTTCACGCCGATTCTTGCCATCATAGGCGTTGCACTTCAAATGTTTTCAAAGCGCGAACGCAGACGCAACATCGGTTCGGTCATGATCGGCTTTGCCGTGCTGATGTTCGGCATGAATATAATGAGCGAAAGCGTTGAACCGCTCAAAAATGTGCCCGAATTCACAAACCTATTCGTAATTTTCGGAAAAAATCCGATTCTTTCGATAGTTGTCGGCTGCATTTTGACGGCAATAATTCAAAGCTCTTCCGCCTCGGTAGGCATTTTGCAGGCTCTTTCCGCAACCGGTGCGGTCACATTCGGCAGTGCGATACCGATAATCATGGGTCAGCATATCGGCACATGCATAACCGCAATGATTGCCGCGATCGGAACAACCAAAAACGCAAGAAGAGCATCGTTTATTCATCTGTACTTTAATGTAATCGGAACAATTATCTGCACGATTGTTTTCTACACGCTGAACGCATTCCTGAAGTTCGATTTTATGGATAAAACAATCGATACGTTTCAGATTGCGATTGTGCACACGCTGTTCAGCGTGATTTACACGCTGATGCTGCTGCCGTTCGGAAAACAGCTTGAAAGGCTTGCGGTGCTGTCCATTCCCGATTCAAAGGATGATCCGCAGCCGGTCATGCTTGACGAAAGGCTGCTTGCAACACCCGCAATTGCGGTTGAACAAACGCGTGTACTTGCGGCGGATATGGCGAAGCTTGTGCGGAAAAGCGTTCAGGCTGCAATTGCGCTGCTCGGGAACTACAGCGAAAAAGGCTATAATGAGGTTGCAAAGCTTGAAAAAGAGGCCGATAATTACGAAGATGAAATCGGCACATACCTTGTAAAAGTTTCTATGCAGGAGCTTTCGGATGCGGACAGCCGCGATGTTACAAAAATTCTGCATTCAATAACGGACTTTGAACGCATAAGCGACCATGCGCTGAACATTGCTCAGAGTGCACGCGAAATGGCGGAAAAGAAATTAAGCTTTTCTCCCGCGGCGCAGGCGGAGCTTAAGGTTATGACGGGTGCGATCGATGAGATCGTCGGCATAGCAATCGGGGGGTTCGTTTCCGATTCCGTGGATGCCGCAAGGCATGTTGAACCGCTTGAAGAGGTTGTTGACGAGCTTAACACAAACATTCGCGCCGCGCATATCAAACGGCTTAAGGACGGCGAATGCACCATTGAGTTGGGATTTGTTTTGAATGATATTCTTGCAAATTTCGAGCGAATAAGCGATCACTGTTCGAATATTGCTGTTTGCAAACTGGAGCTTGTTGAGGGCATGATGGATGCACATGCGTATCTGCATAATCTCAAAAACACAAACAATGAAGAGTTTGTGAAAAGCTATAACGAATACAGAGAAAAATATGCTTTGAAAAATACGCCTTGAAGGAAACGGGAAACGGATTTCAAGGATTAGCATTTGACAACACCGCCTGCAGCGAAAACTCTGCGGGCGTGTTTGTGTTTAAGGGGAATCTTGCTTCGGACGCCTTGCAAAAATGTTGTTAAAAGGCTATAATTTAACGCGAAACAGTGTTTCCGCAAAGTCGGACGGAAAGAGGAACGGATGATATATATCGTTGAAGATGATGAGAATATAGGGCAAATGGAATGCTATGCCTTGAAAAACAGCGGTTTCGGTACGGAGCTTTTTGAAGATTCCGAAAGCTTTTTTTCAGCTGTTGCAAGGCGTCTTCCCACGCTTGTGATATTGGATCTCATGCTGCCGGGCGAGGACGGATTGACAATTTTGCGCCGACTGAGGGACTCCGCCGAAACAAGAAAGATTCCGATAATAATTGTGAGTGCAAAGTCAGGCGAAGCGGATGCGGTACGCGGGCTGGACAGCGGAGCCGATGATTACATAACAAAACCTTTCGGGGTTTCGGAATTGATTTCAAGGGTCAAAGCCGTTTTACGCAGAACAGACGGAGCGGCTCCGAATAATTACAGTGTCGGCGGCATTTCGTTGGATGACGGGCGAAGGCTTGTGTGCGCTGAAGGACGGCAATGCGCACTGACATATACCGAATATGAGCTGCTTAAAGCTCTGGTTTCCAACTGCGGAATGGTACTGAGCCGCGAAAAGCTGATGGTTCTTGTTTGGGGAACCGATTTTGCGGGTGAAAGCCGAACAGTGGACGTTCACGTCAAAACACTTCGGCAAAAGCTCGGCTCATGCGGAGATCTGATAAAAACGGTTCGAAATGTCGGATACAAAATAGAAATGCAATGACAAAGAAAATCTACAATCAATGTATACCGTTTATTCTTATTGTGCTTTTGTCGGCGTTTGCAGTCGGAAGCATTTTCGGTGCTGCATCCGCATTATCGGAGCGGGAAGCAGGCGCGGAAACGCTTGCATGTTCCGCAAAGGAAATCTATGATTCAACCGGAGAAATTCATCGGTTAAGGGCATTTGCTCAAAAGGGCTGCATTGCACTTGTTTCGGAAGATTTGCAGCGGGTTAAAGCGGTGAATGCGGCGGGAAATGCGGAGAGCGTTTCGATTGACGATTTAAAAAGCGGCAGCAATTCTGCGCTTTGCTGTTTCGCAGGCAAAACCATCGAACGTTTGCGAATGAAGCTTGATGAGAAAAAGGGTCAGACAGCAGCCCTGCTTTGCAAACGGAACGGCTCTTTTTTTAATTTGAATTCCTGCACGATAACAAGGCTTAACAACGGTGACTATTTGCTTTTGTCCGTACACGGCGGCGATTCCGCAGCTGAAAATCTCCTTTTCGCGGGTGCTTCGCTGCTTGCGCTCGCCGTCGGTGCAGCGTTGTTTGCAATAAATCTTTCAAAACGCATTACAAAAACGCTTATCACTCCGCTTCAGGGCATTGCGGAACATGCGGACGGCAGCGAGTTTGCGGTTCCGTTTGACGAGCTGAAGCCCTTTGTTGAAACCCTGAAGCAGCGTCAGGCAGCAAAAAACAATATGGAACAGATGCGGCAGGAATTCACGGCAAATGTTTCGCACGAGCTGAAAACCCCGCTCACGAGCATTTCCGGCTATGCCGAAATGATTGCCACCGGCATTGCAAAGGAAGAGGATGTTCAAAACTTTGCGCGGCGTATTCATTCGGAATCCTCCCGTCTGCTGTCGTTGATTGCGGACATAATTCAGCTCAGCGAACTGGATTACATTGAGGGACGTGATGATTTTGAAAACGTTGATTTGCTTGACTTGGCACATGCGACCGAAAACAGCCTTGCTCCCGGAGCGGAAAAATACGGAATTGTGATTTCCGTTGAGGGTGAGCATTTTCAAACGTTCGGATGCCGCAGCCAGCTTGAGGAATTAATTTATAACTTGTGCGATAATGCAATTCGGTACAATAAACGGAACGGAAAGGTTTCGGTAACTGTTTTCGGCAGCGAGGGACGGCCCGCAATTTCCGTTGAGGACACGGGCATAGGCATACCGGAGGATAAGCTTGACCGCGTTTTTGAACGCTTTTTCCGCGTTGATAAGGGGCGCAGCAAGCGCACGGGCGGAACGGGACTCGGTCTTGCGATCGTCAAACATATTGCACTGCGTCACGGAGCTCAAATCTCAATTTCGAGTGAATTGGGAAAGGGAACAAAGATTACCGTTGTTTTTGAAGAGAACAAAGGCGAAAATTCCGATTAAGACATAAATAATTTCAACAAAAAACAGGGCCTTGCCGTTTCATTCGCAGCTAAGCCCTGTTTTTGTTCGGTATAAAGATTTGTTCTTTCAGAAAAAATCCGTTTTAAGCTTTCAGCATAAAGATTTATCTCTTCGCGATAAATCCCTTTAAGCTTTCAGCATAAAGATTTATCTCTTCGTGATAAATCCACTTTATGCCTTCAGCATAAAGGCATGGTAAGCCTTAACTGCTTCGTACAGGTCGGCCTTGGAGATGATTTCCCACGGAGCATGCATGGACAGCACTGCAACGCCGCTGTCGATGACTTCCATGCCGTAATTAGCGCAGATGTAAGCGATGGTGCCGCCGCCGCCCTGATCGACTTTGCCGAGTTCGGCAGTCTGGAAGTTGACGTTTGCGTCATCCATCAGCCTGCGGAGCTTGCCCATGTATTCGGCGTTGGCGTCGTTGGAACCGCTCTTGCCGCCGGAACCGGTGTACTTATTGAAGCAAACGCCCCTGCCGAGGTATGCCGAATTCTTGCGTTCAAATACGCTCGCAAAATTGGGGTCATAGCCCGCACTGACATCGCAGCTGAGCATACGGCAGGCGGTGAGTGCGCGGCGAACGAGCAGGTCGGAATAGTCGCCTGTTGCGTTTACAAGCTCTGCAACAGCGTTTTCGAAATACTTGCCGTGCATACCGGTTGCGCCGACGGAGCCGATCTCTTCCTTGTCGGCAAGCAGGCAGCAGCAGGTGTATTCGGGCGTTTCGTCAATGCTGAGGATCGCATTGACGGAAGCATATGCGCAAACGCGGTCATCGTGGCCGTAACCTATGATCATGCTGCGGTCAAGACCGAAATCGCGTGCTGCACCGGCGGGAACAACTTCCAGTTCGGCGGAGAGGAAGTCCTCTTCTTCGATATCGTATTTTTCTTTGAGCAGAGCAAGAACAGCAGCCTTGACGGGCTCTTTTTCTTCATCGTTGAGGGGTTTGCTGCCGATGATGATGTTCAGCTCTTCACCTTCGATAACAACGGAACCCTTTTTGCTCATCTGATCGCGGCTGAGGTGAGGAAGCAGGTCGGAAATGCCGATGACGGGATCGGAGGGATCTTCACCGATAACGATGTTAACAAGCGTGCCGTCCTTCTTTGCAACAACGCCGTGCATTGCAAGGGGCATTGCAACCCACTGATACTTTTTGATACCGCCGTAGTAATGCGTGTCGAGATATGCAAAATCGGTGTCCTCATAGAGGGGATTCTGCTTAAGGTCAATGCGGGGGGAGTCAATATGAGCACCGACGATGTTCAGACCCTTGAAAATGGGCTGTTTGCCGATTTTGAAAAGCATGAGCGCTTTGCCCATGAAGTCGGAATAGACGCAGTCGCCGGGGTTGAGCTTTTCGCCGTTTGCAATGACGGTGTTAAGGTCGCGATAACCCTTTGCTTTTGCCATTTCAACAGTCTGTGCAACGCATTCGCGCTCGGTTTTGCCGTTGTCAAGGAACTTGACGTATTCGGCAGAAATTGCGTTGAGCTTTGAAATATCTTCTTCGGAATAGGTTTTCCAAGCATTCTTTCTTTCCATAGAAACAATTTATCCTCCGTTTTTTGATTGGGTAAACGCCGGTTTAAGGGCTTTGCGCAAAACATTCGGAACATTTTGCACAAAGCGCGGTTTAATCACCGCTCACCCGAGAGCAACTTTGCGCCGCCCGTTCCCGTCAACGGGCAAAGGCGGCGGGGATGCCTCTGTTTTCAAGCAATATGGTAACATTTTTGAAGAAAATATTCAATACCCGAACAAGAAAAAATTGCATCATACCGATAAATTCGGGCAAAACATCCGAATGCACGGCCGAACAACGGATTAAGCCGATAAAAACACTTAAAAAAAACTTGAAAATTCTTCGTGATATATGTATAATATCACTTGCGGAATACATCAAAACGCGATGTGATTCCGCAAAGACTTTCCTCGGCACGAAAGGAGAACCATATGAAAAGATTTATTGCGGCAATGACGGCGGTTATCATGCTGCTGGCACTTGCCTGCACACCTGCGCTTGCACTGAGCGTTCGCGACGCAGCATTGGATGCAGCACTGAACGTTCCCGACGGAAACATTCAGTTCGTTACGGAGGGCGAGTATCCTTGGACTGTTGACGGTGCGAACGGTTGGGCAAAAAGCACCAACTTCCAAGTCAGCAGTTCCGAATCCACCGTCACGGCAACAGTCACGGCGGAAGAGGGCGATATCGTTTCCTTTGACTACAAAGTCAGCAGCGAAGCACGCTACGACAAACTCGTTTTCTCTATCGACGGCAACCCTGTTGCTTCAAGCCCCTGGACTTTCTTCTCCGGCGAAATTGACTGGACGAATGTAAGCTATGCACTCACCGCCGGCGAGCATGTTCTCAGCTGGAGTTATCAGAAAGACAGCAGCTCAAACAACCATGATGACACTGCCTACCTTGACAATGTTTATGTAGGCGCTCCTGCTGCGCCCGAAAGCCTTGAACTGACTCCGAGTCTGACGGTGCAGACTCAGCGCCGCGCGCAGCTCAACTGGACGGTTCTTCCCGAGAATGCATACAACAAGGAAGTTACCTTTGCTTCCGCGGATGAAAGCATTGCGGTCGTTGATGCAAACGGACTCGTGACCGGCGTTTCCGTCGGACAGACCGTTATAACCGCAACCACCGTTGACGGCGGAATCACCGCCGAGTGTGCAGTCACCGTTGAACAGGGTCCTGCGGCTGTAACGTTGAACGGCTTCTTCTCCTCAAAATGGTACAGCTTCATCGATGCGGATCCCGCTGCCGCTTCCGAGCTGCCCTATACAATGACTGCAAATGTCACCGCTGCCGAGTTTGCGGGCGGCTATGTTTACGGCTATATGACAAAGGATTATTTCATCCTCAACCCCGAAACGGGTGAAGTTACCTACCCTGCGATGAACACCGGCGATGTTACGATTCGCGATATGGCATATGACCACAGCGCACAGAAAATGTACGCAATCGGCACGGGTGCCGCTTCCGGCAAATTCCTTTACACCGTTGATATTTCAACCGGTGCGGTCACGGAAATTGCACAAATTGTGTGCGGCAGTGAAACACCCATGACGCTTGCGATTTCAACCGACGGCACGGCATATGTTCTTACCGAAAGCTACTCAAATGCAAGCAAACTGTACAGCATCGACCTGCAAACAGGTGTCGGCACGCTTATCGGCAGCACGGGTTTCGGTCACAAACGCTTCCAGTCCATGGCATATGATCACAACACGAACCAGCTCTTCTGGGCAAGGTTCTCCGATTACGGTAACGGCGGCCTTGCCGTTATTGACACGGCAACCGGCGCGGCAACGGACCTCGGCATGATAAACGGTTCGGCGGTGCTCGTTTGCGGTCTTTATATTGCAAATAACCTTCCCGTCGGTTCCGTTATCGGCGATGAATGCACCGTAACTTTTGTTGACGGATTGTCAGACGAAACGATTTCGACGGCAACCGTTGACAAGGGCAGCGTACTCACTGCGGCTGACTTCCCCACCGTTCCCGCACACGAGGGCTATGCCTTCACGGGTTGGGATTACAACGGTGCGGCAGTCAACGCAAACATCATTGTGACTGCAAATTATTTCGATATCACCAAAGCTTCCGTAACGCTCCGCGTTATTGACGAAGTTTATCTTGACGGTTCCGGCTTCCAGATGCTGCTTGATGCGGATGCTGTTGAATACGGCGTCGGCATTCCCGAAACGGGTAATGTCCTGGCTTACGGCGCAGAAGGCGCGGAAGAGCTTTATTCACGCTTTGAGTATAAGCTCCCCGAGAATGCGGACGGCAACTTCATGACCGAAACGGATATCGTTTTCAACGGCGAAAGCGTCACCGTAAGCATTCCCGCAGGCACATACGACTGGTGCATTGCAAACCCGCGTTATTGGCATGATGACGGCCCTCAGATCGGCCTTGTCAGCGATATAGGCACGGCGCACGGCAGAAATGACGACTATGTTTTTGAAGCAGGCAAGAGCTATGTGTTCACGGTTTATCGTTACGGTGAACTCGGTGCGGTCGATGTTGAGATCACCGATTACAATTCCCAGCCCGGTACGGCAGGCGATGTTGACGGCAACGGCGTTGTCGAAACTGCGGATGCACTGCTTGCACTGCGCGGGGCAATGGGTATTGCCGCACTCACACCCGAACAGGTAGAGCGTGCGGATATGGACGGCAACGGTGTTGTTGACACGGTTGACGCGCTTGCAATTCTTCGCCGCGCAATACTTAACGGCTGAGTTCGGCAGCTGAATTAATCGGCAGCTGAGATTCACGGCTTTGAAACTGTGTTCGGCGCACTCGGTTCGGGTGCGTCGAATTCTTTTAAACAAAACATATTGATGAGAACATCAATGTTTATAAAGAATTGATGAAACGATGAATAACAAAGGAGCCTGAAATGTCTGTTGAAGTTGAAAAAGAAATGCTGAATGCGATATTTGCCGCGCGCGATGAAGAATATGCGGATTTTACGGCAAAGCTGATTCCGAACGTTCCGCGGGAAAGCATTATCGGCGTGCGCATGCCGCAGCTCCGCAGCATTGCAAAAAGGTTCGGAAAAAATGCGGGAATTAACGAATTTCTTTCCGCACTGCCGCATGAATATCACGAACAGAACCTTGTTCATGCATACATTGCGGAGAGCATAGGTGATTTCGATTCCGCCGTAAAAACGATTGAAGCGTTCCTTCCGTACGTAACAAACTGGGCTGTTTGCGACAGCATGACTCCGCGCATTTTTGCAAAGCATACCGGGGAGCTTTTGCCGATAATCAAAAAATGGCTGCAATCGGCACATCCTTACACGGTGCGTTTCGGGCTGCGGATGCTGATGTGTTTTTACCTTGAAAAAGAGTTTGCTTCCGAAATCAATGCCCTTGCCGCCTCCGTATGTTCGGAAGAATACTATGTGAATATGATGCAGGCATGGTATTTTGCAACTGCGCTTGCAAAGCAATACGATTCGACCGTTCCCTTTGTTGAAGAACACAGGCTTTCCCCGTGGGTGCATAACAAAACGATTCAGAAGGCGGTTGAGAGTTTTCGCATAACGGCGGAACAGAAGGCGCATCTTAAAACGCTGCGGCTGAATTTGCGCCGCAAGGGTGCAAGGCACGAACCCGTTTCAACTTCAAAAATCGACAGCAACGAATCAAAGCGGATGGAAGTTGTTGCTGCAATCATTGAAAAGGATGGTAAAATTCTTATCTGTAGGCGTGCGGAAAACAAAACCCGTGCGCTGAAATGGGAATTTCCGGGCGGAAAAATCGAACCCGGGGAAACTCCGGAACAAGCCGTGCTGCGTGAATGCCGCGAAGAATTGGACGTCGATCTTTGCGTAAAGGGCGAATTTATGCGCGTTTTGCATTCATATCCGGATATTGAAATTCAGCTCACAGTGTTCCGAACAGCGATCATCGGCAGCGACCCGCGCTGCATTGAACATAAAGAAATTCGTTTTGTTTACCCGTCGGAACTTGCAGACTTCGAGCTTTGTCCCGCCGATATCACGGTTGCGGAAAAAATTATTTCGGAAGCGCATCTTTTTTGAACGAAAGCATGTATGCGGGGGGAAAACAGAAACGATGTTTAAAACCAACCGATAATAAACCGACGGAAATTGACCGTGAGCAGAAGTTAAAACAAGCAAACATGCCCCCGAAAGGATCGATCTTTCAGGGGCATGTTTGCGGATTATGCTGCGATAAACAGCAGAAAACATTTTGATTACGGCATGTTATCGAAATGTTTTATATTTTATCAAGCATCAGCAAACGGTAGTGCCTGCCTTGCCCTCAAGAGCTTCAACCGCCTTGTCGAGGGAAGTGATGATGGCCTTCCTGCCGGGCTTGCTTTCAACGAACTTGACGGCAGCTTCAACCTTGGGCAGCATGGAGCCGGGTGCGAAATGCCCTTCCGCCATATAGCGGCGAGCCTCTTCAACGGTCATGGTTGCGAGGGATTTTTGTTCGGGTTTGCCGAAATTGATGCAAACCTGTTCAACAGCGGTCAGGATGACGAGTGCATCGGCATCGATGTCCTCTGCGAGGCGTTCTGATGCAAGATCCTTGTCGATAACGGCTGCCGTGCCGATATAGTTGCCGTTTTCGTCCTTAATTACGGGAATTCCGCCGCCGCCGACGGTGATGGCGATGAAGCCGCCGTTCATAAGGCATTTAACGGCGTCAAGCTCAACGATTTCAACGGGCATGGGGGAAGCAACAACTCTGCGCCAACCCCTGCCGGCATCTTCCTTCATGGTGTAGCCTTTTTCGGCTTCAAGCTTGCGGGCTTCGTCTTCGGTATAGAAGGGGCCGATGGGTTTTGAGGGTGCTTTGAACTTCGGGTCATCCTTATCAACAACAACCTGCGTAACAACAGTCACAACGCGCTTTCCGTTTTTACGGGCGCGGAGGACTTTCTCAAGCCCCTGCTGCATGTGGTAGCCGATGTAGCCCTGGCTCATTGCGCCGCAAACGTCAAAGGGCATTGCGGGAGTGACGGCGGAAGCATATTCGTTCTGAAGCACGATCCTGCCGACCTGCGGGCCGTTGCCGTGCGCAAGAACGACATCATAGCCGCTTTCGATGATGTCTGCGATGTATTCGGAAGTTTTTTCAACAACTTCAAGCTGGGACTCTGCGGTTGCGGGCTTGCCTGCTTCCTGCAATGCGTTGCCGCCCAGTGCAATAACGATTCGTTTCATTTTTTGTTTCTCCAAAGAAAAATAATGCGGCGAACATTGCGCCGAAGCCAATTATGCCAAATATCTCGCGGAATGTCAACAACTTTTTGAATTTTCCTGCTGAAAAATCAAAAACTTATGCAAACAGGTATTCATTCGACTGCATTTTCGCCGAAAAGTGCCTTAACGGCGCCGCACATTCTTCCGATGTTTCTGCTGCCCACGGAATAATCAACCCTCCGTTTTTCTGTCGGAGTTCAAGTGCGCCTGCGTAATTTTGGGGGAACACCGTTGCACGGGACTCCGGGCTGATTGCGGCTTTTTGACTTTCGACAGCAAAAAAGTCCGGGCGAAATCGCTCGGACTTTTCTTTGGCAGGGGTACTAAGGCTCGAACTCAGAAGAACGGTTTTGGAGACCGCTATGTTACCATTACATCATACCCCTAAGGCTTGATAAGTTTATCACACTTCGGGGCATTTGTCAACAGTTTTTTTAAAAACTCTTAATAATTAAGAAACATCATTGCTGACTTGGTTCGGATCGTCAACGGCGACGGGTTCAACGGGTTTTGCTTTTGCGGATTGTTTATACTTCTCGTTAATGTTTTTAATATGCTGTTGTTTTACGGATTCATCGACAGCAGCTAACGGGGAAAGCTTTTCGAAAATTGCATCGATCTGTTCAACGGAAAGCTGATTTCCCTTTTCTGCATAGTTTTTCTGAATTCGTGAAAGCACATCGGCGCGGTGGGTGACGGCAGTATGCGTTTTTTCAAGCTTAACATTCTTCAATTCACAACGATCACTGAATAAAACGTATGAGTATATAGGAAGGTTGTCAGAAGCAAGAAAAGCTTTCAACTGCTTGATATGCCCCGCGTTTTGCATTATCGGGTTAAAAAAACGTGACTTTTGCGATTTACCCTTCCCCGAGGGCAGCGTTTGGGTCCAATAGGTCTGCGACTCGTTCCCGAATATCCAACCGCTGTAATTTTTTGATTCAAAAACATAGATTCCGGATTCGTGAAGAAGAATGACATCAACTTCGGTCGTTTCTCCGTCGGCCTTAGGAAGATAGCAGTTAAAGATAAACTTTTTGTAGCCGTTGAGCGGAGCAAGGCATTGATAGGTAAAGTACTCTCCGATAAGCCCTATATCTTGCATTACTTTGTTGAACGGATTCCCTGTTTGAACAAAATATAAAGTTTTTTCGTATTTCTTTTTCTTATAAAGATTGATACAGCCTGCTGCGGTAAAAAGAACAACGATGACTGTAATAAAAATAATTGCTATTTCTTTCATGGTATACTCCTGACAGTGCTTTGAATCGTTAACGAATCAATGGCTGCGGACGGACTGCGCACATGCAGTGTACACAATCCGCCCAAGGGTTAAATGCTGTTTATTCCCCAAACTCCTCTGCGCATTTTTTAAGCATGCTTCTTATCGGCAGTCCGTAGGGACAGCGGGGTTCGCATTTGCCGCAGCCGATACATGCGCTTGCTTTTACGGGGAGGGTTTTATAGCGTCCTTTTGCCCAATCGGCAAGCCCGTAGCGTTCGAGATAGCCTGCAAAAAGGAACACATTCGGGATGCTGATGCCGACGGTGCAGGGGGCGCAATAGTTGCAGCGGCGGCAGAAATTGCCCGTCAGTTCGGAACGGATTTTTGCTATCTCGGCATTTTCATCATCGGTAAGGGGCGAAGTGTCGGAACCGGCGGCGGAATTTGTTTGAACTTCCTCTGCGCAGTACATGCCGGGGATCGCGACGGTTACAAGCTCGTTTGCGGCAAGGTAACGCATTGCAATGCGTCCGTCTTCAATTGCACCGCCCGCCATGGGTTTCATTGCGATAAAGCCGATATTCCTGTCTCGGCATTTTTGCAGCAGGGGTTCGCACTGGCTTTCAACAATGTTATAAGGGAACATGATCGTTTCAACCCAGTCAAGCTCAAGCGCACGTTCAAAAACCGTCAGCGAGTGTGCGGTGATGCCGATATGCCCGATTTTGCCCGCATCGCGCGCCGCAAAAAGTGCCTCCAGTGCGCCGCCCGCACCGATTACGGTGTCAAGCTGTTCCATGCTTGGGTTGTGTACCTGATACAGGTCGATACAGTCGGTGCGGAGGTTGCGGAGGCTTGTTTCAATGTCTGCCTCCATTGCTTCGCGTGTGCGTGCCATGCTCTTTGTTGCAAGAACGAACTTGTCACGCCGTCCGTCGATTGCGCCGCCGATGTATTCTTCGCTGACGGTGTAGCCGCGTGCCGTGTCGATATAGTTTATTCCGCATTCAATAAGGGCGTCGATAAGCGGCTTTGCCTTTTCCGCATCGATGCGCTGAATGGGGATGCCGCCGAAACCGACGCGGGAAATCTTAAGCCCGGTTTTGCCGAGTGTTACATACTGCATGAGTGTACCCTCCGAATTTGTATTAATTATTGCTTTTTAAAGTTAAATTCACTCCGCCGCATACCGTGCGGAGGCGGATTCCGTTTACGATATTATAAGCTTTTTTTCGCAAAAAAGCAAATTAATAAGAGCGTTTTAAAAAAGAGAACGGACGGGCCGCGCACTTTGATGCCGCAGTGTGTCAATTCCGCAACATCGCTCCGTATTCGCTTGACATTATGCCCGGCGGGGGTATAATATAGATTAAAGACAACGCTCGAAAGGAGACAGTGTTTTTAATATGCAAAAAGTTACACACAGCGAATACATTGCGCAAAAGAAGCCGCTTGCGAAGCAGCTTCTTGCAAAGCTGAACGAAAAATACCAATATGCATCCGTGCTCATCACCGATAATTATGAAAAAGGTTATCGTGCATCGCGGAGTGGCGTTGCAATTTCCGCAACAAACGCATTCGGCGGCAAGGGCATGATCGTGAAGGTCTATGACGGCAAAGGCTATGCCGAATACAGCACAAACGAAATCACGGCAGAAAATTTGCCCGAAATTGAAAGAGAAATCGAGCAGCAGCTCATGAATCCCGCAAACTTCATTCCCGAAGGAACCGAAGAAGCGGAGTACAAATGCATCAGCGATGAGCCCTGCACGCTTTGCGAGGCAACGAATTACGAAATTCATCCCCGCGAGGTCGGCGACGAAAAGTTGATTGAAACCGTGACCGCGCTGCGCGAAAAGGCTGTTAAAGCCGATGAACGCATTCTTGACGCAATAACGGGCTTCAACTATCAGGAATATCACAAGCTCTTCCTTTCCGCAAACCGTGAGCTTGAACAGTCCGTGCTCTATTCAACGGGCATCATGGCTCTTGTTGCGGCAAAGGGTGAGGAAATCAAGCAGAGCTTCCGCGGATTCTCCAACCTCGGCGGTGCGGAGTTGCTTGATAAAATGGAGTCTGCAATTCCGCAGTGCGTAAAGACCGTTACGGATCTTTTGAACGCCGAACCCATGGAACCCGGCACTTATGAATGCATCTGCACACCCGAAGTCACGGGCATGATCGTTCATGAAGCGTTCGGTCACGGCGTTGAAATGGATATGTTCGTTAAGGACAGAGCTCTTGCACAGTCCTATATCGGCAAGCAGGTGGCATCCCCGCTCGTTACCATGCACGACGGCTGCGCTCAGCGCGAGGTTGCAACCTATTTCTTTGATGATGAAGGCACCCTGTCTCACGACACCGTTATCATTGACAAGGGCATTCTTAAAGCAGGCATCAGCGATGCGCAGTCCGCAATGTTCCTTGGCACCGTACCCACCGGCAACGGCAGGCGCGAGAGCTATGAGCGCAAGGCGTATACGCGCATGACGAACACCTATTTCGAACCCGGCAGCGATAAAGTTGAAGACATGATCGCTTCCGTAAAATACGGAATGCTGCTTGAAGAACCCAGCTCCGGCATGGAAGACCCCAAAAACTGGGGCATTCAGTGCATGGTCAACTTTGCAAGGGAAATCAAGGACGGCAAGCTGACAGGCAGGATCTTTTCCCCTGTCGTGCTGACGGGCTATGTTCCCGACCTGCTCAAGTCCATCACGATGATGAGCGACAATATCGAACTCGGCGGCTGCGGAGCATGCGGCAAGGGCTACAAAGAATGGGTCAAAGTTTCGGACGGCGGTCCCTACATCAAGGCGACGATTCGTCTGGGCTGATGAAGTTCGGAAAGAATTTTGATTCGAAAGGATGCTTTTATTATGATAGATATTATTAAAAACGCATTAAAAGAAGCTGAAATCAAAACGTGGCGCATCAACGAAAAGAAAGAGCACACTGCGGAAGTTTTCTTTATCCGCCGCAGGCAGGATATGCGCCGCATCAGGGATACCCATAAATACAACGTTGAAGTATTCTGCGATTACGAAAAGGACGGCAAGCCGATGCGCGGCAGGTCACAGGTCACCATTGTGCCGTCCCAGTCGGAGCAGGAAGTTCTGACCCTTCTGAAGGAAGCGAAGCATGCGGCGTCTTTTGCGGGCAACCCGTATTATGAACTGCCTGAAAAACAGGCTTGTGAACCCATTGCGGCCGCAGGCAGCCTTGCGGAGGTTTCGGCTGAAGAGGCGGCAAAGCGTTTTGCTGCGGCATTGTTTGCGGCGGATAACGATCCGCGCGCATTCGTGAACTCGGCGGAGATTTTCTCAAAGCAGGTCAAAACCCGTATCCTCGGCGATAACGGAACGGACGTTTGCTATTATAAAAACGATGTTGACGGCGAATTCGTCGTTCAGTGCAAGGAACCCGAGGATGTTGAAGTTTATCATTCATTCGGCTACGACAATCTGAATTGCGATGCGCTGCGCGAAAAGGTCACAACCGCGCTCCGCGAGGTGGCGGACAGGGCAATTGCCCGTGCGGAACTGCCGAGCGGAACTTACAACCTGATTCTCTCGGGCGAGAATGCGGCGGAAGTGCTTTCCTATTACATTGCGCGCAGCAGTGCGGGAATGGTTTATCCCGGGTATTCAACATGGAAGGTCGGAACGGATGTCCAGCCCGAGATGAAAGACGGTGAAAGGCTCAACATGACCCTTCGCGCAAAGGTTCCCTTCAGCAGTGAAGCGATTCCCATGAAGGATCGTCCCGTGATTGCCGACGGCAAGGTTGAAACTTTGCACGGCGGCGCAAGAATGAGTTATTATCTCGGCATTGAGCCCACGGGCGATTATTCCGCATACAGCTGCGAAAACGGCAGTGTTTCGTTTGAAGAAATGAAAAAAGAACCTTATCTTTACGCCGTTACATTCTCGGATTTCCAGATGGACACAATGTCCGGACATTTCGGCGGAGAAATTCGCCTTGCGTACCTTTTCGACGGGGAACGCGTTCGCATCGTGACCGGCGGTTCGGTAAACGGCAGCATCAATGCCTGCAGCGGCGGGATGAAGTTCACAACCGAACGCTACGACAGCAAGAACTACAGCGGACCGTTTGCGGTTATGCTTCCCGGCGTCCGCGTTGCGGGTTCGCTTGCCGAGCAGGAATAAATAACTCGGCTGCGAAAGCACTTTATTAACTGAATAAAGCAGAAAAATGCGGCACTCGCTGTTGTTCGGCGGGTGCCGATATTTTAACGGGAGTACCAATTGTATGAGTATTAACATTGAAAAAAGCAGAAAGCTTGCTTTGGTGGTTGACATGTACGGATGTCCGAACCGATGCAGGCATTGCTGGCTCGGCCGATTGCCGAATATTCCGCCGGAAAACGGTGCAGACGAAATGCTTGTGAACAGCTTTCGCCCGTACTTTGAACAAATTGAATATTACAGCTGGCTTCGCGAACCGGATTTTTGCGGGGAATACAGAGCGCGCTGGGAACGCGACAAGGCGTTGAGCGTTAATTGCGAACCGCAAAGGTTTGAGCTTGCAAGTTTTTGGCGGCTCGTCAGAGATGGGGAGTATGCAAAGTTTCTCCGTGAAGTCGGCGTAAAAATCGTTCAGCTTACATTCTTCGGCGGAGAGGAAACGACTGATAGGTACATCGGCCGGAAAGGTGCGTATTCGGAATTGCTGAAAGCGACGGAAATTCTGCTGCAAAACGGCATTGCACCGCGTTGGCAGGCGTTTATAAATGCAGAGAACAAGGATGAAGTTGCGGAACTTCCGAAACTTGCCGAAAAGCTGAAACTTGCCGAACGCTGCCGGCAGATCGGACAGAATTTTAAATTCTTTGTTCATGCGGGAAGCTGCGACGGTGAAAATCGCAAGCTCTATCCGATTCGCATCATCAAGAGTGACATCCCGCAATGCCTTGTGCCGTACTATTGGCAGTATGAAGAATTGCGCACCGAAGCGGAATGTGTTGAAAGCTTGCTGAAGTGCAGCAAGAATCCGGATTATTCCAACGGAGATTTCATTGTTCTCAATATTACGAATAATTTTGACATTTGGTACAATTACACACATGTGTCTCCTGAATGGAGAATCGGAAACCTGAAAATTGACGGTATCGAGGAAATAATGCGCCGAATTAACGAAGAAGACACTTTTGCACAGCGCGAAGCAAGGAAAATCACGTTTGCGGAGCTTGCGGAACGGTACGGCGATGCAGCCTCGGAACGTGCATTTTCCATCGGTGACTATGAATCCTATCTGTTTAATAAACACCTCGAACAGAAATATTCGGATTAAGTCGAAATATTCACCAAGGAACCGAAGAATTTTTGACTTTATTTCCCGGGAAATTGAGCCGATCGGGTTGAAGAAAGCAATTATTTCCCGGGAAATTGATTCCGTTTACGTCGGTTTATGAAATGATGAAGGGCATTTCCGACAGGTTAGGAGATGCCCTTTTGAAATAATTCGATACGAAGTTGAATAATAAAATTACAAACTCTCAAAAATACCGGTTCCGCTGCGCATCAGCCACGAACGCAGTACCGCGGAAAGAATCATGTTCAGTGCAAAAAACAGCATGAGGTAAAGCTCCGCTCCGAGTGCATGTGCACCGAGAAACCAACCGGTCCCGAACAGCAATACGTACAGCCACCCGCCTAAAAGAGCGAACATCACGCTTGAACTCTGTTTTATGGGCGTGATTTCGGTCGTCCAATTCAAATTTGGCTTTTTGAGATCAAGGAACAACCCGAATTCGGCAAGAAGGACAACGAGGGAAAGACATGCAAGGATTACCGCAATCGATGAACCTATCGGCACGGCAAATGCGATGCATGTGCAGATCGCGGCGAAAAGCACCGAAATTCCGGACAGCAGGAGCTGCATTGCAAGCTTTGCACGGAGGATCTGCTGCGTGGTTACGGGCATTGAACGCAGAATCCAAAGCGTTTTTCCTTCCAAAGAGACGGACGGCGCAGTCATATCGTTCATTGTGGACACAAGGCAGACGGCGGCGGCAGCAAGTATCGCAATCGTTCCCGTGTTGCTGTCGAAAAGCCCAAACAGCATTGAACGAAGAGCTGCACCCCTGATGAGAAGCAGAATGCCTGCAATGGGCATGATTATAACGCCAAAACCGCAATTGAGCATATATGCAGGGCTTGCGGTGAATCGGCTAAACTCACGTTTGAGCAAAGCGGGAAAAACGCCGCTTGCCTTTTGTCGTGCATTACGATTATACTTTGCGGTTACGGTATCGGAAGAAGCGGTTGCAAGCTTTAAAAAACTCTTCGACATAACATAAAATGTAAGCAATGCAAGCGCGGCTGTGCCGAATACGGGCAGCGGAGCGGAAACAAGGTTTCCCGCCGACATCCGCCCGAAAAGGTAAACAGGGTAAGCAAAGTTTTTGACGCCTGCCCCTATTGCGCCGGTATATTGCGTAAACTGCATTAAAAGGGTCGGGATATTGTTTACAACATAATAATACCCGCCGATAAACACAAGCGATATTATGACCGTGAGGAAGCTTTTCCGTTTCAGCTTGGAGGCGATTTTTGCAACCACCCAACCCAATGCGCAGGACAGAACAAAAACGAAGACGGAGATTGACAGCATCCCGAGAATGCAGCCCAAAAGCGTGCCGACGGAGAAATCAATGCAGAGGTAAACTATCGCTGCCGGAACGAACACAACCGCCGAGAACATCAGTCCCATAAGATAGACGCCCAGCAGCCGAGAAAGCAGAATGCTTCCGACGGGCACGGGAAGGGAGAGCAAAAGGTCGTTGTCGTTTGCTTTGTAGAGCGCGGCATAGGTGTTGAACACACTGCCGAAAACGCCGAACATCAGCCCGATTGTGCCGAACAAAGCAAAATAGAGCCAGTCGAGCCCGGCGGCACGGAGCGGATTTGCAAGCTGATAAGCACAAAATGCGAACATTCCGCCCAGCACGCAGACCATAAGCAGGGCATACAGCACGATGAACGCGGCGGATGCGAACTTTGAACGGCTTTTGCCCTTTTTGGGGTCATAGAAAAAGCTTCGGTTGAGTTCATAGAGCTGCCGTTTAAGAAGAATTTTAAGCATAAGTGCGCCTCCGAAGTTTATTCGGCTTCAAGCTCGAGAAAAACGGATTCAAGACTTTCATCGCCTTTGACCTCGTCCATGGTTCCGGAACGGATGAGCCTGCCGCCTTTGATGATCGCAACCTTATCACAAAGCTTTTCCGCAACTTCAAGCACATGGGTCGAAAAGAAGATTGCGCCGCCGTCATTGCAGACTTCCCGCATCAGTCCTTTCAAAGTATGCGCTGCTTTGGGATCGAGCCCGACAAAAGGCTCGTCCATAATGATAAGCTTCGGAGAGTGAATCCAAGCTGCGATAACGGCAAGTTTTTGTTTCATGCCGTGGGAATAGGATGAAACAGGCTGCGCAAGCGAGGCGGTGAGCTCAAACATGTCCGCATATTTATTGATGCGCTGTACCCGCTCCTCCGCTCCGATGCCGAAAATATCCGCGATGAAGTTGAGATATTTGATGCCTGTCATAAACTCATACATGTCGGGATTGTCCGGAATATAGGCGATGAGTTTTTTGCAGGTCAAGGGGTCCTTCCGAACGGAAGTGCCGTTCACAAGTATTTCGCCTGCATCAAACTGAAGGATTCCGACGCAGCTTTTGAGTGTTGTTGTTTTGCCTGCGCCGTTATGGCCGATAAAGCCGTAAATCTCTCCAGGTGCAATGTGCAGAGAAAGGTCGTCAACCGCCTTTTTGCTGCCGTAAGTTTTTGTTAAGTGTTTGATATTAAGCATATTTTCCTTCCTTATAAAAACACATGAAATGACACATGAAATATTGTGTCGGTTTTTTAGGATAACACAGTTTAAAGATAACCGGTGCTTGATCATTGCGAATATTTTTTTCGCCGGTTCACACCGCATAGTATATTCAGCAGAACAAACAGCGCGATGAGCAGAACCGTTCCCCCGCAAAGGACGGCGAACATTGCCGGAAGGCTTACGTCCGTTCCGAAAAAGCTGAGCCTGCAATCGATGGATTTCTTAATTACGTCAATAACTTCGGGAGCAAGACCCGCATCCGCTGCCGCGGAGAACGCACCGCGGAGGGCATGATTGCGAATAAGGCTTGTTCCGTATGTTCCGGGCAGAAACATAAGGATGTGCTGCAAGCCGGAGCTGAATTGTGCGATCGGCATATATGCGCCGCAGATAAAACCGTAACCCGAGCTGACGATCGTGCCGACAGCGGAAACCTGCCCCTGAGTCGTCAGAAAACGGTTCACAATGCTTGAAAGTGCAGTGCCGAAAAGCACAAGCAGAACAATGTCCGCAAACAGCAGCATCACGTCGGCAAAGGAAAGATACCAGCCGACCTTTGCAAGATAGATAAATCCCGCACCTGCCGCAATAAGGCAGACAAGCAGCGTTGAAGCAAAAGTTGCAAGATAATAGCTCAGCGCAAGCGTGGACTTTTTGACGGGGGAAACGGTGAGATCCCGTCTTGCACCAGTGACCTTGTCCAAAACCATGGTCATGTTGCAGCAAAATGATACCGTGATGCAGCTTACCGCAAGCAGGGATGAAACCAACTGCCCGCCGACAATGCCGCCGATGAGCTTTTCCGCAGCGGGGAAACCCTCCGGAAGAGCGGAAATAAAGCTGTCTCGATACACATTTGCAAGAAATGCGGCATAAAGCACCAAAAGGATAACAGGCGTTATCAGCGAGGCAAAGAACATGCCTCTATCCTTGAAAAAAAGTTTGCAATTGCGAATAAAAAGATTGTAACAACCTGTCATGATTCGACACCTCCGGAAAGTTTTTTGCCAGTTGCGGCAAGGAACACATCGTCCATTCCGCCTTTTTTGATTTCGTAATCGGTGAACAGTTCGGGATGTTTCAAAATCAACTGCGTTGCTTCCGCCGTGTTTTTTACGGCAATGCGAATGCCGTCGCGTGTGGATTCAACTCTGTATTCGCCGAGAGCGGCGGCTTTTTCGGGCGTGACGCCGTAAAGCGTTATGAAATCACCTGTGAACCTGTTTTTCAGCTCCAGCGGTGTGCCTTCAGCAGCAATGCTGCCGGAATCCAATATTACAACGTAGTCTGCATCGGCGGCTTCTTCCATATAGTGAGTGGTCAGAAACACCGTAAGCCCGTGTTCGGCACGAAGCTGCATAACAACGCTCCAAAGAAGGAGGCGCGTCTGCGGGTCCAGTCCGGTCGTGGGCTCGTCAAGAATAAGAATTTCGGGTTCGTGTAAAAGCGCACGCGCAATGTCAATTCGCCGCCGCTGCCCGCCGGAGAGCTTGCCGACGGTTCGGTTCAGAAGATCACCGAAATCGAGAAGTTCCGAAAGCTCCGAAAGCCTTTTTTTGAACGCTTTTCCGTTGATGCCGTACAGTGCGGCTCGACTGCGGAGGTTTTCCCGAACGGTCAATGCCTGATCCAGCACGGAATTTTGAAAAACAACGCCGAGTTTTCGGGAAACGTGCTCAAAATCCCGCTCCGCATCCATGCCCAAAATCGTGACGCTGCCGCCGTCCCGTCGGAGCTGCCCCGAGATTATGGAGATGGTTGTGGATTTGCCCGCTCCGTTAACACCGAGAAAGGCAAAAAGTTCACCTCGGCATACACGGAACGAAAGGTCTCGAACGGCCTTTATCTCTCCGAAAGCTTTATTCAGTCCGTCAATGCGGATGATCTCGCGCTCGGTTGAAGCGAAGTGTTCACCGCACAGATTATCATATTGTGTGTTACTCATTAACATTTCCTCCGTTTTACTTCTTGCCGTGTTTTGAAGATGCAGCGGGAAGCGCATTCAAAAAAGCCGAAAGTGCGGCAAAAATAACGCCCGCAACGGGCCAGATGACCCATGATGTTTTGGGATTGCCGCCCTTGATGCCGAATGTTATAAGCAGATAAACCGCGGTCACAATCAGCCAATAGCAGGAAGATATGCGGCTTATGAATCCGCTCTTTTCCTTCTTTACGCGGGTGTAGTCGCCCTCTTCGAGAAGTTTGTCAACGGCAGAATTATATGTTCCTCCGAGCACGAATGCGGCACTGCCGATGCCCGCAATAACAAGCGTAAGACTTACCGCCGCAGCGGGAGCAAAATCCGCATTTTCAAAGCAGACGGAAACAAAAATCGGAATCACCGAAAGTATGCAGAGCATGGTTCCGATGATATTGAGCCTTGAGGAGGTGTGCGCAAATGCAGCTTTGCGTTCGCGCAGCATACCGGCCACGCCGTATTCCGTTTCAAACGGTTCTTTTTCAAGAAATTCATATTCCTTTGCCTTTGCGCCGGCTGAAATAAAAAGCAGGACGCCGATTGCGGCAAGCAGAATCAAGGCACAAAGACCGATGCCGCAGGCAAGGTTTTCGCTGATATTAATAACACGACTGTCGCTCATTGCGGCAAGAAAAATCAAAGCTGCGGGCGAAATAACGCAAAGAAAAGCTGCAAGCGCAATTCGCGGCGCGGAAACACGGCGAAGCTCAAGATAGGCAGAGGCCTGTTCCATTGTGACGGTGCGAAGCGGAGGCTCGGCACTGTCGTCGGAGGATTGAAAGGAAGGTTCGCATTCCTCGATTGCATCTTTAAGAAGGTAATCGGTTGAAACACCGAAAATGCGGCTCAGCCGAAGAACTTTGTCCATATCGGGTACGGACTGTGCGCCCTCCCATTTTGAAACGGATTGACGCGAAACTCCGATCATTTCCGCAAGGTCCTCCTGTGACCAGCCCGCCTTTTTACGAAGATTGATGATTTTGTCTGCAAGTATCATTGCTGTGACCGTTCCCTTCCGTTTAACCTTATCCGCCGCCTGTTCGCGGGCGGGTTTACTGCCGTAATGATACGCTTTTTTGCCGTTGCGGGCAATAAAGGGAGGCGGGCAATTTGTCAACCCGTGGCTGCGATATGCGCAACTGAGACGATTTTTGCCGTAGATACGGAAAAATTCCCATCACAGGAAAACCGCACTCCGTGCCGCTCCCGAAACAGGGGGATTCAGAGTGTGAACGGAAAAATATTTGATAACTGCAATTGCGCAACATCGGTTTTCAGTATAGCTTTGTTGAAAGTCGTTGTCAATATGGTTTGAAACAATATATGCGGCAGCCGTAAATCTGCCGTCCGATGCCGCTAAATTTCCATATTTTTTGTTTCCGAAAAAACATGAACACTTTGCCCGGGTTGAATTGTTCGGATTCCGGGCAGAGGAGCATTGCGGTCGGAAACTTTTCGTTAAAAACAATTAATCAGCAATTATCACAAAGAAAGCTTGACGGCGAGTATTTATAGGGATATAATGAGCAATTCTGGGATGACGCGTAAAATATTGAAATACTCAGGAAACATACGATTTATTCTTGCAAACAGCATTGCGGAGGTGCAAATGGACTCAAACAACAGCAAAAATGCAGATGCCGTTTTTTCACTTTCATTGCTTTCGGGCGGCGCGGCGCAGAAAAACGAAACGGGGCTGCTGCTGAAAAGCAACGAAAAAGCTCAAAAATACGGGCTTGTTCTTTCCCGGAAGCAGGCGGCAGCGATTATCGCAACACGAAATGCTGCATTGCAGCGCACGGGACGGATGGAATTCGGTGCAGGCATTCTCGGCAGGATTGCGGAAGCATTCTGCGATTCGCCGTGGATTTCGCAGGAGGATTATGAACAGACCCTGCATGAGGTCACCGGACTGTTTTATGAATTTAAAAATGAAACGATGGACATCGTTTCAGATGATGAACTGATTGATTTCATGAAGGAAGCTTTCAATGGGTTCTGCAAGGGTTCTCTCGAATTGCTTGCGGGACGTGCGCTGCCGATGCTTGCGGAACATGTTCGCAGCGGGGAACCGTTGGAAAGCTTCATTTACCGTGCGGAACAGTACGAACAGAGCTGAAAACGGCGGCGGTGTTTTGCAGCCGAAAAGAAGCTGAGGGATAAACAGCCGACTGAAAGGAGAACGACGGGAGCAATGGAAGAACACGGAGTTAAAATCCACGGAACGGAATCGGTGAATGCATCCGACGGATTTGCAGCATCGGCGGGCGACAGCTTGGAGAAGCGCGGTGCACATGCGCTTGACGGCTTCCGTCCCGATCCGACGGATTATTTTGCATCACTTGTGCAGGCTGCAAACGCTGCGGGACTGCTTTCGGAAACGGATGTTTCAGGCTTGCAGGTGCAGCTTGCGGATTTGCTTAAAACGTTGGCGGATAAGCGAACGGGGGGGCAGAAGCAGTTCATTGCCCGTTGAAGAGGGAAGAAAGCTGCTTCTTTCCGCAACATATATAATCGGTTTGAACCTGAAAAGGTATCCGAGTGCGGAAGAGGCGGCGGAAGCGCTTGTGAACACTGCGCTTGTGCAGCTTTATAATGACGGCATGGCGGAAGCAAACCTTCGTATGAACCGCGCAAGAGGGCTTCAAAAACGCATTTTGCGAAACTTTTTCAAAAACCCCAACAGATTCTGGTTTTCAACGGTTTCGGACGGTATAAACGGGTTCTTTAAACTGTATTCGCCAGTGTTTTCGGCGCGGGAGATTCACATAACTGCGGACTATCCGCCGCTTGCGGGCAGGCCGAAACTTTGCGGAATCGAATTTGTTGAGCGGTATTTGCGTTATATTGACGCTGAAAGTGCCTTTTTGCTTTTATTCCCGTCGGATAAATGCGATGGGCTGCTTCGGGAGCTTGCAAAGGATTATGCCGACAGCCCGGTGAACCTGTTTGAACCGATTCTGCTTTGTGCACTTGCGCTTGCACATTTCGGGCGCGAACCGCAGCGGCTGGACCTGTCCGCAAAGGAAGCGGAAACACTTGAAGCGGAACTCGTTTCACTCGACTTGAAGCAAACTGCTGCATTTCTTATCGATGCGCTGGATAAATTGGACGCCGTTTTGAAACTGCCGAAAAGTGTCGGGCTGTATATCGTTCGCTGTATGCCGATTCTTGCAAGAACGGTTCATAACAATGTAAGTATCGGACGAAGCGTCTTCCCGCGGGTGTCGGAAGCGTTCCGGATGGGTGAAGTCAATGTTCGGGACGGTGAAAGGCTCAGCGATGCAGAATACAGAGGGCTTCGCGAAAATCTGCTTGCGGCTCAAACCGCAGGCGATAAGCTCGCGCTTATCACGGAAAACGTGCATTCCGCAGCGGACATAATTGATATTGTGTGCGATGATTTGCTTGACAGTGCTGAAATGAACGCGCTTGTCGAAATGCTTCCGCTGCCGGCATTCGTTTTGCTTTTGAAACGCTTTCCCTCCGTTGAGTTTGAGGAAGGCCGAAACGAAAAACAATTTGCGGAAGCCCTCAAGGCGCGCCGCAGCAGCCTTCCCCCGGAGCAGAGCCGTAAATTGGAGCTGATACTTGAGAATATGACTGTCGGGGAATGATTAACGATTATTTGTGAACCCGGAAGAAGAACATTTAATCACAAAAAGGGCATTGCAAACGCCGAGCGGCTGCAATGCCCTGAATTTATGTTATAATGTTTCCGAAAAAGTCAGGCGGCAGGATGCAGCGTTAACTCTCGGAGCCGTTTGCGAGGCTCATTCGGGAAGATGCTCGGATTCATGTCCGGGCAAAATCCGACTGAGCTTCGGGTCAACAAAGATTAATACTCAAAGAAGCCCTTGCCGGTTTTTCTGCCGAGCAGACCTGCGCGAACCATTTTGCGCAGCAGGGTGCAGGCGCGGTATTTGGAATCATGGGTTTCGTTATACATGGTGTCCATGATTGCGAGGCAAACGTCAAGGCCGATAAGGTCGCCCAATGCGAGCGGTCCCATGGGATGATTTGCGCCGAGCTTCATTGCGGTGTCAACGTCTGCGGGGGACGCAACGCCTTCCTGAACGATGGTGACAGCCTCGTTGATCATGGGGATAAGAATGCGGTTAACAACAAAACCGGGAGCTTCGGCCACTTCAACGGGTTCCTTGCCGATTTCGGTGCAGAGAGCTTTGATTGTTTCGAAGGTTTCGTCGGAAGTGTGCATACCGCGAATGATCTCAACAAGCTTCATGACCGTTGCGGGGTTGAAGAAGTGCATTCCGATGAACTTGTCCGCGCGCTTGGTGCAGGCGGCAAGCTCCGTGATGGAAAGGGAGCTTGTGTTGGTTGCAAAAATGGTGTGCTCGGGGCAGATTTCATCGATTGCAGCATAGAGATTATGCTTGATTTCCATATTCTCAACGATTGCTTCAATCACGAGATCTGCGGTTTTGAGGTTCTCATAGTCGGTAACAAAGGTGATGTGTGCAAGAATCGCATCCGCTGCTTCCTGCGTCATCTTGCCGCGATCAACGCGCTTTGCAAGGCTCTTTGTGAGTTTTGCGGAGGATTTGCCGATGCTTGCATCGGTTCTGCCGTATGCGGTAACGTTGTAGCCCGCGGTTGCGAAAACCTGTGCGATGTCAAGGCCCATTGTGCCTGCGCCGATAACGAATACGTTTTTCATAATGCTTAGTTCCTTTCGGTGAAATAGTTGTTTGGTAAACTTCGGGCCGAAGCCCTGATGTTATTTGCCGGTGAATTCGTCTTTTTTTGTTTTGGAAACGAATGCCGTCATTGCCATTTGCTGATCCTGCGTTTCAAAGCAGCTTCCGAAAAGCTCTGCTTCGGCGGCAAGGTCGTTGTCAAGCGAATTCATGTAACGAATGCGCATTGCCTTCTTTGCGGCACGAACGGCAATGGGTGCGTTTGCAGCGATCATTTCGGCAAGCTTCATTGCTTCGTTCATCAGCTCCTCGGGGGGAACAACTCGGCTCACAAGCCCCATTTGAAGAGCTTCCGCCGCGCTGACAGTGCGTGCGGAAAGGATGAGGTCGGCCGCATATGCACGGTTAACCGTGCGGGTCAATCTCTGCGTTCCGCCGAAACCGGGAATGATACCGAGACCGACTTCGGGCTGCCCGAACTTCGCCTTTTCGGAGGCAATGCGAATATCCGCACAGAGCGAAAGCTCGCAGCCGCCGCCGAGTGCATAGCCGTTGACTGCCGCAATGACGGGAACGGCAAGGTTTTCAAGTGCGCAAAATGCTTTGTGACCGTGCATACCGAAAGCGAACGCTTCGGGACGGGAAAGATCCTTCATTTCGGAAATATCCGCGCCCGCAACGAAAGCTTTGCCCGCGCCGGTAACGATAAGGCAGCGAAGCTCCGTATCATGTGCGATTTCGGTCACTTTTTCATAAAGGCAGTCAAGAAGCGCGGAATTCAGCGCATTGAGTGCCTCGGGACGGTTGATGGTGAGAATGCCGATATTGCCGGCTTTTTCATAAAGAAGCATGAAAAAAATCCTCCTCTGCCTCAGTTTTCCTTTTCAACTGCAATTATACTCCATTTGAAGGCAAAATTAAATGCTTTTTAAATAAATATATAATCATTGTCCGATCAAGCGCAGAATTCAAACAAAACAAAGCCGAACAGCCGCAGCGTTGCTGCAAACCGTCCGGCCCGTTGATGCAGGATAGGAGAGAATTTATCTTACCTGCATTGCCAATGCCCCCTGCTTTATGGTAAAATATAAATGAAGAAAGAACCCCGGGCGGAGACCTGCAAAAGGGTGATGCTCCGTCCCTGAAAGGAGAAATTTATGCATTACACTTATAAGACCGGCGGAACATGTTCCACGATGATCGATTTTGACATTATTGACGGCAAACTGCACAATATTGTGTTCACGAACGGCTGCAACGGCAACCTCAAGGCCATCGGTTCGCTGCTTGAGGGAGCCGATCCGAAGTTTGCAATCGAAAGGCTTTCCGGCATTTGCTGCGGATTTAAGAATACATCCTGCGGCGATCAGCTTGCGCGTGCAATACGGCAGGCGGTCGGCGAATAAGCTCTTTTGCAGCAGGGCAGCCGAAGATGCTTATCACAAGCACAAAAAACGAAATTGTAAAATCTGTGCGCCGCCTGCGGGATCGTTCGGCGCGGCGGGAGAGCGGGCAGCACCTTATCGAGGGTGAACGGCTTGTTTTTGATGCGCTGGAGGCGGGCATTGTGCCGGAAACGCTGTTTATTGAGCAGGGACGCACGGATTTTGAAGCACGGGTTTCGGCACTCGGTGCGGAGTTTTTTTCCGTGAGCCGCGCCGTGCTTGAAACGGTGTGCGACACTTCCGCTCCGCAGGGGATTGCGGCGGCGGTAAGAACGCCGGATTTGACTGCTCCCGAAAGCGCGGAGGATTTTCCGCACGGGCTTATTGCTGCGCTGGACGCATTGCAGGACCCCGGCAATCTCGGAACGATAATCCGCACGGCCGATGCAATGGGTGCGGCGGCGGTTCTTCTCGGCACGGGCAGCACCGATGCATTTTCCCCAAAGGCTTTGCGTGCCGCAATGGGCAGCACATATCATCTCAGGATTTTTCAATGCGAACTCTCCGAAACTCTGCCGAAGCTGCGGAAAAGCGGGTTCTCGCTTGTTTGCGGACATTTGGCGGGCGAGGAGCGGCTTCCGATGCTGAACCGTGATTGCGTGATTGTTATCGGGAACGAGGCGAACGGCGTTTCGGACGGCATTGCGCGGCTTTGTTCGCTTTGCCGCCTGCCGATGCTCGGGCGGGCGGAGAGCCTGAACGCATCCGCTGCGGCGTCAATACTGATTTTTGAAACGGCAAAAAAAATCAACGGAATCGAATTCTGATTTTTGTTTTTACTTTACAGATATTTGATATTTAATATTTGAACGAAGCGGAGTCAGTTCAATCAAAACTGTTTTACAAAGCTGACTTAAAACCGAAACGGAGGCTGCGGAATGGGCGCAAAGCTGAACATGGATACCGGCGGAGAAATCATCAACTGTGCCGCAAAGCTCTTTGCAAAGCGCGGGGTTGGAAGCGTCAGCCTGCGCGACATTGCCGACGAACTCGGAATAAGCAAAGGCACACTGCATTATTATTTTAAAACGAAAGAAGATTTAATATGTTCATGCGCAGAGAATTGCGTTGCCGTCATCGGCGACGGGGTTTTTGAGCTTATGAACGGTGCAGCTCGCGGAGGAAGTGCGGAGAGCGTTTGCGAAAAATTTGTTTCCGCTTTTTTTGACGATGCCTCGCTTCCGAAGCTTCTGGTCGGTTTGCTTTGCTGCGAGTGCGGAAGAGCGGCGGAAATCTGCCGCTCTGCAATTGAAGAATGGCGCGTGATGTTTGAAGTTGCCGCACTGCGCCTTTCGCCGCGCAGCGGAGGGCAAACGGAGCTTTCGCAAGCGGCAATTCCAATCATTCTCGGGTTTGCGGCAGCTCAGGCCGAGCCGCAAGCGGCGCAAAAAGCAGCGACGGAGGCCTTGGCGGCTTTGATTTTGAAAAAATGATTAAGCAATAAAAAAAGTATACGTCAGAGGATGCGGGGCGGAAGACGCCTTTGCATCCGTTTTTTTTCGAAAACATGCATAAAACGGATTATTTGAAGCGTGGCAGAGCTGCCGCAAAAACAATAAACCCGCAGCGGGTCAAGTCGTGCTGCGGGTTTATTGAAGGAGACAGAAGCCTTTGAAGATTTGCAACAGCATAGTTCAGAAAGGGAGAAAAGAAGAACTTGGACTGAAAACTTCAAGGCCATGAAAAAGCAGTCGTGCAGGAACAATCAGCCTCTTGTTCGGCGTTTGCCGCAGAGAACCGTTCCCGCACCGCAAACGATTGAAGCGATGCCATATGCGATGATTGCACCTGTTCCTGTTGACGGAACGGACGGGGAGGGAACATCTGTCGGAGCAACGGGTTCGATTGTCGGATCTTCGGGAACATCCGTGGGATTTTCGGGAGCATCGGTCGGGTCTTCGGGAGCATCGGTCGGGTCTTCGGGAACATATGTGGGATTTTCGGGTGTATCTTCGGGGTATTCCCAGCTTACGCCGTCGAAATACGAACACCATTCGTTAAGATTGGCTTCATCGGCAAAGATATTCACAAGGTGATTCGGCCATTGTTCGTAGGGAGCGTAATCCTGATTGATATAAATCTGAAGATCGCTGAAGGGGTAGCCCGTTGTGTCCGTTGTGTCTATGCTGCTTGTGAAAACATAGCAGCCGTTTTCGGTCGGCATGTCGGTGAAATAATGTGGTTCATAAAAGTCGTAGGCGATTTGAACAAAACTGCGTGCGGGGTCCGCGGCGGCGGGCAGGGAGAAGCGGATCGTGACCTCGGATGAATGCGCAAGACAGTATTCGTCGGCAGCATCATAGCCTAAGCTTTCCTCCGGGTCGTGAACGATTATCTGCTCCGCAGGGAAATCGAGCGAAACGGAAACGGGCGCATCCCGCCGCGAATCCGCAACGGCGGCAATGCTGAAGCAGCAAAGAAAGAGCATCAGCACGGAAGCAAAAGCAAGCAGTTTTTTCATAGAACGCCTCCTTGATATGATATACCAAGCATAACAGATTATAGCGCAAATGTCAACAGCTTTTTTTAAAAAAATGGCAAAAAAATGAAATTATTTGAAAAAAGAAAGGCGGAGCGGGCCGATGAGCAATATCGAACCCGTTTCGCCGCGCATGGGCTTTGACACAGCCCCGTTCAAAAACGATTCAAACAATTTAAAAAGCAGCTTGCGGCATCAATTCAGAACCGGAAGCAGAAGCTCAATCAGAAGAACGCCTCCGACGGCTGTTGCAACTGCATAAACTACCGACAGTAAGAACAGTAAGAAGGCTGATTTTATCCCCACCCGGAGAGCCGCTTCTCGCGCAATCGGAAGAACGCAGGCAAAAACGGCTATTTCAAGCGCCTCCGACGCATAAAAAAGGGGACTTCCTTTCAGGTAGAGGCTGTAAGTCAGGTATGCCGTGCCTGCGCTGATATAAAGCAGAAGCGCGGTTGCGGCAAGAAAAAGGAAGATTTTTTTGAGAACGGCTTTCATTGCAGGTTCCTCCGAATCAAAGTTTTGCCGCAGTTAAATATTTCACGACAGTAATTAATTAACGCATAATATAACAAACTTCACCGCAAATGTCAACAGTTTCTTTTCGGTATCCGCAAATGTCAGTCCGCGCGGAGAAGCTCCGCAAGCGTTTCAAAAACAAAATTCACGCTTGCATTGCGGACAGCCTGCCTTCCCGCCGCACCGAAATGCATGGTTTTTGAAATTTCGAACTTCGGAATGCCGCATTCCGCTTTCCCGCCGAAATAAAAGCCGAAGCAGACGGTTCCGACGGGTTTTTCGGGTGAGCCGCCGGAAGGCCCTGCAATGCCGGAAATGCCGACGCCGATTTCGGCATTTGCCGCCGCCGCTGCGCCTTTTGCCATGGAGAGTGCGACACATTCGCTCACAACCCCGTGTTCCGCAATGGATTCCTCCGCAACGTTCACGAATTTCACCTTTGCGCGTTCTGCATATGTCACGAATGAGGCATCGAGAACATATGAAGCGTTCGGCACGTCCACGATACGTGCGGCGGCAAGCCCGCCCGTGCAGGATTCCGCAAAGGAAATATGCAGGCCGTGCTTTATCAGCGCATTAACGACCCGTTCCGCAATCGCAAAGCACGCAGCGCCTTGTTCATCTGTCAAAACAGATTGAGAGCATTTGTTTATAATATCGTTCATGAGGATTATTTCCTTTCTTTTGGTTTAAGTCCGCATATACACAGCAGTCATATCTATGAGTTTATCAGACGGCGGCGGGAATTGCAATGCCCGAATTCGGTTTGAAAAATGCGATAAAACTGCAACAATGAAAGTTTAAAACAATATGAAAACACAACAATTTAACACATCTGTTTAAAAATTTTTTCACAAATATTCCCCGTTTTGGGCTTAACAATGTACCGAACATGTGCTATAATATATGCATTCCGGCAGCATCGGACTGCCTGCAAAAAAAGTTCGAAAGGGAAAACCATGGCAAAAAGATTTTTGAGTGCGATACTCGCGCTTTCGCTTGTGCTTGCACTCGGATTGTAAAATTCAAACCGGGTGAGTTCAGAATTTGAATGAACCGAAAGTAAGCAAAAAATAAAAATCCTCCGTTTCGGCTTTTCATCGGAAGGTTGGGGCGGAGGATTAAATTTATATATATTGACACATTGTACCGAATTTGATATACTGAACACGGACAGAGCAGCTCCACTGCCGCCGAAATGTGCAGCGGAATCAGCGGCACGGTCAAAAAAATATTGGAGAAAGAAATGTACGAAAACGACCAAAACTCCGTCAACGGAGAATTAAAACAGCCGAAAGGCTTTGAACAGAATGAAAACGATGAGTTTGCTCCTGCGGGTGAGGACTCAAAAAACGAATTTACTGCCGCAGAATCCGAACCGAACGGTGAGCCGGCAGGCGGTTCGGAATACGCGTGGAATCACTATGATAAAACCGCCGCACAGCCCGAACCGGAGCAGGTCATATACAAAGAAAATGTATTCATGGGAGTTTTGGGCGCGGTTCTTTTCGCAATTCCCGGCGGTGCGCTGACATTCGCACTGTCAATTTTCGGTTACGTTGCTGCCATAAGCGGCATTGCAACCGCCGCACTTGCAATGCTCGGATACAGAATCTTTTCCGGCGCAAACAAAAACAAGGGCATGAAATCATCCGTTGCTTCCATTGTGACTTCGGTTATTGCAACGCTCCTGATGCTTCTTCTTGCGGAGTTTGTTGTTTACAGCTTTGTGATGTCAAAGAACTACGGATTAACAATCTTCGAAAGCATGTCCGTAATGCCCGAGCTGCTTCGGGATGCGGAGTTTCGGAAATACTTCATCACCGATGTTCTCGGAGTGTGGCTGTTTGCTGCAATCGGAATGGGCGGATATATCTGGTCTCTTGTGAAAAAGGGCAAAACCGCCTGACATTCGGCGGCAGTTGAATGTCTGACATCGGCAGCAACCGAATGTTTGACAACATCGGCAGCCGAATGTTTGACAACATCGGCAGCCGAATAAGAACAAAACAGCCTCGGCCGTGCTTTTTTGAAAGGCGGCTGAGGCTGCGTTTTCGTTTTACGTCCGAATCAAATCATTTGCGCTTCAACTCTATTGAAACATTTCCGTCGTCATCTATAACAAGGGACATATTTCGGATATGCTTTTCATAGAATTGTTTGCGCTCCGCAGCGGACATTTCCAGCCGCGTGTTTCTCAGCGCGGCATCAAGCATTTCGTTCACATTGAGTTTGATTGAATCGTCGATCCAGCGGTACATTTCCTGAAAGAGCGCGTTGAGTTTGATATCTTCGGCATTCCCGGAATAGAAATCGTCAAGGTAGCAGTAGAATATTCCGGAATCGGCAAGCGCGGCTTTCATATCCGGCCCGCATTTTTCGCGCTCGATCATAACAAGGAACCGTGCATCCGAAAGGGAAGAAATAAGCCCCCAGTAGTCGGAATCGCTTGAAACAATAACGAAGGAATCAACTTGGTTTTGATAATGCTCCTGGCAGGCTCTTGCGGTCAGCTGAATGTCCACAAGGGATTTGTTCTGCTTAACGCGCTCTGTCATTATGTGTTCCACAGGGATTTTGACGGAGTATTCAAGAATCTTCCATGCGTTCACGGTGTGAACATCGTCAAAAAGGATTATTCTTGATATTTTCTGCATGACTTCATAGTCAAGGTTTCGCAGGGCGGCGCACAGCTTGTACGGGTCGGAGTTTTCGCAGTCCACAACGACGACGGTTTTTTGACTGTCGTTTATAAAGTCATAGATGTTATTCTTAACAAAAGCTCCCGCATCCGAAACGCGGCTGTATTCGGTGAACACATCGTGGTGCCATTGATACAGAAGAGTCACGAATTTTTTATCGTTAAAAAGAATGTTCCCTTCATCCATCGGTTTCCAGTTGATATACATCTGATACGGATAGCATTGCAGGTTTGCATAGTAAATACTCGCGGCATCTCTCGTGCCCCCTTCGGCAAATCCGTTTGGCATTATAAACAGCTCTTTGACATACGACCAATTAATCCATATCGGGAAAAGGCTTTTGCAGTTATTGATCCTGTCGGAGACAATACGATTAATTTCAATAATATGATGACAAAGTTTGGTGCTGGATTTTTTGATGAAAGAGATTCCGTCCTCGCTGAGCTGCTGAATGCATTCGTAAGGGATGATTTCCGGCATGGACAAAAGTCCGCGGTAATCCGTTCGCATAATATCGTTGATTTTTTTAAAATTGCGTTCGATGGATGTTCGGATGATACAGAGATTGCGGATGATTCGTGCGTTTTTGTCTTTTGAAAGACGGTTGAAAACATCGAGCTGCGGAGCTTCGTGCTCATTTTCAAAAATGCGCTGAGGGACGCCTATAAGAAATGCGACTTTTGAAACAAGTTCATATGTGCTGTCTTTATAAGCAATTTGTTCGCCGGAATAGTCGGCACTGTTCGAGGTTGCGGGTGTGTTCATGGTTTACTCCTTTCAACGAAACACTTGTATTGAGGGTTATTGATTTCGACAGGCACGATTTGAGATAAAACGATTTTACTGCATACACCCCTTCACCTGCCGGCCGATTATAACTCATAGGATATTATACACGGAAATCCGTTTAATTTCAATCATCAAAAGTCCGAATTAATAAGAAAACGGCTGTCGAATTAACGAAAGGATGCTCTGAATAATCTTTTTTTTGCGGAAAGGGACTCTGTCTGCGGTGCTGCTGTAGAAATTTGTTTGGAACTTTATTCGTAACGGAATTTTTGAAAAAGGACTGCCGCAGGCAAAAAGCCGTTTGCAGCAGCCCGGTCAATCTCGGTTTGTCGGGTAAAAACGCAAAATCAATCCGCAAAGTTTGAAGCGGAGTCAATGCGGTCGGTGTTCAGAATTTCAAGAAGCTCCTCAAAGGGGCAGACAACGCGTTCCGCCGCAGGGTGAAAATAGAACGTGCATGTGCGGTTGTCGAATGCGAATTCATCACCGGTTTCGCTCCAAAGTATTATGCGCTTGTTGCTGCGTGTTGCGAGAGCAACGCCAAGTTCGGTATGTGTGCCTTGCCCGCCGGGAAGAAGGGCAACGACAAGCTCGGCGTCGCGGACGGCGCGCAGTTCGTTGAAAGCAACTTCGCTCATGCGCTCTGCGCCTTCGTGACGAATGTCACCGTGGGTTGTCCAGTCGTACGTCTGTTCATGCCCGTTGCGGCGCAGAACCTCGGCGGCTTTACGCGCATGCTCGGCATTTACAAGACCTGTTGCAATATAAAATCTCATAGCCTTTCCTCAAGATTGCAAAAAACCGTTCGCGGTGCGTTTGATATGCACAACGAAAAAACAGCTGCAATCGCTTCGATTTTTAGATTTAAAATTAGTCATTGCTAATTTTGCCCTCTGCCCAATGTTTTCGGCAGAGACCTATATATTTATCGTCGGCACCGAGGACGACCTGTTCACCGACTTTGGTAATTCCGCCTTTACCGTCAAGCCGCGCGTTCATGATCGCTTTCCTTCCGCACCAACAAATTGTTTTTATCTCTTCAATCGTGTCGGCAAGAGCCATGAGAGTGTGACTGCCCTCAAAAAAATTGCCCTGAAAATCAGTTCTCAACCCATAGCATATCACAGGAATATTGTATTTGTCAACTGCCTCAACAAGCAGCATGACCTGCGCTCGGGTCAAAAACTGCGCTTCGTCAACGATTATGCAGTCATAAACATGATCATGCACATCGTTCCACGGAATATCATCGAACAAAATGCATTCGTCGGTCAGCCCGCAGCGGGAACGCACGATGCGTGCACCGTCGCGAATATCAACAGCCGGCTTCACAAGCAGAGCTTTTTGCCCGCGCTCGCCGTAGTTGTATTTGACCATTATTGCCTGAGCTGTTTTTGAAGAGCTCATTGCGCCGTAACGAAAATAGAGTTTAGCCATAGTTCGAAATCCCCCGTGCCGGGAGATTATAACATAATTATGCCGCAATTTCAATCACTGCGGATAAACAGGGACGGATTTATATGCCGAGCGTAACCGATAATTGACGCAGGAAAAGCAAATGCCGAAAAATCGTATCAACCGCTTGACAAACGTGCAGACTATGATTAAAATATAAACTGCGGGGATTTATCAGCGGTTAATTCCGCATTAATCTCTGCCGAATTTCATAGGGCTGTGACGGAAAGAGTACGGACAGCTTCCGCTTTCAGAGACCCGGCGTTCGGTGCAAGTCGGGAGCGGGGTATCCCGAACATGGCTCCCGAGCCCCCCGAGGTCGAACCGAAATATGCACGCATTGCATACAGCCGTGCAGAATTCATTAAGACACGGCGTGTGCGCACGTTACAGCGCGAAATGAGCCGACACGGCATGTTTGCGCATGCAAACGCCTTTTGTCGGGAATTAGGGTGGTACCGCGACAACGCCGCATACCCGAACAGCGTTTCTGCCGTTTTTGCGGCGGAAAGGTTCATCGTGCATGACGGACGCCCCTATATCCCTTGACCGGATATGGGGGCGTTTTTAATTTGTTTTCAAAAAATTCAAAACGCAAATATCCGGAATACTTCCGAAGGAGAGTTTTTATGACGGAAATCATGAAAGAAAAGAAAACTTATTACATCACAACGCCCATTTACTATCCGAGTGCAAAACTGCATATCGGACACACCTATTGCACCGTGAACACGGACGCGCTTGCACGCTATAAGAGAATGCGCGGCTATGATGTTTACTTTTTGACCGGTGCGGACGAACACGGACAAAAGATTGAACGCAAGGCAGCGGAAGCGGGAGTTACACCTCAGCAGTATGTTGACAACATTGTTGCGGGGTTCCACAGCCTTTGGCAGCTTATGGATATTTCCAACGACGGCTTTGTTCGCACGACGGATGATTACCACGTTGCATGCGTTCAAAAGGTCTTTAAAAAGCTCTATGATCAGGGCGATATTTATAAGAGCAGCTACAAGGGCATGTATTGCACGCCCTGCGAGGCGTTCTGGACGGAGACGCAGCTCAAGGAGAGCGGCGGAGTGTGCCCCGATTGCGGAGGCAAGGTTGAAGAGGTTGAGGAGGAAAGCTATTTCCTTAACGTCGGCAAATACGCGCCCCGCCTTATCGAATACATTGAGACTCACCCCGAATTTATTCAACCCGCCTCCCGCGCAAAAGAGATGCTCAACAACTTCCTGCTTCCGGGGCTTGAGGATCTCTGCGTCAGCCGCAGCACCTTTAAATGGGGTGTGCCCGTCAGCTTTGACGACAGGCACGTTATCTATGTCTGGTTCGATGCCGTGCTGAACTATCTTTCAAAGCTCGGTTATTTGAGCGATGATGATTCAATGTTCAAAAAATACTGGCCCTGCGATGTTCACATCGTCGGCAAGGAGATAATCCGTTTCCACACCATTGTGTGGCCCATCATGCTGATGGCTCTCGGCCTTCCTTTGCCCAAACAGGTTTACGGCCACGGCTGGCTTGTTTTGGACGGCACAAAGATGAGCAAATCCCTCGGCAACGTTGTTGACCCCGTCAAGCTTGTCGAACGTTACGGCGTGGATGCAATTCGCTACTTCCTGCTGAGCGAATTCCCGTTCGGAAGCGACGGCAATTTTAACAACGAGGTGCTGATAACGCGCATAAACAGCGACCTTGCAAACGACCTCGGCAATCTGCTTTCACGCACGGTTGCAATGATTGAGAAGTATTTCGGCGGGGTTATCCCTGCACCCGATGCGCCCGTTGAGGAAGAGGATTCAACCATCGTTCCCGCAGCAGCCGCGCTTGCGGAAAAAATCGATGCCTGCATGAACGCGCTGCACCCCAATGAGGCCTTGGCAGAGATTTTCAGACTTGTTCGTCTTTGCAACAAATATATCGACATTACCGCACCGTGGCTGCTGGCAAAAGATGAAGCAAAGCGTGACAGGCTCGGAACCGTGCTTTATAACCTTGCGGAGTGCCTGCGCATTGTCGCCGTTTGCCTGCGTCCGTTCCTGACCCGCACCGCGCCGAAGATTTTTGAACAGCTCGGCGTTGCGGACGAAACGCTTAAGGAGTTCGATTCCGCTGCGGAATTCGGAAAGCTGCCCGAAGGCACGATCGTTAAAAAGGGAGAGGCGCTCTTCCCGCGAATCGATGTCAAAAAGGAGCTTGAACAGCTTGAGGCACTGCTTCCGAAGCCAAAGCAGGCAGCGGAGGAGAAGGCGGAGGCAAAATCTGAGGTTAAATCCGAGGAAAAGCCCGCCGAACCCGCGCTGCTGCCGGAGATAAGCTATGACGACTTTGCGAAACTTGATCTGCGCCTTGCGAAGGTCATTGCCTGCGAAGAAGTTAAAAAATCCAAAAAACTGCTCAAATGCACGCTGCAAATGGGCGGGGAAGAGCGCATTGTGCTTTCCGGCATCAAAAAATGGTACAGCCCGGAGCAGCTCATCGGCAAAACAGTGGTTGTTGCTGCAAATCTTGCGCCGAAGACCATCTGCGGCATTGAAAGCCATGGCATGATACTTTGCGCAAGCGATGCATCGGATGAGAACCTTTCCGCACTTACAACCATGGGCGATATGGCAAGCGGACTGAAGGTGCGCTGAGGCGGCAAACGGAATCGGGAACACTCCCGGCGGAAAAAAACGCAAACGGGAGTTTCCGACGGTTCGTTTTTCAACCGAAAATAAGGGGGAGATTTTTATGACGGCGATAACATATAAACAGCTGCGGGAGGATGCCTCGATCCGAACCTACATCATTCGTGCGGACGAATCCCTGCTTGCGCTCGGATTCACGGAGCATTCGTTTGCGCATGTCACAATGGTGAGCGAAAATGCGGCGCATATCCTTGAAACACTCGGTTATTCCGAACACGAAGTGGAGCTTGTCCGCATTGCCGGCTATCTGCACGATATCGGTAACCTTATAAACCGCGTTGACCATTCACAAAGCGGTGCACTGCTTGCGTTTCGGCTTTTGGAGGAGCGCGGAATGAGTGCGGAGGATATTTCCCTTATCGTAACGGCGATCGGCAACCATGACGAGGGCACGGGCGTACCCGTAAACGCTGTTGCCGCTGCGCTGATACTTGCGGATAAATGCGATGTTCGCCGAAGCCGTGTGCGCAATCGCAATATCTCGACTTTTGATATTCACGACCGCGTAAATTACTCCGTTACGGAATCAAATATCCGAATCGATGACAGCAAGGCGACTCTTTCGCTGAATCTGACCATCGACACGCAGTATTGCTCCATCATGGATTATTTCGAAATATTCATGACCCGCATGAAGCTCTGTATGCGTGCCGCGAACAGACTCGGGTTGAGCTTTGCGTTGTTTATCAACGGACAAAAGCTGCTTTAAACAGGCACGGCTGCGTCGGTTTTTTTGACAGTGTAAATGCAATTCGAAAAATTCAATACCTGCAAAAAGCTCTCACCGCACTGTTTGCGGAGGGGGCTTTTAATTAAACAAAAAAGCCGCAAATGCGAATATTTCCGCGCTGCCGCTCATATCAATTCACAAAAGGATAAAGCCGATTCAGCGGCAAAACAGCAATCGGAGGTTATTATGGCAAGCACAGGCATTTATCGGGATATTCAAAAACGTACCGGAGGGGATATTTACATCGGCGTCGTCGGCCCCGTTCGAACGGGCAAATCGACATTTATCAAACGGTTCATGGACCTTATGGTTCTTCCGAAGATTGAAAACGAATATGCCCTGGCCCGAATTGTGGACGAATTGCCGCAAAGCGGTTCGGGCAAAACGGTTATGACAACTCAGCCGAAATTTGTTCCGAATGAGGCGGTCGCGCTCACCATCGGCGAGGACGGCATTGAGCTGCGCCTGCGCATGGTGGATTGCGTGGGCTATATGGTGGAAGGTGCGCTCGGCAGCAGCGAGGGGGAGCAGCCGCGCATGGTAAGAACACCGTGGTTCGATTACGATATTCCGTTTGATGAAGCTGCGGAACTCGGCACGCGGAAGGTCATTACGGAGCATTCAACAATAGGCATCGTCATTTTGACGGACGGCAGCATCACGGGAATTTCCCGCGAAGCATACGCGCCTGCGGAAGAGGCGGTGCTGCGCGAAATGCAGAACACGGGAAAACCCTATATCATCATTTTGAACAGCTCCGACCCAACGGGGCAGGCGGCAGCGGAGCTTTCGGCACAGCTTTCGGAAAAATACGGTGCGCCTGTAAAGCCGCTGGACGTTCTCGGAATGGAGCTTTCGGATATTGACTCATTGCTGGAAGGCGTTTTGCAGGAATTCCCTCTCGGCAGCATCTGCATTGAAATGCCCGAATGGATGCGCGCTCTCGGAACGGAGCATTGCCTTGTTAAAGCTTTGCTTGACAGGGCGAAAGCGGCAATGCCGAACCTGAACAAAATGCGGGATGCAGCATTGATTCAAAAGGTGTTCGGAGGAATGGAGGATTATAAACCCGTTGAGCAGGTTCGTATCAGCCTTGGCAGCGGCAGTGCGGTGTTCCGGCTTGTTCCGAATGATGATGTGTTTTATCGTGTGCTCAGCGAGGAATGCGGCTGCGAAATTAAAAACGAAAGCGAGCTTATTGCTTCGCTGAAGGATTTTGTTCTGGCAAAAAAGGCATATGACCGCATTGCGGGCGCACTCACGGCGGCGGAGGAAACGGGTTACGGCCTTGTTCCGCCGCAGATAGATGAAATGCAGCTGGATCAGCCGGAGATAGTCCAGCACGGTTCGCGTTTCGGTGTTCGTCTGAAAGCAAAGGCTTCCGGACTGCATATCATTCGCGTTGATATCGAAAGCGAGGTCAACCCGCTTGTCGGCACCGCCGAACAGAGCGAGGAGCTTATCGAATACCTTGTTGACAAGTTCGAAAACAAACCGGATGAGATATGGAGCACGAACATCTTCGGAAAATCGCTCTATGACCTTGTTAAGGACGGCATGGCGGGCAAGGTGTCGCGCTTGCCTGCGGATGTTCAGATGAAGCTGCGCGACGCGATAACAAGAATGGTAAACGAAGGCTGCAACGGGCTGATATGCATCATGCTTTAAAAGCGGGAAAGAAAACAACAAAAAAGGGAACTGTCACAGCTCCCTTTTGCTCTGTTCGTATTTAATTGCGGAACGGGTTTCAGTCCGCAAAATAGTCAACAAGCTCATCAAGCTTGACGGAGGTTTCAAAGCCGTCCGCCATGCATTTGATTTTTGCTGCTCCTGCCGCAAGCTCGTCATCGCCGAGAATAGCAACATATTCCGCAAAAATCTTGTTTGCGTATTTGAATTGCGCCTTAAAGCTGCGCTCCATGTGGTCGAATTCGGCAAAAACTCCGTTTTCGCGAAGCTTTTGAACAAGGCCGAAAGCGGCAAGGCGGGGCTGTTCGCCCATTGCGGCGAAATAGACCTTCACGGGCTTGGGCTTGGGAATGACGGCGTTTGCGTTTTCCATGACCATCAGCAAGCGTTCCATGCCCATGCCGAAACCGACGGCGGGAAGGGATTGCCCTCCGAGTTCTTCAACGAGGTTATTGTATCTGCCTCCGCCGCATACGGTGCCCTGAGAGCCGATGCGGGTGGAGACAATTTCGAATACCGTGCCGGTATAATAGTCCAACCCGCGGACGATATCCGGATCGACAACGTATTTCACGCCGCAGGTGTCGAGACAGCGCTTGAGTCCCTCGAAATGTGCACGGCAATCATCGCAGAGGTAATCAAGCGTGCGCGGTGCGCTGCGGCAGATTTCCTTGCAGCGTTCCTCTTTGCAGTCGAGAATGCGCATGGGGTTGCGCTCAAGCCTGTCCTGACAGGTTTTGCACATGCCGTCGATATGTGATTTCAGATAATCAAAAAGAGCCTTGTTGTATTCCCCGCGGCATTTTCCGCAGCCGATGCTGTTAAGGTGCAGCGTCAACTCGTCAAGCCCCAACCTTCTCAGAAGGGAGAGCGCAAGCATGATGATTTCCGCATCGGCTTCAAAGGAGGACGCACCGAAAAACTCAACGCCGAACTGATGATGTTCGCGAAGCCTTCCCGCCTGCGGCTTTTCATAGCGGAAAACCGGAGCGTTGAGATAATACATCTTTTGGGGAAGAGCCTCGTTGAAGAGCCTGTTTTCAAGGAAGGCGCGAACCATGCCCGCCGTGCCCTCGGGCTTGAGGGTGATGGAGCGGTCGCCCTTATCCTTGAAAGTGTACATTTCCTTTTGAACTATATCCGTCGTGTCGCCGACGCCGCGCATGAAAAGCTCGGTGTGTTCAATTATCGGCGTGCGCAATTCGTTAATGCCGTACAGGCGGCACAGATCGCGCATTTCTTTTTCGATATACTGCCACTTATAGCTTTCGCCGGGCAGAACATCCTTTGTTCCCTTCGGTGCCTGAATCTGCATTGTGTAACCTCTTTATATAAAATAAAATAATACCTTTCGCCGAATGCCGTTATACAGAACGTTTTCTGCTGCACTTTTTCCGCTAAACTTCGGTGATTTCAACCCCGAAAAGCTCAGTCGGAACGTCCTTTTTTGCAACGACGCTTCCGTCTTTGAGCACAAGCTCGACGCCGTGCGGCGCAATGCTTTCGCCCGCCGCGCGTCGGAGTTTTGCCTTCACCTCGGGTGTGTTTGCATAATTATAATTGGAACGCTTTGATTTGTCAAAGCAAATAAAAAGATTTTCGTTTTCGAGCCAATGCGCTGCCGCAAGCTGAATCTGAATGCCGAGCATCATATCCGTTTTCATCAGTGCCGCCATGAATGTGCGGAACAATTCTTCCGCTTTGGGCGTTGCGGCGGGCACTTCGAAACTGTCGGAAACAACGGGCGGCGTCGGAAGCGCCGGTTCGGCTGCTGCTTTTTCATTTTCGGAAGATGCGGAACCCGCTTCTTTATTGTCCGAATTGCCCGAATTGTCCGAACGGCTGCCCGAACTTTGAGCCGAATCAGAGGGCGCTTTTGGCTCGGCGGAAACAAATGCGCCGCTTTTGAGCCTGCGTTCAAGCTCCTCCATACGGTCAACAAGGGCAGTCATATCGGTTTGTTCGTCCGGGTGGCAGACTTTAAGAAGCGTGCTTTCAAGCAAAACCCGCGGCATGGTGACCCAGCGAAGGTTCGGCTGAAGCTGCATCAGAGCATCAAGCGTTCTTTCGAGCCGCGCCTTGCCGGCTGATTCCGCCTGTGCAAGGTAGCGTTCCATCGTGTCCTGCGTGCAGTCAAGAATATCCGCACAGCTTCCGCAAACTTTTGCAAGCAGAAGCGAGCGGAAATGGTTGGAAAGATCCTGAACGAAAACGCCGATGTCGCGCCCGCCGGAGACAACCTGTTCGATGTTTTTCATGACCGCCGCCGTGTCGGAATGCAGCACGGAATCCGCAAAATCAAACAGAAAATCCGCATTCATGCTGCCGAGAACGGACAGAACATCCTGTTGAGTGATAAGTTTTTGCTCCGTGCCGTCCGCATCGCCGCAGAAGCTCAGACACTGGTCGGCAATGCTCAGGCAGTCGCGCATTCCGCCGTCCGCCGCACGCGCAATGCACATCAACGCTTCGTCTTCGATTTCCGCCCCTGCGGAATGAAGTACGCGCCGTGTGTTCGCCGCAAGATTATGAACCGAAAGGCGGCGAAAATCAAAACGCTGGCAGCGGGAAAGTATCGTTGCGGGGAGAGCCTGCGGTTCGGTCGTTGCAAGAATGAAAACAACATGTGCGGGCGGCTCTTCGAGAGTTTTCAGAAGAGCGTTGTTTGCACTTTTTGAAAGCATGTGCGCTTCGTCAATGATATAAACCTTTGTTTTAAGGTAAATCGGAGCAAACTCGGCCTTTTCGAGGAGCGCGCGCATTTCGTCAACTTTGGAATTTGAAGCGGCGTCCATTTCGATAATGTCTATGCTTTCCGAAACGTCCGTAAGGCAGGCAGCGCATTTGCCGCAGGGTTCGCCGTCCTTCGGGTCAAGACAGTTGACGGCACGGGCAAGTATTCGCGCCGTGCTTGTTTTGCCCGTTCCGCGTGAACCGCTGAAAAGATAAGCGTGGGCAATGCGCCCGGTGCGGATCTGGTTGCGCAGAACATCGGTGATATGCTCCTGTCCGACAACTTCGCAGAACCTGCTCGGACGGTACTGCCTGTATAATGCGTGGTAACTCATGCTGCACACCTCAATTGCTCAATTACTCGGTAGGTACGATTGACAGAAAACAAAAAACACACCCAAAACCCCGTTTCCGAATTAATCGGTTTAATTCGCGTTTGTTCAGCTCAATTTTTGAATTTCATCCGCCCAAAGCCTTTGAACGGCGTCACTCGGCATTCGCCAATCCCCGCGCGGGGAAAGGCAGACGGAACCGACTTTCGGCCCGTCGGGCAGACAGTTGCGCTTGAATTGCTGATTGAAGAAACGGCGATAGAAGTTTTTGAGCCATTTCAAAATCGTTTCATTCGAAAACTCACTTTCACGGAATGCCTGCTTTGCAATGCGGAAAAGCTTTGCAGGCGGGCAGCCCCAACGCAGCACGTAATAGAGGAAGAAATCATGCAGCTCGTACGGCCCGACAAGATCTTCTGTTTTTTGAGCAATATTGCCCCTTTCATCGGCGGGAAGAAGCTCGGGAGATATCGGGGTTTCAAGTATTGCGGTCAGGGTGTCGTGCAGCGCAGGGTTTTCGCAGTGCCGCGCATAATAACGCACAACGTATTTGATGAGCGTTTTGGGAATGCCTGCATTCACGCCGTACATGCTCATATGGTCGCCGTTGTAGGTTGCCCAGCCGAGTGCAAGCTCGGAAAGGTCGCCCGTGCCGACAACAAGGCCGTTCAGCGCATTTGCAAGATCCATCAGCACAAGGGTGCGCATGCGCGCCTGTGCGTTTTCGTAAACAACGTTGTGACAGGTTTCGTCGTGCCCGATGTCGCGGAAATGCGAACGCACCGAATCCGCAATCGGAATCGTGTGAAGCGTTACACCGAGGGAATTGCAAAGAGCAACGGCATTTTGTTTCGTGTGTTCGGTGGTGCCGAAACAGGGCATGGTGACGGCATGAACAAATTTGCGGTCAATGCCCATAAGGTCGCATGCCTTTGCCGCAGCAAGCAGCGCAAGTGCGGAATCCAGTCCGCCCGAAATGCCGATGACTGCGCTCATTGAATGAGTGTGTTCAAGCCGGCGTTTGAGCCCGAGAGCCTGTATCGTCAGAATATCTTTTGCGCGTGCGTTCAATTCGTTTTCGTCATGCGGAACAAAGGGATTGCGCGGGAAGCGGCGGGTAAGTTCCGTTTCGGGAAGCTCCTCGCGCGGGGCGGGGCCGCATGAACCGAATCCGAGAGAGAAATCAACGAAAAGACCGGAATGGGCAGCATTGCCCGCGCAAAAGCTGTTCACGCGGCGCCTGTCGTAAAGCAGCCGTCCCAAATCAATTTCGGTGATAAGCATATCGTTCGCGTAGTCAAAAGGTGCTTTTTCGGCAAGCAGTGTGCCGTTTTCGTAAACAAAGCAATGCCCCGAAAAGACCATATCGCTTGTTGATTCACCCTCACCCGCGCCGCAATAAAGGTACGCGCAAATGTTTTTTGCGGATTGAACTTCCGTGATGCGCTTGCGGTAGTCCGCCTTGCCGATGATTTCATCTCCGGCGGAGCAGTTAACGATCACGAGCGCGCCGGCAGCGGCAAGTTTATCCGACGGAGGGGAAGCAACCCAAAGATCCTCGCAGATTTCAATGCCGAAACGGAAATCGGGATAATCCGTGCATGAGAAGATGCAGCCGTCGGGATTGAAAAAAGTCTGCAATGAATCAATATAAGGCGCGGCGGCGCCGAGTTCCGTGCGGGACGGCACGGCAAAATGCCGCAGCTCATAGAATTCGCCGTAATTCGGCATGTGCGTTTTTGGAACGACAGCAAGAATCACTCCGCGGGATATGACAACGGCGCAGTTGTAAAGCTTGTCCGCGCAGCGAATCGGCGCACCTATGACGGCGGCAAGCCGAAGGTTCGCGGTTTCGCGTGCGATGCGGAGAAGCTCGGTTTCAACGCTGTCCAAAAGCAATTCGTGCATGAAAAGGTCGCCGCAGGTGTAGCCCGTCATTGCAAGCTCGGGAAATGCGGCAAGCCGAACCCCGTGTGCCGCGGCGCGGTGCAGCGCGGCAATTATAGCATCGGCGTTGGCTTTCGGGTCTGCAAGCACAACTTTCGGTGAACATGCAGCAACTTTGATGAATCCGTCCTTCATATTTTTTTCTGCCCGCCCGCACCGGTTCGGCATCGGGGAGCGACCTTTCAATTTTTTAAAATTTTATAACTGTTTTTAAACATTTTGCGGTTTTTTCGCCCGCGAGAACATCACGCGGCAGTTCCCTGCGGGCAGACAGAAATCCGCGAACCGCTGCATCCGTCCCGCAAACGTCGGAAGGTTTTGCGGACCCGAAAAGTCGGCTTGGAGAACAGTTTGTGCAGCTTTGCGGAAAATAAAACTCTTCCACCAAATACATTATAGCACATCGGGGCTGAAATGGTAGCCCCTTTTAAGGAAATGTTCGATTTTTTTTCGATTTCCGCACACAAAACGCTGACCTGAGGAATTTTGGAAATAAGAAATAAAAATTTTGCATTTCAAAACGAAAGGAAAATGCTCAAAAAAAGTCCGCCTTCGGGAAGGATCCTTTCCAAAAGGCGGAACAATTTATCTGAAAACCTGCACGCGGCAGGTTGTTTCGATATTGCACCCCGCTTTAATGTGCGGCGGTGCGTTTTGGTTGTTCAAGCATAATCAGCGACTGCATTATTCGGCGGTTTTTGCCGTGCTGCGCTGGCCGAGAGTTACGGAAACATCGATTTGCGAATTGCCGCGCAGAATGGTGAGCGTTACGGTGTCGCCGACTTTGAACTTGCTGACAGCGATGTAAAGTCCGTCGGAGCTTGAGACCGTGTCGCCGTTGACAGCCATGATAACATCATCCTTTTTCAGTCCTGCCTGCTGAGCCGCACTGCCGTCTTCAACGGATACAATGCAGGGATAGGTGTAAGTACTGGTGAAGAATCCGTAACCGGAGAGGGAAACATCCTGAGTGGAGACACCGAGATAGGGACGGCCGACAACAAAGCCGTAATCCATAAGGTTGCCGATAACTTCACGGGCAAGCGTGGAGGGGATTGCAAAGCCAAGGCCTTCAATACCGCTGCCGCTGCTCTTTGCATTCACAATTCCGATGAGAGTGCCGTCCGATTCACGGAACAGTCCGCCGCCGGAGTTGCCCTGGTTGATTGCGGCATCTGTCTGGAGCAGGGTCATGGTCACGTTGTCAATGGTAATGCTCCTGTCAAGGCCGCTGATGGAACCGCGTGTGTATGTGTTGGAAAGCTGGCCGAGTGCGTTGCCGATTGCAAACACGTCTTCACCGACGCTGAGCGTTGAGGAATCGCCGAATTTGGCGTAAGAGAGATTGTAGGCATTGATTTTGATAACCGCAAGGTCGGTCACGCTGTCGGTGCCGACAAGAGTTGCTTCGTAGTCATTGCCGTTGTCAAGGTAGACGAAAATTTTCTGTGCGCCCTCAACAACATGGTTGCAGGTCACGATATAGCCGTCCGCCGAAATGATGACTCCGGAGCCCGAACCTGCAAGCACACTCTTGTGCCCGCTCTGCGCCGTGACGTCGATGCTGACAACGGAGGACATGCAGTTTTCAATGGTTTTGTATTCCGAATCGGGTCGGGCCGAACTGCCGGCGTAAGAAATCTTGTCAGAAGGAAGGTCGCCGGTCTTGTCGCCTGATGAACCGACGGTGCCGCTTGGGTCGGAAGGTGCCGATGTTGCTTTGGCGGAAGCGTTCTTTTCGGTCTGTGAGGCAGAAAGCGAATTGTTGATAAACTTGGCGCCGGCAACGATACCGACGGTCAAAAGGGCAACTATGAGAAGGCACGCAACGGCTGCGCCGATGGGCATCCTGATTTTTCTTTTCTCTTCCATGATGTTACACTCCTTTAATTAATAATGATAGTTTCTGTGAAAAGAGCTCGGAGTAAACATTGTTCATGCTGCTCCGCGGGTAAAACCCGTTGAACAGTCCGCCGCCGCATCCCTGTCGGAGCACCCTTGCGGGGCTGTTCGCCGGCCCGATTCTTTTCATGCTCCTATTATAACACGCAAATGCGGCAATTTTGGTTGCCTATCGGTGTATATTGCCTGACAGAATATGTACCTATTTTGTCATTCGACGCGAATATGCCGCTGATTGACCGAAAAAAGAATATTGTGACAAAGTGCGCATCTCGATATGTCAAATCAAAAAAGTACTTGAAACTTTGCTTAAAAGGCAATATAATATAAATGCACCAACCAACAAAGGAGCGTACAAAGTACTATGTCAGTCAAACAGCAGATACTGATTTGCGATGATCAGCATATCATTCACGAAACACTCGGCGTCTACCTCAGAAACGAGGGATTCGAGAGCATTTCGGCATTTGACGGCGAACAGGCGATTGAAGAATTCAACCGCAAAAAGCCGAACCTTGTTATTCTTGATCTCATGATGCCCAAAAAAAGCGGAATGGACGTTTGCCGCGAGATTCGCCAGAACAGCAGTGTTCCGATTATAATGCTGACGGCGAAATCCGAGGAGATCGACCGCGTGCTCGGGCTTGAGCTCGGTGCGGACGATTACATTGTAAAGCCCTTCAGCGCGCGTGAAGTTGTTGCAAGGGTCAAGGCCGTTCTGCGCAGGTATTCAATGCAGGAAACGGAACCCGCAAAGATTCTGCATTACGGAAACCTTGAAATCAATATAAATAACTACGACGTAAGGCTGAACGGCGAAAGACTGCCGCTCACCCCGAAAGAAGTCGAGATCCTTCAGCTGCTTGCCTCACATCCCGGAAAGGTTTTTTCGCGCGAAAAGATCCTTTCAATCGTATGGGGCTATGAATACTACGGCGATACGCGCGCCGTTGACACTCAGATTAAGCGCATTCGCCAGAAGCTGCAGTCTGCGGACGATTGCGGATGGGAGATAAAAACCGTTTACGGTGTCGGCTACAGGTTTGAGGCATACGGCGATCCCGATGACAGACAGGACAACGAGGAACGCAAAAAACTGCCCGAAACGCCGAAGGCATACGATTTCGTTGAAGAAAAACCGACGGAATGAAGCGGACAGATTTTGCCCTTTTGAACCGTTTTGCAAAAATGAAAATGAACTTCAGGGCGAACCCGAAAGGCTGAAACGCTGCGGGTTCGCCTGCTGATGTTTTTTCTGAAATGCGTGTGCGGCGTGTTTCGGCACGGCCCCGCAGAAAACGAGAGATATGAAAAGATCAAGCCTGTTCAGAATAATTCTTTATATTGTGTGCGCAATCACGGTGCTGCTCGTGATACTTGTTGCGTGCCTTTTTTCCGTTGTCGGGCATGAAATGTACGCCGGAATGAAAATTGACGAACTGAAGCCGAAAGCGCAGTCAATATCGCAGCGCGTGACAAAGCTGTATGAATCAAACACGGACAAACGCACTCTTGCGAGGATGCTGCATCTCGGCGAATTTTCCGCATCGGATGCAACAATTTACATAATCGAACCTAACGGTGCGGTTGTTACAACGGCAGAACAGGATGAGTACGACCAAAGCGTTGAAACCGTCCGCCGCTGCTTCCAAACGGTCATTCAGGGGGAAGAAATTGCTCTTCCGTCAACCGATATAGGAATTGTTGTCGGCACGCCGGTGTATTCCGATTCGGGTGATATAATCGGTTCCGTGATACTTGTTGTCGGTTCAAAACAGGCTGAAAGCACGCTTGCAAAGCTTGCGGTGGAACTCGGCCTTGCAATGCTCGGCATTGCACTTTTGATGCTTATTCCGATAGTTATCATATTCAGCAAGGTAACAAAGCCCATTCGGCACGTTTCAAACGTTGCGCTGCAAATGGCGGGGGGAGACTTGACCGTTCGCGCCAAGGAAGAGGGAAGCAACGAATCGCGTCACCTTGCGCAATCGTTCAATATTCTTGCGGAAGCTCTTCAAAACAATATTGACAGCCTTGTTGTTGAGCGCAACAGGCTGCGCACCGTGCTTGACGGCATCGGCGAGGGCATTATTTCCGTGGATAAAACGGGCGTTGTCACGCATTACAACTCCGCTTCCGTGCAGCTTTTGGGCGGGAAGGAAAATACCCACCCCGCAGCGGCGGCCGGTTATCCGAAAATTGCTGCCGTGGCGATAGAAGCTCTTGATACGGACGAAGTGCGCAGCTGTGATTTTACGATCGGCGAAAGGATGCTCCGCATTGCGGCAACCCCGATTCACGAGGAGAACGGTTCGCTTTTCGGTGCGGTTGTGCTGATAACGGACGTTACCGAAAGCGAGAGACTTGAACAGACGCGAAAGGACTATGTTGCAAACGTCAGCCATGAGCTGCGCACGCCGCTTGCATCCATTCGAAGCCTTGCGGATGCGCTTAACGACGGAATGGTGCAGGATGAAAAAGACAGAAAACGTTACTACGGCTATATCCTGCGCGAATCGATACGCCTTTCAAACCTTATCAACGACCTGCTTGAACTTTCAAGGCTTCAGAGCGGCGGCGTTGCGTTCTCAAAGGGACGGGTTGAACTTTATGAAATTGCATACGATGTTGCGGACAGGATGAACGATGCGGCGGCACAGCGCGGCAAAAGCGTGCGGCTTGAAGCTCCCGAGGGCGAATACTATGCATACACAAATGCCGACCGCATTGAGCAGGTGCTCGTAGCATTGGTTGACAATGCGATAAAACACGGAACGGACGGCTGCACTGTCAGCGTGAACCTTTTCGAAAATGCGGAAAAGAATCGCTATGAGTTTGTTGTCAGCAATCCCGCGGAAGTTGATCCTGCCGACCTTGAACATCTGTTTGAACGATTCTACAAAGCGGATCATGCGCACACGGGTGACGGCACCGGACTCGGCCTTGCGATAGTTTCCGAGGTGCTTAACCTTTTGGGCGAAAAAATCGATATCGAGTATGAGAACGGAATCATTGCGTTCCGTTTCACGGCCGAAAAATGCAGCACGCCGAAAAAACACCGCGCCTTGCAGAAGGCGGAGAATAAAAATGAGGACGGGGAACCGACGGCCTGAGGCCGAGGGTTCGGAACGGAATGAAATGATTATTTCGGATATTTCATCGGAAGAAACAAAAATGCAGACAGAGGGCATTGAATCCTGCGGACTTTTTGCAAACGGCGGAAAATCATGCAGGCTTTGCCCGCTTGAGTGCGGGGTTAACCGTGCGGAACATGCGGGCGTATGCGGTGTGGGCGGATTTGCAGCGGAAAGCCTCGGAAACAGGAACCCGTACGAAACCGCGCTCATTGCAAGAGCGGCGCGGCATTACTGCGAGGAACCGCCGATTTCCGGCGCGGAAGGCAGCGGCGCGATCTTCTTTTCGGGCTGCAATATGGGTTGCGTTTTTTGCCAGAATATGGACATCAGCCAATCTGCAAAGGGCGTTGTGAAGGATGCGGGGGAGCTTGCGGACATAATGCTGCGCCTGCAGGAACTCGGTTCGAACAATATCAATTTGGTTACTCCCGCACCGCATGTGCGCATGATTGCAAAAGCCGTTCCGCTTGCACGGATGCGGGGATTGCGCATTCCGATAGTTTACAACACGAATGCTTACGAAAAGGTTGAAGCTCTGCGCCTTATGGAGGGGCTTGTTGACATCTATCTTCCGGATTTGAAATACGTAAGCTCCGCCGCCGCAAAAAAATACAGCCGAAGAGAGGACTACTTTTCCGCTGCCGCTGCCGCCGTGCGGGAAATGCAGCGTCAGTGCGGGGTTTTGCAGATCGATAAGAACGGAATTGCAAAGCGCGGAATGATCGTTCGCCATCTTGTTCTGCCCGGTTCGGTGGATGAAGCGCGCGGAGTGCTGGATTTTATCAGGGAGAATCTTCCTCTCGAAACACATATTTCACTGATGAGCCAGTATACACCGATGTTTGAGCTTCAGCCCCCGCTTAACAGAAGGCTCCTGAAGCGCGAATACAAAAGGGCCGTTGATTATGCACTTTCCCTCGGATTCGAAAACATCTACACGCAAAGCCTTTCATCCGCAAGCGCGGAATTCACTCCGGAGTTTAACGGCTTTTTCGAGTGATATGCGAGCGGAGAGAACGCATTGCGAATATAAAAAGCAAATAGTAACTGTTGTATACTGCCGTGAATGCGCATGACGCACACTCGCGGTTTTTGATTTCTGCGGAATGCAGGCGGCAAAAGGCGCATAAACTGCGGCATGAACGGATTTCAAAAAACGATTGCGGCTGTGCTGCTGGCGGCCGTGCTGCTGTTTATGATCTATCTGCCGAAATGTGCGGGAAAGATGCTTGAACGGGATCAATATCGCGAATGGCTCGAACCGGAGGAGGAGGAATTTTCGGGCGTTATAAACGTTTGGCATGTTGTCGGATTCAAGCCGTATATGGGCAGTGTGGGAGCATGGCTCAAAAAAATTGCGGACAGAGCGGAACGACGGCATTTCGGTGTTTATTTTGAGGTTGAATCGATTTCGGAAACGGAAGCGGAAGCGAGGCTTCAAAACGGAGAATTTCCGGACGTGATAAGCTTTCCTGCCGGTTTTTTGAACGGCAGGGAGCTTCGAATCATGAACGGAACCGAGATTTTCGGTATCGACGGCACGGCTGTGGATTTCGGTGACGGATACGGAGCCGGGGAGCTGCCGGCGGGCTTTGACTGCGGCATGGACGGGCGGACGCTGCGTGCACTTCCGTTTGCGGCGGGCTGCAAGCTTGCGCTGTTTTATCCGGAAAGGGTTACTGCGGCGGAAATGACCGAAATACTGAAACCTATTGCGGAGAACGGCGAAAGCAAAGCCGATGCCGATTCTTGTTCAAACGACGGATTCGGAACCGAGGCAGGGAAGTTTGAACGGAGCAGCGTTGATGAATTTAAAAAGGGCAAGGGGGATTTCTGCATCGGTGATGCGCGCGCGGCGGGAGATATGGAAAGACTTGCTGCCGCAAACAAGGCAAAATATTTCGAGGCGATGCCCTTTTGCAATGAAACGGACGAGGTGCAGTTTGTGGGCATTTCGGCGAAAACGGAGCGCGAAAAAATGGGCTGCATTTCGGAATTTATTGCAGATATGCTTTCCGCTGCGCGGCAGAGCGAGCTTTGCACATTGGGACTTATGCCGATGAACCCTGCGGCGGAGAAAAAGTTTGAACAGTCCTTTTTGACGGAAGCATACGGGCTTTTGAGCGAGAGCATCCTTAACCTCCCGAACGCTTTTACCGGTACGGCGGCGCGGAGAGCCGCTTTTTGACAAACGCCCGCCCGTTTAAGCCGCTTTCAAAAAAAGATGAGGACGAAAAACCTTTACAAACGCCTGTTTTTGCTGTAAAATACAACATGGGGATTTGTGCCGCGGCATTCATTCCGGAACGGGAAGCATTTGAACGCGATCCCCGAAACAGGAGGAGAGGAAACGGGATTTTTAATGGAAAAAAACGATATGCTTGCAAGGGCTCTCGGAAATCTGCCGTTCAGGCGGAATGTTCGGGCGCGGGAATTCACAACTTTCCGCATCGGAGGTCCCGTAACTTTTTTTGCGGAGCCGAAGGATGCGGACGAGCTTTGCGCAATGCTTTCTGCGGCGCGGAACTGCGATTACCCTGTGTATATTATCGGCAACGGCAGCAATCTTCTCGTTTCCGACAGCGGCGTTGAGGCTCTGTTCATCCGAATCGGTGCGCGCATGGCGGGCGTCGGGTTTGACGGAACAAGGCTGAAATGCGGAGCGGGTGCACTGCTCTGCACGGCTGCAAAGGCGGCCGTCGCCGAGGGCCTTTCGGGGCTTGAATGGGCAGCGGGTATCCCGGGCACGGTCGGCGGTGCGGTTGCAATGAATGCAGGTGCATACGGCGGGGAGATAAAACAGGTGTTGAAAAGCGTCACCGTTGTTGAATGCGGACGCATTGCAAAAAAAATCGTCCATGCGGGCGATCTTGGGTACAGAAGCTCTGTTTACGCCTTTCCGAATGCCGTTGTTGCGGGAGCGGAGTTTGAACTTGCTGTTGATGCCGACGGGGAAGCTCGGCGCAGAATGGAGGAATTCAATATGCGCCGCAAAGAAAAGCAGCCGCTTGAGTATCCTTCCGCAGGAAGCACTTTTAAACGGCCCGAGGGGCATTTCGCAGGTGCGTTGATAGAACAGGCGGGGCTCAAAGGCACAAGAATCGGCGGGGCGGAAGTCAGCCCGAAGCATGCGGGGTTCATCGTCAATTGCGGCGGAGCAACATGCGCGGATGTGCTTAACCTGATTGACCTTGTGCGCGAACGCGTATATAAAGAATTCGGTGTTCTGCTTGAGCCGGAGATCAAAATTATTAAATAAAATTCGAGTACAACAATATAAACAAAAACGGAAAACATACATCGGGATAAAACTGAGGAAAACAGAATGTATATTTTAATCGTCACAGGGCTTTCGGGTGCGGGAAAATCTCAAGTTCTCGGCATTCTTGAGGATATGGGCTTTGTATGCGCAGATAATATGCCCTGTCAGCTTGCAAAACAATACATTGAGCTTTGCAGCAGCAGCGAAAACAACATCGAACGCGTCGCGCTTGTTATCGACAGCCGCGAATCGGTGTTTGGCTACAATCCGCTCAACACTTATGATGAACTGCGCCGGCTTGAATGTCCGTACGAAATAATGTTCCTTGAGTGCGAGGACAGCGTGCTTGTGCGCCGATACAGCGAAACGCGCCGCCGCCACCCGATGAATGACGATGTCGGCATAGGCATTCAAACCGAACGCGAAATTCTAATCCCGTTGAAGGAGAAGGCGAATTATATCGTTGACACGACGAACATGCGGCTGAACGAGCTTCGAAAAACGGTTGAGGATATTTTAATGCGGGGAAAGAATATTCCGCTCAGACTGATAATTTCAAGTTTCGGCTTCAAACGCGGAATTCCGAAAAATGCGGATTTTATCTTCGATATGCGCTACACCGCAAACCCGTTCTACATTGAAGAGCTGCGCTGCAAATCCGGCAGGGATGAAGAGGTTCGCCGATTTATTTTTTCCGATGCAAATGTTCGCAGGCAGCTGAATATGATAGAAAACATGCTGGATCTTGTGATTCCGGAGTTTATAAAGCAGGGCAAGCGGCGGCTTATGGTTGCGTTCGGATGCACGGGCGGCAGGCATCGTTCCGTTGCGATGGCGGAAGCACTTCACGACAGAATGAAAGACAAATGCTCCGTTCTGCTGGAGCATCGGGATCTTGTTTCCGAAGCGGATGACATAAGGACGCGGTTTGAACCGAAATAGAACAGTATTGAGATAAATATTGCGGCGGCGAATAAAAAAGCGCAGCGCAAAGGGCGGCACGAACGTGCACATTTGAAATGAACGAAAAAAAACACAACAGCAAAATCGACGGCAGCGGTTTTAAAACCGAAAATGCAAAAAAAACGGCGGAACAGAGCGAACACGAATGCCCGTCGTTCTCTGCCGGAGTGAAAAAAGAGATTTCGGAGCAGAAAATAAAGCGTGAGGCCGATGCGCATGCGCTTTTAAGCGCATTCACTCTGAGCATCGGTGCGCTGAAACTGATGCCTGCGAAGCGGTGCTGGGGCGTTCACTATGTGCTTGAAAGCGAAGCGGCGCTGAGCCTTGTTTCCAAGCTGGCGGCACAGTATTTCGGGCTTGAAAGCCAATTGAACCGCGTTAAGCACGAGCGATTGAATGCGGAATACTGCGAACTCCTGCTCCACGGGAACGGTATTGATGATTTTTTGACGGCGACCGGGCTTGTGAGCTTTGATGCGGAGGGCGAAAAGAGTTATGAGCCGCATGTTCCGAAGAGTGTTACCGAAACAGAGATGCAGCGGCGCGCATTTATTCGCGGGCTGTTCCTTGCCTGCGGTTCGGTGTCGGAACCAAAAAAAGCATATCACTGTGAGCTTGTGTTCAAAAATGCCGAGCTTGCAATGTTTTCAAAACGGATGATTTCCGATTTCGGAATTCGTATCAAGTGCACCGAACGCAAGGGCAGCATTGTGCTGTACATCAAAGAATCGGAGACACTGTCGGATTTTCTTGCACTTGCCGGGGCATCGGATGCAGTGATGGTGCTTAACGAACAGCGAATCGTGCGCCAACTCAACAACACTGTGAACAGGGGCGTGAACTGCATAAATGCAAACATTGAGAAGGCAACGCGCACGGCAATGAAGCAGGCGGAGGATATTCGCCTTGTTCTGAGCGTTGTCGGCGCGGAGAATCTTCCGCCGCCGCTTCGCATTGTCGCGGAAGCGAGGCTCAACAATTTTGAAATGCCGCTGTCCGAACTTGCGGAGGAAATAGGCATCGGAAGATCCGCCGCAAATTATCGCCTCAGAAAACTGTGCGAAATGGCGGAAGACATACGGACGGAAATGCCGGACTGATTCAGTGGGGGCGGTTTCCGCGTTTTCCGCAAACAGTGCGGCATGGGGAAAAGGTTCATCGGCACAAAGGAGGAAAAAATGGGTTTTACGCATCTTCATGTTCACACCGAATACAGCCTGCTGGACGGCGCGGCGCGGATACGCGAGCTTGTTTCGCGTGCAAAGGAATTGGGCATGGATTCGCTTGCGATAACGGATCACGGCAATATGTACGGCGCGATAGCGTTTTATAAAGAGTGCATGAAACAGGGGATAAAGCCCATTATCGGCATGGAAACCTATGTTGCGCCGAATTCAATTTACGAAAAACAGGGCACGAGAGAAAACGGCCACCTTGTGCTTTTATGCAAAAACGAAACGGGGTACAAAAACCTTATCAAACTGTCCTCAATTGCGTTTGTGGACGGTTTTTATTATCGGCCGCGCATTGACTATAATTTGCTGGAAAAGCATTGTGAGGGGCTTGTATGCCTTTCGGCATGTCTTGCGGGCGATATTCCGCAGCTTCTGCTGATGAACAGATACGATGAAGCGCGCCGCCTTGCAAAACGCCTTCAGGGTATGTTCGGCGATGATTTTTACATTGAGCTGCAAAATCACGGAATCCCGGAGCAGCTTATAGTTCTTCCGCGTTTGGATGCGCTTGCAAAGGAACTCGGCATAAAGACTGTTGCAACAAACGATATTCACTATGTTCGAAAAGAGGATGCGGAGGCGCAGGATGTTCTGCTCTGCATTCAAACGGGGCATTTTGTGGACGAAACCAACCGAATGCGGATGCAGGCGGATGAATTCTATCTCAAATCGGAAGAGGAGATGCTTCGCCGCATGAGCGGCTATGAGGAGGCGGTTAGAAACACTGCCGAGGCGGCACAAAAATGCAGCCTGACGATCGAATTCGGCAAGCGGCACCTGCCCGGTTTCACCGCGCCGGACGGCATGACGAACGAACAGTATCTGCGGCGGCTTTGCACCGACGGACTGCGCCGCCGCTACGGTGAGCCGACAAAGGAACATCTCGAAAGGCTTGAATACGAACTGAACGTTATAATCTCGATGGGGTTTGTGGATTATTACCTTATCGTGTGGGACTTTATTCACTTTGCAAAAACGCACGGCATACCCGTGGGACCCGGACGCGGCAGCGGCGCGGCAAGCATTGCAGCATATGCAATGGGCATCACGGACATAGACCCGATTCGCTACAACCTGATTTTTGAACGTTTCCTGAACCCCGAACGCGTCAGTATGCCGGATTTTGACGTGGACTTTTGTTACGAACGGCGTCAGGAAGTCATTGAATACGTAAAAAACAAATACGGCAGCGATCATGTTGCGCAGATAGTGACTTTCGGCACGATGGCGGCACGCGGTGCCGTTCGCGACATCGGCAGGGTGCTTCGCATTCCCTACCAGGATGTGGACAGAATTGCAAAACTCATCCCGCAGGAAAAGGATATCACCCTTTCACGCGCAGCGGAGCTTGTTCCGGAGCTTAAGAACCTTTGCGAAACAGATGACAGCGTGAAGCGGCTCATGATGCTTGCAATGAAGGTTGAGGGACTTCCCAGAAACACTTCAACTCATGCGGCGGGTGTTGTTATTTCATCCCTTCCGACGATGGAGCTTGTTCCGCTTCAGCGCAATGATGAGGCTGTCACGACGCAGTTCACAATGACGGAGCTTGAAGAGCTCGGAATGCTGAAGATGGATTTTCTCGGGCTTCGGACGCTGACCGTGATTCGTTATTGCTGCGAATACATAAAGCGGTCCGGGGGAACGCCTCCGGACTTTGACAACTGCAATTACGACGATAAATGCGTATATGACCTTATAAGTTCGGGCGACACCGTCGGAGTTTTTCAGCTTGAGTCGGGCGGGATGACGCATTTCATGATGCAGATGAAGCCCACAAGCCTTGAGGACATTATCGCCGGCATTTCGCTCTATCGCCCGGGTCCTATGGATCAGATTCCGCGCTACATTGAGTGCAAACAGAATCCCGGAGCGGTGAAATACGAAACGGAGCTTTTGCGGCCGATTTTGAACGCAACCTACGGCTGCATGGTCTATCAGGAGCAGGTAATGCAGATTGTCCGCGACCTTGCGGGGTATTCGCTCGGCAGGAGTGACCTTATCCGCCGCGCAATGAGCAAGAAAAAGCACGATGTTATGGCGCAGGAGCGCAAAAACTTTATCTACGGCGTTGAGGAAGACGGCGTTGTGAAAATTGACGGTGCACTGCGGCGCGGCGTTTCGAAGGAAGCGGCGGAGAAGATTTTTGATGAAATGATGGATTTTGCATCATATGCATTCAACAAGGCTCATGCGGCGTGCTATGCGGTGGTTGCTTATCGAACTGCGCTGCTCAAATGCCTGTACCCTGCGGAATTCATGACTGCACTCATCAACAGCTATCTTACTGCGGCGGACAGGGTATCGTTCTATATTTACTATTGCCGCAAGCACGGAATAAGAATTCTTCCGCCGGATATAAACCGCAGCGAGGCACGTTTTTCGGTTGAAAACGGTGCTGTAAGGTTCGGCCTTGCCGCGATACGCAACGTCGGAGAGGGAGCGATGAACGATGTGCTGGAGGAGCGGAGCCGCGGCGGAGCATTTTCGGATTTTTCGAATTTCCTCCGAAGAACTTCCGACGGGCTGAACAAACGCCTGCTGGAGGGGCTTATAAAGGCTGGCTGTTTCGATTGTTTCGGCGTTTCGAGAAAATATCTGACGGCTCATTTTGAACAGGAGTTCACTGCGGCCGCCGCCGAAAGGAAAAGACTTGAAACGGGACAGCTTTCGCTTTTTGATTTCGGCGGGGATGACGGCGGAAGCATGATGAACACGGTTTCCGAAGCGGATAAGGCCGATATGAAAACGGAGTTTGAGCTTGATATTCTGCTCCGTGCCGAAAAGGAGGTTCTCGGCGTATATGTCAGCGGGCATCCGCTCATGGAATACGAGGCTGCGCTTTCTGCATTAACGCCCTGCATCGAGCTTGCGGAGGCGGACGGTTCGGGAGCAATACATGATAACCAAACCGTGACGGCGGGAGGAATCATCGGTTCCCTGAGAACCCGTGCGGTCAAATCCGGCGCGGGGTTGATGGCGTATGCGGTGCTGGAGGATATGAGCGGAAGCATTGAGATTGCGGCGTTCCCGAGCATTTACCAAAAGTATGCTTCCCTTATCGCAAACGATAAATGCGTTGCGGTCCGCGGCAGGTTCTCCATGCGGGAGGACAGGGACAATTCAATATTGATTGACGAAATTGTTCCGCTGCAAAAGGGTTCAAAAAACGCGGGGGAAAAGCGACTTGCGCTGAATTTTCTTTCCGACGCGCTGCATCTTCGGAATGCGGCTGTTGAACTGCTGCACAGATTTCCCGGAAACACGGAGGTTTTGTTTCGCGATGCGGCAACGGGAAAGGTTTTGCTTGCGCCGCGCCACTGCTGCGTGAACTGTGCGGAGGAGCTGCTGTTTGAACTGAAGCGTATGCTTGGGGAAGAGAATGTAAAAATTGTCCGCAAAAAATAATATTGAGATTAAGGCGAAATAAGCAATTAAGGGGCAAAAGATGAAACGAATCGGAGTTTTAACAAGCGGAGGCGACACTCCGGGCATGAATGCGGCGATACGCGCCGTTTTCAAAACCGGAGTGGATATCGATTTGCAGGTAATGGGCATTTACCACGGCTACAAAGGCCTTATTGAAGGCAGAGTCGGATACCTTGCCCATGCCGACGTTGAAAGCAAAATGCACAAGGGAGGAACGATACTTCGCACGGCGCGGAGCGAGGAGTTTAAAACGGAGGGCGGAATCGAAAAGGCAATTTCCGTTCTGCGTGCATACGAAATTGAAGGGCTTATCGTCATCGGCGGCGACGGCAGCTTTAAAGGTGCGGATGCTCTCAGCAAGCGCGGCATTCCCGTCATCGGCATTCCGGGAACGATCGATAACGATATGGGGTATACGGATTTTACCATTGGGTTCGATACAGCCGTGAACAATGTTATGAACGAGATTTATAAAATTCGCGACACGATGCGTGCGCATGACAGGGTCGGCGTTATCGAGGTCATGGGAAGAAGATGCGGAGATATTGCACTTTGGGCGGGTGTTGCAGGCGCGGCAGACATAATTCTCGTTCCGGAACGTCCTCTTTCATGGGCGGATGCGGCGAACCGGCTTGCCGCAAACAAACTCCGCGGACAGCTCACAAGCATTGTTATGATCGCCGAAGGCGCGGGCAAAGCGGAGGATTTCTGCGAATACGTTCGAAAATACACCGATGTTGAGATAAAGGCGACGGTGCTTGGCTATATCCAGCGCGGCGGCAACCCGTCCGCGTTCGACAGAGTGCTTGCCGCTAAAATGGGGCAGCGTGCGGTTGAACTGCTTGCGGACGAGGCGCATATGCGCGGAACGGACCGTGCGGGAAGCAGAGCGGCGGAAAATAACGATTTGCGAGAGAACTTCGGATACGCCGTGGGCATAAGGGAAAACCGCATTATCAGCGTTCCGCTTGCGGAAGCTGTTTCAACGCGGGATTGCTTTGATGATAAACTTTATGACCTGAATTCGGTTATGGCAAAATTCTGAGTGCGGCTCAGTGAACGGAAAAGGAAGCAAACAGAAAACTTCATGGATTTAAACAGAAAACGAATGAATGCCGGCATAACCGCCGAGGATAACCGTTCGGAGCTGTCGGCAGGTTCGGCGGTGACGCTTGAAATCACGGCGTACGGTTCGGAGGGGCAGGGGATTGCAAGGCATAACGGCATGGCTGTATTCGTGCCGGGCGCAATTTGCGGAGAAACCGTTGAAGCGGAAATAAAAAAAGCCGCACCCTCGTTTGCGGAAGCGAAACTTCAAAAAATCCTTCGGCCGTCGGCAGAAAGGGTAATTCCGCCCTGCCCGCATTATGCCGAATGCGGGGGCTGTGATATTCTTCACATGAGCTATGCGGAGCAGCTCCGCATGAAGCGCGAAACCGTGCGCAGCGCAATGGAGCGTATAGGAGGCTTTCGCGGGATTGAAATTCTTCCGTGCATCGGCGCGGACAAGCCCGAACATTACAGAAACAAGGCCGTTTTTCAGTTTGCAAATGCCGAAAAGACAAATAAGAAAAACCTTCGGCAGGTTCTTTCGGGCTATTACGAACAAAAAAGCCATAAACTCGTGCCCGTTGAAACATGCATGATTCAGAACGAAGAGGCAATGACGGCGAAAAGAATCGTTGCCGAATGGGCTAATTTGTTCGACATCCGCGCCTTCGATGAAAAACAAAAAAGCGGGACTTTGAGGCAGCTTATGGTGCGCAGAACCGAGAGCGGAACGATGGCTGCGATAGTAACAACAGGCGCGCTTCCGCATTCGGATGAGCTTGTTTCAATGCTGAGACGCGGTCTGCCGTCGCTTGCATCCTGTATCCACGGAATCAACCGCAACCCGCGTGATCCGGGTATCGGCAGCAAAACCGAACTGCTGTTCGGCAGCGCAGAACTTGCCGAAACGGTTTGCGGATTGAAATTCAACGTCGGTGCGCACAGCTTTTTGCAGGTGAACCCCGAACAGACGCAAAAGCTGTACCTTGCCGCCGCAAATGCATTGAACCTGACTGCAAACGATGATGTTGCGGATGTTTTTTGCGGGATAGGCACGATTTCCTTGCTTTTGGCTCAACGCGCCCGCTCCGTTCTGGGCATTGAAGCGGTTCCGCCCGCCGTTAAGGATGCCCGTAGGAATGCAAAACTCAACAACATCAAAAATGCGGAATTCATCTGCGAAAATGCCGAAACAGCCCTGCCCCGCCTCGTTGCGGAAGGCAAACGTTTCTCGGCAATTTTGCTCGATCCGCCGCGCCGCGGAGCGGAAAAGCCCGCTCTTGATGCAATTGTAAACAGCGGAGCCGAACGCATCGCATATGTCTCCTGCAACCCCGCAACGCTTGCCCGCGATTGCAAAATACTCGCCGCCGCAGGCTATTCCCCGATGTCGGTTCAGCCCGTGGATATGTTTCCGATGACACATCATGTGGAGACGGTATGTTTATTGTCCAAACTTCAAAGCAAGGAACATATCGAGATCGAAGTGAAGATGGACGAGTTGGATTTGACCGCTGCGGAGAAAAAGGCAACCTATGAGGAAATCAAAGCGTATGTTTTGGAACATAATGGCTTGAAGGTCAGCCATCTCTATATCGCACAGGTGAAGCAGAAGTACGGCATTATCGAGCGCGAGAACTATAACAAGCCGAAGTCTGAAAACGCCAAACAGCCCCAATGCCCGCCGGATAAGGAAAATGCGATTATGGAAGCATTGAAGCACTTTGGTATGATTTTGTAGATGCCTTTTGAAAGAAATTGCAGGTGGCGGTCGGTACCAAATGATCTTTCGCTAACAAGCTGTCTAAAAGTTAAACTGTCAGTATAAGAATGCTAACGAAGGTGCGTAAAACACGGAACTGCGATATTGGGAATAGGCGACTAAAACAAGGGGAGTGCAGAAGGGGTCCTACATTAGGGATTTGATTTTCCCTGAAAGAATCGGCATAGTCGTGAAATGCGGCTATGCCGTTTTTTCGTCCTGTTCGGGGATGTCTATTGCCCCGATGCAATTGTAGATAATACGGATTCTCTGTACCCTCCGGCCATCGACCTTTTCGGTTTTGAAGACCAGAATTTTCTCCACGAATTCCCGGATGATCTGTGCGTCCAGTTCCTGAATGTCCGTGTACTTGCGTACCAGCGAAAGGAAATAATCTGCGTTGATGGCTTTCTGCCGTGCATCGGACAGAAGCTTTTCCAGCTCGGCGGCCCGTTCGGTCAGTTGAGCTTGCTCCGCCTCGTATGTAGCCGACATTTTCGCAAACCGCTCATCGCTGATCTTGCCTTACACGTTGTCTTCGTAAATTCGCTGAATCAGGGTATCTAGTTTGGTAATCCGAGCCTTGGCCTCGTCATACTCACGGCGGCTGTCCCTGATCTCCTTTTCGAGAGCCTTTTCAGAACTCTTGGTAACCAGCTGTATGAACTCCGCCTCGTGGTTCCGGGCATAATTCGTGACTCGCTGTAGGTCATCGAGGAGAAGCTGCTCAATCACCACATTCCGGATCTGATGGGAACTGCATCCGCCTTTGACCTTTCGGTAGCTGGCGCATACGAAGTACTCTTTTTCGTGTGGCCGGTCTTTGCCCCTGACCTGATACAGTTTCGCTCCGCAATCGGCACAGAACAGCATTCCGGAGAGCATCGGCATGGCACCGAGGCGGTCCACCCGTCTGCGTCCGTCCCGTATGCGTTTTACGGCATCGAAGACGCCTTGCTCGATAATGGCCTCGTGGGTGTTCTCGAACACAGCCCATTCAGAAGGATCGTTGTTGAACTTCTTCTTGATTTTGAAGGACTTTTTATGGGTCTTGAAGTTCACCGTGTGGCCCAGATTCTCCTGCTTATCGAGGATATCCGCTGCGGACCGAGGAGACCACGCATAGATGTCATCCGGCACCTTTCCGGGCGTTTTCACACCGATGGATTGCAAGTGCGCCGTAGGAACGGGTATCTGCCGCTCGTGCAACTCCTGTGCGATCTGTGAGGGGCCATAGCCCTTCATGCATAAATCGAAAATCGTCTGCACCACCTTTGCGGCCTCCTCGTCCACGATCCAGTGCATATTGTCCTCAGGGTCTTTCAGATAGCCGTAAGGCGGATTCGTGCAGAGCGGCTTTCCAGCCTGGCCCTTTGCCTTGAATACGGCACGGATTTTCTTGCTCGTATCCTTGGCGTAGAACTCGTTCATGATGTTGAGGAACGGGGTGAAATCGCTCTCGGTCTGGCTTGCGCTGTCCACGCCGTTGTTTATGGCAATGAACCGCACATCCTCCTCCGGGAATGCTATCTCTGTGTAGTATCCCACCTTCAGATAATCCCTTCCGAGACGGCTCAGGTCCACGAAGAATTGGGTGTTGCGGAATCTGTTATCATCCGCATATTTCTGTAAAATCGCTTTCTGAGACGAGATTTGTCAAGGTGGTTTTCTGCAAAAGGATATCAAAAGAGCAATGGGGCTGCCACACGTCATTTGTATGGCAGCCCCTTCACAATTTAATGCTAATGCGCAACTGATCTGCCTAAATGGGCAGCAAAGTCAAGCGATTGATACATTTCTTAATGCAAGCAGCACTGATGACGGTCAAGTTGGAACGCCTTATCGTGTTTATTTATGGCACTATTTATACGTTATACAACTCGCCGTTTTCAAATTCTTCATTAGTTATTGGTTCTAACTCGCCATAGTAGTTCTCCAGAAAATCATAAGCATACTTGCGGTTAAGAAGGTCATGTATTTTCTGGTTGTAATAGTTTCTAAGGCAGCTATAGCACGAAGGAGAGCAATTGCATCCTTTTGTGATAGCAATAGCCTTCTCAACCACTTGTCGGAAACAGCGGCCATCCTCAGTAACGAGTCTTCTTACATGGCCAGCACCACCCGCAACAGCGTCGTAAAGAACGATGGCATAAATCAGCTTGTTGTCATATACGATCTTGTGGAGGCAGCCCTTAATATCGTTTCTCTCAATATCCATGACGGAAGACAGAGCTTCTAATAGCGCATACATAACAGACAGCATAACTTCTTGATTGCCGGCCTGTGGTGTTGAGAAAACCAATCGCACAACATCCGTCTTGAAAACATGACAGAGCTTATTTTTGACCAGTTTGACTTCGCAGTTTTTTCCCCATGGAGTAATGTGTTTCTTCTCCAGGGTTTTCTGGTGGGAATTAAACCCAGCCACTTCCATGTTTTCCATGGTGCTTTCAGCATAACCGCAATGTGGGCAGACATAGAAATCATCGTTGCAAACGACCATAAGGGAGTCATTGATGGACGTTTCCATCTGGAAACGATTGCCGTCCTTCATGACGAAGGCGTATTTCTGCATGACCTGCCGCTGAGCGTCGCCAATATAGAAGTCATCACTGCGAAACGCCTTATCTGGTTTTCGCATAGGGACGTCCTTCGGTTTTGCGTCTGCTACAAAGCCCTTTCTCGGCTCAATAGCCTGCTTCCATCTGGATTTCGAAATGATCACATGACAGGAAACACAAGGTTCTCCTCCCTCATCGGGCTCCATCAGTCTATGATTCCAAGTCATGCACGAAGGATTGTTGCACTGAGCAATATATGCAGTTTCCCAATCTTGTCCGGTGGTCTGAGGCAACTTTCGGATGTATCGGCTTGTATAAAGCTTGCCATCTGCCACCACCTGCGAGTCCGGTGCATACTCGGAGATTGCCAATTGCAGATCGCGGACCATTTGTAGCTTCTTATCTGTGGCAGCATTCGTGTTTTGATACAGTTCGACAGTATCTACCGGGAACCCGTACTTTGGCAGGACATTATTCCTTACGAGGAACTCGATAAGCTCGTTCCTTCCTCGATTGTCCTCTTTCCCTCGACGATAAGACCATAGCTTTTTCTCGACCGCCGCGGCTTGTTGCGTCAATCCCTCGGCAAGAAGGCGCCGGTATTCATCAATGTAGTATTGAACAGTCCCGCGAAACTCATCCACAGCGACTTTCAAAACGCCGTCTTTGCCAACAAGTTTCTCTGTCCATGAGAAATCATTGATTCCCATAACTCTGTGCATAGATTCGGGAATGGATGCCTTCAGAACATCCTTTAAATGTTCTGGTTTACTTGACAAGTACGCGCAGAAACGTTCCCAACCGTCCCCGCTCAGCAGTACATCGGCGTTGTTTGAATTGTATACATCAACCTGTTTTGCAAAGAAGTCGCTCAACGCGACGGCAAAGATATGCCGCAGTATAATTTTCTCATTACGAACTGTGAACAACGGCACACCGATTTTGCCGGTAATCATGTTCTCCGGATTCTTGAAATAGGTAAAGTCGTGGGAACTGAGCTTAGCATATGTAAGTGAGAACGCCGCTGCATTTTTACCGCGACCTGCGCGTCCTGCTCTTTGCACATAGTTTGCCAGTGAAGGAGGCATATTCCGCAGGTATACAGTCTCCAGATCACCCACGTCAACACCCATCTCGAAGGTCGTTGAGCAGCTAAGAGCATTGATCTCTTTGTTGACGAACATCTCCTGGTACTTTTGTTGTTCCTCGCGTCCGAGCTGTGCCGTATGCTCTTTAATGTGAAGCGGCTGCATGAGAGAAGATTGATAGAGTTTTGCATAGTGATTATCCTTTAAAAGACTATCATGCGTGATCCGACGAAGATGGCCGCCGCATTTGAGCGTGGTACACATGTCTTTACAGTTCATCGTGGTGGTCTTCCCGCAGACATCACACACATAGATCGGAATATCTTCCGTTCCAGAGCTAACAGTAAAGCGCTCTGTGCTGAAATAGAACTCATCGTTTCCGGCGGTAGAAAGAGATTCCTCGCCTCTAAGAACCTCATCCCAATACATCTGCAGCAACTCGTTTGCGGATGCCTCATCCAGATTCAAAACACTCATAAGCCGCAGTTTGCGATTCTCCGCTTTGCAAAGTACAAAGGACCGGAGATTTCCAACATTGAGGCGCATAATGAGCGCACAAAAGAGGAATACGCCAGTAATCCAGATATTGACAAGAGCCGCAGCCACCTGAATTTTCATCTGCTCGAACCGGAACGTAAATATCGGGCGGAAGCAGAGCGGCAGATCAAAGATGCCGGTTGCCGCACCCGTTCGGACAGCGTGCGGCTGGTGGAGGCTCTTGTGACTGCAACGCCGGAGTTCTTCAAGGGCAAGAAAAAAGCTGAAATCAAAACCTATTTTCAGGAGGCGCTGGACTTTATCAAGGAACACCAAGACCCGAAAACGATTATATCCGCTGTGGTGCATATGGACGAGAAAACGCCCCATATGCATCTTTCTTTTGTCCCGCTGACGGCGGATGGGCGGCTCTGTGCCAAAGAAATCGTAGGCAACAAGAAGAAGCTAACGCAATGGCAGGACAGATTTTGGGAGCATATGGTCAAAAAATACCCGGATTTGGAGCGAGGCGAGAGCGCCAGCGAAACCGGACGCGACCATATCCCACCACGGGTGTTCAAGGAGATGACCCGCCTGACCAAGCAGAAGGCCAAGCTGGAAGAATTGCTTTCAGGCGTCAATGCGTTCAATGCCAAGGGAAAAGCAGCAGAAATCGGCGTTTTTTTGGACAAGTATATCCCGGCTGTGGAGCAGATGCACACGACACTGAAAAAGTACAATACGGCGTTCACGGTTACAACTGCCGAGAATAAAAAGCTGAAAAAGAAAACAGAGCAGTTGGAGCAGTCGCTGGACAAGGCCACGCAGGAAAGCACCTTGAAAAAGCTGGCCGATGCCAAGCTGCATCGGGATTATGAGGATGCCGTCGCCGTGCTGGATCGTATTCCGAAGGAAGTGCTGGCGGCATATACACACAGAACGGAGAAAGAGAGGGAGACTGCCTATGGTAGATGAATGGAGCGGTTTCGCCGCTTTGCTGGCAAATTTGATTGAAAAGTATGCCGTGGTTATGAATCTTGATGCGCTGCCCGATCTCGTCATAGAGGAAGCTGTGTCTAAAAAAGATGATACCGATAAGGATATTCATGAAAACGATATTGAACCCGTGAAAGCGGCATGATATAATTATCATGAAATAAGTGTCCAAACCGCCATTGCAGGAGCAAAAGCTCCTGCAATGGCAGAAAACGAGGTGAAGTGACCATGGAACGCTGGGAGAATGAGCAGAATAATTCTGAAATGATGATTTATACCACAGAGGATGGCTTGACAAAGATTGAAACGACCTTCGATGGCGATACGGTTTGGCTGTCCATTGACCAGATGGCGGAGCTGTTTCAGCGTGACAAATCTACTATTTCCAGACATATCAAGAACATTTTCGCTGAGGGCGAATTGAAGCGAGAAGCAGTTGTTGCAAATTTTGCAACAACTGCCGCTGACGGTAAGACTTATCAGGTGGATTACTATAATCTCGATGTCATCATTTCTGTCGGCTACCGTGTGAAATCCCGGCGTGGAGTGCAGTTTCGTACTGTAACGGAGGTTTATTATCTATGATTTCGGACAAACTGAAAAATATAGTTGATACAATTAGTGAACAGGGGAAAATGTCGTTTTTCGATGGCGTTACCGAGGAACAGATTACCCGGTTTGAGGAAGAAAACAACGTAAAACTCCCAACGCAATATAGAGAGTGGTTAACGTTTTCTGATGGCGGCGAGTGTTTTTTGCCCGCTGGCGTACAGTTTTATGGTATTGAACATAAGCCGATAATAGATGTTAATAGTGCTGACTGTCCTGACGACAAGTATATTGTAATCGGCGCGTTGTCCACAGGTGATCCTATTCTCTGCGAGAGAGATGGGGAAAAAATCTCAATTTACAATCTTGAAGGCAGACGGATTGAAGAAGACGAAGCATATGAAGATTTTTATTCATTCCTGAAGGATCTTTATGACTTGCTCGGGATAGGAGAGTGATCCTATGTCGAGAAGAATAGCTGATGCGAGTAAAGCAATCAGACTTGCTTGGGAAAAGGAACAGCAGCGTGTATTAGAGGGCGAAGGTACACGAGATTGGACTGAAAAACAGCAGCAGGATATTATCGACCGAGGTAAAGCCTACGACGAAGACGGTAAAGCCTTTGAAGGACAGCATATGAAAAGTGCAGCGGAATATCCTGAATTTCAAGGTGATGATTACAAATTATAATGGAGGTATATTATGAAATATCAAGTATTCGTTAGTTATCGCAGAGCTACCGGAGAAAACCTTGCGCAATTATTAGCATACAGATTAAAAGAAGATGGTTACTCTGTTTTTTTAGATGTTGAATCTTTGCGCAGTGGAAAGTTTAACACGCAATTGTTTAGTGTGATTGAAGAGTGTCAGGATTTTTTGTTGGTTCTTTCAGAAAAAGCGTTGGATAGGTGCTCAGATCCAAAAGATTGGGTTAGGTTAGAGATAGAACATGCGCTAAAAAGCAGGAAAAACATTGTTCCTGTTCTTGGACGAGGATTTGTTTTTCCCTCAAACCTTCCATTTGTCGACGATATAGAGTATTATCAAGGCGTATCCGCAAATTCGGAGTATTTTGACGCATCAATAGATAAAATCGAGAGCTTTTTGGTCTCAGTGCCAAAAAAAACAACGATAAAAACAAATGGTTTTTTTGAATTACTTTATAACGTATATCAAAATATGATTACTTATAGAGAAGCTGTAAGGAAAGGTGATGTACAAAGGATTAATGAAGAGTCAAAAAACTTGCAAGATAGTATGCAAAGAATCTATTTGTTTTATGAGCTCAATCAGTTTTCCAATGTAGAAAATGCTTCAAAAGCAAAACAAATAGTGAATCTTTACAATCTGTTTGTTGACTATTACGGGAAATTTATATCATTTCCAATGGGTGAAAGTCGAATGTCCGTTTCCGCCCAACAATTCGCAAAAAAAGCCGAAGAGACATTTAATTCACTGGTTACTATGATTGTGAGTTTTCTTAGTGAACAATCAAATGAATGATTTTCTTGTTGCAGAAACCTATAGCTATGCGTTGTTCAACGGCATATTCTTTACGAGGTGGGTCGAGACAACAGCGTTGATAATGGCATTTTTATTCACGCTATTGTCCCAAGGCATGTGGAGACGGTTTGGGCTGTGTATGCACGAACGATTTGAAAAAACTATTGTCCCAAGGCATGTGGAGACGGTTGTCCTCTTGTCACGGGAAGCCGCTGCTGCGGGACTGAATTAAGCAAACTGCATTATTGCATGTCAGAGCATACATGCAGCATTAAGGAAAGAGGAAAGCAATGATTTACTGGATTAACGGTGCATACGGCGTCGGAAAATCGACTGTTGCGGAGCAGCTCAGGGCGAAGCTGCCGAAAGCGCACATATTTGATGCGGAGGAGGTCGGAAATGCTGTCAGGGACAATTATCCCGAGGAATGCAAACACAGCATTATTTTTGAGGGATACCCGCTTTGGAGGGAGCTGAATTGCAAACTGTTGAAGGATATAAGCAGCAAATATGATGGAGACATTATTGTGCCGATGACGCTTGTGCTTGATGTTTCGTATACGGAAATTATTCAGCGGCTGACGGACTGCGGCATTTCGGTCGGGTATGTTATTCTTGACGGCGATCGGCAGACAATTCACGACAGGATAATTAAGCGCGGAGAGGATGAGGAGTGCTGGTGCATGAACAATATCCAAACATGCCTTGATGCGCAATGCGGGGATATGCGTGCCGAGCACATAAACACCGTCGGAAGAACGCCGGGCGAAATCGCGGATGAAATAATTGAACGCTTCAAAAAGCTTTGATAAAATCCGCAGATTTCGTGTTTATAACATCGAATAAGGGTTGAGGATATCGGCAAATGATTGAAAAACAATTCACGGCACTGCTGCGCAGTTTTGTGCAGGATACTGCGCCGAAAACGGAAGAACCGTGGAACATGGCGGAATTGCAGCGGGCGGCGGCACAGCAGAACATGCTGCCTGTGTTGGCGTATGAAAACAAGCGTTGGAGGCTCTCGACTGATTCGGAAGTTTGCCGCCGACTGGACGGTTTTTTGTACGGTGCGATTGTCGGCAACCTGAACCGCCGCGTGGACTTTGAAACTTTATCAAAAGAATTTACGGTTCGGGGTATTGCACATATGCCCGTTAAAGGCTATTATCTCCGAAAGCTTTATCCCGTTCCGGAGCTGCGCACGTTTGGGGATATTGACATGCTGATCCATCGTGAAGACAGGCAAAAGGTACACGAGCTGATGCTTTCGCTGGGTTATTCGGTGAAACAAACCTGGGAGCCGACTTATTCCTACATTAAAGGTGCGGAATATTATGAAATCCACACGAATTTAATGGACGGCAATCTGGATAACAGAGCCGATTTAAAAGCATATTTCGATGCCGCATGGCGGTATGCGGAACCGGATGACGGGCTGCGGTACAGACCTGCTTCGGATTTTCATTTTATTTATACGGTGTGCCATCTTGCAAAGCATCTGTACGGCGGCGGAGCGGGGCTGCGGATGTATTTGGATATTGCCCTGTATATGAAGAATGAGAGCGCACGGCTGAATATGGAAAACATTGAGCGGGAGATGGCAGCTTTGCAGCTGACCGGGTTTTTTCATACGCTGATGAATGCATGCAGCGCATGGTTCGGCACGGAATGCGGCTGCTCGCTTCCACCGCCGGACGAAGCGGCGATCAAAAAGCTTCTCTGCTATACTCTGGATTCGGATCTGTTCGGCCATTCCCGTGACCATGCAGTGATAGAGCTGCGCAATTCGGAATCGAAGAAGACTGCAAAGGGCAAATTGATACGCAATATGCTTTTTCCGCCTGCGGGGCAAATCGAATCGCGCTATACCTTCCTTCAGGGCCGGCATTGGCTGCTGCCGCTGGCGTGGATCGTGCGTGCGGTGTCGAATTTGCGGCTGATTCCAAACAGACTGCACAGCATGAAATCCGTTGCAGAAACCGATATCGACCGCGTGGAAACGTATGACGGGTTTATGCGCCGAATCGGACTTTGAAAAATGCACGCATCGGAGCGGAAAAGCAATGCGGATTGAAACAAAAATCTGTTCGGCTTTAATCGGCTTTATCTGAAAAGTTAAAAAAACGAACAAAAATTGACCGCCGAGAGATTCGGCGGTCTTTTTTATGAAATTTGTAAAATTCTGCTGTTGTGATTATTCGGCAGTTACGGCCGAACCGAGCTGTTCGCCGCTGATTGTCATTTCATTGATGGCAGAGTTCCAAGCCTCGAAAGATTCGGCATCATACAGCTGTGCGGTGAACATTGTCAGCATATCACCGGAGTAGATGTAGCATGCAATGACGTATGCACGAACATCTTCAACATCGACGGTTGTTTTATAATAAATTACCGGATGATCACCGACGGTCAGTTTATAACATTTGTCGTCGGAAACGGTTCCGCCGAAAGCTTCCTTAAAGTAAGCTTCAATTTCTTCAACAGACTGACTGAAATTGATTGCGGCGTCATCGCCGATGGGTGCGTCCATGTAAATGACTGCATTCTGTGAATTTTCATCCACGCTGCTGGCAAAAGCAACGATTCCGCCGATGTCCATAAGCATGTAGCCTTCGGGTGCGGTCAGCTTGATGAAGTCGGTTGTGAATTCGCGGGTGGCTTGGTTGTAATTGTAACTGTCGGCAGGTTCCGCAGTGGGTTCTTCCGTGGGCTCCGCAGTGGGTTCCGCTGTAGGTTCCGCGGTGGGCGTCGCGGGAACTTCTGTGGCGGGCGCGGGAGTAGGTTCTTTCTTGTTTCCGCCGCATGCCGCAAAGCTGAGCAGCATCAGTGCAGCAAGGATAATCGCCGTAATTTTTTTCCTTGTGAGTTCTCCTCTGATTTTTTAATTTTACACAACATGATACATACGGGTGCAGTGAGCAGCCGCGCCATTAGCTGTGCATACCTCAATTATTGTACCACGCCGAATAAATATGTGCAATACGGAAAACAGAAAATATACATATCAAGGGCTTTTCTGCAAAGCAATAATGAAAACAGCAAACAGGACAATCCTTCGGGAGCTGCCCTGTTTGCCGTTTTGAGGTTTGTGCAGCTTCCGAAAAACAATTGTGCAAGCTTAATCGAAAGATTATTGCCTGTCGATTCCTGCCTGTTTAAAAAAAATAACCGAATACGCAAGAAAGCAGACAAGATCGCTTAATGCCGAAAAAAATCTTGTGTGATAAACAAAAACAGTGTAAAAAAGGACGGCTGTTTCCGCAAACAAAAATACCGCCGGCATTGTACGGAGCAGTTTTCCCCATATCGTGTTTTTTCTGCCGGACCATAGGATTATTCCCAACACGGCACATACAAAAGCGGGCGGAACGCTGTATAGCAGCCAGCCTCCGATATGATTCGGTATCAGTTTGGATAATGACTCCGGCTGCATCGCTCCGCTGCGGTAAAGTCGGAACGATTGGTGTACGGTCGTAATAAGGAACATCAGGAATATGTAAATTCCCGCATTGATTGCCGCACATTTTCTGTTCTCGCTGAATAAAACAATCAACGAAGTCGAAAACATCCAGAAGCCGAAGGTGCTCGAACTCCAATAATAAAACGACCAGAAACCGTTGTCAGGCACTTCAATGAAAAACACAACGGTGAGCCCTGCAAGCAAGCCTAAAGCAACAACAAAAAAATAAGATTTAAGTTTGTCTCGGAATAAAACTTTCAAGTGAGTTCTCCTCTGCATTTTATTTATTGGCTGAAGCATATCAAATTGTGACTGCGTATCGCCGTTTCAGCCTTCCGCCGCTCGGAACGGCAGAAAAAACAGCGATCGCAATCACAGCGAAAATCCGTGCGGAAAAAGGCATTCGGCATAAGATTTAGGGAAAAGAAATTTAATGTGCGTAAATGTCATTGATTCGGGTCACGCAATTCAATTCTGTATCCCATTTTGACAATCAGCTTCAAGGTTTCAAGCGCGGTGTTCCTGTCATATTCCTTCTCGCTTTCCGCAAGCTCGTCATACGGAACGAGCAGGGGTGTTGTTTTTAAATCGTTGTCCTTCTTTTCACCGTAAGTCCAACCTTCGGCAATTCTGCCTGCGGCCCACACTTCATGAACGTTTTCGGCAATTTTTTCCGTAAGAGCAAGCAGCTCCGCAGGAAGGACAACATCGCTTGTGTCGATGGGTTTGGGTTCGTACATATTGTAAATAACCTCCGGGTTTATTGTTATAAGTATGACGGTATGCACCGAGCAGCGTATGCATTCAGCTTTGCCCGTTCGCAAGCTTATTTATGAGATTGCCCGCAACTTGGACAAGAGTGTTGGGCAAACTGTTTTTTGCTGCGTAAAGTATATCACGAAAAGAACAGAATTCAAAACAAATTTTCTGCGTTTAAATCTTTTGCGAAAATTTTACGGTTTACGGGCGGTTCTGACAAACAACACATTACTCAGAATAATTTTTAAGAATGAAAAAATCAACGGCATCAGCAATGGTTCTGCGGAGCTTGTCATCAAGCTTGTCGATGAGTTCGCTGCGGAGCGACTGCGGAATCGGGTATATTGCTTCGGCAATTCCGCCGGCAATTGCAGCAATTGTGTCGCTGTCACCTCCGATCGAAATGGCATTCGAAATGACGTCAACAAAGTTGTTTCCCTCAAAAAATGCATTCAGTGCCTGCGGAACAGAACCCATGCAGGAAACATCGAAGGAATAATCGGGACGTATTTCGTCAAGCGTAAAATTCAAGTCATAGTACTTGCCTGCGTACTCACGAACATCTGCTTTGGACGCTCCGGAGCGCAATTTATATATGCATCCGGCAACGACAACTGCACCCTTGATGCCTTCAGGGTGATCATGCGTCACTTTTGCAGAAATTTCACCGAGTTTTTCGGCTTCTTCCAATGAATTTGCTGCCCATCCGGCATAGGAGGCACGCATTGCGGAACCGTTGCCCCAGCTGCCGTATGGATGCGGATTCTCAGAAGAAATCCATCGGCGAAAATGTCCGCCGTAGCCTGCATGGGGATACAGTCTTCCGAATTGCTGCATTTTTTTCTGAACAGCATAAAAAAGTGCAGACTCGGAATTCGGGAAATTCAGCCAGTCTTTGGGCAGAAGGCGTAAACCTTCGCTCAGTCCCGCCGCAACGGCGCAGGTCATAACGGTATCATCAGTGAAAAAAGAATTCGCTTGAATCAATTCGTCTTTCCCGATTTTACGTTTTATGTTGTGCCATTCATATACGGAACCCGCAACATCGCCTAAAGCCGCACCGAGCATTGCGGTATGATTTTCATCGTAGTCCCAACCGCCGAACAAAATGAACCACTTACCGTTTCTTAAACGTGCGACAGCTTTCGCGTTTCCGATTTCATCAATTGAAATTTCGTCACGCTCCAATGCACGCTTGATCTGCCTGTCCGCCATTATCATACCGGTTCCGGGAGAAAAGCTGTTAACATCTCCGAAAAGTTCTATAAATGCTTTATTCAACATGTACAAGACCTCCTGTTTGCTGCATTAAATCCGATTTTGCATATGCAGAGATATGCATGAGAAATATGAATGTACATATATTTTAGCGTTCAAATTTAAACATGTCAACCGTTTTTTTGAACAAAGTTGAGTCCGGTATGAATAATGCTTATCGTCCGCCGCAATTCTTCTGTCGTGAAAAAGGCAGATTTTCCGCCGCATTTCGACTTGAAACTCGGATATATTTATTGTAAAATAATATTGCCGAATTGCAGCAACGATTTTTTTCGGTGTGCGGAGCGAATATGCGGCACGGGGAACGGGCAGGCACGGTTATGGGTTAAGATTTTGCAGCTTCTGCTGTTTTACAAAGTTGTTTCGCAGGAGCATCCGCAGAATGAAAAAAACGGGAGGAACGAAAAAATGGGGAGAACATCGAACAAGGATAATAAAACTCAATATCAAATTTGCCGTGAAAACATGGGCTATTCGCGGGAAAAGGCGAGCGAAGTGCTGGGCTGGATTTCGGCGGATCGCATTGAACGAATTGAAAACGGGGGATTTGTGCCGCGTTCGGACGAAGTGCTTGAAATGTCCCGCGGGTACAGAAACCCGAATCTGTGCAATTATTACTGTGCGCACGAGTGTCCCATCGGGCAGCAATATGTTCCGGAGATAAAGGTCAAGGATCTGTCTCGAATTGTGCTTGAAATGCTTGCATCGCTCAACGCAATGCAGAAAAAGCAGGAACGGCTGATTGAGATAACGGCGGACGGACAAATTTCGGAAGATGAAATGATTGATTTTACGGGTATTCAGGCCGAATTGGAAAAGATATCCGTAACGGTTGAAACGCTTCAATTCTGGTTTGAGCAAATGGTTGCCGACGGAGAAATCAAACTTCAGAAAAACTATTGCGAAGCGGAAAAATAACACGGGCTGCACAGGTGCAGATTAAACCTGAAAACGTCGATTTATGCATTTAATCGGCGTTTTTTGCATTTTTTAGGGAAAACGGCAGGGTTATTCCGCAGTTTTTGCCCTTTTTCCGAAGGATGAACTGCATTATAATTCAGTCATACAAAAAAACAACAGCCGAAAGAAGATTTAAAATGACTGTTAAGCAAAGGGTTATTGCCTCGCTTCTCGTCGAAAAAGCGGCGGAGAACAGAGAACTTGCGTACAAGGTCGGACTTATCTGCCGGTTGAAGCCAACCGAGGCAATGCGGAAAATTTCGGAAATGAAGGTAGGCGAAGAAGAATGAAGATCATCGGAAAAATTCTTTTGGGTATTGTCGGCGTTATTGCGGCACTTTACCTTATTGTATTCATCACGGCGTGGCTGTAAGAGGAGGATGCGGGCATGAAGAAATTCTTAAAGGTTTTGGGTGGGATTTTTGCCGTGTTGCTGGTGACGGCAATTGTGTTCGGATTCGGATACTTTTTCGGAAATCGTTCGAACGGCGGAAAAGCGGAAGTTGTTCCCGCAAGCAGCAGCGGCATCGATCTGAAGCTTCCGGGTGAAGTTGAAAAATCCATCATCACTGTGGATGAAGTTGAGGCGAAGATTCTTGAAATCGGTGAGCTTGCAACATGCGAAGGAGATTACACCGTGACCCGGGGGAAGGATTTTACCCGCTATTTTGTGGACAAGATTCCCATTCCGGGTTCAACGAACCATGTTGAATTGACCTGCACGGGCATAGTTAAAGCGGGCTATTCGCTTGAGGACATTGCCGTTCGGGTGGATAATGAAAGCATGAAGATCTATGTCGCTTTGCCTCAGGCGAAAATCATGAGCAATCAGCTGATTTGGGACAGCGTTGTCTGCAATGAACAGAACAGTATGCTGAATCCGATCGATTTTGAACAATATCAAACGCTGATTTCGGAGATTGAATCGGAAGGACTTGAGGAGGTTCAGAAAAAAGGTTTTTTTGACACCGTTGAATCGAATGCAAAAAAACTTATCGGAAACTTTCTCGGCTGCTTTGCGGACTATACGGTTGAATTTATTTAAAATAAAATTACAAAAGGAGAATAAAAAATATGAGACTTAATGAGATTCCTAACTACGATGGGTCAATTTGGGCATATGCACAAATGGCAAAATATGCGCGTGAGATGCATGGACCGGAGAATTTCACAAAAGCACTGTACGAGGGTGGACAAGCAAGCATGGTACTGCCGATGATTGGGCTCAGTGTGGTTACCGCCATAATAGGCGCAGGTGCTGCTCTGTTAATAAACGCTGCTGCAAAAAAAGAAAATCCAAACGCCACGGAAAAAAAGTCAGCGGTATCAGCTAAAAGCCAATCAAAGAGATTGATTTAAGTGATGATGAGATTACTATATTAACAGACAACATGCTTGATAAAAACAGATGATTCGGTTCAAAATGTCGTCTTCTCCTTAATTACCTTATATTTCTAATCCGGGAATAAAACCGCCTCCGAAAAGGGAAGCGGTTTTGTTCCTGCTTGAAGTTCAATAAAAAGCCTTTGCCGTCCGGTTAAAAGTCTGCTGCATCAATCCGAATCTCTTGCCGCGGCGGGTGCGGAAAGAATCTCATTCCAGATAATGCCCTGGGTAACTGCGGGCTGAGCCGAGATGGCTTTAAGCAGCCTGTCCGCTCCGCTCTGCACTTTTTTTGTGCCTTCAACCGGTTGTTTTTGCTCATATGCGGGATCGTCATCGGGTCGGACTGCGGCGGCGGGCTGCCGTGCCGCAGTTTTCTTTGCCGTTTGGCTTGCTGCGGTTTTTTTGCCGGAGGATGCATTGCTGCGCATGTTTCCGCCGCCGGTTCCGGACGGGGAGCGCGGAGCGCGAACTTCGCCTTCATGAGCACCTTCGTGAATGCTGCCGCCGGTGCAGTTTGCCGTGCCGCAATAGGAGTCGGATGCACTGTATGCTCTGCCCTCGGTTCGGTTCTGTGCGGCAGGCTTCGGTTTCCCCTGCGCAAAACCCGTTCCGAATGCGAATTCGTCCGATTCGTTTTCGGCAAACCGATTCGCAGCACCGTTTTCGGCGGTTTCAGGCTGCTTTTTCTTGCTTGACGCAAGAATTCTGAGAACAAAGAAGCCGATTGCCGCAATGAATATCAACAGCTGCATGGCTGCCTCCTTTCGATACGTTTGGATTCTGTTTGTTTGATTCCGTTAATTAAATTTCGTTAAATCGATTGCCGACCGTTTCCGCAACTGCACGGCAGCCGCGGGCAGGGACGTATTTCGACTGTTTATTTAACGTCGGCGGAACCTGCGGTGGTTTTCCCGATGGATTCGCGCATTTCGGTGTCGGCGGCAAGATTCTTCATTTTATAGTAATCCATGATGCCGAGATTGCCGCTGCGGAACGCTTCAGCCATTGCAAGGGGAACCTGGGCTTCGGCCTCGATAACGCGGGCGCGCATACCTGCAACCTCCGCCTTGTTCTCCTGCTCCTGTGCAACCGCCATTGCGCGGCGTTCCTCTGCTTTTGCCTGTGCAATGCGCTTATCGGCTTCCGCCTGGTCGATCTGAAGCTTTGCACCGACGTTCACGCCGACATCAACATCCGCAATATCGATGGAGAGTATTTCAAATGCCGTGCCGCTGTCCAAACCCTTGTTCAAAACGGTTTGAGAGATGGAGTCGGGGTTTTCAAGAACATCCTTGTGGCTGACGGAAGAACCGATGGTGGTAACAATGCCTTCGCCGACGCGGGCAATGATCGTTTCTTCGCCTGCACCGCCGACAAGACGGTCGATATTGACGCGAACGGTGACTTTTGCCTTTGCACGGAGCTCAATGCCGTCCTTTGCAATTGCGGCGATAACGGGTGTTTCGATAACTTTGGGACTGACACTCATTTGAACTGCGGTCAGAACATCCCTGCCCGCAAGGTCAATTGCGCATGCCTTTTCAAAATCAAGTGCGATGCCCGCACGCTGGGAGGCGATGAGCGCATTCACAACGCGGTCAACATTGCCGCCCGCAAGGTAATGCGCTTCCATCTTGTTCAGATTTAAATCAAGCCCTGCCTTCGTTGCCTTGATGAGCGGTTCAACAATGCGATGCGGGTTTACTTTGCGGATACGCATACCGACAAGCTGAAAAAGCCCGACATGAACCCCCGATGCTCCTGCCGAAATCGCAAGCCCGACGGGGAAGAAGGAGAAGAAGAATATCAGCAGGATGACTGCGCCGATTATGATGCCGATGATTGCGCCGACAGACATGCCGGCTGCGGGGGCATCGGCGAAAACCAAAGAGCTTTCGAATTGAATAAGGTTCAGTGCGTTCATTTTTGTATTTTCCTTTCAAATAAATATTGTTCAAATACTGTTCCGGAATATATGGCTGCGATGCGATACCGTTTGCGGCATCGGCGGCAGCCCTTTCCGGCTCAGCGCAAAGCTAAGGCGATAAGATACAGCAGTGCGATGAATGCAGGTACGCCGATAAGAAGAAAGATCCAGTCCCGCTTGCGCCGCCTGTTCAGCTCTTTGCTGCTCATTTCGGTGTTGTATGCATTTTTGCTTGCCGCTTCAATATCCGATGCGTCATAAAACTGAGAATAGAAAAACGGCCGCTTGTTCTCTTTTTTGTCGTCAATAGGTTTCTTTTTCATTGAGTGTGGATAAAACTCCGCTCCGGAGTCAAGGACGATGAATCATTCCGCTTCGTTCGGGCGTCGAACGCTGATGCGCAGACCTTCAACGGCACAAACAACGATCGGTTCATCTTTTGCAATGAATTCACCGTCGGCAAGCACATCGTAACGTTTTCCGTTGATAAGTGCAGCACCGCTCGGCCGCAGCGCAGTGAGCGCAATCCCCTGTTTGCCGATGAGCTCGGCTGATTCGGCGGTCACGCGGTCGGTCGCTTCCGCTGCAATGCTTTCGTTAAGCACGATGCGGGAGTTTTTGCCGTTTTTCCGTTTGCCGAAAACAACTTTGAATATTATGACTGCGGCGATGCTGAGAATTGCAACAAGTATTGCAACCGAGAACAGCGCGGATATTGGGTCGTTCGAACCTATGATAAGCCCTGCAATCACGGCTGCCGCGCCCGATATGCCTGCAATGCCGAATCCCGGGATCAGCATTTCGATGATTATCAAAGCCGCGCCGATAAGCACGAGTATCAGCCCGCCGAGGTTCCAGCCTTCAAGCCAACGGCTGAAAAAATCTCCGCCGGACAGCAGAAGCATTGTGTTCAGCAGCATATTTCTTCCTCTCTTTCGTGTAATGAATGGCGTAAAGGGTCGTTTGCTTTAAAAATCAGCTGCCGCGCATGAAAAGCTTCACATACCCTTTCACAGCTATATTATACAACGCAGAGGCCTCGGTATTCAATAGGTTTACGCGAATTTAAATGTAATAATCTTGTAAAGAACCGCATAACAATGTGACATGAACATGAAGAAAACGATCGGAATGCTGCTTGCGGCGGGAATTGTCGGCTTATCGACCGCAGTTCTTTCCGCCGTGTCCGTCGGGGGACGAGTCCCGGCACCGCGCACGGCAGGCAGTGTGAATGCGGGCCTTGATCTGATGCCCGACATTGTGAGCGGTCTGAATCTTCTCGCAGGCGAAAAGTATGAAACGATACCTTCGGCAAACGGAATCGGAGTTTGGAACGGTGAGGAGGTCGTTCCGATGGATACGGAGGACTACATCATTCATGTCACTGCGGCGGAGATGCCCGCAACGTATGAAAAGGAAGCATTGAAAGCGCAGGCTGTTGCGGCCCGAACCTTTGCGATGAAGCACCTGACGGGTGAGCTTCGCTGCAAAAGCGGACATACCATCTGCACGGACTATGCCTGCTGCCAAGCTTTTCTGACAACGGAACAGCTGCGGGAACGCTGGGGCAGCTCGTTTGAAAACTATTATGCACGCATTGAAGCCGCCGTGCATGAAACGGAAGGGCTTGTTCTGACAAGCGGCGGAGAACTGGTGACTGCATTGTACCATTCTTCCTCCGGCGGGCGAACGGAAAACTGCGAGGCCGTATTCGCTGTTGCTTTGCCCTATCTTGTTTCGGTTGAGAGCGGCGGGGAAGAGGATTCGCCGGAGTTTACTTCGGAAAAATGCTACACGACGGCTGAATTTATCAGCAAAGTGAATTCGGCTTTTCCCGATGCGCAAATGTCCGACCCCGCAAAGGATGTTGACGTTTGGCAGCGCACGGAGAGCGGGCGGATTCAGCTGATTCGTTTGGGCGGCACCGTTGTTACCGGGCAGCAGCTCAGGAATGCACTTAAACTCCGCAGCACCAATGTTAAGTTTTCAATCACGCAGTCGAATGTTAAAATCACCTGCTTCGGCTTTGGGCACGGCGTCGGCATGAGCCAGTGCGGCGCAAATGCAATGGCAAAAAACGGCAGCAGTTTCGATGAAATTTTGCGGCATTACTATACCGGAGTGGACATAGAACGGTTTGAAGTTGACAGCGGGGAACTGTGTCTGCTTCCGGAGCAGACCAATGAATAGAATAGAAGCACCGAATCGCAGGGTTCGGTGCTTAAATTTTGGAAACAGTCTTCAATGGGGTATTTTCGAATCATTTGATTGACGTTCCGAATTGTATATGCTATTATAACTTCAGGAAGAGAATTAGGAATTAGAAATTAGGAAGTAGGAATTAGGAATGAAGACAAAAAGGGTTTGGGTATTCATAATCATATTTGCTGTGATCGCTGTCACTGTTTTGGCTGTACCGATCCCGAAGGCGGCACTCGACGACGGCGGAACGCGGGAATATGCGGCGATGACATACCGCATTGTTAAATGGAAAAAGTTTTACGCCGGCGGAACATACGAAAAAACAAAGGTTTATTTCGGAAAGGATCTCAAAAAAACGCTTGATGAGCTTTGGGCAGAGGAAGCAGAGGGCATTGAGCATGTTTTTGATGCGGAAATTACGGAGATTAACGGAAGCGTTGTTACGGTTCGTCCCGCTGCGGGCACGGCGGAAGCCGCAAGCAGCGATAGAATCCAATTCGGCACAAGCAGTCTTGAACGGATCGGATTTAATGTCGGGACGGTTGTGCAGGTGACGTACAGAGGCGGCATAAGAGAAACTTATCCCGCACAGATAAAAGCAATAAGCTGGAAAAATGCGGACGATTTGAGGGACAGAGACTTTGATGGGGAATGGCTGGACAAATCAACAGCCGAAAAAATCGAAAAGGATTCGACCGGGCACGTTATAATTACAAGAATATATGCGGATTGTTTCTTTGCAAGTCCCGTTATCCCATCGCCCTACGAACTGAAGCTTAACGGCAGGCTTTCGGACGAATACTGCGTCGGCGATCATGTTTTATGCAGGGTGGAAAACTACTGTGCGGACAGCGAAGCCGAGCATCACGAGGCGGATGTTCTGTCCGTTGAGCCGAGCGATTGGGCACCCGATCCGTATGTTGCCTACAAGCCCGTTGTTTACCTCTATCCCGAAGCGGAAACGGATGTTTATGTGAATCTTGACCTTGACGGTGCGCTGACATGCACATATCCGAAATACAAAAACGGGTGGCGCGTGAAAGCTTCCCCGAACGGAGTGCTGACCGATGAAAACGGCACGGAATACAATTACCTCTATTGGGAGGGGGAAACGAATGCGCGGTTTGATTTTTCAAAGGGCTTCTGCGTAAAGGGCGGCGATACGGCTGCGTTCCTTGAAACTGCGCTTGAAAAATTGGGCCTCAATCGACGTGAGGCAAACGAATTCATCGTCTTCTGGCTGCCGCTTATGGAACAGAATCCGTACAATGTGATTTCATTCCAAGCCGATTGCTACACACAGGCTGCAAAGCTTGAAGTTGAGCCTGCGCCCGATACCGTGATTCGTGTTTTCATGGCGTGGCAGAAATCCGATGCATTTGTTGAAATTGCAGAGCAGGTGCTGACCGCACCCGAACGCCGCGGTTTTACCGTTGTTGAGTGGGGCGGGACGGAGATAAGCACAGGAGACGAGAACTGAATGACAGAAATAAGATTGATTGACGTGCAGCATTCGAAGGACATAAATCTTCCGAATGAGCCGTTTAAACTGTTCGGGCGGCTGATTCCGAAATATTCGGACGGAAAATGGAGTTGGAAAACGGAGCTTTTTGCACCGGAGAACGCTTCTGAAATGCGCTTTCCGGACGAGCATTATGATTTTGAACAAATGAGCGAAAACTGCACTTTTATCGGCGCGTATGACGGCGAATGCGATGATGAGAGCATTCGCGGCGCAGCAGGCGGTGCCGATGCGGAAAACTGTATCGGACTTGCGATAATGCAGGAAGGCTTCTTTAAGTATATGTACCTCTGTGACCTGAAGGTCAGCGCGGCGGCACGGGGCCGCGGCATTGGAATGAAGCTTATCGAACGCGCGAAAGAGCTTGCACGGGAAAAGGGGTATCGCGGGATTTACGTCATTGCACAGGACAATAATCTCGGTGCATGTCTTTTTTACCTGAAATGCGGGTTCCGCATCGGCGGATTTGACACGGAAGTCTATCGCGGCACGGCGCAGGAAGGCAAGAGCGACATTATCTTTTACCTTGACTGCTGAGCTGAACCGCACGTCAATATAACGGCGCAAACACAGCAGACACAAAAACGCTGCACCCGAAAAAGGATGCAGCGTGTTTTGTTATTCAATCGGATTCAGTTGAAGCGCAAAACAAAATCAGGCGCGGAATCCGAATTGCCGAACGGCAGGGCAAAGCTTATCTGCCTGCGGTTGCGACCATAACGGCCTTGATGGTGTGCATGCGGTTTTCGGCTTCGTCGAATACCTTGGAGCAGGGAGCGCGGAAGACTTCGTCGGTAACTTCCTGTTCTGCAACGCCGTACTTTTCGTAAATCTCTCTGCCGACGGAGGTTTCAAGATCGTGGAAGCTGGGCAGGCAGTGGAGGAAGATGCAGTCGGGGTTATGGGTCATGTTCATCATGTCCATGGTTACGCGGTAGGGGGTGAGGAGCTTGATGCGCTCTTCGAACTGAGCCTCTTCGCCCATGGAAACCCAAACGTCGGTGTAGATAGCGTCCGCACCGTCAACAGCAGCGATATCTTCGGAGAATTCGATCTTTGCGCCGGTGGTCTTTGCAAGCTCGCGCATTTCTTCAACAAGATGATCCTCGGGGAAGAGAGCCTTGGGAGCGATGCCGACAAAGTGCATACCGAGTTTTGCGGAGATGATCATGAGGGAGTTGCCCATGTTGTTGCGTGCATCACCGACATAAACGAGCTTGACCTTGTTGAGGGGCTTGGCGATGTTTTCCATGATGGTGAGGCAGTCTGCAAGAACCTGAGTGGGATGATACAGGTCGGTGAGGCCGTTCCATACGGGAACGCCCGCATGCTTTGCGAGCAGCTCAACGGTCTCCTGCTTGAAGCCGCGGAATTCAATGCCGTCATAGAAACGGCCGAGAACCTTTGCGGTGTCCTCAAGGGATTCCTTTTTGCCCATCTGGCTGTTGGAAAGGAAGGTTACATGTGCGCCTTCGTCAAGCGCGGCAACCTCGAATGCGCAGCGGGTGCGGGTGGAAGTTTTTTCGAAAAGAAGAACGATGTTCTTGCCTGCAAGCAGATCACCGGGGATACCGGCACGCTTTTTTGCCTTAAGGTCGGCGGCAAGGTTGAGAAGATAACGGATTTCATCGGGAGTGAAATCCTTGAGGGTAAGCAGGGAACGCCCTTTAAGATTAACAGGCATGGTAAATCTCCTTTGTGTTTGTTTCGCGCAGGCCGATCGTCAAACCGACAAAGAAACCCGCGCATTTTCTGACATTTAAATTATAGCATATCGAAACGGGAATGAAAAGAGAAAAAAACCTTTGAAAAATTATATTATCAAAACAAAATGCAGCCGCCTGTGCGTATGAAAGCGAACGCAGTGCGGCTGTGCGGAACAAAATCGGGAGTTTAAGCAAGGCGGGAAGCAAACGCGGCCGAACGGAACGGGTTGAGGAATGCTGCATGATGAGACGAATAAAAAGATGATAATATATTGCAAAAATAAAATAAAAACAGGCTCGGATGTGCGAATTCGGGCTTGACAAAACGGGGGCATTGCGGCTATAATAACTAATTGTGACACTATGGGGTTTTCTTCGGAAATCTGCCGAGCGAAAAATTTTTTCGCCGAAAATGCTCCTTTGAGCATGGGTCGGACAGATTGCGATATTCCCTTGTAAATAAGCAAGAAAGAGGTACTGTATACTATGAAGATGACTTTTCAGCCCAAAGTTAGGCAGAGGAAAAAGGTTCACGGTTTCCGCAAGCGCATGAGCACCGCCAACGGCCGCAACGTGCTCGCACGCAGGCGCAGCAAGGGCAGGAAGAAACTGTCTGCATAAGCCTTTTCTATGATTTGCGCCGTGTTTTTGCCCAATGCGGGGGATTGAACTTCCGATTTTAAGCGAAACATGCGCGAATGCGGGACTTGCTTTTCGGCAGGCTCGCTTTTTTGAGACCTCAAACGAGGAAAAACGGTTTGCAGCCTGCGGCGGATTTAACCTGGCAGCCTGCTGCGAACACTGCTCACAAAGGCTTTTTACAAGAGCTTTTTCCGGCGAAGATCCCGCTTGATATGTTCGCCCGTACGGCGGAGCGGACTCGGTGTGCGGCTGTGCCGCACCCGAGGCGGTATCATTTCGTAAGTTCATTAACATTTTGAACAACTGTGCTCCGATGAGGCGGCAGGCGTTCGGTGTGTTTTCGGTTGGTTTTGTGTTGAGGAGCTTTGCTTGCGCGTGATTTTCACAAAGCCATTGAATTGCTGCGGAAACGCTGTTTTGAACGGTCTTTGAGTTTTAACGGAACAAACGGAAAAGTACTCGGCACCCGAACAATAACAATATAAAATATGTCGCGCGGCGGCACCGGATTGCGCTGCGCAGCATACGGTTTTAATATATGTTTTGATGTGCGGTATTGCCTGAAAAAACGACAGACTAACTGAACAAACGCTGATTTTTAAGAGTTTTTGCTAAAATCTGTATTTTGATGTGTATTCAGTGCTTCCTCGGCAAAAACGAATCGGTCGGCATATGCGTGATAATCTGAAAACTGAAAGTGAAGCGTTGCTATTCTCTCAAACGAAATAAGGAGTTCCGCAGAACCTATCGCATCGGGAAATCGGTCGGGGGGCGGAGCGTGGTTTTGATTTATGCCAAGGGCAGACAGGGCGAAGTCAAAATCGGTTTTTCCGTGAGTAAAAAAATCGGCAACGCTGTTGTTCGTAATAAAACAAAACGCCGTATGCGTGAGGCTGTGACCCCGCTTATTCCCTGCATAAAGCCGGGATGCAGGCTTATTTTTATTGCGAGACAGCCGATAGTTGACGAAAAGCTTCCGGACATTCGCAGCTCAATGAGATATTCTCTCAAACGGGCGGGGTACTTAAATACGAACCCACCGCAGGAGAAGGAAAAACAGCGGGCAAGCGATGCGGAGGCGGAAACGAAGGAAAGCGATAACGAAAATTGCGGCGGGAACCCGACATGAACTCATGGGGGCGCGAAAATGATTCCGAACGCGAACGGCTGAGTTTGCCCGCACGGCTGTTTATTCAGCTTATAAAAAGCTATCAGCTGTTTGTTTCGCCGCGCAGCGGTCCGTGCTGTCGTTATACGCCGAGCTGCTCTCAGTATGCAATCGATGCTTTGAGAATACACGGAGCGTTCAAGGGGTTATTCCTTGCGGTTTGGCGCATAATGCGCTGCAACCCGTTTTCAAAGGGCGGATACGATCCCGTTCCGAATAAGACATCCGAAAAAAAGCTTAATCTTATGCGTTTTTTTCGTTGCCGGAAGGCGGCGGCGAACGAAACGGAATCGGGCGGTGCGGCCGAAAAAGGGGAGACCTGTACGCAAAACGTACGGTATCGGAAAAATAAGTGCCGCAGACTGACGGACAGAAAGGATAAAATAACAGAAAATGATTAACGATTTCTTCCTTACCGAGTGGTTTTTTGATTTGCTTCGTTGGCTCTACAGCGTGCTTGGCAACAATTATTTTCTTACGATATTTATCGTTACGCTTGCTTTGCGCATAATTCAGATCCTTCCCGATATCAACAATCGCAAAAATCAGCGCAAACAGGCAAAGATTCAGCCCGAAATCGAAAAACTGAAAAAGAAATATGCCGACAATCCGCAAAAACTCAGCATGGAGCAGAACAAACTCATGCGGGAAAACGGCATCGGTATGCTTTCAAGCTGTCTTCCTCTGCTGCTGACGCTTCCGCTTTTCTTCTGCTTCCTTGCAGCATTCCGCTTTTGGGGCTATGAACAGACCGTGCGGCTCACATACGAAACGATCGTTAACGAGGAAAAAGCGCAGGAGACTTTCGACAGCTACAGCTTCCTCTGGATTACGAACATCTGGCAGCCGGACAGCGGCTTTGCGCCTGTCGTCACGCCTGCGAAAACCGTTAAAACTTACGGCAATTCTTCGACCTGTGCGTGCACAAAAGCAAACAACATAGGCAATCTTAAGCTTTTCCACACCGGGTACACCGATGCGGCCGGCAATAAGATTGAAGGCAAAGTGATTTGGGAAACCCTTGTTGAGGCCGGACTTGCAACCGGCGAATTCGGCTCGAACAGCATGGATCTGCTGCCGACGGACACGGCCGTTGAAAAATACGATAACCTGATGAAAAAATATCAGCACGGAAACAATAACGGATGGTTCATCCTGCCCGTGCTTGCAACCGGCTTCCAGCTGCTTTCGGCGTGGCTCTCAATGCGCCAGTCCAAGAAGCTGAACCCCGGTGCCGCTCAGCAGCAGCAAAGCATGAATTTCATGCTGTGGCTGTTCCCGATAATGAGCTTCTTTGTATGCTTGAGCTCCACCTCGGCATTCTCGCTTTATTGGGTTCTCAGCAGCGTGCTTCAGATTATCACGTCCCAGCTCACGAACCTTATCATGAGCAAAAAGGAAAATGCGGATGAAGTTTCTTCCGCAAAACCTTCAAAAGCAAAATAAAATTCACTTAATCGGTGCGCGGTTCCGGCGGCGGAACTGCGTACCGCATCGTTCTTTTCGGACTTTCGCAGGTTGCCGAACTCCGTCCGAATTGCACGAAAGCAGCGAAACGCCGCAGCAAACTTCGGATTTTATCGGGCAGAGCAGCATATTATGACGGCGTCTTTCCCGTCCGCCCGTGTGAAAACAAATTAAAACACAAATAACGAAAGGATATGCCGCACAAACAGGCGCGGCAGCATTGCGGCACACCGTGCGTACAGCACCGAGTGCGCAGATGCTTCAAGGTAAAACACATGCGTTCAATCCAAGCAACGGGAAAATCCGTTGATGCAGCCATCTTCAGCGGTCTTCAGCAGCTCGGCCTGTCAATCGACGAGGTCACAATAAATGTTATTCAACACGGAACAAAAGGTCTTCTCGGCATCGGTGCAAAACCTGCAATCGTTGAGTTGACGGAAAAACCCGCCGAGGAAGTCGTTGTTCCCGATTTCACGGCGGAACTTGCCCGCGAACGCCGCGAACGCACCGAAAGGCGCGGAAACCGCGATAACCGCAGCGGACGTGACAACCGCGAGAATCGCGACAACCGCCGCAGAGAAGACAGAGAAACCGTGACAGCAATTGCAGAGGGCGTGGAAGAAACACGCAAAGAGATTATCGAACCCGAAATTCCGGAAACGGATATGCCGGTCGGAACGGGAACCGCCGCAGCGGAAGCGTATGATGAAAATGCAAAGTACGATGTTCCCGAAACAGTGAACAGGGCGGAGGACGAGTTCGCCGCCAAACCCGAAAGGAACGAAAAATACGAAAGAAACAATCGTGCAAACCGTGACAGCCGCGGCAATCGCAGCCGTCCGCAAAGGCAGAACCGCGAGGAAGAACCCGCGCCCGAAGCCGTGAAAGAACCTCCCGTGAATTACACCGAGGAGGCTGCCGAGGGTGAACCTGCGGCTCAATTTGTGACGGAACTTATCGAAAAAATGGGCATCGGCGGAAAGGTGCTTGCGGCAAGGGAAGAGGATGCGATAAGGCTGCGTATTGACAGCGACACAATGGGCGTTCTTATCGGTCACCGCGGCGAGACTTTGGATGCAATTCAGTACCTGACAGGGCTTGTTATTAACCGCAATCGCAAGGTGGACGGCTATACACGCGTTACCATCAACACCGAGGACTACCGTGAAAAGCGTGAAGAAACCCTTATCCGTCTTGCAAGGCGCGTTGCGGCGCAGGTTAAATCAACGGGCAGGCCGAGAACCCTTGAAGCCATGAATCCCTATGAGCGCAGGATTCTGCATTCCGCTTTGCAGAACAACCCCTATGTTACCACCCACAGCGAGGGCGAAGAGCCGAATCGCAGGGTTGTTGTTGCGCCGAAGCGCGGCAGAAGACCGCAGCGTCCCCGCGACAAGGCATAAACACGGTAAACTCGTTTTGGCAGCATTGAAGGCATGAAAAAAATTAACACATGCAATGATAATATTTTCGCACTGTCCACCCCGGTGGGCGGTGCGATTGCTGTAATTCGGGCAAGCGGAAGCGGTGTCTTGCCCGTTCTCAGGGAGATTTTTTCGGGCAGAATCGAACATCGGCAGCTGAATTACGGCAAAATAACCGACAGAATTGAACCCGACGGCGGACAGGGCGAAGAACGGAAGGAAAACGACACGGGTGCCTTGGCCGTGCTTGACGAAGCTATGGCGGTTTATTTCCGTGCACCGCATTCCTACACGGGTGAAGATATGTTTGAGCTTAATCTGCACGGCTCCTATTCCGTCGTTTCGGCTGTATCGCGCGCACTGACACGGCGGGGGATGCGGCTTGCGGAAGCGGGTGAATTCACAAAACGTGCCTTTTTGAACGGAAAGATGGATCTTGTTCAGGCGGATGCGGTGATGGATTTGATAAATGCAGAAACGCGGCGCGGAGCGAGTGCGGCGTTGGAGCAGCTCGAGGGCGGATTGAGCAGGAGAATAGGCGCAATTGAAGAAAAGCTGCTTGATTTTGCAAGCGAACTTGCGGCAGCAATGGACTACCCGGAGGAAATGGAGGATGAGGTGCTTTCGGCTGCGCCGGAGGTGCTGAATTCGGCAATTTCCCGCATAAGGGACTTGATTGACAACGGGAATTGCAATAAAATTATACGCGAGGGGGCAAAGCTTGCCATTCTCGGAAGGCCGAATGTCGGAAAATCCAGCCTCCTAAATGCACTGATGAATGCGGAACGTGCAATCGTTACAAACATTGCGGGCACAACACGCGATGTTTTGGAAGAGAAAATCGATTTGCTCGGTTTGCCTGTTCGCATTGCCGATACGGCGGGCATTCACGAAACCGGCGATGCGGTTGAAAAAATCGGAATTGAACGCGCTCTGCACGAAGCCGCTTCCGCAGAATGTGTGCTGCTGCTGTTTGACGGTTCGGCGGGCATAACGCAGGAGGATGAGAGACTCGTTCAAAAAGTTTTCGGCATGAATTGCCGAAATATAATTTTTGTAATAAACAAATGCGATCTGTCGGATTGCGGGACGGCGGCTGAACAGCTGAAAAATATTGCGCCCGAAAACGGCGGGAGCATAAGCCGAATCAGCTGCCGCACGGGTTTCGGACTGGATGAGCTGAAACACCGAATTGCGGAGGCGGTCGGGCTTTCCGAGGGGCGTGCCATTGTGACGAATGAAAGGCATATCGAGTGCCTGAGTGCGGCTTGTGCGGAACTTTGTGAGGCGGCGGAACTCTTTTCCAAAGGCGGGAACGCGGCCGAAATGCTTCTTCCGCAGACCGAGCTTGTTGCGGAATCGGTCGGGAATGCACTGCACTGCCTCGGCGAAATAAGCGGCAGAGAAGTTTCGGAGGAGCTTCTTGATCGCATTTTTGAACGATTCTGTGTCGGAAAATAGCTGAACGGAAATGCAGGGCGCGGCGAAGGCTGAACCCTGTAAGTTAGGAGCTGAAATGGACGAAACGGCAGTCTATCTTTTTAATCACGGCGAAAATGCATATGCTTATCGCGCGTTGGGTGCGCACGAGCGGAACACCGGAGGCATCCGATATTGGGAATTCTCCGTTTTTGCACCGAATGCGGTTCGAATATCCGTTGTGGGCGATTTCAACAATTGGAAACAGGGCGCAAATCCGATGGAAAAATTCGGAGAAACGGGCTGTTGGAGCTGCCGTATTGCGGAGGCAGGAAAGGGCGACAGATACAAGTTTGCAATTACCGGCAGGGACGGGCAAACGGTGCTTAAATCCGACCCGTTCGCATTCCGTTCGGAACTTCGGCCGGGAACGGCAAGCGTGCTTCACGGCATTCCCCGGAATGTGTGGACCGACGGCGAATATCTTAAACTCCGTGCGCAGAGGAATCTTTTCACCGAACCGATAAACATATACGAGGTTCACGCCGGCTCGTGGAAACAGGGCATGAACTACTCTGAATTGGGACGCGAACTCGTCGATTACTGCGTAAGAATGGGTTATACGCATATTGAGCTTTTGCCGCTTGCCGAACACCCGTTGGATGACAGCTGGGGTTATCAGGTCACGGGCTATTATGCGGTCACGGCGCGTTACGGTGCGCCCGAACAGCTTGCGGAGCTTGTGGATTATGCGCATAAATGCGGAATTGGGGTTATAATGGACTGGGTTCCGGCGCATTTCACAAAGGATGAGAGCGGATTGCGCAGATTTGACGGAGGAACATTGTTCGAACCTGCAGAACCGCTCCGCGCCGAGATGCCGCAATGGGGGACGCTGCTGTTTGATTACGGACGAAGCGAGGTTGTGAGCTTCCTGATTTCGAACGCTTTGTATTGGCTGCGCGAATTCCATTTTGACGGTCTGAGGGTCGATGCTGTGAGCTGTATGCTCTACCATGATTTTTGCAGGGATGAATGGCTCCCGAACCGTTTCGGCGGCAGAGAAAACCTTGAAGCGATAGAGTTCATTAAAAAGCTGAACGCTGCCGTGCACAGAGAGTGTCCGAACACGCTTATGATTGCGGAGGAAAGTTCGGCTTTCCCGAAACTTACCGAACCGGTTGCGTTCGGAGGGTTGGGTTTCGATTTTAAATGGAACATGGGGTTCATGAATGATACTCTGAAGTATTTCAGCGCGGATGCGGCGGAAAAACGAACCATGCACGAAAAGCTGACTTTCCCGATGGTATATGCGTTTTCCGAAAAGCATGTGCTGCCGTTTTCGCATGATGAGGTTGTTCACGGCAAATTTTCCCTGATAAACCGCATGAAGGGCAGTTACGAACAGAAGTTTGAACAGCTGCGGCTTCTTTTTGCATATCAGCTCGCACATCCGGGCAAGAAACTCAATTTTATGGGGAATGAGTTCGGGCAGTTTATTGAGTGGGATTTTAAAAAGCCGTTGGACTGGTTTCTTTTGGACTATCCCGCTCATGCGGCAATGCAGGAATTTTCATGCGCACTGAATTGGTTTTACCGCGGCACGCCTGCACTGCATCGCGAGGATGAAGGCTGGCAGGGTTTCCGCTGGCTGAGTGCGGATGATTGCGAAAATTCCGTCATTGCATTTGCGCGGACCAACGGAAGCGATACTGTCGCCGCTGTTTTTAACTTTTTGCCGAGGGAGCATTCGGCATACAGGCTGAATATCGGCGCATTGGCCGCGGAGCTTGGGACAGCAAAGAGCAGGGCCGACGGAGTCGGGTTCGAATGCGTGTTTTCAACACATATGCGCGGCGCGGTGACCGTTCGGATTAAAGGCGGAAAGACAGGGCGGAGGCGAAAAAAAACCTTGGGTGAGGCCCGTCATACGGTGGATGAGCTGTACTGCGAAATTCCGCTTTACGGCTATGAGGGTGCATTTTACCGCCTAAAGCGTATCGATAAACCCGTTCTTGAAAAAAACAGGGGAAACGAATAGAAAAAACGTTTCCGAAAACAGGTTCCGCAAACGAAAAGACAGTTGAACAAACGGGGGGAACATATGCGCGGAGAAATTGACAACAGAACATTTTTCGCGGGAGCCGAAACACAGGTTCTTCCGTCCGAAAAGCGATTTCTGCTCGGCAGAGTCGCAATAATCGACCGTGTGGCCTGCCTTGACTGCGGGGACTGCGATTCGGCATGCAGCTTCGGCGCAATTGAACAGGGAAAAAACAATGCCGACGAAGCATTTGCGGGTCACAGGATTATTTACGAAAAATGCATAGGCTGCGGCGGCTGCCTGAGCTGCTGCGAAATGCGGGCAATTCGGCTTGCTGACGGGGCAAAAGGTGCGCTTGATGCGGAAATTACGGCGCGCCATGATGAAAATCCGCTGCCGGAACTTGGAAAACCCGTGGACGTGTTCAATGCTTTCGGCGAAAAAATCAGCGGAGGACGCGTTACCCAGGCTCTTGCGGGCTCAAACGCAGGGCGTGCGGCAACGATTCGGTTTCGACTCCCCCGCGAATTCCTGTCGGATGGATGCTTTGCCCATGCGGTGCGTGAAGGCTGAATGCCGAAAGCTTCGGAACGCCGAAAGAAAATGCGAGATACGGAATTAATGAATCGGAGGATGCAAATGATAATTGTTGGAATATGCGGCGGCAGCGGCAGCGGCAAATCAACTTTTGCCGAAAGAATACGGGACGGTTTAAACTGCTCGTGCGAAATCATGCGGCTTGATTGCTATTATTTTGACCAGGGCGGGAAGCCGTTTGAAGAACGTACAAAAGTGAACTACGATTCTCCAAAAATATTTGATTTCGATGAAATGCTTGCGGATATCCGCCTGCTGCTTGACGGAAAACCCGTGACGCGGAAGGGTTACAACTATGTAGAACACAGACGGGACGACAGCGAAGAGTTGATGTATCCGCCGGAGGTGCTGATAATCGAAGGAATCCATGTTTTTTATGATGACAGAATATGTGATGCAATGAATCTGAAACTGTTCATAAAAGTGGACAGCGATATTTGCCTTCTGCGGCGTATCGCACGGGATATGAACGAGCGCGGGCGTTCTCTTGAAAGTATTTCGGAGCAGTACAAAGCAACGGTGAAGCCGATGCGTGAAAAATACATCGACAGGTATATCGACAAGGCGGATGTTGTTGTTATGCGCGGCGGAATGAATGAACAGGCATTGAAAACGACGATATCCTATCTTAAGTCCTGCGTGAAAGAGCAAAGGCTTGCCGAATCCGAAAAAAACGAAAGCGACGGAAACGATTCCGAATAAATCGGAACAACTGCGGATGAACAATCACAATGAAAGAATAATACCCGTAATTGTAAAAGGGGGGGAAGGTTTTGAGTAAACTGCGCGCACTTTGGAGAAACGGCAGAGGGATGCTTTTTGTAGTTCTCGTCGGCATTGCTTTTTATGAAATGCTTGAGCATTTTTCGTCGGTGAGAGCTGTAATTTCCCGAACAACATCGGTTTTGATGCCGATATTGTGCGGACTGATGGTTGCATACATAATCAATATTCCCGCAACGATACTTCAGGGAACTCTGTTCAAAAAGGCTCATGCTGCCGGCAAAAAATACGTTGTTCCGCTCACGGTTGTGCTGAGCTATCTTATCGTGTTCGGCATTCTCACCGCCGTGCTTATTATTGTTATTCCGAAGGCGGCGGACAGCGTGAAAATCCTGTTTGACAACTTTGAAACATATTACAACAGTGCGGCAAAATGGGCGACCGAATTTTGGGAGGGATTGAATCTCAGCGACGAAGTTACGGCGCATGCGGTTGAAATTTCAAACAAGATACTGGACAATGTGGAAGTGTTCACAACCAATCTTGCTCCGAAGCTTTTGGGTTACACTTTCAATGCGGTAAGCACGGTTGCGGACATTCTGCTTGCGCTTGCGTTCAGCATATACGCAATCCTTGATAAAAACCGCCTGCTTGCACATTCACGGCGGTTCGTAAGGAGCGTTTTCAATGAAAAGCATTCAAGCGGGATTCTTGAAGTTTTTTCGTATGCAAACCTGACTTTTCGCGGTTATTTTGCCGGACAGATAACAAGCTGCACGATAATCGGCATATTGTGCTATATCGGAATGCGGATCATGAACATGCCGTTTCCGGAGATGATAAGCGTGTTTATCGCAGTATTCGCAATGATTCCGATACTCGGCCCGTGGCTCAGCACGATTCCGAGTGCGTTCATAATCCTTATGACATCACCCGGAAAGCCTGAACTTGTGCTGTATTTTGTGATTATGATTATCATAATACAACAGATTGACAACAACCTTGTTTATCCCCGCGTGGTCGGCGATGCGGTTGGGCTGTCAAGCGCATGGGTTCTCGGAGCGGTCATTCTGGGCAGCGGCTTGTTCGGCATTGCAGGCTTGATTTTTGCCGTTCCTGTCACGGCTGTGCTTTATCGTCTGCTTGCGGACTGGACAAACGAACGCGCAAGACAGCGGGGGGTTCCGATCATCGACACCGTGCCGGGCGTGAAATACGATCTGCGCGGGCATGTTCGCCGCAGCTTTAAAAAGAAAAAAAATAATGCTTCGTCCGGCTCCGGAAGGCTGAGAACCAAAGAGACAAAAACCGAAACGGGCGAAACGGCAGCTGCGGACAAAGCGGGCAGAACCGAAAAATCCGAAAGCGAAAACAGTGATAATAAGTGAATAAAAAATTGCGAAAAGAGGGGTAAAAATGAAATCGCAATCACATCCTTTCAAGCATCTCCGCACGGTTTTGCGGCATCGCCGTGCGGTGTTCCGCCATTGCGTTTTGGCAGGCATACCGTGGCAGGGAATCAAACATGACTTGTCAAAATTTTCGCCCTCGGAATTTATTCCGAGCGCAAGGCATTATGACGGGACACGCAGCCCGAACGAACTTGAACGCGCAGAATACGGCTGCTCATTTGCGTGGATGCACCATAAGGGGCGCAACAAGCATCATTTTGAGTACTGGACGGATTACAGCCCGATAACAAAGCGCATGTCTCCGGTTAAAATGCCGCTTCGGTATGTTGTTGAAATGTTCTGTGACAGAGTGGGGGCGTGCAAAACCTATAAGGGGAAAGCGTACACTTCGAGCGACCCGTACGATTATTTTATGCGCGGGAACGCAAAAAACGCAATGCATCCGGAAACGGCGGCTTTGCTTGAAAAACTGCTTGTGATGCTTCGTGACGACGGGGAGAAAAAAGTTTTCCGCTACATTCGAAAAGAACTGATGAAGAAACGGGACTATTGAACGGCGAAAGCATGATTTTAAATATCTGTACACAATTTGCCGCAAAGAATTCGTAAAAATTAGCAATTTGGGGCTTGCGGTTCGGCGGGCATATGTGCTATTATTAAACCGACGGAAAGCAAAGCCGAAGGGCTGAGCTTCCCGGAAAAATACAAGCTGCGGACTTCTGCCGCATTCCAGTCGAAATTCAGGAACATGCTTTCCGAATGCGCAGAACGCTGCGGCCCGAAAGAGTGAAAGGAAAAAACATGAAAAAATATTCCAAAATCGCAAGAATCGCCGCGTTCGCGCTGGCAGTCGTGATGCTGTTCGCCTTTGCGGGCTGCAGCGGCAAAAAGAATAACAACAACAAGAACAACGGCGGCGGCAACAACGGCGGCGGCAGCGGCGAAAACAGAACCGCTCCCTCCAACACGCCCGTTCCTGCGCCATCAACAAAAACTCCTCAGATGAACGATGATATGAAATCCCTTAACGAGCTCTTTGTCGGAATTCAGGCGGGAACGACCCCGATCACCGGCATTACGGTTAAAACAAGCTATTCAAATCCCAACGGCAACCCTTTGGAGTTTGATGCTGCAAATATCCCTGCGGAGCAGCAGGAGCTTTACAACAAAATAATCGATTTCATTAAGGGCATTAAAATCAGTTTTTCGGCCTGCAATTGGGACAAGTTCCTGAACGTGATCGGTGCGGCACCGGAAAGAAAAACCAATGAAGCCGCATTGACAACGGCGATGGTCGAGAAGGGTTCGGACAGCGTTATCTACATCAAAACCGAAAGTCAGACCCTTGCATTGACTTTCATCAACGACGGTACGATTCTCCTTGCCGGATGCACCTTTGATGCGGGTGCGGCGGAAGGCAAAATCACTCCCTCCGCAACCCTTATCTGCGGCAGCTTCGACACGAATTATACAATGCAGCTGCGCAGCCTGTTCGGAGTGAAGTAAAACATCCGGGTTGAAGGCCGGCAGTCGGATAAAGTATATGAAAACCCGCTCCGCATGTTTCATGTGTTGGGAGCGGGTTCTTATATTAAAAATGACGTTTGACCGAAACGCAGCCCAAACCGGCACAGCCTGTTCGGAAATATTGAATGCGTGCATTGATAACGGGGGTACTGTGCATTAAAAAGCAATGAAGGTAATATGAATTTTGAAATATCTTTTGACTTTATAATTTTTGAAACCGAACGTCTGCTGCTGCGAGAATTCAACGCCGATGACGTCGATGCGGTATATGCCTATGCGGGCGATGCGGAGAATACAATTTACATGGACTGGGGTCCCGCAAGCCGTGAGGAGGTTCGGAATTTCGTTCAATCCCGCCTTGCACAGCAGATAACGGAACCGCGGCGCATTTTTGATTTTGCCGTTTGCATCAAGGCGACGGGCCGGCTTATCGGCAGTATGGGCTTGTTTTTGGGCGATGACGGGCAGCAGGCGGAACTCGGCTACACGATTAACAAAGCATTTTGGGGCAAGGGATATGCCTCCGAAGCAGCGAAGGGAATGCTTCAATTCGGCTTCATGAACCTTAATCTGCACCGCATAAGCGCAAGGTGCGACAGCATGAACACTGCCTCGGAACGAGTTATGCAGCGTCTCGGAATGCGATTCGAGGGCGAAGCGAAGTCCGCCGAATACGTGAGAGTACGCGCGCGACGGCAGTGGCGCAGCGTAAAGCACTATGCAATGCTGCAAAAAGAGTTCCTGAATCGAATGATCGACGGGGAAGATGTTTGACTCGGCCGTGACTGAAAAACGCCCTGCATGTGTGCATTATGCGGCTATATTTTATATTTGACCGCAAAGGCTTTTTAATGCGTAAAAAAGCAGCTTGTTTTGACAAAAACATCCTAAATATATTTGCAACCGCGGCTGCAACAGGCTACAATGTAACCATGGAAAACGTGCGCACAGGGTCTTGTGGACGGCGAATGCGGGCGGTTTCGAATATATTTTTGCACAAAGGTGCGTTTCACGGGTTTCAAAACGGAGCGCTGCGGCAGTGGACACGGCGCAGAGAACTCCCGCAGAAACCGAATTTGATTTTTCCGCACGGATTTTCAAGGAGGATTATATTATGCAGACAGCAAACCGTATGCAGGGCGTTTCAGGCAGCGCGATCAGGGAGCTTTTCAAGCTTCTGGGTGATCCGAACATCATCTCTTTCGGCGGCGGCAATCCCGCGAAAGAGTGCTTCCCGAAGGAAGAGATCCGCACAATTACCGATGAGCTGCTCAGAGATAAATCCGACGCTCTGCTTCAGTACGGTGCGACCGAAGGCTATCTGCCGCTGCGCCGCGCATATCTCGACAGCATTCTTCCCGACAGCGGGCTGCACGGCGAGCTTGACAATGTTCTTTCGCTGACCGGTTCGATGCAGGGGCTTGATCTTATTTGCAAAACCGTCATTAATCCCGGTGATGTTGTGCTTGTTGAAGAGCCGAGTTTTCTCGGTGCGCTGCAAACTTTCCATGTTGCGCAGGCGAAGCTTGTCACCGTTCCTCTTCATCCGGACGGAATTCACATCGATGAGCTTGAGGCGGTCGTTCGTGAACACAAGCCCGTGATGTTTTACACAATTCCCACCTTCCAGAACCCCACAAGCTGGGTTTCCGGCGTTGAAGTGCGCAGGCGCATTGCGGAGCTTGCTGCCGAGTTTGACATGCTCGTAATCGAGGATGACCCCTATGCCGCGCTCCGTTTTTCCGGCGAAAAGCTGCCCACAATAAAAAGCTTTGACACGAGCGATAATGTTATCGTTCTGACCAGTTTTTCAAAAACGATTTCCCCCGGTCTGCGCGTTGCGCTCTGCTTCGGCAACAAGGATCTCATCCGCAAAATGACGATAGCAAAACAGGGCAGCGATACTCACTCGCCGAACCTTAATCAGGCAATCGTTGCCGAATACATCAATCGCGGCTTTATGCCGAAACATATAGAGCATATATCGGGCGTTTATTCCCGCTCAGCCCGCATTATGACCGATGCGATGGCTGAGCATTTCCCCGAATGGGTTCACTTTGAGCAGCCCGTCGGCGGTCTGTTCATCTGGTGCACCCTTCCCGAGGGCTGGGATGCAAACGAAATCTTCAAGCGTGCGGTCGAGCGTAAAGTTGCGTTCGTTCCCGGTGCGCCTTTCTTCACAACCCCGGGCAAAGGTCAGAACACCTTCCGCCTGAATTTCTCCGCAGAGCCCGAGGAGCGCATTCGCGAGGGCATAAAGCGGTTGGGCGACCTTCTTAAGGAAATGGCGGAAGAACAGAAATAAAATTCGGTTCAAAAACCACCAAATCCACCGAAAGGATAATTTATATAAAATGGAGAACAACGAAATTGCCGCAAACGGCATGATTTCAGAAAATACAGAAAATACAGAGAATACAGAGAACAAATGCGCCGAAAAAACAAATGGGGTTGCAGGCCCCGGGCGCAATGCATACGACGTTCTGAATGAGCGCGGATTCCTTAAACAGTGCTCACACCCGGAGGAGCTTCGCGAACTTCTCGGCAAAGAAAAGCTGACGTTTTACATCGGCTTTGATCCCACGGCGGAAAGTCTCACCGTCGGTCACTATGTTGCAATGTGCGTTATGGCGCATATGCAGAAATGCGGGCATCATCCCATCGTGCTTCTCGGCGGAGGCACGGCAATGATTGCCGATCCGTCCGGAAAGACGGAGCTGCGCAAACTGCTCAGCGTTGAAGAGCTTGACAACAATGTTGCCGGCATCAAAAAACAAATGGAGCGGTTGGTTCGCTTCGACGGAGAAAACGGTGCTGTTATCGTGAACAATGCGGACTGGCTCCGAAACCTCAACTTCATGGATTTCATGCGCGATATCGCCGTGCATTTCTCCGTGAACGAAATGCTTCGTGCGGAATGTTACAAACAGCGTTTCGAGCGCGGGCTGACCTTCTTCGAATTCAGCTACATGCTTATGCAGAGCTATGACTTCCTCTGCCTGAACCGCAAATACGGCTGTGAGCTTGAAATGGGCGGCGATGATCAGTGGAGCAATATCCTCGGCGGTGCGGATCTTATCCGCCGCAAGGAACGCAAGCGTGCATACGCTCTTACGACCCGCCTTTTGACTACGGCGGACGGCAAGAAGATGGGCAAAACCGAAAAGGGTGCCGTATGGCTTTCCAAAGAGCGCACAAGTGTGTATGATTTTTACCAGTACTTCCGCAATGTTAACGATGCGGATGTTAAAACCTGCCTGAGTCTGCTGACCTTCCTGCCGATGGACGAAATCGAAGCACTTTGCGCGGAAGGTGCGAATATCAACGAGGCAAAGCGCGTGCTTGCTTACACCGTAACAAGCCAGGTGCACGGCGAGGACGAAGCCAAAAAAGCCGAGGAAGCTGCGCTTGCGCTGTTCGGCGGCAAGGGCGACCTTACCCATATGCCCACCGTCGCGCTTTCCGATGCGGACGTTGAAGAAAGCGGCATGAGCATCACGCGTCTGCTTGTGCTTGCAGGCATTGAAAAATCCAACTCTGCCGCAATAAGATCCGTTCGCGAGGGCGGCATCAGTGTTAACGACCGAAAGGTTACGGACACAAAGGCGGTTTTGGACAGTGCCGAACTTGCGGACGGAATCATCCTTAAAAAAGGCAAAAAAACTTTTGTAAGGCTGATTCACAAGGACTGATTCGGCGGATTTTCAACGCCTCTGTCGGGCGCTGCACCGTAACTGATTTATAAAAATAAACATTCTTTCAGCGGAGTGTCCTTTGATGTTCACTGCGCACTCCGCAAAAGTAACTCGATATGGCATTGAAAGCATTCAAAACCCCTGCTGCGGCATCCGAAACGGAGTTTGTTGTTAAAAAATCGCGTTTCATCGGAAGAGCTTTTCCGGTTGAAACCGAGGCGGAGGCACTTGAGATTCTTGAACGGATACGCCAAAAGCATTATGATGCAACGCATAACTGCTGGGCGTACAACCTGCGCGGAGCTTCGCCGCTGCGCCGTTTTTCGGACGACGGCGAGCCGGGCGGAACCGCCGGAATGCCTATTATGGACACGCTTATCCGAAGCGAAACCGAAAACGCGCTCATCATTGTGACGCGCTATTTCGGAGGAATCCTTCTCGGCAGCGGCGGACTTGTGCGCGCATACAGCCGATCCGCTGCGGATGCGCTTTCAGCCGCCGGCAGCGTTACAATGACGCCCTGCGCCGAAATAGAGTTCGTAACGGATTATACGCGTTTCGGCGGGATAGAGGGGTTTGTCCGCAAAAATTCAACTGTCAGGAATATTGAATTTCTTGAAAACATAAAATTCAATTGCCTTGTTGAAACAAAAAAAGCGGATGCGTTCATTGCGGATATCATCGAACGGACGGACGGTCGTTCCGCTCCGCGCATGCTCGGTGAGGAGTGCCTGCCCCTTGCCGAAAAATGATGCACTGAGCGCGTCAAAACAAGATTCCAAACGGCGCTTTTTTTCGCACGGTTTGCGCGGCGCCGCATGAAATAAAACATCATTAAATTCTCTTTTTAAAACAGGAGGAACAAAAATGGATATCAAGATCACAAAAGCAACCGAGCTTAAAACAAAACCCACCCTTGAGGAAGAAGCTTCCCTCGGGTTCGGCAAACGTTTCACCGACCATATGTTCATGATGAACTATGACAACGGCGAATGGCATGATGCACGCATCGTTCCCTATCAGAGACTTTCTCTCGATCCTTCCTGCTCCGTTCTTCACTATGCACAGGAGATTTTCGAAGGCCTTAAGGCATATCGTGCCGACGACGGCAGAATCCTGATGTTCCGTGCAAAGGACAATGCTCAGCGTCTTAACAATTCCGCAAGGCGTCTCTGCATGCCCGAAATCGACATCGATTTCAACTATGAGGCAATGCGTCAGCTCGTTCAGGTTGAACGTGACTGGGTACCCCACAGCGCGGGTACAAGCCTCTATCTGCGTCCCACGATGATCGCGGTTGACGAAGCTCTCGGTGTACATGCTGCACACAGCTACCTCTATTACATCATCTGCTCTCCCAGCGGTGCATACTACAAGGCAGGCCTTGCACCCATCCGCATCCGCGTTGAAGACAAATACGTTCGCGCAGTCCGCGGCGGTACCGGCTCTGCAAAGACCGGCGGCAACTATGCCTGCTCCATCCTTGCAGGTGCAGAGGCCGAAAAGGAAGGCTACAGCCAGGTTCTGTGGCTGGACGGCGAGCATCTCAAGTACGTTCAGGAAGTCGGCGCAATGAACATGATGTTCCTTATTGACGGCAAACTTGTCACTGCTCCCCTGCATGACACCATCCTGCCCGGCATCACCCGCCGCAGCGTCATGACCCTTGCCCGCGAAATGGGCATCGAAGTTGAAGAACGTCCCATTTCCGTTGATGAGCTTATCGCAGCGGGCGAAAACGGCAAGCTGACCGAAGCATTCGGCACCGGCACCGCAGCAGTCGTCTCCCCCGTCGGAGAACTTGCATATCGCGACAAGCATATCATGATCGGCGACAAGTCCGTAAACAACGGCATCGGCGAACTGACCATGAAGCTTTACAACACTCTTACCGGTTTGCAGTGGGGCAGGATTGAAGATACCCACGGCTGGGTAACGGATATCGATAAGAAATAATTCCGCAGCGCGGGCGTTTCAGCTTAAGACTCAACAAATCTAACATCAAAACAGCAATACGACCGTCGGCTTGCCCGGCGGTCATGTTATTTGTTTGGGTTTTGCATCAGAATGCGCAGGAATAAAAAACCTGCACCGCGGAATGAACGCAGTGCAGGTTCGCAATGTCGGCTGCCGACACGATACTCAGTCGATTGCCGACATGATACTTAGTCTATGCTAAAAACTCATCAAAGCCCGAGGGAGACTCTCAAAACGGCGAGCGCATCCGCAACGGCAATATTTCCGTCCGCATCAACATCCATCATTGAGAAATTATTCACGCTTGTATAGCCGAGAGCGGCGCGCATGATGAGCGTTGCATCAACGGTGTTGATCTGTCCGTTGCCGTCCGCATCGCCCGCAAAACATGCATAGAGCTTTCCGCCGCCGGTATGCCTGTATTCCAACTCGGTGGACACAAGGGAGCCGTCTTCATACCAGCCGATGAAGTTTTCGCCTTCCGCAGGGGTGGCAAGCACAATAACTTTATTCATGTCGGTGCCGCCGTCCATGTTATGCATTCCGACCGTGCCGCTGCCGAACGAAAGCAGCGTCAAAGGCTGGGAAAAGCCGCGCATTTTAACGGATATTTTCCGCAAACCGCAATTCGACAAATCTATGTCGGCAAGACTGGGGCAGTTCAGCGCGGAAACTTCCGTGCAATATTCCTGATTCATGAAGAAAAGCGATGTAAGGCTTGTGCAGTCGTCAACGATAACGGAGGAGATATGCGTGCGGCAGTTCTCATCAATCGAGATTTGCTGAATGGGCATACCGGAAACATTGAACGGGCCGTAAAGATCCGGGCGAATGGTGATAAGTCCGATTTTTGTATTGCCGGGAAGGCATTGATACTGATACCAAAAGCGCGCGGTCTCAACGTAATAACCTCCGGTAAAAATCGGAGAAATGTGGGACCAGCCGTCATTTGTGGGTCCAAGGATAATTCCGTCAAAGGCATCGAATGCGCGCTGTTTGGCGGCTTCGATCTCCTCTTCGTTTGTGACGCCGTTGGGATTTGTCTGCTGTAAAAAAGCGATATACGGAGCGTCATAATCAACGAAGTCGTCCGTACCTTCCGCAAATGCGGGTTGAATCACCGCAAATGCAAGAATAAAGCAAAGAGCGGTGCTGAGAATGCGGGTGAAAAATGTTTTCATGTTAAATCCTCCAAATGTTAAATTAATACAATTTCAGTATAACAAACTGGTATGGTTAAGTCAATACATCAATTAAATATATTTTATAAACACATGCAAAACCATTGACTTGCAAAAAACAACATAACGTCCTTTCCTTGAATCATTGCTCCCAATTTAAATATACTTTAAAAAACGTGCATTTTTGCCTTGTTTTAACCTATAATGCAAGCTATAATAAGACTTGGACATTAAACCTTCGTTCTGTCCGCATTTTTTGCGTGTTTAAATGCAGGGCTGCATTTTGCGTGCGGCGGCGGTTCGCAGGGCTAATAAATTCTCAAGGAGGATAAAATCTCTATGGCAAAGACCGTCACTATCGATGGCAATACCGCTGCGGCGCATGTCGCATACGCATTTTCCGATGTTGCGGCTATTTACCCCATCACTCCGTCCTCTCCCATGGCAGAAGTTGCCGATGAATGGGGCGCACAGGGCAGGAAGAATCTTTTCGGTCAAAAGGTCCGCATTGCGGAAATGCAGTCCGAGGGCGGCGCAGCAGGCGCAGTTCACGGTTCCCTTGCGGCAGGCGCACTGACAACCACATTCACCGCTTCTCAGGGTCTTCTTCTGATGATCCCCAACATGTACAAAATCTCCGGCGAAATGCTTCCCGGCGTTTTCCATGTTACGGCACGCGCACTCGCAGCTCATTCGCTTTCCATTTTCGGCGATCACAGTGACGTTATGGGCGCACGTCAGACGGGTTTTGCAATGCTCGCTTCCGCTTCCGTACAGGAAGTTATGGATCTTGCACTCGTGACCCATCTTTCCGCAATCAAGGCGAGCCTGCCGTTCGTTCATTTCTTCGACGGCTTCCGCACCTCTCATGAGATTCAGAAGATCGAACAAATCGAATACGAGGATATGGCAAAGCTGCTCGATTACGATGCCGTTAAGCGTTTCCGTGAGCGTGCACTCAACCCCGAGCATCCCCATCAGTCCGGTACCGCGCAGAATCCCGACATCTATTTCCAGGGCCGTGAAGCTGCAAACATCCACTATGCAAAGGTTCCCGAGATCGTTGAATACTACATGGAAAAAGTCGGCGATCTGACCGGCAGGAGATACCACCTGTTCGATTACGTCGGCGCACCCGATGCAGAGCGCGTTCTCGTTATCATGGGCAGCGGCGCGGATGTTGCGGAAGAAGCTATCAACTACCTCAACGCAAAGGGCGAGAAGCTCGGCCTTATCAAGGTTCGCCTGTATCGTCCCTTCGCAGCGGACAAGTTCCTTGCGGCTATCCCCGCAACCTGCAAGAAGATCGCTGTTCTTGACAGAACCAAGGAACCCGGCTCCCTCGGCGAACCTCTCTACCTCGACATCGTTGACGCGATTGCGGAGGCAGGGCTTGACATCAAGTGCTACGGCGGCAGATACGGCCTCGGCAGCAAGGAATTCACCCCCACCATGGTCAAGCAGGTTTACGACAACCTTAAGCTCGACGAACCCAAGAACCATTTCACCGTCGGCATCATCGACGATGTTATGAATACTTCCCTCCCCGAGGGCGACTTTGTGAACGCCGCTCCCGAGGGCACGATCTGCTGCAAGTTCTTCGGCCTCGGTTCCGACGGTACCGTCGGTGCAAACAAGAACAGCATCAAGATCATCGGCGACCACACCAACATGTTCGCACAGGGCTACTTTGCATACGACTCTAAGAAGTCCGGCGGTCTGACCATCAGCCACCTGCGCTTCGGCAAGACTCCCATCCAGAGCCCCTACCTTATCGACAGTGCGGACTTTGTTGCATGCCATAACGCAAGCTACGTTACCCGTTACGATGTTCTTGAAGGCATCAAGGACGGCGGCGTATTCCTGCTCAACTCCCCGTGGACCGTTGAGGATATGGAACGCGAACTTCCCGCTTCAATGAAGCAGACCATTGCAAAGAAGCATATTCGTTTCTACAACATGGATGCTGTTAAGCTCGCCCGCGAAGTCGGCATGGGCAACCGCATCAACACCATCATGCAGAGCGCATTCTTCAAGCTTGCCGAAATCATCCCCGCAGACGAGGCGATCGATTACATGAAGGCAGCTGCAAAGAAGAGCTACGCAAAGAAGGGTGAGGACGTTGTTCAGAAGAACTATGCCGCAATCGACATCGGCGTTACCGGCATCACCGAAATCAACTACCCCGAAGCATGGGCAACCGCAACAAGCGGCGCAACCGCAATGCATGTCAGCGACGATCCGTATTTCGTTGATTTCATCAAGCCCATCCTTGCTCAGCAGGGCGACAAGCTGCCCGTCAGCAAGCTCGCTGCCGACGGCTATGTTCCCACCGGCACCACCAAGTACGAAAAGCGCGGCATCGCAGTTGAAGTTCCCGTGTGGATTCCCGAAAACTGCATCCAGTGCAACCAGTGCGCCCTTGTATGTCCGCATGCAAGCATCCGTCCCTTCGTTATGACCGAAGAGACCGAAGCACCCGAAACCTTCGTTGCCAAGAAGGCGAACGGCGTCGGCGACGGCAAGCTCTTCCGAATTCAGGTCAGCCCCTATGACTGCACCGGCTGCGGCAGCTGCGTCAATGTTTGCCCCGCAAAGACAAAGGCTCTCAAGATGGCTCCTCTTGCAGAAGTCGAAAAAGTTGAAAACGATAACTGGAACTTTGCAATGGATCTGCCCACCCTCGACCTGCCCGTCAACAAGGCAACCGTCAAGGGCAGCCAGTTCCTCCAGCCCATGTTCGAATTCTCCGGCGCATGCGCAGGCTGCGGCGAGACTCCCTATGTAAAGCTTGTTACCCAGCTCTTCGGCGACAGGATGATCGTTGCAAACGCAACCGGCTGTTCCTCCATTTACGGCGGTTCCGCTCCCACCTGCCCCTACACCGTAAACAAGCAGGGTCACGGCCCCGCATGGGCAAACTCCCTCTTTGAAGATAATGCAGAGTTCGGCTTCGGTATGAACCTTGCAACCACCCACCGCCGCGAGAGGCTTGCGGATCTCATCAGGCAGCTTGCTGAAGGCTGCGGCGATGAAGTCAAGGCAATCTGCAATGCATGGCTTGAAAACAAGGACGATGCAGAGGGCAGCCGCAAGGCAGCTCCCGCTGTTGTCAAGATGGCTGAAGAATGCATGAACTGCGGTTGTGAGTGCGACGAGATCTGCAAGGAGATCTATGACCTCCGCGACCTGCTCGTTAAGAAGAGCCAGTGGATCTTCGGCGGCGACGGCTGGGCATACGATATCGGTTACGGCGGACTCGATCACGTTCTTGCAATGGATGAAGACGTCAACGTTCTCGTTATGGACACCGAAGTTTACTCCAACACCGGCGGACAGTCCTCCAAGGCAACTCCGACCGGCTCCGTTGCAAAGTTTGCCGCTGCAGGTAAGCGCACCAAGAAGAAAGATCTCGGCATGATGGCAATGAGCTACGGCTACGTTTACGTTGCAAAGGTCTGCATGGGCGCAAACCCCGCTCAGCTGCTCAAGGCAATGGTTGAAGCGGAAGCTTACAAGGGACCGTCCCTCATCATTGCTTACGCACCCTGCATCAACCACGGCATCAAGGCAGGCATGAGCAAGGTTCAGGACGAAGCGAAGAGGGCTGTTGAGGCCGGCTATTGGCCCCTGTACAGGTATAACCCCGACCTCGCAGCACAGGGCAAGAATCCCTTCACCCTTGACAGCAAGCCCGCAACCGGCGACTACAAGGAATTCATCCTCGGCGAAAACCGCTATGCGGCTCTCAAGCAGCAGTTCCCCGAAGAGGCAGCAACGCTGTTTGCACGCGCAGAGCAGGAAGCAAAGGATAAGTACGACTACTATAAGAAACTCAACGACATGGAATAATCGCAGTTCAATGCGATTGACAAAGGCGGGATGATTCTGCCCGGCGTAATTGCATAGCGGCAAAAGATGCCCGCCGCCGGCAGTTGAGTTCAAAACAATAAGAACGAGCTTCCTCCGCACCCCCTGAATGCTGAAGGGGAATCATGAAACGGAAACGAATCATGAGTGCGGGGGAGCTTTTTTTCAATTGAACGGAGCAGAAATTTTCAATTGAACGGAGCAGAAATTCAAAAGACAAACGGATATTGATTGGAAGCGGACGGATCAAAAAACAGCTTTTCGAAACAAAAGTCGAAAAGCTGCCGCTAATGCGCATAATTTGTTATTGAAGAATATCAGCCGTTCATGATTTTTTCTGTTAAATCGTCAACGGTTTTTTTAAGCTTTGCATCGGTTTCGATGCTTTTTTCGATTTGTTCACAGGCATACATAACGGTTGAGTAATGACGCCCGCCGTAGAACGCACCGATTTCGGGGAAAGACGATTCGGTGAGAATCCTTGTAAGATACATTGCGATCTGCCGCGGATAAGCAATGCGGCGTTCACGCCGACCGGCTTCCATCTCGGCAGGACTTACCGAATAAAAATCGCAGACAACGCGGCGGATAAGTTCCGGCGTTACGGTGCGCTGCTTGCTGCCGGAAACGTAATCCTTAAGGACGTTTTCGGCAAGAGAAGCGGTAATGGGCTTGTTGATGAATTTTGCATAAGCAAGCACGCGGTTCAGACTGCCTTCAAGGTCGCGGATGTTGGAATAAACCCGTTCCGCAACAAGGCCGAGAACTTCATCGCTGACGTCAAGATTTTCCTGAGTTACCTTGCGGCGAAGGATTGCAAGCCGTGTTTCAAAATCCGGGGGCTGAATATCGGTGATAAGTCCCCAGCCGAAGCGCGTCCTCAAACGTTCTTCAAGGATGGGAATATCCTTGGGCGGTTTGTCGGAGGTTATGATGATCTGCTTGTCCGCATCGCGAAGGTCATTGAATACGTTGAAAAATTCCATTTCGGTTGCATCTTTGCCCGCGATGAACTGAATATCATCGATAAGAAGCACATCAAGATAGCGGTATTTCTCGCGAAGGCTCGTGCGCTCCTTGCGTGCAATGGACTGAACAACATCGTTGGTGAAATTCTCACTTGAAATGTAAAGAATTTTGTAATCCGGATGTTCGCCGTGAATAAAGTGCCCGATTGCGTGCATAAGATGCGTTTTCCCAAGCCCCACGCCGCCGTAGATATAGAGCGGGTTATAAGCCTTTGAAGGGTTTTCCGCAACGGCAAGCGCAGCCGCATAGGAGAAACGGTTGGATTCACCGGTCACGAAGGTGTCAAAGGTGTATTTGGGAATCAAGGTTGGGCAATCGTTGCGGACCGTTACGGGCTTTACAAAATCGGGAGAAGCCTCGGCAACATCGTCATCGAGGGGCGTTTCGCGGGTCGTGAAGCGCACATGCAGCTCGCAGCCGCAGGATTCACGGATGCTTTTTTCAACCATGGGCGTGTAGAACCGCTCAAGAGTGCTTCGATAAAGCTCATCCTCCGTTTGGAGAACAAGCGTTGTGTCTCCCTCGATCCTGAGGGGAACCAGCGTCGCTATCCACGTGTTGTAACTCGCGTCCGTCATTTCGCTCTTAAGCGCGGCAAGAGCCTTTGACCATATAACAGATGCCGATAACAAAGATTGCCTCCCAACCGTTGCGAAAACACCGGAGCATCGTCAAAACAGTGCCCGGGTGCTTTTGCACAATGAATATTACCCGTATTTAAGCCTGATACCGATCATCGCCTGCTTGGTTTCGGCATTTCGACGCGGAACGCATTAATGCGGAACGCAGTACGCACGGTGCAGCAAAAGCATTAATACAAAGCGTGACAAATGAAGCATTGCTTTCATAGGGTGGACTAATATAATAACAAATTTGCAAAGATTTCGCAAGGCTTCATTGTGGATAATTTTTTCCGATTTGTACCGTTTTTTTAAAAAAAGCACCAGATATTGTGGAAAAAACGAGCATTATATTAGATATACTTAAAAAAAGAGAATAATATTCGAAATTTGCGGTAAAAAACGAGTTTGGGCAGGCATTTCCCGGGAAATATCTTTCGGATTCCGTGTGCCGCCGCGGTGCCGTGCGGTTAGATGCGTCTTGAAACAGCCTGTTCACAAAATGTTTACAAAAAATTTAATTTCGGTACTTTCCAACAAGCTGCAATTGGTGTATAATAACTCCAAATCCGGTAAATTTCACAGATTCCTCCAATCGGCGCGTTGATTCCTGCAATCAGCATGGTGATTTCTGTAATCAGCATGGTGATTTCTGTAATCAGCATGACGCCGTGAGCGGAACAAAAATCGGAAAGGATGAAAAAATGGAAAGAAAAACAAATAAAAAAAGCAGCGCGCTGCCTGTCATTATCCTGCTTGCGGTCATCATTGCGGCGGGAGTGGCTGCGTTCTTTTTGCTGAGAGGCGAAAAGTTCCTCGGCGGAAGGAAGGATATTACGATTACCGAAGCGGTAACGACAAACACGAACGGAATCACCGATCCGGAGCTTGGAAATCCGGATTGGATTGAGCTGTGCAATCCGACGGATGCGGCAATGGATATTTCAAACTATGCCCTCGGAGTCGGCAATGAGGAGGGCGGAAGGTTCATCTTCCCTTCAGGCACAACGATCGCGGGCAAAGGCTATCTGCTTGTTTACTTTAAGGATCGCGGAGTTTCAACAACAGGAAAACTTGTTGCAGGCGGCGATCTTGCGGCGGCGGGAGAGACCGTGACGCTTTACAACACTGCGGGAGAGGTTGTCCATAAGGTTGATATTCCCGAACTTCCGGCGAATATTTCTTATGCCATGGATTCCGCGGGTCATTTCGGCTACGCAAAAGTTCCGACACCCGGAGCGGAAAACAGCACTGCAATTTCCAAAACACTTGACGGAGCGCAAAACATCGAAGCTCCGAAATCACTCATCGTAAATGAAGTTCTGCGCGGCGAGAACGGCTTTGTTGAGGTTTGCAACAATTCCTCAAAGACGATTCAGCTTCATGACTTCTACCTTTCCGACAATGCGGACAAGGTCAACAAGTGGCGGTTCCCGCAGCAGACGCTTGAACCCGGTGCGCTCGCGGCTGTGAACCTTTGCGGTTCCGCGTATGCAGGCTCTGCAACGGCGGACGGTGAAGAGGGAAAACTGCTCTTCAATGCCAACTTCAAGCTTAACACCGAGGAAAACACCGTTTATATTGCGGGTTCCGGCGGGAATATAATCGATACATTCACCTTTGATATGAATATGCCCGGCGCGGTTGCGGCAGTACGCACGGCAAAGGGCGTTGAATACACAGGCACGGCAACAAAATGTGCCGAAAACAGTGATTCCACATTTGCTGAGATCGCATGGACGGATATGGATTCAAGCGACGTGCTGAGAATCAACGAATTCCTGCCGAAAAACAAATTCGATATTACAGACGGCGACGGTGACCGCAGCGAGTGGGTTGAGCTTTACAACAGCGGAAGCGAGCCTGTTTCGCTCCTCGGCTACTATCTTTCGGACAACAGCGCAGAGCGCGACAAGTGGGCATTGCCCGATATCACTCTCGGCGGCGGTGAGTATTTGATCGTTTTCCTTTCCGGCAAGGACAGGACGGACGGAGAAATGCACGCCTCGTTCAGCATTTCCGACACTGATGAAGGCATATTCCTTTCAAACTACAACGGAATGCGTTCCGACAGCCTGCTGCTTCCTTCCGAATTGAGCGCGAATGTTTCAATCGGCAGAGGGGAAAACGGCGAGGTTCTGTATTATGCGCGTCCGACACCTGCGGCAGCAAACACGGCGGCAGGTTTTGCGGAACCCATGGGAGTGGGGGGGTTCAACCCCTCCTCCGTTTACATCAACGAAGTTTGCGCGGTAACAACACCGCGCAGCGGGGAGATGGACTGGGTCGAATTCTATAACGGCGGCGATGAAAGCGTAACGCTCACAGGCTGGCATATCAGCGACAGCAAGCGTGAACTGCAAAAGTTTGAGCTTTCGTTCATTACGGTTCCCGCAAAGGGTTATGCGGTGCTCAGCTGCTCCGGCAGCATTTCCGATGCCGCACCGACGGTTGCGCCGTTCAGCGTATCGGGCAGCGGCGACGGGCTGATTTTGACATCTGCCGACGGAACTGTCATAGACCATTTTGAAACGGGTGCAACCCGACTGGGCGTTACAAGCGGCAGGCAGACCGGCGGCGGGAGCGGTGACCGCGTTTTTTTTACGCAGGCGACCAAGGGCAGCGCAAACCCCGATGTTTGCTACCTTTCCTATGCGGCGAACGCCGTTTTTTCAAATACCGAACTTTATCACAGCGAGCCTTTTTCGCTTGAGATAAAAACGCAGAATGCAGACGGTGTGATAAGGTACACCACCGACGGCAGCAAGCCGACCGAGCAGAGCACGGAGTATACAGGTGCAATAACGATTTCTTCAAATACGGTTATTCGCGCTGCAACCTTTGTTTCGGGCATGATGCCGAGTGATGTTGCAACTGCAACTTATCTTTTTGAAACGCCGCACAGCGTGCCGGTAGTGACGCTTGCAATGAACCAAAAAGATTTTGACGATGTTTATGCTGTCAGCAGTCCGTTCGTTCCGGTTGTTGAACGGGAGGGGCATATACAGTATTTTGAAAAAGACGGAAGCCTCGGAGTTGAAACCTCCGCCGGCATTCGCGTTTCCGGTGCGTCAACCCGGCGTTATCCGCAAAAGTCCCTTGCGCTCATGTTTCGCTCCGGCTACGGAAGAAAGACCGTTACCTATCCTTTCTTCGGAAACGATTATATCAAGACTTTCGGTTCGCTCGTGCTTCGCAATGCGGGTCAGGACTGCCTGAATACCCGCATTCGCGATTCTTTCACAAGCACCGCCGTTCTCGATATGAACATCGATTCGTCCGCGGCAACTTTCTGCGCGGTTTATATCAACGGCCGTTACTGGGGGTTGTATGACCTTAAGGAGAACATGAACAAGGATTACCTTGCTGCGCATTACGGCGTTGATGAGGACGCTGTAAACATCATAAAGCGCAACACCGTTGAGCTTGCGGGCAGCAATGCGGATTTTCTCCGCGTCAGAAGCTACGTTGTTCAACAGAATGCAAGCGGCGCAAACGTTGTTGTACCTTTGACGGCGGAACGGTATGCGGAATTTACAAAATGGGTGGATGCCGAGTCCATTGCTGATTATCTGATTGCAAGGGAATACTTCCCCGATGCGGATATGTTCAACCAGAAGTATTGGCGCACAACGGACTATAAGGTGCGCTGGCGTGCGATATTCTATGATTCCGATTTCGCTCTCAGTTCCGAGCGCGGCGATGTTCTCGGGCATTACTTCAACGTTGTCGGTGTTCCGAGTGCGGACGGTTCATTGAGCCAAATGGATCTTTACTGCGGACTGCGTTCCAATGAAGAATGGAGCGACTACTTCATAACGCGTTATATATATGTTACGAAGTACTATTTGAACAACGACAGACTGCTGCCGCTTTTTGATTCCATGGTGGACACGATTCAACCTGAAATGGACAGGCAAATTGCCCGCTGGGGACGCCCCGAATCCCGCAGCCATTGGGAAAACGAAATTTCAAAACTACGCAGTATGCTTGCTGCCCGCCCGCAGTACGCAAAGCAGTGCCTGCAATACAATTTTAAGTTGTCCGAGGCACAATATGCGGAATATGAGGCAAAGGCGGATGAAATGTTCAATCAGAACGGCGGAGTTTTTAAGTAAGCTCACGTGAAGCGAAATGCAGACTGCATATTTTCACGGATTTGGTTCCGCATGAGTTTTTGATGACGGGATTCATGCGGAACACACAGAAAAAATATAGATTTTAATTTTTGCATCGAAAAGGTTTTAGCAAAAAAGAGAGGGCAATATGAAGATTATCATTGTCGGCGGAGGCAAAGTCGGGCACCAAATCGGAAAAAAACTGACAAATGAAAAGCACGATGTTGTTATAATTGACGACGATCCGGATGTGCTTGCACGCATATCCGACGAAATGGATGTCTTTTGCGTTGAAGGCAACGGTGCGGATTATAAGGTTCAGAGCGAAGCAGGTGCGGGGTCGGCCGATATTTTGATTGCAGCAACGGCGCATGACGAAATCAACATGCTTTGCTGCCTTATTGCACATAAACTGGGCGCAAAGCACACGATCGCCCGCGTTCGCGACCCGGAATACACCGTTCAGCTTGACTTTTTAAAGGACGAATTGGGGCTTTCAATGGCGATTAACCCGGAGCTTGCCGCAGCGGATGAAATTGCAAGGCTTTTGCGTATTCCGAGTGCACTCAATGTTGAGCTTTTTGCACGCGGGCGCGTGGAGCTTGTCGAGTTCCGCATCGGTGAGGGAAATCCGCTTATCGGCCTCTCGCTCATGCAGATTTATAAAAAATACCAGATAAAAATTCTTATTTGCGCCGTCCAGCGCGGAGCCGAGGTAATTATTCCGAACGGCGAATTTGGGCTTAAACAGGGCGACAGGCTGCATATCACGGCGTCTCATGAGGAGATGGCGCGGTTTTTCCGCACTGTTTATCCCGATAAAAAGCGTAAAGTGAAAACGGTTATGGTCTGCGGCGGAAGCAGGATTGCATACTACCTTTCGCTTGCGCTGTCTAAAGTCGGCGTGCAGGTGAAAATAATCGAAAGCAATGCGCGGCGCGCTGAACAGCTCAGCGAGGATTTGGACAGTGCGTTGATAATCTGCGGCGATTCGACCGACCACGATCTTTTGATTCAGGAGGGCATAAACAGCGTTGATGCTTTTGTATCGCTCACAGGTATGGACGAGAACAACATCATAAGCGGACTTTTTGCAAAGTGGCAGGGCGCAGGACGCGTCATTGCAAAGGTGAACAACGAAGGACTTTGCAGCATCGTTCCGGAAAACGAGCTCGATTGCATAATTTCGCCCAAAACGATAACGGCGAACCAGATTTTGACGTTCGTCCGTGCAATGGACTGCAGCCCCGAGGGCAGCAATGTGGAAACCGTTCATCAAATGGTGGGCGGCAAGATCGAGGCGATTGAGTTTTCCGCAAAGGGCAATCATCCGATGTACGGGCGGCCGCTCAAGGAACTGAAGCGCAGCCTTCACAAGGATTTGCTCATTGCCTGCATTGTCCGCGGCGAAAAAACAATAATCCCGGGCGGCGATGACTGCATAAAAGCAGGGGATCAGGTAATTGTTGTTACAAAGCATATACTGTTTAACGATCTGACGGATGTATTGACGGAGAACCTTCAGTAAAAAGACGGAGATTCTTTGCAGCGTGACTGACCGGTTTACGGAAATAAGCGTGATTACAACGTGGAGTAATAAAAATGAATTTTCGCCTTGTTTTAAATATGCTCGGCAAGATTTTGCTGATAATGGCGGCACTGATGCTCCTGCCTGCCGTGGTTTCGGTATGCAGCGGCGGCACGGATCTTTTGGCAATTCTTGCTTCCGCAGCAATAACGGCGGCTGTCGGCGGCGGAATGCTGCTTGTGAAACCAAAGGACACGACCTTTTTTGCAAAGGAGGGCTTCGTTGTTGTTGCGCTTGCATGGGTAGTGATGTCCCTGCTCGGCGCACTGCCGTTCATGTTCGGCGGGATTTTTACAAATTACATGGATGCAGTTTTTGAAACGGCCTCCGGTTTCACAACAACGGGTGCAACCGTGCTTTCGGGCGGCATATCCGCAATCCCGCACGGCATAGGCTTTTGGCGGTGCTTCATCATATTCATCGGAGGTATGGGTGTTCTTGTTTTTGTAATGGCTGTTTTGCCGCTTTCAAAGGAACGCTCAATGTACCTGATGCGCGCGGAAGTTCCCGGGCCGAGCGTCGGCAAACTGGTTGCAAAGGCAAAGGACACCGCGCTCATTCTGTATTCAATTTATTTCGCATTAATGGTGCTGATGGCTGTGATGCTTCTGTTCGGGGGAATGAACGTTTATGAGGCATTCACAACTGCGCTTTCAACCGCGGGCACGGGCGGCTTCATGGTTTATGACGCCGGTTTCATCGGGCTTTCGCCGTACCTTCAAACGGTCACGACCGTGTTCATGCTGCTGTTTGCGGTCAACTTCAACCTTTATTATTATATTTTAATGCGCAGAATCGGCGACGTGACACATAATGAGGAGCTGCGCTGGTTCCTCGGCATATTCTTTGCCGCCGTGCTGACGATGACGGTTGCAAACATCGGGCAATTCGGTTCGTTCGGCGAATCACTGCACCATACGGCGTTCAATGCCGCTTCGGTGTACAGCACAACGGGCTTCGCCAGTGTTAATTTCGACAAATGGCCGACAATTTCAAAATGCATTATGCTGCTGTTGATGGTTTGCGGCGGCTGCACGGGTTCAACGGCCGGCGGAATCAAGACTTCCCGCGTTGCGATTTTGGTTAAAAACGCGTTCAATGAGCTTCGCCGCTTTGCTCACCCGAAATATGTCCGTTCGCTGAAACTGGACGGAAAAGTTGTTTCGGAGCCTGTCGTTCGTTCGGTCACGGTTTATTTTTCGGTTATAATCGGAATAATTATCGTTTCCATAATACTTGTTTCGGCAAACGGTTTTGATTTTGAATCCTCATTATCGGCGGTTTTTGCCTGCATTTTCAATATCGGACCCGGATTCCACGCATTCGGACCGACGGCGAGTTTTACTCCGCTCAGCAATTTTTCAAAGTTGGTGCTGACTTTTGACATGCTTGCGGGCAGGCTCGAACTTTGGCCGCTGCTGCTGCTTTTTGTGCCGTCAACATGGAAAAAACGTGCGGTATACAAATAATCAACGGTAACGGAAACAAAAAACATTGCAAACGGAAAGGAATTGGGTTTGAAAATTTTTCTTGTCGCAAGTGAATGTGTCCCGTTCATAAAAACGGGCGGATTGGCGGATGTTGTGGGCGCACTGCCTGCCGCGCTGAAAAAGCTCGGGGCGGAGGTTTCCGTTCTGATTCCGAAATACAGCATGATTCCGCAGCAATTCCGCAAAGAAATGCAGCATATTACGGACTTTTCGATTCAGCTCGGCTGGCGGAAGCAATATGTCGGCGTTGAGAAAATCCACCGTGAAGGTATCGATTTCTACTTTGCGGACAACGAGTTTTATTTTAAGCAGAATTATGTTTATTCAAGCGGCGATTTCGAGGCGGAGCGTTACTGCTGGTTTTCGAAAGCGGCACTTGAAATAATGCAAAAGCTGGATATTGTGCCGGATATCATTCACCTGAACGATTGGCAAACGGGCATGATCCCGCTGCTGCTTCGGGAGCAATATTCCGCATTGCCGGAATTCTCCCGCGTTAAAACGGTGTTCACGATTCACAACCTCCGCTATCAGGGGTTGATGAACCCGATGCTTGTGAATGATTTGCTGAGCCTCGGGCAGAATGCACTGGCACAAATCGAGTACTATTGCAATATCAACTGCATGAAAGCGGGAATCATCTATTCCGATGCGGTCACAACCGTAAGCCCGACTTATGCAAAGGAGATCTGCACTCCCCGCTGCGGCGAAACTCTGGATGGGCTGCTGCGGCATAAACACATTGCGGGAATCCTGAACGGCATTGACAAAAAGCTGTACAATCCGTGGACGGATAAAGCTCTTTGCAGCCGTTTCTCAAAAAATCAGCCGCAGGGCAAACAAAAATGTAAATCCGCACTCCAAACGGCTTTGGGACTTGAACAGTCGGAGGAGCGGCCTGTTGCGGCGGTGATTTCGCGTCTGACAAACCAAAAGGGGCTCGACCTTTTCCGCGCCGTGATTCCGGGTTTGCTGGATCTTGGTGCGCAGCTTGTGATCCTCGGCATGGGTGATGCGGAATACGAGCGCATGTTCGCCGACCTTGCCGCAATAAATCCTTCTTCGGTTGCCTTCCGTGCCGAGATGAACGATTCGCTTGCGCGGCAAATCTATGCCGGGGCGGACATCTTCCTGATGCCCTCTGCATTCGAACCCTGCGGGCTGTCACAGCTGCTTGCAATGCGCTACGGTGCAATTCCCGTTGTGCGCGAAACGGGAGGCCTTGCGGACACTGTCATTCCCTATAACCGCTTCACGGACGAGGGCACGGGTTTTTCCTTCAGAAACTATTCTGCGGACGAGCTGTATAATGCTTCCCGTGCCGCAATCGAGCTTTATTGCGGAGACAAAGCCGCTTGGCAAAGGCTCACCGCCCGCGCAATGGCGGCGGATTTCGGCTGGAGCAGAAGTGCAGGGGAATACCTTCACCTGTATAAAACGCTCAAAATGAACTGATATTGATTATTTATACCGCAAAAGCGCAAACGCACCCCGAGTTTCGGGGTGCGTTTGCTGTATGTGAGAAGTAAAGAGAATGGCTGTGAAAAAGCTTTATGCAACGCCGATGGCAACCCTTGCGATAAGAATTGCGTCGGTCATATCGATTCTGCCGTTGCCGTCGAAATCAGCGGCGGTTTCTGCATTGGGGAGTTCTGCGGAAAGGGTGCTTACGCCGATTGCACAGCGGGCAACCTGAATTGCGTCCGCAAGTGTAACGCTGCTGTCGCCGTCAACATCGCCGAGAAGAACGGGGGAGTAGTCGTCGGTGTAGCATGCAACAATGTCGATGCCCTCGCCGTATTCAACGGAAAGCATATAATTGGTTGAAATAAGCTCACCGTCAACATACCATCCGCGGAATTCGCCGTTGTTCTTTGCATAAAGTTCGCAGGAATTGTAGGAATAGCTGCAAGTCATACCGATGCTGCCTTCGCCGAGCACCGTTGCGGAAACGGGTTCGGAAAAACCTCTGGGCTGAACCGTGATTTCCTGATAGTCACAGTCAAGTGCGGTAATGTTTGAAAGGTTATCGCAGTTGACTGCGGAAAGCTTGGTGCAGTGTTCCTGACCTTGGAAATCAATGCTCATAAGGTTTTCGCAGTTGTTGAGAACAACGCCTTCAAGGTGCGTCTGACCTGCTTCGGGGGAAAACAAACGGCGCATTGATGTATCGGAAAAATCAAAGATTCCGTAAACATCGGGCTTGATTGTATAAATCGTTTCAACCGGGCAGGGAACGCCGTTCGGATCCTCAATTGTTTCACAGCACCATACATCAAATATAAACGCAACATGCGAAAAATAAACTTCCGCGGTGGACTGGTTAATCATGTAGTGAGCAATTGGAGAATAAAGAAAATTCTCGGTCGGGAAGGTTCCGTTTTCAGGATAATCGTCGATAACATCCTCGTTTGTAACTCCGGGGACGTTTGTTTCAATGTCCAGAAACGCCCGAATGCGCTGAACGTCCGTTTCGGTAAAGGTGTAGGTAATCTCAGCCGGGGTTTCCGCATTTGATGTTCCGAAAGCAAATGCAGAGAGAACCATAAGGCAGGCAAGCATCAAAGAGAGAGTTTTTTTCATTTTCATACCTCCAATTTTTTTCTTTAACAAAGTGAGTCATGGCGGAGGAACTCTTCTGCTTCAGCCGCAAAACAGCACCAAGCCGCCGGGGGTGGTTTCCCGGGGGTGGTTTCCCGGGGGTGGTTTCCCGGGGTGGTTTCCCGGGGTGGTTTCCCGGGGTGGTTTCCCGGGGTGGTTTCCCGGGGTGGTTTCCCGGGGTGGTTTCCCGGGGTGGTTTCCCGGGGTGGTTTCCCGGGGTGGTTTCCCGGGGTGGTTTCCCGGGGTGGTTTCCCGGGGTGGTTTCCCGGGGTGGTTTCCCGGGGTGGTTTCCCGGGGTGGTTTCCCGGGGTGGTTTCCCGGGGTGGTTTCCCGGGGTGGTTTCCCGGGGTGGTTTCCCGGGGTGGTTTCCCGGGGTGGTTTCCCGGGGTGGTTTCCCGGGGTGGTTTCCCGGGGTGGTTTCCCGGGGTGGTTTCCCGGGGTGGTTTCCCGGGGCGTATTACAATGTACTGTTCGTATATGCGGTCCTGTCGGCTTGTACACCTCCTTTATTTATACAACGATGAAACCTGTCGTTTGGTTGTGCAAATTTCATCGAATTTAACAATATGTCGTCATCCTGCTTCGCTTGTCCTTTACCGGCAAATGAAACATTGCAGCAATCAGCTTGCCGAGGGTTTCAAAATTCAGCTTAGCCGAGAGGTTCGAAATTCAGCTTAGCTGAAGGGTTCGAAATTCAGCTTAGCTGAGAGGTTCGAACCTCTCAGCTTTTTTCCCCCTCATTAATATTAGGGCAAAAATCGCGGTTTTGTTCATCGGAAAAATAAATATATTTTTATCAAACGCTGAAACGAATAAAAAAACCGCCGCAAACGGGCAGCGTTTGCGGCGGCTGAATTCAGTCTGTCAGGATTTGAGGCTCAAAATGATTCCGAGAGCGATGGAAAGCGTTGCGGCGGCAATGACCTGATACTCCGGAGGGAGCATGAAGGTCAGAGTGTGTGCGGGAATCCAAAACAGCGGAATCGTTTTGAACAGCGTGAAGGAAACGAATTTGTGCCAATCCACCGTTTCGATGACTCGGCGGAGTCCGGGCTTTTTTGTACCTTCGGCACGCAGCTCAAGGTATCGGTCGGTGCATTTGTGAAACGCCATGAACGTTGGGCCGAATGTCAGGTTCATCACGGCGGCGGTGTAGAATGCGCAGAGCAGTTTGTTCCAAAACTCCGCTTTTGCGCCGGGCAGATATCCGGATTCAACAAGGCCTGCAACGCCGAAAGAATAGGTTTTCATCATGAACGTTATCGCAACACCGATAAGCCCCCAGATGATGACGCGCCAAACGGTATAAACGGGCAGAACCCATGCTTTTTTGCGCAGACGGAGGGCAAGCACTTCGCCGACTGTTGCAAGCAGACCGAATTTGATGAAGCCCATGATGTACGGGTGGGCGGAGGAGAGGGATTTGAAGACCTCGCGGCTCTGCGGAATGATAAGCACGGCGGCGAATGCGGCAAGCACCGCAAACGCGCACACGGCAGCGGCAGCATTGCTGCGCACGGGTTCGGTTGAAGGGGAATTCTTTTTGTTTTCGGGCATTTTAACCTCCGTTTATTGTGTGTTTGGCGTCAGTCAACATCCCGAACGACGGATTCGGGCTTTTCGTCCAACCGCTCGGGGTTGGCAAGGCAGCGTTTCATGAACTTTATGGATGAGGCGAAATAGAAGCCGTCGCAAATTCGCTCATCGGTCGTGACGGTGAAATCGATATATTTCTTTTGCTGAACCGTGCCGTCGGGAAGCATGAAATTTTCCCTTCGCTTTGCACCGAAAGCGAGAAAAATCGGTAAATTGCCGAAATCATACAAATGATGATAAATTGGCGGAATGCCGAGGGAACCCATGCTTGTTACAAACATTGAGCCGTGGAACGGGCTGAGTTTGAGCAATATGCGCGGGAGCTTTCCGAAATAGTCAAAAACGCGGATGAGCCAAAGGGTGAATTCCATAAGCAGCCCGGGGATAAAGTTCAGAAGACCCGCAAGCTTGTCGAAACTGCTGTTCAGCTCTTCGGAAGCCTTTGCTTCCTCAACGGCGGCGTTGAACTTTTCGTAAACATCGTAAACGCTGTCTTCCGGGTGGAATTCAACTTTTATGATGGTTTCGGAGGCATCGGTTGCCATGTCCTTTTTTATTGCCATGCAGACGATGATCTTTCCGTCGCGTGTGTAGATCCTGTGTCCCGCGATGAAGCGGTTGATTGCGGGACGTTGGGCTACGGTGCGGACGTATGCGGCAAGCAGCAGGTGCGTATAGCCGAATTTGTCAAGCCCTTCTTCGCGTTTTTCGCGAATGTATTTTTCCGCCGCGGAGCATTCGAAACCGTCCCTGAAAAGATTGTTTGCGCCGTTGCGGCGGGACATGATGTAAACTCCGACGCCGCTGATGGGGTCAAGGCTGCGGAGCCTGCGTCCGTCCGAACGATCGCCGCAGGCAGGGAGGGGCATGTTGTCGGAGTTAAGCTTTGCACCGATAAAAACAAGGATAACAGCCAATGCGGCGCAAAACAGGGAGATACCGCCGAGGAGGGACGTTATTCCGCCTTCGGGCTGCCTGAAGATGTTCAAAAGCCCGCTTTGCCAAAAAACGATCGCAGCCGCTGCCGCAAAAGCAATGAGCGCAATGTATCGGCGTGCGGCAACTGATTTTGCGCGTTTTGCGCCCGTGTTGACCGCAAAGCGGTAAATGAAATAAAGCATACAGCAAAAAACGATGTTGGCCGCAAGCAGAATCCCGCTGTTGAAGCCGAAAGCACCGGATTTGAACAGGATGCAGGCGCGGTAAATCAAAAATGCCGTGCCGAAAAATACGGGAGTGCAGGTTGTGAAAAGCCGCTCTGAGCCTTTTGAAATGAGCGCAGCAGCATACCAAAGGCAGAACACGACCGGCAGAACGACAAAAAACAGCACGAAAGCGGTCGAATCGACGCCCTCCGCGTCCTCAACGGGGGAGCTGTAATAAACGATCCGCAATGCGCCGGAAAGCAGCATAAACAGCGAGGCAAGCCACATGAAAACATTGCGCCTGCCGAGGCCGAAGGAGGCATATTGCTCCGAAGGCTGTGAAACATTTGTTTTTTCCATGGCAATATTATAGCAATTTCGTGCCTGAAATGCAACAAAAAACGCTCCGCACCAAAGAATCATTGAAGCATTGAATCATTGAAGCAGAGCGTTCGCCGAGCGGGTTGTTTGGCTTGAGGCGCAAAAACGGTCGCCGGCGGTCAAATGCCGAAAGTCAAATGCCGAAAGGATGATCAATCCGGATCGGGCGCGTAATTTGCATATTTTGTGAGCTCGGGAACCCACATGACTTTTATGGATGCCGTTGCGCCGTTTCTGTGTTTTGCAACGTTGATATAGGATGTGTTGTCCCCATCCATGGCTTCCTGCGTATCCGGATAGGCGGCGGGTCGATAAAGCATCATGATAACGTCCGCATCCTGTTCGATTGAACCGCTTTCGCGCAGGTCGCTCATGAGCGGAGTGTGATCTTTTCGCTTGTCGGGTTCGCGGGAAAGCTGGGAAAGCACAACAACGGCAACGTTAAGCTCCCTTGCAAGTATCTTGAGTGCACGCGTCATTGCCGAGATTTCAAGCACGCGCGAATCCTGGCTTTTTGCGGACTGCATAAGCTGAAGGTAGTCGATTATAACAACGTCAAGCCCGTGAATTGCCTGAATGCGGCGGCATTTTGAACGCACTTCCGCAACAGTCACGCCGGGGGTGTCGTCAATCAGAATCTTTGCCTCGCCGACGGTGTTGAATCTGTCTGCAATTTTGAGTATTTCGGTTGCGCCGAGTTCGCCCGTGCGGAGTTTTTGCATGTTGACGCCGGATTCGGAGGCCATGATACGCATGACAACCTGCTCCTTGCTCATTTCAAGGCTGAATACCGCAACGGTTGCGCCTTCGCGTATGGCTGCATGGGCGGCGATATTGAGAGCGAATGCGGATTTGCCCGTTGCAGGGCGGCCGGCAATAATAATAAGGTCGCTGCGCTGGAGTCCGCTTGTCAGTTCGTCAAGGTCAATAAGCCCCGTTGCAATGCCTGTGCGTCGGCCGCGGTTCTGCATGTATTCCCCGATTTGGGTGTATACGCGGGAATAGACGGAGCTTATTGGCTCCATTGTGTCCGCCGTTTTTCGCATTGCAATGTCGTAAATTCGGCGTTCGGCATCGTCCAGAATGGCAGCGGTTTCCTTCTCGCTGCCCGCTGCGTCCTGCGCAATGCCGGAACCGACGCTGATGAGGCGGCGGCGCATTGAATGCCCTTCAACAATACTGATATAATGCTCAATGTTTGCGGCACTGGGCGTGTAAATTGCAAGCTCGGCAATATAGCCCATGCCGCCGGCGGAATCCAGCTTGCCCTGCCGCTCAAGCATATCAACAAGGGTGACGTTGTCGATGAGCTTGCCGGAGTTGTAAAGGGCTTGCATGGCGGAAAAAATGTCCCTGTGGGCAACGGAAAAAAAGTCCTCCGCGTTGAGCACTTCAAGTGCTTTTTCAGCCGCAAGGGAGGACAAAAGAATGCTGCCCAGAACGGATTTTTCGGCATCCGTGCTGTGCGGCACGGTGCGGTTTGTTTCGTCCATAAAAGTTCCCTGTTGAATCAATGCATTAAAATATCGGCATTGACTTTGATTCGATTCATGCCGAACGGCGGAATACGGATTCCGCTTATACGAAGGTTATGACGTTTTATTCGGCAATGCCGAGAACCTCAACCTTGAAGTTTGCATCGGTCTGCTCGAACATGTGTGCACAAACGGTGTAAATGCCGACGGCCTTAATAGGCTCGTCAATGCGGATTTTTTTCTTGTCAACGGTGATATCAAACTGCTCTTTCAATGCAGCGGCAATTTCTTTGCCCGTGACCGCACCGAAAAGCCTTCCGTTTTCGCCTGCCTTGCAGTAAACTTTTACGGAAAGCTTGCTCATGTCCGCTGCAAGAGCCTGTGCGTTTTTGCGCTGAACTTCAACGCGATGCTTGGCGGCCTGTTTGCGGATGTTTGCGGCGTTGATTGTGCCTGCATCGGCGGGAACGGCCAAACCTCGCGGAATCAGGAAATTGCTTGCGTAGCCATCGCTGACGGTAACAATGTCTCCGGCTTTGCCTGTGCCGTGAACATCCTGTTTGAGCATAATTTTCATAGTTTTTCTCCTAATAATATATTTATGTTGTTCTTTTAAAAACAACGACGGTTTACAACAATAAACTTATGTATGCAATAAAAGTCATGGGAATGCTTTATTGCTTTGTTTCGTTCGAATCTGAATCGCTCGAAGCATTCTTGTCGGAATCGGAATTGCCGTGTTTCGACATATCATCATTATCGGACTTATCGGAGCTTCCGGAATCTTTGGGCGGATTGGGCTCACCGAATGCGAAATCGTCATTTGCCGGGTCATCTTCACGTTTTTTTCGCACTGCAATGATTCGCGGCCCCTGACCGTCGTCAAAATCAACGGAAACGACACTGCTGCCTTCCCGCTCCGCTTTTTCGAACGCCGCGCGAATTTTATCATCCACGCGCATCATCTTGAGCCTGAACCCGGTGTAAAGCTCAACAAGTCCGAAACCGGCAAGCAGAAACGGCGAAAAGCAGATGACAAAAATCATCAGCACGACAGCAAACGGACTGACGGACTGATTTGGGCGGTTCCGCGAAAAGATATAGATGAAGGATGCAATGCCCGTTGCCGCAAAGAGCGGCATAAACAGGCCGAAAGCAGTGTTCATGACGGTTTCGGCACCGCCGTAATTCAGAATGAACATCAGAATAATCGCAGCAGCGATCATCGGCATTCCGATGCGCAGACTTGAAGGCAGCTGCCAGCGGACAAAGGGAGCCATCGGACGAACATCGGCTTTTGCTTTCGTGCTGAACCATTTTGCAAGAACAACGGTAAGGAATCCTACACCTTCGGCAAGAGCAATGAGGACACCGTAGAAAACTTCCGGCAGAACTTCTGTTGAAAGCTGAAGCGATGAAATATCGAGACCGGCTTGTTTGTATGCGTCTTCAAGCTGATAAAAAAGCTCGACAATGCCGGCAAAGGGTTCCTTGCCTGCAAGCAGTGAAGGCAGAGCGGTGTCGAGATAGAGCGCGGCAAGCGCAAAAAACGCGACAAGAACCGCAAGCAGGCGATAGGGTAGGCGTTTGCGCAGCCCGATGCCGAGAGTCACGGAGCTCAGCAGCACAAAGCCCGCAATACAGAGCATTGTCAATACATTGGATGACAAAAGCGCCGCAATCCCGCCCAGGGATACAGCAAGAGCGATTCCGCAATACAGTGTGCCGTATGCATTGCCGATAAAGCCGATCGCGGCTGCGGCGGGTATCAGCAGAGGCGGCATGAATGCTCCGCCGAGAACCGAGAGTACGCCCGCTGCAAGCGCAAGCAGCATCTTTCTGAAAATGTTTGAGTTTGATTTATCCAAAACAACTAATTCCTTCTTTGAAATTGAAGCAATGCACCGATGCCGGCGCAAAGAAAGGGCAGGTACATTGCCACAGCTATACTATAATGCATTTCGGCGCATTCGTCAAGCCGTCAAAATGATCCCATAGTGCAGGTTATGTTTCCGCCGAGGCATTGAAAAGCGGTGCGGCATGTGTTAAAATAATTGTTGAAAAAGATGAAACGGCGAAAAGGAGGGAACGACGCGATGTATATTAAGCATGTTAAGCCGATGAAACGTGCGCATAACAAAAAGCGCAGCGTATACCGCGGGGAAAAGTTTGTCCGCAAAAAAAGCATTGATATTGCCGCACTGCTGCTCGTTCTGCTCATTCTGCTGCTTGCAGGGAGCGCAGTTTTTTTGATTCTGTCCTATTTTAACGGTAAAATTGCGCTGTAGGGTTTTAAGCTGAAAAGATTTGAATTTATGAAAAAAAGAAACCAAACATGCGGAGATACCCGGTCTTCCGCAAATACACGCTCCGATGAACGGCGGAAAACGCTGAGCCTTGTTACGGCCGTGATTATGGCGGTGAGCTGCATTGCATGCGTCATTATCAAGGCTGTCCGAAAAGACTGTTTTTCGGTGCACGAGATACTGCTTTATGCCGCATGGGCTTTGCTTGCGGCGGAAAGCTTTCTTGCGGCATTTTCAAACGGGAGCCGCATTCAAAAAGTTTTGCGGATTTTGCTTGCGGCGGCGGCGATCGGCCTTGCTTCCGTGTCGTTTATAATTTTTAACAATATGTACTAAGAGGATAACTATGAGAAATAACACAAATAAATCAAAACGAATTGTAAGGATAATATGCATAATTCTGGCGGCGCTTTTTTTGCTTTCGCTGATAATCGTTCCGCTGATTTATGTTTTCGGCTGAAAGGCAAATAAAAATGGGGAATGTGAATTCAAAGGAACAAGAAATCGGGTTCTCGACTGAATTTTTTCCGTCTGAAACGGGTGAATGCAATATTGCGGTTCACACATGGCGGCCTGCTGTGGGGCAGAGTGTGCGCGGTGTGATTCAGCTTGTTCACGGAATGAGCGAGTATGTTCGCCGTTTTCAGCCGATTGCGGAGTATTTCGTTTCGCTCGGCTATGTTTTTTGCGGGAATGACCATGCAGGGCACGGCGATTCAATTCAACAGGCGGATAAAAAGGGCTTTTTTGCAGCCGAAAACGGATGGAATGCGCTTGTTGATGATGTTATGACGGTTCACAGACGCCTTAAGGCTGAATATCCGGAGGCAAAGCAGATACTGTACGGGCACTCCATGGGCAGTTTCATTGCGCGTGCCTGCGCGTCAAGGTACGGAACTGAGTTTGATGCCTTTATCTTTTCCGCAACAGCGGGGAAAAATCCGCTTTTGCCGTTTGCAAAACTTGCCGCACGGGCGGAGATTCGCCGACGGGGCGCGCAGCAGCTCAGCCCGCGCCTGAACAGGCTTGTTTTCGGTCCATATGTCATGAGCGTGAAAAACAGGCGCACGGCTTTTGACTGGCTTTCAAAGGATGAAGCGGTTGTGGATGCTTATATTGCCGATCCGCTCTGCGGGTTCAGTTTCCGCTGCGCAGCATATCGCGATTTGTTTGATGGTTTGGACGAGGTCAGTCGAAAAACATGGAGCGATGCCGTTCCGGATGTTCCGATTTACGTTCTTGCCGGTGACGCCGATCCTGTCGGGAATTTCGGCAGAGGGCCGCGCCGGGTATGCAATAACCTTATAAAAAGCGGAAAGACTAAAGTTTTCCTTCAGATTTACCACGGAGGCAGGCATGAAATGCATAACGAGACCGAAAGGGATGAGGTTTTGCGCGGAATTGCTGCTTTCCTGCGCGGGAACCTGAATTGAATACGCACAGGACCGAGCACGGTTCGAATAGAAGTTTAAGTGAATGCAGTTAATTAAATGAATGCAGCTGATTTGATTAAAAAACACCGACCCGCAATTTTTTGCGAGTCGGTGTTAAATTTCCATAATTTCTAATTTCTAACTACTAATTCCTAATTAATTAAGATCGTTGCGAGCCGACCCTTTGCCGTTTCGCGAAGACGAAAGGGCAGAGAAACTGAAAGGGTTCGTCAGTTTAGATCATTGCGAGCCGACCCTTTGCCGTTTCGTCTTGAATCAGCCCCTGCACTGAACCCGCCGTTCGCGGAGCTGTAGCAGGCAACATTGACACTGCCGAAATAGGCATTGAGATCCATTCGGGTGATGTAGTAACCCTGTCCTGTCGGATCGACCATGGGCGGAGCTTCCGCCTCACCGACTTCAACAAGCAGGGAGTTCGCGCTTTTAACAACAACACGGAGCTTATCTACAGCCGCCTGCATGGATTCGCCGAACATCGTCATATCAAAAAGCACAGGGACAAGAACGGCAGGAATCATGCTGCCGCCGGGACTGCCGATAGCAATGATTTCCTCATTATTCTCGGCAACACTCCCCTTGCGGAGAATGGTCGGAGACATGTATGTGCGCGTGCGCTTTCCGGGTGCGTATTTATTTACGCCGCCGCTGAAATTGCGGTTTGCATTGTTGAGGAAAAATCCGTTCACATAGAGCCTTGAGCCGAAAAACTGGGTCAGCGTGTTCGTGCAGGCAACGGTCATGCCGTTTTTGTCAATAACGGAGATATGCGTTGTGTCCTGCCCGTCCGTATCGCGTTCGTGATCGGTATAATCCATGTTAAGCATGTTATAGATGTATTCGTCCGAGATTGCCTTTTGGTAATCAAAAGTTTTGCGCTTGAAGCGCGTGTCGGTAACTTTTGAGATCCTTTCTTTGTCGCAGATGAGCGTAAGCTGGGTAAGCTTTTTGAGGTAGCCGGAAGGATCGGTGTCGGGGTCGGGAATTTCAAGAATCTCGCCCATTTTAAGCATTTGAATCAGCGTCATGCCGCCGAAGGGAGCAGGAGCGGAGATGACGTCATATCCGTTGAATTCGCCGATGAGCGGATCGGTGAGCAGGGTTTCATATGCCGAAAGGTCCTCAAGCGTCATTCCGGCTGCATTCGCAACACTTTGGGCAACGCTGCCGGTGTAGAATGCGGAGCTGCCCTCGGTGGATATGCGGCGAAGAACCTGCGCAAGCTCGGGAAGGGCGACGGTGTCGCCTGCGTTTTGCACCGCCGCAAAAGGCGTGTTGGGATCGGAAAAAGTCGCTCTTGCGTTTTTAATTCGGAACATGAGCGCATCGTCAACGGTGAATCCGTTCTCCGCATAATAAATTGCGTAGTTCATAAGCGAGGCCATGCTGAACGAACCGTAAAGCTCGTTTGCCGTTTCCATGCCGGAAACAAAGCCCGGAACAGCAATATCACGGTAATTTGCACCGGATTGGGCAGCTTCGGGAAGATAATTCAAAAACTGATATTTATCGGTTTTGGGGTCGTAAATGAGCATTCCGCCGCCTCCGCCGATGCCCGAGCCGTAGGACTCAACAACGGCGAGCGTGTATGCAGCCGCAACAGCAGCGTCAACAGCGTTTCCGCCCGCATCAAGCACCTGAGCCGCGACCATGGTTGCATAGATGTTTGAGGTGCTGACGGAATAACCGTTTCGGCTGACAACAGAGGGTGAAGAGGATGTGCCCGGCTGCTTCGTTGCAGGAACAGGTTCAAGGGAAACGTTGGGCAGGTCGATATCATCGCTGCCCGGTTTGCTGCAGGAATTGCAGCCGACGAACTGAACGATAAAGATTAATGCCAATGCGGCAGCAAGCATCCTTGCAGCAGGTCTGCTTCCGCGTGTTCTGTTATTTTTACAGCTTTTACCTTTCATAATTTCTCCTTAACATTTTGTATCGGTGCCGGAAGTATCCGTTCAGAAGTTTACTTTCGGCGGAAGTTCAATAATAATATGCCCGTCAGCGGTTTCCGTAAAGCTTTCGGATTCGAGCAGCTTGGTAAGTATACGGTTGATGCGGCGCGTATAGAAGCCTTTTGTCGTTACACGCGGGCAGCCGTCATCGATGCGGATGGGTATGGTTTCAAAATACCTGCGCCCGTCTTCGGATTCGTTGTATTGAACAATGATGCCGTCGCGGGTGAATGTGTTGCTCTGATCCATGATAAAGTTGCCGAGACTGTAAAAGATAATGCCGTTGCCGTACAGTTCGACAGGCTGAACATTATGCGGATGAGAGCCAATGACCATGTCGGCGCCCGCATCAATGATACTGTGCGCAACATCCTGCTGCTTGTCATCCAGTATGGCGGTATATTCATTGCCGCTGTGCAGATAAACAACCGTGAGGTCGTTTGCCTGTGCGGAAGCGGTGATATAGCGATAGAACATGAAATGGTTTGTTGTCAGCACTCCGCCGTGCGCGGTTTCGGGGCTGTAAACCGAGGTGATGGCGATGAAACCGATCTTTTTGCCGTTTTCGGCCGTTATGACTGTGTACGGAGGAACATCGGGCTGCGTGTCATCCGGAGTTGCACCTGCATGGGTCAGACCGATGCTGTCGAAAAACGCACGGGAATTGTCGTACCCTGCCTTGCCGTAGTCGAAACAGTGGTTGTTTGAAAATCCGACAACATCGATGCCCGCCGCCTGCATACTGAGCACGGCGGTCTCGCTTGCGATAAGCGGAATACCGTCAAGCCGTTTTTGATAGCCGCTTGTGTCGCCCGTGCGGACAGGGCTTTCAAAGTTTGCAAAAACATGGTCGGAGTTGCTCCAAATGCCGGAAATGCCGCTGAAGAGCCTGTCGTAGCCCTTGTCATCGCACATTTGCCCGATGTACCTTCCCATCATGATATCTCCGAGGAAGGTGAGCTGAAGCCCGCCGTTAGGCGTGCCTTCGGGGGATTTTGCCGAAGCGGCGGAGTTTGCTTCGATGCTGCCGATGCAGAACATCAGCGCGAAAAGCACCGCGAAACAGACCAGCGGCAGAACAAAGTTCCTGCGCCGCTTGACACTGCGGCGGTTGCCGATCTGCACCCGCTGTTTAACCGTAAGCCCCTGTGAGGAGGCTTCCGTAATGATTTCCTGAGTTTTGTTTTTTTCAGTCATTGCCGTTAAAACCTTGAAATATTTCTGCGATTTCAATGCCGTGCCGAAATCAGCCGGCAAGAACGGTGCTGAGCAGCGTCACAAGTCCGTAAGTTACGAGTGTTGCTGCAAGCGTTGCGGGGATCGTGTAAAGAATGCTCTGCCTTGAATATGTGTTTGCAAGCAAGCTTGGGGTGATTGCGCCGACGCCGCGGAATGCAACCGTTGCAAACGGGAAAACGGGGAAGAGCAGCTCAACAACAAGCTTCAGAAAAATTCCGAGAAGCAGCGTCACTGCAAATTTGCGCTTTCCGAACAGAATCATGAATTTCGGAAGAACATAGTTCACGATGACGTAAACTATGAAGCTGATTGCAAAAACGAGCAGGATGCAGGGAATATCGTCGATTACCATTGCAAGATAGCCGGGCACGATAAGTCCGCCGCACTGAATTCCGAACAGTTCGTCAACCAAAAGGCTGATAAGGGTTCCGATGATTATTGCCAGATAGAAATTTGTTACAGTCATTTTAACCTCTTAAGTTTTTTGCCGCATTCGGGCTATACTTTTTTTCTCTGCTTTTCGGGGGAAATGCCCAAAAGCGGAATCAATGCCGGCTCTTTCTGCGCTCGCGGAAAATCGGCTCGGGAAGCGGAAGTCTTCCGTATTCGAGCAAAGCATGCAGAATCGGTTCACCGGAGCCGTGGATGTTTCCGACACACATCACGATTCTTCCCGGGAGCAGGGGCTTGAGCGTTTCAAGCACCTTTTCCGGGGATTGCTTTTCGAGATTGATGTACCTGTCGGCATTCGGAAAGCGTCCGTGAGCTTCGGCCTTTGTGATATTGCCCGTGCTTTCGCCGGCGGCAATGATGACAGCATTCGGAATCTTCGGGAAAAAATCGCGAACAAACTGCTTTGTTCTGTCAACTCTGTCCGGTCGGCAGTTCATAAGTATGATGGGATTTGCGGATTGTTCCGGACGTTCGCTGCAAACGATGTTCCAGATGTCCAGCGAGGAGGAAGGCTCGTTTGCCGCAAAAGCGTTCACAATGCAGCAATCACCTTTCGGCAGGCTGATATCGTAGAACCGCAGCGCACCGGGATCCGCATGGGCTTTCAGCATTGCGGAAAGAGCAGTTTCGCGATCAATGCCGAGAGCATCGGCGGCGGCAAGCGCAACCGAGCAGTTGTGCGGAAATAACCTGTAATCAAACTGTTTAAGATACTCTTCTGAAATAAGTGAATCGTCTGCAACAAAAACGCGTGTGCCGCGTTCTTCGGCAACGCTCTTGAAATATTCGGTATACTCGCAGTCGGGAATTACGACTGCGCCGTTGTAAGGAATAGTATCTGCAAACGCCCACGCGATCTGGTCGGTTGTGGGGCCCATTTCATCCAGGTGATCCTCAAGCACGTTCGTGATGACCGTCAGCCCGGCGTTGATTATCTGATGCTGATATACGCGCTGATAATCGGGGCGAACAGCCATGCATTCGCAAACAAGGGCATCGGCACCGCGTTTGACAGCACTGTTGATGACCTGTATTTGTTCTGAAATGGATATTCCGTGGGGACGACGAACAACCTCCTGCTCATCTTCCGCATCCCAGAATATCATTCTTGCGGCGGTGCCGGTGGTTTTGCCGACAACGCGATAACCCGCTTCGGCAAGGATCGCGGTGATAAGCCTTGTTGCTGTTGATTTGCCGCGAATGCCGTTAACGTTTACGGCAACACGGAGCTTCTTTCGGTTTGCTTCGTTCCTGCGCTTTTCGGCACAGCCCAAAACAGCGAGCAATGCGAGGCTCAGCGCACAAACACATAAAGGTAATAAATTTTCCATTTTAACTAAAACTTCCGCCGAATTATGCATCGGCGGACATTCCTGCACACGAACTGTTCGGAAAGCTTCCGTCGGAAAACAGAATTTCAAACGCAGCCCGTGCGCAAAACACCCTCCTGCGAAATCAAACGGCAGCCTGTTCCAAAGGCAGAAATATCGTTTTACAGCCCACAAACTGAGTGCAGCGATTTTTCCCGCAGCGGGCAGGCTCCGTTGACACGTTCGCTTTTTTTGACAAACATGCCCGCATTTCGGACACATTTCCCGAATTATAGCGGAATTATAACATAAACCCCGCCGCTATGCAAGCATTCGGCACATCCGGCAGGGATTATACAAATTTTCGGCATGGATATATACAACCGCAGCACGGCGCTGTCAGCTGTAAATCTCCGTTTTAACAAAAAAACGGGATTTTTTTGTTTCGCGTTCAATGCCGCGGTAAACGAACCTTCCGCACCCTCTGACGGAAACAATGTCTCCGGATTTCAGCACACGGCCTGCATCGAAAACCGTTCTTCCGTTTATAAACACTTTTCCGCTTCGCAGCAGCTCCGGAAGCTCACCCCCGCGCGACAGGCGGAAAACCTGCGCTGCAACGGCATCAAGCCTTTCGCTTGCAACATTGCATTGCACGGTGCGAAGGGTGAAAAGCAATCCCGGCGGCAGCAGCGGCGCGGGCGAACCGTTCTCTTCCATAGTGTCCGGCAGGGGCAGAATATCGCAGCTGAGATCCGTTCGCCGTGCGGAAACGAAATTTTCGGCAATATAGGGCGCGATTTGCTCCGTGCAGAAAATATAAATCTCGTTTTCGCGAACGGCAATGTCGCCCGTTCGGTTCCTGTCGATTCCCAAAGCCATAAGCGAACCGAGAATATCGCGGTGCGTGAGCTGCTCGGCAAATTTTTTTGAACGAGGTATGGCGCGTATGCAGCGAATCGGAAACGGACACGCGTAGCCGCAGTCCTCCGGGTCGCCGAAACGAACCATTATGCGTTCGCAGCCGTCTGCGCCGCCGAATTCGGTACGAATAACGCCTGAAAGCTCTTTTTCGGCGCAACGCAGAATGTTCTGTTCCGCAAGCCCCAAAAAGGGCGTGAACGTACAGCGCCCGCTGCCGTTTGCGCGGGAAGCAAGTTCGAGCAGCTTTTTCTTAAAAACAGCTTCGTCCGTCTGCTTCATGCTTTTTAATCCTTGTCCGCAGGCAGCTCGAAGCGGATGAGTTCCTCACCGTCGGTGCCGTTATCAACGTGGAAAACAACGGCGTTGCCCTCGTAATCGAGTTCATAGGAATCTCCGTAGCAAACGCCCGTGAAAAAAGCGGAGAAGGTAAGCGCGGAAACATCGAATTTATCCGCCGCAAGGTGATTTTCGCCCTCCATATAGTAAACCGCATTTTTCATATAACCGTTCAGTTCGCGTCTGTCGGCGGTAAAACCGTAATACAGCAGGGATGAGCCGCCGATGTCCCATGTCGGGTCGGCATAATACCATTCATCATTATATTTGAACAAAGTCCATTCGTGCAGCCCGAGATCCTTCGCAATGCCGTGCACCGTCAATGCCTCAAACCCAAGCTGACAAAGCAGGAAACAGTATGAGCGTCCGAAACACCAGCAAACGCCGAGGCCTTCCGTGACGGCATCGTAGCAATGCCGCATGACGGGCACCGATTCGCCGCCGACGGTTTCTTCGTTGAAATCATATTCCGTTTCGGTGGTCAGCTTTTGATACACCGCAACAGCCTGCATGATTCGGCTTTTTGCGCCTTCGGAAGGTTTCAGCAGTTCGGCAACCCTGTTTTCAAACCGATGAAACAGAGTGTTGTGTTCCTCGCGGGAGGCGGAAAAGTAACTCCATTCAAGCCTGCACCCGTTTTCACCTTCGGAAAATCGGACCGTTGTATCATAAATATCGGCAAAGAAAACAGGAAAATACATGTCGATAAGGCGGAGCAGATTGGGATAATCGTCTTTTGACCCGGGCAGATCGACGCCCGTTTCATAGTTCATGTATGCCGCAACGACCGCAGGATAACCCTGAAGTTCATTCTCCGTCAAAACCTCAAGCACAGCTTCGGGTGCGGCAAAATAATTCAGTGTCGGCTCAAACGGCAGATTAACTTCCGCAAAATGCGGACGCGGATCCGGGGTTGCCGTCGGCATTTCGGCAGGATTCGGCGTGCCGGTCGGCGCAGCCGTCACCGTTCCGGGCTTGCCGCCCGTGCAACCCGTGATTATGAAAAGCACCGCCAAAACAGCCGAAAGCAGCGCAGTGCCGCGAATACGGTAAATCTTAATTTTTTTATGTTCCATTGCGGTTTTTTTCCCTCCAATGTCCGATGTCGGTTTGCCCGGTTCAACCGAATAACCGGGTAAGGGTATTATACCAGAGGTTTTTGTGTGCAGCAAGAGCGTTTAAATAATGAGCAATTAGCAATGAGCAATTAGTAATTATCTTTCTCGGTTGAACAGGGGAAGCAGGCATAACTTTAATTACTCATTGCTAATTACTAATTGCTCATTGTTAATTGCTCATTTCACATTGCGCATTTCCGATTGACAGCACTCTCTTCCGGTGATAGAATCGTTTCGGCGAAATCGGGCGGCCGAAGAACAGCCGAAAGGGGAAGTAAAAAATGAAAAAAAGGTATTTGAAACAATTGCTTGCATTCGTGCTTTGCGCATTTGCGGTGCTGAATTCTGCGGCGGCATTTGCGGCGGGCTCGAACGAAACCGCTGCATCGGGCATTGCGGTTGAATCTGCGAACGGAGCGGAGCGGGTGATTCCGTCGATCGTTTCCGCGGACGAGTGGGAAGTTTTGCGCCTTGTGAACAGCGAACGTTCTGCAAGGGGACTGTCGCCGCTGACGACTTTTTCAACGCTTCAGAGTGGTGCGGAGATTCGTGCGCGGGAGATCGTGACGCTTTTTTCGCACACAAGGCCGAACGGCGAAAGCTGCTTCACCGTGCTTGACGAAGTCGGCATAGGCAATTATCAGTCGGCGGGAGAAAACATTGCAGCGGGGCAGAATTCACCGGCTGCCGTTATGAACTCGTGGATGAACAGTGAAGGTCACCGCAATAACATCCTTTCCGCAAGCTATAAGCATATCGGTGTCGGCATGAAGCATGAGCCGAACAGCATATACGGAAAGCATTGGGTTCAGCTCTTTTGTGCGGGCTTCAGCGAAAGATATACGGAATGCAGCCTGATGCTTCCGAGTTCGATGCAGTTCCCGCTCGGAACATCGATAAGCTCCATGGGCATAGCCGTGCGGCTGCGGTCGAATGTTTGGGGCGATTGCTATATGCCGCTTTCCGATGAATTCTGCACCGGGTTCAACAGCGGCAGTGCGGGCGAACAGACGGTAACGGTGAACATTGAAGGCTGCACGGCAGTTTTTTCCGTTGTTCTCGCAGCGCAGTCGGGCATTCCGGGGGATGTTGACGGCGACGGCAGGGTCACTTCAAGCGATGCACTCATGATCATGCGTCACGCGCTCGGCGTTGCCCACCTCAGCGGTGCATCACTCGCGGCGGCGGATGCTGACGGCGACGGAAACGTTACTGCGGCGGATTCATTGCTTGCAATGCGAACGGCAATGGGCTTTTGAACCGACGGCAAACGAAACGGCGGCACTGCCGACGGACGGAGGCCGCAGAAAACAAATTTGAATATGCAACCGGCGCAAACCGCGGAAGCATCGGCAGATTCGGTTTGCGTTTTTCATTTTTCACATTGATTTTGCATTTCAACTCGATCTGCATTGCAAAGTGTGCTTATTAATGGTATAATGAACCAACCGATATATCGAAAAAGCAAATATCGGAAATAACCTATACGGAAGGATACACATGATGAAAAGAAAGACATGGCTCACAATTGGCATTGCGGCATTGCTTTTATTCTGCACTGCCGTGCTTGCGGAGGGTGCGAACAGGAATGTTCCGCTTGACAGCGCGCTTGATGCTGCGCTGAATGCACCGGGCAGCGGCATTGCGTTTGCAAACGGCTCGGCGTATCCGTGGCAGGTTGTTGAAATTGACGGGCGGACGGCGGCAAAGAGCGGCAACGCGGGCGCACCCAATTCAAGCAGCGCGGTTTCGGCACAGGTCACGATTGCGGAAGGGCAGAGCCTTTCCTTTGACTGGAATGTTGACGGTGAACCTACGACCGGTGCGCTTGCAATGTGGGATTATCTTGTATTCATCGTTGACGGCGAATATATCGATTATATTCACAGCGTTGAGGAAAACACTCCGCTCGGCTGGGAAACCTTCACATGGACTCCGGATGAGGCGGGAACTTATACCGTGGAGTGGGCATATAACAAGGATGCATCGAATAATTCCGGTGCGGACTGCGGTTATCTTGACAACGTTGCTGTAATCGGCGAACCCGTGCAGACGGCGGCACCGACGGCCGAACCGCAGCCGGGAGAGGAATTCACGATTTTTGAAGAGGATTTTTCACAGCTTCCGAGTGACGAATGGTGGAACGACGACATGGACGGTGACGGCAACTATTGGCATTGGGACACGTCCTGCGGTCACAATGCGCCCGGCGCACTTTATTCGCTTTCATACAGCTCTTCCGGTCCGCTCACGCCCGATAACTGGGTCTGCATACCGTATTTCGATATTCCCGCCGATGCGGAAAACGTTCAGCTCAGCTTCTGGCTCAGCGCATTCGATGAGGATTTTTATGCGGAACATATCGACGTCTGCGTGATTTCGATTTACGAAAACTATTACGGGTACTACGATTATGAAATTCTCGGCACGCTCGATTCAATCACTCTCGACAGCTGTAATTGGCGCAAATACACCTGCGACCTGAGCGACTACGCCGGTGAAGAGGAACTGAGCATTGCGTTCATGCATTGCAATTGCACCGATCAGAGCGGTGTTATTCTTGATGATATTGCCATCACGGCAACTGTGGGCGGTGAACTGCCCTGCACGCCCGGCGATGTTGATTTTGACGGAAGGGTTACTGTCGGCGATGCATTGACGGTCATGCGCCATGCGCTGAATGTTTATATTCTGCCGGAAGCTGCGCTGCCCGCTGCGGATGTTGATGCGGACGGCAATATTACCGTTGCGGATGCATTGCAGATAATGCGTATCGCCCTTTTTAATCAATAATTTCGTAATGCGGGCGGCACCCGAAAACCGTCTGATTAAATGATAGACTGAAAGTTCAATAAGGCTGCTGCGGGATGCATGATGTTCCGCGGCGGCTTTTGCTTTTTTTTGAGGCACGGAAGAAAAAATGCAATAAAATTAATCGGTGAAATATTAAAAACAATAAGCCGCAATGTGTTGAAAAATGGGCGAAATTGTGATAAAATAGATAATATTTATAAGACTTTGAGAACACTCGGTTCAAAAAGTCGAAGGGGGTACAGCGGATTGACAGAACAAAGCGGCGCGGGACTGCCTGCGGAGAAAAAAATGCACGTTAAAGGAACAAATGCTTGCGAATATGCCGTTGAAATGATCGGCATCACAAAGCGGTTTCCGGGAATCGTTGCAAACGACAATATCACATTGCAGCTCAAAAAGGGCGAGATTCATGCTCTTTTGGGTGAAAACGGTGCGGGCAAAAGCACTCTTATGAGTGTGCTTTTCGGACTGTATCATCCGGAAGAGGGCGAAATTCGCAAGGACGGAAAAACTGTTGAAATCAACGATCCGAATGATGCAAACGCACTCGGAATCGGCATGGTGCACCAGCATTTTAAGCTTGTTGAAATTTTCAGCGTGCTGGATAACATCATCCTCGGCGTTGAGCCCACAAACTCTGCCGGTTTCCTGAAAAAAACGGAGGCGCGCAGGCGCGTTGTTGAGCTGAGCGAAAAATACGGGCTGCGAATCGAACCGGATGCACTCATTTCGGATATCACTGTCGGAATGCAGCAGCGCACGGAAATACTCAAGATGCTGTATCGGAACAACGAAATACTTATTTTTGATGAACCGACAGCGGTTTTGACTCCGCAGGAGATCGATGAGCTGATGGAAATCATGCGAAGCCTTGCGGCGGAAGGCAAGAGCATTCTGTTCATTTCACACAAGCTGAACGAAATCATGGCGGTTGCGGACAGGTGTACAGTGCTGCGAAAGGGCAGATGCATCGGCACCGTCGATGTTAAGAATACAACAAAAGAGGAACTCTCCCGCATGATGGTCGGGCGCGATGTGGACTTTGTGGTTCACAAAGATGAGGCAAAACCGAAAGAAATTGTCCTTTCCGCCGAAGGCGTCTGCGTGGAATCCAAGCTGCATAAACATCTTGCGGTCAAAAACGTCAGCTTCAATGTTCGTGCCGGCGAGATCGTCTGCATTGCGGGCATAGACGGCAACGGTCAGACGGAGCTTGTTTACGGGATTACGGGTCTTGAACCGCTGAGCGCAGGCAAGGTGCAGATGTGCGGAAAAGATATAACCGCCGCACCGATCCGCAAGCGTTCCCGATTGGGCATGAGCCATATTCCGGAGGATCGGCATAAACACGGGCTTGTGTTGGATTATTCGCTTGAATACAACATGATTTTGCAGAGGTATTTTGAGCCGCAGTTTGTTTCGCCCGCAGGTTTTTTAAAGCGCGGCGCGATTCGCGAATACTCCGATGAGCTGATTCGGCAATATGACGTCCGCTCGGGTCAGGGGTCGGTGACTGTTGTGCGCAGCATGTCCGGCGGCAACCAGCAGAAGGCTATCGTTGCCCGTGAGCTTGACAAAAAGCCCAAGCTGCTTGTTGCGGTTCAGCCGACGCGCGGGCTTGATGTCGGCGCAATTGAATTCATTCACAAACGCCTTGTTGAACAGCGGGACAACGGCGCGGCGGTGCTGCTGATTTCGCTTGAACTTGACGAGGTTATGAACCTTTCCGACAGGATACTTGTGATGTACGAGGGCGAAATTGTCGGTGAACTCGATCCGAAGAAAACCACCGTGGAAGAACTCGGACTTTATATGGCAGGCGCAAAGAGGGGGGCAGAGTATGGAACAAAACACGAATAAAGTCGGAAAGCATTCCGCACCGCAGCAGGTGCAGGGCGAAAGCTTTTTCCGCCGGCTGCTTAAAAAGCCGGGGGTTCAATCCTTCCTTGCCGCATTGCTGTGCATCGTTATCGGTCTTGTTGTGGGCTATATCGTTCTGCTTGCAATTGAGCCTTCCGGTGCGTCAAAGGCGATCGGCGCGGTGCTGAAAAACTTCCTTGCAAGGCGAAGCAGTGCATTGCGGATGAAGCAGTTTGCAAACACGCTCGTTAAAACGGCGCCGCTGATTATGTGCAGTCTCTCCATTCTTTTTGCATACAAAACGGGGCTTTTCAACATCGGCGCGGCGGGACAGTATGTTCTTGGCGCGGGTGCCGCACTGTATTGCGCGCTCGGGCTTGAATTGCCGTGGTATGTATGCCTGCTTGCGGCGGCTGCCGCAGGTGCGCTGCTTGGCTGCATTTCGGGTGCGCTTAAGGCATATTGCAACGTTAACGAGGTCATTTCCTGCATAATGCTGAATTGGATAAGCCTTTATGCGGTGAATTCGGTGCTTAAGGATTTTTGCCCTGTCGGATACAAGGACACCTTCACGCTTGTGAGCCGCAACAGTTCCGCTCTGCTTCCGAGTCTCGGACTGAATAAGGTCTTCGGCAGCGAAAGTGCGACGATCGCGATACCGATGGCGGTAATAATTGCAATCATCATTTGGGTCGTTCTTGAAAAAACAAAATTCGGTTATGAGATAAAGGCAACGGGACTGAACCGCAATGCGGCAAAGTACTGCGGAATGCGTGAAAAACGCAATATCATCCTGACGATGTTCATTGCGGGTGCGCTTGCGGGCATTGCGGCGGCAATGATGTTTCTTTCGGGTTTTATGGAGTGGGACATCAACCAAAGCTCCGTTCCCGCAATGGGCTTCAACGGCATTGCGGCGGCGTTTCTCGGCGGACTGAATCCGATAGGTGCGATTTTTTCTTCCTATTTTATTCAGCATATCACGGACGGAGGCAGTTCTCTCGATACGCGCCTCTATCCGACACAGATTTCCGACCTGATTTCATCGCTGATAATCTATCTCTGCGGCTTTGTTCTGTTCTTTAAGCTTCGCATGAATGCGCGCATTGACGGAAAAAACAAAAAACAAACAGCAAAGGCCGAACCGGCAGCGTTGGGAACAGAAACAAAGGAGGAACAAAACTGATGATGCTTTTGATTCAATACACACTTGTTTTTTCGTCCGTTTTGCTGCTTGTCGCACTCGGCGGCTGCTTTTCGGAACGCTCGGGCATTATCAACATCGGGCTTGAGGGCATAATGGTGATCGGCGCGTTGGGCGGCGTGATGGTGCTTCACAACCTTTCACCTCAATTGCCCGGGATTGTGATACTGCTGCTGACGGTTGCGGCTTCAATTGCGGCAGGCATGATATACTCGCTGCTTCTTGCCGTGGCAAGCATCAATTTCAAGGCGGATCAGACGCTTGTCGGCACGGCAATGAACATGCTCGGTCTTGCGCTTGCAACCGTTATTGCAAAGGCATACAACATTGCGACAACGTCCGGTGCGGACAACTCGGCGCGAATCGCTTTTGTTGAAAACAAAAAAGCTCTTGCACTTGTTGAGGGGACGGAATTCAACTGGTTTATGATACTTGCATTTGCTGCGCTTGCCGTCGGCTGGGTCGTGCTTTACAAAACACGCTTCGGACTCAGATTGATGGCATGCGGCGAACATCCGCAGGCGGCAGATTCCGTCGGCATAAACGTTAAAAAAATGCGTTACAGCGGCGTTCTGATTTCCGGAGCCGTGGGAGGATTGGGCGGCATTGCCTATGTTACGGCTGGCGTCAGCATGTGCAATTTTGAAGTCGGCGTTGCAGGTTTCGGCTTCCTCGCGCTTGCGGTCATGATTTTCGGTCAGTGGAAACCTTTGCGCATTGCAATTGCGGCACTGCTGTTCGGATTCTTCCGCGCACTTGCAAACGTATACAGCGGGTTCGACTTCCTGACTGCGCTCAATATTCCGAAGCCTGTTTACAACATGCTTCCGTACATAATTTCCCTCATCGTGCTTGCGTTCACTTCTAAAAAGTCGCTTGCACCGAAAGCGGAAGGCATTCCGTACGACAAAGGCTCAAGGTAAATATCGCGGCGGAATGTTCGTGCATTCCGCCGAAAGCTTAAACTCTTAAACTGAAAAAAACCGCTCGCAATGAGCGGTTTTTTTATTGGAAGCATTGATTGAAATTGATTGAATTTTTATTTTTCGGGATACATATCGATCGTGCGGAAGGTGTATCCGCGGGCGATGAGATCCTCGATCATTTCCGGAAGAACATCCACGGTGTCGCCGCAGGTGTCATGGCAAAGGAACACAACATGCGGGCTGTTTTCCTTTTCGTGCCAATCCATGCTCTTGCGGTAGGATTCAAGAAGGTACTGCTTTGTGGGCAGGTGATTGACATTGCCCTGCGGCCAACGGTCGTTGTTGCCGGCATTCCAATCGAACCATGCGTAACCTTTTTCTGCAAGACGGGCTTTGATTTCCGCCTTAACGTCCTTGGGACAGAGCCCCGTTGTGCTTCCGCCCGGGAAGCGAACGCGGATGTTCGTTTGCGGTGAACCGACTGCTTTTTCATATGCCGCTGCCCATTTGTCGATTTCCTTCATGAACGCATCGGCAGAGGCGTAACAGGCCGAAAAATCATGCGTGTAGGAATGGCATGCAACAAAATGCCCGCGGCTGACGGTTTCGCGCACGATTTCGGGACGACGGTCAACAAAATATCCGACGGTGAAGAATGTTGCCTTGACGTTGTATCTGTCCAAAATATCCAGAACACGGTAGGTGTTCTCGCATGGACCGTCGTCGAAGGTTAAATAAATATATTTCGCACCGCCGGTGTTGGGCTGCGAAGAAGGCTGCGGCGTTACAGCATCTGTGGGAGAAGGTGCTGCCGTTGAACTCGGTTCCGGAGTCAAGGCCGGGGTTGCGGTCGGAGCCTGCGAGGCTGCATCCGTTGCAGGAACGTCTGTTGCGGGCATACTCGGAGCGGGCGTCTCCGCCGAATCGGGTGTGCCTGAAACATTCGGCCTCGGAGCGGAAGAGCCGCCGATGTCGACGATGCTCCCGCTGCCGCTTCCGGACGGGCCGCACGCAGTGAGGAAAACTGTTGCTGCAAACAGCAGAGTGCCGATAATTTTCTTTAAATATTTCATAATCATAAATGCCGAAGCAAAAATTCCTTTATCATTATTAGCAGAGAACGGGCGGCATGATTCAGGCAATAAAAGGCCGGACAAAATGCTGCACGATTTCCGTTATCGGCATAATATCATGCTTCTAAGACGGATTCAATATCTATTTGTTAACATTTTGTGACAAATTTCACCGAATTTGAACAGTACGGATTAGTGTACATGCAGAATTGTTGAAAAGTTGAATTCACTGCGTAAAAAAACGTGCGCCGATTTCGGCCGCGCAATGCATGTGCCCGAAAGGTCGGTATTGCGCAGCAAAAAACTGCCGCAAAAGCAGGTGCTCGCTGCGGCAGTTATTAAAACAAGGGTGATAGCTGGGTGTACGTAAGACAGTATTGCGCTAAGATTGACGAAGCGGCACGAAACAGCATGGAGCTGATCGTGCCGGAGCTGGCGAAGCGAAACGGCGTGACCGAGAAACTGAAAGCCGACACCAAATGGAATGGGTACGGCAGATGAACGCTTGCAAGGCACAGGCAGAGGAAATTGTGAAAATCGAATTGATTTACGATTGAGTGAGGAAGTCCGGGCAGAAAACTGTTCGGACTATTCTCATATATTCCAAAGTTGCGGTAGAATTGTTCACAAGTTTTATGGTATAATTTGAATACAAAAATTGAGCAACAAATCGGAAGTTGCAGAGTTGTTTCATCAAAACAGAGAAACGATAGAGTAGGAGGCCCTGTGGTTTAACATGGAAAAGCAATTGAGCGTGAGGAGAATGATTACAGCCGATCATTTGGACACGATGACGAAATGGATGTATGACTGGTGGGGAAAAGCTGAGAATTATTCTTATGAAGCAGTATATTCCTATATGTTACATAGCCTGCAGGGAAAGCGTCTTCCTCAGACTTATGGTTTGTTTCTGGATGAAACGCTAATCGGAATGTACCAATTTACCATGGAAGATTTGTTTTCACGGCCTGACATTTATCCGTGGCTTGCTAACGTTTACATCGATAAAGCATACCGGGCATACGGCTATGGACGGGTTTTGCTGAATTCTGTGAAGAAGACAGCCGAAAAAGCAGGACTGAAGGAACTTTATTTATTTACGACTCACGAAGGTCTATATGAAAAATTCGGTTGGGACTTCATCCAAGAAATAGACACTTTCCTTGAACCAAGGACACAGCGGCTTTACCGTCTGGATACAAACTCCCGTTTGATGAGCAGATGATGAAACGGAGACCGGAAGTTAATCAAACAAATTTCAGTTTATCGAACTTATAAAAACCCTTTAGGAACTAAAGGGCGCACTTCTATACTCTCCTAACGGGAGTATCGTGCGTCCTGCGGAGCTTCATTCTCCGTCAGCAGGAGGATACTGCATGACCGAGAATGTTGCGTCACTTCGTTCCGTCAAGGTGGCTACACCCCCTTGCGCTGTTAAAGCGGCTATCCCCTGTGGACTTGCCGCCAGCAAGTTTGAAGATTAGACATAAACAAATCCTCCGCATGGTCTAAGCCATACGGAGGATTAACTGTTTTACGGACACCCGTCTATAAGTCAGTGCTTTTTGTTTTTTATGAAATCGGTTTGATTCTGCGGACCGCGTTAATCGATTTTGAGCGGAATTCCGTTCACGGCAAAATGCACTTCGTTGATGCTGCCATAGGGCAGAGCAGTCAACAACACGGACTGGGTCGCAAGATTGAGCAGCCCTGCATCGTTTGCAACTGTTTCAAAATCGGATGAAAGATTTACTGTCAAAACGCCGTTTTCGATAACAGCTCCGAGAACAAGCGTGTTTTCCGGAAAACAGCTGCGAAGCCCGCGCAGCTCCGTTCCCGCTGCAAGCTGCTGTATACAGGAGTATAAATCCGTGCTGCCCTCCGCGTAACGTGTTATGGGAATCATCAGGCTTCCGGATTCATTCGGGAAATACAGTGTCAGCGGTTTAGCCGAACCGGAGGTTGCAATTTCGGCGTTTTCAACGTTTAGGGCATATTTGCCGTGCTTTTGCGGCGGAAGACTGCCGTTTGCGGTGATGTCATTGCAGCCGTTCAGAAAGATTGAAACGGTTTCAACCGAATCGAACTCAGTGAGCGTGTTTACAACGGCGGCAAAAAGCTGCTGTTCACTGTCGTAATCGGGCATGACGGGCAGATTCACAAGGTTCACGCGCGCTTCGCCGTTCTGAATGCTTATCTGAATCTCCGCCCCCTGCGGTATCACGGCTTTAAGGCCGTTTTTGGAAAGTGCGGCGCGGTTTTCGTCCGAAGCAGTCATTTTTGCAAGGCAGGCTTTTGCAATGCCCGCTTGCTGCGGCACGGATGCAACAACCGGAAGGAGATAGCCTTCATCGGTCAGATAATAAAGAGTTTTATTGACTTTTTTGCCATCAGGTGCGGCGTCGGCGGTTGCGGGTGCGGAACAGACGGGAGTCGGCACGGCAGTCGGCACGGGGCTGCATGAGGCCGGCGGCGGAGTCGTGACGCAGTCCGGTGCATCGGAACAGCCGCAGAACAAGGCTGCAATCGTCAGCAGAACGAGTATAAGCGCAGAAAATCGCGCGGTATGACAGCATGTTGATTTCATTGTTGTTTCAATTCCTCCGAGAAAATTTTGCGGGCGGCGTTTCGTCTGTGCGGAAGCAATTCCGCTCGGCTGATTAATTATATTTGCTTTTTGAAACAAAAATACTTGAACGAATGCAAATTTGCTCTGCTCGAAATTATTCGATAGTCGAATTATCGATAGTATAACGATCGAAATAATGAAATTATTTGACAAAAAACGAATAAAAAACTTGACATGCGTCAAAAAAATGATATAATAAGTTTGAGCGAAAGCTGTATTCCGTCCCTGCATCTCGTGCAGCGGAATGCTGCCGTCGCAGCTGCAACTGAATAGAACAGGCTTTCTTCCTGCGTTACGCAAAGGGGGAATCGGGTGCAAATCCCGGCGAGTCGGTCACTGTGAAGTTCGGATTGTTTTTGTTTTTTATTAAACAGAGTATATCGATATTTTGATATCGATAATGCATGAAATATAGAGATAAAAACATTCGAAATAAGTCAGATTACCCAAAGAAGGCCTGAGCTTCTGCCGTCACCGGAGGCTGAATGGATTATGCACAGTCGCGTTTTGTTTTGGGAACAACCGGGTGTGAGCTGAACGGTTTGATTTTTGCAAAAATTCGGGATGAAAAATCCCGGATGAACGAGTTCTGCAAAAGGATTTTGATTCAGCATTCACAAAAAGGGTGTTACCTTTGCACTGCGTCTCGATTCCGTCTTCCCGATTACGACCGGCTGAAGCGGAATCATTTTGTTTATACGGCTGTTTTCGGAAACTTTTCAGCTCATTTCAACCGCCGAACAAATTCGGCATACAACATTCAAAATCCGACAGAATCGGAAACAGGAGGTTTTTCAGTGATCGAACTTATTCAGCACGGCATGTACCTTGTGAACGGCGTTCCCTGTGAGAGCGTTCCGGTGCCTCCGGCAGAGGCACGCCGCGAGACCATGGCATACAAAATCTTGCAGGCGCACAACACTTCGGGCGACCCCGAGAAGCTCAAAATCACATTTGACGCGCTTGTGTCGCATGATATCACATATGTCGGCATTATCCAGCAGGCGCGTGCTTCCGGAATGAAGCAATTCCCGATGCCCTATGCGCTTACCAATTGCCACAACAGCCTGTGCGCCGTCGGCGGCACGATAAACGAGGATGACCACGTGTTCGGACTTTCCGCTGCAAAAAAATACGGCGGAATCTACGTTCCCGCAAACCAGTCCGTAATTCACTCTTACGCACGCGAGCAGATGGCGGCCTGCGGAAACATGATTCTCGGTTCCGATTCGCACACACGCTACGGTGCATTGGGAACCATGGCCGTCGGCGAGGGCGGACCGGAGCTTGCAAAGCAGCTTCTCAAAAACACTTGGGACGCGCCCATGCCCGAGGTTGTGCTTGTGTACCTGACGGGAAAACCCCGCCGCGGCATCGGACCGCATGATGTTGCGCTCTCTCTTGTTAAAGCAACGTTTGAAAGCGGTTTCGTAAACAACCGTGTGCTTGAATTCGTCGGCCCCGGCATTGCCAACCTTCCCATCGATTTCAGAAACGGCATCGATGTTATGACAACGGAAACAACCTGCCTTTCCTCAATTTGGGAAACGGATGAAGAAACTCAAAAATTCTATACAGCTCATAAACGTCCCGAGGCTTACAAAAAGCTGCATCCGGGTGCGATCGCTTATTACGATAGAATGATTACGATTGACCTAAGCAAGCAGGAGGCGATGATCGCCCTGCCGTTCCATCCTTCCAATGCATACACAATTCATGAATTCCTGCAGAATGCGGAAGAACTCCTTAAAAAAGTCGAGCAGGATGCGCAAAAACGCTTCCCGAAGGCGAATGTGAAACTTGTTGACAAGATTCACGACGGCGGCGTTTGGGCCGATCAGGGCGTTATTGCCGGCTGTTCCGGCGGTCTGTTTGACAATATCGCCGAAGCTGCGGATATTCTGCGCGGCGGAAGCACGGGAAACGGTGAATTTGCATTGGATGTTTACCCGACAAGCATTCCCGTTTCGCTTGCGCTCACAAAACACGGTGCGACGGGCGACTTGCTTTCCGCCGGTGCAATAATCAAGCCCAGCTTCTGCGGCCCGTGTTTCGGTGCGGGTGATGTTCCCGCCAACAACGGCCTTTCACTGCGCCACACAACGCGCAACTTCCCCAACAGGGAAGGTTCAAAACCCGGAGAGGGTCAGTTTGCGGGCGTTTGCCTGATGGATGCACGTTCCATTGCCGCAACCGCGCTGAACGGAGGAAAGATTACCGCGGCGACGGATATTGAATACGAATGCACCGTACCGGAATATGAATTTGATTCTTCGGCATACGACAGAAGGATTTATTACGGCTTCGGCAAAGCGGATCCGTCGGTTGAGCTTGTGATGGGCCCCAACATTACGGACTGGCCCAAAATGTATGCACTGACCGAGAACCTGCTTGTAAAGCTTGCTGCCGTTATTCATGATCCGGTAACAACAACGGATGAGCTGATTCCCTCCGGCGAAACGTCCTCCTATCGCAGCAACCCTCTGCGCCTTGCGGAATTTACCTTGTCAAGACGTGAACCGGCATATGTCGGCAGAGCGAAAGAAATTGCAAAACTTGAAGGCGAACGCCGCAGCGGTGCAGTGCCGGCGGAAATTGTCGAAATGCTGAACCGTGTCGGCAACGGTGCAGAGCTTGCGAACAATACTCAGTTCGGCTCATGCGTGTTTGCGAACAAACCCGGTGACGGTTCCGCACGCGAACAGGCGGCTTCTTGTCAAAAGGTTTTGGGAGGTTTCGCAAATATCTGCTATGAATATGCAACGAAACGCTACCGCAGCAACTGCATCAACTGGGGCATTTTGCCGTTTACCATTGACGACGGAACTGAATTCAACTATGAACCCGGCGACTGCGTTTTCGTGCCCGGCATCCGCGCAGCGGTTGAAAACGGCACAGAAAACATTCCCGCAAAAGTCATAAGGCAGAACGGTGATGTGTGCGATATCATGCTTCACCTCAGGGGGCTTACTCCGGATGAAAAGGAGATTATCCTTGACGGATGCCTGATGAACTATTATGCGGCAAGAGCGGAATAAGCAAAGAGCGGGATAAGAACCGAAAGCAACCGGCGGGCGTTTCCGTGAACGATGCCGGAAACGCACCGCTTCCGAACAATATTAATACAAATTTGAACATGGAAGGAAATACCGATGGAAAAGATTAAGATGACAACCCCGATAGTCGAAATGGACGGGGACGAAATGACGCGTGTGCTTTGGGGCATGATAAAAGACGAGCTGATTCTGCCCTTTATTGACCTTAAAACGGAGTATTACGATCTTGGCCTGCTGCACCGCAACGAAACTCAGGACAAAGTGACCGTTGACGCTGCGAACGCAACCCGCAAATACGGCGTTGCAGTCAAATGCGCAACAATAACCCCGAACGCACAGCGCATGAAGGAGTATCCGCAGCTTACCGAAATGTGGAAAAGCCCGAACGGAACAATTCGTTCAATTCTTGACGGAACGGTTTTCCGCGCACCGATACTCATCGATTCCATTCATCCCGTTGTCAAAAACTGGAAAAAACCCATTACCATTGCCCGTCATGCCTACGGTGATGTTTATAAAAGCGTTGACATGTATACGACCGAACCCGGCACCTGCACAATGACTTTTGTCGGCGAAAGCGGAGACACCAAAACGCTCACCGTGCAAAAGGTTGACGGTCCGGCGGTGTGGCAGGGTGCGCACAACAAGGAAAAGAGCATCCGCTCGTTTGCAAAGGCTTGCTTTAAATATGCAATTGACACAAAACAGGATTTGTGGTTCTCAACAAAGGACACGATCGCAAAGATTTACGACGGCGAGTTCAAACGCGTGTTTGAAGAAGAATTCGAGAACAATTATCGCGCCGAATTTGAAAAACTCGGACTGACATATTTCTATACGCTGATTGATGATGCCGTTGCCCGCGTTATCCGCAGCGAAGGCGGATTCATCTGGGCGTGCAAAAACTATGACGGCGATGTTATGAGCGACATGGTATCGACCGCATTCGGTTCGCTTGCAATGATGACTTCCGTTCTTGTTTCTCCGGACGGCACAACCGAATACGAAGCAGCGCACGGAACAGTCACAAAGCACTATTACCGTCACCTTAAGGGCGAAGAAACTTCAACAAACCCGATGGCAACCATTTATGCATGGACGGGTGCGCTCAGAAAACGCGGACAGCTTGACGGCATTACGGAGCTGCAAACTTTCGCGGACAAGCTTGAAGCAGCCTGCGTTGAAACACTCAACAGCGGAATCATGACAAAGGACCTTGTCGGGCTTGTGGATGACCCCGCTTCCGTGAAGGCCGTCACGAGCGCGAAGTTTATTGCTGCCATCCGAGAAAACCTTGAAAGGACTCTTGCCTGAGCAGCCTGAGAAAGTTTTTACGAATAAAATTCGGATATGAATCGGGGCAGGCCGAAAATATCAGCCCGCCCCGCGATGAAAAAAGATTTGAAAACTGTCGAAAATGAATTCGCAGGGAGGCAATCACAAACAATGGAACTTAAAACTAACAGCACCGCCGGAACGATGGAATCCAGTGACATAATTATAATGCTTGAGCCGCGCACAGAGGGCGGGATCGAGCTTGAGCTCACGAGCAGCGTTATGCAGCAATTCGGCAAACAGATACGCAAAGTTATTCTTGACACGCTTCAGGAATACGATGTTCAAAATGCAAAAGTGGAGGCAGTGGATAAAGGTGCGTTGGATTGCACCGTTCGCGCCCGCACCGTTGCCGCAATTTACCGTGCGGCTCAGCGCAGCGATTACCGCTGGGAAGTTTAAACGGATTTATCCTTGGGAGGAAGGATGCTTTTGCGGAACAGAGTATCGAAACATTTAATATTTTGATGCGGAATAAAGCCTCCGCAAAAGCGGATATAAGAAAATGTACATTAAAGATCGTTTAAGAAGAAGCATGATGTTCATTCCGGGCAACAACCCCGGCATGATACGTGATGCGAATATTTACGGTGCGGACAGCATCATGTTTGACCTTGAGGATTCCGTTGCCTACACCGAAAAGGATGCGGCAAGGCTGCTTGTTTACAACGCGTTGAAAACATTGGACTTCGGAAGCAAGGAAACGGTTGTCCGCATCAATGACCTTTCAAGCGGACTCGGGGTTGCGGATCTTGAGGCCGTCGTCCGCGCCGGCGTGCAGGTCGTTCGCCTGCCGAAGACGGACAGCGCACAGGATGTTATCGACTGCGAACGCGAGATTGAGCGCATTGAAAAGGAAGCGGGCATTCCCGTCGGTACAACGGGCATGATGGCGGCTATTGAGTCTGCAAACGGCGTGCTGAATGCGGCGGCAATTGCAAAAGCGAGCGATCGCCTTATCGGAATCGCCCTCGGCGCGGAGGATTATGTCACCGACCTTAAAACCACCCGTTCGGACGGCATTGAGCTGCTTTTTGCCCGCAGCATGATACTCAATGCGGCAAGGGCAGCGGGCATTGCCGCACTGGACACGGTTTATTCCGACGTGAACAACGAAGAAGGCTTCGTTGCGGAAGCAACGATAATCAAAAAACTGGGATTTGACGGCAAATCCATTATCAACCCGCGCCAGATTGAGCCGCTGCACAAGGTCTTTATGCCGAGCGAAAAGGATCTTAACAAGGCGCGCGCAATAATGGATGCGATTGCGGAGGCGAACGCACGCGGCAGCGGCGTTGCAAGCCTTAAGGGTAAGATGATAGACAAACCCGTTGTCATTCGCGCTCAGCGGCTGCTTGACCTGTATGAGGCGGGACGCAGAATCGATGAAGTGGAGGATTGACAGAAATGAACTTTGATATCAATAAAATTCCGCATATAAACGAAATTGCGAACAACGGAAGTTTCAACGGCGCACGCAGCAAAAATACCGAAACTTTTCAGCAGCGCTGCAAGGATTGCAACAAGATAGTTCCTTCCCTTGAGGAGGCAATAAAAAAATCCGGACTTCGCGACGGGATGACGATAAGTTTTCATCACCATTTCCGCAACGGTGACCATATCATTAACAATGTTCTTGATAAACTTGCGGAGATGGGGCTCAAAAACCTGACGCTTGCGGCGTCGTCGCTTTCGGCTGTTCATGCGCCGCTGATTGAACACATCCGCTCCGGACTTATCACTCACATTGAAACTTCCGGTCTGCGCGGAGAACTTGCGGAGCAGATTTCACGCGGGTTGATGGATTTTCCGGTTGTTTTCCGTTCCCATGGCGGAAGGGCATCCGCAATCCGTTCGGGTGAGCTGCACATTGATGTTGCTTTTTTGGGTGCGCCCTCGTGCGATCCCTACGGCAACGCAAACGGGTACAGCAGGGATGATGACGACGGCATTTCATGCGGGTCGTTGGGTTATGCAAGAACGGATGCGGAGTTTGCGGATAAGGTTATTATAATAACAAACAACATCGTTTCCTATCCCAATGCACCGTGGGCAATTCCGGAACACGATGTTGATTACGTTGTTCGTGTTGACGATATCGGCGATCCCAAGGGCATCATGAGCGGCGCAACGCGGTACACAAAGGATCCCAAGGAACTGCTGATCGCAAAAACGGCTGCAAATGTTGTTGAAGCGGCGGGTTATCTTTACGACGGCTTTTCAATGCAGATGGGTTCCGGCGGTGCATCGCTTGCAACGGCGCGATTCATCCGCCAAAAAATGTTGGACAAGGGCATTCACTGTCGTTTCGCTCTCGGCGGAATCACGGGGCAGATCACGGCAATGCATGAAGAAGGGTTGATAGATCGCATTCTTGATGTTCAGTCGTTTGACCTTGACGCGGCAAAATCGCTGAAGAACAACCATTTTCATCATCAGATAAGCGCAACGTATTATGCAAGCCATCTGGTTGCAACGGCAGCGGAACAGCTGGATTTTGTTATTCTTTCCGCGCTTGAAATTGACACTGATTTCAACGTGAATGTTCTCACAGGTTCCGACGGCGTGATTCGCGGGGCGATCGGAGGGCATCCCGACACGGCGGAGAGCGCGAGCCTTGCTGTTATTGTTGCGCCCCTTGTGCGCGGCAGAATTCCGACGGTTGTTGAACATGTCGGCACGGTCGTCACTCCGGGCAGCGTTATTGATGTCCTCGTTACGGACAGGGGCATTGCAGTGAACCCGAATCGCCCGGATTTGAAGGAGAAACTGGAAAAATTCGGCCTTCATGTGTTTGATATTCATGCCCTGCAAAAAAAGGCGGAGGAGCTTGTCGGTGTTCCGGAACCGATTCGCTACAAGGAACGAATCGTCGGCGTTGCAATGTATCGCGACAACACGGTCATTGACGTAATTCGTCAGATAGACGAATAAAAACGGGGAATATGCGGCGGCTTAACTGCCGAATAACCGTATTGACCTGATAAGCAAAAACAACCGGCGGTATCCAAACTGCGGAGCCGCCGGTTGTTTGTTTTTTATAATTGAATCCCGAACAATTTTAAACCCGTGGTGTTTTATGCGTCCTGAGCCAATCGGAACATCATGTCAACGGCGGGCTCGATTATTTCATCGTTAAAATCATATTCGCGGGTATGGAGCTTTGCATGACGGGTGCCGCATCCGATATAGAACAATGCGCCGCTTGTGAGCTTTGTGTAGCAGCCGAAATCTTCGGAACTTCTGAACGGCTCATCCCAGCGTGCTTCCGGCAGTCCGCATTCAAGCCGCGCTTTGCGGACGGCGGCAACGGCATCGGGTGTGTTGCGCGTTTCGGGAAAGGAGTCGCGATATTGAACTTCAACATTTGTTATGCCATCCTGCCGTGCATATGCGCGGGCCCGCGCGCAGATTTCGGCATCCAGTGCATCCAGCTCGGATTCAAATTCGGCGCGTATTGTCAGCATGAGCTGCCCGAAGCCCGCATTCGTGCCGAAAGCTTCCTCGCCTATGCGCACGCAAACGACCGTTGCCATAACAATGCCGCGATGATCCTCCCTTGCGGTCAGTTCGGGAATATCAATTATCAGCTTTGATATTGCATGGGCGGGATTATGCCCGTTTTCGGGTTGGGAAGCATGTGAGCTTTTTCCGAAAAAGCTCAGCACAAGCCCGCGCGAGGCAAATGCTGCCGTGCCGTCGTGTACCGCGACCGAACCTGCGGGAAATCCCGGCATATTGTGCCAGCCGAAAATAATGTCCGGTTTTTCATCCGTTATCATCTTTTGGCAGACGGGAGCACCGCAGCCTGTCTCCTCCGCATGTTGGAAAAGAAAGAGAATATCGCTGCGGCAGCCATGGCGGTCAATTTCCGCCGCAAGTGCGCAAAGCGCGGCGCTGTGGCCGTCGTGTCCGCATTTATGCGCAACGCCGCGGTTTTCGGAAGCATAGGGGAGCGCGGGGTCATCCTCGATCGGAAGCGCGTCAAAATCCGCACGGAATGCAATTCGGCGTGTCGGGGCGGACTCCGTTCGGACATTCAAAGGAGCCTTGTACACGGCATAGAACCATGCACCCATATCATGCAGCTCAAGCGAAGTGTGCGTGCGGAGAAAATCAATGAGCGTTGCTTTTGTTTGTTTTTCCTGCCCGGAAAGCTCCGCGCAGCGGTGAAGCCGATGCCGAAGCTCTGCGGCAGATTTAAGAATATCTTTATCCATTGCGGAAACACCTCAATGTTGAATAATATCTGTCGGAAACAGAAAATCCGTTTCGGAAACGGGACATAAACCCCATGCCTGTTTCGGCAGAAATAATTATACTCCCGAAAGAAAGGGAAGTAAACAGCGGATTTGTTTCACCCGTGCGTATTTCCGCACATGCGGGTATTGTGGTTTTTGCGGAAAAGTGGTATTATTATAATGGAAAGGCAGTACTGTGCGGAAAGAGGGCTTATATAAACGGTTTCCTCGGGAACAACAGATATTTCGGGTGACGGTTAATGATTATTTTGGGCATTGATCCCGGGTATGCGATACTCGGTTACGGTGCGGTTGAAGCCGAACGCGGCAAGATTCGCGTTATTGATTACGGGGTTGTTGAAACAACTCCGAAAATGACCTTTCCCGAGAGGTTGGAGCGGCTCTATGCGGGCACAAAACTCCTGCTTGAACGTTATCGCCCCGATCATGTTGCGTTTGAGGAGCTTTTTTTCTATCGCAACACAACAACGGCATTGCAGGTTGCGGCGGCAAGGGGCGTTGCAATAACGGCCGCCCAGCAGGCGGGACTCCCGCTCTATGAATATACCCCGATGCAGATTAAGCAAAGCGTCACCGGGGACGGCCATGCGGACAAGCTGCAAATGCAGACAATGGTCAAGCTTCTTTTAAAACTGCAAAAGATACCGAAGCCTGATGATGCCGCCGATGCGCTCGGCGCGGCACTCTGCCATGCGAACGCGCTCGGACCGATGGTTGAACAATTCCGCATTAAATAACTGACGTTTTTTGCAGGGAGCAAAAATATGTACGCACATATAAAGGGCAATGTAGAAGAAATTTATGCCGACAGAGTCGTTATCGAGGCGGCGGGTGTCGGGTATGAGCTTGTTTGCAGCAAAATGACGCTGAAAAGACTGTGCGAGGGCAAAACCGCAAAGCTGTTTGTGCATTTTCATCTTTCTCAGGACAGCGTCGCGCTGTACGGTTTTTTTGATGCAGAGGAACGGGCAATGTTCCGAAAGCTCATAAGCGTTTCGCGAATCGGTCCGAAGGTTGCACTTGCGGTGCTGTCGGTGCTGACTCCGTCGGATGTTGCGCTTGCGGTGCTGACTGATAACACGGCTGCTTTTGACGGAGTTGCAGGCATGGGCAAAAAAACGGCGGCGCGTGTGATTCTTGAACTGAAAGAAAAGGTCGATGCGGCGGAAACGGCGGTTGCTTCCGCAGGGGGTGCCGCAAACACGGCGCAGGATAACGGAATGCGTGCCGAAGCGGTTGCAGCATTGGTTGCGCTCGGTTATGACGGTGCAAGTGCGGGCAGGGCGGTGGCATCCGTCCCGGATTGCGATCGCGTTGAGGATATGATAATGCAGGCATTGCGTGCAACGACTAAATAAATTTTTCACGCCGAAGCGGAAGATTCACCGAAAAAGCGGGTCCGCTGCGGAACACAAAAAGATTTGACGGATGCTTTTGCGGAAGTCGGATTTAACGGAGTGACGGGATTTAAATGGATGACGACAGGCTCATAACTTCATCAATGCTTGCGGAGGATGAAAACTGCGAATTCAGTCTGCGCCCGCGTTTTCTTGCGGAATACATCGGGCAGGGCAATGTTAAGGAACATATCGGAGTTTATATCCATGCCGCAAAACTGCGCGGAGAGGCGTTGGATCACACCCTGCTTTACGGCCCGCCGGGTCTTGGAAAAACGACGCTTGCGGCAATAATCGCAAACGAGATGGGCGGCAATCTGCGCATCACGAGCGGCCCCGCAATAACTCATGCGGGGGATCTTGCGGCATTGCTTTCAAACCTTGCCGAAGGCGATGTGCTTTTTATTGACGAGATTCACCGATTGAATGCAAACGTTGAGGAGATTCTTTACCCCGCAATGGAGGATTTTGCATACGACATAATTATCGGCAAGGGACCGTCCGCCAGGTCGCTGCGGCTTGAACTGCCGAAATTCACCCTTGTGGGTGCAACAACGCGAATGGGGCTTTTGACCGCGCCGCTTCGCGACAGATTCGGAATAAAGGAACAGCTTGAGCTTTACACGCCTGAGGATTTGAAAGAAATCGTTGTTCGCAGCGCGGGCATACTCGATATTGAAATAACGGAGGACGGCGCACTTGAAATTGCATCGCGTTCAAGAGGAACTCCGCGAATCGCAAACAGGCTTTTGCGGCGTGTCCGCGACTTTGCGCAGGTTCGTGCAAACGGTATTATTGACCTTGAAACGGCAAAAAACGGGCTTGATATGCTTGCGATAGACGAACTCGGGCTTGACGCCGTTGACAGAAATATGCTGACGGCAATGATTGTGAAATTCGGCGGAAGACCTGTCGGATTGGATACAATTGCGGCGGCAACCGGCGAAGATGCTTCCACGATTGAGGATGTTTACGAACCGTATCTGCTGAGGCTCGGTTTCATTGCGCGTACGCCGCGCGGGCGGGTATTGCTTCCGGCGGGGTATTCGCACATGGGCTATGCTCCGCCGCAGGATTCAAACGGGCAGACTTCATTCATTTGAAAGGATTCTAAGGACTTTTCAGCTGAGTTGCGCTGTTTTATCCGTTCGGAAGCGAACGGAGACAGAAATAATAACGGAGGGCTACACAATGATGAGCAAAAAAACAAAGGCGATGGAGCAGCAGCTCACCCAACTTGCGCAGGAAAACGATGCGCTGCGCGCACAGCTTGCGGCGGCGGGTGTTGAAATTGAAAACGTTAAAAGCGAGCTTGCAAAAACCGTCGGCGAACGCGACAGGTTCAGAAACGAATTGAACGGCGCACAGCTCGATTTGAGCAACGCCAAACGCCGCTTGGACGATTTCAGGCTGCGTCAGGAAGCAATTGTGAACGCTCTTACCGAAGCGCATAACACGCGTGAACGCATATTAAAAGAAGCAAATGCAAATGCGGACAGAATCGATGCCGAAGCGAAGCAGCGCAGAACGGATATCCTGAACAAAGCGCAGGCGGCACTTGAAAGCGCAAAAAAAGAAGCGGCTCAGCTGATTGCGGATGCAAAACGGGATGCCGCCGGCATTCGCGATGCCGCACAGAAGGATGCACAGCAGGTTACGGACACCGCCCTTGACGAGGCAACGGAGTTGATCGCAGGCGCAAAAGCCGATGCCGAAGCGATGATGGACGAAGCACAGGCTGCGGTTGATGAAAAACAGGCGCAGGTGGACGAGCTGAACTTTTCACTGAGCGAAAAGGCAAGGCTTGCGCTTGAACAGGCACGGAAATATGCTCAGATAATGGAATCCCTTGCCGAATTGAATTTCGAAACGGCGGTTGAAGCACGATATGCGGAAAAATACGCACCCGCCGCGGCAGAGCCCGAGAACAGCGGTGAATGCGCGGATGATGCCGATGAAACTTCACTGAGCGAAACAAATACGGACGCAGCGGATTCGAACGAAATGGATTTGAACGAAGCGAAGCAAGGCACAGAGAGCATAAGGGGCACCGGCGGTGCGGAAGCAATGCCTCCGTGCGGCCGCGAAAAAACATGCTGCTCCTGCGATAATGCGGAAGCGGTGTCGGATTCGGAAGCGCCGGATGCGGATGTTTGCGGACAGGAAAACACGGAACTGCCTAAAGAAACGGAAGATTCAAATCCCGAAACAACGGATGAACCGAAAGAGCAGGCCGTCTGCTCCGTAACGGAAAACGGAGAGCCGGAGAGTCACACAGGTGCGGAAAGTGAAGCGGAAGACAAACCCGAAACGGCAGATCCTGCGGATGACTGTGATGAGCAAATCAAAACATCGGAAGAATCCGAAAAATCGATGAAGAACGAGAACGGCAAACACACAAAATCGGTCGAGTCGGAATTTCCGGAAGAATACAGCAGCGCGGCATCGCTGATGAGAAGCATTTATTCTATTGAAGGCAGGGATATCCCCGAGGAGGCGGATGATGAAGGCGAGCTGTACGATATCGGTGAAGGGACGCCGCTCACGATTCATCAGGATGAGGAGAGCGGCGAGGAAACATTCTCTTTGCCGGTTGATCCGGATTTGCGCGATATCTTAAGAGATATAATGAAGAAATAATGCGTCTTCGGCTGAAAACATGTGTGAAAGATAAAAAGTATGAATATTCTTGTTGTTAATGATGACGGATATACCGCGCCCGGCATTGCCGCGCTGGTTCGGGAATTGCGCAAAGAGCATGATGTGTTCGTTTGCGCACCGAAGGAAAATCAGAGTGCGGTCGGGCACGGGTTGACTTTGAGAAGACTGCTGCATGCTGAAAAGGTTACGGTATTTGACGATGATGCAAAAAACTCCGAACGGGAATTGAAACCCGTAACCGCATTTTGGGTTGACGGCACACCCGCGGATTGTGTGCGCGTTGCACTCGGCAACCTTTCCGCTGAGCCGGATATTGTGATTTCCGGAATCAATCAGGCTCCGAACCTCGGCACGGATGTGCTGTATTCCGGCACCGTTTCCGCTGCGGAGGAGGCGGCAATGCTCGGTTACCGCGCCGTTGCGGTTTCAAGAGATACGCTCGGAACGGACTATTTTGATGATGCGGCGGTTCACTTTTGCAGCAATATTGACCTGTTCATTGGCTGCTTAACGGAAAGCCACAGGCTTTTGAATGTGAACTATCCCTATCTGCCTGCGAATGAATATCGCGGAATACGGGTCGGGTATCTTGCAGAGCAGATATATCCGATTGCCTATATCGAAATAAAGGACGAAAACGGAAGCATCGGCTACAAAACTCCGAGCAACAAGCTGACAAGCTGCGCCGAGCATGACACGACGGACGAAAAATTCGTTCGTGACGGATTCATCGCCGTGACCCCGCTGAAGTACGATATAACAGATTACGAACGGCTTGAGCAGATCGCGGCATTTGCGGAAAGAACTTATTAAACGGCAATTTTTTGCAGGTTTAAAAGCGAACCCATGGTTTAATATGCGGGATAAAGAGGGCGGATTATGAAAATCGGAGTTATCGGAGCGGGCGCGGCAGGGCTTATTGCGGGCGCATTTGCGGCAAAAGGCGGCGCAAGAGTCGATATTATCGACAGAAACGAAAAAACGGGCAAAAAACTCTTTCTTACGGGAAAGGGCAGGTGCAACATCACCAATTCTGCCGATATCGATGCATTTATGAAAAACGTGCCGCATAACGGCAGGTTCCTTTACAGCGCATTTGACGGATTTTTTAACGATGACATAATTGAACTGATAAACTCCTGCGGCGTTCGCACGAAACTTGAACGCGGCGGAAGGTATTTTCCCGAAAGCGATAAGTCAAGCGATGTTATTCGCGCATTGCAGACCAATGCGGTGAGATGCGGAGCGAACATTGTGCTTAATTCACGGGTATCAAGCGTTTCAAAGACGGATGACGGAGGGTTTCGACTCTGCTTTGAAAACGGGCAGAAAAAATATTACGATAAAGTAATCATTGCAACGGGCGGTGCAAGCTATCCTTCAACGGGTTCAACCGGGGACGGCTACAGCTTTGCAGAGAGTCTCGGTCACACCGTTGCCGCACCGAAGCCGTCGCTCATACCGCTTGTTGCGAACGAGGCATGGGCGGGCGATTTGATGGGGCTTTCGCTCAAAAATGTTGTTCTGCGCGCATATGCACCCGAAAAGGGTAAAAAAACAAAATCCGGCGAGCCATTTCCCGGGAAATATTCCGCAAATGAATCCGGAAATGCCGAGAAAGGCGGATATGCCTGCTCTGCGGCGGAGAATACGGCAAAAATCGAGAAGAAACAAAAAAAGCGCAAGCCCGTTTATGAAGAACTCGGGGAGATGCTGTTCACTCATTTCGGTGTTTCGGGCCCGCTTGTGCTCAGCGCAAGCAGCTATCTTGCGGATTCGCCCAACGGTGCATTGCTTGAAATTGACCTTAAGCCCGGATTGACAGCAGAGCAGCTTGATCTCCGCATTCTGCGGGATTTTGAAAAATACAAGCATAAACAGGTGCAGAATGCAATGTGCGATCTGCTTCCGCAAAGGCTTATCGATGCGGTTTTGCATGTTGCGGGTGTTGATGCCGAAATCACGGTGGATAACCTGACTCGTGAACAGCGGGGGGCAATTGTTCGAACCCTCAAATGCCTGCCGCTGACGGTGCGCGCGGCACGTCCCGTTGAAGAAGCGATAATCACGCGCGGCGGTGTGCTGATTAAAGAGATTAATCCGTCAACAATGGAGTCGCGAATTGTGCCCGGGTTGTATTTTGCAGGGGAAGTCATCGATGTTGATGCCTGTACGGGCGGATTCAATCTTCAGATCGCATGGTCAACCGGCTGTGCGGCGGGCAGAGCGGCGGCGGAAGCTCTTTAAACATATCCAACGCAAAACATTGCTTTAAAAACACTGAAAACGGAGAAAAATATATGACTGCGGAACGAAGTGAATTTGCAAATTCGGGAAATACGGGAAACATCAGCATTGCGATAGACGGGCCCGCGGGCGCGGGGAAGAGCACAATTGCAAAAGAAATCTCAAAAAGACTTTCAATAACTTATGTTGACACGGGCGCAATGTACAGAGCTATCGGACTCAAGGCAATGCGCATGGGGATTGACCCTGCCGACGTGCGGCACGTGGTTCCGATGCTCGACGGCACAAATGTTTCCATTGAATACATTGACGGCGTTCAGCATGTTCTTCTGGACGGGGAAGATGTTTCCGAGCTCATCCGCACGGAGGAAGTTTCACATTATGCCTCGGTTATAAGCACGATTCCGGAGGTTCGCAAAAAGCTTGTGGAATTGCAGCGTGCGCTTGCAAGGGTTCGCAATGTCGTTATGGACGGGCGCGATATATGTTCCTATGTTCTGCCCGATGCAACGCATAAGTTTTTTGTTACTGCCGAGCCGGAAGTTCGCGCAGCGCGCCGCTATACGGAATACGAGGCGGCGGGAAAGCTGAACGGCAGGAACTTTGACGACATTCTTTGTGAAATAAAACGCAGGGATGAGAGGGATTCAACGCGGGAGGCTGCGCCGCTCCGCCCGGCGGATGATGCAGTCGTTATCGACACAAGCGAAATGAATGTTGAAAGTGCGGTTGCGGCAGTGCTGGCGCATATCGGATAATGCTGAGCAGCTTTTTTTCGGAGGTTGAGAATGCTTTATATAATCGCATACATATTTTTTAAATGGCTGCTCTGGCTGATTTACAGACCGAAAGTATTCGGCAATAAGAAAAACCTGAGGATTAAGGGCGGCGTTATTTTTATTGCGAATCACAGAGCGTTGTACGATCCGCTGCTTTTGGTAGTCAGTTCACCGCGAATCATTCATTTCATGGCAAAAAAAGAGCTTTTCGACAACCCTGTGGGGCGAGTTTTTTTTAAGTCACTCTTCGTTTTTCCGGTAAATCGAAAAACAGCGGACATGAAATCCATTCGGCAGTCGCTGAAGCTCCTGCGTGACGGCAAAGCATTCGGAATATTCCCGGAGGGCAGGCGTTCGGCAACGGACGGCATGGATGAATTTGAAAAGGGCACGGCGTTTATTGCCGCAAAATCCGGCGCACCGATCGTTCCTATATATATCAATCCGAAAAAAAGCAGGTCGGGACGGTCGCTTATGTATGTCGGCGATGTCATTCTTCCGGGAGAGATCGCCGAGCATTGCGACAGGCGAATGCTGAATGATGCAATAACGAACAGGATGCAGAACGAAATGGAAAAACTGAGTCTGCTCATGCGGAGCGAAACAGAGGGCGAAAAACGCACCGCAAGGGACTGAAAGCCGAAATAAAAAAGAAATCGGAGATTACCGAAATTGAAAATCATTCTTGCAAAAAGTGCAGGGTTTTGCTTTGGAGTGCGCCGTGCGGTGGAACTGACGGAGCAGACTGCGGCCAAGGTTGCCGAATCCGGCAGTGCGGCAAAGGTTTTTACCTTTGGCGAACTGATACACAATCGGGATGTTGTGAACCGGCTGCGCGAGGCCGGCATTGCGCCGATAGAGTCGCTTGATGAAGCGCAGCGCGGGGATTACGTTATCATTCGCTCCCACGGAGTGCCGAAAAAGATTTATGAAGAGCTTGAAACAAGAGGCATTAATTTCATAGATGCAACATGCCCCTTTGTTTCGAATATTCACAGAATTGTTTCGGCTGCGTACGAGCGCGGTGAGCAGGTTTTTATTGTAGGCAATCCGGAACATCCGGAAACCATAGGTATAAACGGGCATTGCGGCAATTCGGCGATTTTTATCCGCGGTGAGGAGGAGCTTCGAAAGCTTGAAGGCAGGAGCGGCTGCCTTGTGGTTCAAACAACGTTTGATTCCGAAACATTTGCTGCAATGCAGCGCGTTATCGAACGAGAATATCCCCGCATTCGCGTGTTCAACAGCATATGCAGCACAACATTCGAACGGCAGCGGGAGGCAGAGGAATTAAGCAAGAAATGCGATGTTATGCTTGTTTTAGGTGACAAACACAGCTCCAATACCCAAAAACTCAGAAAAATTTGTGAAAAAAATTGCAGAAATACCCTCAATGCCGCAAAAGAATGCGAAATTTCTCTTGATATATTTAAAAATAATGATATAATGGTAGGCGTAGTTGCCGGTGCATCGACACCGGATTCGATTATCAGGGAGGTTATCAACACAATGAGCGAACAGGATAAGGCTAATGTAAATTGCGAAGCCGCAACCGAAAACGCAGCTGCAAACGCAGCAAACATCGAGGAAAATGCCGTATTTGACGAAGAGGCGATCAACAAGACCATCGTCCGAATTCACGGCGGTCAGGTTCTGACGGGCACCGTCATTCAGATTGTTGACGGCGAAATCAGCGTCAGCATCGGATACAAGTCCGACGGATATATTCCTCGCTCCGAGTTCTCCAACGATCCCGATCTGGACCCCGCATCCCAGTACAAAGTGGGCGATCCCATCGAAGTTGAAGTTCTCAAAGTAAATGACGGCGAAGGCAATGTACTGCTCTCCCGTAAAAACGTCGAGAGCCAGAAGGCGTGGGAAGAATTCACCGCCAGCGCCGAATCCGAAGGAAAGGTTCTTGAAGGTACCTGCAAAGAAGCAATCAAGGGCGGCGTCATCGTTTACCTCACCAACGGTGCAAGCGCATTCGTTCCCGCTTCTCAGGTTTCCACCAAATACGTTGCCGACCTTAAAGAATTTGTCGGCAAACCCATGAAGATTAAAGTGCTTGAGGTTGACGCAAAGCGCAGGCGCATCATCGGCTCCGCAAAGGCAGTTCTCCTTGCCGAAGCAGAAGCCGCAAAGGAAGCAGTCTGGGACAGCCTCACTCCCGGCATGAAGGTCATGGGCACGGTCCGCAGGATCGTTGATTTCGGTGTGTTTGTTGACATCGGCGGCGTTGACGGCCTGCTGCATGTTACGCAGTGCGCTTGGGGCAGAATCAAGTCCCCCGCTGAGCTCTTCACCGTAAATCAGAAGATCGAAGTTGTCATCCGCGAAGTCGACAAGGAAAACAAAAAGATTTCCCTCGGCTACAAAGAGCTTCAGCCCAAGCCCTGGGCAACCGCAGACGAAAGATACCCCGTCGGTTCATTCGTCGAGGGCAAGGTCGTTCGTATTGTTCCGTTCGGCGCATTCGTATCGCTTGAACCCACGATCGACGGTCTCATCCACATTTCCCAGGTTGGCATCAAGCGCGTTGCAAAGGTCGAGGATGAACTCGCGGTCGGTGACCGTGTGCGCTGCAAGGTAGTCGAAGTTGACACTTCAAAGCGTCGCATCAGCCTCAGCCGCAGGGAAGCTCTTATCGAAGAGAATCCCGAGGAAGCAGAGCGCATCATGGCCGAAGAGCGCGAACAGCGTGAGCGTGAGCGCGCAGAGCGCAATGCAGAACGCAACGAAAAGCGTCAGCAGGAAGAGCAGACCCGCCGCGAGCAGGCAGCAGCACGCGAAGAGCGTCGCCGTGAGCGCGATGAGCGTCGTGCAGAACGCCGCCGCCGTGAGGAACCCGATTACGAGCTTCCTCCCGTTGAGTCCGCAACGACTTCTCTTGCATCTCTTCTCGGCAAGTTCGTTGCTTCAAACGACAACGAATAAAAAATACTTCGAACGTATTTACCTTTCCGTGGCTCAACTGCATTCTGTCAACAGATTTTGCGGTTAAAGCCTGATGTTTGCCGAATGTGACAAACATAAAGCTGTGTTCACAGATTTATCTTTGAAACAAGCGTTAAAGCTGCCGCAGGGTTTTCCCGCGGCAGCTTTGTTTTGGCTTGCATACGAATTAATTTCAAAGTCAGAAAAATAAGTTCATATTTTGTCGAAAAATCAGCCGCACTCACGGCATATTCACGGTGTTGAACCCGATTTCGCCTTCCAAGATGCTTTTTCCGCATGTTTTGCGGTTGAAGTTTTTTTAATTGAGTGTTATAATTTGAAACGGAATAACACATAATCGGTCCGTGCGGGGCTTTTGTTCCGCACGAAGAAACAACAATAATCACTCAGGAGGCTGAAAATGGCTAAACTGTCCGTCACCGATGTTCCCGTAAAGGGCAAGCGCGTACTCGTTCGCGTTGATTTCAACGTTCCCCTTGATGAAAACCTTAATATCAGCGATGAAAGCAGGATTCTCGGCGCACTGCCGACGATTAAATATCTTGTTGAAAACGGTGCAAAAACTATCCTTTGCTCGCATCTGGGCAGGCCGAAGGGAAAAGTTGTTCCCGAAATGTCACTTGCACCTGTTGCAAAGCGTCTTGCGGAGCTTCTTCCGAATGTTAAAGTTGCATTCGCATCCGATTCAGTGGGCGAGGATGCGAAAACAAAGGCTGAGCAACTCGGCGAGGGCGAAGTTCTCCTGCTTGAAAACCTTCGCTTCAGCAAAGAGGAAGAGAAGAATGATCCCGAATTTGCAAAGGCACTTGCATCCCTTGCGGATGTTTTTGTGTCCGATGCTTTCGGAACGGTTCACAGAGCACATGCTTCAACCGAGGGCGTTGCGCATTATCTGCCCGCCGTTTGCGGTTTCCTGATTGAAAAGGAGCTTTCCGTAATGGGCGGTGCGCTTGCAAATCCGGCGCGTCCCTTTGTTTCGATTCTCGGCGGCAAAAAGGTCGGCGACAAGATCGGCGTTATCAGAAATCTGCTCGACAAATGCGACACTCTGCTTATCGGCGGCGCAATGAGTTATACATTCTTCAAGGCTATGGGACTTAATATCGGCACATCCTATCTTGATGAGGAAAGCGTTGAAACGGCGCGCGAACTGCTTGGGGAAGCAAAGGCCAAGGGCGTGCGTATGCAGCTCCCCGTTGACTGCGTTGTTGCAAAGGATTTTGCACCCGATGCGGAGCATATGACGGTTGCTTTTGATGCAATTCCCGATGGTTGGATGGGCATGGATATCGGCGAAAAGACCGCAAAACTTTACGGCGAAATCATTCGTGAAGCAAAGACTGTTGTTTGGAACGGCCCCATGGGTGTGTTTGAAATGGATGCATTCTCAAAGGGAACCGAATCGGTTGCAAGAGCATGCGCCGAGTGCGAAGGAACAACGATAATCGGCGGCGGCGACTCCGCTTCCGCAATTAACAAATTCGGTCTCGGCGACAAAATGACACATATGTCCACGGGCGGCGGTGCAAGCCTTGAATTCCTTGAGGGCAAAACGCTTCCCGGCGTTGCCGCACTTCTTGATCGTCCCTGCCGCAAAAAACTTATCGCCGGCAATTGGAAGATGAACAAGAACCGCGACGAGGCGAAGCAGCTTGTTTCCGACCTGCTGCCCCTTGTTGAAAATGCCGAATGCGATATCGTCGTTTGTCCGCCTTTTGTCGATCTTTGCTGTGCGGCAAAAGTTCTTGAAGGCAGCAACGTTAAACTGGGCTCTCAGAACATTCACTGGGCGGCAAAAGGCGCGTTTACGGGCGAAATCAGTGCAGACATGCTGAAATGTATAGGTGTCGAATACGCAATTATCGGTCACAGTGAGCGCAGACAGTATTTCGGTGAGACGGATGAAACCGTTAACATGCGCACAAAAGCCGCACTTGAAAACGGTATTCTGCCCATAGTTTGCGTGGGTGAAACCCTTGAACAGCGTGAAGCCGGAATTACCGACACATTCCTTGCAGGTCAGGTCAAGGCACTTTACAACGGTATTCCCGCCGAAGAGGCAGCGCGCATCACCGTTGCATACGAACCCATTTGGGCTATCGGCACGGGCAAAACCGCAACAAACGAGGAAGCGAACCGAACTATCGGCGCAATTCGCAGAGTTATTGCAGAGCTTTACGGGCTTGATTTTGCGCAGCACACCCGCATTTTGTACGGCGGAAGCATGAACGCAAAGAACGCCGCAGGGCTTAAGGCAATGCCGCAGATCGACGGCGGTCTTATCGGCGGCGCAAGCCTTGTTGCGGAAGATTTTGCAAAGGTCGTTTTGAACTGATAAAGCACGCAATGCAGAAGAAAGCGGACTGTAAAAGCGGCTGCCGACTGCATTGCGAACGGTAAAGATATTACACCGCATGAAGCGGAATAACAATATTTCAGCCCCGCTCCCGAATGAACATGCTTTCGGGAGCGGGCAAGAGGTACGGATTGAAAAAACTCACTGCACTCATCATTATGGACGGCTTTGGCTGCAACCCGGATTCCTACGGAAATGCAATCATGCCGCAAAACACAAAACACCTCCGCACGATTTGGGATGCATATCCGCACACCAAAATAGGTGCATCCGGACGCGATGTCGGTTTGCCGTCGGGACAGATGGGCAATTCCGAAGTTGGGCACACCAATATCGGTGCGGGCAGAGTTGTTTTTCAGGATTTGACAAGGATTTTTGACCTTGCGGAAAGCGGCAGGCTCGGAAGCTGTACCGCTGTTCGCGAGGCGTTTGAAAATTGTCGTGAGCATTCCTCCGCGCTGCATCTTATGGGACTTCTTTCGGATGGAGGGGTTCACAGCCATATCGATCATCTTTTTGCGCTTCTGGATGCCGCAAAGGCGGCAGGAATGCAAAAGGTTTTTGTACATTGCTTCACCGACGGACGGGATACGGCGGTTGACAGCGGACTCGGTTTTGTTCGTGCGTTGAAGGATAAGCTTGCCGAATGCGGCTGCGGGAAAATCGCAACTGTTGAAGGCAGGTATTATGCAATGGACAGGAACAATAACTACGACCGTACGGAAAAAGCATACTCCGCGCTTGTTTACGGCGATGGAGACATGTTTTCGGATGCGGAGGAGGCCGTTAAGACATCATACCAAAACGGCGTTACGGACGAATTCATTAAACCGTGCGTAATAACCGAGAACGGTGAACCTGTTGCGAAAATTAATGCGAACGACAGCATTATCTTCTTTAATTTCCGTCCGGACAGGGCGCGCCAGTTAACACGCTGCTTCATCGACAGGGATTTTCCGCAGTTCGAGCGCAGACGCGGTTACTTTCCGGTCAAATTCGTTTGCATGAGTCAGTATTCCGCGGAATTCAACGGCAGAGTCAGCCTCATCGTTCCTCCCGAACAGCTTTCAAACACCATGGGCGAGTACCTTTCCTCTCTCGGAAAAACTCAGCTTCGCATTGCGGAAACGGAGAAATACGCTCATGTTACTTTCTTTTTCAACGGAGGGATCGAACGCGTTTTCGACGGCGAGGACAGGATTCTTGTTCCGTCACCGAATGTTGCAACATATGATCTGAAGCCGGAAATGAGTGCGTACGAGGTCACGCGCCGTGCGTGTGAATGCATCGATTCGGGCAAATATGATTTTATGGTTCTGAACTTTGCCAACACCGATATGGTCGGACATACGGGCGTTTTCGAGGCTGCCGTCAAAGCTGTTGAAACAGTCGATGTTTGTGTCGGGACGCTTGTTGACCATATTATCAAAAACGGCGGAGCTTGTCTCATCACTGCCGATCACGGCAATTGTGAGCAGATGCTCGATGAAAAAGGTGAACCGTTCACCCCGCACACAACCAATCCCGTTCCGCTCATCTGGGTTTCGGATGATGCAAAGGGCAAAAAACTCCGTGACGGCGGAAGATTATGCGATCTTGCGCCGACGCTTCTCGATATCATGCATCTGCCCGTTCCGAAAGAAATGACGGGTCACAGCCTGATTGAACGATGAACGAATTATATAATCGACAGCATTCGAAAATTATGCTTGCATATTTGGCTTTTTAATGCTATAATGCCAAATGCAGTTGAAATTGAAAGGGTTATTAGTTATGCAGACTGTTGAAATTATTGTAAACATCCTCATGGTCATTGTCGCCGTGCTTCTTGTCATCGTTGTGCTTGCGCAGAACGCAAAGAGTGCCGGTCTCGGCAGTGCATTCGGCAACGATACGACCGCTCTCGGTCAGGCACGCAACGCAAAAGCGGGCAGGGAAGCAAAGCTCCAGAGGCTTACCGTTATCTTCGCTTCCGTTCTCGGTGTGCTTGCTCTTGTTCTGCTCGTTATCGGCTGATGTTCATGCGCTCGGGTCTCGGGCGCAACGATCCGAATTTTGATTTTGCTGCGCAGCATTTAATTTTTTGAGTGCTGCGTTTTTGGCGATATAAGAGGTTAAGCAGCAATATGCCCGTAAAACGCGGAGAAAAACAACTTGCCGAAAATCGCAAGGCTCGGCATGAATACTTCATTGAAGATACCTATGAATGCGGAATGGCTCTTGTCGGAACAGAAGTCAAGAGCATTCGTTTGGGCAAGGTCAACATCAAGGACTCCTACGTCAAAATCAAAAACGGCGAGGCGTTCGTTGTCGGTATGCACATAAGTCCGTACGAAAAGGGCAATATCTTCAATCGTGATCCCTTCCGCGAGCGCAAACTGCTGCTGCATAAGCGTGAAATTTTAAAGCTTCTCACGCTTTCGCAAGCCGACGGATACAGCCTGATTCCGCTCCGTCTTTACCTTAAGGACGGAAAAGTGAAATTGGAACTTGCGGTCGCAAAAGGCAAAAAACTTTACGATAAGCGGCATGATATTGCCGAACGCGATGCAAAGCGCGCAATGGACAGGCGAAATGCCGATGCTTATTGACGAAGTCTTCCGCCGATTTTGCGGATTGTCCGTTCGGCAGCCGTACCGTTTATAACCCAAACCCACCTTCTGCACATAATCAGAGTTGCAGCATGGTTTTGTTTGTGGTATAATATCAACGCTTGGGGGCGTACATGGTTTCGACGGGGATCATGGGTGCCGGATAAGCGAGCCGAAGCCCCGAGCTTCGCTAAAATCGGGAAAACTTAAAAAATAAACGACGAATCCAATTTCGTACCCGTCGCTGCTTAACCGGCGACTGTCCGCCCGCCGTTGCCCACGACGGCGGTAACGGGCATCATTAATGTGGGGAACCAACCCGGGCTTGACTTGACCCGGGCGGGATTAAAAGTCTACTGAAACCGTAATCCTGTCGGTAGGAGTGCGGCAGAGGGAATGTCAAAATATCGACTACGCTCGTAGAAAGTCTTGTAAACAGGTTTTCGGACAGGGGTTCGACTCCCCTCGCCTCCACCAATACAAGATAATCCGAACCTTAGACCAATCGGTCATGGGTTCGGATTTCTCGTTTTTATCAAGGATATTGAAGTTTAGTTGCGGGATAGAATAACATCAAATTCAGGAGGATATACCCATGGAAAAGCTCGTAGCTGTACGTTCAATATAGATACCGCCTGCGTGGAACTTCACTTCACGGAGGGGAGCATTTACTCCATAAATTGCACCGCCGTAGAGAACGAGGCGGCGGACAACGGTGCGTGCTGTCTGACTGCATCACAGTTACGATAAGAAGAAACTGCCCGAAATGCCGGATTATTATGAAAGCAAGAGCTGTTCGGTTCAAACGCTTGATGAAACCATGCAGTTTTGACTTTTGACAAAGTTTAATGAAAACAGGAGTTGCAATCGGATAAATTTGACTATGATTAACTTTAAAGAAATTACAAATGCAAACATATGGAAAGTTTGCACACTGGAACCTTTTGAAGAACAAAAGGATTTTGTTGCAGAAAACATACAGAGTCTGGCGGAAGCCTATGCAACAAGAAACGAGGGCGGCAATGCGCTGCCGTTGGCAGTTTATAATGATGAAACGCTTGTCGGTTTTATCATGATCGGCAAAGGCACCGTCGGCAACGAGAAAGAAAGTGAATTGATAAAGAAAAACTACAGTCTGTGGAGGCTGATGATAGATAAAAAGTATCAGGGCAAAGGTTTCGGAAGGCAGACATTGGACGCAGCAATGGCGCTGATTCGCACGTATCCGTTCGGAAAAGCGGATAAAGTTTGGCTTTCATATGAACCCGAAAATGTGCGCGCAAGAGAGATTTACAGAAAGTACGGCTTTGTTGAAAACGGCGAAATGTGCGGCAATGAAATCATTGCTGTTTATGATTTGTGAATCCGATTCAGATGCTGCGGCTCCACCGCTAATGTGCGGCCGCCGAGGGGCAGCAGGGGAACCGCAGCAAAGCATTATTATAACCAATACGCTTTTATTCCAGCGAGATGTATTCTTCCAACGAGTCACAGATTTTATCTGCTTCGCTGCCGGGGCGGGTTCGATAGACGGTTCCGTCCGTTGCCTGCCATATGACGATTCCGTCAATATTCGCCTCTTCAATCACGTACCAATCAGCGGGAACGGAGTTATATTGCCGCTCGTCCTGCGTGACGTCCACAACGTTAAGACGTGCGGACTTACATATGCCCGTAAGTTCATGTTCGCAGTATGACGCTGCGCCGAACGCGGAAACGTATTCTCGGTAGTCCGCGGCAAACCGCAGCGCAAGAGCTTTTTCAGCAGAAAGAATGTCCTTTTCCGCGGCGGCATCAAATACATACAAGGATTCCTTTGTTTGCAGCAATTTTACTACACTTTTCTGTTCCATTTTTATCCTCCAACTAATCTTGCAAAGTCTTTCCAGAAATGTTTGCGTTGAGTATTCCAGGTACTATCGTCTATATGCACCTCCGAACCCTTTTCGAAGAGGTGCCATAGCTTATGGTTATCACCTTCTCGATGTTCTTTTCTTGTGAGAATCGCCAGGGGAGAATCAACTTTTTGTCCCAAATGATGCAATTCGTAAGCTTTACCGGTTGGGTCAAGAGGAGCCAGTCCGGATTGCATTCTTTGGAGATTCGTTCGTCCTTTCTCATCCAAATAGTTTAAATCAATATCGCGTATCAATGCATTTTTTCCGTCGACCATATAAGAGGTTAAACCGATTTCCTTGCATGCATTGTATTGGTCGAGATTTTGGTATTGTTTGATTACCTCAACGGGATAACCGGATTCCATCTGCATTACGGCTGCCTGCTGCTTTGTAATTGCTTTATTCAGCTCGACACCCTTTAATGCCCGCATGGCTTTTGCGTATTTGGCCGTCTCTTGTGCGCCCCCTGTAATCGCTCCGGTGATCGCGCCCCATTTGAAGCTGTCGCTTCCTGCGAGTGCGGCGGCCTTGACGGCCTCCTCCATATTGCCCGTTTCGATGCCTTTAATAACGCCGGCAGAAACGCCACTGAAAAGGCCGGAGGAAAGCCCCATGATTGCGCCGGTTTTTGCGGACGCGGCAAAGATAAGGCTTACAGCAGGTGCGCCGAGACCGCCCGTAACAGCGGAAACCGTGACACAGAGCAGTATTACGCCGGAACCTATGATAACGTTTCGGATTACCCTATCGTATGTATCATCATATTTTTGAAATTCCCGAACGGTGGTGCTTCCGTCGTCGCCAAGCGTGAATACATAGCGCGTTCCCTGGAAAACTTCATCCAGTTCGGACAATTTGAAACCAAAATAGATGTTTTCCTGAGAGTTATAATCAATTTCCTCAAGGTATTCCTTTGAAACATACAGCGCGCTGACATTTTCAACGAAATAATCCGCACTGTTAAGCTCGGAAACAAGCTCGGAATAAACCGAATCCTCGAGATAGGTCGCCAGCGCCGTGTCATCAAGGCCGGTGAATTCGGGCATTGTCGGCTCGTTAAGGATGAATGAATCATCGGTAGGTGGGGCGTCTGTTTCAACAACGGCAGCTACGGAAACCTCGGGCGAGGCAGTCACATGGGGCTGTACGTCGTTGTTACTCGGCTTCGGAGTGCAGCCCGTGATAAATGCGCATGCGAGCAGAAGCGCAATAAGTTTATTGATCAGTTTCATTTTCCCTCCGATTCGCTATCGTCAACATCGGCAGAGGTTGACGAACCGGTGTTGTTTGTTGAAAATCCGGCTGTTTTAGACTGTTTTCTGTTAATGATTACAAGCGCGACCGCGCCGCCCATGACTACAACAGAAAGAACGGGGATGAACCATGTGATAAAGTTCGCTTTCGGCTTTTCGGCAGGTTCTGCTGTCGGTTCGGCGCTCAAGACAGGAGTGCCGCTTGGCGTCGGCGTGCTTTCGGGTTCTGCGGTTGCGGGCGGTTCTGTGGGTTCGACCGGCGGCAGCGTTTCGTCCGGCGCCGGAATAAGCGTGCCGTCATCCGCTATGGAAGCGCCGACTGCAAGCTGACTTTCGATATCGCCTATCGAAAGCCCGGTCACAACATGCGCTTTAAGAACGCTGTCCGTACCGACATATATAATTTTGGTGGTTGTTTGATTCGTGTAAAGATTGCTGACGGTTATGGTGTAGATACCTTCATCCGTGTACACTTCGCCGTCCTTTGCAGGTTTATTGAATCGAGTGTCTTCGGTAAGTCCTTCAGCCCCCGTCCTTCGTATTTCCTTTTTGATATCGATGTTAAGGTATCTGGATCTTGCAAGGTCCAGATAAAAACCATTCTCTGTTATTGAGCTGTTTGTAAGCTCCGCACCTGTTGCAACATCAAAAGGATATACCATACAGTTGCCGTTTCTGACGGAGAAACGGAAGAAGATGCGGTAATCGTTATAAGTAGGCAACGGATTCCAACCGAAGATGTTCATGTTGTTTTTACGAATTTCATAATTCAGTGCGACTTCATAGTCACCTTCTTCACACAGTTTGACTTCAACGGCTGCATCTTTTGTTGCGGTTGCAGCAAGATAATTGGTATATATGATTGGGTTTGAGACACTGTTGCGATAGTCCGTATGACGGACAATCAACGTTCCGCGGCCGAAATCCGTTTTTTCAATTCCAAAATACTCATCATAACCGTTTTTGTCATCGTTGATAAGCAATTTATCGTTTCCGTTCAGCTTATCAATGTCCTGAACTAATTCGAACCATAAGGTAACGGTATCTCCGACCGTTTTAAGAAAGACTGGGTCTCCGGTTTTGTTTTCGGTAACACGAGTGTAACCGTCAACATAAAAACTACCGAGTTTCCAACCGAAATGAGGATCGTCATCTTTAATTTTTTGATTCTGAGAATAACCTGTGTCGTGTCCTGCATTCACCGCTTCACCGAGATAGTGCTTTGTTTCGTTGACGCTTTGTGCGGCGGAATATGGCATAAGTACCGATGCTGCAACAATCAGTGCAGCGATAAAGCACACAGCACGGGACATTTTTTTCACTGTACCCATAACACTCCTCCAAAGGAATAAAACTTCACGTGCGGTATTATAGCAGATTATGGCGACTTTTTCAATGCAGATAAATTGAAATGCGGCTTTAAATTCATTTCGGAATTCAACTTCATTCAAGGGCATGGTTTGCCGCTGCAACAGGGGTTGAAATGCTGTTTTCGGGACAAAACCGCAGGCTCCCCGCAGCTTGCTGCGGGGAGCCTGTTTAAGTGCAAAGTTTATTCAATTAGGGAATAAACAGCGGATATTAAGGCAAACTTATGCCTTTTTGGTCTGAGCCATAACTTCTGCCGCAAAGTCTTCGGTGCGCTTCTGGAGACCTTCGCCCATTTCGTAGCGGGTGAAGCCGATGACTTCGAACCTGCCGTTGATCATCTGAGAAACGCTCTCATCGGGGTTCTTAACGAAGGGCTGCTCAAGCAGGCAGACTTCCTTATAATACTTCTCGATGCGGCCTTCAACCATTTTTTCAATGATTGCAGCGGGCTTGGGCTTGGGATCGTTCTTTGCCTGTTCGCGGAGAATCTCGCGCTCATGCTCGAGTTCGGCCTGGTCGCAGTCCTCCTTGCGGAGGCAGGTGGGCTTTGCAGCCGCGATTTGCATTGCGACATCGTGTGCAACGGCGGGGAACTCGTTGTTGCTGATCTGAAGAAGTACGCCGATTTTGCCGCCGAGGTGGACATAGGTATCAACGATGCCTTCAACGCGATTGAAGCGGCGGATGGTGATCTTTTCGCCGATCTTTGCAACTGCGCCGTTGATAACGTCGCTGACGGTCTTGCTCTCGTCTTCGGAGAAGGACTGAGCCATCATATCTTCAACGGAAGCGGGATTCTTCTTTGCAACATGCTTTGCAAGGGAAGCAACAAGGTTTTTGAAATCGTCGGTCTTTGCAACAAAGTCGGTTTCGCAGTTGACTTCGATGATGACGCCGACGCCGCATTTTTCACAAACGAAGCAGTCAACAATACCTTCTGCCGCAATGCGGGAAGCCTTCTTTGCGGATGCAGCAAGGCTCTTCTCGCGCAGATAGTCGAGAGCCTTTTCAATATCGCCGTCACACTCTTTGAGTGCCTTTTTGCAGTCCATCATGCCTGCGCCGGAACGCTCGCGCAGAGCCATTACGTCTTTAGCGGTGAATTCCATTAAAATATCCTCCTGTAGTTATAATGCAAACGTTGACCAACACGGGAATCGGGCGCGGAACGCCCTGATATTTGCCCGCATTTAATCAATGTTACGTTCAAGCGGAGGAAGCCCGGCAGGCTTCTCCGCGGAAAAATCATGGTTGAATGATTGAACTTAGAAGTTATCTGCTTCGTCGGCAGCATCGCTGTCGATGGTTGCATCAACAGCGGCATCGGTCATCTGTTCGCCCTGCTTGCCTTCGAGGACTGCATCGGCGATCTTGGAAGCGATGAGCTTGACAGCGCGGATTGCGTCGTCGTTGCCGGGGATAACATAGTCAACATCATCGGGATCGCAGTTGGTGTCAACGATTGCAACGATGGGGATACCGAGGTTGCGTGCTTCCATAACGGCGATATGCTCCTTGCGGGGGTCAACAACGAACATGCAGCTGGGCAGTTTCTTCATTTCTTTGATACCGCCGAGGTTCTTCATGAGCTTTTCACGAAGAGCGCAGAGCTGAATGACTTCCTTCTTGGGGAGAAGATCGAAATCGCCGTCCGCTTCCATTTTGTTGATCTGGTTGAGCTTTGCAATACGGGTCTGGATGGTCTTGAAGTTGGTGAGAAGACCGCCGAGCCAACGCTGGTTGACATAGAACATTTCGCAGCGCTTTGCTTCCTGTTCGATGCTCTCCTGAGCCTGCTTCTTGGTGCCGACAAAAAGAACGGTGCCGTCGTTCATCGCAATATCGCGAACGAAATTGTAAGCTTCGTCAATCTTTTTTACGGTTTTCTGAAGATCGATGATGTAGATACCGTTGCGCTCGGTGAAGATGTATTCCTTCATCTTCGGATTCCAACGGCGGGTCTGGTGACCGAAATGTACGCCTGCTTCCAAAAGCTGCTTCATAGAAATAACTGACATAACTAAAACCTCCTGTTTTTATTTCCGCCCCGCACATCATCTTTTCGGAGAACCGCAGAGCGGCACAGCCCCGAAAATCCGCACGGGTGAGTTATTTCATACCGAACCATTATACCATGGCAGTGAACGGTTTGCAAGCATATTTTGCCCGTCGAAACACCGAAAAACAAATATATTTGAAGTCGGAGGCATATGCTTGCACGGAAAGCAACGTGCGGATCTGAAACAAGTTAGTTCCGCGAAATGCGGCAAAAATATGTCACAAATATGAAAAAGTAATATCAATACAGAAAAAAGTACACCGTAAGCACAAAAGGACGGTTTTCTGCCAAATTCGGCAAAAGAAAGCAGGTAAATTCAGATGATCAGGTGTTGACAAACTGAAAACAGCGTGATACACTGGATATGTCAAATGAACTGCGGCGATCCTGCACGACTCACAGCGATTTTTCCCGCAGCAAAATTCAATCACAGAAGCCGATAAATCAGTGCGCGGTCCGTTTTGAAAGGATCCAGATTAAAACACGCGTCTGTATTCAATGTATAATATGTGTGCTTGCGGAATGCTGATTTGAAAGACAACACCCGTCGGTGCGTATTTTTGCGTACGGCGGGAATCATCCGACAACGGACCGGGGGTAACGGAAGAGGATGCGGGGTTCGGATTGAGACGTTAAACAAAATATAATGCTGTATTTGCAGCTGCACGGAGAATTAACATTCAGTGCCGTTTCGGTTTCGTTAAGCATGTTTCGCCTGTGCGGAAGCATCAGCCGAATGCGGAACGGGCTGATTCAAAAGATTCGTGCGCTGCGGCAGCTTTATACAGTCATGCATGGCTGCATTGCACATGCGGGAACAGGGCAGTTTCCCGATCCCGCCGTGCTGCGAGGTAAGTTTTGCGCCGCAGTGCAGCACATGTGTGCAAGATATTATTAATGGGAGGCACTTATTAATGAAAGAACTCAAACGCATCTCTGCCTTTTTCATGGCAATGCTGATGATGCTGACTGTGTTCTCAGCGTTCTCCGCCGTTTCGGCGGAAGGCGAAGCAGCGGGCGGCACGCAGCCCGTTTGGCCGGCGCAGGGCTCCATAAAGCTCGACAAAGACGCCGCCGCAGTTGCAGGCAAGGAGAATCTCTGGGAAGTTACCCTCGGCATTAAGGGCAAAAACTTCGAAACAACATCTGACGTTGTGTTGGTTATTGACAATTCCAACAGTATGTACGAAAACAATCGCATGGTGCAGACCAAAGCGGCTGCAAATGCGTTCGTTGATGCACTGCTTACGCAGGACAGCGCGACCCGCATTGCGGTTGTTGTTTTCAATGACAAGGTTAAGCAAACAGGTTTCTATGATTACAGCAACAAGGAAGCCCTCAAAGCTTACATCAATGCTGTTTCAATGAATGAGGCTGACGGCGGCACATTCACACAGCTCGGCATCAAGACTGCCCGCGATCTGCTGAAATCCTCGGCTTCAACCGGCCTCAACAAGAACATTGTTTTGCTCAGTGACGGCGTACCGACATGGTCTTATGAAGTGAACAGTATTTCAGTGAACGTAACCGGCACCGAGACATCGGTTGAATCCAAGTGCGGCTTCGGTTCACATAAAGCTCCCACTGTTAAGCTGAATCCCGTTTACTCAGCAGAGATTGCAGGCTGCGATTACAGCAGAACCGTTGGAGACGGTTATGAAGAGGATTACAGCAGCAACTACAACGTTCAATCTCAGGCATATTTCAACCATGATGAGGTTAGCGGTACATGGTCTTGCTCTCACCCAATTCTAAGCTCAAAAACATGGAACTATGTTATCAACAGAAACCGGTCAAACGGTGCAGAAAATTCGACCGGCATCATCAGCGGAAACCCTTCAGGTACGATTAACTTCTCAACGAAGTTTACCGCAAGCAAAACTATTAACAATCATGGCGAACCTACAATTTGGGAAGCACAGCAAGCCGCAAACGACGGCATGACCGTATTCTCAATTGCGCTTCAGGCCGGAACGACCGGTGAAAACGTTCTTCGCGCCTGTGCAACCGATGCAACCAAGGATTACTACGCAATCGCTTCCACCGACAGTGTTGAAGAAAAGCTGACCACCGCTTTCACATCCATTGCGGGCAGCATTGCGATCGCTGCACGTCAGGGCGTTGTTAACGACCCCATGGGCGAACATGTTAAGCTCAACTTCAGCGGCGAAGCTCCCGTTATCACTACCGATTTGGATGTTTACACCGCCGGCAATGCGGATATTTACATCAGCCAGGGTACGGCGACATATGACGCCGAGACCCGCGCCATCAGCTGGACCGTCGGCAGCGTTCGTGAGGGCGACAACCCCATCATGAAATACAAAGTCGGCATCCGTGACGGCTATAATCCCTCCACCAACGAGGTTCTCAACACCAACGGCGAAACAACTTTCAGCTATAAGAACTACCTCGGTGAGGACACTGTCGGCGATTTCCCGATTCCGAAGGTTCACGTCGGCGGCGGCATGATACTTGTTCACTGGTACCAGGTCAATGCAAACGGCGAGCCCATCAACGAGCTGGGTCAGACTGTTGATGGCCCTGCTTATGCAAAACAGGTTCAGCCCGCAGCTTATTTTGAAGCAAACGGCTCCACCGGTCTCAGCTACAACACACAGTACACCGTTGCGAAGACCGATTTTACAGGTTACAACTACTACGGAAGGTACATTGTCAACAACGGCAATCTCACCCCCGGCAACGCGGCAACCGTAACTCTTACCGCAGCGAACTCCAACCAGCATGTTTGGTTCGCATACACTCAGAGCTTCCGCGTTGGCCACGTTCAGTTCGCGGCAAACGAGAAGGATACCACCGTTGACTACACCGAGCATACCGTTGAGCAGTTCAACCTTACCTCGGTTGTAACAACCGGATTCCTCTACGGCGGCGCATTCAGTGATGCGACATGTGAAGAGGTTCAGACCTTTGCGCAAGGACAGAATGCAACCGCGTTCACTCCCACAGCAGGTGATACCTATTATATCTGGGAAGCGGACGCACAGTTCCTCTCCCCGAGGAACCTCAGCTGCTGGAATCATGTTTCCGCAGCCGATGTTGACGTTACCGGCTTCTACCTTGTGACCCCGGTCGATCGCCTGAATTACAGGGAAGTCGGTTTCATGGTCGGCAGCGAAACTCTTCCCGCAAAGCAGTTCACCGAGACTTATATAACGGAGTCCGGTGCGGAGACCACTCAGGTTCTTACCGGCAGCGACTGCTATGTTTACAACACCGTAAAAGTCGATTTCAACAACGGCACAAGCGGTATGTACAATGTTTCAAGCGTTATCAACAAGACCCGCGGATACCTTGCCTGCTACGGCATGGATAAGAACACCTATTGGCCGAATGCACACGATAGAATCACCTTCACACCCTATTGGATCACCCTTGACGGCGTTAAGGTTGCACCGCAGACCCGCACCGCAGAGTATTACGGCCAAGGTTCGGATGCTGACGATACCTACAAGAAGTTCCACGTTGTCGAAAACGTTGAAAGCGGCATTGCAAACGCTTTTGTTGACGATGCACAGCAGGAGAACATGCTCGTTCTGATGAACAGCTATTTTGCAAACGGAGCACCCATCAACCCCGTTGATGAACCTGTTCAGGGCAATACCGTCACCGTTCACGACGGCGAAACGCTTTACACCGTTGCAGCAGAGAACAATGCGGTTCAGCTCGACTATATCGGCGTTGAAGGAAAGCTCTTTGCAGGCTGGTTCGCGGATGAAGCATGCACCGTTCCCGCAGACCTTTCGAACATTACCGAAAGCATTGATGTTTATGCAAAGTACGTTTCCGATTCCTATCTCGGGCTTCGCTACTATCGCAACGGGTTCTTCAGGCTCCGCAGCCTGACCCTCGTTTCCGCAATCGACGGCAGAAATTACGCTGAAACAGGCTTTATCGTTAACGGCGAGAGGATTTCCGTTTCCGATTACAGCACCCGTTACGGTCTGCGCAGTGCGCGCAGCCTGTTCGGCAGGGGCGTTGCCAAGGATGCGCTTGTTATGAGCTGTGATTATGCTTTCGACGGCGTGACCTACGGCGCAAGGCTCAACATCACCCCCTATTGGGTAACTTTGGATGGCACGACCGTTCGCGGCGAAACCCGCACCCTTACTTATAATTGGTACGGAATCACCGAATAAGCGAAAGGAAGGATAACACGCATGAAAAAGTTTGATCCGACCCTCAACACCGTTTTCACCGATGACGGCAAGCCCGTTATTGCTCCCATGGGACAGCCCAGTGGCGCGATCATCGAATCCATCGGCGAGAACCTGAACGTTATGACCCTTGGCGACGGAACTGTTATCTACTTTGATAACTTCGGAAACATCGTCAATCCGTAACATATAAAACCATAATGATTGCATAATTCATGATATTCATGAAATCGGTGCAATTGACACGAAGGCGACGGGGCAGATGCTGCTCCGCCGCTTTCAACATAACTGCGGATGCGCACGGACCTTGCAAAAGAGCTGAACGGAGGCACGGAACAGGATGGAAAAAATCAATATCGAGCTTGCAGGCATCCCGCTTGAGCTGACGCTCAGATACAAAATGTTTCGTGATAGATATGCGGATTTTCAAACGGAAAAAAAACCCTGCGCCTGCATTGAAATCACGCCGGAGCAATGCGCCTGCGCCGCACGCGGTTACGAACCGGGAACGCTTCCCGAAAGCGTTGAAGATCTTGAGCTTTGCGCCAAGGCCTGCGCCGCGCTTCTTCCGCACGGGCGGGCAATCATTCATGCGGTTTGCTTCGTGTGGTGCGGAAAGGCATGGCTCATCTGCGCTCCGAGCGGAGTGGGAAAAACAACGCATTATAAGCAGTGGAAACGCCTTTTCCCGAATGAAGTGGAAATGCTGAACGGCGACAAGCCCGTGCTGAATTTCGAAAAACAGCATGTAACCGTTTCGGCTTCGCCGTGGGCAGGAAAGGAAAACATGCGGCAGCTGCGCACGGCGCCTCTCGGCGGCATTGTGTTTCTTGCTCAGGATAAGCAAAACATAATTAAACGCTTGTCTCCGAAAGAAGCGGGTGTTCGGCTGTTTCTGCAATTCATAATTCCGTGCGACAACGCGGAACAGGTGCGTTTTGCAGCGCAATATACGGAACGTATACTTGAGCGCACGCCGGTTTGGCTGCTCAGGAATCGCGGGGACGGTGCATCGGCCGAGCTTTGCCGAAGGACGCTTGAAAGCGAACTTTGCTGCGCTGACAATTAACGATGCAGTGTTTGGAATCATTCGGCTTTTGAAGGGTGCTTTTGAAGGATAATCGACCGAACGGGGGGTTTGAGAGTTTATTATGGAATACAGAGTTAATCCGAATGCGGTTTATGTTGAAGTTTGTGATGAATACCTGCTTGTTGCCGTTGGTGAGGCGCGGGGAAAACTGCCGCAGCTCAGGAAACTTTCGGAATCCGGTGCATTTATTTGGCGCGGGCTTGAAAAGGGTCTTGCTTCGGAAAGCATTATTTGCGCTGTCATGCAGGAGTATGAGATTTCTCGTGATGAAGCGCAATCGGGGTTTTCTGCCTTTGTTTCAACTTTGATGAAAGAGGGTTACATAACTGAATCCGAGTGATTTTACACGATTGAGAGGCTGCTTTAAAACCGAATTTAAACGCAGTCGATTCCAAAAATAAGGGGTTTGCTGCATCGGTTCCAAAACAAACGGGCTGCTGTCAATTCAGCTCTGCAAAATCGGTCGAAAACTTAAAGTTTTTGCACTATGATGCATTTGCTTGGTTTTTTCGCTGATTTGTGCTATACTAATAGCGCAGGAGGTGTGAAGACATGATAGATTCCCATGAACTTAAGAGGCGTGACAGCTATTTAAATAAACTGATCGGCTTTCAGGATACGGAGCCGGTCAAGGTAATCACCGGCATTCGCCGCTGCGGCAAGTCCAGCTTGTTAAAGCTGATGGTTCAGCATTTGAAAGATACCGGTATTCAGCCGGAGCAGATCATCGAGATGAATTTTGAATCCTTCGATTTCCGAGGGATGAGTGCCGATGATATTTACCACTATGTAAAAGAGCGCGTTGTCACAGGAAAGAGGATGTACCTTTTCTTTGATGAGCTGCAACGGATCGAGGCATGGGAGGATGCTATAAACGCCTTCCGTGTGGATCTTGACTGCGACATCTATGTTACCGGGTCGAATGCCTATCTTCTTTCTTCAGAGTATTCAACCTATCTCTCCGGGAGGTGCGTCGAAATCAAAATGCTGCCGCTCTCTTTCCGTGAGTTCATCGATTTTCACGGTTTTGAGGTTCGTGAAACGCAAAGCGCCCTCGGTGGACGCCGCAAGCAGGTATTTGATAAGAACGGTGAACGCTACGAACTGCGAGAAGTTTTTGACGCCTATATGCGCTTCGGTGGAATGCCCGGAATCGCCGATGTTGGGCTGGAACAGGAAAAGGCACTGTCGCTTCTCGACGGCATCTATTCCACAGTCGTGATTCGTGACATTCTGGAGAGAGAAAAACGCAGAGGTCAAAAGCAGATCACAGACCCTATGCTGCTTCGTAAGATCATCCTGTTCCTTGCGGATAATATCGGCTCCAGCGTGTCGATTGCTTCTATCGGCAATACTTTGGTAAACGAAGGTCTTCTGGAGGACGGCAAGCGCAAAGGCGCACCCAGCGCCCATACGGTGCAGGCATATGTAAATGCGCTTCTGGAGAGCTACTTCTTCTACGAGATCAAACGCTTTGATATCAAGGGCAAAGCCTACCTCCGTACACTCGGAAAATACTATATCGTTGACATCGGACTTCGCAACTATCTGCTGGGTTTCCGTAATCGTGACAGCGGTCATGCCATCGAGAATGTCGTTTACTTTGAACTGCTTCGCCGTGGCTATGATGCAGCGATTGGCAAAATCGGCAATGCGGAGGTTGACTTCATTGCAACGACCGCCGATGAGAAAATGTATATCCAGGTAACGGAGTCGATGATGAGCGAAGATGTACGCAAGCGGGAACTTTCACCGCTGCAAAGTATCCGCGACAATTACGAAAAAATCGTGTTGTCTCTTGAGCCTGGGCTTGATGCTTCCTATGACGGAATCAAATCCGAGAACCTCATCGACTGGCTGCTCAGCGAGTAAGCACTGCATTTTCAGAGCAAAGCAAAAAGTTTTTGCGGTTCAAGTCATAAACTTCTTTAGTCCGGAAATTTGGACACCTTCAGACTTGAAAGCAGATACAATCGAAGAATCTAAAATGGACTGTTTCAGCTGTTTCCACAGGGAGAACTGCTTTTAAGGACAGTACGAGAACAGCAAACATGAACAAGTCCGTTTGCTGCACACAAAAATCATGCTTTCTGCATAAGCCCGCTTCGCTTGAGCCGGGAAATGTAATGTTCGGCACTCCCCGGATCACCCTCGTTCAAAAAAAAGCAAGGCGTCCGCCCCGTATGTTGGGACGGACGCTGTTTAGCATCGGCCTTATTTGTTTGAATTCCGAAGTCCGTTATGATGCTTATGCATCCGCAACACCGCCGTGCATGTTGCTGAACAGCTGAAGAATCTTGCTGTAAGCTGCATCATCAACAAAGATGAAGTAGTGCAGAGTGCCGGCATCGGAATACTCAATTCCGAGTTCGGACAGAGTGTATCTGTCGATGTAACCGTAATCATCGATGAAACTTTTATCATACATTCCATCGTCAAGCTCACTGTTGTATCTGCCGGAAGCTATCGTGCTGAACCACACGGACAGAACGTGCTGACCCGGCTCCGGTGTTTTGCCGCGGCTTTGTTCAATGCAATTCAACAGAGTATCGATTGTTTCGCGGTTTACATAAGCCTGCTGCGCAAGCGCCGGAGGATTCATGCCGTCAACATTGAAATAGACAAAATTGCTTTGGAACATGTCATCCAAACCTGAAATTGAGCCGCCGACAATGTTGAACGAGCCGCTTTCAAGTGCGCTGAGCGTTTCATTGAATCCGCGTTTTTTCTCCGTTTTCCTGTTTTCGTAAGAAATAAGCATACGAAGAGATTCGGGAGTGTTTTCATCAACAGCAACAACGCGGCAATAGTTTCCGCTTATGTCGGAAAGCACTGCGAATTGGAAATCGTTGCCGAATTCACCGCTTTCCGGAAAACTCCACGGATTCATGAGTTCCGCAGGGTCTGCTTTTTCCTCACCGCCGATGCCGAACTGGTGCAACAGCTTGTCGGAATCCAGAGCTTTCAGCTCACGCATAAGCGTGTCATGAAAGTTCGCGTCAAGCCCGTGCGGCAGGGCGACTTTTCCGTTTTCGAATCGGGACAGGTTGACATTGCTTTCAACATAGTCCGTATTCATCGAGAGAATACTGCGCAGTGACAAAAGTTCGTTTTTCGATGAAAAGACACACGAGTCAAGGAAGGCAGGATAATAATACGTCTGCCCGCTCTTAAGCTTCACGGCCAGGGTAACGCTGCGGTCGAAAATGTCTACGGAGCTTATGGTGGATGAGAAACCGAGCGCTGAAGGCTCGATTGCGTACGATTCGGGTGATGCAAACGTATACGTGGAGATGTATTCGAAATTGTTTTTTGAAAGCTGTTCACAGTAGTCAAAAAGCATTTCATCACGAAGCTGCATGCGTTCCGAATCCTTGTTTCCGCGCCAACAGAGCGAGTAAGCGTCGGAAGGGGGAACCAATCCGCCCTGCACGGTGACGTATTCGATATTGCTTGCGCGAATTTCGATTTTTTCGGAGACTCTTGTCATTGCCGCCGAGCAAAGCAGAACGATTGCGACTCCCGCAAGCACGGCGGGGAAGAACATCAGCCGCTTTACTGCGGATTTGAAGCTGCGGAGTGTGATCCAGCTGAACCCGAAATACACAACAACTCCGATAACCGCGGGTGCGATGAGATGATTCCATGCAATTTGGGGACTGCCCGAATAAACATCGGGATAGAACACATTCTTCGTGAACATGAGCGATGCGGTGAGTGCAAAGCCGATGCTTATCAGAACGTGGATCCAGCGTGTTCTTGCAGGTTTGCCCGCTGTTTCCGCCTGCGCATTGACAAAAGCGAAATATGCAGCAATCAGAACCGCCGCACAGAACAGAATGCGAATAAGACAGTTCAAAAAAGTTGACGCGGCAGGGCTGACGGGGAACAACAGCTCCGTAAGCGAGAAGGGTGATTCGGTATTGTACGTGAGCGCATTATATGCAATGTTCGGCAGAAGAAGACAGACGAACGCAAGCACAATGGTCGGGAAAGTACGTGTGGACAGCGAAAAAACAAGCACAAAGCCGCCGAACAGCATCAATCCGCGAAGCAGTGACTCACCGATCGCCTCCGCAACCATGGCGAAACTCGGAACAAGGACGGATGAGTTGGAAATTGTTGAGACAAGGCTGCCGACGAATGCTCCGAGAATGTTTGCGGCGGCGCAAATGCCCGCCCACGCAAGCATTGCGGTGAAGGCCGAAATGAGCATGGTTCGTTTTGCGACAGGAATGCTTCCGCGGAAATCCCATGCGGAGCGGACCAGGTGCTTCACAACAAAAACAAATCCGGCAACAAAGCAGAAAAGACTGACGTAACTTACGGCGGAAGATTGGATATACACATTTGCACCGTAGAGCAGCATTGACAGAAGGTTTTGCGTAATACCGAAAAACGACAGCATGGATGCAACAAATTCGATCGATGCAAATACGATTCCCGTGGTTGAAAACTCCCTCAGCATTTCGCGGCAGTAGGATTTGCTGAAAAACGGAACGCGATTCTTTCTCATGGTTGGATTCTCCTTATTTGATTTCATCAAAATTGTAGCCGAGGGAAGACAGTTCATATGTAAAAACTTCCTCGATTGATAAGGGAAGCATATCCATTATCAGCGGCTTCAACGCTTCGATTTTTGCCGAGGTTTCGGCTGCTTCGCCGCGCACAAGAACGTATACAATGCTGCCTTGCTTGGTGAAAGAAAGCAGTTCAACATCCTTGAAGTCCTCCGGCGTAACCTGTCTTGCGAATGCAAGCTGAACCTTAAACAGCTGCGATTTAGCATCGGCAAGGTCATTTTGAAAAACGATTTTACCCTGATACAGCATTGCAAACCGATCGCAAGTGTCCTCAAGTTCGCGCAGGGAGTGACTGGTCAGAATGACGGTTGAACCGAAGTCACACATATCGCGATAAATAAGGCGTTTGGCAATGTTGCGCGCAATCGGATCCAGTCCGTCAAAGGTTTCATCAAAAAGAAGAACATCTGCATTGCAGCTCAGCGCAAGCACCGTCTGCACCTGCCTCACCATACCTTTGCTCAGGGAACGAACGCGGCGTTTTTTATCGAGCTTAAAAATGTTGAGCAGCGCATCAAACTTTTCAAACGAGAACTTAGGGTAGCATGAAGCATAAAAATTTGCCATGCGTTCGATCGTTGCCCCGCCTCCCGTAAGGTGCATTCTGTCCGGAACAAAAACGAGGTGCGTTTTTGCGGCGGGATTGTCATAGACCGGTTCATCGTTAATGAGCACGGAACCGTCATCCGCAGTGTAAATTCCCGCAATGATGCGCATAAGAGTGGATTTGCCCGCACCGTTCGCCCCGACAAGCCCTAATATGCTGCCCTTTGGAACAGAAAAACTGACTTTGTCCAATGCTTTGAGTTCGCCAAAGTTTTTTGAAAGGTCGGTTACTTTAATCATATGTCATTTTTCCTCCGTTTGGTTGTTTTCGATAATGTTTTCATCATAGGCTTTGTTCACTGCGCTGATAACATCCGCCCTGTTGAAACCTGTCAGCTTAAGCTCACGGGAAAGTGCGGTTATTTCGTCAAGAAGTTTGCTGCGTGCTTCGTGCAATCGCTGCATTGCGTCCGGCGAAACGAACCTCCCGCTGCCGGGAACGCTGTAACAAAGTCCGCGCCGCTCAAGTTCGGTATAAGCCTTTTGAAGCGTGTTCGGATTCACGGAAAACTGCACCGACAATGCGCGCACGGATGCGACGGGCGAATTGGGTTTCAGCTCGCCTGTGAGTATTTCTCGCTCAATACCGTCTATGACCTGTTCATAAATCGGTGTTCGAGAAAATTTATCAATCTGCAAAAAAGTCCACCTCCGTTCGTACTGAATCAGTTGCCACAACTGTGCTATTGATTATAATACAGCAGCGACGGTTTTGTCAACGCCTTTTTCAAAAAAAGGTAATCCTGCAAAATTTCCCGGGAAATACATTAAATTCATCACTTATTAAGTATTCATGTGCGATTAGGCGGCAAAAAAATGCGAAAAATGAGTGCAGAATTCGAATATTCTGTGACAAAAGTCGAAAAATTACAATATGAGTTTGGAAATGGGTTGAAATGAACCGTGAAATATGCTAAAATAACCGATATGTTTGCGAAAATTCTTTTTTCGGAGGAGTTGCTTGTGAACAAGCTTTGCAGGCGCGCACTGTGTGCGATAACAGCATTGCTGTTTGTGCTCTGCTCTCTGCCTGCCGGCGCAAGAACCGAGACGGAAGCGGGCGGGATTACTTCATATGCAGAGGATTCAAACGGAGTTGTTGAATACGAGATCAAGCCCCGACATTCGGATGGGGTAACTTTGGAATACAGCAAAACGGTTCTGCGCGGCAACCTGCATTCAGGTGTTTTCACGTTTGCGGAAACGAAAACTGTGACCCTCGTTGCAAGGTTTGCGGAGGGCTGGAGCTATAACGATAAATACAGCGTGTTCTTCCCAAGCAATCCGGCGCGAAGAACCATATTGCTCAACAGCGATGCGAGCATACGTTTTTCGTTTTCCGCAATCGCAGGGGAGAGCGTGGCATTCTCTGACTTATATCTCTTGGGAATTTATGCCGCAGTTGAATCCCTTCCGCGGCTGGATATCACAACCTTAAACGATTTTTCACTTATCGGCAAGGATAATTGGGTGTCTGCAAATTTCAGTTTGACTCTCGGAACGAAAAAGTATTCAAGCGGCGAGTTCAGCGGCTCGGGCTATGTTAAGGGGCGCGGAAATCTGTCTTGGACGCAGCCGCAAAAGCCCTATTCGATTAAGTTGGAACAAAAAACATCGCTGCTCGATATTCCTGCAACAAAGCGGTATGCAATCGTTGCAAGTTACTCGGATCCCTCCCTGATGCGCAATCTTGTGACATACAAAGCCGGTGCATTGCTTTCGGGCATGGACTATGTTCCGAAATGCGAATTCGTTGACGTTTATTTTAACGGAGAATACAACGGAATTTATATCCTCATAGAACGTCCGGGCATTGAAAGCACAAAAATCGATATTGACGAAGCGGATGAGAGCGATATAACGGGCGGTTATTTCATCGAAAAGGATATTGCGATGAAGGTTGATTTTGCACGGGATATGTGGTTCGGCTGTCCGTATTGGGCGAATCAGACGCAGGATTATTTCGTGCTTAAACAGCCGGAACCCGCTTCATCCGAACTCACGGCGCGAATGCTTGAATACCTTGAGGAACACATGAAGAGCGTTCATAATGCCGTAATGGGAATAAGCGGCGAAGATTATCAAAAATACATTGATGTCGATTCATGGATAGATTATATCATTATTCAGGAAATAACAAAGAACATCGACGGTAATTTTAAAACAAGCTGTTACCTGTATAAACAGAGTCAGGACGACAGGCTGTACATGACCGCAATATGGGATTTTGATATTGCGTTCGGGCTGACGGCATTTAATAATGCCAGTGCGGAACACAATGATGTTGAGGACTGCGTCGGCGGAAGAGGACCGGTCGGGTTCATTGCGATAAACAGTTCCGCTCCGTGGTTTAACGCATTGTATCACAACTATCCGGATTTTCAGGCGCGGTTCAAACAGCGCTACAAAGAATACCGCAGCACGTTGATTCCCGAGTTTTTTGCACTTATCAACGAACAGGCGGCATATTTGTACAATTGCACTGCCGCAACCGAAGAAAAATGGGAAAAGAACTTTGATCACGGCGTCAATTTTCTCACCAATTGGCTTACGGGACGAATTGAATGGCTGGATTCTCAATTGCTCGACGGACAGAGCGGAATTACCGATCTTAATTATGCTTTGAACGTTCCGGGCGGATCACTTGAGTTCACATCCGGGACGGATGATCCGTTTGTCGGCAGCACGACAGTTTCAAGAGGCATGGTCGGCAACACCGTTGTCGGCGGACGCATTGCTGCCGTAAGCTCGAATGCGGGCGAAAACAATTCAGAAAGCGATCTGCGTCTGACAGTGACGATGAAAGCGGGGGACACACTGAGTTTTGATTACTGCGTCAGCAGCGGGGTCGATACGGACAGGTTTATCTGCACCGTCGGAACAAAGGTCTTGATGGAGATATCGGGCGAAACGGGATGGACGAAATACATTTTCACCGCACCGATCGACGGAAGGTATTGTTTCCGCTGGAGCTATGAAAAGGGCAACGACAAATCGGCGGGAGTTGATGACTGCGCTTATATTGACAACGTTGAGCTGAAAGCCGTGGGGCTGGATGCCGCTCGCGGGGATGTGAACATGGACGGGAAAATTACCCTTTCGGACAGCATGGCGGCGCTGCGCACCGCGCTCGGACTGGACGGGTTTGACCCGGAACGGCGCGAGCTTTCGGATTATAACTGCGACGGCGCAGTTTCCGTTGAAGATGCGGTTGCAATCGCAAAAAAAGTCATGCATATTGTGTAGCCGTTAAGCAGAGTGCCCTCTCTGTGCATTGAACATTACATATTCAAAAATCAAAAAACTGCCGCAGATGCAATCACTGCGGCAGTTTCAATTGCGGACAAATCATGAGAAAAGTTCTCTGCTCCGTTCGGGTTTTCATGAAACACTCTGCACAAACTCGGGAACACTCGATTCGGCTCTCCGTAAAAGCCGAATTTTCGGGGTATTCCCGATTCAAAGGTTTCACGGGATGGGGGTAATCATCCGTACAACTCGGGGGAACATCGAAAGCATCCGGTTGAAATGCCCTGCGGGTCGGAACATTTGCATCACTGCGCCGCCGTTGACGGCGAGCTGCTGTTCATCCGCGGCATTTACAGATCGTCCGCATCCTGCACCGGAGCCTCATAATCCTCGGCGGTGCCGGTGTAGCTGCCCAACACATCCGATTTGATCGCGCCTCTGCCTTCGGTTGTGAATGCGGTTTCTTTATCCGTCACATTCGAATGGTCTTGCTTGATCCGCTCCTGAAATTTTCCGTTCGCTCTTTTCCTCATGGGCTTATTATGCCCGCCCGACTCAGCCGTATGCACGAAACTCGGCATTTAAAAACCGGTATTTTTTTACAATCATGCAATTGAATCAAAAAAGGGAGAACGGCAATTGCCGAACTCCCTTTTGCCTATGGTTTGATTTATTTGTCGCCGGAACGGAACAGTGCAGAGTGTTTACTTGATGGTAACTGCGGTAACGCCGGAATAGGCAACATCCGTAGAACCCTGTTCAGTTGTATGCAGAGTGAAATAGCCGCCGTTATCGGGTGAACCGATGGGTTTTCCGTTGTTTGCAAATGCAAGCGTGCAATCGAAAAGGCTCAGCGCGGAGATTTTGTCGGAAAGATCCTGCTCGGTGCCGCCGACTTGGGTGAGTACAAGCGAATATATGTTGGTGGTTTCGGCATCGGAAACATCAACACCGACGGAATCGAGAACGGCCTTGAGATTCACTCCGTTGAAGACGTTAACGGAGCCGCCCCTGACGAGTGCGTTGGTCTGGTCGAGTGCGGAAACATTTTCGGCACCAAGAGCATAAAGTTCACCTGCGGTGAGTTTGTATTCGCTGCCCTTGAAATTGAGCGTCATAACAACGGTATCCGCAGCAAGTCCCCAGTTCGTTTCAACAACGAGAGTGCGGGGGTCGGTTGTGGTATTGGGGTTTTTGCGTGTGTCATTGCCCGGCTTCGGGTTCGGGTTCGCGGTGGTTGTGGCAGGGTTGGAAGGCTTTTTGTCGTCCTTGCATGCTGTCATGCAAAATGCGGCAGCAAGCAGAAGAACGGACAGCATGATTGCGATCATTCGATTGACTTTTTTCATAACGATATTCCTTTCGGGTTTGTTTTATTAATTGCCGTATCGTTTCCGAAAAAACAAATCGGCACAGCGTGAATGCGCATTGATTTCACGCTGTTCGGCATGAGCCTAAGTATACCAGTTTTTTAAAAAAAGTTCAAGCCTTTTAACGAATGAATTTGAACATACGCCAAGCGAAAAAAAGCGTGAACGGGGCGGGTCATTTTTCGTATCCTGCCGATATGACGAATGCGCCGCTGTTCTCGGAAAGGCTTGATACATTCATGCAGCCGTAGAGCCTGCCGTTTTCGCCTGCGTTAAGGTAAGATGAAATATCGGCCGTTACGGAATCGAGGCTGCATGTATGCGTGTTCAGCGCGTGGATAAAATGCGCCGCAACTGTTGACACGCTGCCGGGTTCAAGAGATTCAAGAACTTCGGGTTCAAATCGGCAGGTAATATAGGTTATCCTTCCGAACTCATCCGTGAGTCCCGTAAAAAGTATCCCTCTTGTGTCGCGGAGCGCAAATTGCGAGCCCGGTTCACCCGTGCTGCCCGCCTCAATGCGTATGCCCTCGGAAGAATACTCTGAGTTATAAGCTTTGATGAAGCTGTTCAGCAGAACGGGACTTACCGCAAGCCGACTTCGGCAGGTTTCAATAAGGTCGTCGGAATTTTCAAATTCTGTGTTCAGCGATTGAAAAAGCAAAACAGCATCTTCGTAATTGCCGATGTTCATAAGCTCAACGGCCTCATTGTAGACTTTCAAAAGATCTTCAATGTTCCGAAGGTATGCCGCGCTTGATTCATAGCCGCACGCATCCGCAAAACTTGAATATGCTTCGAGGTAGCGGCCGCTTTCATAAAGCTTTACGCCGCTGTCATAATGAACTTTGAGCGAATCAATATATTCAACAAAGTCAGCACTGTTGAGATATCCGGTAATTCCGACAAATATCGCACGCGCCTCGTTCGGCTTGCCGGCAGAAACCAATTCAACCGCCTGAGCATAAAGCTTTTCATATTCGGCAATTGATTCAAGATACTCTGTGTATTTATACGAATCACCGCAGGTGAGGAAGCAGCGTTTTGCATTATTAAAATCAAGATTCTTATAATATAAGAGACCTTCCTCGGCAAGCTTTTCCCTTTCCGCTTTCGACTGACAGCCGCAGAAAAGCAGTGCAAGCGTGCAGGCAAGTGCGAGTGCCGCCGCAAACGCGAGCGTGTTCAAGCGAATAAAGCCGGGTTTTGATTTTGAATGCATCTGCCTTTCCTCCTTGATGAAATAATACAGGCAGACGGAGCGGAGGCCTGACTCGGTTGTTCCGCTCCGTGCATGTATTCAGGTAAACATTGTCCAATGATTTCGTGAAGCGCGAAGACACGCATAAGCGATTGCCTTATGCTTTTTTAACACCGAGAGCGACCTTCTCGCCGTTTATATCCCACTCTTTCACATAGCCGCAGGGAATGCCGAAAGTGAGTTCATCGGCAAGAGTCGTTCTGCGGATTTCGTCCGAATTGCGATCCAACACCGCAAGCAGGTTTTCGCCGCATTCGACGCCGATTATAATCCTATCGGTAACAACAAAATCGGCTTCTTTGCGCATGGTCTGAATCTTGCTGATGATTTCGCGGACATAGCCTTCTTCAATCAGTTCATCCGTGAGCGCGGTGTTAAGCACAACGGTCACGCCGTTATCGCCGACTGAGGCAAAGCCTTCCTTTTTGACGGTGTCAACAAGCACATCTTCAGGATTCAGCGAGACGGTGAGCGTTTCAAGCTCAAATTCATAAGCGCGTCCCTCTGCATGGGCAGCAACAACCGCATTGCCTATACCGTCTCCCTGCAAATACTGATTGATTTTGGGAAGAATCTTTCCGTAACGCGGCCCGAGAAGCTTCAGCTGGGGCTTTACGCGATAGGTTATGAATGAGGAAGCATCCTTAACAAAGCGAACGGCTTTCACGTTCAATTCATCCTCGATAATCTCAGTATACCGAGCCGGCAGTTCATCAACACCCTGAACAAACAGCTCCGAAAGAGGCTGGCGGTTCTTGATGTTCGCAAGATTGCGTGCCGACCTTCCGAGTGTGACAACTTCCAGAATTTCGTCCATGCTGCGTTCAAGTTCCGCGTCGATGAAACTTTCGTCGCAAATCGGGAATGCGCAAAGGTGTACGCTCTCCGGTGCAAGGTTGTTCACCGTGCGGACGATGTTTTGATAAATTGCTTCCGCCATGAACGGAGTGAACGGTGCGGTGAGGCGGGAAAGCGTTTCAAGCACTGTGAACAGCGTCATATACGCCGCTTCTTTATCCACAGTCATTTCCTTGCCCCAATAACGTTCCCTGCCGCGGCGAACGTACCAATTGGAAAGGTCGTCAACAAAGCGGTTCAATTCGCGCCCCGCTTCGGTAATGCGGAGGTTTTCAAGATAGTTATCCACTGTTCGAATGAGCGTGTTAAGGCGCGAAAGCAGCCATTTGTCCATTACGGAAAGGTTTTCGCGAACGAGCTCATGCTTCGTGGGGTCAAATTCATCAATATCTGCGTACAAAACGTAGAACGCATATGTGTTCCACAGCGTACCCATATATTTGCGCTGCATCTCGCTCACGGCGTTGCCGCTGAAACGGCTGGGCAGCCACGGACTGGAGGCGGTGTAGAAATACCAACGCACCGCATCCGCGCCCTGTTTTGTTAAAACGTCCGCAGGCGCAACAACATTGCCGACGTGCTTGCTCATCTTTTTACCGTCCTTGTCGCAAACAAGTCCCAACACGATGCAGTTCTTGAATGCGGGCTTGTCAAAAAGGATGGTTGAAAGTGCGCTCAGCGTATAGAACCAACCGCGGGTTTGGTCAACGGCTTCGCTGATATAATCCGCGGGGAAGCGGCGTTCGAATTCCTCTTTGTTTTCAAACGGATAGTGCCACTGTGCAAAAGGCATTGAGCCGCTGTCGAACCAGCAGTCGATAACAACGGGCTCGCGGTGCATCGTTCCGCCGCATTTTTCGCACTTAAAGGTTATAGGGTCGAGCATGGGCTTGTGCAGCTCGATATCCTCTGGCGTGTCCGGAGCATATTTGCGCAATTCCGCACGGCTGCCCATGACATGGTAATGTCCGCAATCAGGGCACATCCACACGGGCAGGGGAGTTCCCCAATAGCGCTCCCTGCTGATGCCCCAGTCGATAACGTTTTCAAGGAAATTACCCATGCGGCCTTCGCCGATGGATTCGGGAATCCAGTTTATCTTTTTATTGTTTTCAATCAATCTGTCGCGCACGGCAGTGGTCTTCACAAACCAGCTTTCCCTTGCGTAGTAGATGAGCGGAGTGTCGCAGCGCCAGCAGAAGGGGTAACTGTGTTCATAGGGAAGTTCCCTAAGCAGCCTTTCGCGCGCTTTAAGGTCGGCAATGATGGGCTTATCGGCTTCCTTAACGAAAGTGCCGTCCCACGGGGTGCCGCCGGTGAGCCTTCCGCGGGCGTCAACAAGCTGAACAAACGGAAGCTCCCATTTCCGGCCGACGCGTGCGTCGTCTTCGCCGAATGCGGGGGCAAGGTGAACTATGCCCGCACCGTCGGTAAGGGTTACGTAATCGTCCGAAACAATGCGCCATGCATCCCTGCCTTTGTGGTTGACGGGGAAATCAAACAGCGGTTTATAGTGAATGCCGACAAGCTGCGAACCTTTGAAGCGTGCAAGCTCGGTTGTGTCCTCGCCGAGAACATTTTCAACAAGCTCAGCCGCAAGAATGTATTTTTTTTCGCCGCAAAGAACTGTTACATAGTCTTCGTCGGCATTGACGCAAAGACCGACATTGCTGGGCAGCGTCCACGGTGTTGTTGTCCATGCAATAAAGCTTTCGCTGCCGTCAACAAAGCTGTGTTCCGCATCGGGAATGACGGGGAAGGTCACAAAGATGGAAACTTCCTTAACGTCCTTATACCCCTGTGCAACCTCGTGGCTTGACAGTGCGGTTCCGCAGCGCGGGCAATAGGGAACGATTTTGTGGCCTTTATAGAGCAGCCCTTTTTCGTCGATTGTCTTCAATGCCCACCAAACGGATTCAATGTAATCATCGGTATAGGTAACATAGGGATGCTCCATGTCCGCCCAATAACCGACGGCATCGCTCATCTGTTCCCATTCGCCTTTATATTTCCAAACCGACTCCTTGCATTTGTCAATAAAAGGAAGCACGCCGTAACTCTCGATTTGCTCCTTGCCGTCCAGTCCGAGCAGCTTTTCCACTTCAAGTTCAACGGGAAGTCCGTGCGTATCCCAACCCGCTTTGCGCAGCACGTCAAAGCCTTTCATCGTGCGGTAGCGGGGAATGATATCCTTCATGGAGCGGGTCAAAACATGCCCGATATGCGGCCTGCCGTTAGCTGTGGGCGGTCCGTCATAGAAAGTGTAAGCAGGTTTGCCCTTGGACTGTTCAACGGATTTCTCGAAGATGCCGTTTGCCTTCCAGAATTCCAGAACCTCTTTCTCTCTCGGAACAAAGTCGAGCGAGGCGGAAACTTTTTTGTACATTGTTCAAACACTCCTTTTCTTTTAAGGAAATTTTTAAAAATAAAAAACCGCCCCGAAAAACGGGACGATCGAAACCGCGGTACCACCCGGATTCAAAGGCATAACAAAAACCATGCCTTTGCACTCCTGCCCTTTAACGCGGGGGCTGCGTCGAAGGATAATCCCGCATTGCCGAACATATTCGGCATGAGTTGAGCAAACCCGCCTCTTATTGCGGTTTCCCCTTCGCTCTCATGGGTGATAATGCATCCGAAGTCCCTTGCCGCCTTTCACCCTGCACGGCTCTCTTTCGGCATGTTCCGACTGCAAAAAACGGAGGTATGCCTTTAAGGAAAACTGCGGCGCACCGCGTCCCAATCTGCGATTTGGTATTTGCCCGATTGCCGCCGGGCAAAGGGACATAAAAATATTCAGTCTTTATTATAATGCACGAAAAAGCATTTGTCAATCACAAAAATTTCGATATCAAAATTGGGGGCAATTTGCTGATGACCTGTTTTTCGCGATGCGAAAACGGCAGAAACAAAAACTTCCGCCCGAGTGATGAAACCCGAGCGGCAGGCGGCGGTTGATTCAATTCCGCCCGCAAAGGCGGGGGTTACTTCTAAAAAGTCGCACTCTTCGGCCTGGCACGGATTTTGTGCCTTCGGGCAGTTCATCCGAGGCGGCAGCTTCGTTTGCAAGAACTGTATCAAAAGTTCCTGCGCAGGCAAGGATTATCGCAAGGATAATCGATAAAAATCTTTTCATTTTTTGATCCTCCGTATTTTGAATTTGCTATCGCTTTTTTGTTGTCGGAAACGATTTAACCGAAACTTAGGTTCAAATTGTTTTGCGATCAAGACTGAATGCATGATTGATCAGCCCTGCGGGGTTTGTCTCGGATACGCGGTTGCTTCATATACATATTCGGCATAAATCTCTTCATATGCCTTTTTATTTGCCTCCTGCCAGGTCATCCCTTCCTTACGATAGTTTGAGGCAAGCCAACTGAGCCAATCGTTATATAAGGTTGCACATAAATCGGGTTCCGAGTAGGCGATAATCACCATCCTCTCTTTATCAACTGTGATCCGAAAAGACATACCGATGCCGCTCAGAGGTTGATCAGAAGAAGGGTGACTCGTGTAGACATACACATCTGCGGTGATTGCGGTTTCTGTTTCGTTCACGATATTCTTAATTGCGGTTTCCTCAACAGTTACGTTAATGTAATTGTCTTTCAAATCGAGCATCATTCTGTCGATCTCAAGCTGATTATCCCAAAAGAACAGATCCGTATCCTCGTTCCTGTCCATAATGTCGGAAAAATCCATAAGCTCAAGGTTTATACAGCCAACGTAATAGCGGCGCTGCATTTCCCCTGCAAGCCATTCGACGGTTACGGGATCGGGTCTCGAATTTGGGCCTGCCGTCGGGGCTTCGGTTTCCGGTGCGGCGGCGGGGGTATCCGTCGGCGCGGCGGTTTCGGAAACAGCCGAATGCGGCGGGGCGGTGTTCTGTGCGTCTTTGTCGGTTCCCTTGCAGGATGCAAGAACAAATGCGGACAGCATAAGCGAGAAAACAAGGACGATGGAAAGCGTTCTTTTCATTGTTTGAATACCTCCTTGAAACTGAGAGTGATTTGTTCACTTCCCCAACGGATTTTCAGCCGTCGGGTGCGGGGCGTTTCTGCGCAGATTTTTTTGCAAAGGACTGAATTCCGATGCAATTCTTGTATACACTTGCATGATAACATATCAAAGTAATAATGTCAACCCGGTTTTGACCTGAAATTGTGAACAATTTGTTAACAATTCATTTTTCACGATGCGAAGCGATATAAACGGTTTTTAACCGAACGGTGGGATGCTGCTGCGGCAAGGCGCATGTTGAATTGAGAATTGTTTTTGCAGGAAAACACGGATTTTGAATGCCATACAAAAAAGAAATATAAAAGGAAGAGAAACATACATATACAACATGCACACATAAAGAAAACGGGATCCGCATCGAATCATGCAACTAATATAAAACGCTAAAAAACGAAAAAGTCCGCAGGGAGGGCACGCGGACTTTTTCGTTTTACAACAGAAACGCGGTAAACCAACGTTTCATTAAGGAAGGGGGGAATTCCTTTTCGGTGCTTCGGACAGAAGAATCAGCTCTTTGCCTGTCTGAAGCCTTTTTTGCCGACAAAAAACAATGCCAGTGTCCCCGGACCGACATGGGAACCCGTCACGGGCTCGTACATAACGGTTAAAATATCCTTCGGCGGAGCAATTTCTGATATAAGCTCCGCAAGAGTGTTTGCATCTTCGATACAGTCCGCATGTGCGATGCCGACTGTTTGGTTTGCAGCGTCAACAACGTATTCGCGATATTGTTCCGCAATTGCGCGCAGGGAGTGTTTCCTTCCGCGAACTTTGCCGAAATTGACGATTTTTCCCTCGCTGTCGCCCTTCAAAAGGGGTTTGATATTCAAAATGTTGCCGATTGCAGCCTTTGCATTCGAAAGCCTGCCCGTCGAGCAGAGATATTTGAGGTTGTCAACCGTGAAAACCTGACATATCCTGTCGCGATAGTCCGAAAGCAGGTGTACCGCCGCAGAAAGGGCAATTCCCGAATCGCGGAGTTCCGCCGCACGCAGAACAACAAGCCCTTCGCCGAGCGAGGCTCCGAGAGTGTCGATAAGCTCAATGCTCCGTTCGGGAAATTCGGCGCGCAGCTGAGCCGCCGCCACCATTCCGGCCTGAAATGATCCGCTCACGCCGGATGACATGCCGATAAAAAGAATATCCTGCCCCGCTTCAAGCAAGGGACGCATTTTTTCAGTATATTGAGCGGGCGTTATTTGAGAGGTTGTGACTCTTGTTCCGCTGCGCATTGCATCATAAAATGCTTTGGAATCAAAAGCCGAAAAATCCGGACAGTACAGCGCATCTCCGCCTTTTTCCGGTATACTGAATGAAAACGGTATCTCCGCAATGCCCCTCCGCTCCAAAAGCTCAAGCTCGAGATTTGCGGAAGTATCGGTAATAATTCGGTACACGTTCATTCACCTCACATAATCTAATCTACTGTAACAGATTAACATGTTCATATGAATGTGTCAAGTGCTCAATGCAACAAAATGAGACTTTTGAGCATATATTTCGGACAAATGCGCTTTACAGCGTTTGAATCCTGCACTATAATACAATTATGAAAAATGCGGAACAATGCTTAAAATGTACAATATGCACAATGCCGTATAATCTTTTGCAATTTGCGCCCCGAAAAGGGACGCAGGGGGAAAAATAATGTCATATGATAAAGCCTTGATTGCGGGTAAGCTCCGTCGGTGGGAAAAGCATCTTATGCGCTTTCGCCTTCCCGAATGGGATGAGATACCCGATTTCGGTCTGTATATGGAGCAGACCGTTGATTTGCTGCGCAAATATTTGGATTATCTGCCGCCCGAACTGAAGAATGAAGAGGTTGTTACAAGTTCCGCCATCAACAACTATGTTCGCCGCGGGATCATGCCGGGTCCGATTAAAAAAAGTACTATCGACCCCATATTGCGTGCCTGCTGATGATTTGCACGCTGAAACAGAGCCTTAACATGTCAATGATAAAAATCGCGCTGCCCACATGTGAGTGCAGCGCAGATGCCCGCTGCGACGAATGTGCAAAATCTCCGGTCGGTTCGGCTGAAAACAGCTGCACATCGGGTGTGCGCAGCGCATATGAGTCGTTCATAAGCCGCCATGATCTGACCGCAAAATATTTTGTTCAGCAGGTTCGTCTTGCAAGTGCGGCGCTTTTGGATCATGATGAAAAGCCGGATATTGCGGTTCAAACCACGGAAGAACTCGTTGCTTCCGCCGCAATAGTCGCGGGCTTTTCGCGTTTGCTTGCCGAAAAGCTGCTGCTTTTGGACGGAAAGGATCTTTCAAACGGCGGAAGCATCGATTGCGAGACGGATTCCGAACCTGTCGATGCCGGAGAATGAGCTGACTTAAAGCAAAAAAGGATACATAAAGCGTAAGCAAAAAGACTTGCCGCGTCAACAGTAATGCGGAAAGCCTTTTTTCCTGCCGCCGGTGCGTCAAAAAGGCGCGGCAGCGGCCCGAATTTGCCGAAAAACTGCCCGCAATGCTTTGTGCACGGTGATTTCAGCCTTGATTTACAGCAAAATATGAGTATAATAATAAGCGGAAGAATTCTGCCTGTGTGCAAAAAAGCGCAGGCGTTTCAATAACGAAAGGAATTATTGAACAAAAATGGAAAGAACCTTCATAAGGGATATTCGAACAAAATGCGGCGAAACGGCAAAGGTCTCGGGCTTTGTTGAAAACATCCGCGACGGCAAGTCAATGGCTTTTATCGTCATCAAGGACATCACCGGAAAGCTGCAAATAACCGTCGAAAAAGAGAAATGCCCCGCGCTTGTTGACGACATTGCGCGCATAACTCCCGATTCCGTAATCAGCTGCACTGGACTTGTTGCGGAAAACGAGTACGTTAAAATGGGCGGAATCGAGCTTCTGCCGACGGAACTTGAAATCGAATCCGTTGCGGACGCATTGCCCATTATCCGCAAGGAAATTCCCGCAACAAAGAAAAAACAGGCGGTCGAACGCTCTGCAATCGATCAGAGGCTGAACTATCGCTGGATCGATCTGCGCACGGACGAGAACCAGCTCCTGTTTAAGGTTCAGAGCTGCCTTGTGAACGCAATGCGCGAATACCTCCTTAAAAAGGACTTTATCGAGATTCACACTCCGAAGCTTATCGGAGCGGCAAGCGAGAGCGGCGCGGATGTTTTTGAAGTTGAATATTTTGACCGCAAGGCGTATCTTGCCCAGAGTCCGCAGTTCTACAAGCAGATGGCAATGGCGGCGGGCTTTGAACGCATATTTGAAGTCGGTCCCGTTTTCCGTGCGGAAAAATCTTTCACAAGCAAGCACACAACCGAATTTACGGGCTTTGACCTTGAATTCAGCTATATCGAATCCTATCGCGATGTTATGCAGATTGAGGCCGAAATATTGACATATGCTCTCGGCGTTGTCAACGAAAAATACGGCGAACGCATAAAGGAAGCTTTCGGCATTGAACTCATTGTGCCCACGCTTCCGTTCCCCGTTATCACTCTTGCGGAGCTTTACGATGCTCTTGAAAAGGAATACGGCTATGTTCCCGCGGAAGGCGAACGCGGCGATTTGACCACCGAGGCAGAGAAACTCAGCTTTGATTGGGTGAAGAAGCATTACAATCACGAGTTCCTCTTCATAACCGATTACTCCGCAGAAAAGCGCGCATTCTATCATATGCGCGATGAAAACGGCGTTCCGCAGGGTTATGACCTTATCTGGCGCGGTGTTGAAATCACAACCGGTGCACAGCGCGAGCACCGTTACGAAATCCTCAAAAAACAGGCGGACGAAAAAGGACTCGGTGAAGACGTTAAGTTCTACCTTGAATTCTTTAAATACGGCTGTCCTCCGCACGGCGGTTTCGGTCTCGGTGTTGACCGTTTGACCATGCTGCTGCTCGGACTCAACATTAAGGAAGCTATGTTCCTGTTCCGCAGCCCCGACAGGCTCAATCCGTAAAACTTGTGAGTGCGGATGATTCTCAATTTTTTGAATCAATCCGATTTTAACATTGACAAAGCAGGTTGTTTTTTGAGAACCGCCCGTAACAGGACGGTTCTTTTTTTACTGAGTTTTCCGGCTGCAAAGCGGACAAAGCGGAACAAAAGCCGGCGGGTGAGGTTTCCGCCGGCTTCTGCATGAGGGGTTACGATAAAAAAGCTTCGGTGCTTTTACAATTGTATTATACCGCCCGAAATATACGGTGTCAACATAAAACAAAGCACTTTCGGTACATAAAACAGTACAGCTTCTGCAAATAAATGTAATACAAACAATAACGGAAGCTTTGTATTGTAAAAAATGCGTTCGATGCCGAAACACTGTTCGGAGACGGCACTGCATAAGGAATACGGTACGCTTGGAGTGAAACAGCATATAAATCGGCAGAGGAGGCCGAAAACGGACATGCCGCATTGTGAACGGCCACACTGTCGATTTGTGCAAAATAAGCAAAATTTTTTTGAGTTTTTTTGAAAAAAGGGGTTGACAAATTCCGAGTGCGGTTGTATGATATGTCCTGGTTAGCGAGAGCTAATTATTTTTAGACGAATCAAGTTAGCGAGAGCTAATTTTTTTGAACAGAAAGTTAGCAAAAGCTAATTTGAAATTCGTGTTATTGAGCAAGGAGTAATGATATGATGCCGTTAATGTTGGCCGGAATCGGCGAGGAGAACACGATAAAGAAGATCGGCGGCAGTCCGGAGATTAAAAAACATCTTGAGGATCTCGGCTTTGTTGTCGGCGGAAGCGTTACTGTCGTGAATGCGCTCGGCGGAAACGTTATTGTGAACGTCAAGGAGTCGCGTGTTGCAATAAGTGAAGAAATGGCGCGCCGCATAATGGTCTGATGCGGAAAAACCGCAACCTTTTGCGGCCCGCAAATTTTTGCGGTTTGCAAACGGCGATGCTGCGAATGTGAATGAAAAATTAAAGATAAATTATAAAAATAAAGTCGGGAGGAATAATCATGAATACACTCAGACAGGCAAAAATCGGAGACACCGTAAAGGTTGTAAAGCTGCACGGTGAGGGTGCTGTAAAACGCCGCATCATGGACATGGGCATCACCAAGGGGGTTGAGGTCTATGTTCGCAAGGTGGCACCGCTGGGCGACCCCATTGAAGTCACGGTGCGCGGCTATGAGCTTTCACTCCGCAAGGCGGACGCTGAAATGATCGAAATCGAATAAACCGGGAAACATGCGGGGGAAACCCCGTATTTCTCGGAACAAAAGGTTAGCCAAAGCTAACAATGCTTCGCCGAAAGGTGCATTTCGGCTTTCGGCGGCAGAACGGAAAAAATATAACCGTATGACGGATAAGGAGGATAAAATGAATTTGAGAATCGCCCTTGCGGGCAATCCCAACAGCGGCAAAACAACGCTGTTCAACGCATTGACCGGCTCGAATCAGTTCGTCGGAAACTGGCCGGGTGTCACGGTTGAAAAAAAAGAAGGTAAACTTAAAAAACATGACGGAGTTATCATCACCGACCTTCCCGGTATTTATTCACTTTCACCCTATACACTTGAAGAGGTTGTTGCGCGCAACTACCTTATCGGCGAGCGTCCCGATGCGATACTGAACATCATCGACGGCACGAATTTGGAGCGCAACCTGTATCTTACAACTCAGCTTACGGAGCTTGGCATTCCGGTTGTTGTTGCAATCAACATGATCGACCTTGTTCGCAAGAACGGCGACAAAATCAATGTTGCCGAACTTTCGCGTCAGCTTGGCTGCAAAGTCGTTGAAATTTCCGCTTTGCGCGGAACCGGCATTGCGGAAGCTGCGGAAGCGGCAATCGATGCAGCAAAGAACGGCAAAACCGTTCCCATGCACACCTTCGCAGGCCCTGTTGAACATGCGCTTGCACATATCGAGGAAGCAGCCGTTCACGGACTGCCCGAGGAGCAGCAGCGTTGGTATGCCGTGAAGATTTTTGAACGCGACGACAAGGTGCTTGAAAATCTGAATATCGATCCTAAGGTTATGGAGCATATCAATAAGGATATCGAGGCGGTAGAGAAGGAAATGGATGACGATTCCGAATCCATTATCACCAACGAACGTTATATCTACATCGGTTCGATTATCAAAGCTTGCAACAAAAAGAAAAACACGGGCAAGCTTTCAACTTCCGACAAGATCGACAAAATCGTGACCAACCGCTGGCTGGGTCTCCCCATCTTCGCTGCAGTAATGTTCCTTGTTTACTATATTTCAATGGTAACAGTCGGCAGCGCGGCAACGGATTGGGCAAACGACGGACTGTTCGGCGACGGCTGGCATCTGTTCGGCATCGGCTCAAAGGCATATAACGAAACTGCCGAAAATTACAGCAACGCAATGAACGCTGCCGGCGCATTTGTTGATTTCGACACTGAAGCCGAAGATTTTGATGCTGACAAAGTGCTTGCCGAACTCGAAGCATACAAGCCCGAGAGCGAGAACGCAACCGCAACCATCGGCGTTGAGGATGAGGAAACTCTTGCGGTAAACGAAATGACCGTTTATTATTCCACGATCCCCAAAGACGCAAAGGAAGATGAAACCATCGGCATGACTTATGTTGATGCCGTTAAATACCTTAAGGAAAACGGATTCGACGAACCCGATCCCGCCGCATACGGCGTTTGGGTAAAGGGTATTCCCGTGCTTGTGGGCGAAGGTCTTGAAAAAGCAGGCGCAGCCGATTGGCTTGCAGGCCTTATCAACGACGGTATAGTTGCAGGTGTCGGTGCTGTTCTCGGCTTTGTTCCGCAGATGCTTGTTCTGTTCCTGCTGCTCGCTATCCTTGAAGGCTGCGGTTATATGGCGCGTATCGCATTCGTCCTTGACAGAATTTTCCGCAAATTCGGTCTTTCCGGCAAATCCTTCATTCCGATGCTCATCGGCACGGGCTGCGGCATTCCCGGTATTATGGCATCCAGAACGATTGAAAACGAACGTGACCGCCGCATGACCATCATGACCACAACGTTCATCCCCTGCGGTGCAAAGGTTCCCTTTATTGCAATGATCTCAGGCGCAATCTTCGGCGGTTCAGCCTGGGTTGCAACAAGTGCATATTTCATCGGCATGGCGGCAATCATAATTTCCGGTATCATGCTGAAGAAAACCAAGATGTTCGCGGGCGAACCCGCTCCCTTCGTAATGGAGCTTCCAGCATATCATCTTCCCACTGTCAGCAACGTTCTCCGTTCCACTTGGGAGCGCGGCTGGTCCTTCATCAAGAAGGCGGGCACGATCATTCTTCTGTCCACGATACTCGTTTGGTTTACCTCCTACTTCGGATTTACTTCCGACGGGTTCAGAATGCTTGCGGAAGACGAGCTTGACAAGTCCATTCTTGCGGCAGTCGGCAATGCGATCGCCTGGATCTTCAAACCCCTCGGCTGGGGCGAATGGCAGGCAGCGGTTGCATCCATCACCGGCCTTGTTGCAAAGGAAAACATCGTTGGCACGATGGGCATTCTTTACGGCGCAGAAGGTCCCGTTTATGCGACCCTTGCACATGTTTTCAACGGCATTCAGGCATATTCGTTCCTGGTGTTCAACCTGCTCTGTGCACCTTGCTTTGCGGCAATCGGCGCAATAAAGCGCGAAATGAACAGCCCGAAATGGACTTGGTTCGCAGTTGCATACCAGTGCGGATTTGCGTACATCATCTCTCTGATGATCTATCAGTTCGGCTGCCTGTTCACGGGTAATGTACATGTTGTCGGCCTCATCTTTGCTGTTGCTGCACTTGCCGGCATTATCTACATGCTCGCCCGCCCCTATAAAGAGGCAACAAAACTTACCAAGAACGTTTAGATTGGATAAATCAAAACGTTAGCAATGGTTTGAGTCGAACAGCGTTCGGCAATACGATGCGGTTCGACGAATGAATTCCCCCAACCCGGATGACGATGCGGACGGCGGTGCGCCATGCATTGCCTCCGCATCTTCCGGGCAAATTCGGGAATAAAATAAGCAAAAACCGATTTTATTTTTCACGAAAACAGAAACATGAAAGGAGAAGGTCATATGTTCAATTGGATAGCTCGGAATCTTTCAACGATTATTATCTGCCTTGTGCTTGCCGCTGTTGTGGTTCTTATCATTGTGAGTCTTGTTAAAGACAAAAGAAAAGGCAAGTCCTCCTGCGGCTGCAAGTGCGCCCATTGTCCGATGGCAGGCTCCTGCCATAAAAAATAATAAGTCGGCCGCAAACCGGTGCAAGCAGGAAAAATGCCGGCCGAATTTACGGAAACAGCTTTGCGGAAAGGAGAAAAAATGTTCAGAACCGTTGTAAAAATCGATGGAATGATGTGCGGAATGTGTGAAGCGCATATCAATGATGCAATAAGAAGGAATTTCAACGTTAAGAAAGTGAAATCATCGCACTCAAAAGGTGAAACGGTGATCGAGTCCGAAACAGAACCCGATGCAGCTGCGCTTAAGCGCGCAATTGAAGAGACAGGTTATGAATTCATCTCCGCCTCGACAAAAATCATTGAAGGCAGGCGCGGACTGTTTGCAGGCATTCTGCATAAAGACTGAAAAAGGTCGAAACAGAACGGATATGCTTTTCGCGCTTCAGCCCCTACGGAGAAGCATATCCGTATTGCTGTGAAAGCACCGGCAGAGATTTTTATTTCTTAGAACTGAAGTTAGCATAGGCTAACTAAAAGCAAAACGGTCGGAATTGAAAACGGCACGGAAAGAAATTGAAGATTAAAGCGAAAAGTTAAAAATAACAAACAGGAGAAAGAGAAAGAAAATGAGCGTTGTTATCGTAGGCGGAAATGAGCGCATGATAAGGCAGTATGAGCAGCTTTGCAAATCATATTCATGTAAAGCAAAGGTTTATATTGAAACGGATAAAGGAATTCAGAACTTCGGCACACCGGATTTGGTCGTGCTTTTCACAAACACAATGTCTCATAAAATGCTTCAGATTGCCTCCGGGCAGGCGAAGCGAAAGAACCTTCGCGTTGCAAGAAGTCATACAAGTTCAATGGCTGCACTGAAAAGCATTTTGGATGAGCACACAGCATGAGCATAACGGTGCATCAGGAAAATGAAATGGGAATGCTTTGACAGCAGTGCATATTAAGCAGTGCGCATGAATATGATAATCAAAGGACGGCAGAAACGGAACAATTCCGAATTTCTGCCGTCCTTATTTGATGTCTGCACCGTGCAGCCGCCGAATCATTTAAGTATCGGCAGCTGCGCGGGAAAAGTTAATGGGTTAGGTGGGTTGAATCAGTTGTTGTTCAGCTTTGCCTGTGCTGCCGCAAGCCTTGCAATGGGTACGCGGAAGGGTGAACAGGAAACATACTGAAGACCGACTTTGTGGAAGAACTCGATGCTGGAGGGATCACCGCCGTGTTCGCCGCAAACGCCCAGCTTGATGTTGGGACGGGTCTGCTTGCCGAGCTCAACAGCCATCTTGACGAGTTTGCCTACGCCGTTTTGATCAACGCGTGCAAAGGGATCGCTCTCGAAGATTTGCTTTTTATAATAGTCTTCAAGGAACTTCCCGGCATCGTCGCGGCTGAAGCCGAAAGTCATCTGGGTGAGGTCGTTGGTGCCGAAACTGAAGAATTCCGCCTCGGTTGCAACTTCGTCCGCAGTGAGAGCGGCGCGGGGGATTTCAATCATGGTGCCGACAAGGTAGGGGATTTCCATGCCCTTTTCTTCCATGACCTTCTTTGCGGTTTCAACAACGAAACTCTTAACATATGCAAGCTCACGGGTTTCGCCGACAAGGGGAATCATGATTTCGGGGATGATTTCAAGCCCGGTTTCCTGACGAACCTCGATTGCAGCTTCAATAACGGCACGGGTCTGCATTTCCGCAATTTCGGGGTAAGTAACGGACAGACGGCAGCCGCGGTGGCCCATCATGGGGTTGCTCTCGTGCAGGCTGACAACGGTCTTTTTGAGCTCATCAAAGGTGATGCCCATGTTGCTTGCAAGAGCGGCGATCTCCTCATCCTTGGTGGGAAGGAACTCATGGAGGGGCGGATCCAGGAAGCGAATCGTAACGGGACGACCCTGCATTGCCTTGTAGATGCCCTTGAAGTCTTCACGCTGCATGGGCAGAATTTTTGCAAGAGCAGCCTTGCGCTCATCCGCATTCTTTGAGACGATCATCTCGCGCATTGCGGGGATTCGTGCTTCGTCAAAGAACATATGCTCGGTGCGGCAGAGACCGATGCCCTCTGCGCCGAACTTGACTGCCATTTCAGCCTGTGCGGGGGAGTCCGCATTGGTGCGGATCTTAAGGGTGCGAATTGCATCCGCCCATTCCATAATGGTTGCGAAATTGCCGGAAAGTTCGGCGGGGACGGTGCGAATCGCTTCGGCGTAAACTTTGCCGTTTGAGCCGTCAAGACTCATCCAGTCGCCTTCGTGAAGAACGGTGCCGTCGGTGAAGGTGAGCGTCTTTGCGGGTTCGTCGATAACGATTTCCTTGCAGCCGGAGACGCAGCAGGTGCCGAGCTGTCTTGCAACAACCGCAGCGTGGCTGGTCATGCCGCCGAAAGCGGTGAGGATGCCCTCGGAAGCGGTCATGCCCTCGATGTCCTCGGGGCTGGTTTCTTTGCGGGCGAGGATAACCTTGTGGCCCGCTTCGCTTGCGCGCTTTGCATCGTCTGCCGAGAAGTAGACCATGCCGCATGCTGCACCGGGGGATGCGGCAAGACCGGTTGCCATTGCCTTTGCTGCCTTAAGTGCGGCGGCGTCAAAGGTGGGATGAAGCAGAGCGTCAAGGCTCTTGGGGTCGATCATTGCAATCGCTTCTTCGCGGGTGCGCATACCTTCGTTCACAAGGTCAACAGCGATCTGAAGAGCTGCCGCTGCGGTGCGCTTGCCGTTGCGGGTCTGGAGCATGAAGAGCTTGCCGCGTTCAATAGTGAACTCCATATCCTGCATGTCGCGATAGTGTTTTTCAAGAGTTTCGGCCGTTCTTACGAATTCGTTGTAAACGGCTTCGTTGGTCTGCCTGAGGTGGTCGATGGGTTCGGGAGTGCGGATGCCTGCAACAACGTCCTCGCCCTGTGCGTTCATGAGATACTCGCCGTAGAGCTTCTTTTCGCCGGTGGAGGGGTTGCGGGTGAATGCAACACCGGTACCGCTGTCGTTGCCCATGTTGCCGAATACCATGCTCTGAACGTTGACCGCGGTGCCCCAATCGGAGGGGATATCGTTCATGCGGCGGTAGATAATTGCGCGGGGGTTATCCCAGCTGCGGAAAACTGCCTTGACAGCTTCGAGAAGCTGAGTCATGGGTTCCTGCGGGAAGTCAAATCCCTTGACCTGTTTAAACATGGCTTTGTATGCTTCAACGATTTCCTTAAGGTTGTCGGCAGTAAGGTCGGTGTCAAGTTCGCAATTGTATTTTTTCTTTGCGCCGTCGAAAATCTCGTCGAACTTTGCTTTTTCAACTTCCATAACGACGTCGGAGAACATCTGAATGAAACGGCGATAGCTGTCATATGCAAAACGCTCGTTGCCGGTCAGGTTTGCAAGAGCAACAACGGTTTCGTCGTTCAGACCGAGGTTGAGGATCGTGTCCATCATGCCGGGCATGCTTGCACGTGCGCCGGAACGAACGGAAACGAGGAAGGGGTTTTCGGTGCTGCCGAATTTTTTGCCCGCCTTTTCTTCGGTAACGGCAAGAGCTGCTTTTATCTGCTCGATGATGTCATCGGAGATTGTGCGGCCGTCCTCATAGTAACGGGTGCAGGCTTCGGTTGAAACTGTGAAGCCATAAGGAACGGGCAGACCGAGACCGGTCATTTCGGCAAGGTTGGCACCTTTGCCGCCCAGAAGGTTCCTCATGGTTGCGTTGCCCTCATTGAAGAGGTACACATATTTGTGGGACATAATGAATCCTCCGTGTTTTCTTTTTTATACACACTTGGTACAGCAATGTATTATACATAATTCTTCCCGAAATTTCAAGTATTTATCAAGAATTTTTTCAATATTTTACACAAACAATACATACGGAAGGACGAAAACGCGCCGAGTCGAACCGTTGGATTCGAAAAAAATTGTGCAAACTCAATGTTTTTTCGGAAAAACAATGTTTATTCGGCAGCAAACAAAAAAGAGGTGAATCCGATGAAAAAAGAGATGAAAAATGATAAGAACAATTCCGAACGGAAAATGCCTAAAATGCAGGATGCGGATTTCTGCGGACAGAATTTGGGTATTGATGCGGGGAATGCAACAGCTTCGGCAAACGAAACAACGGGCATGATGCCGACCGCTCCGCAAAACAGTGCTGAACTTGAAGCGGCGGAAGAACTCTCTCCGCTGCAATACACAACTTTGGTGAAGCAAAAAAAACGAAATAAGCAATAAACCGACGATAGTTTGAATAAATAAAGGAGCCGCTGCGCAAATTCGGCGGAAGCGGCTCCTGCGGGTTTAATTTTCAGCCGGTTGTTTTCAGCCTTCGTCGTAAAGGCCGGCTGCTTTGATTTTTTTCCAATCGGCGGCAACGATGCGCACCTGTTTGCTTGAATTGATTGAAAAATCTTTTTGGAAAACGTATCCGTTTGCCATCATGCGCAAAAGTGTGGCTTTTACCCTGTCGTCGGGAACATTGTTTCGCTTTGACACCGCTTCAATGGTACCCCAAAACGTCGGAATGATATTGGCTTTTGCTTCAACATGCGCAAGGTTGCGAACTATCATGCGCATATAGGAGTTGTTAAGCTCCTCCTCATCGGGAAGCAGGCGAATGTCGCTTGCAACACCCTGAAGCCGTTTGCTGAACGTGTCCGTCACACCGTAAACAACAACTTTTTTGTGCCTTTTCTGCACAAGATATTTGACAACGGACTGAAAATGACCGTCTCCGGTGAAGATAATATAGGTGCCGACATCGTTTCTGGATGTTACGTTCTGATAAATATAATCAAGCATAACAAAATCCGTCATATCTTTTTTGCGATACTGCGTTGCCGTGCCGGTTTCGATAATGGTGTTGGTGATGTTGCGCAGCTTTGCAAGCTCCTCACCGATGCCGGGGGATGAAAAATCGGCAAAAATCATAATATCTTCAATGTCGAACTGCTTTTCAAGCTCGGCACGCCATGCGGCTGTATCGGGACGAAGATTATATTTGTTTTTGTACGAATAAAACCAGTATTCGTAATCAACGAATACCATTGCCCGTTTTGAACGGGCAAGCGACCTGAAAATGTTGAGCAAATAAACCCTCCTTTGCGCAAAGCAAAATATGCGCTTACATAGTGCGGGAATGCTTTGAATGATTCACTCTGCGGGAAAGATCTCGAAATCAAAGCTCCCTTAAACCGACAAAACGAGAATAACAAACCCGCCGAAAGGGCAGTGCAACAAAATAACCACACGGTATCGAACGCGCAAAAAATAAATTTCGTATGCGATTTTTACATAAACAAAGACCAATAGGCAGCCGCAGACAAAATGCTGCGATCCGTAGATTGAATAAAGTTTACGCCCGATAGTGCAAATAAAAAACAAGCCGGGACGCCGCCCGACGAGGAGTGTTGTCCTTCATTGCCGGTATCACTGCTATTATAACAAACAACATAAAAATTTGCAACACTTTTTAAGTAATTTCGTCACTTCGGGACGAAAGAAAAAGGCGGGGTCGCGGCGGTGTATCCGTCTTTCGCGCAGGAGGGCTTCCGCAATCCGCCGAGTTTGCATCAGTCTGCAAAAAAACGTGAAATTTGTCACAAATTATTAAAAAATCAGCATTGCTGTCCGCGCACTCGGGGTTTATAATATCAGCATGGCAAGGAATAAACCAAGAAAACTTAAAAAGGCTGCTTCCGAAAGGTTCCGCCTGTCCGGTGCGGACGGCCATGATGAGTCCGGTGCGGACGGCAATGAGAAGTCCGGTGCGGATGTCAATGGGGGGAAAATAAACTTCAATGCATCGGATGCTTCGGACATGCGAGGTAAAGAAAAAAACAACGAAGCATACAGGAAACACAGCGTTATTTCTTTCATAATATGCGAGGTGCTTGCTGATGTCGCCGCTGTTGCTTTGATATTGCTCGGCAGAACGGGGGCGGAGCGGTACGGCAGTGCTTCCGTGCCTGCGACGGATGATACTGCGGATGCAGGGAAGGAAAACGCCGCGACGTTTGATGAGAACGGCGACGGAGAAAATCGCGGCTTTACCGTTGAACCGACAGAAGAGGTTTCGGATACGCCGTTCCCGCAGGGTGAAACTTTGGCGCACGTTAAAACGACCGTCATTGCGGACGGCAGCCCGATCGCAACGCTTGCAAGCGGCAGCGCGGCGGAGGAGCTGATTGAAGCCGTGCTTGCATATTTCGATGGTTTTGTGAACAAAAGCGGAGCGGTCACATCGTTTTTGAACGAAATCGGTTTTATCGAGGCGGATGAGAATGCGGCGGTCATGCCCTATGATGAGGCATTTGCGTTTCTGACAGGCAGCAGCACGCCGCTAAGGGTTCAAAGCAGGCTTATTGAGCATGAATTTGTAACGATTCCGTATGAGGTATCGACGGTTAACAGCAGCGATTTTTACTGCGGGACCCGCTTTGTTGCCGAATACGGACGGAACGGCAAAAAAATGAGTGCTTATGAATACATTTATATTAACGGCACGCTTCAAAGCAGCCGAATGCTTGAGAGCGAGTATCTTGACCTGCCGCTGAAAGAAACCGTTATCATCGGAACAAGACCGTGCCCGGCAGCAAACGGAATAACAACGGGTGAATACCCTGCTTCGGGTATTGCATTTGCAAGGCCCGTTGATGCTGCTGTTGTGCGCTTTTTCGGACTGCTCAACGGCAGTATGCATGAGGGCGTGGATTTTGCGGCGAACAGAGGCGAAAACTGCAAGGCCGCGGCAGCAGGAACCGTTATTGCGGTGCTTGAGCGCGGCAGCATGGGTTTGACCGTGTATGTTCGTCACGAAAACGGTTTTGCAACCGTTTATGCAGGGCTTGAAAAGGCGCATGTTTCCGTGGGAACAACCGTTGCAGCGGGCGACATAATCGGCACGGCGGGTGCGGACGGAATACATTTCGGCATTTATGCAAACGGGGTTCCGTGCGACCCGAAAGCCTATATAAGCGGGCTTATGCAGTGAATGAACAGCATGTGACCATGCTTTTTCAATGCGGAAACCGTGTTTTGAACCGCTGACAGAACAAATTTTGCTTTTATGCGGGTTGCCAAACTCTGCCGCCTGTGTTAAAATCAAAATGTGACTGCAATTCCGCATTGAAGAATAAACTGCCTCCGGGAATATGCAAAACAAACTCGGTTTGCGTTTCGGATGCAGCTATGCGTTTGTTCCTTTTTCCGAATTCGAAAAGGGAGCGTTATTTCGCGGGTTGCAAAATAGAATTACTGTTTAAATTATTAAATTTATATAATACGGAGTTTATATGGCTTTTTTTGAAATTCGCGGCGGAATTCCGCTTCGCGGCAGCGTGACCGTGAGCGGCGCAAAGAACGCTGCACTGCCGATAATATGTGCATCGATAATGGCAGATGAACCTTGCAGAATCGAAAACCTGCCCGATATAGAGGATGTTAATCGAATCACGGAGATTTTGAGTTCAATGGGTGCAGCGATTACGCGCCCCGCTCCGGGCGTTGTTGTTATCGATCCGCGAACAATAAAGTCCCACAGCGTAACAAACGAAATGGCGGCCAAGCTGCGTGCGTCGTATTACATGCTCGGTGCGCTGCTCGGAAAATTCCGCCGTGCCGAAATTGCTCAGCCGGGCGGGTGTGCGATAGGGCAGCGTCCCATGGATTATCATATCAACGGAATGCGCGCTCTCGGAGCAAATGTGCAGGATCGCTTCGGCATAGTTACCGCCTCGGCCGACAAGCTTCGCGGTGCGGAGATTTATCTTGATATGGCAAGCGTCGGTGCAACGATAAACATTATGCTTGCCGCATGTCGTGCAGAGGGCAAAACCGTGATAAACAACGCTGCACGCGAACCCCATGTTGTTGACGTGGCAAATTTTCTCAATACCATGGGAGCAAACATTCGCGGTGCGGGAACGAATGTCATCCGCATAACGGGCTGCGATGCGCTGCACGGCTGCACCTATGCGATAATACCCGACCAAATCGAAGCGGGTACTTTCATGATTGCCGCTGCCGCAACACAGGGAAATGTTGTGATTAACAACGTCATACCTGCGCACCTTGAGGCAATTTCCGCAAAGCTTATGGAATGCGGAGTGGAGGTCATTGAAGGGGATAACGGCAACGATTTTTACATGCAGATAATTTCAAACTCCCGCCCGCGTGCGGTGAATATCAAAACTCTGCCGTATCCCGGTTTTCCGACGGATTTGCAGCAGCCGATGACCGCATTGCTGGCGGTTGCACAGGGCAACAGCTTCATCACGGAGAATCTGTTTGAGGACAGGTTTAACCATGTTCGTGAGCTCAACCGCATGGGCGCGAACATAATCGTGAACGGCAGAACCGCAACCGTGATCGGCGTTGATAAGCTCTACGGCACCGATATCTATGCTTCCGACCTGCGTGCGGGCGCGGCAATGATAGTTGCGGCTCTGATGGCGGAAGGAACTGCCCGTGTGCGAAACATCTATTATATCGACAGGGGATACGAAAAACTTGAATATAAGCTCCGCGCCCTCGGTGCCGATATTAAGCGCATCGAAGAGCCTGACGAAGAGTGAACACTGTCCGCATATCGGTCGGAATCAACCGATAAGTCAACCGATAATTGAACAGAACGGATCAAGCTGTTTTGATAAAAAAGCAACGGGGCCGCTGCGGTGAATGCAGCAGTCCCGTTTGGTTTATTTAAGCCGATGCAGAGTTTTTTAATGCGCTTGAAGCAGTTTATTTCGTTCCGAAAATCCTGTCGCCGGCATCACCGAGACCGGGAACGATATAGCCGTGATCGTTGAGGTGGCTGTCAACCGCAGCGGTGTAGATGACAACATCGGGGTGCAGCTTATGCAGCATTTCAATGCCCTCGGGAGCGGCAACAAGGCACATCAGGCGAACGGTTTTGCAGCCTGCTTCCTTGACGATGCGAATACCCTCGGCAGCGGAGCCGCCGGTTGCAAGCATGGGGTCAACAACGATCATATCGCGCTCGGAGGTATCGCCGGGCAGCTTGCAGTAATAGCTGACAGGCTTGAGCGTCTCGGGGTCGCGATAAAGCCCGATATGTCCGACTTTTGCAGCGGGAATCAGCTCCATGACGCCCTCTGCCATGCCGAGACCGGCGCGGAGAATGGGAACGATGCCGAGTTTGCGTCCTGCAAGCACTCTTGCGCGCATTGATGCAACGGGAGTTTCAATGTCAACTTCCTCCATGGGAAGGTCACGGGTGACTTCATATGCCATGAGCGTGGACAGCTCGTTGAGCAGCATACGGAAATCCTTTGTGCCGGTGTTTTTGTCCCTCATGAGGGTGAGCTTGTGCTGAACGAGAGGATGGTCGATAACGACAACGTTTTCCATGTAGTTTTTCATTGTTAATACCCCTTTGTAAAATTATTTATTAAATAAGTTGAAATCAAGCAAGAAGCTTTTATCTGCATTCGTAATCGGAAATTTTGCCGATGCGGCGTTCGTGCCTGCCGCCGGCAAATTCGGTGCAGAGCCATGTTTTGACGATCGCCTTTGCGGTTTCAATGCCGATGATCCTTCCGCCCATTGCAAGCATGTTGGAATCATTATGCTGACGGGTCAGTTCCGCGGAAAGAACATCTCCGCAGAGTGCGCAGCGAATGCCGCGAACCTTGTTTGCGCAGATAGAAACACCGATGCCGGTGCCGCAGATGAGGATTCCGCAGTCAAACTCGCCGGAGGCAACAGCTTCTGCGGCGGGAAATGCGATGTCGGGATAATCCATACTGTCGGTTGAGCAGCAGCCGAAATCCCTGAATTCGTGACCAAGTTCAGTAATATAGGGTAAAAGCTCGTTCTTGAGTGCGTATCCGCCGTGGTCGGATGCAATTGCAATTTTCATTTTTTTATTGTCCCGTGCGGTGCGCGGGAAATCCTTTCCGTAAAGTCTTTAAAAATATTAAAAATTTTTGTGATTGAGCAAGAATAAACTCCGTAAACACCGACGGCATCCGAACGGCTTCGAACGCAGCCGAAAAGTCGTCGGAATATCGCAGCGGTCATTCGGAAATAACCGTAAATCCGGCGGCACGGAGCAGACGATTCATGTATGCAAGCCCCTGAGCCTCGGCGGGGACACTTTCCGCAATTATCAAATCCATGCCGCGCGATTCGTTTCGAAGTTCACGAAAAAGGGCGGCGCACAGCGTCTGCGGTTGAGTCCTGTCGCCGATAACGACATGCCGCTTTCCCGAATAGCGGGATTTGGTTTGTTCCGTTGCGAGTATGATGCATTTTTTGCCCGAAAGCTCTGCGCGCGTGTATTCACGGCAGGCGATGGAGGCGGTTTTTTTGCAGTCATTGCCGCCGTCAGCGATGACAACATCGCATTCGGGCGCATAATGCTTGTATTTCATGCCGGGTGAAGCGGCGGTTTCTCCGTTTTTTAACGGGTTGAGCACCGCATGAGCAATATCAACATGCCCGATGACGCTTTCAAGCATCTCTCTTGTGACTCCGCCGGGGCGAAGCACCGTCGGTGTGCCGACAAGGGAAAGCACCGTGGATTCAACGCCGACTCTGCAATCCCCGCCGTCAATAATTGCATCAATGCATCCGTCAAGGTCATCCAGAACATGCTGAGCGCAGGTCGGGCTCGGTTTTCCGGAAAGGTTCGCGCTCGGTGCCGCAATCGGAACGCCGGCCGCACGAATCAGAGCAAGTGCGGTTTTATGCTCCGGCATACGCACCGCAACGGTGGAGAGCCCCGCCGTGACTTGCGGAGGGACAATGTCGCTTTTGAGATAGACCATGGTGAGAGGACCCGGCCAGAATGCGTCCGCAAGCTGCCGCGCCTTGTCCGGAACATGTTTCCAAAGCTGTTTGAGGTCGCTTTTTTTTGCAATATGAAGAATGAGCGGGTTGTCTCCGGGGCGCCCCTTTGCAGCAAAAATCTTTTCCACAGCACAGCCGTCAAGCCCGTTTGCACCGAGTCCGTATACGGTTTCGGTCGGAAACGCAACAAGCCCGCCCGCGCGAATGATTCGCCCGCACACGTTTGTTCCGTTCTCTTTTTGTGTTGCTGCATTGAAAAATTCCGTGTTCATGCTGCCAAACTCCGTTCCCGGGTCACCGCATCGGCCGCAAACCGGCGCATAATGCCGTATCAACCCACTATAATATAGCACAAATCGCGGCTTTCGGCAAGTGAAAAGTGATGCTGTTTTTAAACATCGAATGCGGCAAAGGGCACGGCAGGATTGAAAAATCTTTCCGTTTGTGGTATACTTTGGATAAACACGGCGGTACGCCGCAAAAAAGGATAAGGAATTTAAATAATGAGCGAATACAATTATGATATCGTTGTTCTGGGCGCGGGCCCGGGCGGTTATGAAGCGGCTATACGCTGCGCACAATACGGCAAAAACACGGCGCTTGTTGAGGCGCGCGATTTGGGCGGAACATGTTTGAACCGCGGCTGCATTCCCACAAAAGCACTGCTTCACGGTGCGGAAGTTTATCAGTCGGCGCTGAATGCTGCGTCCTGCGGTGTAACAACGGGTGAGGTCGGGTTTGATTTTGCAAAGCTTGCCGAATACAAGGATTCTGTTGTTGCAGGCCTGCGCAAGGGCATTGCGGGGCTTGAAAAAGCGCACGGAGTGAAGGTCATAAACGGCTTCGGAAAGCTTGTTGACGAGCACACTCTCGATGTTGACGGCGAAAAAGTCACGTTCGACAAGCTGATTCTCGCAACGGGAAGTGCGCCTGCGCGTCCCCCGATTCCCGGCATTGACGGCGAAAATGTCGTAACTTCCGACGAAGTGCTTTCAATGACAGAGCTTCCGGACAGCTTTGTTATTATCGGCGGCGGTGTTATCGGCATAGAGTTTGCAACGTTGTTTGCCTCTCTCGGAAAACCCGTAACCGTTATTGAAATGATGCCGAGCATACTTCCGGGCGTGGATGCCGACATCGTTAAAATGCTTTCGACAAGGGTACTCAAACGCAAAAAAGTTACTGTTATCAACAATGCCAAGGTAACAGGCATCAACGGCGGCGAAAAAGTCACCGTAACGTACGAACTCAACGGAGCCGAAAAAACAGCCGAGGGAGGCTGCTGCGTTGTTGCCGTCGGCCGCCGCGCAATGACGGCAAACATCGGGCTTGAAAATGTCGGAATCGAAATGAACCGCGCGTTTGTGAACATCGACGATTATTGCCGCACAAATATCGAAAACATCTATGCGATCGGCGATATAACCGGCAAGATTCAGCTTGCGCATGTTGCAAGCGCACAGGGTCTTGCAGCTGCGGCGAATGCATGCGGGCAGAAGAGTGTAAAGATGGATTATTCGGTTGTGCCTTCCTGCATTTATACCGCTCCCGAAATTGCATTTGTCGGCATCGGCGAAGAAAAAGCAAAGCAGCAGGGCATTGAATACAAAATCGGCAGCTTCAATGTTGCAGGCAACGGCAGAGCAATGATAATGGGCGAAGCTCTCGGCATTGCAAAGCTGATTTCCGATGCGGACGGAAATCTCATCGGCGCACAGCTCATGGGTCCCCGCGCAACGGATATGATAGCGGAGCTTGCTCTTGCGCTTAAAGTCGGCGTCTCGGTTGAAACAATTGCCGAAACCATTCATCCGCATCCCACCGTCAGCGAGGTTATTGCGGAAGCGGCGCATGATTGGGAAGGTCTTTGCTGTCACAGTCTGCCCAAAAAGAAATAATTAAATCAACAAACGAACAAACCGCCGTCGCCCATCGAATAAGATGTGCGGCGGCGGGCATTATGCGGCTTTTTCCGTCGGCTATCGAATCAATCGCAAATCAATTACAAAAGGGAGGAAGAAAAACATGAGCATTCCAAACGGCAAAAATGTATACGGATATGCGGAGGCATATGCAAAACTTGCAAATTTCGGGCAGCAGCACCTGCTTAAATATTATGATGAGCTTGATGAAGCGCAGCGCGCCGCATTGCTCAATCAAATCGAGCAGATCGATTTTTCCGTTGTCAGCACGAATAAACAGCCTGAAAAACGCGGCAGAATCACTCCGATCGGTGTTACGGAGCTTGCGGAAATACGCACTCGCGGAGATGAATTCTTTGATGCGGGCATGGCGGAGCTGCGTGCGGGGCATGTCGGCGCGGTGCTGCTTGCGGGCGGCATGGGCACACGGCTCGGTTCGGATGCTCCGAAGGGTGCGTTCAATATCGGAATCAAGCGTGAACTTTATATTTTTGAGTGTCTTATAAACAATCTTCTGAATGTTACGGAAAGAGTCGGCAGTTTTGTTCACCTTTTCATCATGACCAGCGACAAAAACGACGCAGCAACGCGTGCGTTCTTTGCAGAACATAATTATTTCGGCTATGCGGCGGAATTCGTGCATTTTTTCACTCAGGAGACGGCACCCGCGGCGGATTACAACGGCAAGGTTTATCTCGAAGAAAAATACCGACTTGCAACTTCACCGAACGGCAACGGCGGTTGGTATTCCTCAATGGCAAAGCACGGAATGCTTGATATTGTCCGCAGAAACGGCATAGAATGGCTGAACGTGTTTGCGGTTGACAATGTTCTTCAGCGCATTGCCGATCCGCTCTTCATCGGCGCAACAAAGCTTGCGCATTGCGAAGTCGGGTCAAAGGTCATTAAAAAAGCCGCGCCCGATGAGCGCGTGGGCGTTATGTGCCTTGAAGACGGGCATCCTTCAATCGTTGAATACTATGAGCTTACGGATGAAATGCGCAATGCGAAAAACGAAAAAGGCGAACCCGCCTACAATTTCGGCGTTATTTTGAACTACCTGTTCCGCGTGGATGCGCTTGACGGCATAATGGAAAAATCCCTTCCGCTGCATGTTGTTGAAAAAAAGATTCCATGCCTTGATGAAAACGGGCAGCATGTCACGCCCGAAAAACCGAACGGCTTCAAGTATGAAACCCTGATTTTGGATATGATACGGCTGCTTAACGGCTGCATGGTGTTTGAGGTTGAAAGGGCAAGGGAGTTTGCACCTGTCAAGAACCGCACAGGGGTTGATTCGGTTGACACGGCGCGGGAGCTGCTTGTCCGCAACAGCGTTGAACTTTGATTTTATTCACGGCAATGAACAACAAGCCTGCATAAATAATACAGCCCCGCCGCAAAGCCGTTAAGCCCTGCGGCGGGGTTGTTTATTTCCCGCTTGTATGAACTGCGTACAGAGTTCCCAACCGTGACGGAAGCGCTACGGATCATCAATCATAACATCGGCAGCAGAATCAAGCTGCATTAACCTGCAGCGGAGGCAGAGCAGCCGTCTATTGCTGTTCCCCGTGGCTCAGTGACACGCAGTGTGCCGGAACCTGATCCTGCATTTCGGCCCATGCAACGGTCTTGTCGCCGAAATTCCAAGCAACAACAAATGCTTCGAGGCTGTACTTGTAGTTCAGGTCGCTGCCGCAAATCAGCCTAATTCCGTCAAAATGCGTAAGATCGGGTCTGTTCGAAAGCACAATAAAATTTTCGTCAAACGCTTCGCCGCTTGACAGGATATACCTGTACTTATACGGCTTATCGTACCATTGGCCTTTTGCGTAGCTTTCGCCGATGCGCCATGTGCCGTCGCTCATCAGATAGTGTGTCTTCAGGAATGCATGCGATTCACACAGTCCGCCCTTGTAGTTTACCGCCGTGTGAATGTCAACACAGTCGTTTGCATCATAAACCTTAACGATATAAGGCTCTTCGGCGGAAGACTCTTCGGACGGGTTTTCCCGCATATTGATATCATCCTGCGGAAGCTGTTTTACCGGCTTTCCACTCGGGTCAACGAGTTAGTTCGGTGATGCTGCTGAGGCTGACGTGATATATTGCCTGAGATCGAGAGCTTTCATCCTTCCGTTTCGAAAGGTGTCCTCATCAATTACTTCAAGCAGACTGTCAATTTCTGCAACTGCATCGGTTCTTTGGAGCAATTCCTTTAATGGGGGGAAGGTTTCGGCAACGATTTCAATTCCGTTTGAAACTGCCGAGGCTGTGTTTCCCGGAAGAAAGCAATCCGATGAATAACCAATACAATACATATCGATTAAAAACGGATAGCCGAGCGTTGTTATAAGCAATGCTCGTGTCGTCATGTTTTCCGCCTCTGCTTGATCCACATAGGTTGCAGTGCGGCGCTCTTCGGGACTCATTTCTATCCAAGCATCTGTGCCGGGCAGAACACTGTATTCGTGCGGAGTGTCATTCATCGGAACAACACTTAATGCACCGACAGGCAACAGTGCGGTAAAAACGAGCGCCAAAGCGATCAAGGTTGTGACAATTCTTTTTGCCATAATTGTTTCTCCTTTCGCGGGGTCATGGTTTTGCGCCGTTGGCGGTTGGGTTTCTCTTCCCCAAAGTCTGCACTTGTTGAATGCTGTGCCAACTTTGGGTGCGATACGCAGCTTGCGATACGCAGCTTGCGATACGCAGCTTGCGATACGCAATTTGCGATACGCAGCTTGCGATACGCAATTTGCGATACGCAGCTTGCGATACGCAATTTGCGATATGCAAATGCGGGACATGTGTTGAATCGGATCCGTTTCAATGGTGCGGCTTTCATCGCAATACTATTATATCAGCGAATTAAGATCATTTCAACCCTCAATTGTGAACAATTTGTTAACAATTCTTTTTCAACAGGAAAAAACAGTCAAACGGAGCCGATAGGATGAACGCACAATATGTTTAAGATGAATGCAAAGTAATACAAAAAAAGAGCCCGAACCGATCGGGCTCCGATGTTGAAACAAATTTTAATTTTTAAGGTTCGTTATTCGGAAAACTCCTTAAAGGCAGTTTCCGCAATCTTTTCCGCATCGGCAAGCGTGATTGCGCGGCGTTCGGCAAGCGCGGCAATATCGGCATATTCGAACTTTGCCCGTTTAACGCCGAACCCTTGAGCGGTCTTCAGGCGAATCGTACCGTCCTCAAATTTGGCGGTTTGCGTTTCACGTTGCAAAATGTATCGCGGCATTCTGCACTCGCGGACGCCGAGAGTGCTTGTGTGTTTGAACAATATGCGGATAATTTCGCTGCGTTTTTCGGCATTGCAAAGCACGCAGAGCATAATTCCGGGGCGGTTCTTCTTCATTCCTGTCGGAACGGTGTAAACATCCGCCGCACCCGCGTTAAGCAGTTTATCAAATGCAAACCCGATCTCTTCGCCTGTCATATCGTCAATGTTGCAGCGAAGCTCGATGATCTCATCCGCCGATTCTTCACTCGGACTTTCGCCGAAAAGCGCACGTACGCAGTTTGCGGCGGGATAGTCGCGTTTGCCCATGCCGTAACCTTGGGAAAGTATTGTCATTAACGGCATTGCGGTGAAGTCATGAACAAAATGCTTTAACAGTGCCGCTCCGGTCGGAGTGCAGAGTTCGCCTTTTATATCGCCCGCATAAACAGGAACGCCGTGAAGAATGAAGGCTGTTGCCGGTGCGGGAACGGGAAGGATCCCGTGCGCACAATGCACATGCCCGCTGCCCGTGCGAACGGGGGAGGCGGCAATGCGTTCCGGTGCGAGCATTTCGATCAGCGCGCAGCAGGAAACAATATCTGCAACGGCATCAAGCGCACCGACCTCGTGAAAATGCACAAGCTCAACGGGAACGCCGTGGGCATGACTCTCCGCTTCTGCAATCAGTTTGTAAACAGCAAGGGAATGCTCCTTCACTGTATCGGACACGGGCAGCGCACGGATAATGTGTTCAATTTCGTGCAGCCCGCTGTGAGAATGGTGATGCTCGTGTTCATGATTATGTTCATGCTCATGGCAATGCTTATGCGCGTGTTCATGCTCATGTTCATGATTATGTTCGTGCTCATGACAATGCTCATGCTCGTGCCCATGCTCATGGTAATGCTCATGTTCGTGAAGGTGTTCATGTTCGTGTATGCAGGCGGCATATTCGTCCGCATCGGTGTTCATGTATTCAACGGCAAAATGAATTCCGCGAATGCCGCATTTTTCGGCGGCAGCGCAGCGAACATTCAGTCCGACCGCCGAGAAGGCAGCTGCAATATTCTGAAACTCGGCACGTTGTTCTTCGGAAAGCAGATCATAGAGTGCGCCCGCAAGCATATCGCCCGCCGCACCCATTCCGCAGTCAAGGTAAAGTGTTTTCATAGTAAAAAGGCCTTTCAACAGTTTTATTCAGGGTTGCATATTATAATTAAGGAAAGAATCGTCACCGCGCATTGCTGCCGGTGCCGATATGGTTTATCATGTTTGCAAGGTAACCTGCGCCGAAGCCGTTGTCGATATTCACAACGGATACTCCGCTTGAGCAGGAGTTGAGCATTGAAAGCAGCGCTGCAACTCCGCCGAATGCCGCACCGTAACCGACACTCGTCGGCACGGCAATAACGGGGCAGTCGGCAAGCCCGCCGATTACACTTGCAAGCGCACCTTCCATGCCTGCAACGGCGATAATGACGCTTGCGCTCATGATTTCGTCAATATGCGAAAGGAGACGGTGCAGCCCTGCAACGCCGACATCATAAAGCCTAAGCACACGGCTGCCGTGAAATTCCGCCGTCAGTGCCGCTTCTTCGGCAACGGGAATATCGCTTGTGCCGCCTGCCGCAACAACAACGCAGCCGTTTCCGCTCGGTTCGGGGATGCTGCCGATACTGCCGATTTTTGCAATTTCACAGTAGCTCAGGGCAAATTCACGACTCAGTATCTCTGCGGCATGTTTTTCAAGGCGTGTAATAAGTATCGTTTCCTGTCCGCTCTCAAGCATGGCTTTAATGATTTCAAGCATCTGTTCGGGTGTTTTGCCCGCACCGTAAATCACTTCCGCCGCACCGGTCCGAAGGCGGCGATGGGTGTCTATCTTTGCGAATCCAAGGTCGCGGAACGGAGCGGTGCGCAGTTTCAAGTATGCTTCGTCAACCGACACTTCACCGCGGCGCACTGATTCAAGAAGGTTTTTTATTTCGTCATTCATAGTCTTTGTGTTGTGCTGTCAGAACAGCGGAGCCTCATCTCGGCTCAAGGTCAAGCGTCACTGCATCGAAATATTGCCGCAGCTCGTTTAAAACATGCTCACGCTGTTTAAATAATTCATCGAATTGCCCGGCCTTCAATTGCAGCTTTGCGGTTCCGTTAACGCTCCGCACGCGAAAGTCGGAGAAGCCGAGCGAAAAAAGGAAGTTTTCCGCTGCTTCAACGGAATGCAGTTTGTTTTTTGTGATCAATTCGCCCGTCGGAATCCGCGTTGCAAGGCAGGCATAGGCAGGTTTGTTCCAAGTGAAAAGCTCCGCTTCGCGGGCAAGACGGCGAATGTCAGCTTTTGTCAGTCCGCATTCGCGCAGCGGGGAAAGCACGCCCGCTTCCCGCAGGGCACGCATTCCCGGACGGTCATCCTCTGTATCGGAAGCATTCGTCCCGTCCAGAATCGTTTTGTACCCGTCCGCCGCCGCCGCTTTGCATATCGCGGAAAAAATGTGTTTTTTGCAATGGTAGCAGCGGTCGGTCGGATTGCGGACAACATCTTCGCAGGCAAGGATATCAACAGAAATAATTTTAAGCGGCAGTTCGGCTTCCTTTGCGGCCCGCAGTGCGTCCGTCAGCTCAAATTCCGGCTGGAATGCCGATTGAACATAGTATGCGGCGAAATTTCCACCCTCAACGCGGGAAGCCGCATAAGCAAGAAAACATGAGTCCACGCCGCCCGAAAGCGCGATAGCTGCGCTGCCGATGTCCTTGAGCCTGTTCAAAAGTTTGCTGCATAGCCGTTCGGATTCGCTCATAGCCCATCCTCCTTTTTCACCCGCTTACATTATAATGCCTGCCGCGCGGGTTTTGCAAGAGCAAATAATAATGCGGCGGGAGAGGTCAACCCTGCCCGTCTTTTTCGTCCGCCACATACTCGGCAATCTCGGACAGATCGCAGTTCAGTATGCTGCAAAGCTGATTCAGCGTGTAGGTGCTCACGCTGCCGTTTTTTCTCAGCCTGTCAAGCTGCCCTGTGCTGAAATTGTAGTCCTTGATAAGCCTGTATTGCGACACACCCTTTTTCTTCATGGTTGCCCACAGCCTGTCAAACCGTATCATTTCGCCCTCCGAACAAATTTTCGTTCAATGTATATTATTGCCTGCATATTGACAATAGCCCGTATTCGGGCTATGATGCGAATCAAGATAAACTAAGTTTGTGTTCAATAATGTCCGCATAAAAATGTATTGAACAATGCGGGAGCTAATCCTCGGGAATTTTTGAAATTTAGCCGATAGGATAAGTAAAGAAACAATTTAAAGAGGCTGCGGCTTCGTTTTCAAGTCGCGGCCTCAAAATATATTTACCCGGCAATGGTGACAAACTCAAAAAACTATGCTATAATCCTTACTTGTGTAAGCCAATGTAGCTCAGCTGGCAGAGCAGCGCATTCGTAATGCGCAGGTCAAGGGTTCGAGCCCCTTCATTGGCTCCATGTAATCGGGGCGTAGCGCAGCTTGGTAGCGCGTTTGGTTCGGGACCAAAAGGTCGGGTGTTCAAATCACCTCGCCCCGACCAGAAAGCCCGTTGGTTTTGAGTTGAAATCAACGGGCTTTTTTGCAAAACGGAAGCGGATATCAGCCTTGGTTTTGAATGGTTTCCGCACAACGGAGAAAGGGTTTATGCAATCGTGCATAAGGAAAACGGCGAAGTCATCGAAAATATTCTTTGGAAAGAGTAAAAAGGGAGGCGCGGCATGAAAAGAAAGTATCCGGCGAAAATGTTTTTGTTATTTGTTTTGACGAATTTCCTGTTTCGGTTTTTCTATTTATTTATTCCGGGAACCGTACTCTGTGTTGTCGGAATTTGGTCGCAGACTTACCTTTATGTCGGGCTTGCGGTTCTGGGACTTGATTTGATTCTTTCAATTGTTGAACAGGTGCGGATTCGAAACGCGGCCGTGGGGCAAAGCGAGAACCCAGACTTCAACGAAATGATGGACGCATTTTGCGGCCAAGGCGGACTGCGTGCTGCCGGAAAAATGTTTGACGAAAAGCTCGGATTCAACCATGTTGACGAATCTCAAAACAAGAAAAACTGATTTGCGGGAATGCCGCGATAGGAGCCTATTGATTAGAGAAAGTTTCGGAGGAATACAATGGATAAACAGGCGTTGACGGCTCTTTTCGAAAAGTATATAAAAAAGCTGAGAATCACACCCGCGTGGGACATAAAGCTTGAATTTGTTGAAGACCCAACATGGCGAAAAACCGGTGATTTTAAAATTGACTGCGATGACAGAAAAGCCATTTTGCTTTTGAATGCAGCAAATCCAAAGCAGGAGAATCTTGAAGAGGTCATTGTACACGAGCTGATGCATATAAAGATGTATCCGCTGGATCAGGTGACGGAATCATTGATAACGAGCTGCTTCGAGGACGGATCGGCAGCGAGCAAATTTGCCTATCAACAGTTTTTCTGCACCCTTGAGCAGACGGTTGAGGAATTGACGAAATGCTTTTTGCTGGAATTTGGAGAGAATAGGGAATTCTCTTACGGCAGGTGCGAACGGGAGAAATCATTCAACGACCTGTACGAGGGCTTGAAGAACCTCTGAAAACGGATTTTTAAGAGATACATAAGGAAGCGCGGCTTTATTTTGCAAGAACGATATGCCCCCGTATAATTGCTGTCGGCCGCCGAAATTTGTTTGTTAAGGATCGCTGCGAGTTGAATGCGGCGGTCTTTCTTTATTGAATTTTCTCAAGTCCAAGTTACGCCGAAACTCCGTTTTTTCATGAAATAAGCTGCAGCCGCGGCGTTATTAAAAGCGCAACATTATTTTGTGCATATTTTCCTCCGAATTGCTCAAAATAGCAGAAGAAAAAAGAAAAATCGGAGGCAATATGGGAATAATCGGAAGGCATTCGTTTGAGCTTTGCAGCAGGCCGCGAATAATTTCATCCGCAAGCTATGTCGGCGACAAAGAAGGGAAAGGTCCCCTGAGAGAATGCTTTGATAAAATCTGCCGTGACGATACCCTTGGGCTTGACTCTTGGGAGCAGGCGGAAAGCAGGATGTTCGAAAGCGCGGTTCGCGTGGCTCTTGCAAAAATAAAAAGGCAAAGCGATGATTTGAGCTGCCTTTTGGGCGGAGATTTATTGAATCAGATAATCTCCTCCGGCTTTGCGGCGCGGGAGATCCGTGCACCGTTCATCGGCCTGTACGGTGCGTGTTCAACCATCAGCGAGGGACTGATGCTCGGCGGAATGCTTGTTGACGGAGGCTTTGCAGAGCTTGCCGCGTGTGCCGCAAGCAGTCACTTTTCGGCAGCCGAAAGGCAGTTTCGCTATCCGCTGGAAATGGGCGTTCAGGCCGTTCCGAGCAGTCAGCGTACGGTCACGGGTGCGGGAAGCATAATCATTCAGGCGGCGGGTGAATTCCGTCCGGGTGCGGGCAATGTGTTTGAACATGTTGCACTTACGGGCGGCACCATCGGCAGCGTGGAGGATTTCGGCATTACGGATGCAAATAATATGGGGGCGGCGATGGCTCCTGCCGCGTTTAAAACGATTAAGACTCATCTTTCGGATTACTCGCGCAGGGTGGAGGATTACGACAGGATAATAACAGGAGATCTCGGCATTTTCGGCAGCGATATGCTGTATGAACTGCTGCGCGGTGAGGGGATTGAAATTGCCGACAGGCATGAGGATTGCGGCAAGCTGATGTTCAGTCCGGAGCAAAATGTCAATTGCGGTGCGAGCGGCTGCGGCTGTGCGGCGACCGTAATGAGCAGTTGGTTCCTGCCGAAAATTGAATCCGGCGAAATCCGCCGCGTTCTTTTCCTTGCAACGGGTGCGCTCATGAGTCCTGTCAGCAGCCTTCAGGGTGAAAGCATTCCCTCAATTGCACATGCGGTTGTGATTGAGCATATTGATTGACCCAAACGGCGGTCGAATAAAAAAGCGGCAGAACAACAAAAACTGAGATTTGAAAACATAAAGAATTTGGACGGTTGAATTAAATGAGCAGTATAACGGATTATTTACTTGTTTTTGCAATCGGAGGTGCGATTTGCGTCATCGGACAGCTTCTTATGAGCCTGACACGGCTGACGCCTGCAAGGATCCTTGTGATTTTTGTTACGGCGGGGGTTGTGCTCACGGCTGTCGGACTGTATAAACCCATTGTCGAACTCGGCGGAGCGGGCGCAACAGTGCCGCTGACGGGGTTTGGGTATTCGCTTGCAAACGGCGCAATTGACGGCGCAATGAACGAGGGTTTGCTCGGTGCAATAACCGGCGGGGTGAAGGCAACCGCGGGCGGTATCGCCGCCGCAGTGCTTTTCGGGTACGCTTTTGCATTGATTTTTACGCCGAAAACAAAAAAGTAAACACAGCGAAAGTAAACACAGCCGGCTTCCGACAGGTGACGGAAGTCGGTTGTGTATTGTCAATGTTTGATGGATTGTTTAAAATACGAAACAACTGCCCAATCAGTCAATGGAGTGAAGAGCGGCGCCGACAGCGGTGGCAAATGCTGCATTTTCCGGAACGATAAACTCAACGGGATAAAGTGTTTTAAAAAGCTCAATCATTGGCAAAAGCTCCCGCAGTCCGGTAAGTGCACCTGTCAAAATGACTTTTTTGACAGAGGAGTTTTTGCAGGCAAAAACCGCAAGGGTCAAAATGGTTTGCAGCACCATGTTGACAACGCCGAGAGCAAGATCACAATCGGTTGCGCTGTCCTTTACGTTTGCGAAGTTTGCGGCGGTGATTTCCGAACCGAGCTTTTCAATGTCATTTTTGGAAATATCGCCGATTGTAAGATCAACGTGTGAAAGGCTGCCGCGCTCCGCAAGCGCGCAAAGACTCTCGTGATCCGATGCACCGGTAAGCTTTTTGCCGAGGCCGACGATGGTGCCGCCGCCGACGCCGCTGCCGCCGATGTGGGAATAATCCTTGCCGTGGGCATGAATAAACGCTGTGCCGGTGCCCATGCTCACAACAACCGCTTCATCCAACCCGGCAAGAGCAAGCCCACCCCGCGCGATCGCGGAAAATTCCTCAATGCGCTGAGTAGGAATGCCGTAAATGTCGCCCGAAAGATAGGATGAGCCGACGCCTGTCACAAGTATGCGTTCAACATCGCTGAGCGAGAACTTGTTGGCGTTGATATAATGTCCCAATGCGCCGTAAAGTGAGGTTATTTGATCGTAAGCGCGAACCGTCATTGTTGAAATCAGTTCGCCGCCCGGAGTCAGTCCGACAATTTTTGTCGTTGAACCTCCAACGTCTATTCCGAGAATTATGCCCATTTGTGTTCCTCCTTGGTCTGCCCGATACGCAAAATACGCACCTCTCGCGCCGATACATGCGCGGCTTTGCATAAAATCCTTAGGTAAACGCTGACTAATCAGCATCAAATGCAGCGCAGCGTCTCCTTGAATTGCCGCCCGCAAATACCGCTTAATCAATCATCATATCCTGCCGATGTAACCATTATAAAGCATTAATGCCGTATTGTAAAGACCAAAAGCCCGTTATTCAACATCACCCCTGCCTGCTTTTCGCAGGCGGGGGTGTACAGTTTGCATAATCGAAAAAATTTGAGGCAATCTCCGAAAGATTGTTCGGAAGATTATTTGTTTTCGAGGTATTCGTTAATTTTTTCAACGAGAGCATCGCAGTCGATACCATGGACGCCGCAGGCCTGTTCAAGGTCTTCGCCGCTTGCCATGACGCAGCCGAGGCAATGCATACCGCTCTCCATGAGGATATTTGCAATGCCGTAATCGGTTCTGAGAATTTCTTCGATAGTCATCTTTTTGTTGATAGCCATTATTGTTATCTCCTGTTCAAAATTATTTTTATTGTCGGCAGGGGCGGGAAAAAATATTCGCCGCTCCGTGCGAGAATACGTTTTTATTCGGCCTTTGAGGCGTATTTAACCGCAGCTTCGATGAAACCTGTAAACAGCGGGTGCGCATTATCGGGGCGGGATTTGAATTCCGGGTGGAACTGTACCGCAACGAACCACGGGTGGTTTGCAACTTCAACGATTTCCATCAGGCCGCGGCGGGGGTTCCAGCCGGTAAAGCGAAGGCCCGCATCGGCAAAATCCTGAAGGTATTCGTTGTTGAACTCGTAGCGGTGGCGGTGGCGTTCGTGAACCTCTTCCTTGCCGTAGTGCTTTGCTGCAAGGCTGCCGGGCTCAAGGCGACAGGTGTAGCTGCCGAGGCGCAGAGTGCCGCCGATGCGTTCAAGGTTGTTGACCTGATCTTCCATCAGTGCAATAACGGGGTGCTTTGCGTTGAAGTCAAATTCGGTGGAATTTGCATCTTTCCAGCCGAGAATGTGGCGTGCGTACTCGATTACGGCGATTTGCATACCGAGGCAGATACCGAAATAAGGTATGTTGTGTTCCCGTGCATAGCGGGAAGCAATCATCATGCCTTCAACACCGCGTTCGCCGAAGCCGCCGGGAACAAGAATGCCGTCCACATCCGCAAGGATTGTGTTCGGATCATTGTGCTCAAGCTCTTCTGCCGCGATCCACTTAATGTTGACTCTTGCATCGTTTGCAATGCCGCTGTGTTCCAATGCTTCGGCAACGGAAAGATAAGCATCGTGCAGCTCTACGTATTTGCCGACGAGAGCAATTGTGCATTCCTTGGTGGGCTTGAGGGCGGATTCAACCATTGCACGCCAATGCGCAAGGTCGGGATCGCGCTGTTCAAGCGCAAGCTTTTTGAGCACAACGCTGCAAAGGCCGCGTTCTTCAAGCATGAGGGGAACATCATAGAGGGAGCGGGCGTTAAGGTTTTCAATAACGCATTCTTCCGCAACGTTGCAGAACAGACCGATCTTTGCACGGATGCTGCGATCGAGCGGATAATCACTGCGGCAAACGAGGACATCGGGCTGAATGCCGATACTTTGCAGTTCTTTGACGGAATGCTGAGTGGGCTTTGTTTTCAGCTCACCGGATGCCGAAAGGTACGGAATGAGCGTAACATGGATAAAACAGCATTGATTCTGCGCAAGCTGAGTTTTAAGCTGGCGAATAGCCTCAAGGAAGGGCTGGGATTCAATGTCGCCGACGGTTCCGCCGATTTCAACAAGCATGATCTCGGGTTTGATTGCGTTGATGGCCTTCTTGATGCGGAGCTTGATTTCGTCCGTGATATGCGGAATCACCTGCACCGTGCCGCCCTGGTAGCCGCCGCGGCGTTCGCGGTCGAGAACTGCGGAATAAATCTGTCCGGTGGTGGTGTTGTTGAGCTTTGTGAGCTCTTCGTTAATAAAACGTTCGTAATGGCCGATGTCAAGATCGGTCTCTGCTCCGTCATCGGTCACGAAAACTTCGCCGTGCTGATAGGGGTTCATCGTTCCCGGGTCAACATTGAGATAGGGGTCGAGCTTCATAATCGATACGCTGTAGCCCCTTGCTTTCAACAGCCTGCCCAATGCGGCGGCGGTGATGCCTTTGCCCAGCGAGGAAACTACGCCCCCGGTAACGAAAATCAGCTTGGTGTCCATGTGTTCCTCCTGAAAATAAAATCGTCAATGCACCGCAGAAGGAATGCGGAGAACACTCCGCGCCGCTGCGGCACACAATAACTGTCCATTGAATAATATTATAGTTAAAACCCGCCGCGTTTCAAGCCCTATATGCGAATAAAATCCGATATAATTTTTCGCGGCTTTCCGCGGCGGAGAAAAAACTGTTTCGGCACTGCATTATTCTTCCGTCGGTATCGGACGGATATGCCAGAGTTCTTCGGAATACTCCCGAATTGTTCTGTCGCTTGAGAACTTGCCGGAATTTGCGGTGTTCATAAGGCATTTTCGCGCAAATGCCCGCTCATCCGCCGTATCATAAATTGCACGGAGCTTTGCTTCGATATAGCTTTCAAGGTCATATAGATTGAAATAATAGTCCGGTTTGCGCCAATCACCCGTCAAAAGGGAGTTGTAAACTTCCGTAAATACGCGGCGCGCTTCTTCTTTTGCTCCCGAATCCTGCGGCAGTGTGTAAACGGCATTCAGAATGCTGTCGTCAACAAGGGAATCAACCGCGCGGCGTACGACGGAGCTGCTTTCGTAAACGGTGCGGGGGTTGTAATGCGGGCGGAGGCGGGTCAGCTCCTCGACTCTTGCACCGAAGATATAGTTGTTTTCCTCGCCGGCGCACTCGACGATTTCGATATTTGCGCCGTCATATGTTCCGAGAGTTACGGCACCGTTTATCATGAACTTCATGTTGCCCGTGCCGCTTGCCTCGGTTCCGGCAGCAGAGATCTGCTCCGAAATATCTGCTGCGGGGATGATATGCTCGGCATAGGAACAGTTGTAGTTTGAAACGAACACAACCCTCATCTTATCGCGAACGGCCGGGTCGCTGTTGATGCAGCGTGCAAGCTCGTTGATGTATTTAATGATGTTCTTCGCCATTATGTAACCCGGAGCTGCCTTTGCACCGAAGATGAATGCGGCGGGGGGCATATCGGAAAGCCGTCCTTCCTTAAGCTCGCGATAGATATGCACAATGCTCAGTGCGTTCATAAGCTGCCGTTTGTATTCATGCATGCGCTTCACCTGAATATCAAAAACGAACTCCGGAGGAATTTCAACACCCTCCTTTTGAAGAATGATATCGGAGAGCTTGCGTTTTGCCTCGCGTTTGACGGCAATGAAACCCCGAATCAGCTCATCGTCGATCAGGGGTTCAAGCTTTTTAAGCTCGTACAGGTCGGTCATAAAGCCGTAGCCGATGCGGCTCCCGATAAGTGTGGAAAGTGCGGGGTTGCAAAGCCCGAGGAAGCGGCGCTGGGTCACGCCGTTTGTTTTGTTTTGGAAGCGTTCGGGATAAACATCGTACCAATCCTTAAGCACTTCGGTGCGCAGCAATCCGGAATGGATCTGCGCAACGCCGTTGACGTATGAGGAAACAAAGGTTGCAAGCCTTGCCATATGAATCCGTCCGTCGGCAACGATGTACATTGAGTTTATCTTTTCCTGCGGCAGTCCGCGGGACGTCAGTTCGCGGTGCAGTGCATCGTTAATGCGGAAGATGATATCGAGAATATTCGGAATAACGCTGCGGAAAAGCTCACAATCCCATGTTTCGAGAGCCTCGCTCATGAGCGTGTGGTTTGTGTAGCTGAATGTGCGCCGCGCAATGTCCAGTGCGTCGTCAAAACTTTTGCCCTCGTTCATAAGCAGACGGACAAGCTCCGGAATGCTGACCGTCGGATGCGTGTCATTAAGCTGTATTGCGTTCATCTCCGCAAAATTATCAACCGTGCCGAAAACACGCTTGTGGCGGCGGAGAACGTCGCCGAGCGATGCGGCGGAAAGGAAATACTGCTGCTTCAGGCGCAGGCGTTTACCCTCGTATGTGCTGTCGTTGGGATAAAGCACACGCGTAATGTCCTCAACGGCATTCTTTTCGCGGACGGAAAGCGCGTATTCCTGCGAATTGAACGCGGCAAAATCAAATTCCTCCTCCGCTTCGCTCTGAAACAGGCGGAGAGTGCCGATTGTTGAAGTGTTGAAGCCGATTACAGGCATGTCATAGGGCACGGCGAGAACGCGCCTGTCCGCGAATTCAACAACAATGGTTTTATCGTCGCGTCTGCGGCTCCACGGATCTCCCTGCTTTTGCCAATCGTCCGCACGTTCAACCTGAAAGCCGTTCAAAAAACTCTGCTTAAACAAACCGAATTTGTAGCGGATGCCGTATCCGTCAAGCGGAAGGTCGTGAGTCGCCGCGCTGTCAAGAAAACATGCCGCAAGCCTGCCCAACCCTCCGTTGCCGAGAGCGCAGTCCTCGATGGATTCCATAATGTTGATGTCGACTCCGCGCAGAGCAAGCAGACGGGATACTTCCGGCAAAAGATTCAACACGAACAGATTGTTAAAAATCATTCGCCCGGTTAGATATTCGGCGGAAAGATAGTATGCCCTCCGCCCCGTTTCACGATTGCGGCGGCTCCTGCGCCAATCATCCGCAACGGCATACATCACCGCATCGGAAAGTGCGCGGTGCAGCTGCTTCGCATCCGCCTCGTTTATGTTTATCTGATAGTCGCTGCGCAGAATATCCTCCGTGCGCCTGATGATCCCTTTTGCATCCATAAGCATGATTCCGTTACCCGTGGCTCTCGGCTGCCCGAAAGCGTCCTTTCGCGGTCTGATTAATGTTTTCAGCTTATTATACCATATGCGGCGCGATTAGGTAAGTACCGGGTGACGGGAGTTGATGATGAAACAAACATTATGAATATATCATACGTGTATTTGCTTTTAACGCTTAAGTATGTTATAATACATTTGTATTTGAATGTTCTTTTTTAAGCTTTTTTCGTAAAGAGCCTTGACTTTGTATCTTTTGCAAAAACAGCTTGAGTCAGCACTTCTCCAAAATCAGCTGCGGGTCTGTTAATGCAAAAAACTTGAGCAATCCGGTGTTCGGAAGCGAACACAATGAGTTTTTAACGAATGCAGGCACAACTTTTCTCAGTGTATCTGCAAAAACAAATCTGATTAAATAATGTATGATTATTCATAAAATGGCCGATGTGAACGGAATGTTTAAGCGTGAATATGCATTCACACTCACAAAACTCGGCACGGCGAAAGAGCAGATGGAAAAACTTGATGAAGCATTGCAATGCTATACAATGGCAATGCAGATAACCAAAGAACTTCTCGCAGCTTCGCCCGATGACGGCAAACTTAAGTGGAATATGTTTGCTTCTTATGAACAGATCGGTCATATAGCAGAACTTAAACACAATTATCGCGAAGCTGAATTGCTGTACAGACAATCGCTTGAGATCTGCCGCACTAACGTTAAGCTCGGGACTCGACCGTTTGATGAAGACGCTCTTGCAAGTTCGTTATACAGACTTGGTGCACTTCCATTGCAGCGAAAGGCAACAGACGAAAGAAAGAATGCCTTAAAGAAGCGATGTCCATATGGAAAGATTTATATAACACAACGGGAGATATTGTGTATAAGAAAAATTATGATTTCGCGAAAAAGGCATTAAGAAGATAACATAATAAATCAATGGACATGCTCTCGGGCATCGCAGCCTGCAGTGTGCCTTTCAACTCCTGCCGAATCAGAAGAGCCGCGCTTTGGCGCGGCTCTTTAACGTTCCGAACAACAGTTCGGCAGCTGTTTGATTATTGACCGAATCCTCAGTCAGGCTCAGTCTTCGTCCTCTTCCTCGGGGAGGATTGCGTTATGGAACACTTCTTGGACATCATCGTTATCGTCGAACATATCGAGCATACGTTCGATTTTTGCGATCATTTCGGGATCGTTGACATCAACGGTGTTGGAGGGGATCATATCCTGTTCGGCGGAGAGGAAGGTGTAGCCTGCGGCTTCAAGAGCCTCACGAACGGCAGAAAAATCGGCGGGCGAAGTGAAGACTTCGAAGCAGTCGTCCTGTGCATTGAAATCGTCAGCGCCGGCATCGAGAGCAGCCATCATGAGTTCTTCCTCATCGATTTTTGCGCTGCGTTCAATGACGATATGACCCTTCTTGTCGAACATCCAGGCGACGCAGCCGGAGTTGCCCATGCCGTTGCCGTATTTGTCAAACAGGTGGCGGATTTCCGCAGCGGTACGGTTGCGGTTGTCAGTCAGAACTTCGACAATGACTGCAACGCCGCCGGGGCCGTAACCCTCGTAAGTGCCGCTTTCGTAGTTAATGGAGCCGAGTTCGCCTGCCGCCTTTTTGATGGAGCGGGAGATGTTGTCGTTGGGCATGTTGCTTGCCTTTGCTTTTGCAATAACATCGCGGAGTTTTGAGTTGTTTGCGGGGTCGCTGCCGCCTTCTTTAACGGCGATTGCAATTTCTCTGCCTATTTTTGTGAAAACCTTACCTCTTTGAGAGTCGGTCTTCTCCTTTTTGTTTTTAATGTTTGCCCATTTGGAATGTCCGGACATAGGTGTACCTCCTGAATTTTTCGTCGACGCACATTATTCGCTGCGCCGTTTTGATTTTGATTTTGGTAAATTTTTATGATAATGCCGCACTCGAGTTTTCAAGGCAGCTTATCGCCTTTTTGATTTCGGACGAATTGAACCGCTTTGACGTATCCGCCGCTGTTACTCCCCGGTGTAGGGTCTGCATACAGCAACAACGCGGTGCATACTTGTTCCGGCGGAAGAGCTAAAGTCGCCGAGACAGGTGATGAGCGTCAATCTTGATTCGCCGTCATGCTGCATGACTTCCCACGGAACATGCTGATAGTGGTATTGGTTAATGCTTTCAACGATATAATAAGCGTATTCGCCGTTCTGCATTTTGACAATGACCTGATCCCCGGGCTGCAATTTATCCTTTACAACGGAAAAATAACCGAGTTTGCCGCTGTATCGATTGTGCCCCGCAAGGATAACGTTGCCGCCTGTTACGGGATCCCCGCTGTATTTGAGCCATCCGGCACGGAACGGAGAACGTACGGTTGCCATTTCTCCGCGCCAATTGTATCCGACGGGATCCACGGGGCAGGTTATATCATATTGCGGAAAATAAACGCATTCGGGCGCATAATCGTAAATGAACGGTTCTTCCGTAACATTTTCGGGCAGGGGCGTTTCGTCCGGCGAAAACGTCGGACGCGGAACGAGACTGCCCTGCGGCCCGATGTTGGGATTGTTCGGGTCATCGGGATCACTCGGTTTGCTCGGGCTGCCTGTCGGGAAAGGCGGAATCGTTTCGAATACTTCTCCGAAGATGTTGCGGCGTATCCAACGCCCGGCATCGTCAAAGAAAAACGTCGTGTCGCTCACGATAATAATGATACCCGCAAGCATCAGCACAACGGCGATTGACGTCACAATGGTGTTGTGACGTCGGTTTCTGCGCCTTTTTTCGGCAGGAGTATATACTTTTCGTTTCTTTTTATCCATAGCCCCTTTATTATATCAAAGAATTTTAGTGTTGGCAACAGAAATTGTTTATGGTATAATACGGAATATAACGGAATTTTGATCCGGGGACGGCGGTTCGGCTTATTTTTGCTTAAAGTTCAAAGTTTTTTCACCGAACAGCCGCAATCTGCTCCGATCGAATGCACGGATGCCGCCTGCGTGCAGACACGGCGGGCGCTGCATCACAACAAACGAACGCTGGTTCTGTTTAATGCATCAGCGTATTTCCGACAAGAGGTATCCACATGGACTTCAAACAAAACCTTTGCGCCGCTCTCAGCAATGCCTGCGGCATGACTGCCGAACAGATCGGCGATATGCTTGAAACTCCGCCGAACCCCGCAATGGGTGATTTTGCGCTGCCCTGCTTCAAGCTTGCAAAAACTTTCAGAAAAGCTCCCCCGGCAATTGCTGCGGAGCTTGCCCGGAATCTCGGCGAAATTGAGGGTTTTTCCCGCATTGAGACAGCCGGCGGCTATCTGAACTTCTTTACGGACAAATCCGCATTCGCCCGAACCGTCATTCAAAGGGTTCTTTCCGAAGGCGACGGCTACGGTGCTTCAACCGAAGGCAGCGGAAAGAATATCTGCCTGGATTATTCTTCCATAAACATCGCAAAGCCCTTCGGTATCCACCATATCACAACAACGGTTCTCGGAAATTCGCTCAGGCGTATCTTTGACCATTTGGGCTACAAGACCGTCAGCATCAATCACCTCGGTGATTGGGGAACGCAGTTCGGAAAAATGATCGTTGCATATGACAAATGGGGCGATAGAGAAAAAATCGAAAACGGCAATTCCGTCCGCGAACTTGTTGCACTCTATGTCAAATTCCATGAGGAGGCCGAAAAAGACCCCTCTCTTGAGGATGAAGCACGTGCCGCATTCCGCCGCATCGAGCTGCACGAACCGCATGAATGGGAGCTTTTCCAGTGGTTCAAAACGCTGACGCTCAAGGATGTTGCGCGGGTCTACGACCTTTTGGGCGTAACATTCGACAGCTATAACGGCGAAGCCTTCTACGAAGACAAAATGCCTGCTGTTGTGCAGGAGCTTAAGGATAAGGGGCTTACAAAAATCGACAACGGCATGACCATTGTCGATCTCTCCGAATATGATATGCCGCCCTGCATAATCCTTAAGAGCGACGGAAGCACCATTTATGCAACCCGCGACATTGCCGCTGCGGAATATCGCAAGAATACTTACGATTTCTATAAGTCACTGTACGTTGTTGCCTATCAGCAGAGCCTGCATTTCCGCCAGATTTTCAAGGTGCTTGAGCTTATGGGCTACGATTGGGCAAAGGATTGCGTTCATGTCAGTTTCGGCATGGTCAGCATGGAGGATATGACTTTCTCCACCCGTAAAGGCAATGCTGTTTACCTTGAGGACGTTTTGAATGCCTCGATTGAAAAAACGCTTGAAATTATCAAGCAAAAAAGTCCCAACCTTGAAAACAAGGAGGAGGTTGCGCGGCAGGTCGGCGTCGGTGCACTCGTTTTCGGCGTGCTTTATAACGGCAGGATAAAGGATTACACCTTCTCTTGGGAAAAATCTCTCAATTTCGACGGCGAAACCGGTCCCTATGCGCAATACACCTATGCACGCGCATGCTCCGTAATGCGCAAGGCGGACGGATTCGATGCCGAAAACATCGATTTTTCGGTGCTTTCGGATGAAGCTTCGGCCGCGCTGCTCCGCGCAATAGATTCACTGCCGGGCTGCATTAAACAGGCGGCGGAAAAATACGAACCCTACCTTATCTCCCGTGCGGTTATAGATATTTGTTCATGCTTCAACAAGTTCTACTACGACAACCGCATTATGGATGATGATACGGCCGTTCGCAACGCAAGGCTTGCGCTCACCGAAGCCGCACGCACCGCCATTCGCACAGGTCTGTTCCTTGTCGGGCTTGAAGCGCCCGAAAGGATGTAATTCGGATCCGCGAAGCGTCAATCAATTGGCTATCAATAATAATTTATTTTATCGAAAGGAAATACACAATGGTTCTACTCGACGAATATCGTCAACAGTTGACGGCAGCCATTGCAGCCCTTAAGCAGGCGGGTGAATCCCTTTGACCTTGCAGGGCTTGCAAAGGAAAAACAGGAGCTTGAGGAGCAGATGGCTCAGGACGGCTTCTGGAACGATGTTGAAAATGCAAACAAGGTCAATCAACGCATAAAAGCGATTCACGCAAAGCTTGACAAATATCGCAAGCTTGAAACAACCGGCGAGGACGTCTCAACCCTGTTTGATATGGCAGAGGAAGAAGATGACGAGGAAACCGCGCTTGAAGCACAGGCGGAGCTTAAGGAGTTTCTGCATAAGGTTGAAGAGTTCCGCATCGACACGATGCTCCGCGGGCCGTACGACAATGCAAATGCCGTTCTCAGCCTTCATGCCGGTGCAGGCGGCACGGAAGCGCAGGATTGGGTCAGCCTGCTCTACCGCATGTACACACGTTATTGCGAACGCAAAGGTTTTGTTGTGAAGGAACTGGATTTGCTCGACGGCGAGGAAGCGGGCATCAAGTCCGTCACCTTTGAGTGCCAGGGGGACAATGCCTACGGTTACCTTAAGGCGGAAAAGGGTGTTCACAGGCTTGTTCGAATCTCCCCGTTTGACTCCTCCGGGCGCAGGCACACCTCTTTTGCCTCGCTGGATGTAACTCCGATTCTTGACGATGATGCGGGTGATATTGAGATAAATCCCGATGATATCCGTGTTGATACTTATCGTTCGAGCGGAGCAGGCGGACAGCATGTTAACAAAACATCCTCCGCGATCCGCATAACGCATTTCCCGACGGGTGTCGTTGTTCAGTGCCAGAACGAACGCAGCCAGATTCAAAACCGCGAAACAGCAATGCGTATGCTCCGCGGCAAGCTGCTTGAAATCAAGGAACGCGAACGCATGGAACACATGGCGGATATTAAGGGTGAAATGAAAAAAATCGAATGGGGCAGCCAGATTCGCAGCTATGTTTTCCAACCCTACACAATGGTCAAGGATCATCGCACGGGTGAGGAAACCGGCAATATTCAGGCTGTTATGGACGGCGACATTGAATCGTTCATTAACGCATATCTTATGAAGTGCTGATGCGGACGTAAATTCGCACTTTCGGCGGAGCTGTTTCGACTTGTTTGCCCGAAACGGCTCCGTCTGCAAAATTCAATCGGAATTTGCCGAAACCGCAAAATTCCGGTTATCCGATTTAATACGGCTTTCGTCAGAAAAACACGGATCAAAACGGTTCGGCACGTTTCATTTAAAATAATATAAAGGAGCTTTTGCAGCGGCAGAAGCAAAGGTATAAACAATGGGAAAATTTAACGGATTCAACACCGGCGCAAGCAACATGCAGGGGCTTATGCGCCAGGCACAGCGGATGCAGCAGGAAGTTGCCCGCGTTCAGGAGGAAGTCGGCAACACCGATTTTGAAGCAAGTGTCGGCGGCGGCGCGGTCAAAGTCGTTGTGAACGGCAACAAAGAATTCAAATCCATCGAAATCAGCCCGGCGGCAGTGGATCCGGATGATGTTGAAATGCTTCAGGATCTTATCCTTTCCGCAGTGAACGAGGCCGTTCGCCTTGCTAACGAAACGATGGAAAAGGAAATGTCAAAAGTCACCGGCGGTCTCGGAAATCTCGGCGGCTTCGGCTTCTGATTCTTCGGCAGAACAAAATGGAAAGTCTCGACAGACTTATCTCGCGGCTCAACCGCCTGCCCGGAATCGGCATCAAAACAGCACAACGGCTTGCTTACCATATTATCTCCCTTCCCGATGAGGATGCAGCAGCCCTTGCGAATTCGATTGAGGATGCGCACAGGCTTGTTCATTTTTGCCCTATCTGCGGTAACTATACGGAAAATGAGGTTTGCGAGATCTGCTCCGATCCGAAACGCAGCTCTGACACCCTGTGCGTTGTTAAAGATGCGCGCGATGTTATTTTTATGGAGCGTATGCGTGAATATCACGGAAGGTACCATGTTCTCGGCGGCGTTCTTTCCCCAATGGACGGAATAGGACCGGAGATGCTTCGAATAAACGAACTTTGCAAGCGCATCGAGTGTGAAAAAGTTAAGGAAGTTATCCTTGCAACCAACCCGGATGTTGAAGGCGAAACAACCGCAAACTACATCGCAAAGCTGCTCAAACCCCTCGGCGTCCGCGTTACGCGCATTGCTCACGGAATACCTATCGGCGGCAGCCTCGAATACATCGATGAAGTTACCCTGCTCCGTTCCATAGAAAACCGCAGAGAAATGTAAATCGATACTGCACTTTGGTGCGCAGCCGTGCGGCATGGCGGCTGACCGCAGGAGCCTCGGAGCGCACTCGAAAAATTGATGAACATAAACGATTATAAAAATCAGAATTGCGAGTGCGGCAAGCCGCAAAGAGCCAAGCCGCGCTTTTTGACTCACCGTGTTTCCGAAGCCGAAGCGGGGAGAAGCGTGCAGAGTTTGCTCAGGAACGAGATGCAGCTTTCGGGGGGGCTTGCTGCGCGGCTGAAGCGGGTTGAAAACGGAATTACTCTTAACGGAGCGAAGGTGTTTTCAAACGTCCGCGCCGCAGAAGGAGATATTATAGCGGCGGCGATAGGCTTTTGTCCCGAGCGATGCGGAAAATTGCCGTTTGAAGTACTTTTTGAGGATGAGGATCTGCTGATTATCAACAAGCCCGCCGGTGCAGCGGTTCACGGATCGCGATACGATGATTCCGTGCCGTCGATTGAGCTTGCGGTAAATGAGTATTACGGCGACGAAGGTTTTTTTCATCCCGTGAGCAGGCTTGACAGAGGCACGACGGGTGTAATGACGATTGCAAAAAACGGTTACATGCACGAACGTTTATCGGCTTGCCTGCATACGGACAGCTATGTGCGTTTTTACATCGGCATTTGTCACGGTTGGCTCGGGGCGAACACGGGAACTGTTGACATGCCCATAAAGCGGGAGGACGGCCCGTCCGTGCGGCGCGTAATTGACCCGTGCGGTGCGGAGGCGATCACGGATTTTCGCCTTCTGAAAGATTACGGATTTAACGGCTGCCGCGGATTTGCGGCGGAGAAAAACGAACAGGCTGAAAACATCGTTATAAAAAAAGAAAACGATGCTCAAAGATATGAAAACAAAAGCGGGCTTACTCCTGTCGAATTCCGACTTCGCACGGGGCGGACACATCAAATACGCGTTCATGCGGCGGCCGTCGGGCACCCGCTTGCAGGCGATTGGCTCTACGGAACGGAGGAGCCGGAGCTTATCGGGCGGCCGGCACTGCATTCATATAGGCTGGAGTTTGTTCACCCGCTGCGCGGAGAAAAACTCTGCATAAAAGCCGAATTGCCGCGGGACATGCAAAAATTGCTCAGCAGACACTGAACATAATCATGCCGCAAACATAAACGAACAAAATGTAAATAAGGTAATAAAGAAAAGCAAAACCGAGTGACCGACAGTTGTGCCGAAAGTCGCTCGGTTTGTATTTTTCAGCATTTTTAAACGGAAAGCGAAACTGAAGATTATTTGCTGTCGGTTTGCGTGCCGCACTTTGCCGCAGCTCTTTTCTTTTTATACACGCCCCACATGCGGAACGCGGTTGAAACAAGCAGCACGCCCACGGCGACTGCGCCTGCAATTGCGGCGGTTGCCGATCCTTTGGCCCACGCCTCGTTCATTTGGCTTCTGGAAATAAAATCCATTGTGTAGTACAGTCCGGCACCGGGAATCAAAGGCACAAGTGCCGCCATGAGATAAGCTATCGCCGGGAATTTGCGGATACGCGCCATGATTTCGGCATATGCGGAAGAAACGGCGGCAGCAATAAGATAGCTTGTTGCTTCGCCGATGCCTGCACGCATACAAAGGCAGCAAACCACCCATGAGATAATGCTGCCGACGAGGCAATAGGGAATGCCGCTGCCGTGCATGTTCAAATACAGTCCGAATCCGAGAGTTCCCACCATTCCGGCGATGCATTGCACGGCAAGACTGTGTTCAACAAGCTGCGGACTTCCGGCAATTGTGCCGAAAATCTGACGTGAAAGCCCGAATGCCGCACTTGTGCCGACAACAAGCGCGATTGCAATGATGACGACCTGAACAAGGCGGTTGATGCCGGAAAGAGTGTCCCCGTAAATAATATCTCGAAGGCTGTTTGTAAAAAGAAATCCCGGAACAAGTATCATTATTGCTCCGATTGAAACAACATCCGCATTGTCGCAAAGACCCAATACGGTGAGGGAATATGCGGCAAATGCAAGCACAAACCCGCCTACGAAGGTTTTGAAGAACGGGTTGGCGTGCAAAAAACCCATGCCCTGAATACAAAGCCCGACCGCAATGCCGCAGAGCCCGGAACCGAGAGCGTCACGCAGCGTTCCGCCGAAAAACACAGCAAAACCCGCCGCAATGAGGAAGTAGCCGAGATACGCGATCGGCAGTTTGTATTTGCGTATGCTTTTTTCGGTTTCACGCAAAAGCTGCCGCGCCTGACGAACCGGCGGCGTTTCCGCACAGATCCGACGGCAGAATGCGCTGTACATCTCAACGCCGTCAAGAACCGTGTCGATGTCTTTAACTCTGCGAATCTTGGAGTAAACCTGCCCGTTTTCGTCCTCAAGTCCGGCAAAAATGCTTCCGGGTATTACGAAAACGTCGGATTTGTCTATGCCGTATGCTTCAATGATGCGCACGACGGTTTCCTCAACACGGTATGTTTCCGCGCCGCAGCTTTGCAGCCGGACGGCAACCGCAACGGCAAAGTCCAGCAGCTCTTCGGGATTGGTCACGGCTGTGTTTCCGCTTTTGCTGTCGGCAGATTCAACATCGTGAACGGCAGCGGATCCGCTGCAAGGCGTTTTTGCCGTCGAAATCTTTTTATTTGAAAATTCGGATTTATTTGTTTTTTTTGCTTTCTTCATGTTTTTGTCCTTTCGGAGGGAAGATGAAGGCTTCGGAACAGGGCTGCCGCATTTTGCGCGGGGCGTGGAGGTGTTCCGAATTTAACGTCGAGTATAACAGCATACTGCGGAGAATTCAAGCGGGGAACAATGGCTTTTACGGTTATATTTTTGTATTTTTGTGTCGAAACGATAATGCGGAAGAAAGGACTGAGACAGACCTTCTTCCGCATTGCGGCATTGTTTATTTGTCGGCACTGCACGGATTGCGCCGCGCGCAGGGCATTATTCGGCGACAGCGCAATTCGCACGGCGGTTTAATTTAATCCCGCGTTCGGGATATAAGAGCTTTATTCTCTGTCAGCAGCCGCAGCCGCAGCTGTTGTTATTGCCGCATCCGCAGCTGTTGTTGTCACAGCCGCAGCCGAGACCGTTTTCACCGAATGCGCCGAGCAGGGCAAGGATGATAATCCACCACCAATTGTTGCCGCATCCGCAGTTGTTGTTGTCGCAGCCGCAGCCGTTATCGCATCCGCAGGTGTTTCCGTTGCCGAAGAGGAGCAGAAGGATGATAATCCACCACCAATTGTTGCCGAAACCGTTACACATAATTTGTTGCCTCCTTGATTTTTTGCGGCGATTCCCGCCGTCACCCCCATAATACGCAGGCGGGCCGGGATGTGTTACGGCAATTGCAAACCTCGTTTTCGAGTTCGGCCGAATTGCCGCACAGAAGACGATTTTCATAAAAACATTTGCGATGAATTAATACTTGGAATTGATTTTCGGGATATTGAAGAAATTCGGTATTAATGGTATAATAAAGCCGAATCTTCCTGCGGGCGGAATATGCACAGGCGGGTGATTCGGCTTTTTCATGAAAGGATACGAAACGAATGAAACTCGGAGTTATCGGCTTGCCCAATGTCGGCAAGAGCACGCTCTTTAACGCTATCACCAAGGCGGGCGCACAGGCTGCGAATTACCCGTTCTGCACAATTGAACCCAATGTCGGCATTGTCAACGTTCCCGATGAACGATTGGAAGTATTGAACGAGATGTATCATCCGAAGAGCCTTGTTCCCGCAACAATACGTTTTGTTGATATTGCGGGGCTTGTTCGCGGCGCATATCGCGGCGAGGGTTTGGGAAACAAATTCCTTGCGCATATTCGCGAAGTGGATGCGATAGTTCATGTTGTCCGCTGCTTTGAAGATTCAAATATTGTTCATGTTGACGGTTCGGTTGACCCTGTTCGCGACATGGAAACAATTAATCTTGAGCTTATCTATGCCGACCTTGAAACGATTGAACGCCGCATTGACAAAGCAAAGAAAAATTCAAAAAGCGGAGATAAAAAGTACCTTCACGAAATTGAATTTCTTGAACGCATTAAGGCGCATTTGGATTCCGGCAAGCCTGTGCGGAGCATGGAACTTACGGACGATGAACGCGCTGCGGCGGACGAACTTTTCCTCCTGACCACAAAGCCCGTTATCTATGCCGCGAATATAGCCGAAGATGAAATCGGCAATGAACCGCCTGCCGTACAGAAGCTTTATGACGAAGCCGCAAAAGAAGGTGCGGCTGCGCTGACCGTATGCGCAAAGGTTGAAGAGGAACTTTCCGAGCTTACGGATGAAGAAAAGGCGGCTTTTATCGAGGATCTCGGCATTGGGCAGAGCGGCCTTGACAAGCTCGTTCAAAAGAGTTACGAATTGCTCGGACTAATCAGCTTCCTGACCGCGGGGACGGACGAGGTTCGTGCATGGACGATAACAAGGGGAACAAAAGCTCCCGGTGCGGCGGGTAAAATTCACACGGATTTCGAGCGCGGGTTTATCCGTGCGGAAGTTGTGCCCTATGAAACGCTCATTGAACAGGGCAGCATGGCGGCCTGCAAGGAAAAGGGTCTTGTTCGTTCCGAAGGCAAGGATTATGTTGTTCAGGACGGTGATATAATCGTTTTCCGTTTCAATGTCTGACGAATGAACCTTTTTGCATATCACAATTCAAGATTGCTTGACTGCCGCTTTCCGCACGGTGCATTGAAATGCCGCGGGGAAGCGGCTTTGTGCATTTATCTCTCCGGGCGCGATGCGGCGCGGGCGCGTGCAGCGTTGCGGCTGTGGGCCGACGGGAAAGAACTGCTCATTTCGGCAGAAAAAATCTCCCCTTGTTCATGCGAAAAACTGCGCTCGCTGCCGCTTGAAGGGGATGGGGGCTTTTGCTTTTCGTTCAATATCACTGCTCCTGCCGAACCGCAGTTGATATGGTATTATTTCATCATTGATGTTGCTCCGGAACATGACGGCGGGGAAACGACGCGGCTGTTTTACGGCGCGCCCGAAACCCGCAGCGGCATCGGAAAGTTTTACCCTGCATGGGAGACACCTCCCGATTATCAGATAACGGTTTTTGCGCGCGATTTTGAAACGCCGAATTGGTTCAGACACGGAATTGTCTATCAGATTTTTCCGGACAGGTTCAACCGTGAGTGTTTAAACGACTCGGCACGGGGCACTTGCATTCCCGCGTTTTCAAGGGCTGAATACCATGAAAAACTCGGCCGCCGAATCATCAGACACAAAGACTGGTTCGAACCCGTGCTGTACAGCCCCTGTGCGGGGGAAAAATTCTATTCCCCGTGCGATTACTACGGGGGCGATTTTGCAGGGATAAAACAAAAGCTTCCCTACCTTGCGCAAATCGGAGTCTCCGTTATCTACCTGAATCCGATTTTTGAGGCCGCAAGCAATCACAGGTACAACACTTCCGATTATCTGTCCGTTGACCCGATTCTCGGCAGTGATTATGATTTAACCGAGCTTTCAAAAGCGGCGGCGGAATACGGCATCCGCTTAATGGCGGACGGTGTTTTTTCACACACCGGGGATGACAGTGTTTATTTTAACAAATACGGAACATATCCCTCGTGCGGCGCATACAGCGGCGCGGATTCGCCATATTATAAATGGTACGAATTCGAGCATTTCCCGGATGAGTACCGATGCTGGTGGGGGTTCAAAACCCTGCCGGAGGTGAATGAGCTTCAACCCGATTATGTTCGTTTCACAGAAAGCGTGCTCAAAAAATGGGCAGGCTGCGGTATAACGTCGTGGAGGTTGGATGTTGCGGACGAATTGCCGGATGAATTTATAAAAAAGCTGCGCACAGCGCTAAAAAAGCTTGATTCGGACGGTGTGCTTCTGGGTGAAGTTTGGGAGGACGCTTCAAACAAGGTTTCGGGAGGCGGGCTGCGAAAGTTTGTTCTCGGGGACGAGTTGGACAGCGTCATGAACTACCCGTTTCGCGATGCGGTATGCGATTTTCTGACGTGCAGGACGGATGCATATGCGCTGTATGAAACGCTTTCCGGGCAGCGGGAACGTTATCCCGAACCGTTTTACGGTGCCTGCATGAACCTTCTGGGCAGTCACGACACGCAGAGGATCCTGTCCTGCCTGAGCGATGCACCGCCAAAAGATACGTTGACGAGGGAACAGCAGGCGGAATATCAATACAAACCCGAAGCTGTCGTGCGCGGAAAGCATCGGCTTTATGCGGCGTTTGCGCTCATGTTTTCAATGCCGCAGCCTCCGTGCATATACTATGGTGATGAGGCGGGAATGATGGGCCTTTCCGACCCGTTTAATAGGGGTTCCTATCCGTGGGGAAGGGAGGATATCGAAATACGCAGTTTTGTTATGCGGCTTTCGGCTCTCCGCCGCCGCAATGCCGCACTGAGCAGCGGGAAAACGGCATTTGCCGCTCCGTGCGCCGATGCATTCGCCGTGCTTCGGTGCCGAGGTGAAGAGAGCGCGCTCACACTTGTCAATCGCGCCGATCATGCCGTCTGCGCTGCGCTCGGTGCAGAGGATTTCCGTGAAGGCCCGGATGCCTTGAATGTCCGCACGGCGGATAAATATTCCGACGCATTTGCCGATGGTACGGTTTTGCAAAAGGATTTGGGCACGGGGCATATCAGAGTTGAAATCCCGCCGAACGGTTTTTTGCTGCTTTTGAGCCAAACCGCCGAATAACGGGTGACTCAGTGTTTGCGCGGCGAATTCGAACCGCAAAGCCAAACGCAAAAAGAAAAATAATTAAGAAAGGAAACTTTCGCTGCGGCGAAAGCGGGTAAAAGAATGAAAAACAGTTACGGGTTTGACAGACTTTCGCGGGACATGCTCATGCTTGCCGTTGCACTCGGAATAATCGGTCTTGCCTTTTTCGGCAGCATATCGGGTTTTGTTCTTTTGTTCACGGCGGTTTTGCTGACGGCATTGATGCTTTTCAGAACTCTTTCCGCAAACGGGAACAAAAGAGCAAACGAATTGCGCGGTTACGAACGCGTGTCGGCATCGATAGGCAGTTTTTTTGCAAAGCTGTTCAATCGGATTAAAAATTTCTTTAAGAGGCATAAACAATATCGGTATTTTACATGCCCGAAATGCCGCCAGCGTCTGCGCGCGCCGCGCGGCAAGGGCAAGATTCGGGTCACATGCTCAAAATGCGGCACACAGTTTGAAAAGCGAACCTGATTATTTGCCGAGAGGTACGGCCGATACCGAAAAAACAGGCACTGCGGCGATGCAGCGCATTCCGTTCCGAATCGCAGGAACATCGATGATGCACCGAACGTGCCGAATTGCGATATGAAACTTATTACATTCAAATTCTGCGCCGCCGGATTATTGCGGCAGAAAGGAACAATATGCTTGAATTCAAATTTGACACCCAGCTGCTGATCGAGGGCAGAAATCTTTCCGAGGATGAAATTTTTGATTACATAACAAAAAATATTGAGGGCGACTGCCTGCTTGCAGTGGGCGATGAAAGCCTTATCAAAATTCATTTTCACACAAACACGCCGTGGAGAGTTCTTGAGTATGCCGCCTCATTGGGCGAAATTTACGATATAGTGATCGAAAACATGGAAAGGCAGGAGCAGGGGCTTCAGGGCTGAGCGTGTTCTCGAAATCCAATCCATACGCCCGCATGATAATCATGCGCAGCATGATAATCAATGCACAGCATGATAATCAATGCGCAGCATGATAATCAATGCGCAGCATTGATATGCAGGCGAAAAAACAGAAAAGCGAACAGCGAATGAAAAAGGAAGCGGGCGCGAACGCCTGCTTCCTTTGCTGCATTACCTGTTGCATATTGCGGCATTATTGGTGCTTTTTCAGAAAAAGTCAGCTGCATATGCCCGCCTGTCGGCTGAAATTTCAGAAAGAATCAGCAATCAATTCTTTTTCCGTACTGAGATAATTAATGCTGCATAAACGGTCATTTTCAAAATTGAGGTTGAATGCTGCCGTTTCACTGTTTGAATTTAAATCAATCAGCCTATAGGTTCAAAATCCGCTGCTCCGTGCTTGCAGAGCGGGCAGACAAAATCGGCGGGAAGGGTTTCGCCTTCGTATACATAGCCGCAGATTTTGCAGACATAACCCTTTTGCACCGTTGAACAGACGGGTGCGGTTTTGGGCTTTATTTCGGAAAGATACCGTTCATATGTCACGGATTCCGCCGATTTGTCGAGCACGACCGCTTCGGTCACTTCCGCAACAAAGAGAGTGTGAGTGCCGTGATCCCGGGCTTCAAGCACCTTGCAGCTGATATAGGCATTTGTGTATTTCGGAATATAGCGGATGCCGTTCGCGGAACGCCTTACGCAGTCGCAGCCTTCGAATTTGCTGCAATCTCTGCCGCTTTGGAATCCGAACCTTGAAATCACGCTCATCGGGACCGCATCCGTAAGCACGGAAAGATTGAATTCTCCGCTTTCGCGAATCATTTGCTCGGTGAAGTTTGCCTTGTTAACGGCAATGGTAAGCGTTTTTGGGGAGTCCGTGAGCTGGACGGCGGTGTTAATAATGCAGCCGTTATCCTTTTCGCCGCTGCGGGCGGTAAGGACATACAGCCCGTAAGAAAGTTTGAACATTGCATTGTTGTCGATTCCGCAGGGGAGCGCAGGTGCGTTATCAACTGCCTCGGCTTCTTCTTTCTGTTTGCGGAGTTCATCCTTTTCTGCAATATCCGCGGCGATTGTGTCGGCAAGTGCGGCGAGTTCGGCTGCCTGTTCGGGCTTCAGCGCGGATTTAACGGAAATCAGGCCGTTAAGCACCGTTGTGTTGCGAAGCGGTTCAATGATTGCACGCATTTGCTTGCCGCTTGTGGGAGCCCAGCTTCCGTTCTGAATAAAAGCAACGGTGCGGTTCTGCAAGCTGTGCGCAGCAAGGTCGTGCAGGAAGGCTTCCATCGTTACAAATATGCCGGAATTATAGGTCGGCGCAGCAAAAACAATGTGACTGAAGCGGAAACATGCGGCGATTATATCGGACGCAGGGGTGACGGAAACATCGTAAACGACCGTGCGGACGCCGCGGTCAAAAAGATACGCGGAAAGCACTTCAGCCGCATTTGCGGTGTTGCCGTATATGGAAGCGTAAGCAATAACAACGCCGCTTTCTTCGGGCGTGTAGCTGCTCCAAAGCAGGTATTTGTTAATAAAACTGTCGAGATTCCTGCGCCAGACAAAACCGTGCAGCGGGCAGATGAGAGAGATTTCGATTCCGGATGCTTTTTTGAGCAGAGACTGAACCTGTGCGCCGTATTTGCCGACGATGTTGGTATAGTAACGGCGGGCCTCATCCATATAGTCGCGGTCAAAATCCACTTCATCGGCAAAAATTGCGCCGTTCAATGCACCGAATGTGCCGAATGCATCCGCCGAAAACAGGATTTTATCAACGGTGTCATACGTGACCATAACTTCCGGCCAATGTACCATGGGTGCGGCAATGAATGTCAGGTTATGCCTGCCGGTTGAAAGTGTGTCGCCTTCTTTAACAATGAGTGCACGCGGCGTGATGTCGAGGTTGAAAAACTGCTTTATCATGTCCGCGATCATTTTGTTGCAGACAACAGTGGTTTCGGGATGGCGGCGCAAAAGCTCCGCAAGCGTTGCGGAATGGTCGGGTTCCATATGCTGAATAACAACATAGTCAAGGCGGCGGCCGCTCAAAACATGCTCAACATTTTCCATAAATTGTTCGCTGACGGATTTGTCCACCGTGTCGAACAGAACGGTCTTCTCGTCAAGCAAAAGATAGGAATTGTAACTCACACCGTTCGGAACGGAATAAACACCCTCAAACATTGAGAGCCGGCGATCGTTTGCACCGACCCAAGTCAGGTCTTCGGTAACTTTCTTAACGCAGTACATATCTTAAACCTCCAAAACAGAAATAAGAATCATTCTCGATGCTCGTATTTTAGCATATCCGACGGTGTTTGTACAGAGGAAAAACAAATACAAACAAAATATATTTTAAATACTTCGGCCTTTGCAGCTTAACGCCCGAAACAGGGCAGCTCCGACAAAAGCTTTTCCGTGACAAACGGGGAATTTTGCTGTATAATACCAACATGGACGGAAGCGCACGAAAGTTCATGCGGTTTCTTATGGTTCTTGCTGCGGTATTCCGTCGGCACACATTATCTTGACCGAAAGGACGCTCTTGCAGGGCAAGGGCGACAGTGATTAATATGACAGTACGCACACGTTTTGCGCCGAGTCCCACGGGGTACCTTCACATCGGCGGACTGCGCACCGCATTATACGCTTATCTGTTTGCAAAAAAGAACGATGGCGTGTTTATTCTCCGCATTGAGGATACCGATCAGGCGCGTTTTGTTGAAGGTGCGGTTGAAAAAATTTACAGCGGCCTGAGACTTGCGGGACTTGAATGGGACGAGGGCCCGGACAAGGGCGGAAACTACGGTCCGTACGTTCAGAGCGAGCGAAAAGATATGTATCTGCCCTATGCAAAGGAACTTGTTGAAAAGGGCAAGGCGTATTATTGCTTCTGCACTAAGGAGGATTTGGATGCGCGCAGGGCGGAGGCCGAGGCACGCGGCGAAACCTTCAAATACGATAAGCATTGTCTGCACCTTTCAAAGGAAGAGGTTCAGCGCAGGCTTGATGCCGGTGAACCCTATGTGATTCGCCAGAATATCCCCGAAAGCGGTGAAGCAGGCTTTGACGACGTTATTTACGGACGGATCGATGTTGACTGTTCCGAGCTTGATGACGGCGTTCTTATAAAGGCGGACGGAATGCCGACTTATAACTTTGCAAACGTTATAGATGACCACACAATGGGCATCACGCACGTTATGCGCGGCAACGAATACTTAAGTTCCACACCGAAATATAACCTGTTATACGAAGCATTCGGCTGGGAAAAGCCCGTTTACATCCACCTTACACCCGTTATGAAGGACGCGACGCGCAAGCTCAGCAAGCGGCACGGTGATCCCGGGTTTGAGGATTTGATTGCACAGGGTTACCTTGCGGAGGCGATTATAAACTATGTTGCGCTTGTCGGCTGGAGCCCCGGAAACGATCGCGAGTTTTTCACCATGGACGAGCTTAAGGAAGCATTCAGCATTGAGGGTCTCAGCAAGTCCCCCGCAATTTTCGATGAAACAAAGCTCAGATGGATGAATGCGGAATACATCCGCAAACTTTCGCCCGAGGAATACATCCGCCATGCCGAACCCTATCTCGAAGCGGCAGGCTGCGGGCATATGGATAAGTCGATTTTTGCGCGAATCCTTCAGCCGCGCACGGAGGTGTTCACGGATATTACCGAAACCGTTGCTTTCCTTGCAAAAATGGACGAGGATTATTCCGTTGACCTGTACACAAATAAAAAATCCAAAACGAACCCCGAACTTTGCCGCGATATTCTTGCAGCGGTGATTCCGGAGCTTGAGGCTTTGCCCGAATGGACGGAAACGGCACTGCATGATTTCCTTATGAATTATGCGGCGGAACACGGCATGAAGAACGGCACGCTGCTTTGGCCGGTTCGAATTGCAATGAGCGGAAAGACAGTTACCCCCGGCGGCGCGATCGAAATTGCTGCACTGCTCGGCAGGGAAGAAGCTCTGCGCAGGCTGCATCACGGCCTCGATAAATTAAACAATATATAAACTGAATTCGTTTGAATCGAAACATTGTCGGCGGCTCAGACATACATGTGTGAGTTGCCGACTTGCTGTTTATCGCAAGCGAAAAAGGGGAACATTGAATGAAAGTTTTGATCGGAACAACCAATCCTTCAAAAGCTGATTGGCTCGGCGGACTTATCGGCGCGGGCACGGAGCTTTTGACGCTTGGGGATGTCAATATCTCCGTCGAACCTTCCGAAACGGGGGCGACACCTGCCGAAAATGCCGCAATTAAGGCTGAATTTTACGGCAAAACATTTCAACCCGTTGTGTGCCACGATTCGGGGCTCTATTTTGCGGAGCTTGCATTTGATGACCCGCGTCAGCCCGGGCTGCATGTCCGTACTCCGAACGGAAGAGCAAGGTTTTGCAATGACGAGGAGATGCTTGCATACTATGCAGCTCTTGTACATTCCCTCGGCGGCGCGGCAACGGCGATGTATCTGAGCGGCTTTGCGGTTTTTGCGGACGGAAAACTCAGCACTTTCGCCTTCAGCAGAGAGGATGCCGCACATGCAGCGTTTATCATGACGGATAAACCTTCCGCTTCGCGCCATCCCGGTTGGCCGTTGGATTCAATATCGGTTAGACCCGATTCCGGGCTGTATTTTACGGGCGAGCCGTATTGCGGCAAACAGCCCGTGAGCCTTTCGCAAACAAAAAAAGGAACAGGCGGATTGCAAAAATCGGCTGCCGATGCGGAGTTGCGCCGCTTTCTGAAAAAAGCACTCGGATTGTGATGAATTAAATAATTGCCTTGAAAACGAACAAAGCCGGCACTCAACAACGGGTGCCGACTTTGTTTATTTTGTTTCTTAATCACTCGGCGCATGAACCGAAGAAAAACATGCGCTGCCCGCCGTGCTTATAAAATCGCTGTGCGGAGAATTGCAAGCGCGTCCACAGTGGTAATGCTGCCGTCGCCGTCCATATCCGCAAGCTCGGGATGTTCAAGTTCGCCGACCTGCATAACATACCGCAGAACAAGCAGTGCATCCAAAGTGTCAACGGAACCGTCCATGTTCACGTCGCCGATGTCGGCAGGGGGAGCTGCATGTTCATACAGTGCGGTCACGGTGATATCGGAGTTTACGGGGGTACCGTCATAATCCCAGCCGATGAACGTGAAGCCTTCATGTTCGGGCGCGGCGGGGAAGAGTTCACTTCCGAGAATTTCGCCCGCAGGAACAGTTGCCGTGCCGAGAATTTCACCGGTCACGCCGTCTTCAAACGTCACGGTGTATTCCTCCGTTTCGCCGCCTTCGTCCATAAGCCATACCTGTGTGCCGTAGAAGGGGTTTGCGGTGCCGATGGTAAGTCCGCTTGACGTTTCAGCAAAAACTCGGAGACCGTGATTATAGGGATCGCCGAAACCGTTGGTTGTTACTGTTTCAAAGTTTACACCGTCATCGGAAATATACATGTCAAAGCCGCGATCCGCATCAGTGAGATAGGAAGCGCAGGTCAAAAGGCTGCGAACGGCTGCCATAACGCCTTCAATACCGCCAAGCTTTTCGATAAGGTCACGAATGCTGCCGAAATCGGGAAGTGCATCGGGGTTCTGTGCGGATATTTCTTCACGCATCAAATACGCCTTCACGGTTTCCGGTGCGATGCCCTTTTTGTCGAGGTCGATACCGAGTTTCGAAACATCACCGGTTGCGAGCATATGCGCAATCTCTTCGTTACTGAATTCCGCAAGGAGCTTGTCCATGGCCTCCGTGCCGTCCTCATCGCCGCTGCCGCTGATTTCGATAAGGTCGCGAATGAATCCAATGAGCCTTGCCCATTCTTCGGGAGTCATGTTCAGAATATCACCGTTCGCAAACTGCCCGACAGGTTCAAGCAGGCTGCTTGTGTCGAATGTTCCGATGCAGAGTTTGCCGTTGTACTCGGTCATCCTCCATATATACTGGTTTTCATTCCTGCCGAAGCCGGAGCCGATGCCTGAAATGCCTCCGTTCGGGAACATTTCGGTTGCATCGCCGACAACAAGCTCAATGTTTTCGTCCGCATCCATACGGTAAAGATTTACCGACTGACGGAGATTTTCGTTCATGAAGTCGAAACTCGTGTGTTTAAGAACGTTGCCGAGAGCAATCTCTTCATCGTTATATTCACCGATGTAGAGATAACCGTTATAAACCTGCAAAACGCCTGCGCCGGAGCGGGTTCTTTCGGGATCTATGCCGAAAGTGTATCTTGCACCGTCGTTTTCGGTGTCCCCGATTACGGGAGTCCAACTCCAACTGCCATCCTCCGCTTTATCACCGCGAACAAGTGCGAAGGACTGCATTGTGTTTTCATCGGGCATGTTATCGGGAGTACCGGTGCAGATGGACACGTAAAGCTTGCCGTTGAATTCAACAATTTCCCAAATGGAACCGCCGTAAATGCTGTCCGTAAAATGATAGGCGGGATAATTAAACAGATCCTGCTGGTTTGCAATAACGGTGAAGCCTTCCCTCGGGTTGGAGGATGAAAGGATTACCGGACCGTCCTTTGTGACGCAGCTCAGAATCAGCTCGCCGTCATATTCGCAAAGTCCGCGTATACCGGTGCAGACTCCGTTCATATAACCTTGATAGTAGTCCTGAAGAGTCATGCCCTGATAGACCATTGTGATCTCATCGGTTTCGGGGTCAAGCTCATAGATGCAGGGAAGGTTGTTTACCGCACCGCAGAAATAGAACTTTCCGTTATAGGCCGTAACATTGCGGAACATTGCATTGTCGCCGGTTGTGCATTTGGACATGAGAACGGTAACTTCGCCCGTTACGGTGTCGATTTTCGTTAAAATGCCGCCGGCATTACCGCCGTCCTCTTCACCCGTGAAAAACGTGCCGTTGTAAAGCACGTTCAGAAGAGCCGTAAGCTTTTCCTGATCAAAATTGCCGCCGAGAACGCTGCTCATAAGGGTCAGCGTGTTTGTCAATGCGCCGTAGCAGGTGCCGACGTAGACGTATCTGCCGTGCCCTGCCGCACACCATGAATAGCTTTGCCCGCGTGCGCCCTGTCCGGCGTCCGATGCGGAAATAACGCCGTTGCCGACATAGTCAACAATACCGTCGTTCTGCCCGGAACCGTTGGCGGGATGCGTGATTTTTTCAAAGCTCAGCGTGCCGTCCGGCTGAGCATAGCTCAGTGCGGAAACACCCGTGAAACAGTTTGCGCAAAGTGTCAGGCAAAGAATAAAGCTGACAATTGCATTAAAAAGCCTCTTTTTCAATTCTGTACCTCCTGCCCGCTTTTTTGCGGGCTTTTAGAAATTTGAAAACAGGTAAGTACTTTTCGCCCGTTTCATACTGATTATACCTAAAATATGCGCATGTCAATACAAAAAACGGAAAGCCCGAAGAAAAAAATGAAACCCGTTCATGCGTTCGGTGAGGGATACTCCGATTTTTGTGTTGACATTCAGCCCAAGACGCGGTATAATATGCCTGATAACAAACAAGGGTGGAATATCACCCTCAAATATTTAATGTTTTGCGCGGGTGTAGCTCAATGGCAGAGCGTCGGCTTCCCAAGCCGATCACGTGGGTTCGATTCCCATCACCCGCTCCATTTTTTTATACAGCAAGACTTTTAATAACTGTTGAGCTTTATTTTGCCGTTAATAAAAAAAAGAAACAGAATAAGCATCAATATCAATATCGCTGCAACGGTAAATACGGCTGCAAAACATGCAGCCGCTGCATGTTTTGCAGCTTTGTTGCCGTTGTTTTTATTTGCCGAAGATTTGTTGAAGTTTTCATTTGTGCGAACTGCATTTTCAAAATCTAAATCCTGCGGCTGCGGGATGCTTTTCACCTGAGCTTTGCGCTGCTCTGCCAATGCACGCCTGTAAAGAGACAGCGGATCGCTTGAGTTCAAAATGCGTGTGCAGAAGTTTTCAATCCATACAGCATCAGAAGGTACGCAAATGCTATCCGCTCTCAGATGCGTTTATGGTCCAAAACGAGTATCCTCAGAGCAGCAAAGAGCCCAAATGGCATATTCTTGTTCAAGTTTCAGAGAATAAATGCATACTCTGCTCCACTTTGGGAGGATATGTTAGGTATGCGCCCATGTATATCCATAGTTTTAGGCTGATAGCCCCTCGCAAACTTTTGGAAGCTCAGCTAATCAATCAGCGGTATCAGAATTATGAAGATATTCCTACTGTGCATGACAGGCTCCGCTGGTGCCGCCATCACAAGGGGCTGACGCAGAAAGAGGTTGCAGAATTGACAGGCATCAGTCATTCCAGATACTCTGATATGGAAAACGGGGCTGTTGACTACTATACAAAAGAAATCGCGGACAAGCTGGCTGCATTCTATGAAATACCGGTGTATGACCTTCTGGACGATTACAATCTCTTCCTATATACAGGACAAGGGAAACTGATAAGAGAATATCGCGAGAGCCTCGGTATGAAGATAAAGCCATTTGCACAGCTGATTGGAATAGACCGCAATCTGCTCCGTGCATGGGAGGCTGATCAGAAGCGAATGAGCCTCAATTCTTGGAACAAGTTTTTCAAAAACATCATCAAATTATAAAGGAAAGCAGGTGCTTAACCTTTTTGAGGGTTGATCACCTGCTTGCTTTTTACTGTTTCAATAATTGAATCCAGCAGCTGTACCTTCTGTTCGGAAGGACAATTCAATTTTTTGATGGTTTGATTCACTTTATCTGCGTGGACAACGGCAATACATCTCGCCAATTCACGCTTACCTTCTTCTGTTTTTGGGTAATGAATAATTACTTGGATTGGAGCACTTGTTCTTGCGATGCCACACACCTCCTTCAGTATTTCAATCTATGAGAGAGAATTTGTCCGTTATTACCACGCTACATCGTCTGTTTCCTTACTTGAAGTTGGAAATTCGTGCAATAATACTGTCAGGAAACTTCAGAACTTCTTTCGTGGTATCATTTTGTCAGAAGAATATCAAAGACATACTGAGTGCCTATTGAGCTCTGATTGACTGGTTCCACAGAGGAAGGCCTCTCATGGAATACCAGAATTTCAGTTGGATCATCACCATCATATAATGTATGGAAGCGCAATGACTGTACAGGGGACTTATTTGACAGTGAGTACGATGGTCTTGCGCGAGTCATCAATGCTATACACCTCAGACGGTATGGATTCGTGAGCTTTTCCCAATGTATTTTTGATACAAACCACTAGTACGGATACTTTTGTCATGTTCCTCATAAGAAGTATGAAAGATTTGAAGGAAAACAGGGTGAAGATAATAAGCATTCGATTAGTAAATTCCAGTCTTTTATAGAATATGAACCTTATGCTTATCAGACTATGATACGCTGGAGCATTTAAGATGATGCCGCAGAGATGGCGAATAAGAATAAGTAGGTGTGCGTCGCAGCCGTTCCGGATGACGAGTATGAGAGATTTGAAGGTTTTGCAAAACTAACGCGGTCTATTTCTGTTCAGTACAGAATATAAAGTACGCAATAGTGAGCATATTGCTATGATTGTTGAGGCAAAAGATATCGATACATTAGTTGTAATACTGTCAAGACTGAGTTATGAGACTGAGGAATTCCATCTTATGAGACTCTTCCCCATATTTTGTGTAAACGCTGTACGGCATGAATGTTAAAGTGCTTCGAGGTCGTGATGGACGCATCTGTCCATCGCGGCCTTGGCTGCATATTAGCGTAAAGCCGGCGGTTTGTCAAGGGCGTGAAGCGTTCATTTTACCCTTGACGAAGCGACGGCTTTTCGCTATCGTTTGGGTATCGTTATCAAGCCGGAGCGATGCGGTCGATCCGGTCTGCAGCGACCCTCCGCCGTAAACTCGGCGGTCGTAATCTGCCGTCAGAGCGGCATCCTGTCGCCGAAGAAGACCTCAAACTGAGCGTGTATCTGCGCCCAGTCCTTACGCTTGCCCGTCCACTTCCGCGTGATGTCCATCGCGGCAAGGTAGAGCATCTTGAGGAGAGCCTCATCGTTTGGGAAAACCGCCTTGTTCTTCGTCACTTTCCTGAGCTGACGATTGAAGTTCTCAATGGCGTTGGTTGTGTAGATGATGGTCCTGATCTCCTGTGGGTACTTGAAGTATGCCGCAAGCTCAGGCCAGTTTTCGCGCCAGGACTTGGAGATCTTGGGATACTTGGAATCCCATTTGACGGCAAATTCGTCAAGAGCGAAGAGGGCTGCCTGCTCATCGACTGCTCCGTACACGGCCTTCAGATCCGCCATGAGCGCCTTTATATCCTTGTAGGATACGTACTTCGTACTGCTTCGTATCTGGTGTATGATGCAATGTTGGACTTCAGTTTTAGGGTAAACGGCCTGTATCGCCTCGGGAAATCCCGTAAGCCCGTCGATACATGCTATCAGGATATCCTCCAAGCCTCTGTTTTTCATGCCGTTGAGGATCGAAAGCCAGAACCTCGCGCTCTCGTTTTCCCCAACGTACATGCCCAAAACGTCCTTCCTGCCGTCAAGATCGATGCCGATGGCTATATAGACGGCCTTCTTGATGATACGTCCTTCACTTCTCACATTGTAGTGTATGGCGTCCATGAATACCACGGCATATACGCTCTCCAGCGGTCGCTGCTGCCATTCCTTTACCACAGGCAGTATCTTGTCCGTCACGCGGCTTATCGTGGAATCAGACACCTCAAGACCGTAAATGTCCATGATATGCGCTGAAATATCGTTCGTAGTCATACCCTTGGCGTACATCGAAAGTATCTTTTCCTCAATATCGCCGGTAAGAGTAGTCTGCTGCTTTTTACTAACTGAGGTTCGAATTCGCCCTCTCGATCCCTCGGGATCGCAAGCTCCATCTCGCCGAAGCTCGTCTTCATCGTCTTCTTGCTGTGACCGTTCCGGCTGTTCGTGCCGGTCTTGTTCTTGTAGTCGTACTTGCTGTAGCCGAGCTCCTCGTCAAGCTCCGCTTCGAGACCGTTTTCGAGTATCGTTCCAACCATCTTGCGCAAAAGCTTGTGCAGATCTGACAGGTCGTTCACATTGAAGTTCGTCAAAACCTCCTGAATCTGCTTCTTCATGAGTTCATTTGCCGCCCGCTCTTCCGGGCTGTCCTTGTACTTTGGCATTTTAATTCCTCCTGCTTGGCTTTTCTATTCTATACCATACAGGAGGTTTACACAAGATTTGAAGAGGTCTCTAACTGATACATAGTTATCACCTTAGTGATACACAAAATGTATCAAAAAGGTATCACCTTACTGATACATAGTCATCACCTTAGTGATACACAAATGGTATCACCTTACTGATACATAGGTATCACCTTATAGATGCACAAAAACAAGGGAGGCACATCTGCCCCCCTTAAATTATGCTTTTATAGTTCGGTTTCGCACTCTTCACGGTCCGATTCGCGTTCTTCTCTGCCATTATTTATCAATCTTTCCATGGTTTTCATCAAAAATTTCCTGATGTTAATCAATTCAGCGATTAATTTCATTAATTCTTTTATCAATCGGGCTATTTCTATCAGTTTCTGAGCAACATAATCGACAAAAACGTCCTCCCCCAGCACCCTTAATTGTGTATCATCTCTCAAATATACCTCATTACGCTTCAGTACTCTCTGCATTTCCTCCAAGTCCTCCAATTCAGCCCTCGCTTTGAACTCCCTGGCATCGATTTCTTCGGCTGTCTTTATCCGATTTTGCACGATATAGTCATGCACATCTACCATCTTTTGTGTCTCAGCATCTTTTCTTTTATGCATCACCGATGCCATTAAGGCTGCATCCAGACTAAGCACTGTTCCCGTAGTTTTGGGTATCAGTCCATTTACCTGATATGTCGGGATATTCCCGTTCCACTGTGTGTTAATACAATGATATCCATTTTTATTATCTTGCAGTCTATATCCGGGTCCGATGTATTGGTTAGGTTGGGTTCTTGTATCACCGGCCTGCTGTTTTTTATCTCTATTGCTCATTTCGGCCGTTTTTTTCGTCTTTTCGTCGCTTTTCGCTTTCTGTGATAGATGATAACTGCCTTTTTTTGAGCGTCCTTGCTTGGTGAAGCTCCCACCGTTTTCGGGAATTACAGTGATAGAACAGCCTTTTTTAACATCATCGACCCATTCAGCGTATTTTGAACCGCATTTTTGACGCATTTCACTATTTTCTATTATTGAATACCCGTGTGATACACAGATTCTATCCAATTCTGCTCTGATTTCTCTTATTCTTTTGTTATTCATCGATATCGTCCTGCTGCCATCTTTGGCAAAATTGGAGATTAACAGATGAATATGAGCGTTGTCGGTGTTATAGTGAGCTGCCGAGATGGCATAAAATCGGCTAAGGGTGTCGCTGTGCATCAGTTCATCAGTTATTTTTCTCAATTCATCCGGTGAAGGGTGCTCAAACTCGGGAAAACTGAGAAAACAATGCTGTGCTAAGATAGGTTCTTTTTTGATATATACGTATTTTTCATCGTGATTTACGCCTGACAGCATTTTTTCAAGTTTTTTCTTATCATTTATATCGATATGTTTCCTTTTTGCGTAGTCTGATATTGTAAATTTAACCTCGGCTGTGGAACGGCCTTTTGCGGAGTGGAGCTCGTTGTATTTTAGTTGTGCAAATCCAAACTGCTGAATTGCCAATTCGATGTTTGCGCTGCATCCGTTGTGTCCGAAAGTATAGGCTCTCTCTATGTGGCCGTCTCGCATATAGCTCAGGACCCTCTGCACGTCTCCGGATGGCACGACCTTATCAGGGTTTGCGATGTATCTGGCAGCCTTAATCGGGGAGGCGTGGATTGGTTGGAAACTCATCGTAGCCATTCTCTACACCCCCTCTCGCCATTTTCTGCATAAATAAAGCCGATTGTTCTTCCAGCGCTGTTAATCTTTCGTTAATTTTCAGTAAATCATCGATAAAAACAATCTTGTAGTGCACCGGAGCAGTCATTAGTTTATTCAGCGAATCCCTGATTTCTGCAATGTTTTCTGCATAGCTAAAAGCGAGATCCATGCGCTGCTTATCGGCAAAGAGTCTTTCCCTCAGTACAGCGTTCATCGTCGTGCTGCGTAACAATGCCTCGGCTTCAACCTCTGCTTTTTCCAGTGCAGAAACTCTAATTTTCACATAATCATTCATACATCAAAAGTCCTTTCTGCTATTTGTCTTAAGTATGAAAGATTAAAAGGTAGTGTAACTCTACACTTAAGCGTAACAAGCATAGATTTTTTGTCCAAAGTCCAAAAAATCGGAACTGTATTATTTTTTAAGCATAGTTTAAGTTATCTCCATAGGCAACAAATGATAAGCAATAGAAGGTCATACAATGGAAAAATTTATTTGCACATACAATCATAGAGAAATGAGAGCTAACTTCTGCGCAAGATAATAATCACAGAAGCTCACATTCGTCAACGTATGCTTGAGTACGGAATCGTGTCAAATCCTTCTTGGAAGAATAATATGCAGAGGTCGAGGGTCGGAGTCTGGCACATGCTTTGAGCAGGACGGCTGCTAATTCATAAGCTGTCCGTGCTATAGTGTTTTTCAGGAGACGCGCCTCGCTTTCGTGGTTTTTGTTCTGAATAATCACAATTAGCCGCGAAAGACGCGTCCCCATTTTTTGCCGCTCCGCCTGTGGCGATCGTTTGACTCATCGCGCCGATACTTCTGCACAAGCTATAGCTTGTGTTCGTACCGCCTTCGCGGCAGAAAGCGCAGGCGCTATTATGAGTATGGCTCAAGTTTTATAAACACTAATGGTTCGGTTATTTTGTCGCGTTGGATTACTTTGTCATTGATATTTACACCCAAGGAATGATCTGCAAGCACAAGACCTTATTACCTGAATAAAATACTATTGTTTTCTTATCCACTCAACAATATGTACTTTAGTTATCGCTTGGAAGCCTGATCTCGAACTCAGCGGAATAGTCTCCTATATATAAAGTATAAATGCCTTCCCCTAATCTGCCGGATAGGAGATACTCTTCATATGCAGATGCAGCATTTACCTCTATGGAATATTCGCTGCTCCCGTTATGCAGCATTTCACCGTCGCTGTTTCGTACAAGCTTAATTGAATCGCTCACTGCCACGTCCTCGTCCGTACCGTTTAATATGCGAAAATAGATTCTATCCTTACTATATTCATAGACCTCTATCTCAACCAGTCCATTGTCAGGCTTGTTCTTGCTCACAAGTTCCTCATCGATTTTCTCCTTTGTAACAAGCCCCGGTTCTAAGGCTCCTCTCTCCTTATATTGTTCTATCACCTTGGCAATCTCATTCAACTTCTTACTATAAAACGCCGGATAAACCTGTGATGAAAATGATATCCTTGTTCTATCATCAAATTTGAATGAATAGCTGTAACTGGAACCATCGTCCACGAACATATTGGTGAACTTCTTGTTATTCCAGTTCTGCATCTTATACTTTCTGAACACATTCTCTATATCGGTAAGGACAGCCTTATCCAGTTTATATTCAGTAATGTCCTTGTCATCATACCACCATTCTTTGTCGGAGTATGTTAGGATAACCTCGCCGTCAATAATACTTATCTCTGTGGAATTACCGCCCCCACTCATACAACCGCCGCTTGAATGTACATATGATATAAGTCTCTTATTCTTCACATTTGGCACTTTCCTAAAACCAAATAATCCAAACATCAATAATCCTTCAATGACAAAAATTATTATTTTCTTATCCGTTATGTGACTGTTGATGAACAGTACATGAGTAACAAGTTAGAAGCAAGAATAGGTTATACGGTGGATAATATAATTGCATAAACAGCCACAGAAAGGAGACCAACTCTTGCACAAGAATAATACCACAGAAGCTCACAACCGTCAACGAATGCTTGAGTACGAAATAAAACATGGTGTTGAAGCGTCAAGCATAGGAGACACGTTCCCTCAAAAGATAGCAGTCAAGGGTAGGTGTAAAGATTTTCGAAGCAAAGCGAAGAAAATACTGCCCGACCCTGACTGCGGGTCCATGTCGGTACATTTTTGCTTTGTCCTGCGTGCAGCCCTGTGACTTACTCTTCGTCAACACGGTGAAATACAATCTTTTGATCGATTTCGAAGTAGGTAGTTGTTACTACAGTGGCAACAAAACGCTTTTTACTTGGATAGTCGCAGTTCCAAATTTCAAACTCCTGCTCTGTTAGCGAGTGACTCATCGTCCCATCACCATCTTCGTAATAGTACAAATGCTGCCAACCGCCCCGAGAGCTTTTCATTTCAAAATTGATTACTTCTTCTTCGATAACAATCTGACCAATCGCGAATCTTATATTTTCATCCGATTGGAAGCAAGTAAACGTAATAGAACCGTCATCAGACTCCCAACGAGAACCAGGAAAATTCTGCGGAACCCTGCTTTCAAGTATGGGATTATCACATGCTAACGAACTAATTATTATTAATAATAGTGCTATATATGTAGTTATCAAAGTTAATCTATGTTTCATAATACCAATCTCCTATTTATCCCAGCTGTCGTAGGTATATTCTACTACTGTTGAGCCTGTTTTATCAATCAGCTTGACTACATCACCCTGAGCATTGCGGAGGTAGTAGTAAGTTTCCTTGGTAGGTTTCATAAACGATCAATTTCACCTTACGCATAATTGCCTCCTTCTTCGTGAGAGTAACAGTTAGAGGATAAATACCCTCCAACTGTTTCCTCACTTGGAAGCAAAAAAGTAAGCCCTAAAATCGAATGTTCACAAAATCTTTAAAAATATCGAATGAAACTGTTGTGTACCAGCAAGCATCGCCTTTGGGGGACAAAAGGTAGTTTGTTGGGATTATCCCAAGCCCTTAAAGGTTTCAGGAATATTCCTGACAAGTCTGCATTTGGGTGACCAAATGCGATGCTTGCTGGTATAGTGATTTTTTATTTTACGTATATGCTGTAAAGCTTATCAAATAGGTATTGTAAAGCATTGCTCTCGGAAGGAAAGCATACACAGTCATATTCTTTTCCTCTTTCTCGGAAAAAGACTTCCCACCGAAAATAATTTTTTCTAACACAATAACCCTCTTTTATTGCGTCATCAAACACTACAAGTTTTTCGTTAATATTGTATTTTTTTAGGAGTTCTAAAAATTCTGCTTTTGTCATAATCAACCCCCAAAGATTTTTATTATACCTTCACTAATCAATTGGTCGAGAGGAGTTCCGAGTTGGTACTGAATACCGCCGCCAATTTGTCCAAACCAAGGAGCTACACGTCCAGCTAAAACCTCGACTGACTGTTGAACCTGCAAAATTGTAGTCGGTTGCCCTATTTTATCATACGGCAATGACAACATTTGCGTTGGAGTTCCAGCAGGGGCAATATATCGTCCAACTAAATCTCCAGTACGTTGTATCAATGTTCCCGCTTCAAGTGTAATTTTTTGAACTGCACCCGAAAAACCATCATTTGGTGGGTAATATGTTTGCAATGCCGTTGATGCTTTTTCTGCGACTTGTTGTACAACTGGTGCGGCGGCTGTTGCGGCACTGCCTGTAGCGGCAGCTCCAACCGCAGTAATAGCAGCACCAACGCCCCATCCAACAAGTCCTCCTACTACTCCGCCACCAACAGCGCCGGCCGCAACTGCCCAACCATTAAAGGCGGAGCGGATAAGGGATAATTCAAAAACCATTGTCCATTCGTCTTCAAGCGGGTAAAACAAACGGCCACACAGAAGTAAAAATGCTTTTGTGGAGCGTTCCTGATAAGGATACACAAAGAAATAAGAATTAAGGCACAGAAAAGGCAAAGAGAAATCGAGATGAGCAATTAGTTTGTCTCGATTTTCTTTTTGAAAACACTTCGCACATTCGTCAAAACGAATTAGGTCTGCTATTATGTTCTCAGAAAGCATTTGGAGGATATGACTATGCGCATCGTTTTCAAAATACTGCTTGTTCCGGTATGTCTGCTTTTGACGATACTGAAGCTCGTATTCAGACTTGCGGCAGGCGCAGCGGCGTTCGTTCTCGCGATAGGCGGAGGGTTGCTGCTCATGTACGACCTGTTACTGCTGATAATTGGCTGCGGCTCAAAGGAGCTTATGCTTCAGCTGTTGACAATCGGCGGTTTGCTGATCGCCGTTCCTTTCGTTGCAGGATTTTTTGTCAGCCTACTGGAAGCAACGCAGGAACCCATTAAAGAATTCATTGAATCATAAGGAGGATACAATCATGGACATCACTTACACTAAACACGGCGACTATTACTACCCCGATCTCGAACTCCCGCCCCAGCTGACCAATGATATTGGCCGCTTCGGACGGATGCGGAAGAAGTATCTTAGGGAGCATCAACCCGATACCTTCGCGCTGATGCTGATGGAGAACACTCTGATGCAACATCTCATCGATATCGACCGCGAGGCAAATGAGCAGATTGATTTCATTACCTTCCAGCTCGCCCAAGCCGAAGGCGTGACCGAAGAGATCAAGGCCCGCGACCAACTCGAATGGATCCGGCGGATGAACTCCTGCCGGGCGAGAGCCGAGGAGTTGGTTATCAGAGAAATTGTACTTGAATAACAAATCAAGATGAGCCGGACAAGAGCGTCCGGCTCATCTTTGATAGGATCGTTCAATATTGCACAATAACGGCAAAAAGATAAAATCTGTATTTTCGTGCATAATTGTAGTAAGAAAACATGCACTTTCGTGATGCTTGCGCTAAAGAAAACTTGCATTTTCGTGAAACAGATGGTATAATCAACTGCAACAACGGGTAAATTATCAGAGAGGTACAGCTATGTTAAAGAGGAAAATCTATGATGAACTTGTAAATTGGAAGCGTCGAAGCAACGGCCAGACTGCGCTTTTGATAGACGGTGCGCGGCGTGTCGGCAAGAGCTACATTTCCGAGCTCTTTGCAAAGCAGGAATACAGAAGCCATATCATTATTGATTTCGGTAACGCCCCGAAGGATATTCTTGATCTCTTTGTGTATGACAGTGCGGATCTTGATCTGTTCTTCGCCAAGCTTGCAGCGTTTTATTCCACGGTCCTTTATAAGAGAGATTCGTTGATAGTATTTGATGAAGTGCAGCAATTTCCGCGAGCCCGTCAATTGATCAAGTATCTTGTTAAGGACGGACGCTATGATTATCTGGAAACGGGTTCGCTTATTCGGCTGAAGAAGAATACGGAGGATATCATTATTCCTTCGGAGGAGGAACATATCGAGATATTTCCTCTTGATTTTGAAGAATTCCTTTGGGCCTTGGGGGACGAAGCAACTGTCCCGCTGATACAGCGATGCTTTGAGGAAAAGAAACCGCTAGGGCAAACGCTCCACCGCAAAATAATGAACGACTTTCGGCAGTATATGCTCGTCGGCGGTATGCCGCAAGCCGTGACTGCGTATATAGGCGGGAAAAACTTCGCAGCTGCGGATGAAGCAAAGCGAAGGATCCTCAAGCTGTACAGAGAGGATATCTCCAAGTTCGCCGCAGGATACGAAGAAAAGGTGTACGCAGTCTTCGACGGTATCCCGGGGCAATTGTCAAAGAAGGAGAAAAAGTATAAGCTGGCCTCCTTGGATAAAGACGCGCGTTTCAGAACGTACGAGGATTCGTTCATATGGCTCAATGAGGCAATGGTCGTCAATACTTGCTATAACTCCACCGATCCCAACGTAGGCCTTGCGCTCAGTGCGGACTATTCAATGCAAAAATGCTATATGGCCGATACCGGCCTGCTTGTCACGCACACTTTTATGGACCGATCCTTTACGGAAAACGAGCTTTATAGGGCGATACTGTTCGATAAGCTCAATATCAACGAAGGCATGCTTATGGAGAATATCGTAGCGCAGATGCTGAGACGCAGCGGACATAAGCTCTACTATTATTCGCGCAGCGATTCCGCGAACAGGGAAAACCATATGGAGATCGATTTTCTGATCACGGAAAATAAAAAGATCTCCCCCGTGGAAGTAAAATCCGCAAATTACCGTAAGCATTCCTCACTCGATAAGTTCAGAAAAAAGTTTTCGGGAAAGCTTGGCACTTCCTATATCCTCTATACCAAGGACGTCATGGAGAAGGAAGGGGTATGGCATCTGCCGCTCTATATGGCGATGTTCCTTTGATTATTACGGGAATGGAGAACAATAAATGATGAACCGTACAAACAAGACAGAAATAATAACAAAAGATGATATCAGGAATACGGAGGCGACGCTTTCCGATCTGCTTAACGTTTCACCTGATGTATGCGGGGATGACGAGACCACGGTGCTTGATCTTCCTGTCAGGTCCGAAAAACGCATTGCGGGTATTGGAATAAGGTACGTAAAGGAGCTCCTTTCGATAAAGCTTGGTAGGCTGCTTGCGATCGGCGGCATGGGCCTTGGCTCTCTGAATGATATAGCCGGCGCGATAGCAAAAAGGATCTCCGAAGCACCCGGTGATGACGGAGATGGCAGCAAAGACATACCCGATGCCCCTTTCACCTCGAACGCTCAGGCTGAATGCAATGAGCTGGGCCGCCCGGTCTATATCGAAGAGCTGGGGCTTTCCGTGCGCTCATATAATTGCCTTAAACGAAGCGGTATCACTGTCGTTTCCGATCTTGAAAAGCTGAGCAGGGACGAGCTGCTGTCGATCAAAAACCTCGGCGCGAGTTCTGCGGATGAGATCCTTAATGTTTTAAAAGATTTTGATCCGAAAGAGAAACTGGAAAAGCGGCTGGAGGCGGAGCAGGAGGAACGGGAACGTCAGGAGGAATGCTCCGCGCTCGCATCCGAGCTGTTCACCGCATACGGATGCGTTCCGTCGGAATGGAGCTCAATGATCCGCAAATGCTTAATAAAAGAGCCGGGTACCGGCATTGGAGGCGCGGTCATACGTCTTTACGAACAGACAGAACTGTTCGATCATTTGCGCAATTTGTTATTGAACTTGGTAGAAGCACATCAGGATAAGCTTGATGTCGATGAACTGACGACTCTGCTGCCGAAGCACCTGCAGGGCACGGATCTGGCGGACAAGGCAGTTGATTCTCTAAAGGCGGACGGCGCTGTCGCAATTGAAGACGGAATTATCATCCGGATCTATCCTTCGATCTCCGATTATGTCAAGCAAATAGAAGATGAGCGTATGAGAAGCGTTTGGAGCCTTAAGCTCGAAGGCCTCACGCTTGAGCAGATCGGCGAAAGGATCGGGGGGGTCACGCGTGAGCGCGTTCGCCAGATACTCAACAAAGCTCTTAAACAGCTTCCGAGGCTCCGCGAGGACAGGTATCTTTATATGTTCGGGAATTACTCCTTCTCGTACGAGGATCTCAATATCGCGTTCGGCGAGCCGGAATACGTTTTCAATTATCTTGACTTAGCCGCAGGAACGAAAGCTGCGGAGCGCAGACCCCTTTCGGAAGCGCTTGAAGACGAGAACATCAAAGAAGAGGACAGGCGCAATATCGAGCGGGCGGTCTTTAAGAACAGCGTGATGCTTGATGGCGTCAGGGTCGAAAAGGTCAGGCCCGAGCTCGTTAAAAGATTCATTAAGAGCCGCTGCAAGGAGGACACGCACATAGACGATCTGGCGGGAAGCTTCAACGCGGCAATGGCCGAGCTTGGAATAACCGATGAAAGGCTTTTCCTTCCTGAAACGAACACGGTCGAGAACCATCTCCAGATCGCGGATTACATCCTGTGGAAGAACGGCAGGAGCTTCCGCGCTTACGATATCGAGAGCAAGGATATCGACCGCCTGTGGAGCGAGCTCGATCTCGAGCAATACGAAGGCCTTGATATTTCCGCGCTCATGCTCTTAAGAAGCGAACCGGAGCTGATGCGCGAATTCGATATCCGCGATGAATACGAGCTGCACAATCTGCTCAAAAAGACGGCTGCCGGAAGGATCCGGGGACTCAGCTTCGGCAGGATGCCCATGCTCTCGGTCGGCAGCGCGTCGCGCACCGAACAGATGCGCGAGCTCCTCGTCGAGAATGCGCCGATAGAAGCCGATACGCTTTGCGGTCTGTATGAAGAGCTTTACGGCATGAAGGCCGAGGTCATAAAGGCGTATTATCTGAAGGAATTTGACAGGTATTATCATAACGGGCTGTTCACGTTCGACGCGGTCCGTATGCCGCCGTACGTTTTGAGCCGAATGAAAGAACTGCTTTCGAATGATTCCTATACGATAGCGGAGATAAAGAGCATATTCCGGCGCGAGTTCCCCGAAGAATCGCCGGAGGAGATCAACGCCTATAATCTCAAGGAACTCGGGTTCGCAGTCTATTCGGGCTACGTGATCGTGAACAGCTATTCCAACGCCCGCGAATATTTCCGCGCTGTGCTTACCGAAAACGAGATTACCGACCTGACGGGAGAGTGGGAAAGATTCGGGCGTTTCCCGACTTTCAGTCAGGAGGTCTACGCGTTGGAAGACCTGCGCACGATAACCGAGTACGAGCCTAACCGTTTCATCGGCATCGGGAAGCTGAACGAGATGGGCGTCACCAAAGAAGACCTTGACGACTTCTGCCGATCCGTGCGCGATCACGCAGGGAGGGGCGAGTATTTCACGGTAAAGAGCCTTTTAGGCTCCGGGTTCGATTCGCCCCTAGTTCATTCGGGCTTGGGAGAATACTTCCTTTCCTCCGTGCTTGCAAGCGGAGAAGAGGGCTTCCCGTATCAGCGAATGGGCGGCGTTAAGCTCTTTTGCTCAAGCGGAGAGCGTCCGTCGCTGCCCGCTTTCCTGCGCTCGATAGTCCGCAGACATGGGAGCATACTTATAGCAGACCTCGAGAACCTTTTAAGGGATGAATACGGGATCGAGCTCCCTCCCTATAAGCTGACGGAGCTCATAAAGGAATCGGGCACGGGCTACGACCCGATAACCCGCACAGCGTTCGACGCCTCCCGTTGAGTTTGCAAATTATTAACCGATCCCGCCTCTGCTGTCGCAAAAATGCGCCTGCGGAGGCGGTTTTTTGATGGAATGCCGATTGAAATTAATGTATAAATATGCTACAATTGTTGAGTGCACGGGATGACCGAGCAAAAACACATTTCGCATAAGCGGCAGGGAGGAAACCAATATGAAGATCAGAACGGATTTTGTGACCAATTCATCGAGCTCGAGCTTTACCGTTACCGTAAGGATCGTGGATAAGCGCGGTAATGAGGTCAGCTTTCACGCGGACCCTTATGAGTTTTGTAACGATGGAACCGAAGTCAGCGAGTGCGCCTTTACGAAAGATCTTGCCGGCCTTTTAAATGCAAATGAAGAGGAACGCAGAAACGGTCATCCTCTTAAGATCGATAACGTTGAAAAACTGGCAAGGGCTATTATGCACGCCGTATTTATTCCTTTTGATGAAGAAGAGGACGAAGATTATGAATGGGGCACTGAATGGTCTCCTTGCGATGAGGATTCCGAACCGGAGCAATTCGATGAGGCTTGGGACGATGAGGAGAATGAGGAAGATGAGGACGAGGAAGAATGGGGCGATGAGAGCGAAGACGAAGCTTGCCCGCCGGGAAGCATACTGGCGTCGATCGAGGCCAAGAAGCAAAAATTTATAGAGCTTGCAGCTTCGCGCATTTCCTTCGTCGGCGATATTGCAAAGATCACCGTTGACCGTGAGTATTACGCATGGGGCGAGTATGCAGATCTGATCGCCGACAGCGATGAGGAGCTGTGCCGGATGGCAGAGATTGTGAACACGACCTCCGGCGATGAGCAGGAGAAGGCGCTTGAAGAAATGCTTGCTTATATCCGCACGCCTTCATCCGAGCGTCAGGGAGAGAGCTTCGGCTGCGAATTTTCCGAAATACGGTACGCTTGGAACGGCGGAAAGGCGGATCTGCTTGCACTGGCAAAGCGCCTGTGCAGCGACTATGGACCGGATGCTTGCGAGGGTATAGAGCATAGCGAGATCGACCTTGAAAACGGAACAGCGGATTCATATGCGGAGTTCGTCCTCTGCTGAAATGCGCTACATTATCAACGACAAAAAATACAGCTTCCGCTCGGCGTTCGACACGGAGACCGGCGTGTACGTCCGCACGGGCGTACTCGATGAAAACGGGCATGACACGGGCATAGACCCCTTCATGGCGTCTTTCCCGCACCTTATCGACGTGGGCGTGATGGGGCACTGCATCCACGGCAAGACCGGGCTGTGCGCGAAGGCGGGCATCGGCTGCTACCAGAGCGGCCTTTTAGTCGAGCAGCCGAACATGACCGTCGAAAACTTCCGATGGATCGCCGAGCAGTGCCGCGGCCGCTGCAATCAGCTTGCCCTTGGCGGCAGGGGAGACCCCGATCAGCACGAGCATTTCGAGGAGCTCCTCGCGATCAGCCGGGAGAATATCCTTGTGCCCAACTTCACCACCTCCGGCTACGGCATGACGGCGGAGCTTGCGGCGATCTGCAAAAAATACTGCGGCGCCGTCGCCGTGAGCTGGTATCGGAGCGAGTACACCCTTAAAGCGATCCGGCTGCTGCTCGAAGCGGGCGTGAAGACGAACATCCACTACGTCCTCGGCAAAAACAGCATCGACGAGGCGATCGAAAGGCTCAAGAACAACGATTTCCCGAAGGGCATAAACGCCGTGATTTTCCTGCTGCATAAGCCCGCAGGTCAGGGCACGAAGCAGAACATGCTCGATTTTGCGGACCCGCGCGTTGCGGAGTTTTTCGGCGAGATCGACGCGCGCCATCCGTTTAAGGTCGGCATGGATTCCTGCAACGTCCCCGGCGCGATCAATTTCTGCAAAAACGTGCTGCCGGAATCGCTCGACACCTGCGAAGGCGCCCGCTATAGCTGCTATATCGGCGCGGACATGGTCATGGTGCCGTGCTCCTTCGATCAGCAGAAGCGCTACGAGGTGCAGCTCGGCGAGGGCGTTTCCATTGAGGACGCATGGAATAGTGCGCCGTTCGAGCGTTTCCGCGATAAGATGCGCGGCGCCTGCCCCGGCTGTGAGAAGCGCGCTCTATGCATGGGAGGCTGCCCGCTGATGCCGGAGATCGTCTTCTGCGGGAGCGAAAAGAGACTGATAAAACAATAATACTTACAAAGCCCCGGGGGATTTCCCGGGGCTTTAACTATATCGGTATTTACATCAGAGATCTATCCTCTCCCCGCCGAGCATTTCGGAGTACTCTTCGCGGCAGGTGAGGAATATGATCTGGTGCCGTTTCGCGCACTCCTTTATTATCTCGCATGAACGCTCCGCGCGCTCCGGATCCATATCGGTCAACGGATCGTCAAGCACTATCACGCCTCCCCCATCGGGAAAGAGATGATCGAGCACGGCAAGGCGGAAAGCGAGCGAGACGGTCTCCTTCGTGCCCTCCGAGAGCTTGCCGTGATCCATCACACGGTCGCGGCTGTAAATATTCATGCCGAGCTTTGAAGGATCGGGGAAAACCGACGCTATGCTGCCGCCCGAAATGATGTTAAGGTATCCGGAAAGACTCTCGGCTATATCGCGCATGGGCTCGTTCCTGACGCCCTTTTTCTGCTCTTCGAATACGCGCTTGATATTGAGCCAGTGATCGAGCAGGCGCTTCTTCTCATCGAAGTCACGCCGGGCCGTTTCAAGCTCGTCTGCGGGATCGCCCTCGGTATTCTCTATCAGGGTATAAAGCCTGCTTTCGGCGGCAGTCTTGTCCTTAAGCGCATTCTCACGCTCGCCTCGCCGGAACTCCATTGCGTTCTTCAGATAGGCAAGCTTGGATTCGGGATCCTTGATTTCCTTTAATTCATCGGGGATATCCGCGCTTTCCTCGGCTGCCCTTCTTGCCTTTTCAAGCTCCGCCGCGGTATCGAAGGCCTTTGCCTTCAGCTCGGAAATGCTGCCGTATTCCTTCGTATAGCCGTCAAGCCTGGTCTCCCTCTCGGTTATGAAGCGTGAGACGTCGTCTTTCCCGCAGAGGGAAACTATGTCCTTTTCGATCTCATCCGCCCCGCGAACGGGAACATCGTCTGATTCTGCGCTCCGGATCTCCGCGAACGTGTTCTTTCCGAGGATCGCGGAAAGGCGTATGCGTGCGGTATCGGCATTCGATCTCGCGGTATTGACTCGGCTCCTCAATGCGTCCATTTCCTCTATGCTGCTTACGGAGTATTTCCCGTATGCTGCATTGAGGCTGTCGCGCTCCTTGGTAATATCGGCTTCGATACTGACTGAATCGACGTCCGCAGGAGCAAGACGCATCTCCATCACTCCGGGGACGGTCACGTTCACAGCCTCGGTGATACTGACTTCATCTCCGGATAGGTCCAGAAGCTCGCCGGTCCGCAGCGAACGTACTTCAACGGTATTCCCTCCAAACATGCGGATCGCAGCCGAGACGTTCATACCGCAGAGCTTGCTTTCAAGCGCGGCGATACGCTTTTCCGATGCGCGAACGGCACTGAGCTCCGCTGGATCCGGACAGAGTGTAGAATTGATAACGGTCTCCGCATCGGAGATTTCGGCGTTTATCATCACAGCTTTGTCGTATTTATCCTTAAGTTCTCGGCGTTCCTTTTCATCCTTCAGAGCACGCGCCTTTATAAGCTCTGCTTCGAGCTGAGGCCATTCGTTTATGACGAGGTTGAATTTGTCAAGATCGCTTTCGAGGCGGGAAACCGCTTTCTTTCGCTCGCTCATCAGCGTGAGCCGGCTTGCGAATTCGTTAAGATCGTTGTATTCCTTCTCGGCCTTTCGCGCTGCCTCGTCATTCCTTGAAAACGCCTCGGCGGTCCTGTCAGCCTCTCGTTCAAGGCAGTCCCTCTCGGCAATGACCGCTTTCGCGTCTTCAAGCGCATAATACGCCTCGTGAAGCTTGCCGAGCTCCTTTGCCCAGCGGCCGCCAAGCTTCTTTACCGGCACGCCTCTTTCAAGGTCCCAATGCTTACCAGAAAGCTCGGAGATCTTTTTATCAATGGCTTCCTCTATCGCGTCGGTCGTTACGCCGCCCGTTTCAAGGAAAGCGAGGGAAGCGGCATTCAGAATATCCTGCTTTGCGTCAAGCTCGTCAGGCGAATCGAGGAGCGTTTTAAGCGCGTCGTCAGTGCCGCGCTGAGGGGAGAGCAGCAGCTCCTTATAAACGCCCTCGCCGTATTTCAAGGCCTCTTTCAGAGCCTCGTTCACGGAATCCTGATCTTTTATTATCCCATCCTCGGTCGAGAGCGAGCAGCGAGGATCTGCGCCCCACTCCTTTGAAACGGTATAGCTCCTGCCGTCAGATTCAAAACGCAGCTTTCCGTCAACCGAGTCGCCTGCGAGTGAAACCCCGCGCTTCGCGGAGGGGAAATACTTTTCGATAAAGTCCTTGTTCGAACGCTTGTCAAGCTTGACGTTCTGAAAGAGGGTTCGTGATATAAGCCCCACGAGCGTGCTTTTGCCGCTTTCATTCGCGCCGACCACAACGTTCACGCCGTCGCCGAATTCCACGCTCCTGTCGCGTATACCGGCAAACTGATCGCATGAGATACTCTTCAGCTTCATTTATTTGCCCTCCTTCAGCGATTTTAACAGCTCGTATGTAAGCTGCGCCTCCTTCGGCTCACCGAGGAGCGCCTTCAAAAGCATGGCCGGGAACGAAGTCTCGGGAAATTCTGCGTCTATCAGCTCCTCTGAAATGAGCTTTGAAACCGCGCTGATGCTGTACGTGCCCTCGGTAAAACGGGAAAGCAGCCTTTCAACATCTGCCGGCAGAGCCTCGTATTCTTCCGCGGTCACGGCTCCCTCAAGTATTAGATCGACTGCGCTGCCCTCGGGCAGCCCGGCGAGCTCGCGCTCGATCTGCTCGATCGCTTCGCCCGCGCGAAGGGATATGCTCTTCCTGTAAAAACGTATATTGCCCGAAACGAATCGCTTTGCGCATACAGTTCGGTCTTCTTTAATTCCCACGATGAAGCAAAGCCCTTCTGTATTGCAGTTAACGTCTGTCTGAGCGTGTGTCCCCGCGTTCAGTATCCTGTCGGTTGGTGCGAGATCGTCGGTAAGCGACTTCGGAAACGGAACGTGCGTATGCCCGATGAGCCACACGTCCATTGGTATAGCTTCGAGCTCCTCCCTTTTCATAAGGAAGTATGCGCCCTCGTTATCTATAGTCTCGCCGGCAACGGCTCCATGGGCGATACCGATGCGGTATCCCGGTTCGGAGGCGACGTCCGCTTCCTTTATCCAGCCGAGGTTGTTTTCGCCCGGCGCGGAATGCAGGCTCGTGCAGTGGGCGGGGAACAGCGTCGCCTCGTACTCGCCGGCATTGACGCGGTAGGGGCGATACTCCGTCAGCAGCATGATATTGTCGTACTGCTTTATGGCCTCGGTGAAATACTGCCAGACCTTCGCTTCGGGATCGTAAAAGTCGTGATTCCCGGGCAGGACCGCTGCCGTTCCCCTGAACCTGGCAAGCGTTTCCACAATGCTTACAACGTCCTTTTTCGGTACGCGGGTGTTCTCGAACAGGTCGCCGGTAATTACGAAGAGCTCGCAGCCCTCGCGATTTGCCGCATCGACCATCGCGGGGAAAGCCTCCATACGCTTCGCAGCAAGCGCCTGAGCCTTCTCGTGGCTGGCGTATTTAAGGCCTATGTGGTTATCGCCTGTAACAAAGATTTTAAGCATATAGACTCCGTTTTCATCGGGCAGTTGGCCCTCGTTTTATAACTCTGTTTTGATCTTTTCCAAAGCCTTACGGTAAAACTCCAGATAACCGTCCGCTTCGATGCTCACCTTCTTCAGCCCATAAGCGTTAAGAAGGAGCTCCTGTTCCCGCGCGGTCTCTTTACTGTAATAACAGATCTTGCTGTTTGGGGAATTGCGCTTTTTGCAGCATGCGAGCCACCAGACGTCAAACTCTGCGGGGTCGAGACCAAAGCCGAGCATATATACGTCACCGAGCATGAAGTAGTCGATCCAACTCAAAGGCTTGTATTCTTCGGAAGTAGTTTCCGCTGTTTTGTATCGGCTCATCATCTTTCCCACGTAGCTCTGGATCTGCGATACGAGCTTTCCATAGTAATAATGGCCGATGATGATCGAGCTCGGTTTATACGCAATACCGTGGATATGCCAAACGTATTTGTCGGCTCCCGCATAAGGAAGCTTTGTGAATCGGTGCAGCATAAGGTCGTTGCTTCTGCTGATCTTATCTACGGAATAGAACGTGCTGAACCTGCTTGTTCCGCGGGAATAACGCGGCTCCATGGTTTTTTCAAGCTCGTATGTGTAGTTGGTAGTAATGATCTGATCGAAAGGAAGGGCAAGCACTTCGCCAAGAAACGATCTGTGCTCATCACACAGTTCCGCAGAAAGGAGCGTTTCTGCCATGCTGCTCATATTGCTGTTTATGTGATCGCCCGTTGCGGCTACTATCTGCAGAGTAGCGGGAAGCTTATCAAATACAGCCTTATCATATTCTATGCCGCTTTCAGACGCATACCCGGAAATGATATCGGACCATTTTGTGCCGTTCCAACAGAGGTTGATACCGTTCCCGAGGAAAAGCACTTTTGGACGGTTCCCGGGAGTTATCCCGGGCAGAGGCGTGTTCATATTGGGCATATGAAGCTCCTTATATATTAGATCATAAGGGAATTATAGCATGAAACCGGGCGCTTGTCAATGATTGCAGGAAAATAGGCGGAAGCTCCCCGGAAGAATAATCCTTCCTGTCGCAAAAATGCGCCTGCGGAGGCGGGTTTTTATCGGAAACGGGCTTGATATATATGTACTATTATGATACAATGTTTTGTGCCCGGGAAACCGGACAACTACACAGTCCGCGAACAGCGGCAGGGAGGAATATCAATGCAGGAAACCGGAAGATTTTGTGTTTTTTTTGACAGCGAAGAGCAGGCGAAAACCGCAAGCCTGATCATTCGAGATCTTTGTGAAAACAGATCAAGCGATCCTGATGGCAAGTTTGTCAAGGAATGGCTTGACCATATGGCTCCAACAGAGGATGGCCGTGGATTAATAATCAAAGATGACGCATACATACCGATGATGACGTACGAGGGGCTTGTGCTTGGGTTATGTATGGAGATCGCAAAGCAGCATCCGGATTTTGGCTTTGAAGTTTGGGCGAGCGGCGGAGATGACGAAGGCATACAGTCATTCAGCGAACACGGCACAAGCAGAAATTACGTGACCGGCTATGAATTCTCATATCACTGCGAGAAGGAATGTGTGGATGAACCCGATTATGATTCAATGGATTGGGAGGACTTTGACTATGATTTAGCGGAAACGAGGACGCTTTGCACTACCGTAGAAGGACGTATGGTCGACGGAGCTGTTCAGTTTACCATCGAAGAGCATGAAATCGACAACGACGATGAAGAAGCATATGATGATGAGGAAGATGATGACGACGAAGACTTCGAAGACGAAGAGGACGACGAAGAGTATTAAGCGATCACACCGAAAGCAATAAACATCCGAACGGCTAAGCCCCAGGGCATTTCCCGGGGCTTTCGCTTTGCCCGAGTGCCGTCCTGCCGCAAAAATGCGACAGGTCGAAGTTGCATTTTTACAACAGGATGGTATAATATACAGGTAAGACGGCAATAAAGGAGGTCGAAACATGAAAAACGACGGCAAGCTGCGGCTCCTGCGGCTTTTGGAACTATTGAGGGACGAATCGAGCCCGGAGCACCCCATTACCACGGCCCAGCTCGAAAGGCTTTTGAAGGAGCGCTGGGGTATGGAGTCCTACAGGATCACCATACAGAACGACATCGCCGCGCTCGTTTCGGCGGGTTACGGCATTGAAACGATCAAATCATCTCAGAATAAATACTTCATATCCGACCGCCTCTTCGAGCTTCCCGAGCTGAAGCTTTTGATCGACGCGGTCGAATCGTCAAAGTTCATAACCGAAAAAAAGAGCAAGGTGCTTGCGGGCAAACTCCTTAAGCTTACCGATAAGAACACCGCGGCGAGCCTTAAAAGGAATATCACCATTTCCGAAAGGATAAAGCCGCACAACGAGCACATCTATTATTTTGTCGACGCGATAAACGAAGCCATAAATGAAAAGAGGAAGATATCCTTCCTCTATTTTGAGTTCTCTGCGGCAAAGAGGCGCGAGCTGAAAAACGGCGGCATGCCCTACGTTTTCAGCCCGTATACGCTCACTTGGAACGGCAACTGCTATTATATGGTGGGTTGGTCGGATAAACACGGCAAGGTCGCAACCTTCCGCGTGGACCGCATTTTGAAAACGCCCACTGTTTTGGACGAGCCCGCCGTGCCGAAGCCGAAGGAGTACAGCATTGCCGAGTTCGCGGAGAAGGCCTTCAATCTTTATGACGCGGAGCGCACACGGGTCGAGCTTCTGTGCAACAAAGCCGCCATGAACTCCGTGCTGGATCATTTCGGCGAGGACGCGAAGACAAAGCGCGTCGACGATTCGACATTCCTCCTCACCGCCGAGGTCAGCCTCAGCCCGACCTTCTACGCATGGATATTCCAGTTCTTCGGAAGGATAAAGCTCGTTTCTCCTGCGCACGCCGTGGAAAAATACACGAAGATGCTGAAGGACGCCGTTGCCGCGCACGCGGAAGAGGAGGATACGCTGTGAGACCGTTTGAACCGTGGATGCTCGGCATAATAGACGAGGCCGGCTATAACGGCCTCACCGATGAGCATATTCAAAGAGTTGCGGATGAGATACTGAAAATGGGTATCACGAACGTCAGCCGCGCCGATTTCGAGCGCGCCTGCAGGCTGGCATTCGTCGCGCCGGAGAATTTCGGCGACGACGACATTGCAAGGCTCGAGGAGCTTTTGAACAGATAGCTTGCGGATAAATCCATGCTCCGCGAACGGGGCGTTGCCGGCGAGCGGCAGAAAAAGGAACTTATATGGACGACAATAAAGAAAAACTGCTTGATATTGCAAAAAGCATAATGAACCTTTCCAGGAACACGCTGCTCGTGAACCTGCGGTTCCTCGACCTCGCCCTCGGGCAGTTCCGGCTCATCCCGGCGGCCTGCGGCGGGCTGATGACGGACGGGGAGCACATCGTTTACGATCCGCGCTTCGTTCTGAAACGCTATGCGAAGGCGCAGGAGGTCCCTGTGCGGGACTATCTGCACATGGTCATGCACTGCGTATTCAAGCATATGTATATGGATCCGTCCCTCGATCGGGAATACTGGGACGTCGCCTGCGACATAGCCGTCGAGAACGCGATAACCGAGCTCGGTCTGCGCTGCGTAAGCACCGACGCGGAAGGGAAACAGGCGGAATACATCAACGCGATCAAGGGTGAGCTGAAGCTTGTCACCGCGGAAAAGATCTATGCCTTTTTGCGCGACGGGCGGGCCGACCGCGAAAGGCTCAAGAGCATCGCGGAGCTTTTCCGTTCCGATACGCACGAGCTTTGGTACATGACCGGGGATCAGGCGGAAGAAAAGCTCGGCGTTTCCCTTTCCGGCGGATCGGAAGGCGGCGATGAGCAGGAAGACGGTGAAAACGAACCGTCGGCGGCACCGTCCCGCGCGACGATGGCCGAGGTCTGGCAGGATATCGCGGAGCGCATGCAGGTGGATATGGAGACCTTCGGCAAGCAGCGCGGCCTCGAAAGCGGCGCGCTGACGCAGAACTTGAAGGAGGTCACGCGTGAAAAGTACGATTACGCGGCTTTCCTGAAGAAATTCGCCGTCATGGGCGAGGTCATGAGGATCAACGACGAGGAATTCGATTACGTCTACTACACCTACGGCTTGAAGCTTTATGATAAAATGCCGCTGATCGAGCCGCTCGAATACAAGGACGTGAAGCGCATCCGCGAGTTCGTGATCGCGATAGATACCTCCGGCTCCACCTCGGGCGAGCTCGTGCAGAAGTTTTTGCAGAAGACCTATAACATACTTATGGAGAGCGAGAGCTTCTTTTCAAAGGTCAACGTCCATATCATCCAGTGCGACGCCAATATTCAGGAGGACGCGAAGCTAACGAACCGTGAGGAGTTCGACCGGTACATTAAAACCATGCAGATCCGCGGTCTCGGCGGCACGGATTTCCGCCCGGTGTTTCAGTACGTGAACAAGCTGATCGCGGAAAAGGAGTTTATCAATCTCAAAGGGCTGATCTACTTCACCGACGGCTTCGGCGCGTTTCCCGCGCAAAAGCCGGGCTACGAGACGGCGTTCGTATTTATCGACAACGAGATAAATAACTATGAAGTTCCGCCGTGGGCGATAAAGCTCGTGCTGCGGAAGAATGAAATATAAGAAGACCGAAAGGAGATAAATCAATGTCAAACATCAACGATTTCGTGATCGAAAACGGAGTGCTCATTAAGTACCAAGGCCCCGGCGGGGACGTAGTGATCCCGGACGGTGTAACACGCATAGACGATATGGCGTTCACGGGCTGCACAAGCCTTACAAGCGTTGTGATCCCGGAGGGCGTGACAAGTATTGGCTGGACGGCGTTCTGGAGATGCTCAAGCCTTGCAAGTGTCGTGATCCCGAAGGGCGTGACGAGTATTGGCGGGATGGCGTTCTCGGACTGCACAAGCCTTACAAGCGTCGTGATCCCCGATAGTGTGAGAAGCATAGGCGATTCGGCGTTCTCGTGCTGCACAAGCCTTGCGAGCATCGTGATCCCGGAGGGCGTGACGAGCATAGGCGATTCGGCGTTCAATGGCTGCTCAAGCCTTGCAAGCATCGTGATCCCGGAGGGCGTGACAAGCATAGGCATTTGGGCGTTCCAGGACTGCTCAAGTCTTACAAGCGTCGTGATCCCAAGGAGCGTAACAGGCATCGGCAAGGATGCGTTCGGGAAATGCCCGAGCCTTAATGCAATAGTCGCTCCGTCCGTACCGCTGCAATGCTTTACGGATCAAAAGCTTGGCGCTCAAGCCGCCTGTGGCTTCCTTTCCGCAAGGGAACGCTATACTGATCAGAAGGAATGCGGAAAGTATAAAACATATTGCGGCTCCCAGCGCAAAAAGATCTTGCCCCTTATCTTCCGCCTTGACGACGCCAAAGCCCTTTCATTCTATTTCGACGAGAAAAAGATCGCGCCGGAGATCATTACCAAGGAATATCTGAACCCCGCAAAGAAGGCCGGCGCTCAAAACTGCGTAGCTTACCTCAAATCGCTCGGCGTTGAAAGCAAGCCGAAAACTGCGAAGAAAAAAGCAGACGCTCCAGCCAACCCGCTGTTTGATGGCGTGCATTTCAGTCTTGACGGCAAAAAGCTTATAAAATACCCGGCTGACTCTGAAACGGTTCATTTCGATGTGCCGGAAGGCGTGGTTACTATAGAAAAAGAAGCGTTCAATTTCCTTGACGAAGAAACCAAACTCAGAGAAATCTTCATTCCCGAAAGTGTCAAAACGATAAAGAACCCAATCGTTTCGTTTTGGGCATTCGGAGACAATCCGGCTCCTATGTTCATAAAGCTGCCGAAGGGATTGAAAAAGAAGTTTTATCCGGACTCAGGTTACTGCTGCTACGCTGCATACGACCCTGCAGCAATCGGAACAGCTTGTTATGGCTCTAATGAGGGAGATGTGGTTCCGGTATATCTTGGCGGCAAGCTTGATGACCTTGACTCTACGATCAGGCGGTTTGCCGTATTTGGATTCCTGCTCTGCAGCGAGTACGGCTATATTCCCGAAGAAATCGCTTTGATTGCTAATGATTGCCACGCATATATTAAGAATCATGAAGATACCTTCATAACCACCATTAAGCGGGGTGAATCTGATTTTATTACGGCTTACGTGGCTAAAAACAATCTCCTCTCTGAAAAAGGCGCGAACGAGCTGCTTAATTACTATTCCGGAAAAAACGATTCCGAGTTCTCCGCGCTGCTTCTTGATTATAAGAACAGGCGCTTCGGAGCAAAGCCCAAGAAGGATGAGTTTTCGCTTTCGGACGACGATCCGGAGCTCAAGCGTATGCTGAAGATGAACGAGCGGCGCGAGGCGATAAAGGATCAAGTCGGTATAAAAGGCATAGTTTTCGTCGGTACGGGTAATATGAAAAACTTCGGCTGGACGGATGAATACACCGGTGCGCATCACCTTGACGACCTTGAAGGATTCATTATTGAACGCGGCGGCATTTACCGAAATTCGGTAAGCTCCAAGACCGATTATCTTATCTGCAACGACCCGAACAGCCAGACCACCAAGAGCAAGAAGGCGGCTGAGCTCGGCGTGACCGTGATAACCGAGGATGAATTCCTCAAAATGGCAGGCGGTCCGGAGCAGTAAGGCAATATAACCGATGCTGAAATAGCAAGGAGGATAAACCAATGTCAAACATCAATGATTTTGTGATCGAAAACGGAGTGCTCATTAAGTACCAAGGCCCCGGCGGGGACGTAGTGATCCCGGAGGGCGTGACGAGCATAGGCGTTTGGGCGTTCAAAGACTGCTCAAGCCTTACAAGCGTCGTTATCCCGAATGGCGTGACGAGCATTGGCGATGAGGCGTTCTCACACTGCAGAAGCCTTACAAGCGTCGTGATCCCGGAAGGCGTGACGAGCATAGGCAAACAAGCGTTCTGGGACTGCTCAAGCCTTACAAACGTCGTGATCCCGGAAGGCGTGACGAGCATAGGCGATTCGACGTTCTCGAACTGCAAAAGCCTTACAAGCGTCGTGATTCCGGAGAGCGTGAAAAGCATAGGCGCGTGGGCGTTCCAGTATTGCTCAAGCCTTACAAGTGTCGTGATCCCGAAAAGCGTGACCAGTATAGGCGACGGGGCGTTCCGTGGCTGCATAAACCTTACAAGCGTCGTGATTCCGGAAAGCGTGACGAGCATAGGCGATTGGGCGTTCGCGGACTGTTTAAGCCTTGCAAGCGTCGTGATTCCGGAAAGCGTGAAAAGCATAGGCAAGGAGGCGTTTCAGTATTGCACAAGCCTTACAAGCGTCGTTATCCCGGATGGCGTGACGAGCATAGGCCATTCGGCGTTCGAGGGATGCTCAAGCCTTACAAGCGTCGTGATCCCGGAGAGCGTGACGAGCATAGGCGCTTCGGCGTTCAGTGGCTGCTCAAGCCTTGCGAGCATCGTGATCCCGGAGAGCGTGACGAGCATAGGCGATTCGGCGTTCAGTGGCTGCTCAAGCCTTGCGAGCATCGTGATCCCGGAGAGCGTGAAGAGCATAGGCAATGAGGCGTTCTGGGGATGCAAGGGCCTTGCGAGCGTCGTGATCCCGGAGAGCGTGAAGAGCATAGGCAATGAGGCGTTCTGGGGATGCAAGGGCCTTGCGAGCGTCGTGATCCCGAAGGGCGTGACGTGCATAGGCTGGAAGGCGTTTGCGGGCTGCTCAAGCCTAACAAGCGTCGTGATCCCGAAGGGCGTGAAGAGCATAAACTATCGGGCGTTCGAGGGCTGCTCAAGCCTTACAAGCGTCGTGATCCCGGAGAGCGTGACGAGCATAGACAGGGAGACGTTCCGAGGCTGCTCGGGCTTGAAACTCGAGAACGCTCCCGCGATAAGCGTTTCCGTTTTCAACTCGCTTAAGCTTGGCCCTCAAGCGGGTTATATCTTCCTTTCGGAAAGAGATCGGTTCAAGGATGAAGTGATTGTCGCAGGATACAAAAAATACAGTTTTTCCCAGCGCAAAAAGCTCCTGCCGCTGATCTTCCGGGACGACAACGACGAAGCGCTCCGGTTCTATATCGACGAGAAAAAGGTCACGGCGAAGAACTTCGATACCGATTATTTCGTTCCCGCTCTGCAGGTCGGCGCGGAAAAGTGCAAGGCGCTGCTGCTTGAATGGAAGGAACAGCACTGAGCGACAGAGGATAGTCTAATGAACATCAAAGAAGCAAAAGAACAGATCAAAAACGCCATGACGGCGTATTTCACGAAGGATGGATTCGGCGGGTACGCTATTCCGATCGAAAAGCAGAGGCCGGTATTCCTGATGGGCCCTCCGGGCATCGGCAAAACGGCGATCATGGAGCAGATCGCCTCGGAGCTCGGCGTCGGGCTTATCAGCTATTCCATGACGCATCATACCCGCCAGTCCGCGCTCGGCCTTCCGTTCATCGTTCAAAAGAACTACGGCGGGCGGGAGTATGACGTTTCCGAATACACCATGAGCGAGATCATCGCCTCGGTTTACGATATGATGGAGGAGACAGGGCTCCGGGAGGGCATCCTCTTCCTCGATGAGATCAACTGCGTTTCGGAGACACTTGCGCCTTCCATGCTGCAGTTTCTGCAGTACAAGATCTTCGGCCGCCACCGCGTGCCTGACGGCTGGATCGTCGTCACCGCCGGCAACCCGCCGGAGTACAACAACTCCGTGCGCGAGTTCGATATCGTCACGTGGGACAGGCTCAAGCGCATCGACGTGGAGCCCGATTTCGGCGTTTGGAAGGAGTATGCTTACCTTTCGAACGTCCATCCCGCGATAATCTCCTATCTGGACGTCAAGCATTCGGATTTCTATAAGATCGAAAGCACGGTGGACGGCAAGAGCTTTGTCACCGCGCGAGGCTGGAGCGACCTTTCGGACATGATAAAGCTCTACGAAAAGCACGGGCTCAAGGTCGATAACGCGCTCGTTTCGCAGTATCTGCAGAATAAAAAGATCGCGCGGGACTTTGCGGTTTACTACGATCTTTATATGAAATACAAGTCCGATTACCAGATCGGCGAGATCCTGTCGGGCAAGGCTTCCGAGGAGATAAAGCGGCGGGCGAAAGCCGCGAAATTTGATGAACGCCTTGCGCTGCTGTCGCTGATCCTCGACGGCGTGAACGAGGGCATGCGCGCCGTCGCGAACGAGGAGGATATGCTGAGCGCGCTGCTTGCCTGCCTGAAGGAAGTGCGCGCCGGCCTTTCGAATTCCGCGGCGGACGCGGTAAAGCTCCTTGGGGAGAAAGCTTCTGCCGTTCGTGCAAAGATCGAAAAAGGGAAGGCTTCCTCGTCGCTCTCCGCCGAAAAGCGCCACACGCTCAATCTGACGGCGGCGGCGCTTGAGGAGGAAGCCGCGCTGATCGAACGGAACGATAGACCGTCCGGAACGGCGGCCTTCGCTCTGATGAAAAAGGACTTCGATTCCCGCGTTGCCGCGCTGAAAAAGAACGCCGAGGCCGCGGGCAAAAAGCTGTCGAACGCCTTTGCATTCCTTGAAGAAGTCTTCGGCGAGGGACAGGAGCTGCTGATCCTTGTCACGGAGCTGACGATCAACGCCCACTCCTCGCGCTTCATTTCCCGCTACGGCTGCAAGGAATATTTTGCACATAATAAAGAGCTGCTGTTCTATGAGCGCAGGAAGGAGCTCATTGAGGAGCTCGGAGATTTGAATTTTGATTGACGAGGAGGATAAATCAATGTCAAACATCAACGATTTTGTGATCGAAAACGGAGTGCTGAAAAAGTACCAAGGTCAGGGCGGGGACGTCGTGATCCCGGAGGGCGTGACGAGCATAGGCAATTGGGCGTTCAATGGCTGCTCGAGCCTTACAAGCGTCGTGATCCCGGATGGCGTGACGAGCATAGGCGATTGGGCATTCAATGGCTGCTCAAGCCTTACAAGCGTCGTGATTCCGGAGGGCGTGACGAGCATAAACGATGGGGCGTTCTATGACTGCGCAAGCCTTGCAAGCATCGTGATCCCGAAGGGCGTGACGAGCATAGGCGGTAAGGCGTTCTCGGGCTGCAAGGGCCTTGCGGACGCAAATGGTTTTGTTATTGTCCAAAACGCGCTTCATGGTTACTACGGAAAAGGCGGGGACGTCGTGATCCCGGAGAGCGTGACGAGCATAGGCGATTCGGCGTTTAGGGAGTGCGAGAGCCTTACAAGCGTCGTGATCCCGGAGGGCGTGACGTACATAGGCAGGGAGGCGTTCAGGTACTGCTCGAGCCTTACAAGCGTCGTGATCCAGGAGGGCGTGACGAGCATAGGCGCTTCGGCGTTCTGTTACTGCTCAAGCCTTGCGAGCGTCGTGATCCCAGAGAGCGTGACGGGCATAGGCAGGGAGGCGTTCCTTGGCTGCTGCAGCCTTACAAGCGTCGTGATCCCGGAGAGCGTGACGAGCATAGGCGATTCGGCGTTTAGGGGATGCTCAAGCCTAACAAGCGTCGTGATCCCGAAGGGCGTGACGGGCATAGGCGATTCGGCGTTCTTTAACTGCTCAAGCCTTGCGAGCGTCGTGATCCCGGAGGGCGTGACGTACATAGGCAGGGAGGCGTTTAGGGGATGCTCAAGCCTTGCAAGCGTCGTTATCCCGGAGGGCGTGACGAGCATAGGCGCTTCGGCGTTCTCGGGCTGCTCAAGCCTAACAAGCGTCGTGATCCCGGAGGGCGTGAAGAGCATAGGCGAAGAGGCGTTCTTTGACTGCTCAAGCCTTGCAAGCGTCGTGATCCCGGAGGGCGTGACGAGCATAGGCAGGGAGGCGTTCTATTACTGCCAAAGCCTAACAAGCGTCGTGATCCCGGAGGGCGTGACATACATAGGCGATTCGGCGTTCGAGGGCTGCTCAAGCCTTACAAGCGTCGTGATCCCGAAGGGCGTGACGAGCATAAACGATCGGGCGTTCTTTGGCTGCCGGGGTTTGACAGTTGAGAACGCGCCATCGATAAGCGTTTCGTTATTCTCCGCGATGAAGCTCGGCGCTCAAGCGGGTTATGGTTTCCTTTCCGCACGGGAACGGTTCACAAACCCCGAGATCGCCGGCGGATACCGGAAATACTGCATTTCTCAGCGCAAAAAGCTCCTGCCGCTGATTTTCCGGGACGACAACACCGAAGCGCTCCGGTTCTATATCGACGAGAAAAAGGTCACGGCGAAGAACTTCGATACCGATTATTTCGTTCCCGCTCTGCAGGCCGGTGCGGAAAAGTGCAAGGCGCTGCTGCTTGAATGGAAGGAACAGCACTGAGCGACAGAGGATAGTCTAATGAACATCAAAGAAGGAGCTCATTGAGGAGCTCGGAGATTTGAATTTTGATTGACGAGGAGGATAAATCAATGTCAAACATCAACGATTTTGTGATCGAAAACGGAGTGCTGAAAGAGTACCAAGGTCAGGGCGGGGACGTCGTGATCCCGGAGGGCGTGACGAACATAGGCGCTTCGGCGTTCTCGGGCTGCTCAAGCCTTGCGAGCGTCGTGATCCCGGAGGGCGTGACGAGCATAGGCGATGAGGCGTTCTATTACTGCCAAAGCCTAACAAGCGTCGTGATCCCGGAGGGCGTGACGAGCATAGGCGGTGAGGCGTTCAAGTACTGCTCAAGCCTAACGAGCGTCGTGATCCCGAAGGGCGTGAAGAGCATAGGCAATTGGGCGTTCTCGGGCTGCTCAAGCCTTGCAAGCGTCGTTATCCCGGAGGGCGTGACGAGCATAGGCGGTGGGGCGTTCTGGGACTGCTCAAGCCTTACAAGCATCGTGATCCCGGAGGGCGTGACGAGCATAGGCGTTTGGACGTTCGATGGCTGGCAGGGTTTGAGACTTGAAGCGCCTGCGATAAGCGTTTCGGTATTATCCGCGATGAAGCTCGGCGCTCAAGCGGGCTACGGTTTCCTTTCCGCACGGGAACGGTTCACAAACCCTGAGATCGCCGACGGATACCTGAAATACTGCATTTCTCAGCGCAAAAAGATCCTGCCGCTGATTTTCCGGGACGACAACGCCGAAGCGCTCCGGTTCTATATCGACGAAAAAAAGGTCACGCTGAAGAATCTCGACGGGGATTATCTGATCCCGGCGCGGCAGGCCGGCGCGGAGAAATGCGTTTCCGCGCTGCTGAAATGGAAAGAGGATCAAGCTTCCGCGAAACCCGCCGCGAAAAAGAAGGGATCCGCGAAAACGGAACAGCCCTCCCCCGACGCGGAGCCCGCGAGCCCGCTCGAAGCCGAGTATGCCGAAAAATACAAGGCGATATATGGCGATTCGCTGCTTAAGTGGATGAAGCTCTCCGGCGTGACGCTGCCGGAGGTGCTGCTTGAGGACGGCACTAAGGCGCCGACAGTGCTGCTTAAATACATCATCGTATCCTACGGCGGTATCAACCCGGAAGCGCCGAAGCTCATGCCGGAGGCGGACGCGGCGGCGAAGCTTCTGCGCTACGACTCCTTCTGCGAAGCGCTTGCAAAGCTCAGCGGCGATCTTGACTGTGCGGCGTATCCGACGCTGATCCCGCTGCTCTGCCGCTACGGCAACGCGAAGCAGATAAAGGCGATGATCTCCGCGCATAAGAACTGGAATACGAAAACCGAGTTCGGCGGCAAAAAGATCGCCGTGAAGGATGCGTTTACAAAGCTCCTGATGCTCAGCGACACGCGCGAGGCGGCGATCTTTTTTGAAAAGAACGGCTGGCTCGACAGTTACGCCGGATTGCGCGGCACGACTGCCGACGAGGTGAAGGAGAGCTTCCTCTTCGATTTCGGCTTCGATGAGAACGGCGTCCGCCGCTTCGAGCTCGGCAATACCGTGCTTGATGTCAGGCTGCAGAAGGATCTTAAGCTCGATATGTTCGATACGAACAAACAGAAGGCGGTTAAATCCGTCCCGAAGACCGGCGCCGATCCCGCGCTGTATCAGCTCGCGAAGGACGAGATCGCGGATATGCGCTCGAACATCAAAAAGGCTTATACGATCCGCAAATGGGAGCTATTTGACTGCTATATCGAAAAAACCGTGTTTTCGCCCGAAAAATGGAGCGAAAGCTACCTTAAGAACGCGTTCCTGCACGTGCTTGCGGAGCTGCTTGTCTGGCAGCAGGAGGGAAAGACCTTCACCTGTTCGGACGGAGGTCTTGTAACGGCGGACGGCGCGGAGTATGCGCTTTCCGATAAGCCGATCATCCTTGCGCACCCGATGGAGATGGACAAGGCGGATATCGCCGCGTGGCAGCGTTATTATACGGCAAGGGGCCTGAAACAGCCCTTCGAGCAGGTCTGGGAGCCCGTCCGCGAAGCTTCGCAGATCAAGCCCGACCGCTACGCGGGCATACCGATCCCTGTCGTGTACCTCAGGCACGCAGAACGCCGCGGCATAAGCTGCGATTGGTACTATGTGAATGATTACAGCAACAGTCGCTACCTTGACATCAACGGATTCAAAGTCAGCGCCGAGGAAACGGCCGAGCAGGACAAGCTCCAGATCGCGTCGATAAAGCCAAACGCCTGGAACCGCCGGACGAATATGGTCATTTCCTACCTTGACCGTCTGACCGTGTACGGCCGCGTCCGGAATGATGATGTCACCGTTATGGACCTGATGGACGGCTTCACACTCGCTCAGATCACCGAATTCATCAAGGCCGCGCAGGAGGCGAACGCCGGCAACGTCACCGCCGCGCTGCTTGAATACAAGAACAATACCTACCCGGACTTCGACCCGATGGCGGAATTCACGCTGGAGTGGTGAGCTGTAATATCACGATGCTAATCAGAAGGATGAGTATTTCATCCGTGCGGTTCGTCGGTTTATGGAAATGGATACGCTCACGGCTCCTCTACTGAAAGAACTTATCGACCGCATCGAGGTCTCCGAAGTCGAGGGCAAAGGCAAGAACCGCACCCAGCGGATCGTGATCCATTACCGTTTCGCCGGGTACATCGATCTTGAGAGAGATTATCTTGAAAGCAATATCGTACAGGATAGGGGTTATATTGGCTCCTCGTCAGCATCCGTATTCGTCGCAGTCGGGAACGGCCATGCTTTTGAGGAACTTGTTATTTGCCGTTATCGGTGAATTGGCGAGTGTATAGCCCTTTTCTTTCATGAGCCTTGCCTTGAAATCAAGAAACTCAGCCGGAACGTTCAAGGATGAAGCGGCCTGGGAGAAAGACTGACCATCATCCAACGCGCCGAAGAAATCATCGTCGGAGATCAGGAGCTCCGATGCGAAGAGGTTCGCTTCCTTCTCGCAGCGGCTGCTTTCGTCGAAGAGTGCAAGCTCATGGAAAGCGTATATGCCGGAGTCGGCGTGCAGCATAGCGTGCCCGAGCTCGTGTGCGGTAATTATGCGCTGGATCATGTATGGAAGATCGGAGTTGACCGTTATGACCTTGATGCGGTTGCTTTTTACGAAAAAGCCCTTGATTGCATCCTTGCCACTTCCCATGGCAGAATAGCAAACCGGGATGCCGAGGAGGGAACACAAAGCAAAAGGATCCGTATCGCCGCATTTCGCTTTGAGCTTTGCGACAGAACGAACGATACTATCGTATGCCATTATCTTCACCCCCTTTCGTATAGGATCTCCGTCGATATTATACTGCATTAACCCAAATCCGCAATACAAAAAATGGTACTCACTCAATGACTGGGTAAATATATCCGAAGGTCAGTCTTGATCCTTTTTCCCGAACTTCCTTCGCGCTTCTTCCTTGCAGGTGATGTATGCCTTCATGACGGCCTCAAAGAAAGCGTCCTTCTGCTCTTGTGAAAGCTCGCCACCCGCGAACAGCGCGGTGTTGGCGGATAGGAGTTCATCCATATTCTTTGCTCCTGCGGCTCCGTAGCGCTCCCGAGCTTCGGCGATGTAATCGTCTTTCTCGATATCGGCCATGGGATCCTCGCACCCATCGTCGGAAAGGAATTTGACCGAAACACCCAAAGCCTTTGCCAGCTTCAGCATGGAAGCCGGGCGGGGCTTTTTTTCGCCCTTCTCATACGCGATTACGGAACGAACCGATAAGCCGATCTTTTTCCCCAGCTGCGGTTGAGAGATTCCGAGGGATACCCTCGCTTCCTTCACTTTCTCAGAAAAGGTCTTCATTGGAACACCACCTTAAAATTATTCACAAAAGTTCAATGAACCCCATTGACAATAGTTCAACGCGGTGATACAATCACGCATGAACAATGTTGAACTATCATGCATATTATACTTGAACCGCAGCCCCGTGTCAAGCGTAAAAGCAAAAAAGTTCACCGGTTTATTCGAGGGAGTCCCTGCAAGCATCGCCTTTGTGTTCACAAAGTCTGCATGCGTGCAATTGTCCTTGCAAGCATGGGATTTGTGTCCCCAAATCCGCTTGTCGAGGCGAGCCCCAAGCCCCTATGCCGCACAGCGGGAGAAGGAACGATATTAACGAGGAGGATTGAATGAGAAACAGAGAGTACGACATGCACCTGCGGCTGAACGAAGCGGAGTATCGCAAGCTCGGTGAGCTGGCACAAAAAGCGGGCGTCACTCGCTCTGTTGTGCTGCGAAAGCTCATCATGGGTACGGAGATCAAGGAACGTCCCAACGTCGATTTCATTGATCTGATAAGCACGATCGACCATCTGTGTATTAACGTGAATCAGATCGCGCATCACGCAAACATGCAGGGCGGTATCACAGCGGAGGAAGCAGCAGAAGCAAAACGGTTGGTAACGGAAGTAAGACAACGGCTTTACTGGAAAAAGGAGATATGGATGTGAAAAAGAAAAACAAGAAGGCTGTGCCAGCATATGCCCCGCAGATCAAAACGGTCAAGCAGGTTAGGGCCATGCTCAAAACGACGAAGGATGGGATTGTCATGAACACTCTACAGAATTACGTAACGATCCTTCAGCACGATCCGAAGCTGTACGACACCATTCACCTTAATGAGATGAGCGGCAGGGTCCATATAACAAGAGATCTTGGCTGGGCGAGGGACGAGAACGGTCCGCTGACGGATACGAACGTCAATAACATTCGGTTCTATATGGACAGGACCTACGGTATCTCCGCAGAAAAACAGGTGGTGTCCGCCATTGATATAGTCGCAAACGAAAAGCGGTATCACCCCATCCGCGATATGCTCTTTCCGCCTCTGTGGGACGGAAAAGAGCGTATACGGTATGTGCTCCATCATTTCCTCGGCGCGGAGGTAAACGATTTCAATTACGAGTGCATGAAGCTTTTCCTCATGGGAGGCGTAGCCCGCATATTCTATCCCGGCTGCAAGTTCGATTACATGCTCTGTCTGATCGGCGACCAGGGAGCTGGTAAATCAACTTTCTTCCGAAAACTCGCGTTGCGTGACGAGTGGTTTACAGATGATATCAAGCGCCTTGATGATGAAAATGTCTATCGCCGACTGGAAGGGCATTTCATAATCGAAATGCCGGAGATGAGCGCCATAGCAAATACCCGTACTATCGAAGAGACTAAAGCTTTTATTTCCCGCTCGAAGGATACCTACAAGGTCCCGTATGACCGTTTTCCGAAGGACAGACCGCGCCAGTGCATATTCGGCGGAAGCTCGAACCGTGTGTCATTCCTTCCGCTCGACAGGTCCGGCAACAGACGCTTTCTGCCGATACTAATCGACATGTCAAAAGCGGAGGTGCATATCCTCGAAGACGAAGCCGAGAGCGAGCGTTACATCAGGCAGCTATGGTTTGAAGCGATGAACATCTATTTCCTGCACAAGCCTCCGCTCAAGCTCCCGAGGGAGTATGAAAAGGAGCTTGCCAACATACAACGCACTTTCATGCCGGAGGATGACCGTCTGGGGATGATGATCGGTTTTCTGGAAAGGACAACGGCTGCGACCGTTTGCTCCCGGATGCTCTACAAAGAAGCGTTCGATAGAAATGACGAGCCCAATAAACGGGATCTGCAGGAGATAAACGAGATAATGAACGCGGGCATCGCATCAAAAGAAATCGTCGGCTGGAGGAGGCTTGATAAGCCCGTGCGCTTCCGCGAGTACGGCACACAGCGGAGCTGGGAGCGTATCACAGATGACCTTGGATTCACCGAGATACAGTGTGAATTACCTGAGGGTCTATTTGATGATAAGCCTTTCTCCCAGTAAGCCAAAGGGGTTATTCCTATGTTACTGTAACTGTTACAAGCACCAAAAAAGATTTTAATGAGGTATATAGGGAAAGAAAGGGTTTTGTTCCCGTGTGTAACACTGCCGTTGTAACACGGGAGCGGGAAAGGAAAAGCAGAATTGAAAGAAATTGACATTAAGTATCTGAGGCCGTTTGAAGGTCACCCGTACAAGGTTATTGATAATGAAGAAATGGCTTCGCTTGTGGGCAACATCCGCGAGCACGGGATAATGGCACCGCTTATCGTGCGGCGAATTGGTGATAACAAGTATGAGATCATATCCGGGCACAGACGAGCGCACGCGGCAGAGTTGGCGGGGCTTGATACGGTTCCGGCAATCGAAGCCGAAATGACGCGGGACGAGGCCGCGATAGCGCTTGTCGACAGCAATCTGCACAGGGAGCGGCTGTTACCGAGCGAAAAGGCGTTTGCGTACAAGCTGAAGCTTGAGGCTATTTCCCGACAGGGCCGAAGGACAGATTTATCTTCGGGACAAGTTGTCCCACAGACCGACGATCCAACTTCCCGCCAACTTGTCGGGAAGTTAAGCAGTCGCAATCCCGAAAGCGCGGATATGGTTTCGGATACCGACAGCGGACGGCAGGTGCAGCGCTATATCCGCCTCACTCACCTTATCCCCGCTTTGCTCGATATGGTCGATGACGGGCGTATCGCGTTTTCCGTCGGCGTTGAGCTGTCTTTCCTCGACAGCGATTTGCAGGCGGCGCTCATGACTGCTATTGATCTGAACGACTGCACTCCCTCGTATGCCCAGGCCTGCCGGATGCACAAGGCCGTGAACAACGGTTACATCAGCGAGGAAATGATCGATAAGATCATGGCGGAGGAAAAGCCGAATCAGAAGGAAAAGGTAAGCATCTCAGCCGACGAGCTTCGCGGTTACGTTCCCAATGGTACTCCATCCGAGATGAAGGCATTTATCCGCAAGGCCTGTGAACACTATTCGGATTATCTCAGGCGAAAGGAGCGTAATAGCGATGAAGCAAGATAACGACGCAAAGGATACGCCGCTGCCGGCGATCCTGCCGTTTGAAAGTCTTGAGGAAGCAAATTCGCAGACGGAGTTTTCCATTAAGGCAGCCGGAACTGTCTATACCGTAACTACTCATTTTGACCCTTCAGGCAAACAGAGCGTATTCGAGCAGCTGAAAAAACTTTTGCTTCCGGACTGACGTATATTTGAGATCGGTCATCGGGCATGGTAACATAATTATGCCTTTACTGTGCCCGATGTGGAAAGGAGCCATATGAAAAACAAATCATCCGGGCAGGAAAAGATAACGGCCCTGTATTGCCGTCTCAGTCAGGACGACGGCAGGGAGGGCGAAAGCAACTCCATCTCCAACCAGAAGGAGATATTACAGGCATACGCCAAGAAGAACGGGCTGCTGCATCCCAAGTTCTTCGTAGACGACGGCTACTCCGGCACGACCTTCGACCGTCCCGCGTTTCGCGAAATGGAAGCCATGGCCGAGAACGGAGAGATAGCTACGATAGTTGTGAAAGACCTCTCCCGCTTCGGCAGGAATTATCTTGAAGTCGGCCAATACCTTGAGATCAAGTATCCGACGCTCGGAATCCGTTTTATCGCCATACAGGATAACGTCGATTCCGAGAGCAACACCGGCACCGAGCTTATGCCGTTCTCCAACATCTTCAATGAATGGCATGCAGCGTCGACATCGAAGAAGGTCCGCGCGGTGTGGGCGTCGAGAGCCGCCCAGGGAAAGCGCGTCAGCCACATCGTTCCTTACGGTTATGTACGTGACGAAAAGGATATCGAGGTGTGGCATATAGATGAAGAGGCTGCGGAGGTAGTGCGAAGGATCTATGATCTATGTCTTTCGGGAAAAGGACCATCCGTGATCGCGCGGATACTGGAAGCGGACAGGATTCCCACCCCCAGCGAGCATTTTGTCGCCAACGGAAGGAATCCCCGAAGCAAGGTAACGACTATACCCTGCGGTTGGTCAGGCGATTGTGTAGCTGATATTCTCGACAACCGCCAATACACAGGCTGTGCGGTCAATAACAAATCGACACGCGTCAGCTACAAAGTCCACAAGACTATACTGCATCCCGAAGAGGAATACCAGATCATTCCCAATATGCAGGAAGCTATTATTCCCGAGGAACTGTGGCTGCGAGTCCATGAGCTTCGATCCCACAAGCACAGGCAAACAAGAACCGGATCGACAAGCATTTTTTCCGGGCTTGTGTTCTGTGCGGACTGCGGAAAGAAGATGTATTATATCGATACATGGCGCAAGCGTCCCAATAGTCTGCATTTTGTGTGCTCGGGATATAAGGCAGGGCGTCACGGATGCTCTTCGCACTATATCAGGGAGGATGTCCTTAAGCGTATCGTGCTTGAGAACATTAGTAGATTCGCGGATTTTGTGCGTTCCTATGAATCTGTCTTCATGTGCTTTTTAGAACAGCGTCAGGCGAAAACCCGATCCGATGATCTCAAACGCATGAAAAGAGCTGTTGAGAACAACAAAAAGCGTATAGACGAGATAGACCTTCTTATCGAGCACATCTATGAAGACAACGTAAAGGGAAAGCTTACCGACGAGCGGTTCATGACAATGAGCCGGAAGCTTGAAGAAGAACAACGATCTCTTAAAGCCGAAACGGAAGCTGTAGAATCAGAGCTTGCAAAAGAAGAGGAGCGAAAAACGGATCTGCGTCTCCTCCTCAAAATCGTCAGAGAGCGAACGGATATCCGTGAGCTAACTCCCGAGCTTGTGAATACGCTCATCCGCAGGATCGAGATCCATGAACCGCAGATCATAGACGGCCAACGAACAATCGGCGTTGATATTTACTTCACCGGTATTGGAATGTTCTCAGTACCCGATTCGGAAGAGCTGTCAGCGCTCATCTCCGAATTTTCCAAGCATTCAGCATGAAAAACGGTGCAGGCCTCCAATGCCTGCACCACCCATCAAAAAAGTATCCTTATACGGAACGCACGGTGTGGCCGTTTTCTTGTATTTAGATGATATTTGGCGGAGACTCTTATTGGATAGAATACTTCAAATAAGCATCGCACGATACTATTTGTATGTCATCATAATTGTACCTAATCGGGAACTTATCAAGTTTTTCCTTTAGACAATTCTTTCCAAAAGCAGGTTTTTCATTTCTGTTTTTGGCCTCCAAGAAAACCACTTGATCCATTTTTCTCATGGGATGAATAATCATGCCATCAAATTCGCACAACTTACGTCCCACTGCGTCCTTTTGATAAACCAGAATACTTGCAGGTAGTGTAATGCTCGTATCGTTTATAGAATCACTTTCAAGCTGGCTTAAGAGAAATTCGACTTCATGATTTTCATCCTCTGTCCCAACAGAAGCACATAATAATGATCTCAATTCCTTTACACGAGAGTTTTTGCCACGAGTACATATAACACATTTTTCTCTATCTATTGTTGGCTTTATCACAACGGGGTTTTCATCAAACAAATAGAACAAGAAAAATTTTGTACAAAGAATAAATCGCACATCTGAAGAACTGATATCGGCAATTCTACGTAGGTAGCTTACAGCACATTTCATGGCTTTAAAAGCAGCATAAATTTTTGTCGATGGATCACAGTTCTTTTTAATTGAAACTAGAATGGTTTGCTCCCCAGAATGCCTGTCATAGTATCCCACACGAGTGTTGTTGATTTTCTCTAAATCCGCAAGCAACGCCTCGGATAAAAAGCGTTGATCTCCTGAAAAAGTGAGCTTAAGTATCTGAGATTGAGCATAATCCCGCTTATGCGCGTGTGTCCGGTTCAAAATGCTGCTTTTATCAGCAAACAGATCGGCATAATAGTTAGTGCTCGTATAACTCGGATCTTTTGTTATTAGTGAAACCATTTTTCGGGATATTTTGTAGTAGCAAATGGCATTAGAATTCTCATTATAAACAGTGTCATCAAGGAGCTTCGTGGTAGATTGAACCAAATGGTGAGACGATTGATTGTTGTTATACTCCGATAACAGTTCTTGCAATAATAGTATCATTGCTTTTTCATTGCAAAGATCTATTGTGAGTGGGGTCTCTGCAATTTGCAAATCATACGCCATATAAGATACAGTTCTCACATTCCGAAAAATTGCAAAGGCATATTTTAATTTGCTATCTTCCGGCAACGTGGACTCATTAATGTACGCGTATAGTATTTCCATAGCTAAGGACACCGATTGCTTTGCTTGGTCGCACCTCTCCAAAATCAAAATTGAATTCAGCAAATGCAATCGTTGATAATTCTTGCTGTTCAGGATGCTCTTCGCTGCTTCATGAAAGCGTTCGCTTGTAGATGCACCAACGACCATATCAAAAAAAGCGCTATCCTCTGATGCTAGCATGGTGACAGCTCGCGATGCTGTGAACGTATTATAAAAATGCCCGATGTTATAAACAATTGTAAGCAGCTGAAGGATATCACCAATCGATGGCTTATCTTTCTTTATGTACTTGTAATCTTTACGGAACTCTTTTGCCGCGACATAATTGTTATAGGTCCATCTCAAATGTCCCTGCAGATGATTCTTTATCATCTGATGAAGGTACAATTGAAGCATAATATAGTCATATCGCGTTTTTGCTAATCTTTTTGCCACCTTAATGACACCAAGCTGAGGGATTTCCTTTACACGGTTGATGATTCCAATATGTTCGAGTTCTTCATACAACTCTGTAGCATAAGGATATATATCTATCTCAACTTTCAGATTGTGCTTGCGTAACCTTTGCTTTGGAAGCAAATCATGAGTTATTTTCCCCATTCGTTAGATGCCTCCTTACGCTGCCACCCTATATCGCGTGTAAACATATTCGTAAATGCGCTGGCGGTATTCGGAAATACTGATCTCGTCATAGCACTCCGGTAGCTCAGCCCAGAGCGTATCGCGGATCAGATTATCCACGGCTGCTTTCGTTTCCTGTTTATCGGTCCAGTGGTCAAGCGCAGCAATCTTCGCCTTGATCTTTTTCAGAAGACTTGCGGCCACTTCCTTAATTTTCTTAATGTCCGTCTTGGAGAGATCGTCCCGGAAAAGCATATCGTACAGCGAAAGCTCCTCGTCGCTCTCAAAGCCTTCGCGGACATACCGCTGTTCTTCCTGATCGAGACTATTGGCCAGATCCATCAGATCCATAAAGGTTTTCTCAATGGTGGCGCGATCCTGCTCACTGTTATAATCCGTGATGATCTGTTGATACCGCTCATAATAATCAATACGGTCCGGATTATTGAAAAGCAGACGGTCGAGCTTCTGCTGGATGATTTCCTCCAGATCCTTCATCACAAGGTTCTTTTTCTTCACCTTCGCAAATTCCCGACGGAGCAGAGCAAAGTCGATTTCGCTGATGTCAAACCGGCGCGGCTCCTCTTTTACCATCATCGGAGCGTCATCTATTTCCACATACTCGCTGATGATAGAATTGATTTCCACCATCAGATCGGTAGTATCAACGTGACGGCGCTTTTTTTGAAGCTCCCCGTAAATCGCGGCGATGGCTTCATACTCCTTCCGGGTCTGCCCGGTAATATCGTCACGATCCGTGTATTTCATCAAACGAATCAATTCCGAGGCGTATGTGGAGAAGGACTTCTTATCTTCAATAGTGCCGCATACTGCGTTGGCGGCGGTCTGAAGCAGAGCCAGCTTCGTAAAGTCAACTGCAGCCACAAGATCGGCAAGATCAAAATCGCGCTCCCGGAGGAAGGCTTTCGCTTTTTCAATCGTATCGAGAATACGGGCTATCAGCTCGTCCTTATCAACGGTCGGATCGCCTCCGGGCGTGTTTATGTTTGCGGTATAGTCGGCCAGAGCCTTGCGGAGGGCTTTCACGATGCCGATATAATCGATAATTAAACCGTTACTCTTGCCTTCGTTCACGCGGTTGGCACGGGCGATGGTCTGCATGAGCGTATGCGCCTTCAAGGGCTTATCGAGATACAGGCAGGACAGGCACTTCACGTCAAAGCCGGTGAGCCACATGGCGCAGACGAATACCACCCGGAGCGGATTGGACGCATCTTTGAACTCCTTGTCCAGCTCACGCTTTTCCATTTTCGCCCTGTGATATTTGATATCCAGATCCCATTTTTTGAAGGTCTGAATCTCGTTCTGCTCCTGACTGATCACAACGGCCATTTCCGTTTCTTCCATCCATTTCAGCTTGCGCTCCAGTTCCTGCGCTTCTTGCTGAGTGGCTGTTTTGATTTTCGCTTTCAGAGCTTTGATCTCTTCTTTCCAGTATTCCTGAACGAAATTATACATACGGATGCACGTGACCTTATTGAGGCACACGAACATCGCCTTTCCGCTGGTCCACAGGTCGGAATAGTGACCGACAAAATCTTTCGCTATGGATTTCAGGCGAGGCTCCGCCGTCATCAGATGGATTTCCTTAGCAAATTCCGCTTCAAGCTTATCCTGTTGATCGACGTCGATATCAGCGTTTTCGATGGCATCAAGGATGCGGTCGGTGATCTCCGGATTATGGAGGTCAAGTATCTTTTCACCGCGATTCTCATAATACAGCGGAACAGTGGCACCATCCTCCACTGCCCGTTTGAAATCGTAAACAGAGATATAGCCGCCGAAAGTACGGGCCGTGATATTGTCGCTGGACAGAAGCGGCGTGCCGGTAAAGCCGATACGTGCCGCCGTCGGGAGCAGTTTCATCATGTTGTCGGCAAAGATACCGTACTGACTACGGTGCGCTTCGTCCGACATGATAATAATATCGTGGTCCGGGTAAATCGGCTGTTCATCCGGTCTGTTGAATTTCTGAATCAGTGTGAATATGAAGCTCGGATTGCCTTTCAACTTCGTGACAAGGTCACCACCGCTTGTGGCGATAAACTGTGAGGCTTTCGTTTTACCGAGCAGACCGCAATTTTCAAAGGTATCGCTGATCTGCTTGTTCAGTTCATCGCGGTCGGTCAACACCACGATTGTAGGCGATCCGGCAAACTTGCGGCGGATCTTCTGTACAAGGAACACCATAGAATAGCTCTTGCCGGAGCCTTGGGTATGCCAGAACACGCCCAACTTGCCGTCGTTGAGCTTCCGTGCTTCATATGCCTTGACCGCTTCGTTGACACCAAGATACTGGTGGTTACGGGCAAGGATTTTCACCGTGCTACCGCCGGAGTGGTCGTAAAGAATGAAGTTCTCCAGCAGATCGAGGAAGTTCTCTTTCTTGCAGATACCGCGCAGCATAGTCTCCAAGGCCACGCTGCCTTGCTCTTTTTCATCAAGACGCTTCCATTCGTGGAAAAATTCATATTTGCTGCCCAGTGTGCCGACCTTGGCCTCGGTCCCGTTGGAAAGCACAAGGAAAGCGTTGTAATAGAACAGGTGCGGTATCGTATCCTGATAATCGGTATAGTTGTCATCGTAGGCATTCTGCACGTCTACGGTATTTTTCTTTAATTCCACGAAAAGAAGCGGCAGACCGTTCACAAAGCCGACGATGTCTGTACGGCGGCGATAGAGATCGCCGTGTATCTTCAGTTCTTTGACAGCGAGGAAGTAGTTGTTCTCCGGGTGAAGGAAATCGATCACGGCGGCTTTCTTTACTTCCGTTTTGCCGTCCGGACGCTTTACTGTCACGGGAATGCCGTCGCGGATCAGGAAATACTTCTCCTCGTTGATCTGCAGGAGCGAGGCTGTGGACAGGCGTTTTTCCAAAACAGCCTGTGCTTCAAGAATCTGCGTCTCGGTGATCCAAGGATTGAGCTTTTTCAGGGTGGCACGAAAATATCGCACAAGCAGAATCTTGTTGTACGATTTCCTGCCGAAGGTACCATCGTCGCCCAGCACCTCCGTGTTATATGCAAATTTCACATCCCAGCCAAGCTCGTCCCGGAGAAGGTTTCCGGCGCTTTCCTGCACAAGAATGTTTTCTGAGTAATCGTAGCTCATGCCGCCACCTCCTATCCTTCAACAATTTGCTTTTTAAATTCATCAAATGCTTTTTTGCGTTCTGCCTGCTCTAATTCCATAAATGCAAGAAGACACATTTGATAAGTTTCGTCATACCAATGTTCTAATTGCCCCTTGTCAAGTTCAGATACGATTCGTTTATATTTTCCTTTATTTGAGGGATCAACATTGTTATGTCGCAAATTCAAATTATTAAAGAGGAAAAACAGATCATCTTTCAAAGAAGATGAGATTCTCTGCAATTCTTTAGATTTTGCCTCAAGTATCTGGGCAAGTTGCAAAATAATATATTTTTTCTTTTCAATGTCACCTTTAAGGGCATAATGATCATATTCCAGCACCTTGTATGATAGCTCTGCCGGAATTAGGTCGCTTTCTGATACAGCAATAGCTACAGGAGATTTTTCAACGAAGATCGTTTTTCCATCATCACTTGCAGATGTATATCCTATGGCTTCGATCACAAGTCGAATTTGTTCGAGAATAAATGGAATGTTCACTTCCATAGATGCAAAGCCGCCATATCCTCCAGAAAAATTAGCCGCTTGCAGGCCGAAGAGCATATTTTGCAGATATTCACAAAATGAAACCAGATAATCAATATTAAAATCATTTGGCTCTGCTTCGAATTTGAAGCCATACTTTTGATCGAATTCTTCTATGCTAAGGCACGTCCCACGAAAATAAAAATGAGCAAAGTTCTCCCCAAAAACTTCATATAGAGATTTCGTTCTATGATTAAAGGCTTCTTGATGTAATATCGAATACAGCTTACGATACTCTTGTCTGATATCTACGTTGCCTTCTCTTAATACTTGTGCAAAAGACTTCCTCATATCACACCTCGATTTCGCCGCTCATCAGCTTCGGCAGTAGACAGCCACGGGCTTGAGTGGCAAATTGGATTTGCCTTTCTAATGACGATATCTTTGTAAAGTATGGCGAGATGATTTCATTAAATGACTGTAAAATATCGTTTGCCGGAATATGTATCTTCATGGCGTTAATCTCCTTTGCATTTACATGCTGTTGACAAGCGCCTTTCTGCATCGAATAGATATCATCTTGCCTATACTTCAAATGCAAATACACATAAAAGAGGTCCTCGGTTGCATCACGATCCAAGTATGAACAGTCAGATGCCCATACCTTTTGATAATACATCCTTGTAAATCCAGCGTTTCCGGAAGCACTTACAGTAATGACAGGGTTACCCGTATTTGCTTTGTTATGCCAATACGCAGGTTCCTTGCCCCCGGCAACAACAGGTATCTCACCTTTAACTGCTTGCTTTTTTGTTATTGTTTTTCCGCGTTTAAATTCTGCAATATCTCCGATTACGCCAGAAAGCCATCCTTCCGGCACGCTGTCAACAATAGGCGTATCCTCATATCCGGGGAAGCGGAGATCAACAAACCACTCTTTATATAGCCGCTGTGTCGCGTCTTCGAGCAGATTAATTTGCTTCTGATTGTTTTCGATGAGGTTGTCGTAGGCGGAGAGAATATCACCAATTCTACGCTGGATTTCTATCTCCGGAAACTCAAATTCATATGATTTGATAGCACCAATAGCTATTCGCATCTGATTAGCAGCGCCTTTTCCTCGCATTTGAATGTAGTGTTGGAACAATCGATACTTTGTCAGATAACCCAGATATTTCTGATCAAGTATTTCCGAGTCCTTTGTTCTGATACACACTGCATTTTGATTCAAATAAAAGCCTTCTACTATTGAATTTATAATGCACGACCTACCAGCAGCAGAATCAACCAGATTCGGATGTGATCCAACCGTGGCTATTACAACATCACCGTTTTTAAGTTTGTTTTTTGCATATTTCTGCGCAGATGAGAGCGGAAGATAATCAACGTCATCAAGGGCAAATCCTTTGGACTTACAATTCGTAACCTTCAAAACAGGGAGGCCACTACTTACATATTCTTTGTCACTCCACGCTCCTCCATTATAAAAATCACAAACATCACCTAATTGGTACTTCATATTCCCATCTCCTTCATGTTTTGTGAGATGGTATCCATCAAATCGTTGGATTCAGCCTGAAGGTACAAAAGCTCACGGTGAATCTCCGCCATACGCTCCGCAAAATCTATACCGTCATCCTCCACGGGAGCGACGCCCACATACGCGCCGGGTGTGAGCGACCAGCCCTTTTCTTCGATTTCGGCAAGCGAGGCCAGCTTACACAGTCCGAGTACGTCGGTATAAACACCGTCACCGAACTTTTCATAGAGCCAGTGTGCTTCCTTGGCAACGGTCAGCATACTTTCAATATAGGCGATCCTGTCGTCGTACTGCTGCTGAACGCTCTTTTTGTCACGCTTTCCGGCGGCGTCCACTTCGGCTTTTGCCGTCTTGCGGAGCGCGGAGAGCTTTTCCTTCAGCGCAGAAACGATATCGGCAAAGGATTCCTGATATACATCCTCTTTCAAATCGTCATTTTCAGCGGCCTCGGCTTCATCGTGCAGATAGTGGTGGTATTCCTGCAGCAGAGCCGTATACTTGTCGGTCTCACCGCGATAAAGCCATACGATGGCGTTCAGGTTTTTAAGCTGCCATTCGCTCCATTCGTTCAGCGTTCGGTCCACAACTGTATAGTAATTCCGGGCATCGATGAACAGAACCTTATCCCGGATTGCTTCACCCTTCGCTTTATCGAAAAACCACAGGGAGCAAGGCAGCGATTTCGTATAGAAGAAATTATTACCGACGGAGATCATCACGTCAACGTGACCGGTCTTGATGAGCTTTTCCCTGATATCCTTATCCTTGCCCTGACTGTCCGTAGCAGAGGATGCCATAACAAAACCGGCGCGGCCATGCTCGTTAAGATAGGAATAGAAATAGGAGATCCATAGGTAATTGGCGTTGCCGACCTCTTTGTTCTTGTTTACGCTCGGCAGACCGAACGAAAGGCGTCCGGCGTTCTCGCAGGATTCGGCCTTGACCTTATCCACATTGAACGGAGGATTCGCCATAATGTAATCGCAGCAGCCGTTCAGATTATGTGCGTCGTGATAGAAAGTGTTTGCCTCGTCTCCGGATTTGATAACACCCGTCAGACCGTGCACCGCCATGTTCATAAGGCAGAGCTGTGCATTATATTCCACTTTCTCCTGTCCGTAGAAAGTCATAGTGCTGTTGGCATTCATACCGGCGGCGTTCACAAAATCTCCGCTCTGTACGAACATACCGCCGCTGCCGCACGCGCAATCGAGAAGAACACCCTGTTTCGGCTCAATGATGTTTACGATCATTTTTACGAGAGATTTCGGTGTGAAGAACACACCGTCATCAGAGGCGATGTTTTTAGCAAATTTGTTGAGGAAGTATTCGTAGATGCGCCCGATGATATCGCCGCCGACGTCATCAAGAGCACTGTTATTGAAAATGCGAAGCAGCTCCGCCAGCAGCTCGTCGGAGAAGTCGGTATAGCTTTTCGGCAAAACGCCTGTGAGCTGTTCGCTCTGATCCTCGATCAAAGCCATAGCGTTATTTACCACTTCACCGAGGCTGTTCATCGGATGGCCGTCTTTATTGGCAAGTCCTGCCGCCGCGATATCCTCCGGCAGATTGACAAGATACTCGTACTGCGCCTCTTTCGGCAGAAACAGCGCACTCTTTGCGGAAAAGTCGCTCGCCTCCACGGGCATTACGCGTCCACCTCGTGAGGGACGGTCCTTCAGTATCTCGGCCTCTACCTTTTTAAAGCGGCTGTACGCATAGCGCAGGAAAATAAGCCCTAGCACGGGCATACAGTATTGATTCGACGTCAACTTTGACCCTGCACGAAGGAGATCGGCGGATTCCCACAGCTCCGCCTCCAGTTTCCGTATATTAATCATGATCTTCTTCCTCCTTCGGCTGATCGGGTATAAATTCCATCATATCGTTAGGCGTGCAGTTCATCGCAGAGCAAATGCTCTCTACCTTATCTAAGGCGATGTACTGCCCGTTTTTGATTTTTGTAATTATGTTTGCGGATATGCTGGCACGGCGCATCAGCTCGGCATTGGAAATATCGCGCTCAATCATCATATGCATCAGGGGTTTATAACTAACGGCCATATCATCAGCCTCCTTATTAGAACTCAGATAATTTACCCTCAGATAATTTATTATATCACACTTCCGTGAAAAAATCAATGAATATATTTTAAACTTTGGGCCTCCGGGAATTTCTCGGAGGTTTTTCATTTTCTTTCGTTCAAAACGGTCTCTTTTGTCCAGTGGGTAGTGGGGATGGAAAAAAAGTTTAAGAAATTTTTGGCCAAAGCAATACCTCATGTCCGTTGGGTACTGGAAGGAAAAAATCTTCAAATTCTTTTGGCCAAAACGGTGGTTTTTATCAAGGGGGTACTGGAGAGAAAAAGTTTCAAATCTTTTTGGCCAGACAGCCCATTTCCCTCCAGTGGGTAGTGGGAGAAAAAAGTTTCCGAAAAAGCGGACCACTTCACCGGTTTCCGTCAAGGGAGTACTGAACGAAGAAAATTTCAAAAACTTTCGTTCAAAACCGGCAAAACCCTCCAGTGGGTATTGGAGAGAGAAAATTTTCGGAAACCGTCAGTTTTGCCTCTCTGCCGAGGCTACCAGTTGAGGGACAGAAATTTTCTTCAAAAATCTCTGGTCAAAACGGCCTCTCATAACCGGTGGGAAGTGAGAAGAGATTTTTTCTCCGAAAAAGCGGACCACTTGGACGGTTTTCCTCCAGTGGGTATCAAGGACGGGATAAAGCCCTCCGGAAAGGATGATTACAGATATGTACGAAAAGCTGCCACAGGAATTAAAGGAACGAGGTGCCTTCTGCCTCTGGAAATATGAGGAGCGTGACGGGAGCAGGACCAAGGTGCCGTATCAGACGAACGGCCTCCGTGCGGATTCCGCAAATAAAGCCACCTTCACCGATTACGCCATAGCCGTCAGACACAGGGCCGGATATGACGGCATCGGCATCGGCGTCTTCGGGGACATCTGCGCCATCGACATCGACAGCTGTGTCGAGGATGGCGTGCTGTCGGATATGGCCGAGGACATCATCGCACGGATGGATACCTATACGGAATACAGCCCGTCCTGTACCGGCGTGCGGGTTCTGTTCAAAGCCTCGCTCCCGGCCTATGACAAGGACCGCTATTACATCAATAACCGGCAGATCAAGCTGGAGGTCTATGTGGCTGGGTACACGAGCCGTTTCGTCACGGTGACCGGCAACGCCATCTGCGGCACCGGTATCGAGGAGCGGACGGACGCTCTGATGGAGGTGCTTGAAAAATATATGCGGAGAGCCGAAAAGCCGGTGTCCCGTGTGGCCGCTCCGGGCAGCTACCTCTCCGATGCCTCCGTCCTTCAAAGGGCGCTGGCCTCCAAACAAGGCGAAAAGTTCAAAGCCCTGTGGGACGGCATCATCCCGGACGGAAAGAGCCACAGTGAGGCAGATGCGGCCATGTGTGCGATGCTGGCGTTCTGGTGCGGCGGCGATACCGAACAGATGGACAGGCTGTTCAGGCAATCGGCTCTGATGAGGGATAAGTGGAATCGGGACGATTACCGGCAGGCCACACTCACCAAGGCCGTGGCGATGTGTACCGAGTTCTACAAGCCCGTGGGCAGATCTTCGGCGGCGGATGATTTCAACGATCTCCAGCAGATCGTGGTTTCGCTCCATCCGGCGGAGAATGACCGCTATCCGTGGAACGACATCGGCAACGGCAGATTGTTCGCTGACGTGTTCAAGGGCATCGCCCGTTTCGTCCCGGAGCGCAAGCAGTGGCACATCTATGACGGCACACGCTGGGTCTCCGACACCGGGTCCCTGAAAGCGATGGAGCTTTGTAAGGCTCTGGCCGATGCGCTCATGCGGTATGCGCTGGATATCCACGATGAGCATAAGCGCAAAAGCTACATCGATTTCTGCCGTAAATGGCAGAGCCGCCATATGCGCATCACGATCCTCTCTGATGCCCAGAGAGTATATCCCATCTCCATGCAGGAGTTCGACAGCGACCGTTTCCTGTTCAACTGTGCCAACGGCACACTGGACCTCCGCACGATGGAGTTCCGGAGCCACAGTGCAGAGGATCGCCTTACGAAGATCACGCCTACTGAATATGACCCTCACGCTTACAGCGACCGCTACAGCCGCTTTATCAGCGAAATTATGAGCGGCGATACAGAAAAGGCCAAGTTCCTGCAAAAGGCACTCGGCTACTCCATCAGCGGCGATACCCGTTTCGAGTGTATGTTCTTCCTCTACGGCGAGACCACCCGTAACGGCAAAGGGACGCTGATGGAAAGCATCCTCCGGGTCATGGGCGATTACGGCAGAGCCGTCAGGCCAGAGACGATTGCGCTCAAGCACAGCGTAAACAGCCAGAATCCCAGCGAGGATATCGCCCGTCTTGCCGGAATCCGTCTCGCAAATATCTCGGAGCCGAGCCGAGGCCTTCTGCTGAATGCCGCACAGGTAAAAAGCATGACCGGCAACGATACCCTCAACGCCCGGTTCCTGCATGAGAACAGCTTCGATTTCCAGCCGCAGTTCAAGCTCTATGTCAACACCAACTATCTGCCGGTCATCACGGATACCACACTTTTCACCAGTGGCCGTGTGCTGATCATACCCTTCGACAAGCATTTCGAGGAATGGGAGCAGGACAAGGGCCTGAAAGCGGAGTTCGGCAAGCCGGAGGTACAGAGCGCACTCCTGAACTGGATGCTGGAGGGATACCGGCTCCTGCAGGCCGAAGGTTTTACGCCTCCGCAATCGGTCATTGATGCCACCAACGCCTACTACCACGACAGCGACAAGATCGCTCAGTTTGCGGAGGACTGCCTTGCGGCCGATGCCGGGGCCGAGACCAAGACCTCCGAACTGTATGACGCTTACCGCACATGGTGCACCGGGAACGGCTGCTATGTGGAGAACAACAAGAACTTCATTGCCGAGCTGCGGAAGCTCGATGCCGGGAAGGTCATACGCAAGCGTCCCAGATCCGGTGGAGAGAAAACCACAGTGCTCATGGGCTATGCGCTCCGTGAGGCCGTGGAATTCTTGAAATAAGACTCTGTGGCACATGGGGCAGCTGACTTTGGTTTTTTCTATAGAAAATCCTTCTTACGAAATAACCATAATTGCTTGCCCCATCTGCCCCAAATGAAAGGCGGTGGTCAAATGCAGTATATCCGTTCTCCCTGTGACCGGTAGGGCGGTCTGAATCTCTGTGACCTTCCGGGCCGGACAGCGGCGTGGGGTCTCGTGCGTAAAAACGCGAAATCAAAGGGGTAATTAACCCCCGGCTCATTTTTTCAAAAAACAAGGAGGAAACGACAATGTTTCACAAGCTGATTTATCAGAAAAAGGCCGCTTTCACAGATGCCGATGCGAGAGCGTTCTCCACCAAGGACTACACCTGTGTAAAGCTGCTTCTCACCAAACGGGGACGCCCTGTGGCTATCCTCGAAAGCAATGATACGAAGAACTGGCACTGGAGGGTCCAGTACGGTTTTTCCACTCTGGTCTTCAAATCCTATGCCGAAGCCATGCAGTTCTGCCGTGAGCGTTTCTTTGACCTGAACGGCACACCGCTGAATGGAGGCCGGGTATGAGGATCACGGATGAAAACGGTCTGCCGGAGACCAGATATTTCCCGGTCATCGCCATTGACGATTCCGGCCATCAGAAGGTAGCCCTGTTCCCGGCGATGTCGGCGGATCAGTTCAAAAGCTCCGGCAAGCCCTACCTTGAGGAAATCATGCCTCACATCTACCATCTGCACGACCACACGAAATCGGACGAAATTGCCTGTCCGTGCTGTGGTAAACAGATGGAACACTACTACACACCCGATAATGCGGCCATGTATCTTTGCCGCTACTGTCTGTAAGGAGGACAAAATCATGAATCATCACATCAACAACAAGTACGTAGCTACCGGTATCAGCAGCTACAACGACAGCTTCTGGAAGGCCATGCGTGGCAGCGACAAAGCCTACGGTGACCTCATTGACGGTAAGCACAGCCTCACCAACACCTATCTGCTCCCGGAGAGCACGGCCACCAAGTATTCTGCGTCCCTGAAGGAATATGACCTCTTCCGCAGGATCGGCACTGTCATGTCCGCCACCAAGAGTGACAGCACGATCTGGCTCTCCGACACCGATGAATTCCCGGCGTGGGTATCGGAACACGGCACTATTCCCACCACCGTAGAGAGCTTTCCGAAGAAGGATGTGGCCGCTCACAAGCTGGCGATTATCACCGCCATCGAGACCGATTTCATCAGCGACCTCGGTTTCGATCTGGAAAGATATCTCGTGGTCCAGTTCGCCAAGCGTTTCGGCAAGGCTGAGGAGGCCGCCTTCATCAATGGCACCGGCCTCAATATGCCGAGGGGTATTCTGAGCGATACCGAAGGTGCCGAGATCGGCGTGGAGGCAGCCGGGGACATCAGCTTTGACGATGTGCTGGCACTGTACTTCTCCGTCTTCAAGCCCTACCGTGCAAACGGCGCATGGCTTATGAACGATGAAACGGCCCTAAAGCTGAAAACGCTCAAGGACCAGAACGGCCAGTATCTCTGGAATCAGAACAGCGATACCATTCTCGGCAAGCCTGTTCACATTTCCGAGTATATGCCTTCGGAAGGCAAGCCCATCGCCTTCGGTGATTTCTCCTACTACACCATCGTTTACCGTATGCCGCTCACTGTACGCACCCTCTTCGAGAAGTTCGCACTTGAGCAGAAGATCGGCTATATCGGTGTCGAGCATCTGGATGGATTCCTGCTCCGTCCGGAGGCCGTAAAGGTCATGAAGGTGACGTCCTGATGGATAGCGCAATCGCCACCTACAACGGCAAACCCTGCCGCAGCACTGAAATGACCATCGGCAACACGCTTTTTACGGTCATATCGGTGCAGGGCGATGCGGCAAAAGAAACGGCCTACGATAAGGTTAAAAAGCTGATAATGGACAACGTGGAAACGGCGCAGAAAAGTTATCAGCCTGTACACAACAATATCGCCTAAATGACTTGATAATCCCGCGATAGAGAGCGAATATGTACTACCGCTTGAAGGCGGTCGGAAAGGAGGATTTTTATGAATATGACAACTTCATATAGACCGTCTTCTATCGCAGGAGACAAGATTACAGCCCTGTACTGCAGGCTGTCCCAAGAGGATGACCTTCACGGGGAGAGTAACTCCATTGTGAATCAAAAGGCCATTCTCAAAAAGTACGCTGATGACCAGAATTTCCCTAATACGATGTATTTCGTGGACGATGCCTACAGTGGGACCAATTTCAACAGACCGGATTGGCAGCGGCTCATCGGCATGATCAACGAGGACAAAATAGGCATCATCATCGTCAAGGATATGAGCCGCCTCGGAAGGGACTACCTTCAGGTCGGTATGTACACGGAGATGCTTTTCCCGGCCCACGACATCCGCTTCATCGCCATCAACAACGGCGTGGACAGTATCAACGGCACGGAAAACGACATGACGCCCTTCATCAACATTTTCAACGAGTTCTACGCCAAAGACACCAGCCGGAAAATAAAGGCTGTGTTCAAGGCGAAGGGCAATTCCGGCAAGCCGCTCTGCACCAATCCACCTTACGGCTATCTGAAGGACCCGGAGGATAAAAACCACTGGATCGTGGACGAAGAGGCTGCAGAGGTGGTAAGGGAGATATTCCGGCTGTGCATCGCCGGTTATGGTCCCTCACAAATCGCATCTATTTTGGAGAAGCGGCAGATTGAGATCCCGATCTATCACGCAAAGCGACTCGGCATCACGCTCCCGGCCCGGTCAGACGGTCACAGCCCTTACGGATGGGATGACACCACGATCACCCGGATTTTCACGAGGCAGGAATATCTCGGCCATACGGTCAATTTCAAAACTCGAACGAAATCCTTCCGGGACAAGAAGAAGCTAGCAAACGATCCGTCCGAATGGGCCGTGTTCGAGAACACACACGAAGCCATCATCGATCAGGAGAGCTTCGATATTGTCCAGCGTATCCGTGAAGGCAGACGGCGTGTTACACCGATGGGCGAGATGCCGATCCTGTCCGGTATGCTGTTCTGCGCCGATTGCGGCTCAAAGCTGTATCAGGTCCGTCACCGGGGCTGGACGCACGAGCAGGAGATTTTCATTTGCGCCAAGTACCGCAAGCATAAAGGAATGTGTACTCCGCACCAGATTCACAATGTTCAGGTGGAAGAAATTCTACTCCGGGAACTTCGGCTCATCACTGCCTATGCCCGTGAGCATGAGGAAGATTTCATTCAGCTGGTCACACGGCACAGTGAAAAAGAACTGACCCGGCAGCTCCGCGACAGCACCCGTGAGCTTGAACAGGCAGAGGAGCGCATCGGCAAGCTGGATAGCATCATTCAGCGTCTCTACGAGGATAATGTGGAGGGCAAGATCAGCGATGAGCGTTTTGCCAAGCTGTCCGCCTCCTATGAGGCCGAGCAGAATCAGCTGGAAAGCCGTAAAGCCGAGCTTACCGAGTTCATTGACGCCTCAAAGGAACAACGGCTGAATGTAGACTCCTTCCTCGGTATGGTGCGCAAGTACACGGACATCACGGAACTAACCGCTGAGATCATCCGGTCCTTCGTGGAGAAGATAGAGGTCCTCAAGCCAGAGAAGGTCCCTGGCACACGCACGAAAAAGCAAACAATAGTCATCTACTGGAATTTCATCGGGGCTGTTGAAATCCCCGTTGAAGCGCAAGAAAAGACGGCATAGCCTACATTGCTGTAAACTATGCCGTCTCCTTTTTAGAGATTTACACTATCCCTAAACCGCACGGACAAACCTTTCCGGTTTGTTTTTTAGAAACATAAGCTCCTGCACATCCGCCTGCTACAGCACCAATTACTGCGCCAATAATAATGCAGGCTAATGTTATAGAATGTCCCGTTGGATCAGAATACATAATGGGATTGTTGTGGCAATATGCGAACATATTGTATCCCAATATACCATCTTTTTGATTCAGCTGTGAATCTGCGTTAATAAACCGCCCAATCTCAGGATCATAATAACGGCTGGATACATAGTAGAGACCTGTCTCCTCGTCATATACGTAACCCCTATAGCGGAAGGGCTGTTCCGCGCCGAAGGTTTCTGCAAGCGAACCGGTCGTTGACAGCAGCTTGCCCCAAGTATCGTAGTTATACTCTACTACCGTTGAGCCGGTTTTATCAATCAGCTTGACTATATCGCCCTGCGCGTTTTGATACTCTATTCCTCAAGCCAAGCTTTAATCAATTCTCCTTCCGCTCCATCAATTGCAACATATAAACACCCGCAATCAATTAAATCGTCAACATCCATATTTCGTTGATCAATTGAATATTCGAAACGCCACACATCGTCTTCCGTCGAATGAATAACTGAAATCAATGTATAATCGGAAAATTCTCTTCTTTCGTGAAGTTTTTCAATTATTGCCGCGGCAACCTCTATTGCACTCCGGTCCGTCTCAATTGGCTTAATTTCTTCCAAGACATCTTCATTCAAGTCAATAGGAAACTGAATTTGTTCCCACTCTGTACCACACATTCTATTTCAGTAATATAAACATCCCCCATAATATCATCCTCATTCGGTCTATCACTGTTTAGGACATTACTGCATCCCGTAAAACAATCAATAAAAGCATTAAAGAAAGTATTCTTTTCATAGTATTCCATTTCACCTCTCTACCGCTTCGAATTCGTACTCTACACTGAGTCCGTATTTTTTCTTTAATTCTTCAGAGTTATGTTCGTACCATACCTTCATATTACCCTCTATTTCCGAGTAATTACCTTTTTCAAGTCTTTCAATATACCACAACTTATAACCCTCGGTCTTCCAGACTTCTTCACAAAATTTTCCAAGTGTTATACTGCCCTCTTCAAAACAAATGGAGCTCATTTTTCCGCAATTCTGAAGCAGCTTCAATGCATCGGAATACCTCTTAGCTTTACAAAGACATAGAACCATCGGAAATGTATTTTGAGTGTATATCATATTATAGCTCGAACGATCGTAGTTTTTCATTTCCGCACGCGTATCAGTTTTAGCTTTAATATCCCTAATACGTTTATATGCAATATAATTCAATTCAAAATTGGCGGCATAACAGCTGTCCATATCATGCACACTCACAAGGAGCGGTTCAAGAACTGCAGAAAACAAAATTCTTCCCGTTTCAAGCATGCTTTCGTATCTCGTATCGGTTTCTTCTACCATCATTAAAGGTTCGTGCGCATGAACCCGGTTTGCGAATTCTGAAGGTATCAATCCGGCCTCATACATATAATCATACCAATCACCTAACCTATACTCATAATTATAGAGCTTTGAAAACACCGGCTGTATGTTAAAAAATATTCTTACACAATAATCATCATAAAACTTATGCTTTTTGAAACTAACGGCAAAATAGATGCCTTCATCCGAAACCTTGACCCAGGTCGTGTTGCGCCTGTGTTCAAATCCGTATTTCGCAAGTTGGTCCCCAAGCATTGCCTTGGCAAAAGCAAGTAATGTCATACCGTTTTCTCCTTATTTTATAAATTGATGTATATGTCCGTCTCCATGTTTTAATTTGCAGACGCCAAAAGCAAACCCACAGAACAGTCCAATTCCCAAATAGGAATATTGTAGTGCTTTATCGCAAAGCATTGCCGGAATTGGCGGGTGCAACCGATTTTTATATAATGAAGGATTCTCAATCTCATCCTTGTCCGGTTCAGTGACAGGGACAGTCACAGGAACTCTGCACCCTTCTACTATGTCAAACGAATATTCAATCAACCCGCCTTCCCTAAACCAATATTCAACAGTAAACATACCATCCGCTGTAACAAAACTTCCATTCTCCAACATAGGACCGGGAGTTGGCTTTGCCCCGTTGCTCAATGTGCCCGTGCAATATTTTTTCAGCTGCCATATGCCATCAGCTTTCGCGTTGATAGGCTTGACTTCCCATGCTTCATAATTTGGAGACAATAAATCTATCCTGCCTATAGCTCCACCCGGTAGTGTTACCGTAACCTCAAGGCAAAATCCATACATCATTCTTAAATGTTCTTGAACCTGTCGGTGTATGTAGCCCCAATCCGGAAGGGCGTACCACGGAATTGCCCGTAGCCCAAACTCATCAGTCAGGTTCACCGGATTATTCAGGCAATAGGCGTAGCTGTTATGCCCCAGCACTCCCTGACCGGTTGAGAGGTAGACGTCGGCGGAGATGAAGCGGCCAACCTCGGGGTTGTAGTATCTGCTTTGCAGGTAATAAAACCCGGTTTCTTCATCATATACATAGCCGCGATAGCGGAAGGGCTGCTCCGCGCCGAAGGTTGCGGCGAGAGAGCCGGTTGTTGAAAGCAGCTTGCCCCAAGTATCGTAGGTATACTCTACTACTGCTGAGCCTGTTTTGTCAATCAGCTTTACAACATCGCCCTGAGCATTGCGGAGGTAGTAGTAATATGTGCCGTTATAGTTTACGCCCACGACCTTGCCATCTGCATCGTAACTGAAGCGCTGCATGGAGGTTTCCGTGCTGCCGTCGCTGTTCGTCGTGGTTTGGACAATGCCTATCAGCAAGCTTCCGTTATAATAATAATCGGTAACGGTGTTTCCAACGGTCTTTCTGGTGCGGATACCGTTCTCATCATAGTTATAGGTGTACGCATTTACTCTTCCTGAGCCGGTGGACGCCGGAGTATATGACTTGAGCCGCTGTCCCTCCCATGCCAGCGCCGCGCCGAGATAGCTTGTCGGATTGCCGGATGCGTCATAGGTTATGCTCTGTCCATTATAGGATGTGAGCTGATCCTTCCATGAGGAATTGCCGTAGGTGTAGGTTACGGTTTCCTGTACCGTGCCGAGCGTTCCGGTAGTGTATGCGTAAATCTTCTTGTTAAGCAGGTTGCCCCAGCTGTCATACTGATAGGTTATGGTAGCGTTATTGCTGTTGCCGGTACCATAATAGAGATTCTCCCTTATAAGCTGGTTGGCCGCGTCATACACATACGAATACTTTTCGGAAGCATTGCTGAATGACGTGCTTCCGCGCCATATCTGCGTTATGTTGCCGTTGGCATCGTATTGATTATTCTTATTAATACCTATTAATCAGTATAGTAGACTGCAGAAACAAAGAATAACTATGCCGCTTTTCAATCATTATACCAAACATTAAGCCAATCCTTGTAATCGAGGAACTCCCTAACCATGTCCCTATCACGATTGATTAACTGAATTAATTTATCGTAACTGTCGGTTATGCCATCATAACCGATGATAAGCAACGGTCCGTGTTCAATATTAAAGCAGTTTATCTTCCAGCCAAACGGAATATCCGGCTTATATATCTCAAACAGGCTGTGCGGAGCAAAGCAACACAGTGCCCACTCATCTTGTATTAGATAATAAATATGACCGTCATACTGCATTACTCCATATACGTCATATTTCTTACCGATTGTTATATTATACCCTACTCGTTCTCCGTATATACTGAACCACCCTCCAACAATTACCAAATCAAAAGTTGACGTCACACCATCAACTTGAGTTGGGAGCACAAGGGCAGGTCCTGTATACTCATTACACACACATTTAGCAATCATAATTATTCCTCCTATTTATTATCAATGTATTTGAAGTCAAAGAACCCAACGCGTTCATGATATAGATAGTGAATATCGACGTGCCCATAAGTCCAACTAACATCTTTAGCCATTTTCACAGTGCCCTCGAGAAGACGTGGATCGCCTAAATCCGATTTTATTATTCTTCCTCCCCAAGGGTTGCTCTTTACAGAATCCATAGCGAGCTTTTCGTTGAGACTATTTGGTTCTGTTCTTCCCGTGGAATAACTATCATAAAGGTAGGTACATCTGTTATGCACCAGCACGAACAAATCTGAGTCCGTATTTGCTGCGACATAATAGGTATGGCAGCCCTAGACCTCGAACCGTGCCTGTTCATTAATAACATAGTCGCAAAATTGCTTATGTCGAGAATATCACGCTTTCTGCTGGTTAGCTTATTCCGTTCAACTATATATTAGGCGCTACGACTGTAATATGCTAATCATGTTACTAAGATGATTCAGACTAACTTTTCTTCTTTCCGCTTCGTCGAGATAAAACCTGACAAATTGCAGCAAATCTGTTTTTGTGCGTCCATAGAAAGATTCAAATAGTCTCACCCTCTCTGGTGTTCCGACAAAAAGTGCTTCTCCGCCTTCAAGAGACTCATCGATTACTATGATCCACTCATATGATGAGGAAAACATTATAACTGCGCTATAGAGATTCAAAGCTGCATAATCTGCATAAGTGAATGGTCTGTCAAACAGATATACCACGTTGTCTTTCTCAAACAAATTATCGTTATATCCCACCTGAGCAACGATAAGCTGTTCTTCTGTATTCATTGTATGAAGTAATGAATCGAACTGATCCTCATACAATTGAACATCATTTGTCGGATAGATTAGAGTTTTTTTCATGTCATCAGCGAATTTAATGTCATGTATGTATGTAAATTTGGATAAACCACTCCTGATAAGTGATTCGAGCTTGTTCCTTTGCACAGTATCAATACTTGAAGTACGTATCATTCCATTCCTCCTATAGTTATGTTTACAATATAGGAGTTTGCTAATCCCATATGAATTTAATTCCCTTGAGCCCTGAAACTCCATTAATCCTAATTGAGGTGTAGGTATATCCACTCCTTGGATAGATTCTAAACTCCACACCTCTTGAATTATATCCAACATATTTCCCAGGGCTGTATTCTATCAATCCGTTTGTCTGTGTCAAGACGAAATCCATCGCATTTTCATGTGAACCATGAGTAACTCTGTAGCCTGAGTTCTTTCCTTTGTGTCCAAAATTTCGCAATTGATTGTCTGACAACTCATAGCTTGTTCCGCATCTGTTATGCACCAATACGAACAAGTCTGAGTCCGCACTTGCTGCAACATAATAGGTATGATAGTCCTCAACCTCGAAATTATAAACAGTTATCGGGGCTTCGAGTATCTCGTGCTGAACTTTCTCTACAACGACATATTCACCATTGGAGGTAACAAGAATATCCCCTGCGCGAAGCTTTATTGCCTCTGTCCAGCCCTTTTGAGGAACATAGAACGGGTGAGTCGGAGTCGTGGTTATTGTTTCTCCGTCGCAGGTTATCTCGACCAGCTCATCCGTCTCTCGTTCAAATGTCTGAACTACTCGCTTGAAGCCGCTTTCCCCTGTCTCCGGATCTGTGGCATAGACATAATCACCTTCTGAAATGTTTTCAATTGAAACCATTCCATTGGTGGTTATAACCTGAGTGCCCGCAATAAAGCACGCCGTTAGCCCCACCGACTGAGCGACAAACTTACCCCCTGCTGCGAACATTCCGGTCGTAACTCCGGCCATCAGAGTTTTTTCTAACGTAGGAGTTCTTCCATATGCAAGCTCCGTACCGGCGTACTCTAAGGCACCAATCGATCCTTGAACTAAACCGGTAGCTGCAACTCCCATGCACGGACACGCAGCATTAACGGCTCCCGAAAGCGCACCGCACGCAGCAGCTACACCAACAGCAGCCCAGTTAATATCCTGTCCGCTTGCGGCCTGAGTGACAGCGCTTACAACTGCCCCAACAATAGCTCCAACGATTGCACCGATTACTATGTTCCAGAACTCGCCTTCGTCGTCTACACGGGTTACCGGATTATTCCCGCAATATGCATACGCGTTATGCCCAATAACTCCCTGACCGGTTGAGAGGTAGACGTCGGCGGAGATGAAGCGGCCAACCTCGGGGTTGTAGTATCTGCTTTGCAGGTAATAGAACCCCGTTTCTTCATCATATACGTAGCCACGATAGCGGAATGGCTGCTCCGCGCCGAAGGTCGCGGCGAGAGAGCCGGTTGTTGAGAGCAGCTTGCCCCAAGTATCGTAGGTATACTCTACTACCGTTGAGCCGGTTTTGTCAATCAGCTTGACTATATCGCCCTGCGCGTTGCGGAGGTAATAGTAATATGTTCCGTTATAGTTTACGCCCACGACCTTGCCATCTGCATCGTAACTGAAGCGCTGCATGGAGGTTTCCGTGCTACCGTCGCTGTTCGTCGTGGTTTGGACAATGCCTATCAGCAAGCTTCCGTTATAATAATAATCGGTAACGGTGTTGCCAACGGTCTTCCTTGTGCGGATGCCGTTCTCGTCGTAATTATAGGTGTACGCATTTACTCGTCCCGAGCCGGTGGACGAGGGGGTATAGGACTTGAGCCGCTGTCCCTCCCATGCCAGCGCCGCGCCAAGATAGCTTGTCGGGTTGCCTGACGCGTCATAGGTTATGCTCTGTCCATTATAGGAGGTGAGCTGATCCTGCCACGAGGAATTGCCGTAGGTATAGGTAACGGTTTCCTGTACCGCGCCGAGTGTTCCCGTTGTATACGCGTAAATCTTTTTATTGAGCAGGTTGCCCCAGCTGTCGTATTCATAGGTTATGGTAGCGTTATTGCTGTTGCCGGTACCATAACAGAGGTTCTCGCGGATAAGCTGGTTGGCCTCGTCATAAACATACGAATACTTCTCGGAAGCGTTGGCAAATGTTACGCTGCCGCGCCAGATCTGCGTTATATTGCCGTTGGCATCGTAATTGTAGTTATACCTCGCGTCGCTGCCGTTGGTATAGGTCGAGATAAGGGCTGTAGTTGAGCCGTTTGCTCCGGACTTATATGTCCAGTCCACTACATAATCCGAATCAAGGTGCAGCGTTATATAGTCCGGTCTCCCGGTCGTTGCACCGTAAGCGTATTCAATCGTCTTTCCGTTGCTGAGTTCTATCAGCTGCTGCCGTCCGTCGGTGTCGTAGGTATATTCGGTGCTCCAGGTCGTCCCGTTAATGGTTTGCGTCAGCCGTATAAGTTGATTGTTTTCATCATACTTATACCTATACGCAGCTACAGTCGCTCCATAGGTCACATTTTCAACCGTTCCCGTGAAGCTCTTCTCCGTGCTCGCCATGCAGCGGCCCGCATGGTCATATTCAAAGAAGGTCGCTCTGCCTGTCTCATAGTTACGCAGCTCGTAGAGATTGCCCTCGCCGTCATAGATGAACCCATAGGCCATCCAGCTCATAGTTGCATTGCCCTTGTTTATCGCCGAAACGCGGTCAAGCGAATCATAGAAGTAGTAGACAACCGAGCCGTTGCCATACTGCACCCTGCTTAGCCTGTTGTATTCATCGTAGACATTGGTGGAGAGCGCGGTATTTCCAATCCCGGTGCTTACCGTTCTTCCCCACTCATCGTAGGTGAAATTGTACGCCGTGCTGCCACGGGTTATGCTGTTTAGCCTGCCGTAGGAATCATAGCCATAGTTCACCGTGCCAACGCCGTCGCCGGTGAAGCTTGCAAGGCGCAGCATGGAAGCCGCGTTCCCATAGCTGTAGGTGCTCGTATTGCCCCTTGCGTCGGTTATGCCCGTCTGCTGCCTTGTATTGCTGTCATAGGTATATGTGACGGAATTCCCCCTCGCGTCCGTGACTGACTCTGCGAGAGCAGATGCTGAATTATACGATGTCTGCGAACGGATATATGTCGTGCTGCTCCCAAGCCTGGTCTCGGTCACGTTGCCGTTTGCGTCATAAACATTGGTAGTTATTATACCGCCGGGGCTGGTGGAGGTAAGCAGATTGTGCTTTCCGTCATAGGTATAGGTCGTTTCATTGCCCAACGGATCGGTCGAGGATATAACGTTATTGCTGCTGTCATAGGTTAGCTTTGGTTCCTGACCTATAAGGGAGACAGAGCTTACGAGGTTCCCGTTTTCATCATAGGAATATGCCTGTGAGAACGTCTCCCTGTACAGCTGAAGCCCATCCGTATAGACCATATTTCGCCCATTCGTGAAGGTCACGCTTATGCTTATCTTTGAATACGCCTCGGACGCGACAGCTGAACTGCATGCAAACTGCCAGTCAGTCGTATTGGCATCAAAGCGTGCCACGCCGGCGTCTCCTACGGTGTTTCCGCTGGAATCGATGAACTCGACGCTGATCGTTATCAGGTTTATCTCATTATTGCTGTTGTAGCCTTCCACATATGCAGGGGCTTCGGTGCGTATCCATCCTCCAAAGGAGTAGTTGTCACCCTTCTTGCCGCTTACCGTTACGGTCTGTGAAATGCTCTTTACTTTTGTGGGATTGCCTTCAAATCTGAAGACCTTGGCAGAAAAGGCTTCGGGATGTGAAGAATGCGATCCGGTTATTACCTTGTCATCGCTTTCAAGGTTATTTGTGGTATAGTGAGTCAGGCCGTCGCTGAAATCCGAGTTTTCAAGCATATTGTAACGATTTGGAGTCCGACCGACCTCAAGCTGTACAGCGTCCGCATAAATCGTGCCGTTGCCGGAGTGCGCAAGGAGCTTCACGGTCACCGTGCTTGTCTCCGGAGTGAACGTTACAACGCCTCTTGACCAGTCGGTACCGGTGGTTCCGGGAGTCTGAACGGGATCGCTTTCCGCTATAACCGTCCCTGAAGCGTCAAGCACCTGAATCTTTGCGTTGTTTCCGCCCGTGAAATATTCCGAGAGCGTATATACCTGCCCGGATGTCACCGAGGCGGTGGTGGTCACATATGCATTTCCGCCGGAAGCGCTAAGCTTCGCGCTGTACTTGCCGGTATATGCATAAGTCGTAACAAAGGATGCATTGACGGCTGTCCAGCTGCGCTGTTCGAAACCGTGATCTTCCAGAAGATTAAAGATGGAGCTCTGTGTCTTGGATACTGCGGCCAACTGAGTGATATTTCTGTCTCCTGTGTTGAACGCGGCAAGAAGTATTCGACTGGTGCAGGCAGCGTTACGGTATGAAACCGAAATTTCAGTTAATGACTACCTGATTTTCATTCATTTTCAGTACAGTTTATTTTATGAGAAATTTGGATTTCAACTTTCAGCGTGCCGCAATAACTTAAGGAAAACAGTGCCGAGGCGATCAGCCATAACAGGTTGGTCGCTTTTGTTTTCCCTTTATTGCGAAAGGCGTTGACCGGTTGCCCACTTAAGGGTTGTTTTTAATTTCTTTCATCCGATCTATGTTTACTTCGATAATTCTCTATGATATAATCGCATTCAGAACATAACATAACGATGCAAGGGGGACAACCGGATGCGAAGAAACGATGACTGTATAGCGATTTATTCACGAAAATCAAGATTTACCGGAAAGGGTGAAAGCATCGGCAATCAGGTCGAGCTCTGTAAAGAATATGTACGCGCGCATTTTGGAGAAGCTGCGCTTGATAGAATTATCGTGTATGAAGACGAAGGTTATTCCGGCGGCAATCTGAACCGTCCGGACTTCAAGAAGATGATGGAAGATGCCGGAAAGCGAAGGTTCAAGGCAATCATCGTCTATCGTCTTGACCGTATCAGCCGAAATATCAGCGATTTTGCCGGTCTTATCGAGGAACTGGCGCGGCTGGATATTTCTTTTGTTTCCATCAAGGAGCAGTTCGATACCTGCTCTCCAATGGGACGTGCCATGATGTATATTGCCTCAGTGTTCTCGCAGCTGGAACGCGAAACGATTGCCGAGCGTATCCGTGACAATATGCACGAACTGGCAAAGACCGGCAGATGGCTTGGCGGAGTGACGCCGACCGGATATGCTTCGGAAAGCGTAAAAACTGTGACCGTGGACGGCAAAACTAAGAGGGCCTGCAAGCTGAAACTCATTCCTGAAGAAGCGGACATAGTCAAAACGATCTATGATTTATATGCAGAAACGGATTCGCTGACAATTACCGAATCGGAACTGATGAAACGAGGCATCAAAACAAAGAACGACAAATATTTCACTCGTTTTTCCATTAAGGCGATTTTGCAGAATCCGGTCTATGTTATTGCTGACCAAGACGCTTATGACTATTTTGTGAAAGTTGATGCGGATTTGTTTTCGGACATAAGTGCTTTTGACGGCGTTCATGGTATTATGGCCTATAACCGCACGAACCAGGAAAAAGGAAAGACCACCGAATACCTGCCGCCAAGTGAATGGATCGTTGCTGTCGGTCTGCACCCGGGCATCATTCCCGGAAAGGCTTGGATTAAAATTCAGGAATCGCTGGAACGCAACAAATCCAAAGCATACCGAAAACCCCGCAGTAACGAAGCCCTGCTGACCGGACTGCTGTATTGCAAATGCGGAAGCCGAATGTATCCGAAGCTCAGCAAGCGCATGACTGCAGATGGCAAACCAATCTACACCTATGTGTGCAAGATGAAGGAGCGAAGCCAGCGGGCAGTCTGCAATAGCAAAAATGTCAATGGAAACACCATTGATATGGCGATAATCGAGCAGATCAAAATGCTTGCGGAAGATAACGGAACATTTATCAGCCAGCTGGAGCAGAGCCGCAAATTCTATACCGGAAACAGAGCGGACTATGAAGAACAGCTTGCCGCCATGCGTCAAAAAAAGGTCGATCTTGAAAAGAAACTGGATGGACTTGTAGATTCACTTGCTGATCTGAATGATGGTATTGCCAGAAACCGTGTGGCAAAGCGAATTGAACAGCTTGGTTCGGAGTGTACTTTGTTAGACTCCCGTATTCAGGAATTGGAAGGACTGACTTCTCAGCACACACTCAGCGATATTGAGTTTGATGTAATGCGTCAGCTATTGACTGCATTCAAAGACGGAATCGACGCAATGACCATTCAGCAGAAACGCGCCGCCATACGCACTATCGTGCGCAAGGTGGTCTGGGACGGAGTCAATGTTCATATCGTTCTGTTCGGTGTGCAAGATGATGGTATTGATTTTCCGGACATGTCCGGCCTTTACGGCGATTCATGTACTGATGATGACACCGATGAACCGGATAGCTTCGTGGATATGTATTACGGGTGCGATGACACGGAGGAGGATTGCTTGATAAATACTGAGCCCCGCAATGCAGCAAAAACGCATTGGGGCGAAGATAGCAAAGGCTATCTTCACTGCAATCAGGCTCATGCGCAATCAAGTTTCTGATATGGCGGTAATACTTCAATTTTTTTAGGTCATTGTTCCACCCTGCAACAAGGGATGGGCCGAAAGGGGTACAGGTCATCTCGTCAATGTATGCGGACACACGTCGCTCATCGCGCATAATCTCCCCGCAAAGTTTTTCGAGATGTTTGTAAGAATTCATAAAGCTCATAGTGATTGGTCTGATAATCTAAAGCATTAAAATGAACGACTGTCGAACGTTTTCAGATTTCGGCAGCCGCTCATGTAAAGAAAAATGCAAACAAAAAGAGTATTAATGTTCCGGTTATTCGCAGCTTCGGCGGTTCACGGAAAAGGCCGTTTGTGATGGTTTATTCCGACTTTTTGCTCTCACCGCAATAGAGAAAGCGGTAAACGAGAGCCGCGATGACTGCGCCTGCAAGCGGAGCGGCGATGAACAGCCAAACCTGCTTAAGCGGAGCCGTATTGCCGAGCAGTGCGCTCACAAAAGCGGGGCCGAAACTTCTTGCGGGGTTGACAGAGGTTCCGGTGTAGTGAATGCCGAAGATGTGCACAAGTGTCAGCGTAAGCCCGATAACAAACCCGGCAATTTTTCCGTTTTCCGCCTTTTTCGTAACACGAAGAACAACAAAAACAAAAACAAACGTGAGAATAATTTCGATTACGAAAGCACCGAGAATGCTGATATGGCTTGATGTCGATTCAAGGTAGCCGTTTGAACCGAGTCCGCTTTGCACATTGCCGTTTGAAATCAGCGCAAGCACGCCTCCGCCGGCGATGCCGCCGAGAAACTGTGCCGCAAGATATGTGAAAAACTCGCCGATACCCATGCGCCCGTCAAGCAGCATTGCAAGCGAAACAGCAGGATTGATATGACAACCGGAAATGTCTCCGATTGCGGCAGCCATTGCAATGATAACAAGACCGAACGCAAGCGCAACGGTCAATGTCGTCAGCGGAAAGGTCGGGGAAAACAGCAGAGCTGCCCCGCAGCCGAAAACCACAAGAATCATTGTGCCGAGAAATTCGGCAGCAAATTTTCTGACCAGGGTAGGGATTTTACATGTCATGACAACGCCTCCGAAAGTCAATAATCTTTTCTATATTATATCAGCTTTTCGAATTCTGTCAACAGTTTTTGTCAAAAAGAGAACACAAAAAACTCTCCGCTTTCAACAGAGAGTTTTGCCTGCAAAATCGAAATATTAATCCGAAACGGGTTGAGAATTATCTCTTTTCGGAAGAATCGACGATTTCTCCGTCGAGGGTTGCTTCAACGGGAGAATCTTCGATGCTTGCAATTGCCTGCTTTGTGAAAACAAGGCGAACTTTGTCGGGACCGACGCTGACGAAGACAACATCGCCCTTAACGGCGGTGACGGTGCCGTAGATGCCGCCGATCGTGCGGACACGGCTGCCGGCTTTGAGCCCGTCAAGCATTGACTGATACTGCTTCTGACGCTTTTTGTTGCTGCGCGCCGAGAGCACAAACATGATGATGAGTGCCGCAATAAGAATCAGCGGCAGACCGAACTGGCTGAAAAATCCGGAGATCGCGTTGCCGGTTTCAGCAGACATTCCATCAAACAAAAACATTGTTAACATACCTTTCTCTGTCGGGTTAACCGTATTATCCATATTATTCTATATCACCGAGTGCAGAATGTCAAGTGCAGCGTTGAAATAGAATTATACCGTAAAAAGACTCGGCGTGCGGCATCAGCGTTTCGGATCGTCGGCTGAAGAGCAGCGTAAATTTGTCAAGCAGCGCACATGGTTTATAGGACAGTTTGGATTTTCGCAGACCCTCATCACCGGTATCGTCCTGCCTGTTGATAAAGTTTACTCCGGGAAGTTTCATGCTTTCCGCAAAACACATTGCAAGCGTTTGATATGCACCGGAAAAATCACGGAGCGCTTTTTCAATATGCACATGCAGCGTATCGCCTACAATTTCGCCCGCGGAAGAATTTCTATCTGCTCTTGCGTGTATGATACGTTATTATCAGGTTTGTGTCGTAGAAGTAGCTGTTTCCCTGAGATATTGATTCTTCTTTCCCGGCGCTTACTAAAACATCCTCCACCGCTCCTTCTTTTGTTACGATGCCGAGCACGATGTCCGGAATTTTACGCGCAAATACCTGTCTGAATCCAAGCTGATAAAGATAATCGCTTACTTCAAGATAGTTTTTCTTTTTAAGTTTTGAAGCGGATAGGGGCATAGTTATTTTGCGCTTGCTGTGGTAGCGAATAACAACTTGGGCATTATGAGGGAATGCATAACCGTATTCAAAACTCGTTGCTTCCGCAATGTAAACGTTTTCCACTTCGTAAATATAATAATTACTCTCGTCATCGACATCAGCTATCTGTTCACATCTTATGTTTACAAAGCCGTATCGCTTAAACAATGATAAAACAACATAGAGATGCTCTCCGCTGTAGTATATTGAAGAGTGCTCCATGTATATCGTATGGTATCCCTTTTTGAACAGTCGCTGCAACGGACGCTCTTTATACTTTGAATTGAAAGCTCTCGGTGTTCCAAGCAATCCGTTAGCGTCTACAGCGCTTGCAAAATCTTCGGGCAAAACGTTGTGGTTGCTTAGGAAAGTTTTTATAAGAGAAGAAAGAGTGTTAGCATAGTATTCGGGTATTGCGGAGTCATTGTTTTCGGAATCCATCCAGTACCGCCCCGTTACATGTCCCCAGTTATTGAAATCAACTTCAAAGTTCCAATCGGTCAGTTTGCTCTGAGATTCAACTGTCGCAAAGACCCTTGCGCCCTGAACGGATACGGATCTAACCCTTTTTGTGCGCCTTGCGGCAGTTTGAGCAAGTGCTTCAAAATCTTCGTATTTTATTTCATTGTCAATAAAGCAGTACATACGCTTGCGTTCGAATTCGACACGCTGCTTTCGTTCCCGCTCATCTCGTATTGTGTGCAGTTGCTCTGCGGATTTCTTGTACTTCGGCTGTTCCCAATAGACCTCGTCCTCAAGTTCCTCAGAATCATCCTCGTATTCCGCGCATTCCTCTCCCTCTCCCCAATGCCTTTCACAGCTCGACTGAATGGCTTCAACACTTTTCGTTAATTTGTTAATTTTTGAATTTGCATACAAGCCTGCCGCGCCAAGAGCCACATATCGCCAAAATGCCATCGTTATTTCCTCCTATAGTAATCTTCAAACTGAAGCCTTCACATAAAATATAAACAGCTTACGTAAAACTTTTACAAACACTGCTGCGCCGGCTGTGGGGTCAGATGTGTTGAACCGAATCCGGAACAGACACGTCAAAAGCTTTTTGCTGTGATTTCGACGCACGGTCATGTTACCATCCGGGTTTTGTTTCTCAACAGACGCCGCTTTTTTCACCGCAATATTATTATACCATATTTGAAACGGTTGCGGTACAGCGAATTGAAACGGCAATCATTTCAACAAAAGTTTTTGAGAAAGTCGCTTAAAGCAGCTTTCCCAAACTCCAACAGAGTTGGATGAGAATTTACTCCGTTCAGTTAATTATTTCAAGTTCATCAAATAGATAATAACAATTGCTTGCATCAATATCATCAACGGAACCCCGACCGTGAAAAAATCATTGTTTTTTTTGTTGGTTTTATGCTTAAATAGATACATTGCCGCAAGCCCGCCAAGTGAGCCGCCGATGAAGCATAACCCCAGTAATACGACATTCCGAGTTCTTGAACGCTTTTTGACAGCAGCGCGCTTATCCAGGGCAAACACTATAAAAGTTATTATATTAATGACAATAAGGTAGAACAAGAATAATCTATATTTATGGAAAAAGTCCCAGAAAGCAAGAGTAAGCCTTTCCCCGTGAACGCCTTTCAGAACAAGAAACAACACCAGCTGTATCACGAAAACACAGGCAACAAATACACGCGACATCATGTTTCCCTTTAGTGCCTTCCTGTCAATAATAAGTATGGCGATGATTATGCCCAAGGAACCGCCCAAGATGGAAGTTATAGTCAGAAATTTGTCGATTTGTCCTTCGGGCGTGTAAGTATACAGCCAGGTGTTAATTGCAAACAGGATAAAGCCTATAACGTTAATGGCTATAAGATAATACTCAAGAAATCCCATTGGTTTTCTCCAATCTTTTTTGATGAATGCATTCAACCACGGCAACGAATGAATTTCCCAAAAAATACCTCGGATAGGGATAATTACTAAGGAAACGCCGCTTAAATATCATTCTAACAAAAAAGGGCTATAGTTTCAAGCCTTTTTGTAAATAAGCCAATATGGTTTCCCATCAAAACTCCAGCGTAAATTTGTCAAGCAGCGCACATGGTTTGTAGGACAGTTTGGATTTTCGCAGACCCTCGTCACCGGTATCGTCCTGCCGGTTGATAAAGTTTACTCCGGGGCGTTTCATGCTTTCCGCAAAACACATTGCAAGCGTTTGATATGCGCCGGAAAAATCACGGAGCGCTTTTTCAATATGCACATGCAGCGTATCGCCTACAATTTCGCCCGCCGTGAGCCCGACAACAACGCCGCCCGCACGGAGCATTCCGCCTGAAATGCCGAGTTCGGAAATGCAGGGGAGGAATTCGTCAATGCGTGCAAGCTCGTCTGCGGAAATGTCGCTGCCTTTATAGAATTCATCGCGGTTGAGGCGCATAAAGCTTTCCGCTTCCGGGAGGTTTTCGCCCGTCAGCATTTCAAAAGAAAAATCCGGATGTTCGGCTTTGAATCTGTTTACATGGTTGCGCTGCCCGTGCAGTGCTTTCCCGTTATAACCGCAGAATTGCTCATACGGATAAAGATAATCCGCTGAAGCGCGGTCACTGACGATTTCGGCTTTTCGGCCGATAACGCTTTGAATCACATCAACGTATTCGGAAGGAATGCAGGAAAAACGCAGAGGAATGCCTCGTTTTTCGGCATCATCGCGCGCTTCAAGCACGGCAGCGGAAAAATCACCCGTGCCTACGGGGCAGTTATAATACAAGCCCGAACCGTCTCCGCTTTCAAAAACAAACATTCCGTCCGCTTCCGCACAGCGCATATGATAATAATGCCGCCATATGTAGAGGCAGCCGGGAGTATAGTCACAGATTTGTATTCGGCTGCGGCGCAGGCTGCGGCCCTCGCGAATCAGCAGCTCTTTTGTAATCGGTTTGAAATCAAGCATGTTCAGTTGCTTCCGAGTATTTATAACACTTTGAATTTTGCAGTGCGCTCAGCGAAAGCCGGCGGCACTGAAAAAAATATGAAAAGCGCGGGCGAACAATGCGCTTTTCGGCAGATCGTTCGCTCGCATGTGAATTTCAGAGTAATATCAACGGTTGCTCGGACTGTTCAAAAATCAGTCCTCGGCATTTTCTTCATGTTCATGATCGTGATCATGCTCATGGTCGTGACCGCAGGAAACGCAGTTGCATTCGCTGTCGGTTCTGCCTTCTTTGCGGGCATAGTAGTTATCGACAGCCGCTTTAACAGCTTCTTCCGCAAGAACGGAGCAATGAAGCTTTGCGGGGGGAAGACCTTCCAGAGCTTCCACAACGGCGGAGTTGGTCAGTTTGAGAGCTTCGTCAATGCTCTTGCCCTTGATAAGTTCCGTTGCCATGCTGCTGGTTGCAACAGCCGCACCGCAGCCGAAAGTCTTGAAGCCAACGTCCTCAATAATGCCGTCATCGTTGACTTTCAGGAACATCTGCATGATATCGCCGCATTTCGCATTGCCGACCATGCCGACGCCGTTTGCATCCTTGATTTCGCCCATATTGCGCGGATGTGCAAAGTGATCCATAACTTTTTCGGTATACATATTGATTTATCCTCCGATTGAAACTTTGTTCGGGTTGTTTATTTTTCTACAGATTTTGATTTAAATCAGCTCAGCCGTGATACAAAGGCGACATTTCACGCAGCCTTGCAACGATGCGGGGAAGAACATCAAGCACATAGTCAACATCTTCTTCGGTTGTGTCGTCCCCAAGGGTGAGTCGCACGGAACCGTGTGCAATTTCGTGCGGGAGGCCGATCGCAAGCAGAACATGACTCGGGTCGAGTGAGCCGCTTGTGCAGGCGGAGCCGCTGGATGCCGCAATACCGTTCAGGTCGAGCATGAGAAGGATGGATTCGCCTTCGATGTACTTGATGGAGAAATTGACATTGCCCGGCAGCCTTTCGGTGCGATGCCCGTTGAGACGAACCTCGGGAATGCGTGCTTCAATGCCCGCAATGAGTTTATCACGGAGACGGGTCATTCTTGCGCTTGTTTCATCGATGGATGAGCAGGCAAGCTCGATAGCTTTGCCCAAACCGACAATGCCCGCAACGTTTTCGGTGCCGGCGCGCCTGTTGCGTTCCTGTGCGCCGCCGATAAGCAGGGAGGGGAGCAATATGCCTTTGCGGACATAGAGTGCGCCCACACCTTTCGGTCCGTGGAACTTATGCGCAGAGAGTGAAAGCATGTCAATGTTCATTGCCTGAACATCGATGTGAACATGCCCGACTGCCTGGACTGCGTCCGTATGGAACAGAACGCCGCGCTCGCGGCAGATTGCGCCGATTTCGGCAATGGGCATCAGCGTGCCGATTTCGTTGTTGCCGAACATGACTGAAACAAGAATCGTGTCGGGACGAATGGCCTCGCGAACCTGCTCGGCCGTGACTCTGCCGAATTCGTCAACGGGAAGGTAGGTAACTTCAAACCCCTGCTTTTCAAGGTAACGGCAGGTATAAAGCACCGCATGATGTTCTACGGCGGTGGTGATGATATGTTTGCCCTTTTTGCTGAGCCTTTCCGCAATGCCGCGCAGAACCATGTTATCGGATTCCGTGCCGCAGCCGGTAAAAATGATTTCCTTTTCGGCATCCGCCGCATTCAGTGCGCGGGCAACCTTTTCCCTTGCGTCCGCAACTGCCTTGTGCGCTTCCTGCCCGAATGTGTGAAGGCTGGAGGGATTGCCGTAAATGTCCGTAAGATAGGGCATCATGGCGTCAAGAACTTCTTTATTGAGCGCGGTGGTTGCCGCATTGTCCATATATACACGTCTCATTTGTTGTCTTGATTCCTTTCCATTTGAGTAATGTAATCATCCGCAAGGTCGCGGACGGAGGTTGTGTTCAAAACGTCGTCAATGCGCCTTTGCAATTTCAGCCAAAGCGGGCGTGCGGAGCAGGAACAGACGTTGCTGCAATCCGTTCCGGTTGTGCCGACGCAATCGACAATTGCCGTGCTGCCTTCAAGAACTCTAAGCACCTCGCCGACGCTGATAAGCTCCGGCGAACGGGCAAGCACGTATCCTCCCTGAACGCCGCGCAACGCAGTCACAAGCCCGGCTTTTTTCAGTGAGGCTATAAGCTGTTCAAGGTATGCCGCGCTAACGCCCTGCCTTTCGGCAAGCTGCGCAATGGAAAGCCTTGCTCCGGAATCGTATTCGGTGGCCAGATCAACCATTGCTTTAAGTCCGTAACGACCCTTTGTAGACAGCTTCATATCGCGTGCGGCACTCCTTTCACCTTGTTTGCGCCCGTTAACACCGAATTTATCGACTTCGAACGGGCTGCACTTTTATTATGTGCAAAGCATACCACTTTACTCGGATATTGTCAATAATTCCGAGCAGTTCACTCGGATATATTTTAACTTAATCAAATCAAAAACGCCTGCCGCAAAAGTCACACTGCGACAGGCGTATGCGATTTGTAATTAAAACGGGAATTATCCGGTGAGAACACGTAAATATCTCTCAAATAACGCTGCTTTCAACGCCGGTGTCGGTTTTGCCCGCATTGGATGCGGCAGCAGCCTCAAGCAAGGCGATCCGCGCTTCAAACTCATATATTTTTTGCGCAAGCGCGGAAAAGTTTTGATTTAAGCAGTTTTCGTTAGCCTTAATATCTTCTTCGTGCCGCTGAACATCGTCCGCTTCGCTGCGTTCCGTGGGCAAGGCAACATAGTATAATGCGCGCATGTCAAGTGCCATGTCAATCCACCCTCTTTCCTATTCCGATTTCAAGCTCAAGTCCGCCGCGCAGGGTGAAACTTCCGCCCGCTTCGTTCGACAGCTTCAACCGAAAGCATCTTCCGCCGTTTTTCAGCGGAATTTCGGTAACTTTTGAACAGCTGTCGGGCAGCTGTTTGCGGCAGGTGTATGTGTTGCCGTCGATTTCAACCGTCACTTTCAGCGTGTCTCCGCTGCCGCGCAGATAAAGCCTGCGCAGATTCTTGACGGCGGCCTTGGCTCCGAGGTCTGTAAGCGGCGTGCACCAAAAGGCATTTATCGGTTCGCCGTCATAGTCCATGCCGTTATTAAAAAGGTAAACAAAACGTTTTGAATTGATAAAAAGCAGCCTGCTGCCGGAAACCGCCATGTCTATAAGCTCGAAACCGTTCCTGCGCATATATCGCCTTTCCAAAAGGTCGTATTCGATCATTTCGTCCCTTGCGCTGCGCCGAAAAGTGAAATACAGCCTGTCGCGAACGATTTTTATGCGGCAGCCGGAAACTTCAGCCGTTGCCATATAGGCTTTTATGCAGCGCATATCCGCACAGGGACGCGCAGTGACTCCGTTGTAGTAATACAATCCGTTCTGCGTTCCGAAATACAGCATATCGCCGTACACGGCAACGGCGGCATGGTTGGTCTGCGGTATTTCCGTGTCGATATGCTCAACGGTGTAATTGGAGGGTCTGTCCCCAAACAGTCTGTAAAGGCTGTTCTTTTTGAAAATAAGCAGCTGATTGGAGAGCGCACGCACTGCAACGATCGGGTCACCTCCGAGTGCACCTATCTCAACATGACCGCCCTCAACGGCGGGAGAGGCTTCAACCGCACCCCATTGTTCAACGGTGCGTCCGCTGCCCGGAAGAACGGAATAATACAGCCTGTCCGGATTGGCCGCATCGCCGGCCGCAAACAGTCTTCCTCTGTACATCGTCAGAAACGAAACGGGAATGTTTGATGCGTTTTCTTCCGAACCGAATTGGGTGACGCTGCTGCCGTCAAATTTAATCATGCCGTGCTGCCCGTCGGCGATAACAAGGTAATCCGTTGTGTTGATGCGAACCTGTGCGCAGTCGTATATGGGTTTTGAGCGCGTGCTTTGATAGGTATAAACAGGTGTCCATGCGTTTTCAATGTATGCATAAACAACACCTCCCGCAATAACGACCGGTATTTCCGCACCGTTCGTTCGATAAAGTGCAAAAAAGTCAATGCGGAGCGTGCCGGGCACGGCAGCTTCAAAGAGCCGTGTGAATCCGTATGCAACACGCAGTTCGCCGCCGTCGGTGCACATATTCGCCGCATCGGGCGTGCAGGCGGGGGACATAAGGTTCTCGTCGCCCGATTGATTCAGGCCGATGAATCTGTCAACGGAATAGGTTTGAATGCTCATTTGTCGGTTCCTTTCTCAGTTTTCAATTATTGATTGCTGTTAAGAGTTTTGCGGCGGATCAGTAGCGGTTCACAATGCGGAAAGAATCATCGTCGCGTATATAGCCGCGCAGCTTGGCCTTGCCCGCTTCAAACATCGCAAGATAAATGTTGCCGCCGCTTTGTGTCGAAACATCGCCGCCGAGCCGTTCGCGCCCGACAACATAGTTCACAACAAGCCCCAAAAGGCCGTCGTCAAGGTCGCTTCGGTCTGAATTGTCGTTCAGCGTTCGGGGCTCGTACCGATAAGTGATCTCGGCTGCCGTGTCATACGGGAGCAGGAGTGTATTCGTTCGGTCGCCGCACCTGAAAGGCACAGCTCTGCCGAGCTGAACAACGCGTTCAATGCGTTTCACGCGGCGGGGAAGCAGGCTTGTGTCAACGATGCCTGCCGAAGTACGGACTTTATCCGTGCGGAACAGCCCGAGTGCATCTGCAAGTTCGCGTTGCGCGTCGTTGGCATATTGCGTCAGCCTCACACGGTAGTTTTCAAGGGTTTGTGCATCGTGTCCGCGGTCAAGCTGAGCAAGTGCGGCGGTAAGAATGTCGTTAAGGGTCATATCCTTCCGTGCCTCCTGTCAAAAAACTCTGTCGGAGCAAGTGCCGCCGTTAAGACGCACTCCGCCGGAGTAAGCATTGCATTCGTATGCTTTTGAAATGCGTGCGGCTGTGCTCCGAACGCTTTTGCCGCTTTTGATAACAGCCGCAACGGCGGCGGGAACTTCAACGGGGACGCCGCGTTCAATTCTGTAGTTCACGGAGTTGATGCAGCCGACCCACGGGGAGTTTGTGCCGTTTTGTTCAATGATTATTGTTTCCGCTGCCGCGTTTTTTCGGCGGCAGTCTGCGGGCTTGGTCCCGTTTTTGGTGTTTTCCATTTGTTTTTCTCCTTGTTTCTTGAATATTAACAATCGATTTGGTTTTTCGGAAAACAAAGCTGCCGCCGAGCCTGCCGCCGGTGCGCGGATTGCCGTGCGGACAGCATTGCTTAAAAAGGTTGAAAATTTCCGAACGTTGATGTACCATATAATCAAAATCGTCGGGCTGTACGCTTCGGGCAGTCTGCGGCTTTTAACTTTATCGAAAGGCGGCCGAAACACGGAATACGGCGTATTCGGTCGGTTTACATTGAAAATGAAACGTAAACATATTCTCGGCGTGCTTTGCGTCGTGCTCGCTTCCGCATGCTACGGAATAACCCCTATTTTGTCCAATGCCGCACTGAACGGCGGACTGCCCGCATCGTTCGTAGCCCGACTGTTTCCGCGCGGAGGCGCAGAGTTTCTGATTGCGGACGCCTCACGCGAAATGACGAATGAATGCGTTGTGCTGTACAGCATGGGCATTGCAAGCCTGCTTTCGCTTTTTAATTGCCTTATCGGGAAAAAGCGTCTTGACGTCAGCGGGAAACAGCTTGTTCAGCTTGCCGCTTTCGGCGGTGGTGCACTTGCCGGAACGCTTTTGCTCATCACTTATGCCTATCTGCGCATACCTGCGGGAATGACGATAGTCCTGAACTTTACCTATCCCGTGTTTGTAATGTTGATCACGCTCGTTTCAAAAAAGGAGCGCATAACCGCCGTGAAATTTATCTCGCCGCTGCTTGCACTTGCAGGCATCGCGCTCATTTCAAATGCTTCGTTCAGCGGCAGTGTGAATGTCGGCGGTGTGCTGATTGCGCTGCTCTCCGGCGTTGTGTACGCAGTGTATTTTATTGCGGGCCGCGAAAGTGCGTACGCCTCGCTTGAAACGCCTGTTTCAAACTTCTATATAACCGCTTCCGCCTGCCTGTGGAGCCTTGCGGCAGCGCTCATCCTCGGAAGGTTCTGCCTCCCGGCCGACAGCGTAATGTGGATAATTCTGTTTTTTGAAGCATTCCTCGGTTATGTTGTCGGCCTGCGTCTGCTGCTTGCGGGCATAAAACTGCTCGGCTCTGTCAGCGCCTCCGCCTTGAACACCCTTGAGCCCGCATTCGCCTCGCTCACAAGCATGGCGGTCTTCGGTGAGGCGATGGGGCTGCTGAAGGGCTGCGGCGTGATTCTTGTGCTTGCCGCCGCCGTGATAGGCATTCTTACGCTGAATCGAGAGGATTCGAAAACCCGTTCAAAGGCCTAAATCCGCAAAATCCGAAAAATCTTCCGAACAGTTGAAGTTTTCACCACCCTCAAGGCAGCTTTTTGAGCAACGTCCGCAGCTGTCGTAAAATTCGTATACTTCCGAAGAAGGCTCGGCGGCGGCAGAAGCGTTGACATGCACATCCGATACATTCGTGTCAGCGGTGCTGCCGTCGGAATTGTCGGCAATGTCGGGAAGGCCCGGTTCGGCGGATTCGGAATCTCCGCCCTGTCCGGAATCCGGCTTGCCCATTCCGCTCGATACGGCGTCAAACATGCCGTTTGCCGCAAGTGCAACAACAGCAGCGTTAATAACGGAGATTGCCGCCGTGCCGAGTGACAGTGACTTGTCAAAAATGAGTGCAAGCATCAGTATGCAAAGCGCAATGCCGAAGCTTAAAAGCCTTGTCGGTATTTTTTTCAGCAGCGGTGCTTCCTTAATCAGCTGGGTAACAACCGAGGTTGCAACCGTTGCGCCCGAACTTGTGAGCAATGAATTCCATGTGAAAAACTCCTGCAATTTTATCTCACGTCCTTTCTTTTGCTGAATTTAATGCGGTTTTGATGCTCCGCATTCTCGTGCCGCCAGATTCGGCATCATTTGTGAATCCGAAATTGCTTCATGCCGCTCCCGGGTCGGAGCAGGGGTTGCCCGCATAAAGACTGTGCATTTCAACAAATTCATTCACGCCGCTCATGGTAAGTTTGCCGCATTTGCCGTCAACGCTGCCGCAATAGTACCCCAATGCGTTCAGTGCCGTCTGCAAATGTTTTATGGCATCGCCCTGTATCATCGGTCTGCGAACGGTCAGAATGATCTGCTCATCATAGCAGTTTTCGGTGTAAATCAGCTGTTTCGAAACAAGTCCGCGGTGTGTCCACGGCCTGTCCGAAAATTTCGTAACGCAAACGCCGAAATTCAGACCGCGTGCTTCAACGATCAACGGTTCACCGTTCAAAAAGCCGCAAACATAGCCCACATGGGTCATTCTTTCGCTGCTTCCCTGAATGAACACAGCCTCGCCCAAAACGTATGGTCTGCCGATGCCCGAAATTTCGCCTTTTTCGGTACACCATGCGGCATAGCAGTAATGCGCGTTGACATCAACTCCGACAAAAACATCCAAAAGTCCCTGACAGTCGCAAACCGTCACTCGGCGTGCGGCCCAGTTTTCGGTTGCGCGGTCGAACCTTTCACGGGTCCAGCCGCGTTTGCTGTAATATTCCGAAAAACGTCTGTTAAGCAGATCCTGAGTAACGATGTTTCCCGTTGTTCCGAACAGATACTCCCACGGAGAGGTTCCGCATTCCTCAATGTCAAGCGGAATCTGCGCTCCCGCGGGGATTGTTTCGCGCTTTGCGTGAGAAAGTGCAAAGCGTACAAAATCGATTGCATTCTTCATGATTTGGTTCCTTTCTTTTTATTGTTTTATTCTGTTGAATTAAGCCCATGCGCTCCAGTTTTTGGCACCTGCCGAAACGGTGCAGGTGCGGTGAATTATTGTGCCGTCGGTCAAGAGTGCAGCCTGATCGATCGTTCCGTATTCGCTGCCTGCGCTGCCGGAGAGCGCGGCGGAAACAACGAGTATGCCTCCTTTGTAAAAGTACCAGCCGCTTTCAACCGCAAAATCAACCGGGTCATCGTTCGGTGTTGAAGCGGTCGGAAGTTCGACTTCCCCCCGAAAGATTCTGCTGCGTTCCGTTTCTGCTGCTGCGCGCTCTGTCTCCGCTGCCGAACGTTCAAGTTCCGCTGCTTTCCGTGCGTTTTCGTTTGCAATGCGATTGTTCTCCGCCTCGCTGCGTTTCGCTTCGGCTTTTGCGCGATTGGTCTCAGCTGCGGCTCGGTTGTTTTCGGCGGAAATGCGCAAGGCTTCATTTTGCTTACGCGCGGCTTCGTTCGTTTCGCGGGTCGTTTCTGCCCGCGCCCTTCCGGCTTCGGCGGTTTTTCGGCTGTTTTCGGCATTCACCCTGGGTGTTTCGGCCAGTATTCGCCCTTTTTCGGAGGCTGCTCTGCTTTTTTCCGCTGCCGCGCGTTCGGCTTCGGCGGAATTTCGCGCGGTTTCGCTCTTAACGCGTTCCCCCTCTGCAATTCCGATTGCGGAAAGAACTGCGGAAAGCGGAGGTGCGGCGGGCTCGCTTTCGATAGTTGAAGCATCGTAAATCGCGCTGCGGCAAGAAAAATTGAATTTTGCGGTTGTAACAAGACTGTCATAAACAGTTGCTCCCGCTGCGGAATTTTCGGTTCCGCCGCTGTAGATCTGAAGTTCGCATTCCACAATGCCGGGTGCAAATGACTGCGGGCGGAGCTGAAGCTTAACTTTGTCATCCGATATGCTTATACCGCCGCCGCTCTCTGCGCTGTCCTGCATGTATTTGCCGCGTGAATTTGAAAAAGCTGCGATTATTCGCCGCCCTTCAACCGAAACGGGAATGCCCGCATCGGTCAGCGCAAGATAAACAACATTGCCCGTGTCCCCGTCCACAACACTGAAATCGCCGCCGCAGCCCGGCTGTTTAAGGTCAAGAGTGATATCAAATCGCTTGATAAAACTTGTTTCGCTCATTGAATCCTCCTCTCATTTGCCTTGCGGAACAAAGCGGTTCATAATCAGCTCGTACAGCTCGTTTCCGAGCCTTTGCCGCATCTGTTCTCTTATTGCCGTCCATTCGGAAGAATTGCTGAAGAAAACATTATCGAGATTCTGCGCGGAAAGATGGGAAAGATAGGCACAATAATAGTTATAGTACTTTCCGCTTCCTTCGGGATAACTGCCGCCGCCGGAGCTGCCGCTCTTGCCCTTTCCGTTCCCGTTTCTGCCTTGTCCGCCGCTTTTTCCGTTTCCGGAACCTCTTCCTGCCTGTTGTGCGCGGAGCTTTTGCATGTCCTGCCTGTGCCGAAGCTGCATTTCGGCAAAACTCTGCTGAATGCCCGCAAGCTCCTGCGTTGCTTCATAAAGATATTTTGCAAGCTGAGCATTATAATTGGCCTCAAGCATTGCAATATCGGCCGCAACAGCATCGTATTCGCGCCGCTTAATTCCGGAAAGGTAGGTTGAACCGCCCATCCCGCGAGAGTATGCGTCCGCATCCAATTCCGCAAGCGTCGTTTCGCCGTGTTCCCGTCGGTTGTCGATTGCGGAATCCACGGCAGGGCGCAGAAATTGTTCAAGTTGAGAGTAAAGCTCTTCAAGCGTCGGAAGAGTCAGTGCAACCCCGTAACCGTGAAGTGTTTCAAGCAGGCGCGTGTAATAGTCTTCAAAACTATCGGAGCTGCTGCCGGTTCCGCTGTTTCCGTTTCCTCCGTCGGTTCCGCTTGAATTATCGGAATTGCCGACAGCATTTCCGCCGACGGCATTAATGCCGACGGAATTCGGGCTGTTTGCTCCGTTTGAGTGGTTTTCCGTATCTGCGCCGCTCAAAGGAAGCAAACCTGCCGTGCCTTTCTGCGGGCGAAAAATGCCTGCCGCATGAGCTGTTTCCGCGGTATTGGGTTTGGCGGCGGCAATTCCGCGCAAACCTGCCGTGCTTTTTTGTCGCGGTCGAACGGCTGCAAGCTTCATTCCCCGCGGTTCGGGTGCCGAATCTCCGGAAGCTGCGGTCGAAGCGGCGGTGTTAATCGGCACGATATCGTTCAATGCTTTTCTGCGGCGTTTTCCCGTCAATTGATTTACCATACCTGTTATTTTGTTCCTTTCTTTTTTGCTGTTAATTCTGTATTGAAGGTAAAAAACGGTGGAAAGGGATTTCCGAACACGGAGCCGACAATATTTGAGGCTTGTGTTCGGAAACCCCGCGGTATCGGCTGATACAATCAAAATATATCGTCGATACCGTTTGTTTTGTTTCAGGAAACGGTATGCTCAATGCGGACAAGCCACAGGTCGTTCAGAATGACCGCTGCATAGGCAGCAACCTTTGCACCGACTGTTGCGCGCTGATCGAGCGGATCCGCAGTGCCGCTGCTCCCGTGCGGTTTTACGATCAGCTGAACCGCCCCCCTGCCTTCAAGGTCAACAACGCCGTAAGCGTCTTTGCCGAATACCAGCGTGCAGTGAACATCAGCCGCACGGTTCCCGTTGTCGGACTTTGCCGCATCATCGCTCCAAACGATGCTGTTTGCGGTCAGTGTGGCGGCTTCGGTCAGCTTAACGGTATTTGTATCCGCATCATACGGGTTTTCGGAATCCAGCGTGTATTCATTGCTTCCGATATGAATGGTGTTGCCGCCGACGGAGAGATATTCTTTCTCCGCTTCGGTGGGCGTGTTTTTAAGCACAAAAGTTTTTGATGAGGTCGTAGCCGCTTTAACGGCATTGTGAACGCTCTGAGAAAACACTTTGGCCTCGGTGCTTTCAACAAACACAACACCGAACAATCTTCCGATTTCTCCGCTGTAGATAGCTTCGGAATTGCTGTAAGTCGAAACGTTTTTCCACATCTCATCGTTCTGAAGGTCATATGTGGCCTCCGGCGAGCAGATACAGATGAAATGCGGCTGCCTGCCGCCTTCACAGAAGGGGCGCGCTTTGTTCTTTTTCAGCGTTCGCACCGCTTTTCGAATTTCGGTCGTCGTCAGCCTGTCTTCGCTCGTCAGGGCATTTCTGCCTGTTTTGCCGCCGGCATATTGAACGTTGCTGCCTGCACACATTGCATCGCGTGTGATCCACTCCACAACCGTGCCAAGCTGTTCGCCGAGAAGCTCGGCGGAATCATTGATAACTTCGTCATATGCCGTAAGGTCGAGCAGGTCACTGACTTCAACATATGCACCGTATTGCTTAACTTCCGCCTCAACATCCGTCTGTGAAAGTGTCTGCCCGGTGGGAGTTTCGCCTTCAACAAGGCCGGATATTGCGGTTTCGGGGTCGAAAAGGTTCCAACGGCGGAAGTTTACGTATTTTCCGCTGTTGCGGGGAATGGGGCGTTTCTGTCCGAATTCCGCATGGACAAATCGCGTCTTTGCGCTTTCAAGAAGCTGCCTGTCATAATATTTCACAGGGAACTTAGCGTTCACGGCTGCGGTTGCGGTGGTGTTGATGGTGGTTTTGTTCATTTTGTTTTCCTTTCTTTAATAAATCTGTTTTGCTCGGCTTTTATCTGCGCTCAAAGTCGTATCCTGCGCCCGTCCATGGCGGCGCGCTTGAGCTGCTTTCGGAGTGTTCGGAACTGCTCCGCGCTCATGGTTTCATAATCCGCTTCCGGTGCCTGCGCAAGGCCGCCTGCGAGAGGAAGCGGCAGACGTTCGGCATTTGCATCCGCAGCGTCTTCAAAAGATTCCTCCGCATTTTCTTCGGCGGCAGAATCAGCGGTTTTTGCTTCGACTTTCTCCCAAACGGAGATTATCCTGTTCACAATGCTTTCGACTTCCGCTGCATTCGCAATGAGTTCGTTCGGCAGATGCAGCCTGTTTATAAAAGCTTTGCCGAGTTTTGCATATGCGTTTTCATGCTGCACGGCAGCGGCAGCATTTTCGGCTTCGTTTCCTTGAAGTGCAGGTTCCGCTGCTTCCTTTTCGGCTTTGTCTTCGGGCTGTTCCTTTTGCGGAAGCAGCTGCAAAAGCTCCTTAAATGTTCTTTTTTTCGACACTAAACTGTTTCCTTTCTTTTTTTTAAAATAATCCGTTCGGTGTTTCACGGCAGCCTCTCGTATTCGGCAGCCGCCCGCCCCTGCTCCCCGAAAAAACAAATAAGAGCGTTCCGTTCCGTCGGCACGTTTCAATGCGTGCGGACTTCATCGGTACGCTCTTTCTGTCAGCTGAGGCGGTCACTTTCTGTTTATTTGCCGCAGGCGCGGTTTTTGTCCGCGTTTTATCGGCAGACGGAAAGAGCGGTGGCCAACGCATTCTTCCATCATTTACTATTATAGCATAGATAAAACCAAAAATCAACTTTTAGGAGAAAAATATTTATAAAAATCTCTTAAAAGCGGAAAGTACAAAATCGGCTTATTATCGGCTGTGCGGCGGTAGATCTGCCGAAAAGCATATGAAAAAACCTCCCCGTCGATTTTTGATCTTGGGGAGGTCGCTGTTTAATATGTTGTGTGAAAAACGAAATAAAGGCTTATCTCAGCCAATCGATATTGCCGGCAGCAACGGTATCGACTCCGTAAATAACAACAAAATCCTTTGCATTGTATTCCTTTGCAAGCTCACTCGGCGCGGGCATCGTGGGGCTGTAGTACATCGTGCGGGTATCAAGCATTATGATTGTGTTGTAATGCGCCGCCAAAAACGGCACTATCGCATTGCCGTAGCTGTCCTTAAGCACAAACAGTGTGCCGCTTTCAACGTTCGGATTCACGATTTTTGTAATGCCGTGGTTGCTGTACAGGTATGCGGCATATTTATCAACAACATCGTCGGAGAGTTTATCCGTGTCAAGAGAACCGCGATGTTCGGTTTCAACCGTGCCGTCAATAACGGTAACGCTCAGGTCGCTGTCATAGCTTCCGATCCATGTCTGAAGGTCGTCTGCGGGAATCTCCCAAAGACCGCTTTGCCCGTATGCCGTGCCGTAGAAGCTGTAGGAATGCTTTTCAAATTCGCTTTCGGCCAAAGGCTCAAAACCCAGGTTCTTTGCAATTGCGCAATAAGCAATGTATGAACCTTTCATCGTCAGGTGATGATCCGTGCGGTAATAAAGCTCGGAAACATTGCCTGCATTGTTGAAAACATTGTCGGCAAAAATGCTTTTTGCACAGTTCCGAAGTCCGTACACCGAATTCAGCGCATCGATGATCTGCCCGTCGGCATATTCACGGTGAACGGCGGGAAGCTCCTCCGGAAGCATATAGCCTGCGGAAGGAATGATGAAGGTGAAGGCGTTCAGATCGTTTTCTGTTATAAAGCCGGAAATTTTTTCGGCGTTTGTTTTCATCGTTTCATCATCTCTTTGAACGGGTGCGCTGAACAGGCGGTTATTCTTGCCCAGAGTGACTTTTTCAACGATGCTGCGCCCGGAGTAAAGGTTCATGTGCGAATAAATCGAAACAAACGCATTCCTTGCGGGAAAATGATCCTCCATCCATGTGTCAACTTCGCCCGAGAATTTGCCGCTCAAAATGTTGCCGAGGCTTGTGTTCGGAGCGGAGGCAAGCACGCGCCGTTCGTTCGGACTCAGCTCGCCTTCATGCTTCGGCAAAAACATAATAAGAAGGAAAAATACTGAAATAAACCCCGCAAACAGAACGATTAGCAGTTTGTTTGCAGAGCCGACCGTATTGCGTGTGCCGCGTTTTACCTTGATTTTGCAGTCTTTATTCATAATTATTTCGGGTTGTGGGTTCGTTCGCTGCTGTTTCGTATAATGAAAACTGAATCGAGCTGCGGATTTGAACCTTTTGAGTGAATCCGCAAACTCGATTCGCGCGGTAACGGTGCATTGCGCTTTGCGGCGTTAAGCTGTTTTTAATGCAGCGTCAATCTGCGCGTTAAGAAAGCTCTGTGCAGCGGGCGCATCATTGCTGACGATGACAAAAACATAATTGCCGTTCGTCTGATTGACGGCGTTTTCAAGTTTGGGAACCTGATCCGCGCCATAGCTTGCGTATGCCTCGGCGTTGTAATCGATCCACTCTTTGACCGCGCCTTTGCTGATGCTCTCGGCTGCTGCGGCATCAACCGCTTCGATAACTATAACAACTTCCGGAGTGGAAGCGCTGACGGAATAGAAAAGTCTGAAGCTTCCGTCAGCATTCTTTGCAAGTTTCGTTTCGTCAAGTTTAAGCTGAGAAATCGCTGCGTCCGCATTTGGCACTGCTTCGGGTGTTACCTGGAAGCTGCAATTGTTGATAAGGTTGACTCCGATTGAGTTCACATCAAGCTTGAGCTTTGAATAATCCTTGCCGCATGCGCAGAAGATGAGCATTGCCGCAACAAGAACGAATGCGGATGCAATTTTGAGAATGTTTGCCTTTTTCATTTGTAAGTCCTCCGTTTGTTTATCTCTTTTTTATGTTTAACCTTCTTGCCTGCCGCCGTCAGGGACGAAGCACGGCTGCAACCGTGCGGCAGATATGATCCGCCCAGTATTTTGAGTAGGTCATGTTTAAATGAATCCCGTCGCCGGATGCATCCGCGGGCAGACAGCCGTTTGCGTCAACGAGTGCCTCGGGAACGGAAACGTAATGACAGCCGCGCCGCGCCGCAAGATCAACAAGCTGCGCATTGTAAAGCTGGATGTTTTCATTCGTGACCCCCGTTGTGCTTGTGCTGCTGACTTTTGCCGAAACCGGCGGAATCAGCATGATGAAAATTTCGCATCCGGGCTGACGCTGCCATATGTCATCGAGAAATTTGGAATACTTTTCGATGAAAGTGTTGAGATTCGGCCAGCCGAGTTCGTTTTCGCCGAACATCAGAATGACGGCTTCGTAGCTGCCCGTATTCAGTTCATCAATAACAGGCACACTGCCCGTGGTCGTTGTTTGGGTGTATACGGAAAGAATGTTCAGCCCGACGCGGGTGAAGAATTTGCCGTGGGTAATGACACCGTATTTATACAACCCTTCGAACGTGGAATTGCCCACAAATGCACAGTTGTCGAAAACGGTTTGGTCAATGGGTGCATTTGTGTTCAACGGCGCATCCGTGTCGGCAGGTGCGGGTGTTGCCGTGGGTGAAACAGTTTCGGCAGCCGGCGCGGTTGCAGGTTCAACCGAGGGCAGCGGCGCCTTTGTCACGGGCAGAATATCAACAATGACATTCGGAGAATCATCTTTTTTGCATGCAGTCAGTGTGCAGGCTGCAAGCGATGAAAAAACCATCAGCGCAGCCAACGCGGGGGAAAGGAAGGAACGCAGCCTTCCGGTGCGGCGTTTGTTTTTGTATCTGAAACTATTTTTATTCATAATGTTGAAATCCATTCTTTATACTCTGCGGAGAAGCACGGCGAAAATCAAGCCGAGTGTTGTCCGCATGTTTCTTATTATACCAGACCGCTTGCCGCTTTTCAACATTGCAAAGGGCTGCAAATGTGGATTTTGCCCGTTTGAAATGTAACATTTTTGTTAACAAAACAGAACCCGCGCAATAACTGACCTGCACAGCGAATAAGTGTGCGGGATTTTTTCCGGGAAGGGCGGCAAATTCGACGTTTTCCACAGCAGAAAAACCAAACCGCAGCAGTTGATGCGGCACGGGCAGGAGCGATCGGCATTGATTTTGTTATTGAGCGAAAGACATGCCGACGTCCGCTCCGCCGTCGCAGGAGAACAGCCATTCGACTTTGTCTCCGTTGTGAAGCTCGATGCTGTCTATGCCCTCGCTCGGAAATTCGCCGTTGACGCGGAAAAGCCAACCGCTTGCGGCTCCGCACGCGCCGTTTTCAAGGCCCTGAATGCTTGTAACAAAGGTTCCTGCCGCTCCGCTTTCGGACACGATCACGATGTCGTATGTGCGCAGCAGCGAGAAAGTTTCGGCAACGGTCTTGCCTTCGGAAAGGGTCAGCATTGCGTTTTTAACAAGCATACCCTCGTTTTGAAGGCCGTCTTTAATATTCTGCGGCAGAGACGCGTTGTTGTATGCGCGCGTTGCATCGATTGTAAGCGAAATGCGAACCAAACGGGAAAGATCTGCGGTCTGAGCGGGTGTATTGTGCTCTCCTTCGGAACTGCCGCCGATATTCACCGTTTCGTTGGGGTCAACTGTGTCGGATTGACATGCGGAAAAAACGAATATCATCGCAAAAACAAGCAGAACAGAAACGATGGAATGCAGAACCTTTGCGGAAACGGTGCGGGATGTTGAAGCCTTCATTTGGTTGTTCTCCTCCGAAATTAGGGCGGATGAATGAACCCGCCCTTTTGTTGCACTGAAAGTATAACAACTGCATGAAAAAAAGTCAACAGCAGCCGAAGCCGAAACAAAAGCCTGCTTCAGCCTGCAAGCTGACGCCTTTAAATGCTTTGGTGCTTGCAATAAGCGGGAAGATGTTCTATAATATGAATAAAGCGAATAAGGGTACTGCGGCTGCTGTTGTCGGCTGCGGCGACCTATCGCAAATCACGGCGGAATAACCCGAGGGCAGCGAACTCTCGGGCATATTCGGCTGCATTGAGTTTATATTTGTTCAGCTCGTACACTTGTGTCGGAAGGGGAAATTTAATATGCAGAAAGAGAATAAAATGAACGTGGATAATGCGAAGTATGATTCCTGCGGCGTGAGGATTATTGCGGCATCCGATATGCCCGTATCGCTCTGGAGCGGCGGAAGAACAACCGAGATTTATATTGCGCCGGAGGGAGCTCTTTACGCTGAGCGCAATTTTCTTTTCCGCATCAGCACGGCAGAGGTCGAACTTGAAGAATCGGATTTTACATCGCTGCCCGATTACAACAGGCTGATTGCATCGGTAAGCGGCACAATGCGGTTGTCGCACGGAGCAAACGGCAGCGAAAAGCTTGTGCTGCCCCGCTCAACCGTGTATGCATTCGACGGCGGAATTCAAACCCATTGCGTCTGCAAAGCGCGGGATTTGAACCTTATGCTTCGCAAAGGTGCGGCGGAAGGCGAGCTGGTGTTTGTTGACAGCGGAACGGAACTTAATCTTGAACCCGCCGCGAACGAAACAATGCTTCTTTTTGAGTTGGAAAGCGGAAATGCCGCACTTTGCGCAGGCGGGAATGCAAGGCTGCGCTGCACGGCAAACGGACAGTGTGCGCTTTTCACCGTTCGGCTTGTCGGAGAGGCAATTCCTGATTCCGATAATCGGAACGGCTGATTTTCAAAACGGATATTATTAAACGCACCAAAGGGGGTGAACGCATGGAGAATACGGCAGTTAATTCAAACATGACAAACAGAGAGACGGAAGCGAAGGGACTGAACACCGAAATCAACCCGCTGTTCTCAATTTTAGATAAATCGGAAGAGTTCCGACGGCTGCAAGCAGGTCTTTGCGGCGGCAAGGGTCCCGCCGGCGTCTTTGGGTTGGGCGAAGCACAGCGAACCCATATCGAAGCCGCTCTGTTTTCAAAAGCAAAGCGGCCGATGCTTGTTGTTGTTCCGTCCGAGCAGGCAGCGGCAAGGGTGCACGAGGAACTTTGCTGCTATTATCCCGATGCGGTGCTTTTTCCGGCAAGGGAACTGCCGCTCAATGCCCACAGCTATGTTCAGTCACAGGAATTGACGTCAAAACGGCTGCGAACGGCAGCACGGCTGATAAAAGGTGAACCCTGCCTGGTAGTTGCGCCGATCGAGGCCGTTATGCAGCGCATGGCACCGCCCTCCGTGATTTCAGCATTCACTCAGACGGTTCGAACGGGCATGGTAATTGAACCTGCGTCCCTTCTGAAAAAATTTATCGATGCGGGTTATTCACGCGAGGAAATGTGCGAGGGAAGGGGGCAGGTCTGCCTGCGCGGCGGCTGTATCGATATTTTTCCGATAACGGCGGAAAATCCCGTCCGCATTGAATTCTTTGATGATGAAATAGACACAATGCGCGAGTTTGATCCGCTTAACCAGCGTTCAACCGAAAATACGGATTGCGTTGAGATTTTGCCCGCAACGGAACTGCCGCTGGATCGGGATATGCGGCAAAAGGGCATTGCGGCTTTGCGCTCAAAAGCGCATTATGCGGCGGAAACAGAGATTTTGCGTGCGGGCGGAATTCCGCAGAACGCTCTCTCACTGCTTCCGCTTTTTGTGCGGAACGAGATAACCTTGCTTGATTATCTGCCGGAGGACGCCTTGATTATTCTTGACGAACCCTCCCGCATTGAAGAAAGCGCAAGGTTCGCTTTCTCACGCTTCACGGATAATCTTGCGGATGTTCTGCACAGCGGGGAGGGGCATGAGCTTCAGGCGGGACTGTTGAATGCTCCGAGTGTCACCATGGCGGCGTTGGACAGAAGCTCAACCGCAATGCTTTTTGCGTTTTCAAGGAGTTATCAGCTGATAAAGCCGAAATTTCTTGTAAAATTCGATTCACGGCAGATTTCGCGTTATGTGCAGGGGGATACGGCCCTGCGCGACGACATCGGCCTTTGGCGGCAAAAAGGCTTCTCCGTTTTGCTTTATGCCGGCAGACATGCGGAACGGCTGCATGATATTCTTTCCGATTTGGGAATAGAAGCTCCCGTCACTCAAAAACTCGGCAGGGACATCGTTGAACGCGAAATAATTATCACCGGGCAAACGATTCCGCGCGGGTTTGAGTATCCGGAGCTTCGGCTTGCGGTCGTTTCGGAATATGAGCTTTTCGGTTCGGAATATCGTCCGGAAACAAAACCGACAAAGCACCCGCATAACAGACTGACGCTGTACGATCTCAGCGTCGGCGATCTCGTCGTGCATGAAGCGCACGGAATAGGCAGATTCACGGGCGTCAGCACATTGACGGTTGACGGAAAAACCCGTGACTATATCGAGCTTTGCTACCGTGACGGCGACAAACTGTTTATTCCGACGGATCAGATGGACAGAGTGCAAAAATATATCGGCGGAGAGGAGGAAAAGCAAAAGCTTTCAAAACTCGGCTCCGGCGAGTGGCAGAAAACCGTTGCAAGAACGCGGGCGAGCGTGCGCAAACTTGCATTTGACCTTGTGAAACTTTACGGCGAACGCGCAAGACGCAAGGGCTTCCGCTTTTCGAAGGATACGGATTGGCAGCAGAGACTGGAACTCAGCTTTCCTTATCGCGAAACTCCGGATCAGCTGACAAGCATTCAGGAGATAAAGGCCGATATGGAATCGGACAAAATAATGGACAGGCTGCTTTGCGGTGATGTGGGCTACGGCAAAACCGAGGTCGCGCTGCGTGCTGCATTCAAATGTACGATGGACGGCAAACAATGCGCATTTCTTGTTCCGACAACGATACTTGCTCAGCAGCACTACAACACGCTCTGCGCCCGCTACTCCGGCTTCCCGATAAAGGTCGAGCTGCTTTCCCGTTTCAGGACTCCTGCGGAACAGGCACGCATAAAAAAACAGACTGCGGACGGAACCATAGATATTCTTGTCGGTACACACAGCATTCTTTCAAAGGACGTAAAATTCAAGGATTTGGGGCTCTTGATTATCGATGAGGAACAGCGGTTCGGTGTCAATCACAAGGAACAGATAAAAAATCTGAAGCGAAATATAGATGTTTTGACCCTTTCGGCAACCCCGATTCCGCGCACTCTGCACATGAGCATGAGCGGCATACGCGATATGAGCGTTATTGAAACCCCGCCGGAAGCGCGTTATCCCGTGCAGACTTTTGTTGTTGAATACAATGATGCTCTTGTGCGCGAGGCAATCATGAAAGAGCTTGCAAGGGGCGGACAGGTCTACATTGTTTACAATATTGTCAAAACAATGGATATCTTTGCCGAGTCGCTGAGCAAACTTGTGCCTGAAGCGCGTATTGCCTATGCTCACGGGCAGATGAGCGAACGCCGGCTGGAAAACACCATGATGGATTTCATGGACTATAAATATGATGTTCTGATTTGCAGCACGATAATTGAAAGCGGACTCGATATTTCAAATGCAAACACCATGATAGTCTATGATGCGGATAAATTCGGCCTTTCACAGCTTTATCAGCTCCGCGGAAGAGTCGGAAGAGGCGCAAGGCTCGGTTATGCCTACCTCACATTCCGTCAAAATAAAGTTCTCAGCGAGATTGCCGATAAACGCCTGTCGGCAATAAAAGAGTTCACGCAGTTCGGTGCGGGCTTCCGTATTGCAATGCGCGATCTTGAAATTCGGGGTGCGGGGGATATTCTCGGCGCGGAACAGCACGGGCATATGGCTCAGGTCGGATATGATTTGTACTGCAAAATGATTGATGCTGCCGTTAAGGAAGCAAAGGGCGAAACGGTAAAGACGGAGATCGACACCGTAATGGAGATACCGATAGATGCCCATATTCCCAAAAAATACATTCCGCGTGAAACAGGCAGAATTTCAATGTACAAACGCATTGCGGCGATTACCGATATTGACTCGTTCCGTGATGTTCAGGATGAACTTATCGACCGATACGGTGAAATCCCGCGCTCAGTCCAAAATCTGCTGGATATTGCACTGTATAAATCCCGCGCAGCGCAGCTCGGTATTCTGAATTTCACCGTTCGTCCGGAGGAGGTTCGCTTCACTTTCGGCGCCGATGCTCCGTTGGACGGCGCAAAGCTGTTTGCCGCTGTCGGAACAATTGACGGTGCGGCGTTTGCAGCCGGTGAAAAAATTGCGCTTGTCATCAAAAACAAACATAAAACCGGTGAAGAAATGTTCCGCATTGCACAGGATGCGGTCAACACACTGCTGCTGTGCACGGAAAACGCGGGTTGATTTCCTTTCTGCGGAAAAAACAGCTGCATAATTCCCTTTGCGAAAATACCAAATCCGAAGATATATAAACTCGGAGAATTTGCGAATATCTCGGCAGGAGCGGCTTTCATTCCGCAATGATCGGGAGCCGTTGACTTCATGTCGGCGAAATGATACAATATAGCGGCAGGCTGCGCTGCCTGCAAAATCAACCGTGGAGGCTTATGCATGTATCAACAGAGTGTGGACAGATCCGGCGGATCGCAAAAAAGTGACCTTATTCTTTTCATCGTTCTGATTATTGCCTTTTTCGCAGTCGGGGCGGTGGTCATGTATCTCGAAAAGCTTTTTGATTCGAATGTTCCGCGCTATGTTTTTATCGGGCTTGTTCTTGCTGCAATCTATGCGATCTACAGGCTTCGCATCATCGGCTTTCGCTACACTGTGTTTTACAAAGAGCCGGAGACCGTTTACGATCCGCGTTTTGACGATATGATTACGCATGAGGATTACCCTTACCCTGTCGGAACAATAGTGTTCGAACGCATTGTAAGTGCAAAAGGCACAACAATCGAAACTCTTTGCGGCGGTGACGTAGTTGCCGTCTGCGCTCCCGGCGGCAGGTATTCGGGTGAAAATGCTTCGTCGGTTATCGACTCCGCAAATGTTTCATGCAAAAAAACGGAAAAAGCTTATTCCGTTGTGTACAAAAAGGGCGATGCGCTGCACAGGATTTTTTTCAATCCCGATGAAGAATTTCTGAACCATGTGCGCGAGATCGCTCCGCAGGCCGAGTTTTGCTGATTCGGAACGCGCAATGAGCGGTTTCGGAATCTTTCATGATTTTTCATGATTAACGAAAATGTACAGAAACTGAAGAATACGATTCGTGCGGGAAGGGCGATGCACGGTTATCTTGTCACAAGTGCGGATTGTGATGAAACCGCGCCGGAAGGTGAACCGTCATCGACTGCGGAGCTTTTGCGTCAGTGCGCCGCGCTGCTGCTTTTCGACAGCGAAAAAACGGAGATGCTGGAATTCTCTCCGGATTTTTACGAGCTGAACGGCGGCGCAAAAGTTGAACAAATGCGCATGATTCGGCAGGAACTCAGCAAAAAGGCGTTCGGAGGAAACAACCGCGTTGTTGTAATCACCGATGCCCATATGATGAACGACAGTGCGGTGAATGCAATGCTCAAAATGCTCGAGGAGCCGCCGGAAGGCACGTTTTTTCTGCTTACGGGCATTGAACAGCGCATTCTTCCGACGATTCGTTCACGCTGCCAGATCGTTCGTCTCGGAACGGCATCTGCGGCGGAAATCGGCGCGGAGTTGATCCGCTTGGGTGCCGCAAAGTCGGAAGCGCAGCGTTTTGCGGCGCAGAGCATGGGGTCGCTGACCCGTGCGAAGCGGCTCATGCAGGACGAAGCTTTTCAAAAACTCAGGCAGAATGCGATTGATGCATTGCTTGATATTTTTGAGGGAAAGCTGCCGTTCGGGTGGGCAAAATCAATCGGCAGGGACAGGCAGGCTGCAAAAGAAAGCCTGGGGTTCATGCTTGCTGCATGTCATGATGTTTTAAACAAAAAAACGGGAGCTGCGGGCGGCAGTTCGGGAGGCATGAGGCTCAATAATGCCGCCGGCGCATTGTCGTTCGGTGCAATTCATTCCGCAGTCATAAAAATCACGGAGGCGGAAATGCGGCTCGGTTCGAATGCGGGCGTGAACCCGATTCTCGACAGGCTGATAATAGATATTGCCGAGGCAATATCCGATTAATCTGTCGGAGCAGGATTTGCCTGTTTCTGGCATGCGGCGGATGCATTCAATAATTTGATGAAAAATTGGGACGGTTTAAATAATGAACAAGGTAATCGGAGTTAAGTTTAAGGACAGCGGCAAAATTTACTATTTTGATCCGCTGGAGTTGGAAATAGAAAAGGGCGGCAATGTAATTGTTGAAACCGCAAGAGGACTTGTTTTCGGTGAGGTTGCCGAGCCGCCGAGGATAATTGCGGAAGAAAGCATCGTTGCTCCGCTGAAACCCGTTGTCCGCGTTGCAACGGATGAGGACAGAGAGCAGCATGAATACTATCTCTCAAAAGAAAAAGAAGCTTTTAAAACCTGTCAGCGCAAGATTGAAGAGCACGGGCTTGCAATGAAACTTGTTGATGTTGAATACGCATTCAACGGTTCGAAACTCAGCTTCTATTTCACGGCGGACAACAGAGTTGACTTTCGCGAGCTTGTAAAAGACCTTGCCGGCATTTTTAAAACACGCATTGATCTGCGTCAGATCGGCGTTCGCGACGAAGCAAAAAAATGCGGAGGCATCGGTGCATGCGGGCGTCCCGTCTGCTGCAGCTCATTTTTAACGGAGTTTATTCCGGTTTCAATAAAAATGGCAAAGTCCCAGAATCTTTCGCTGAATCCGACAAAAATCTCCGGCATTTGCGGAAGGCTTATGTGCTGCCTGAAATACGAACAGGAATGCTATGATATAATGCATAAACAAATGCCCACCGTCGGCACCGAATGCGTAACGGTTGACGGAAGCGGTGTTGTTATCGAAAACAATGTCATAACCGAAAGGACAAAGGTCAAAGTAACGCTTGCCGATGGGACGCTTGATGTTCGGAGCTATCCGTTCAACGAGCTGAATTATGTCAACAAAAACGGGGTTCGCTGCTGCGGCTGCGATGAGTGCGGCGGTTGCTGCTGCGGCAATGCCGATGATGATGGAATGCCGCAGCAGGCAGCTTCAAAACCCGACTCCTCAGACGAAGCCGAAAAAGAAGCAGAGTTTATTGATGAACCTAAATACGACCGAGCTGATATTTATTCGGACGATGAATTTCATTCCGATGAAACGGAAAAGGGTGACGGAGAACTGCCTGCCGCAAAGCCTGCAAAACATGTAAAGTTCTCCAAACCTTCAAACTTTCAGAAAACCGCAAAGTCTGCGCAAAATGGCAATCGGGTGCAAAAACACTCCCAAGGGGGTGACAGCGGCCGAAAATTTAACAAAAAGCAAAACAAAAGACAATGGACGCCGCGCTCAAAGTCTTTCGAAATGCTTGAACACGAGGACGAGTTCGACGGAGTTGAAAAAGGGGACAGACCCGACAGACCCGGCGGCGGATTTAAAAAGCAGCAGAAACCTGCAAAATTCAAGAAAAAACCAAGGTACTATGACCGACGCGCCGATAAACGCGCAAAAGCACCGGCAGGCGATGCCGAAAGCTCGAACCCGAACTGAAAGCCGAACAACCGTAATTAAAAATAAACACTTAAACATTTAAAGAACTGCTGCAAAATCAGGTCAGGTTTGCAGCAGTCCCTTTTTGAAATCCGAATCAAAAAAATTAAAAGAGTTTACTCATCATGAAGCAGTCTGTTTTGCGCATCTTGGTTCACCGACTGCCAAAGATCCTCTGCGGCGGCTGTTGTTTTGCGGCTCAGAATGTCTTCACGGGCGAAAGTAAGCCTGCGGTTTCGCATAAGGACTCTTCCGGCAGCCATTGTCATAACGCACTCATGCCCGCTCATGCCGAAGATAATATGCCTGTCCGTATTCACGGCACTCAGCGGCGTGTACGGGATATAATCCATAATGATTATATCCGCAGCCGCACCTTTTTGAATCCTTCCGATCGGGATTCCGAACGTGCGGGATGCAATCTTGGCGTTCCCGTCAAAAAGAATGCGTGCAACTTCCGGAAACCCGGCGTTCGGCAGGCCTGCGGTGTGTCTCAGTTCACTCAGCGACATTTTTGCAACTTCAAGCATATCGGCTGCATAGGAGTCGGAACCGATGCCGAGAGTAATGCCCTTTTCAAGTATTTTGAACACGGGGCAGCATCCCGTGCTGTTAAAAAGATCCGATTCGGGACAGTTTACAATGCTGCTTCCGCTTCGGCGGATAATATCAAGCCCGACATCATCCACATATGTGCAGTGTGCAAGCAGCGAATCGGGTGTGAGCACACCGGCGTTCTGCAATCGCTGAACCGGGCGGCAGCCGTATTTCTGCGTGGAATCATAAAGATCATCCGGGCTTTCGGAAACACTGATGTGAAAACCCGTGCGTCCTTTGTTGCGTACAACGCATTTGCGAAGCGTTGCATCCGACAGCGTAAAGGATGAATGCAGCCCGAACATTGCGCGTATTGTCGGAATATTCATTGCGGAAATGCTGTCATAAAAATTCAGGTTTTCCGAAATTGCAAGTTCGCTTTTTTCGTTCCCGTCGCGGTCGCTTGTTTCATAGCAAAGGCAGGCACGTATGCCGCAGTCGCGAACGGCGGAAGCAATCGAACCAAGGCTCCCTGTCGGTTCAAAATAGCTTGCATGACTGTCGAAAACGGTCGTAACTCCGTTTTTAATTCGTTCGGCAATTGAAGCATATGCGGACATTTTGACAAGGTCAAGCGTGAGATGCCTGTCGATGGACCAGCGGCCGTTATGCAAAAATTCATAGTATTCTGCCCGTTCGCTGACGGGAAGATCAAATCCGCAGGTCAGAGACGAATAAAAACGCGTGTGTGCATCAATAAAACCGGGCATTATTATGCCGCCGCATGCATCGATAAACTCCGCACGCGGATATTTTGACACAAGTTCGGCCGTTGTGCCGACTTCGGCAATGCGGCTCCCAACGACGACAACGCCGCCGTCCTTCATGAAAAATTCATCCCCGGGAACCCGCGTGATAAGGCTGCCGTTCGCAATAAGATACATCGGTTCCTCCGTGCTGCATACAAACACCGATTCACAAACTGTTTAATAAACAAACCCGAAAACGCACTGAACGAATCGCTCTTTGCGGAAAAGGATTTAAATTCTGTTTTTCGCAAATACAATTTGAACTCAACGCGAAATCGGCCTTGCGTGCTGCACTGAAAATACGGCGCGCATTCGGTATTCGCAATACATTTGTTCACAAAAAAATAACGCACATATTATAATCATATCATTTTTCCGGACGGTTTGCAACTGTTTTTTTGTATAATTCGAAAAGTGAAAAAATCTTTCGTTTTCCCCTTGCAAAGCCAACGGGAATGTTGTATAATTAAAAAGTCGCATCCCGTTCGAGGTTTTGCCGCACGGCAAAAGTGGGTGTGTTGACGGCCGGGTCCCGTGCAATTTTCTGCCGTGAACCATGTCAGGTCCTGACGGAAGCAGCATTAAGCGGATAAGACGATGTGCCGCGGGGACGCCTGGCAGGAGCATTCATTCCCTTGCCGTGTGCAGTTCGCTGCTGAAGAACGGGTGCGATTTTTTCTTTTAGATACAGTATCAAAAAGAAAAAATCAAATTGAACTATTGAATTGCTGCGGCTCGGACTGGTGCGGAATGTGGATCCCGCATCGGTTTTTTGCACTTTTTGCTTCACATTCGTGACTTTTATGTGCGTGACTGCCGTTCCGAAAGCTTGTAAACGGCAACAGGCTTTTCGCCGCAAAATTCAACGGTATAACCGTCACCGGGTGCCGGCGTGAAGGCGAATCTGCCGTTCGGATTCGGAAAAAAATGCGCAAGCACGCCGCCGATAACGCCGCCGTGGGCAACAACGACTGCATCAACTCCTTCGGAAATGACAGGTTTCAGTGCCTCAAGTGCGCGCGCCGTGACCTGCGCACCGCTTTCGCCGTTTGGACAGATGTTATCCTCATTGTTTCCTGAAATCCATTCGATATATGCAGGATCATCCTTCAGTTCGGCATAATTCCGCATTTCAAAATCTCCGAAGTCCGCTTCGCGCATTCCGTAAAGCACACTGTGCGGAGTGTCCCCGTAGATAGCGCGAAAACTCTGCTCGGCGCGCAGCATTCCGCTGGTGTAATAACGTTCGGCGGTCGGATAAAAGCCCGTTTTTGCACGTGCTTCAAGTTCTGTATAACTCTCGGGAAGAATGGGCAAATCGGTACTGCCGTAATAAATATGCAGCATGTTGCCGCGGGTCATGCCGTGCCGTATCAGAGTCAGCTTCATTGTTGAAAAACTCCTTTCGCTATTTTAACCTTTCGGGAAGTCCGCAAAAAAGCCGTATCACGCTGTCTGCTTTTGCCGCAGCCTTTGCAAGGGCGGCGCCGTGCAGCTCGCGCCAAAGGCGATCCTTCTCGGAGAGAGGAACAACGCCGCAGCCGATTTCGCGCGCAATGAGTGCAGTCCGTTTTTTTTCGGACAATGTGAACAGCGGTGCAAGAAAATCATCGTCAAGCCGTTTGAATGCCGCGTCAAGGTCGGCATATTCGGCGGCAATTTTATGAGTCAATGCCTCAAAATGAATGTAAACACTGCTGTTCCCGCCGATAACGGAATCGAAAACATTTGCTTCGGGGCACTGTGCGGCGGCAAGGTCGAGGACAGCGGCGGCATTGAACCCAAGCCGCTGCACGGCATAGGTCAGCTTGCCCTGATATGCGCCTCCGATAATCAGCGTCAGCCCGCCGCACTTATCAATTTCATATGTTTCGTTTGAGTTCATATAAATACCTGTTTCAGTTGTTTTTATCGATTCAATTGCTTTAATCCGTTCACATGCGGCCAAACAGAAGCAGTGCCGCAATGCCCGCAAGCTCCGCAAGTGTAAGCGAAAAGCCTGAAATATCTCCGTTCATGCCGCCGAGCTGCTTTTTTTCGCGCAGAATGCAAATCCAATATACCGCAACAGCCTCAATCGGCGCAAAACCGACTTTGCCGCAGAGCAGCGGGGGAAGTACAAGAAAGAGTGCGAGCTGAACAAAGAGCGAAACGACGGAGGCCGCGCTCCGAACAGCTCCGCTGTACTGGCTCGTTTGCATCGGTTTCAGCGTTTGAACCGCAATTCCGGAACAGGCGCGTGTGCAGGCGGGCAGAACCGCAAGCGTCAACAATGCTTTGAAATCGAAAGATTCGAATGAGAAAAAAAGACTCCATTGCGCGGCGGCGAGCAGAATCATGCATATGACGGCGAACGAGCCGCAGTGGGAATCCTTCAGTATGCGCTGCCGGGTTTCAAGATCGCGCCGCGAAAGCACAGCATCGCAAACGTCCATGAACCCGTCAAGATGCAGAAAGCCGGTCACAAGCCACGGCAAAGCGCAAAGAATCAATGCGCGAACGGCAGAGGGCAAATTGAGAGCCGTGCAAAGGTGAGCGGCCGCAGCCCAAATTGCGCCGACAATAAGCCCGATGAGCGGCAAAAAGCCGAGCATTCTGCCGCGTGCAGCTTCATCCCAGCGCCTGAAGGGACAGGGGATTGCAAGAAACATGCCCCATGCCATAAAAAAACCGTAAATAAACAACTTCATAACAATAAAATAAAAAGAAACAAACAGTCACTGTATGTGCGTTCGGAACGTCGGAACATCTCGAAGAAACAACGCATTTCCCTTTATAGTTCGCATGATTCCCGACGATGCTTCAACCACAATATCGAATTCGGAAGCAAGCTGTCTGCAAACAAAAGCCAATGCTCGGCGGTAGCTTTCGGTAACAGCGTCATATTGCATTCCGTCACGAAAAATGTCATCGCATACACATATAAAATGCATTGCTGCGTTTGCAATTTTCGACAGTTCGGCCGCAACACGTTCCCCGGCTGCAAAATCAACGGAAAAATCGGCATTTTGTGCAGGCGGGGGGAACATTTCGTTTGCAAGCAGAGCCGTCACACTGTCAAAAAGTACGCAGCCTCCGCGAACCGATGCGGAAAAAGCGGAGGTATTTCGGCCGCATTCGATGGTTTCAAAGCCCCAACCGGCTCGCGCTTCAAGGTGGCGCGCAATGCGCTTTTCGTCTTCCGAATCGGAAGGTTCCATCGTTGCCCAATAGTACGCAGGGCAGGAGCCGCGCGCCGCAAGCATCCTTGCAATGCGCTGAGCCGCCATGCTTTTTCCGCTTTTGCTTCCGCCGACTATGAGTATTTTCATTTTCGCTCCCGAGTTTTCAAACGGTCTTAACGCAGAACGCTGATTCGTTTCGAATGTCTTCAAGGTAGTTATCGTTGATGCTGGCTTCCTCAAAGGTTGCCATATCGTTCATTGCCGCACAGGCGGCGCGCATGACCTGAAACGCAACAGGGCAACCGCTGCCCTCGCCGAGCCGCATGTTGAGATTAAGCCATGGTTCCATGCCAAGTTCCGCCGCCGCGGCACGATAGCCGATTTCATATGAAGCATGGGAAAGAAAAACAAAGTCGCGCACCGTTTTGCAGAGCCGAACTGCCGCAAGTGCAGCAGTAACGGAAATCAGTCCGTCCGCAACGGCGGGAATGCCGAACAGCGCACAGCCGATGAATGCGCCTGCCATTGCGGCGATATCAAATCCGCCAACCTTTGACAGCACGTCCAAAACATCCGCTCCGTTGGGTTTGTGCAGCGCGACTGCATCTGAAATGACACGTTTTTTCAGTGCAAATCCCTCGTCCGTAAGCCCGCTTCCGCGTCCGGTGACGCTTTCAACAGGGAGATTCAGCAGGCAGGCAAGCACAGCGGCGGATGTTGTTGTGTTGCCGATACCCATTTCGCCTATGCCGAGTGCATCCGCGCCCGAGTTGTGCGCACGCTCGGCTGCCTCGATTCCGATCGCAAGGGCATCGACAGCCTGACTGCGCGTCATTGCGGGCTGCTTTGAAAAGTTTGCGGTGCCAAACCCCAGTTTGCGGTCAAGAATGGTTTCGGGAACACTGTCGGAATTTATGCCGACATCGATAACTTCAACATCAATGCCGAAATCCCGCGCAATTGCGGACATGCCGGTTTTGCCGCGAGTCATATTTATTGCCTGCGCAAGCGTCACGCTCTGCGGAGTTGAAGCAACGCCCTCGGAAACTATTCCGTTATCGGCTGCGAACACAACTATGCGTGTTTTTTCTATGCGATTGCACACGCGCCCTGTAATTCCCGCAAGTCGGACGGAGATTTCCTCAAGTGCTCCGAGGCTTCCCGGAGGCTTTGCAAGCTTGCTCTGCCTTTCCTTTGCGGCAGCTTTTGCGGCTGAATCGGCGGGGCGAATGCGGGAAAGCAATGCTTTCAGTTCGGTTTCGTTCATAAGTTCAATCCAATGTATATATTTTGCATATCATGAATTATTTGCTCAAAAAGCCGTTATCAACCAGCCAAACAACGGACGGCGCGGCAGTCATGTTTTCAATCGTAAAGGTTGCATCCGGAGATTTTCGGATGATATATTCAATCGTTTCCCGCATCGGAATATTTCCGCTGCCGAGAGGATTGTGAAGATCGTCCCCGCCGAAATTGTTGTGCAGGTGAACATGCATAAGCTTCGGTGCGAAGCGGTCGATCCAATGCGTCAGCGGGGTTTCGGAAACGCGGCTGTTTGCATGCCCGATATCAAGGCAAAGCCCGAAGCGCGAATCGTTCACGCCCTCGGCAACCGCCGCTGTGATTTCCGGTTCGGGTTCCATAACGTTTTCAAGCAAAAAACTCATATCGTTCGGTGCGTTTTTCAGAAAAACACGCCAAAACTTAACGGATTCATCAATGAAATACTCTTTATAGTAAACAAAAGGTATGAATCCCGAGTGAAAAACAATTCGTTTTGCTCCGATAACATCCGCCGCAAACAGTGCTTGGTCAAATCGCCGCCGAACAACGTCGCGAACCAGCGGATCTATTGCACACGGAGAAAGCTCCGCAAACGGGGCGTGAAGCAGCAGCCGCAGACCGCAGCCCGATTCGGCAGTAAGCTGCGAAACGCGGCGAAAATGCGCCGCACTGTCCGTATCCATGTTCGGCGCATAGCAGAATTCTGCAATTTCAAGCCCGAGCGAGTGTTCCCGCGCAGCAGCAGCGCAGTCATCCGCAATGGTTGAAACGAAAAGTTTTTTTGAAAAATCAAAAGTCATTTTGCGTGTTGTAAGCTTGAGTCGGTTTGCATCCGTATCAGCACTGTATCCGCACTTTCCGCACCGCTGCAACAGCACGAACGGTGATGCATTCAAGATTACCCTCCGGACCGGTTCCTTCAGGCGTTGTAAACTTGACGCTGATGTTTTCCGGCGGAACGCCGAGAGCCTCTGCAAGGTTTGCACGCATTGCTTCGCGGAAGGGCGCAAGCTTCGGCTTTTGAGCCGTTATCACGGAATCGATATTCACAGTTTCAAATCCGGCTGCGCGAATGCGTGCAGCGGCCTCTTTTGCAAGCAAAAGGCTCGATATGCCGCGAAATGCTTCATCACTGTCGGGAAAATGCTGCCCGATGTCGCCGAGTGCACATGCGCCGAGGAGGGCATCAATCACGGCATGAGCAAGTGCGTCCGCATCGGAATGCCCAAGCAGTCCGAGTTCAAACGGAATTTCAACGCCGCCGAGGATGAGCTTTCGCCCGGCTGCAAGGCGGTGGGTGTCTTCGCCGATGCCGATTCTGAACATATTACTTACCTCCGTTGTCGGTAAAATCGGATTATCTCCCGAATGCGGCTCCGCAGCGGATCTTGCGGACACATTGCCCGAGGGGAGATTCCGCTCACTGCGTTTTGAAAGCAAAAACTCAAAATACGGAACATCGTCCCGCGTTGTGAGCTTCAGATTCTGTTTGCTGCCCGGAGAAAAATGCAGCTGTACTCCCGTTGAGCGGCAAAGGTCGGCATCATCCGTGAAGCTGCCAACGGCCTTGCTGTATGCATTCAAAAGAATATCTCTGCGAAAGCTTTGCGGAGTTTGTGCCGCAAGAAGCCTGCTTCTGTCAAGCGTTTCTCCGGTATCGCCGAAACGAACTGTGTCCGCAACGGGCACGGAAGCAATGCCGCAGCCGTATTGCTCTGCGGCACGCAGGCTGGCTTTAATGGTTTCTCTGTCAACAAGGCAGCGGGCACAGTCATGAACGGCGGCGATCGCACCCGATGCTGCGCGGACGGCATTGAATACTGACTCCTGCCGCGTTTTCCCGCCGCGAACGATTTTCACGGGGTAGGGCGCGGAATTTGCCGCTGTAAGTGCAATTTCCTCCGTGTCGGGCGAAACGGCAATAACGGCTTCATCGGCAATTCCGCAAAAAGCTTCAACGCAAAGCTCAATGGGTGTTTTGCCGTAAAAACGCATCAGCATTTTGTTTTCGCCCATTCGCGATGATGAACCGGCCGCAAGCAGAATTGCGGATACTGTAGTTTTATCCATGCTGTTTCGGGCCTCTTCCGGCTGCGGTGTCAATCGGCATCGGTATTCAGACTGTCTTCAATGATTCTGTACATGCTGTCCGCTTCCTCTTTGCGAACGGTTTCGCGCACGGCAAGTACCTCGGCCGTCAGCCGTTTTGCGCCCATGCGAACGCTGATTATGTCCCCCGGGTTAACATCGGCTGCAGGTTTTGCAACTTTGTCATTTACCGTTACCCGTCCCATGGAACAGGCTTCGTTTGCAACGGTTCTGCGTTTGATAATTCGCGAAACCTTAAGGTATTTATCAAGTCTCATCAGGTGCTCCTCTTTAATGATTATTCTTTAACATAGTCTTTTCCGACGGATGCGATAAGGTCTTTATCATACACAATATCGGCGTCATCCATCCATGTATCAAGCAGCTCGTCCCATGCTTCGGTATCGCTTGTCGCTTTGACGATCGTCGTTATTTTGTCAATCACATCAGCAAGCTTAACTTCGCCGGGCGTTTCGTCCGCGCCGCGGTAAATGATATGCAGGCTGCCGTCCGTGTCGGTAAACACATCCGAGTATTCACCGGGCTTAAGCAGCGAATAAATCTCCTTGACGGTTGAACTCCAGTCACCCTTTGAGGAGCTGTGTTTTGTTGAAATCAACTGCCCCTTTGTGCGGAAGGTTTCGCAGCCCCCGTAACTGTCGCTGCCTGCAACGTATTCGTTCTCTGTATACTTGAGCATGACCTGAGCAAAGTCCGCTCTGCCTTCAAGTTCTGCAAAGGCCTTGTCGATTTTTGCACGATAAGGCTCAATGAATTTATTGTACATTTCATCGCATTCAGCCTGAAGCGTTTTGTAATCCGAAATCAGCTGCGCAATTCGCTCGGAATTTGCGCCGTCACCGTTTAAGGCATCCGTAAACAGCAGGGATGTGCATTCTTCGCGCAGCGAATCAAGCTGTTCGTTCTTTTTTTTGTAGTCATCGCCGAGTTCGCCTTCGGGAATAACAACAATATCCATGATTCGGGAGTATCCCTCCGGAACAACAAGCGCGGGCGCGGCATCATCGTAGATACCGCAGTATTTTTCAAAATACTCTTCGTTATCTTTATACTGCCCGGGATTGGAGGCATAAAGCTCCTTGTCCGATTTCAGCTGCTTTTCGTACCAATCGGCAATGTCTGCATCCGTCACGGAAAAATCTTTGCAAACATACTCCTTGTATGCTTCGATAAGCGCCGTGTTGCGCAGTTCGAGTTTATATTCCTCGCAGTATTCATCATAGGTCATGGTTTTGCCGGTGTAATATTCGGAAAGCTCCGCAATGGCGGCATCGAAATACTGCTGAACAGTCTTTGAATCGTCTTTGGCATTGGATTCTTCGGCAGTTTTCATATACTCGTCATATATCTCTTTAAGTTCGGTTTCCGCCTGTGCATCGGATTCCGCGATCTGTTCATCGGAAAGTTTAAATCCCTCCTCCTTTGCCCGGTACAGAACCACCATATCCTTAACAAGATATTCAAGCACCCAATCGCGGAATTTTTGCAGCTCTTCCTCGTTGCTGACGGGATCATAGCCCATTTGTTCCATGTATGAAAGATATGAGTCGAAGGCAGCCGTATAGAGGGCGTAGCTCACGGTTTCGTCCCCGATGGATGCGACTGCAGCGGTCTTGTCGTTCGGAACACCGTTTTTGTCGTTATTATTGTTCTTGCATCCGCTGAAGCAGAACAGAAAAGCTGCTGCTGCAATAAAGCAGACAACACGCATGAATGTCGAAGTTTTTTTGGAAAAGCCGGCGAAAATGCTTCCGCATCCCGATCCTGCCGCGGCTGAGCAGCCGGGCTTGCGGCGGTCGTTGTTTGTTGCGGTCATAGTGTGTGATTCCTCCGTTCTGAGTTTTAGAAAAACGGAACCCCCTGATTTTTGATTAACGATTATTCAGAGCATTCCCGAAAATCAATCGATATCGGAAGCAGCGAAAACCGAGGCTTTGCTGCTGACGCTTAAGAACTGCCGAAAACTGCACATTAATTCTGCCGCCGGCAAGCGGTGCGCCGAGAGTATCCATTCCGCTGTCTATTATACAGCATTCAGCCCCGTTTGCCAATGAGTGCGGGAATAAATCACATTTTTCCGCCGAAGGGACACATTCGGTGCCAAAATCACGGTTTCTCGTGCCCGAATCGCGGAGCCGATAAAAACAGACAGCAAAAACAAGTCGAATATAATTTTAATAAAAACTCTTGCCCAAATCGAGGTAAATGCTGTATAATACGATAGATATTTTATGTACATGCGCCGGCGGGTGAATTCTGTGTCCGCAGCGCATGAGCCGACAGTGCCTGCTGCATTGTTCGGGATAAGGAGAAAGCATTGACTCGAAGGAAATTTTCAATATTTACCGCTTTGTTCGCTGCACTGATCGCTTTTGCGGCTGTTCTTCCCGTTTCAACGGGGTTCGCCGCAAATGCGCAGACTGTTCATGGCAATTCCGCCGAAATCACCGTTCTGCCCGCAAAAAACGGAACGGACGCGGCAAGCATTTCGGCAAACCCCGCATTTTTGTCCGGTCCCGGACAGGTCACCGTAAGCATCACGCTTCGCAACCCGGGCGGTGCTGCGGGACAGGGGTTGGATGATACCGCAACAGGTTCCCTGATAAAGGAACCGTCGGAATCCACTCCGGCACCCGAGCCGACACCCGAACCCGAGCCGTCAACTCAGCCCGGCGGCGGTGTGTACACAAATGTTTCAATAATCAACACATACGGCGTTTCTTTCAACACTTCCGATGTTCCCGCGGGGGAATCGCGCACATTTACCGGCACGATGAACGTTGCCCAGGAACAAATCGGCGAAACACTGCGCTTTACAATTGCATGGTTCGATACGGCAACCCAAACCGCAGGTTCGCGTGAGTTGACTCTTGTCATTTCCCGTGCGGATACGGCTTATCTTAAGCTTTCGCGCAGCGTTGACAAATCGATTGCTTCGGCAGGTGATATTGTCAAATTGACGTATACGATGATAAACACGGGTGCTAAAAAGCTCAACAGCATTATCCTTGTTGATAAGAATGTTGCCGGTACACAGGCAATGCTTCCCGCATTCAGCCTTGCCCCGGGAGAGAGCCGCGTATTCACTTATGAATACACAATGCGCACATCAACCGTAACGAGCAAACCGACTGTATCGTTTGTTCCCGAGGGGTCAACAAATGCCCTGTCGGTAACGCTTTCGGGGCTTACCATCGGCCTTATAAATGCGCAGCTCACCAAAACGGTCGAAATCGGCACACCCACACCGGGGGGCGTTGAATTTACACTGTATCTGACCAACAACGGCAACCAGAGCCTGAATTCGCTCACCGTTACGGACGATCTCGGAACCGTTGTTCAAAGCGGTTTCAGCCTTGCAATCGGTGAGTCGAAAACCATTAAATATTTCGTCAGAAACCCCGAGGCCGTTCGCTATGTTGTGTTCAACATCACCGGCGTTTATTCGTCCGGCATCGTGTTTAAGGACAACACAAAGAGCTACACTGTTCGCCCTTACATCGATCCGACAACTCTCGGCCTCGAGTTCCGCGCGGAAGTTCGCACTCAACTCAATCGAGAGAATATCATTGGGCTGACTTTCACCGTCACAAACACGGGAAGCACTCCCTACACCGATGTTGTCCTGACCGAAAAAGAACTGGATTATGAAATCCACAAGATTGCCGTTCTTGAACCCAACTCCGGCGCACAGTCATTCAATATCGATCTTAACGTCGGCGGAGAAAGAGATCTTGTGTTCTTCCTGACGGCTCTTGACGCTTCGGGCAACACGCACATGTTTGAGGCGCATCTGACCGCAAAATATATCGATGCCGAAGGCACCGTTCCGAACGAACCGCCGGCAACGGGCGGGGTCACGGTCGTTGACGATCCGAATATCGGCAGCAAGCTGGACGGAATGCTTACAAAAACGGGAAGTGCGCTGAAAGTATGGTACAGTATTCTTATCATTATTGCGGCAGTTGCGCTTATCGCGATCATTGCTCTTGCCGCTGTTGAAATTTACAAGCGCAAGAACGGCGGAAACGCAAAAAAAGCACCGCGCAGACGCGCGCAGGAGGACGATGAAGACTGATAAGGCTGATTAAAAACCAAGGCTGAGCGGTCGATTCATTCAACTGCACCGCTTCAGCTTAAACAAGTGACTGTTTATATGACCCGCGCCGGCGGGCGGCTCAGAACGGGTTGCCTGTTGAGCTGCGGGTTTAATAATTTGCCGATAAACGGCATCGGTGAACCGAACCGTGCGGCGGACAACAATTCAAAACAGAGGAAAACAAAGGAGAATAAGGTATGCCGAACACTCAATTCATTACCCTGCTCATCATTACGGTTTTCAGCCTGTTGGCGGGAATCGTTTCGGCTGTTGTTTTATTTGGGCAGCTGAATGCAAAAAAACGCGAACGCGCAGAGCTTGAGCGCAGATTGGAAAATACGGTCGGTGCCGCAATGAACTCCTCCGTCGGCAATGCCTCGGCGGAGCTTGAACGCAGACTTCAGGACAGGCTGAAGGAGCTTTCGGACGCACTTTATCGATACAACGAACAAACAAAGAATGATTATGAACGATTTAAAAATGCTTTAAATGAAAGCATTGCTTCTTCGATGCGCGAAACCGCTTCCCGCCTTGCGGAGGCACAGACAGCGGCGGCAGAAAGAATCTCCGCAGAACAGAAAGCGTTTTCGGAAAAACTGAATACCGAACAAAACGCGCTTTCCGAAAGGCTCTCTTCCGAACAGAAGACGCTTTCCGACAGGCTTGCCGCAGGGCAGGATTCCTTCGAAAAACAGATTTCGGACAGACTTGCTGCTCAGAATACTCTGCTGAAAACACAGGCGGAGCAGGCGGAAACGCGCAATAAGCATTTTGAAACGGTCTGCACGGAAAAACTGGCGGCAATGGATACGAGCGTGAAGCTCATGACGGAACGCAACGAAAAGCAGCTTGATGCAATTCGCGGTGTTGTTGACGAAAAATTGCAGGAGACGCTCACAAAGCAAATCTCCGAAAACTTCAAGCTTGTTGATGAACGTCTTAAACAGGTCTATCAGGGGCTCGGAGAAATGCAGACGCTTGCAAGCGGAGTGGGTGATCTTAAAAAGGTTCTTTCAAATGTCAAAACACGCGGCACGCTCGGCGAAATTCAGCTCGGCGCAATTCTCGGCGAAGTTCTTGCGCCGGAACAATACGAATGTAATTTTGACGCCGGAAAACAGAATAATGAGCGCGTTGAATTTGCAATAAAACTTCCGAATGACGGTGGGGAAGCGGTTTACCTTCCCGTTGACAGCAAATTCCCTGCGGATATTTATTCCAAACTCTGCGATGCGTATGATTCCGGCGAGGATGTTGCCGCTGCGCAGAAAAACCTGCGTGAAGTTCTTCTGAAATGCGCGAAGGATATAAAGGAAAAATACATAAATCCCCCGCGCACAACGGATTTTGCGATCATGTTCCTGCCCACGGAGGGACTTTATGCCGAAGCGGTGCGGCTCGGGCTTATCGAAGAGCTGCAAATGCGTTTCCGCGTTAACCTTTCCGGTCCTTCAACCATGGCGGCACTGCTTAACAGCCTGCAAATGGGGTTCCGAACACTTGCAATACAAAAACGCAGCAGCGAGGTCTGGGATTTGCTCTCTCAGATAAAAAGAGAGTTCGGAAAGTTTGACGATGTGCTCAGAGCAACGCAGAAATCGCTTGAAAAGGCGCATAATGACCTTGAAACGCTTGTGGGTGTTCGCACAAGGCAAATTTGCAGAACCCTCAAAAAGGTTGAAACCCTTCCCGAAACCGATCCCACCGGGGAATATAAAACCCTTGCGGAAGCTTTGATAAATGCGGATGACGGCGAAAACTGATGCGTTTTCGGTCGATTGCGGGTGAAGCTCAGCCGGAATAAAGCGGATTCAGCTTTATCGGCGGGTACGGAATCGCGGCGAGAGTCGGAACGGGGTTTGCATAATCAAAGTTTGGGTTGAAATACCTGTCGCCGCAAAGCAGTGTTTCGCGATATACGTCATAACAGCGCAAAAGATTGGCTTTGCCTGCATTGGCATAATCATTCGGAAGTCCGCCCGATAACCGCGCCTTTGCAAACGGAGTGAAGCAGTTTGCAAGACCTTTTCGCATGAGCCGAACACAGAACTCCGTGTCCCATCCCACTCCGGACAGTGTTTCGTCAAACATGCCGAAACTGAAAAAGTTTTCGCCGCTGACTGCCATAAATGCGCCGCTGACGGCGGTTACATTGCGCTGAACGTGCAGAAAACTGCATTTTAAAAAGTCTTCAAAATCATCCTTTTCGCCGGAATAAGGGCTTTGTGCCCAGCCGTTAAGGCCGATAACGGTGCCGGCGGAAAGGATGTTTCCGCTTTCGTTCACGATTTTTCCGCCAACCGCACCTGCGCCGTGCCGAAGCGCAAGTTCGGTGAATTCGCGAAGGAATGCAGGGGAGAGAATTTCAATGTTTCCGTTTAAAAACAGCAGCAAATCCGCAGCGGCTTTGCATGCACATGCATTCAGCGTTTCGGGCAGCGGCTGTTCTGCGTTAACGTGAACGATCTCTGCCGCCCTGTTCTTTTTAAGTGCCAGAAGATAGCGGCGCATTCGCTCATCCCCGCTGCCGTCGTCCGCAATGATAATTCGTCTGCAATCAACCGTTGACTGCATCTCCGCCGAGTCAATGCATCGCTGAAGGTTTTCAACTCCGTCCGCACCGGCGATAACAATGCCGACGGATGGTTCGCGTTTTCTCGGGTAACGCATACGAAGTGTACCCAAAACGCTGCCCTCAAAGCAGTATCCGTTTGTGCGGTTTTTCTTTCCCGAACCGTCGCCGGGATAAAGGGAATTGAATTCACGCTTCAGTATATCGGTGCAGGGAATTTCGCTGCCGTCGCAGTCGCGGATAACGGTCAGCCCGATCCTTGCAATGTGAATGACCTGCTTGGCGACCGAAGCACAGTCAATGCAGTAAGCCCAAAGTTCGGCCGGTGTGCTGCCGCGAAACCCGCCGACAGCCGTATGTACACGTTTGGAAACAAGCATGGGCCGCCCGATGCTGTTGAAGGAACGCAATGTGTCGCGCCCGTAGTCGGGCTTAAAAATCGGGTTTTGCCGAATGCCGTCAATCACGGAGTCCTCATCGGCAAAAACAACCTCCGCTTCGGGATTTGAATGAGTTTGCAGAACAAGCATGTGAAGCGCGTCCGGTGCGGGCAAATCTCCGGGCAGCAGCTGCAAAAAGTATGCACCGTTAAGCATCTTCTCGGCGGCTTTCAGCTGTTCGTGCGCTGTGCCGTTAAAAAGCACAAGCCTGAATTTCGGAATGCCTTCATAATCCGTAAGCCCTGCCTGCGCAAGCTCCGAAACCACGCAAACTTCAAAATTTGCATAGGTTTGTTTGCCGAGCGCTTCGAGCGTTGAGCGAACGGCCGCACGGCTTGCTCCCGAACAGGCAATTGCGACGGAAACGAGCGGTGCAGGGTTCAGCGGTTTTTCACGTTGCAAGTCCAACTCCGCTTGTGCAGGCAGGTTTTCATGCAGATAGTCGGCATAGTCGGAAAATTTGTGCTGATTACAGACCCGCTTCGGAAGTGCGTTGAATGCCCCAGCAATAATGTCTGCCGCGGCAGTGATTATTCCTGAAGTGTTTGTTTCTGTCATTTCGGATTCCTCCTGCATCATGCGGTATTTCTGTACCTTGTTTTTTACCGCGTTTGAGCGGTTCGGCGGCTGTTCCGCCGCCTGCTGCATGATAGTATCTGCGGATTCTGCAATTTTAATTCCGAAACGGAATCAAGGAGGACTGCGGTTTATACCTGCGGAAAACAGCTTTTTCTGTCGCTTTCTCAGAACTGTCTAATACTTGCCTTTTGCAGGAACATGTCTTGCGGCAAACAGCTTTTAACCGATAAACGGTGCATTCCACAGTTTCGCGATGTTGCAAAATCCGCTATATTGGTTTATAATTATTTTGTGTTCGCTGATTAATTCGGGAGGTGTCGGCAATGGAACAATATAATGCAAAATTTGCGGAGGTCTATGACATTTTCATGGACAATACGGATTATGATGCATGGGCGAATTATATAATATCGCTGCTGCCGACCGACTTTCCGAAAGGAGCGAGAATTTTTGAGTGCGGCTGCGGAACAGGCGCATTGACTCTTCGGCTCAACAAAGCCGGGTACGATGTCACCGGTTCGGATATTTCAAGGGACATGCTCGAAGTTGCCGCTGAAAAATCCCGCCGGTGCGGGCAAAAAACAAAATTTATATGCATGGATATGCGCCGCATTGAATTGCATCGTCCCGTTGACTGCATCATTGCGGCATGTGACTGCGTGAATTACCTTACAAGCCGCGAGGATGTTGAAAAATTCCTTCTGACGGCATTCAACGGGCTCAGGCCGGGCGGCATTTTGCTGTTTGATGTTTCGTCAAGATATAAATTGCAGCACATTCTCGGGCAAAACGGCTATTGCGACAGCAGAACGGACGTTGCATACTTCTGGCAAAACTGCTATGATGCGGAGAGCAAGCTTGTGGAAATGGAGCTGGAGTTTTTTGTGAAGTCGGCAAACGACGCGCACGGCGAACCGCTTTATTCCCGATTTTCCGAAAAGCATATTCAACGTGCTCATTCCGAAAGGGAGCTTGTTTCGTGGCTTAAAAATATCGGCTTTGAAAATATCGGGGTTTTTTCGGCATTCACAACGGAACCGCCGCGTGATGAAAGCGAACGGCTGCAATTCACGGCAAGAAAGCCCGGCAGAGTCGGCAAATAACCTTTGCGGCCTGCTCAAATGACCTTTAGCGAAAGGAAAACATTATGAATAACGAAATTGAAAATAAGATGAACGAAAGCGATGCTTCCTCCGACTGCATCGAAAACACATGCGCTGAACGCGACAATATCATTCGCGGTCTGCTTTTTAACCGCACAGTGAACGTGATCGCCGTTTCGGGACGCGAAATAGTTGAAACCGCAAGAGAAATTCACGGAACAAGCCGTGTTTGCACCGCCGCTCTCGGAAGAATGCTGCTCGCCGTTTCCATGATGAGTGCACAGCTGAAAAGCGAAACGGACAGCATAACGGCGACAATTGCGGGCGGAGGGCCTGCGGGCAACATAACGGTTGTCGGGCATATGGGCGGAATCGTTAAGGGGTGCATCACCAATCCGGAGGTTGAACTGCCGCTTAACGAGTTCGGAAAGCTGGATGTTTCGGGTGCTGTCGGCGGCAGCGGTGAGCTGCGCGTTATTCGCGATTTGTCGCTGCGGGAGCCGTATGTCGGCAGGTGCGAGCTTATTGACGGCGAAATTGCAGATGATTTCGCAAATTATTTTTACACAAGCGAACAGCAGCCGTCGCTGGTTTATCTCGGCGTAAGGGTTGAGCCGCAGCAGGGGACCGTGCGTTCCGCTGCCGGGCTGATTATTGCACCGCTGCCCGATTGTCCGGAGAGCGATATTATTCGGCTTGAACAGCTGACGGGCAAAATTGCAAAGCTGTCACAGCATATGGATGACGGAGAGACCCTCGAAAGCGCGCTTAACGCCCTTTTCGAAGGCATGGAGTTTGAAATTACCGACACTCTCTGCCCTGCATACCGCTGCGATTGCAGCAGGGAAAGGCTTGAGCGCGTCATTATGTCGCTCGGCGAAAACGAACTGAAAGATATTATTGAAAACGACGGCAAAGCGGAGCTTGTGTGTTCTTTCTGCCAAACGAAATACGTTTTTAACGAGGATGAACTCCGCGCTCTGCTTGAAGAGGCACAGGCGGGCGGAAACGATTCGGATGAGATTTCCGCAGATCTTGCCGAAGCGATAAACGACTGCGGAAATGAGTGATCTCAAAAACGGAATACAACCGAAATCAACAAAAATCGGAAACTCGCCGAACGGCTTGACTTTAATGAAACGGCTTCAACTCGGCGTCTGCTTAAAACCGGGTGGAGGATATGCAGCATGAGAAGCACAAAAAAGAAACCTGACAACGTTATTGATATCAGCGGCAATGTTGAGCTTATTATGAAGCTTGCGGCGGACAAACTCGATGCGGGCGATCATATCGGCGCCCTTTCGCTGATGCGGCGTGCGGAAACAATTGAACCCGAAAACGAGGAAGTTATGCTTGCAATCGCGGGAACATACAACGAGATGAACAGGTTCACCGAGTCGCTTGCTTATTCCTCGTGCGTCCTGAATTCCGGTCATGAATATGTTCAGGATGCTTTCATGATTGCGGGCTACAGCTACCTTGGACTCGGTGAATATGTTGCGGCGCGCAAAGCGTACAGGCAGTTCCTGATAAACGTTCCGGACAGCTACACTGATGAGGACTTGATTGCTGTTTACGAGGCTCTTGATATATGTGAGGCGAATTGTGCTTTGAACGAGTCAAGGGAATCCGTTCCTGCCGTTCGCGACAGCAGTGAGGTTGAGCTTGAAGAAACACTGAAACGCATTGAAGCAGAGGAGGATCGCGTGAACGGCGATATGGCATACGGACTTCTCAGCGATGCAATTGAAAAATTCCCGGATTCCTATGAACTGTTCGAAAAGTATCTTTTGAGCTGCTATGCTGTGATGCATTTTAAAAAAGGTATCAAAAAATACGAGGCCGCTCCCGAAAAATGGAAATCGAGATTAACGATTCGGTGCTATGCTGCGCTTTTGTACAGCGGAGCTCACAGGCCGCGCAAAGCAGCCGAGTGTGCAGACAACATCCTTAAAATGAAAGGGTTGGATGAAGAAGAGCTGATGCGGGCATCCGCCGTGATGCTGGAGATTCAAAATGCTTCCGCCGCGATGACTCTCGTTAAAAGGGTCTATTCGGAGCACCCGTACGATCAATTGGTAATCCATAACTATGCTCTGTCAGCCTACCTCAGCGGGGATTATGCTCTTGCCAGAACTCTCTTTGAAAAACAGCTGCGAATAGATCCGAGTGACAGTGTTGCTGCTTATTATCGCAAACTGTGCATAAAAACGCAGGAGGACGGCATTCTGAGAAACGTCAGCATACCCTATGATGTTCCGAGCGGCGAACTGTTCCGCTGCATGACCGTGCTTTCGAACGAACTCGGAAATGAAGATGCAGGCAGGATGTTGACCGAAAGCGAACCGGAGCTTACACAAGAGGAGATTGAAGAGTGCGTACGGTATTGCGCAGAAAAAACTCCTCCGCCCTTCCGTATCGGCGGATTGATGCTTTTGTACGAGCGTGACCGTCGGTCGGCGATGCATGAGCTTTACAAGATTCTTTTGGATCCGAGTTGTGACGACAGCGTTCGCAGGTTTGCAATCATGACTTTCCGCGATAAAGAGAATATGACAAGGTTCACGATTTTTGATAAGGGAAAACTCTTAACGGGTGAACTGTTCTCAACCGAAAATCAACCCGACAAAACGGATGACGAAGAAAAAGAGGATGATTGTCCGCATTTGCAGGCACCGTTCGGGCGGCTGAATGCACTCTTGCAGCAAAAGCTCTGCAATTGCAGCAAAAAAATCAGGCAGGAAGCCGAAAATATTGTTGAAGCGGCTGCGGAACTGTACAATGATTTGGGGTTGGCATTATCCAATTCGCAGGTTCCTGCATATGCAGCGGCGATTGATTATACATGCCGCTTTATGAACAGCAAAAGAGCAGTTAATGCAAAAAAACTTATAAAGGATTATGATATAACTCTGCGCAGGTTGGAAAATGCGGCGGAGAAGCTTCAAAGCGATCTATGCGTATACGGAATGTTCGAGCCGGAAGAAATGTGCAAACTTGAAGACAGCTTTGAAGAAACATTCAAAAAGCTTCATGCAGAGGAAAAAGCAGCAGCCGAACGTAAAAAGTCCGGAAAAACCAAGCCGTCTTCCTGCAAAAACGCCGACGCCGGCTCAAACAAGGCGGATCTCGCTTCGAAAAAACGGACAAATTCGGGCAGAAAGTCTGCCGAAAAAACAAAAGATGATTCCGTGAACAAATCCGAAAGCGGGTCCGAAAACAACGGCGGCGCACCGGATGCGGAATGACAGTGCGCCGGCGGTTTACGGCAGCAACATAAACGGAGATATATGTATGACTGATACTTATTTTGCAACGTGCAAAATCGGGCTTGAGTCCGTCGTTGCGGGCGAATTGCGCGATCTTGGAATTGAGGTGCTTCGCGTCAGCGATGCAAGAGTTGATTTTGCGGGAGACCATTTTGCAATGGCGCGTGCCTGTCTTTGGCTCAGAACTGCGGAACGCGTGCTGATGAAGCTTGCTTCGTTCCGCGCCGTAACTTTTGATGAACTGTACGAGGGCGTGCGCCGCATTCGCTGGAAGGATTACCTGCTGCGCACAAGTTTTATCCATGTGAACGGCAAATCTGCAAAAAGCAGACTTTTTTCGGTTTCCGACTGTCAAAGCATTGCGAAAAAAGCGATTGTGGATTCGCTTTCGCGTGAATACGGACTTAAAATTCTGCCGGAAAACGGCAGACGCATAATAATCGAAATCGGGATTCTGCGCGATGAAGTCACCGTTGCTCTTGATTGCTGCGGCGCGGGACTGTCCCGAAGGGGATACAGAACATACAATGTGACCGCACCGATATCGGAAACGCTCGGTGCAGCAATAGTGATGCTTTCGGGTTACAGGCAAACACGTCCGCTCATAGACCCGATGTGCGGTTCGGGCACAATGCCGATTGAAGCTGCAATGATCGCAAACAATATCGCGCCGGGAATTAATCGGGAGTTTGCGGCGGAGGACTGGCATTTTTTGCAGAACAATGCATTCGCCGCGGTGCGGGAGCAGGCGAGGGACAGTGTTCGCCGTGACACAGTGGATATATCCGGAAGGGATATAGACCCGCATTCGATTGAACTCTGTAAAAAACATGCAAAAAAGGCGGGGGTCATGCTCGATTGGCGCGTTGAACCCGTTCAAAAGTTCCGTGAAACGCGTACGGGCGGCGTGATCGTCTGCAACCCGCCGTACGGCGAGCGATTGCTTGAAAAACAGAGTGCGGAAGAGCTTTATCGTCAAATGCACGGCATTTTTTCGCAGCTTGACGGCTGGAGCGTGAACATCATTGCGTCACATCCGGATTTTGAACGCATATACGGCGCAAGAGCGGATAAAAGGCGCAAGCTTTCAAACGGAGGCATGACCTGCACGCTTTATCGCTATCGCCCGCATTATCTTTCCCCGAAACCGGAAAGGCCGAAGACGGACGAACCGCCAATCGACGAATGACCGGCGGCTTCGCATGGATTAATCCTCCCGCACCGGGTTTTAATACATCGAATTTCAATGCGCATTCGGAATAATTGAATCAACAGCATCAAAAAGGGAACCGTGCCGATTTGTTTCGACGGTTCCCTTTAATTTGCGTTCCGTGCGTGTAATGCATCAATCGAAATACATTGAATACACGGAGCCGTTCGAATTTCGACGCAGTAATCAGCTCAATTCAAACATGCCTGTGTACAGCTCGTAATATCGGCCCTTACGGCGGAGCAGCTCTTCATGGTCGCCGCGCTCAATGATACGGCCTTTTTCAAGCACCATAATGGCATTTGAATTGCGAACGGTGGAGAGTCGGTGTGCAATAACAAACACCGTTCTTCCTTCCATAAGGCTGTCCATGCCGCGTTCGATGAGCAGTTCGGTTCTTGTGTCGATCGAGCTTGTCGCCTCATCAAGAATGAGCACCTCGGGATTGGTAACGGCGGCTCGTGCAATTGCGATAAGCTGACGCTGACCTTGTGACAGGTTTGCGCCGTCCGAAGTGAGCATCGTATTATAACCTTCCGGCAGGTGCGAGATGAAGTAATGCGCATTTGCGATCTTTGCCGCCTGAATACATTCTTCATCCGTTGCATCCAGCTTGCCGTAACGAATGTTTTCCATAACCGTGCCGGTGAACAGGTGCGTATCCTGCAAAACCATGCCGAGTGTTCCGCGAAGGTCGCGTTTTTTGATGCGGCGAACATCGATTCCGTCATAGGTGATTTCACCCTCGTTAACATCATAGAACCTGTTGATAAGGTTGGTTATCGTCGTTTTGCCGGCACCGGTGGAGCCGACAAACGCGATCTTCTGTCCGCGCTTTGCATAGAGGGAAACATCATTCAAAACGTTCACCTTGCCGTCATAGCTGAAGGTTACGTCGTGCAGCTCAACCATGCCCGCAAGCGGAACTTCAGTCACGGAATCGTTTGCTCCCGACTCGGTTCCGTTGGGAACGCGCCAGACTTTTTCGCCGTGTGCGTTCAAGCCGAGGGCAACATCGCCGTCATCGATTTCGGGTGGAACATCCATAAGCTTAAACACGCGCTCCGCGCCCGCAAGCGCAAGCAGAACGAAATTGAACTGCTGCGAAATCTGCGATATGCGCTCCGCAAACTGCCGTATGTACTGCAAAAAAGCAATAAGCACGCTGCCGGAAGTCACAAGACCGAGAACACCGAGGGTGGTCGTTATCGAATAGAAAATATGAGACAGGTTGTTCATTATCGGCCCCATGATATTGGCATAGGTATTTGCCTTTGTTGCTGCCGAACAGAATTCAATATTCAGCACATCAAATGCCTTCATGGATTCTTCCTCATGGTTAAAGGCCTTAACGACCTTCTGCCCCGCCATCATCTCTTCAATGTATCCGTTCACGGATGCAACGGCTTTTTGCTGACGGGCAAAGTTCTTTCCGCTCTTTTTGCCGATGAATTTGACTGTAAAAAACACAACAAACCCCATAACAACAACGATTGCAAACAGCGAAACGGAAAGAATGAGCATCATTGCAACGATGCCGACGAGGGATATGCATGAGATTATCAGCTGCGTGATGCTCTGGTGCAGAAGCTCGCGGATCGCGTCAATATCGTTTGTATAGTAACTCATAAGCTCGCCGTGCGTATGGGTATCAAAATAGCTTATGGGAAGACTCTGCATCTTGTCAAACATATCCTTGCGCAGGTCACAAAGCACCGTTGCGGAGCATTTGAGCATCAGATAGTTTAAACAATAGTTGGTGAGAACACTGAGCACATACAGCCCCGCCATGCCGATAAGCAGGGCAAGGTATTTTGCCTGTGCCGCATCGGGCGTGATGCCTGCTTCTTCCAACACGGCAACAAGGGGTTTCATCATGTAGCTTGCGGCAATTGTTGCAAGGGAATAGACTGCGATCATAATAACCGCAACAGTGAACATCCAGCGGCATTTGCCGTAGTACTTAAGCAGCCTGCTCATTGTTTTGAGCGGATTTGCGGGGCGGCCGCTGCCTGCAAAACGTGCAGCGGGGTTGTCTCTTCCTCCGGGCATTTTAGGCATTAGTGACCGCCTCCTTTCCTTTTATGTCAGAGCTGCTGTTTACGCCGGAGACCGTTCCGCCTTCCTGCGGAAGTTCCTTGTTTTGAGACAGGTAAACTTCGCGGTAGATTTCGCTGCGCTGCATAAGCTCATCGTGAGTGCCGACATCTGAAATGCGTCCCTTATCCATAACGATTATCCTGTCGGAATACATTATGGAGGCTATGCGCTGGGCAATGATGAGCTTTGTTGTTCCGGGCAGACTTTCGCGGAATGCGGTGCGGATGCTTTCATCGGTGCGTGAATCGACTGCGCTTGTGGAGTCGTCAAGGATCAGGATCTTCGGATTTTTGAGCAGCGCGCGGGCAATGCAAAGCCTTTGCTTCTGTCCGCCGGAAACATTCACACCGCCCTGCCCGAGATCCGTGTCGTACCCGTCAGGGAAGCTCATAACGAAATCGTGCGCACATGCAAGGCGACAGGCATGCTCAATCTGCTCGTCCGTTGCGTCCTTGTTGCCCCAACGGAGATTGTCGCGAATCGTGCCGGAAAAAAGCATGTTCTTTTGAAGCACCATTGATACGCTTTCGCGCAGTTCATACAGTGAATAATCCTTAACATTCCTTCCGCCGACAAGCACTTCGCCCGAAAGTGCATCGTAAAAACGCGGAATGAGCTGCATCAGGGTCGATTTTCCGTCACCGGTGCCGCCCACAACGCCGATGGTCTCACCGGCGCGAATGTGCAGGTTGATATCAGAAAGCGTGAGGTTGTCATTTTTTCCGGAATAGCTGAAATTAACATGGCGGAATTCAATCTCACCGTTTTCGACTTTGAACGTGCTGCCGTTATCCGTAATATCGGGAACTTCGTCAAGCACCTCGTTGATGCGCGTCACGGATTCGCGCGTCATGGTGAGCATCATGATGATCATTGCAACCATTGAAACGGAACCTACAACCTGGTTGGTGTAGGTCAACATGCTGACAAGCTCGCCCTTCGTAAGCGTTCCCGCAAACACCTGATTGCCGCCCATCAGCATCAGAATGACGGCGCAGGTCCACATAATACCCATTTGAATCGCAGGCAGGAGGGAGAAAAGCTTCTGTGCGTAAATTTGAGCCTTTTTAAGGTCATCGGCGGAAGCGGCAAATTTTTTCTTTTCATAATCTTCGCGTGCAAAAGATTTCACTACGCGTGCGGCGACAAGATTTTCCTGAACGGAAGCGTTCATCTTATCATATTTTTTTAACATGATGCGGAAACGCGGCTTGCCTATCATTCCCATTGAAATGAGTGTGCAGAACATAATGGGCAGCGCAACAAGGAAAATGGCCGAAAGCTCCGCATTTACGCGCAGAGCCATAACGGCCGCAAGCACCATCATGACCGGAGCGCGCACAAATATGCGTATCATCTGCTGATAAAGATTCTGAACGTTGTTGATATCCGCCGTTGTACGCATAACGAGGGAGGGTGTTGAGAATCTGTCCGTGTTTTTGAAAGAGAAAGACAGAATCTTTTCAAAAACTTTTCGGCGCAGGTTCTTTGCAAAACCCATGCTTGCAACCGCAGCCGTACGTGCGGCAAGCATACCGAATGCAAGCGACAGCATTGCCGCAAGCACCATTATGCCGCCGAGAATAATTACAAATCGGGTTTTGTCGGCGATAAGCTCTGCCGAAAAATACTTCCGAAGGGTGAAATCAGGCGAGCCGTAAAGCCCGCCGTCAACTATTGCCGCCATAAGGAGTGGGATAAAAACTTCCATCGTAACTTCAAGAACGATGAATATCGGTGTCAGAAACGAGGGAAGCCGATATCCCTTTGCGCAGGGCAGCAGGCTGCGAAAACCGCTGTTCTTTGCGCTTTTTTCAGTGCTTGTTTTTTTTGTTTTCATAATACGTTGTTAAATGCCGAATTGTCGGTGGGCAAACAATACCTCCAAACTTCCTTTAGTGATTTTATTTTAACATCATAAATAATATATTGCAAAGCCTTTCATCAAATGCCGTTCACAAAACAAAAATACTGTCCCGCGGCATTGGTGTTCCGTCGGCGGGGAAATGCTTTTAAACCAAACCGACGGCATCCATAAGCAGCATCAGAAGAGGGACAAAGATGAAACAGCCGAGAGTCGTAAGGCTCATTCCGGCAGCAACGAATGATTCATCCGCATCGTTTGCCGCCGCAACAACAACGGCCTGCGTCATAACGGGCATGGCGGATTCGATAACAAGAACCCCGCTCGGCATTCCGCTCAGACCGAAAAGTTTGCAGAGCACAAGCATGATAAGCGGCGCGGCGATAAAGCGCATTCCCATGACAGCAAGCATGCAGCGGTCGGGCTTAAGGCTTTTAAACCCGTATTCGTACAGTGCATATCCGATATAAAACAGCGCGAGCGGCGTTACGATATTGCCCATATAGCCGGAGAGCTTAACAACGGGCTGCGGCATTTTGACGCCGAGTGCCGCAAGCGGAAGGCAAACAGCAAGCGCAACCAAGGGTGGGGAAACGATTTTTTTAAGATTGTGCAAAAATCCGCCGCGCTTTTCACCTTCGCCGGAGCGAGAGATGAGATAATTCCCGATCGTCCAAAAAAGGGTTGTGTTGACAATGTAGAAGCACATCACGTACGGCACGGCTTCATCGCCGAAAAGCCCGGTGTTCATCGGCAGTCCGACAAAAACCGAATTCGAAAAAGCACACATCGCAATAAAACCGCCGCGCCGTTTTGCCTCGGGTTTAAGCAGCTTTGCAAAAATAAAGCCGAGCAGAAGAGTTATAATCATGCTCAGCGCGGGCAAAAGAAACAGCAGTGCGGGATTTTGCAGCGCGTCAAGGTCGATTTTTCCGAACACGGTGTTCACAACAAGGGAAGGCATACCCGCCGAAATAATAAGCTTGGTCATAAGCTTTTTGTGTTCGCGGCGCAGATAGCCGAGTTTGCCGAAAAGCCAGCCCACGGCGACCATGAACATCACGATAAGCACGGCCGTAAGCGAATGGAATGTTGTTTCAAGCATTGTTTGTTACCTTGCCTTTGACAGAGTATTTGACAGAAAGTGTTTTTTAATTAATGCGAAGAAAAACCTGCAAACGGAGCATTCCGTGAAGCAGCGCCTCACAAAACGCTCCGTAAATCGGGTTCAATATGAATCGGTCTTCGGTTCAGCCGTTTGCAGGCTCCGAAACTCGAGCATTTAACTCAAAGTGCAGGTTTTACTTGCAGATCTTCCTGCATTCGAGGTAATACCTCTTTTCATGTGCTTCGCCCATTGAGAAAGTCTTGCGGGGCAGTGCGCCGTCAAAAACAACGGTGCGGAAGAATGCGCTCTTTTCCATGGGGGGAAGCAGGAAGCCGATGTTGCCGTGCTTGCTGCCGAGGTCGTTCACAACGTCTGCGCCGTGGATATAGTCGATAGTCGCGCCTTCGGTTGCTTTAAGAACAACGTCAAGAGCGTTTTGAAGCGTGCCGACTTCAAGCTGTGCATTGGGTTTTGCAACAACAATAAGTCCTTTGCCGTTCTCGGTAATGACGGGAATAACGTGCGCGCCCTCGGGAGCGGCCTTCTCCGCCTTTTCCATGCAGCATTCGCAGTCATAGAAGTTGATTTCGCATTCGCCGTTGTTCTGCTCCGCAAGCTTCGCCTTCAGTGCTTCAAGGAATGCGGGAACATGAACGTTGAAAACGACCCTGTGGATGGGTTCGAAAACGATGCCGTCATCGTGAACGTTTTCAAGTTCAACAAGTGCAAAGCGTGCGGGGTGATCCGCCTGCTCTTCGGGGGTGAGGGTGGCCTTGACTTTTTCCCAATTTGCTTTTGCGGTTGCAAAGCTGTGGTTGCCGTCGCCCATTGCAAACAGCAGGGGGGGCATTTCGGTGCCGTACTTGTTGGGATCAACAAGTGCGTTCAGCGCGGAGATAACGTCCTCGATCATGCCTTCATTGTTGACGAACCAGCCCTCAATGTGTCCGCCGTTCTGCATAAGGTCGAAATCGTAGAGCTTTTCGCTGTTCTGAAGCTTTTCCGCAAGGGGTTCGATAACGGTTTTCTTTTCATCATCGATAAGAACAAGAATATGGGGCAGCTCAAGCAGCGCGCCGTCGCGAATCTTCAGGCGGGGCGGGATGCGCTCAACGATCGTGCCCTCGGTTGCGCGGATAAGGGTCGTTGAACCCTTGGAGTAGTCATAGCACTCGAGATCCAGTGCAACAACAAGTCCGTTGCGGGTGTTGCCGCCGACGCTGCGGCGCGTGAAAACGAAACCTTCGCCAAGATTTTGAAGGATGCCGTTGTCGATATAGTCGTGCATTGCCTTGCGGATCGCGGCAATTTTTTCGGTTTCGCCGGGCTTTTCAAGATAAATCTCCGGAAGCATAAGGCGCAGGGTGGACGGAGCATCGCCGACGATCTCTTCGCACTTGTTCCAATAGTCAGGCTGGGAAGTGTACTGGTCGCACGCAACGCATGCCCATTTGGTAAGGTCAACATTCTTTGCGGGCATCAGGATTTCGGGAACCATGATACCGATATTGTTCTTGAATTTCGGGTTCATTGAAGTAATTCCTCCGTGATTTAATGAATGCTTTGCGCATTCCGTCATTCATGCCAATTTTACAACACTTTTCCTTTTTTGGCAACGGTTTAAACGCTTTTTTTCAAATATATGCCGCACGGCAAAACACCCCTGCTCGGCATTGCCCGGACAGGGGTGTTTTATTCGAAAAAAGAAAGGAGGCTCGTTATCGGTTACGGTTAATTCCCTTTTCTTTCATTCAAACCTTATGCTCTCTGCAACGCGCTTGGAAAGGCTTGCAGAGTCCTCGTAAGTATTGGAAAGCTCAACGGCAACGGACACGGGATTGCCCGTTGCACAGCACGAAACTGCGGTCGGGCAATAGAAAGGGTGAAAACCCCAGCCGTCTATCCATGCAGCGGATGAAATTCCGTGATACGAAACGGAATACACACTCTTGCAGTTTGAAGAATCACCGTCCACAAAATGATAATTATCCCAGTCGAAGTATTTGACGTGTCCCGTAGCAAAGTGAGCGAAAGCCTCACTGTATCCATACTCCGCATACCTCTCGGCACTGGATGCACTAAATCCGACTGCACCGGCAAGATTGCCGTTTTCATCAAACAACAGCTTGCGTCCGGGCAGGGCGCAGCCGTATTCGTCATATCCCGGATCAAAGGAAGAAGACGAATTATCATAAACACCTTCGTCACTTCTGACCGTCCAGCCTTCCGGCAGGTCGAACGTAACGCTGAAAGCGCGGCTTAATTCCGTTGCCGGAAAATCAACCTTGACCTTTTGGCAGGGTTTCGTGTATTCGCCGACAACGGGTACGGGTGTTGCGGGCGGATCCGTCGGGTCGATGAACGGAGTGGCCGTTTCTGCCGTTGCGGAGACTGTCGGAACTTCCGTTTGCGGAACAAGGGTCGAATTCGAACCTGTCTGCTTTGCGGGCTTGCCGCTGCAAGCCGAAAGAGTGAGGGCAGAACCGAGCGCGAACGCAGCAGCGAATGCTGCGGCAAGTGTGCGCTTTGCATGGGTGCGGAG